>UMHA01051316.1_pt1 | contig 500312 bp, 438 predicted proteins | sample 1965401 | NCBI WGS metagenome assembly UMHA01 (sample SAMEA4836085, study PRJEB28245) | human gut metagenome | biome: gut microbiome; material: fecal sample | place: Denmark | collected 2008 | reverse complement strand
GAGTCCCCGACGGTCCACCATTTTGAAACTACGCTTCAGCAATGGAGCTTTTTCTTTTTTATGAGACATTCATGACTCGAACCCATTAGGGTGGAATTCCGTTAAAAAAACCATCCTGTGGATGGTTTTTAGGGATTTGCCCGCAGGCGCTTGCGCCAAGGGAATGAGCGCCGTAAGGCGCGGGAGTCCCCGACGGTCCACCATTTTGAAACTACGCTTCAGCAATGGAGCTTTTTCTTTTTTATGAGACATTCATGACTCGAACCCATTAGGGTGGAATTCCGTTAAAAAAACCATCCTGTGGATGGTTTTTAGGGATTCGCCCGCAAGTACGACACTAGATACGGAAACAATAATGGCAGTTGTGCAAATCATTTGCTTATTTCGTTTTCTTATAAGCTATTTGCTTTAATAAAAGATGAGAAAAGAAATTTGCGCATGCTGGGAGTATCATTTGGCGACTTTTGAACTGATATTATTATTAGGAATCGCGGTACTTATTTCATCGATTGTTGACCAGTTCGTTCCCAAAGTTTCATTGCCTCTTATTCAGATTGGTCTTGGTGTTGTAATTGCGTTTTTGGCAATTTCGCCCGTTACTATCAATATTGAACCCGAGCTATTCCTTATTCTCTTTATTGCTCCACTGTTGTTTAGTGATGCGCTTGAAGCTGACAAAAAGAATCTATGGGAAAACAAAGGGACAATTCTGTCGTTTGCTATTGGCCTCGTTATTGTTATCACTCTTTGTGTTGGCTTCGCTGTTAATGCTCTGATTCCTTCTATTCCTTTGGCTGCCGCTTTTGCTTTAGGCGCGGCTTTAGGACCTACTGATGCTGTTGCGGTGCAAGCACTCAAGCAAGAGGCTCAACCTAAGAGACGAGAAGGTGCAATTCTACAAGGAGAGGCGCTTGTCAATGATGCATCGGGTGTTGTTTCATTTCAGTTTGCAATCGCTGCTGCTGTCACGGGGTTCTTTTCTCTTCTCGATGCCACCACATCGCTACTCTTCAGCTTTATCGGCGGCATTGTGTTGGGTATCATTTTGGCTGTCTTGTTCCTCTTTATTTCCTCTAAAATTCGCGATTTAGGCCTCGACAATATCACGTTCCATGTTTTGTTTGAGGTTTCTATGCCGTTTGTCGTCTTTCTTATTTCGGAGCTCATTGGAGTAAGTGGCATTTTGGCTGTTGTAGCGTGTGGCATTGTGTGGTCGCTTAATAATGATAAGAAAGTTTCCCCGTATCGTTCACGTTTGAACATTGCACTTTCAAGTGTATGGAAAGTCCTTGGCTTTGCTCTTAACGGCATTGTGTTTGTTCTTCTTGGTATGCAGCTTCCCATGGCAATGCAATCAACGTGGGGTGATGTTTATATCAATAATTTTGTTGTTATTGGTTACGTTTTAGGCATTACGGCATTGATTGTCGTGCTCAGATTCCTTTGGGCCCTTGGAATGACCTGTGTTGCGAGAAACCCTGAAACGGGAAAGCGCGATAAACTCACCAAAAACACTATTCGTAATGCTCTTATTACTACTGTTGGTGGGCCAAAGGGTGCCATCACGCTTTCGATTATCTTTTCCATTCCTTTTTTCTTATCGGATGGTTCTGATTTTCCTCAAAGATCACTCATTATTTTCTTGGCTTCTGGCGTAATTTTATGCACTCTTCTTTTGGCAAATTTCCTTCTGCCAGTTTTGGCTCCTAAAGAAGATGATGAAGATGAGAAAACAAAAGAGCTTCAGGTTATTAAGATCGAAATATTGCGAATGGTTATCGAGCGGTTAATCGCAGATTCCGATGATGATATTGATCGCGAAACAAATGACGTTATTCGATCGTACAACATGCGCATTGCTTCCATTCGTGACGCAAGTGATTTAGAGCCACCTTCTACAACAAAGTTAAGAATTCAGGTTATCGATTATCAGGCAGATAAATTGCTTGAGGCGTCCAACAAAAATGAGGTTGATTATTACCTTTGCTTTACGTATCTAAGACGCATAATGCAGCAAAAGTACCTTCTTGCGCATGAGAAGGAATCACTCTGGTCTTTTCAAAAATACCTTGGTCGTGTTCGTGTGCTTTTTCAAGCGATCAAAAAATCAATCGCTGAATTGTTCAATATAGATGTTCATCTCAACGATGAAGAAATGCGCAAAATCCGTATTAAGGGCGAAGAATATGCTATTGAGTTTTTAAGCTCGCTTGTGAATGATCCGAACTATCCGAGTGAGGTTGTTGCCAAGTTGATGATTTCTCATGAAACGGTGTTGAGTATTCTTCAGTCGAGCGATGAAGATGTTGAATCTCCTGGAGTTTTAGGGGAAAAGAGCCGTTTAAGGGAAATTCAGCGAAAAGGACTTCAGTACGAAATTCAAGAGATTCAAGATCATTATGCTTCAGGTCAGCTAACGCGTCTTCAAGCCAAAGAAATGCGTGACAACGTAAGCTTAATGATGATCGACGTCGAGGACCACGTTTAAGCTTATTCATGGCTTCACTGGATGAAATAAAAGCACAGCTTGCTTCCGTTCCTGCGCTTCCTGGGGTTTACCTCTGGAAAGATAAAGACGGAATGGTGATTTATGTGGGGAAAGCTAAACAGCTTAGAGCTCGCATGCGTCAATATGTAAACTACCAAGATTCACGTGTGAAAATTCCTCTCTTGGTTTCTCAGATTGATTCATTTGAATATGTTGTTACGGATAACGAGCACGAAAGCCTTGTTTTAGAGAAAAACCTGATCAAGCAATACTCTCCTTATTTTAATGCGGATTTTAAAGATGATAAAAGCTATCCTTTTATCGCCTTAACCAAGGGAGATGTGTTTCCAGCTATTAAATATACGCGCGAGGCTCATAAGCCGACTACGCGTTATTTTGGTCCGTATACTGATAGCAGGGCAGCAAGAAATTTAATCGACATCGTTCGAAAAATCATTCCCTTATGCACGTATTCGTGTGCAGAATGGCGCCGCTTAAATCGACAGTTACAGGATGTTGTTTATGAGGATGTTGCATTTGATGCAAGACCTTGTTTTGACGCTCATATTGGCTTAGGTCCTGGGATTTGTTGTGGTCGTATTAGCCCTGATAAGTACCGAGAACATGTAAAAAAAATTGAGAGATTTTTGTTGGGTGAGCGAAAAGAGTTTTTAGAAGAGCTCTATGAAGAAATGTCTTCCGCTGCTGAGGCGCTTGATTTTGAAAAAGCAGCTCGAATCAAAAAAAATATTGAAACCATTGAATCTCTTGAAGATAAGCAGCATGCTGTTTCTTCGAGACGTCTTAATGCGGATGTTGTTGGCGTCTATCGTGAAGAAACCATTGCAGGAATTACTGTGCTGATTGTTCGTGAGGGAAGTGTAATAAACAGCAACGAGTTTATTTTCAATAAAGGCAACGATGTTCCTTCTGATGAATTACTTCGTATGTTTTTACTTCGTTATTACGATTCAACTTCATCCATTCCTCACGAACTTATCATTGGTGAAATGCCAGAAGATTATGAGGTGCTTGAAGAGTGGCTCACTACGAAGCTCGAGAGTGCTCATGGTGCACAGGTGCATTTTACGGTTCCGCAACGTGGTGAAAAAAATGCTCTATTAGCTCTTGCTCAAAAAAATGCTCGTCATGCTTTGTTGCGTTATAAGGCACGAAGCAGCTATGACGATAAGCGTATCAATGCTGCTTTATTGCAACTTGAGAGCGCATTGGCTCTTGAACATCCACCCTATCGAATTGAATGCTTCGATGTTTCAACCATTCACGGCAAGCATTCGGTTGCATCAATGGTTGTTTTCACGAATGGACGGCCTGATAAGGCGCAGTATCGACGTTTCAAAATTCGCATGCAAACCGATGAAGCAAATGACTTTGCCATGATGCGCGAAGTGTTCGATAGGCGCTACAACGCTCAAAAAATGAAGGATAGTCAGTTTGCTCAAAAGCCTGATTTGATTATTGTTGATGGGGGTAAACCCCAACTTACGGCAGCTCTTTGCCAACTTAAAGATTTAGGAGTGGACGATATTCCTGTTTGTGGCCTTGCTAAACGCGACGAGGAACTGTTTGTTCCTTGGCAGGAGAGCGGTCCGGTGGTTTTGCCGAGTGGCTCTCCTAGTTTGTATCTTGTTAAACAGGTGCGAGATGAAGCCCATCGTTTTGCAATTACCTTTCACCGTGAACTCAGGCGTAAAGCAATGACTACGAGCATTCTAGATGAAGTGGTTGGACTTGGTCCAAAACGAAAAAAGAAGCTACTTAAAGCTGCTGGTAACTTTACTGAGTTAAGAAAGATGTCGCTTGAGCAAATCAAAGAATTGGGCGTTTTGCCTGATGCGGTTGCTGAAGATTTGTTTACCCTATTAAGGCAGTATAATGAAAACAAGAATAATCCTATAGAAGGAAACGATTTGCATGAGTGATTCTCCTATTGAAGAAAAGCTTGCGACTGGCACGGTTGAAGCAGGAGGCCATCCTGGTCCTGATGTCGTTATTATCACGGGAATGAGCGGTGCCGGAAGAACTGAAGCGATGCACACGTTTGAGGACTTGGGCTATTTTTGCATTGATAATCTTCCTCCTTCTCTCATTATGAATATGGTTAGTTTGGCAAGCTTGCCAGGCCAGAATGATTTTGCGCGTAGGCTTGCTATTGTTTGTGATGCGCGAAATCGTGAGTATTTCAAACAGCTTGTTGGAGAGCTTCATAATCTTAAAACTGCAGGCGTAACGTATAAAATTATTTTTCTTGATGCATCGGATGAGTCGCTTGTTGCACGCTACAAAGCATCCCGCAGACGTCACCCGTTATGTGTCAATAATGCTCTCACAATTTCTCAGGCAATTCAGCATGAACGCAGTCTCACACACGAACTTAAAGATATTGCGGATTCCTATATTGATACTACACACATGAATCCTCGTAAATTACGCGAAGAATTGCGCTCGTTGTACTCAAAAGAAACCGATAAAGATGGCATGAATGTTGTTGTATATTCCTTTGGTTTTAAGCATGGCGCACCAACGGATGCCGATATCGTAATCGATGTTCGCTTTTTGCCGAATCCTTTCTATATTCCTGAGCTCCGTGGGCTTACAGGTCTTGATAAGCCTGTTCGTGACTATGTGCTAGAAAATAAAGAAACGAAGAAGTTTCTTATTGCTTGGGAGAACCTTCTCAATTGCGTTATGCCTGGTTATGTAGCTGAAGGTAAGCAGCATCTTGCTATTGGTGTTGGATGTACGGGGGGTCAGCATAGAAGTGTTGCTTTGGCAGAAAAAACTGCCGAGCTTCTTAAGGGTCAAGAATACAATGTTACGGTTGCCCACCGTGACATTGCTTTGGCAGACACTTCAAAGGTGGCAACCAAATGATCAAGCCTCCTTTTACCCATGACCCAGCGCTAACTGAACGATTTCAGGCGGTATCGGTTGACCTAACCCAAGATCATATAGATTACAGCTCTCTAAAAGCAGTTGTTATTGGTGGTGGAACGGGTGCTCCGGTTTCCATTCGAACACTCTTGAAAATGGGGGTTCAAACATCTGCAGTTGTTGCTATGGCAGACGACGGAGGATCGACAGGAATTCTTCGTGAAGAAGCTCATGTAACGCCGCCAGGTGATATTCGAAAATGCTTAGCTGCCTTTGCGAAAGATCCTAATGATCCACTCACGAAGGCATTTAAATATCGTTTTGAATTTGCTCGTAACCACACCTTGGGCAACCTTATGCTCTCAGCTCTAGAAAATGCCACGGGTTCTTTTCCTGAGGCAATTAAAATATGCGGTCGTTTGCTCGATGCGCAGGGACATGTGTATCCTTCTACGCTTAACAATATTACTCTCTGTGCCAAAACCAAAGATGGAATGATTTTGAAAGGGCAGGCCAATGCCTGCAAATCACCAACGGCGCTTGATGTTGTTTGGTTAGAATCGCCCGAGCAGTGCATGCCTTATATGGAAGCCTTGCGAGCTATTCGTGATGCTGATTTGATTGTGTTAGGGCCTGGATCGCTCTTTACTTCCATTATTCCTAATCTGCTTGTTCCAGGGATTATTGACGCCATTTCGCAGTCTCGGGCTAAAACACTTTTTGTTTGCAGTTTAGCAGATCAGCAAGGGGAAACATGGGGCTTAAGTGCCCTTGAACATGTTCAGGCACTTTTGAAACATGGTATGGCTGGCATCTTGGATTACGTGCTTATTCATACCGTTTCAAAACCTTCCAGTGCTCGTTTTGCAACGGGTTCGTTTGAGGCTATTGCAGGTCAAGGCGCACTTAATACACGCTATTCAGAAGAGCGAAAAGGCACTCCACTGAAATCAAAAATTCAAAGCGTGAAGGTAACACAAGAAGATATTAACCAAATTCAGCGGCAGGGTATTGTTGTTTTGCTTCGTAATATGGTTGACCCTCTTCGCCCAACGTGGCATGATCCCGAAGCTCTTGCACAAGCTTTTGCGGGGGTGTTTAAGCTGTGTCTTTCACAACCGAAGTAAAAGAAGAGCTTTCTCGCGTTGAACCTGTCTGTTCTCACTGTATAGGAGCTACGCTTGCTGCGTTAATTCGTATCGAAGGAACACTTCTTTTAAGCGGAATGGGGCAGTATCGTCTCGAGGTTGCTACTGATGCTCCCGTTGTGGCTCGTTTTGTTATCAAGGCGCTTCATGAAATTTTTGGCTTAAAAACTGACTTAACAATGCGCAGAAGTGTTCTTCATAAAACACCTAACTGGCTCATTGAAGTTCCAAGCCAAAAGGGGCTCAATGCTGCACTTCGCGTATTGGGCGTACTTGATAAAGAGGGGCATTTAGAGCGTGGCGTAAGTAAAGATTTGGTTAAGAAACGCTGTTGTTCCGCTGCTTATTTGCGTGGTGTATTTTTAGGAAGCGGCTTTATTGCTAACCCTAAAGGCGATTTCCACTTCGAAATAACCGTTGAAACTCAAACAATGGCAAATGATGTTGTTGAGCTAATGGCTTCAGCGGGTATTGTCGCTAAAGTTACTGAACGACGAAACTCATTTACTATTTATCTTAAGAGCGGTTCTGCTATTTCGTCATTTTTGGCACTGGTAGGAGCGCATCAATGCGCGCTTAAAATGGAAAATGAGCGTGTGCTCAAGAGTGTGCGCAACGACGTGAATAGGCGTGTTAATGCAGAAATTGCCAATCAAGCGAAAACCGCTCAAGCTTCCATAGGGCAAATTAAAACGATACGTCATGTCTTGGAGCATCATGACATCAAAACACTTCCCAAAGCGCTGCAGGATTATATTCGATTGCGTGTGAGCTACCCTGATGCCTCACTGAAGGAACTAGGAGAAATGGCGAATCCTCCGTTGTCTAAGTCGGCAATTTATCATCGTGTTCGTAGGTTGGAACAGATAGAAAAAGAACTACCACACACAAAGAAGTCTTAGTATATTTCACAGTAGTGGTATCATGAATCAAGATGCGAATTTGTGTGCTTACGTACGCAGTTCAGTAATAAACTTTTCACGAAAGGGGAAATGTATGGCAACCAAGGTTGGTATCAATGGCTTCGGCCGTATTGGCCGACTTGTTTTTCGAGCAATGGAGAAGGATCCTGATCTCGAGGTCGTAGCCATTAATGATCCTGGCGATATTAACGCCTTGGCTCACCTGCTTAAGTACGACTCTATTCATGGTCGAGTTTATGACTCGGTAGTTGTTGATGGTGATTATGTAGTAGTTGATGGACGCAAAGTTCGTGTTCTAAGCGATCGTAATCCTAGTAATCTCCCCTGGGGTGATCTTGGTGTAGAAATTGTTGTTGAGTCAACGGGCTTCTTTACCGATGCAAATGCCGCTCATGCACATATTGATGCAGGCGCAAAGAAGGTTATCATTTCTGCTCCTGCAAAAAACGAAGATATCACCATTGTTATGGGCGTAAACGACGACAAATATGATCCAGAGAAGCATCATATTATTTCTAATGCTTCTTGTACCACTAACTGTCTCGCTCCTTTCGCAAAGGTTTTGCTTGATACTTTTGGCATTAAGCGTGGTTTTATGAACACTATCCACTCTTATACCAACGACCAGAAAATTCTCGACTTGCCACATAAAGACTTGCGCCGCGCTCGTGCTGCAGCTCTTTCCATGATTCCAACTACTACAGGTGCTGCTCGTGCTGTTGCTTTAGTCCTTCCAGAACTTAAGGGTAAACTTGATGGCTTTGCAACTCGCGTGCCAACCCCAGATGGTTCTATGGTTGATCTTACCGTTGAGCTTGAGAAATCCGTAACGATAGATGAGGTTAACGCTGCAATCAAAGCTGCATCTGAAGGTCCTCTTAAGGGAATCCTTGCCTATGTTGAAGATCCTATTGTTTCTTCTGACATTATTGGTGATGATCATTCCTCGTTGTTTGATAGTAAGCTCACTATGGTTCTCGGTGGCGAGGGCAACTTTGTCAAGTGTGTTTCTTGGTATGATAATGAATGGGGTTATTCTAACCGCGTTAAGGATCTGGCAAAGATCTTGCTTTAATTGGGTACTTAGTTAGGTTGCAACGATCACTTCTAAAAGAAACAAAAGGGAGCATCTCGTTCGAGGGCTCCCTTTTTAGGTGTTGAAAGGTTTTTCATGAGTTCAATTAAAACGTATACCGATGCAGATGTTAAAGGGAAACACGTACTTGTTCGTGTTGACTTCAATGTGCCTTTGAATGGAGAATCTGTTACGGATGACACGCGCATTAAAGCTGCGCTTCCTACTATTAACTACCTTATTGATGAAGGTGCGAAAATAATTCTTTGCAGCCATCTTGGTCGTCCAGAGGGTATTGGATATGAAAAAGACTTTTCGCTTAAGCCTGTTGCGCAATACCTTTCTACGGTCGTAAATACTCCTGTTTTCTTTTCCGAAGATACGGTTGGAGAAAAAGCCCATGCAGCGGTTGACGCTCTTTCGGATGGCGAAATCGTCTTGCTTGAAAATCTCCGTTTCGACAAACGTGAAAAAAAGAATGATCCAGAATTTGCAAAAGAATTAGCTTCCTTGGCTGATCTTTACATTAACGATGCTTTTGGTGCTGCTCACCGTGCTCATGCTTCTACTGCCGGCGTTGCATCATATCTTCCTTCCTATGCTGGCGCATTAATGGCTAAGGAAGTAACCACATTAACCTCAATGCTCGATAACCCTAAGCGTCCTTTTGTTGCCATCTTGGGCGGATCTAAGGTTTCAGACAAGGTTGCTGTTATCGATGCGCTTATTGATAAGTGCGACACTCTTATCATTGGTGGAGGTATGTGTTTTACCTTCTTGGTCGCTCAGGGGTACAAAGTAGGTACTTCTCTAATGGAAGAAGAATGGGTTGATCGAGCTGCCCAGATGCTTGACAAGGCGGAAAAGGCGGGCGTTTCAATTCTTCTGCCTTCTGATGTTGTTTGTGCTGATACTTTCGCTAATGATGCCAATACAGTAACCTGCTCCGTTTCTGAGATTCCTGAAGATATGATGGGTTTGGACATTGGCCCTGAGACCACTGAGTTTTATGCTCATGCTATTGTTGGCGCAAAAACGGTATTCTGGAATGGACCTATGGGTGTTTTTGAAATGTCTTCTTTTGAAGCTGGCACTAAAGGGGTTGCAATGGCGGTAGCATCAAATAAAGAAGCAGAAACCATCATTGGTGGTGGCGACAGTGTTGCTGCCGTGAATAAGTTCAATCTTGGCGATCAGATGACTTTCATTTCCACGGGTGGCGGTGCTTCTATGGAACTCGTTCAGGGGGAAGCACTTCCTGGAGTTGAAGCTCTTAAATAGGAGGAAACTATGCGTACGTATATGATGGCTGGCAATTGGAAAATGAACAAAACGCTTCCTGAGGCGGTTGCTCTTTCTCAACAGCTTTGTAATTTGTATAACCGCAAGTGGAACAACGTAGATATTGTTTTGTGCCCACCTTCAATTGATTTAAAGGCGGTTTATACTGTCCTTGATTTCGATAAAACCGACATTTCTCTTGGTGCACAAAATGTTCACTGGGAATCTTCAGGTGCCTATACGGGAGAGATTTCTATTCCTATGATCAAGGAAGTTGGTTGCGAATATTGCATTGTTGGCCATTCGGAGCGTCGTGAGATGTTTGCCGAAACCGACGAGGCAGTTAATCGTAAAGTGAAGGCTCTTGTTGCTTCGTCTATTACTCCGATTGTTTGTGTAGGAGAATCTCTTCATTTGCGCGATTCAGGGGAGTATAAGGAGTTTGTTTGTGCTCAGGTAAGGGCTGCTCTTGCTGGTCTTGATGAGCTCGAGATGAAGAGTATCGTATTTGCCTATGAACCAATTTGGGCAATTGGAACAGGTAGAACAGCAACACCTGAACAGGCTCAAGAAGTATGTGCTGCCATTCGTTCTACTATTGCTGAGCTCTTTAATACTGAAATAGCTGGTGCTACTCGCGTTCTTTATGGCGGTTCTATGAACCCAGGAAACGTTGACTCGCTTTTAGCTCAGGCAGATATCGATGGTGGCCTTATTGGTGGTGCTGCTTTGAAAGCGGACACCTTCAAACAGCTTATCGAGGCTGCTCATGTAGCTCAATAATATATTAGGCAATTAAGGAATTAAGAATGAGTAACACTTCTCAATCAGAACTTACCCTTCCTGCAGCATTGATTATTATGGATGGATTTGGCCTTGCTGATGCTGGTCCTGGCAATGCAATCGATTTGGCAAGTACCCCTTGTTTGGATGAGGTTTTTGCTACCTGCTTTAAAACAACGCTTGATGCCTCGGGGAATCCTGTAGGGTTACCAAAAGGACAGATGGGCAATTCTGAGGTTGGTCACTTAAACATCGGTGCAGGTCGTACGGTGTTTCAGGAGCTTTCACGCATTGATAATGCCTGCGCAGATAAATCTCTCTACGAAAATGAAGTTTTAGTTAACGCCTTTTCGTACGTTCGCGAGAATAACTCAACGCTTCATTTGATGGGCTTATTGAGTGATGGAGGAGTTCACTCCAACAATGAACATCTTTATTCATTGTTGGATATGGCATGCGAGTTGGGCGTTTCTTCAATTCGTGTTCACTGCTTCATGGATGGTCGAGACGTTCCACCTCGCAGTGGCAAGAAGTATCTTGCTGAGCTCGAAGAAAAAATCCTTCAATTACCAAAGAATGTTGATTGTAAAATTGGTGTTGTATCTGGTCGCTATTATGCGATGGATCGCGACAATCGTTGGGAACGTATTCAGAGGGCCTGGAGCGCTATCTGGTTAGGCGAGGGAGCTTGTGATGCTTCGGTCCAAGATATGATGAGTGATTCTTATAATCGTGATGTTACCGATGAATTTATTGAACCCGTTTGTTTTTCGTATGAGGGGGTAAAAGAAGGGGACGCGTTTGTTTTCTTTAATTTCCGTCCCGATAGAGCACGGGAAATTTCCCGAGCTCTGTGCGATGAAAGCTTTGATAAGTTCGAGCGAGAACATTGGGTAAAGCCACGCTTTGTTTGCTTAACGGAATATGATCCAACTATTCCCGCTGAAATTGCTTTTCCTAAGGAATGTCCGAAAAATGTTCTGGCTGACGTTTTGGCTGATGAGGGTCTTAAGCAGTACCACATTGCAGAAACGGAAAAGTATGCTCATGTTACCTTCTTCTTGAATGGTGGAATAGAAGCTCCCAAGAAAAACGAAACAAGAGTTTTAATTCCTTCTCCAAAAGTTCCCACCTATGATCTTCAGCCCGAAATGAGTGAGCCTGAGGTTGCGCAAACTTTGCATGATGCAATTATGGCTGATGAAGCAGATGTCTATATCGTTAACTTTGCTAATTGTGACATGGTAGGTCATACAGGAGTTGTTAAGGCGGCTAAGGCAGCTGTAGAGGCTGTTGATTCTGGTGTTGCAAGCGTTCTTTCTGCATTAAAAGAAAAGGGCGGTGTAGCCCTACTTACTGCCGATCACGGCAATGCAGATTGTATGATTGCTGAAGATGGTACGCCTTTTACAGCGCATACTACCGCCCCTGTTCCGTTAGTGTTGATTAACTACTCCGATAAAAACTTGTCTTTAAAAGACAAGCATGGTTCTCTGTCCAATATTTCACCTACACTTTTGGAAATGATTGGCATTAAAGCTCCAAAAGAAATGACTGCAGAATCACTTCTTGTCAAGGCGTAGGAACTTTGGCATAATGATGTGTTTGTATGGCAGTATGTATGTTAGGAAGAAACTTTGTCTGTTGTAGCTATCATATTTAGTATCTTGTTAGTTATTTCTGGTGTTGGTCTTGTGATCTTCGTCCTTATGCACTCAGGTAAAGGTACGGGTGTTTCAGATATGATCGCAAGCTCTATGTATAACAATCAACAAGGAATGAGCATCGTTGAGAAAAACCTTACTCGCATCACAATTATTCTTGCAGCAGTATTCTTGGTTTCTTTGATTGTTCTGATGGTCGTGTATCCTCAAGGAACGATTGCTTCTTAAAACTAGTTGACGAGCGCTACTAATCTGGTAGACTTATCAACCGCTGAAGATTTCTTCAGCATAGTAAGGGCGGTTAGCTCAGCGGGAGAGCACTACCTCGACACGGTAGGGGTCACTGGTTCGATCCCAGTACCGCCCACCATGAATATCAGGTCAGAATCTGTGATGGTTCTGACCTTTTTTAATGCAATGTTTAAGCGTGTACAACGTAAGGAATCTCTATGAATATCAATATTTCTCTTCAGCAACTACGCTTTATTATTGAAGTCGTGGAATGTGGTTCCATTAACGCTGCTAGTCAAAATCTCTACATTTCTCAGCCAACACTTTCTTCTTCTATTAAGGATGTTGAGCGTGAGTTGGGGATAGAAATATTCAATCGAACTAATCGAGGAATTACCCTTACGAACGAAGGAACAGAGTTTGTTGGGTATGCGCGTCAGATTCTTGAGCAGGTTAATTTACTTGAGTCTCGTTATACCTCTTCCTTTCACGGTCAAGCAGGAAAGCTATCAGTTTCTTCTCAACATTATGCTTTTAGCGTCAAAGCCTTTGTTGAGCTTGCTGAGGAATGCGATGAGGAGGAATATGAATTTGCTCTTCGTGAAACACGTACCAATGAGATCATTGAAGACGTTAAAAGCTATCGTAGTGAAATTGGAATTTTATATTTAAGCAATTTCAACCGAAAGGTTCTCACCAAAATTTTCAATGACGCAGACTTAGCCTTTACTCCTTTATTTGAAGCAAAACCTCATGTTTTTGTCGGTGAAAACCATCCTTTGAGCTCGTATGAAAAGGTTACTCCGAAGGATTTAGAGGATTATCCTCGTTATTCTTTTGAGCAGGGTAGTAATAACTCGTTTTTCTATTCTGAGGAGCCACTGGGACAATTACCTCATCGGCAAGAAATAACCTATTCAGATCGTGGCACTCTCACAAACCTTTTAACCAATCACAATGGCTTTACTATCTCGACGGGTGTTTTGTCTGATGAAATGAACGAAGGTATCGTGGCAATTCCGCTTGAAGCGGATGAGACCATGACGGTTGGTTATTTGAGTCATGCTCATCTTGAATTCAGTGATTTAGCTCAGCGTTATATAAAAAAGCTACGTGAGGTTATTAGTGCAAATCCTACCGTTAGTACCTACTTTGAGCCAGAACCTACTCCAGAGACGGAGTAGTTCCTTGTTGGGTGCTTGGGAGGCAAGAATAAGCGCGCTAATAAGTGAGGCTAATTCGAGAAAGCTTTCAGGCTTTTATTCCATGACTACAGAGCGCACAAACTCAAACATTTTGAGTTTGGTATCCACACCGTAATCTATGTTTCAAGAGCCTAGTTTGCCTATAGTTGTTTACTGGGTCTTTAGAGTTGATCAGTGAAGCCCATCGTCTGGTTCTACATGAACGAGGATATCTTTTGCTTCAGGGAAGGCATCATTGATCTGTTTCTCTATTTCATCAGATAGCGCATGCGATTCGAGTACGGTCATGTTGGGATCAACCAAGATATGAAGATCGACATATACCTCATCAGTTGTTCCTCGTGAGCGGATCATGTGAGGTTTTCTTACACCTGGAATAGCACTTACAATTTCGCTAATTCTCTCTTCTGGAAGACGTGATTTATCAGATAGGGTTTGTAGGCCAGTTTTGAATACGTCAAAAGCGGTGAGTAAAATAGCTACCATAACGATAAGAGCCATGATGGCATCAGCCATGGCAATTCCGAATTGGATCAAGATGAGACCAATAATAACGCCAATAGATACAAGGGCATCGGAAAGGGTATGTCTAGAGTCAGCTACCAGTATTTCGCTGTTGAGTTCTCTTCCGCATTTAGATTCGTAGCGAGAAACTGAAATATTTATGAACAGCGTAATAATCATTACTGCAAAAGAGATAGGTGTAACAGTGGCATTGAACTCTTGATTGACAAGAGATGTAACGGCGCTTGAGCCTACTTCTGCAGCTGCAACAAGTAAGAAGATTCCAATGACGAGACTGGCGTATGTTTCAAACTTAAAGTGTCCGTAGGGATGGTCGCGATCGGCGGGTTTCGTTGCGAGTGAAATGCCGATAAGACCAACCACATTTCCTGCGGAGTCAAATACGGAATGAATACCATCAGCTTGCATTGAGGTAGAACCCGAAATAACACCATAGATGTATTTTGCTAAAGCTACTCCTAGGTTCAAAAACAGAACAATCCAAAGAACACGCTTAACCTGAACAGTTCGTTTGGTTTGCATATTTTTTGTAGCTAGCATAGATATCATCCTAGTTATAATCGGTGAACTTTTGTACTACATATAAGAAAAGAGCCCCCGAAGGGACTCTTATAGTTTTAACTGGTGTCGGAGGCGGGATTTGAACCCGCACACCCGTTAAGTGGGCACTAGCACCTCAAGCTAGCGTGTCTGCCGTTCCACCACTCCGACGTGCGTTGCAGCAGTGACTATATTAACAAAAGCCACGACAGTTGCAAGAACTTTTTTAAAATTTCTTTCTTTTTTGGTATCTTAAAAAAAATTAGAATTAACCCTTGCGTGATTGGATTATACCCGTATAATAATTGCTTGCGTGCGGACGTGGCTCAGCTGGTAGAGCACAACCTTGCCAAGGTTGGGGTCGCGGGTTCGAACCCCGTCGTCCGCTCCATTTAATTGCATCCGGTTGGATTGTTAATTCGGCCGGTTTTTTTATCGGCGACGTGGCCAAGTGGTAAGGCAGAGGCCTGCAAAGCCTTTATCCCCGGTTCGAATCCGGGCGTCGCCTCCAACATATTTGCGGACGTGGCTCAGCTGGTAGAGCACAACCTTGCCAAGGTTGGGGTCGCGGGTTCGAACCCCGTCGTCCGCTCCATAACTTTTCAGCCAACTCTTCGTTGGCTTTTTATTTTTGTAGAACTTTTGCCTGTCATCTTTTTGTAATCGTTGTTTACGGTAGTCCGTGATACGATAACTGCGCTGTGGGGGAGTAGTTAGCTCTTCTATTGAGTGGCTACGTCAACATCATGGTTTTTAAAGCCTGGCGTACCTTAATTAACGAGACTCGCGGTGAAGGGTTCACTTTCACTGCGAGTCTTTTTTTGTGGCTGGAAAGGAAAGAAATGGATTTAGCAATCTTTACCACCCCTGAAGCATGGATCAGCTTGATCACGCTTTTGTTTCTAGAGATTGTTTTGGGTGTCGATAATTTAGTTTTTATTGCCATTACCACTGATAGGCTTCCTGTGGAAAAGCAGCATTTAGGCCGTAAGCTTGGTCTTCTTGGTGCTTTATTCATGCGTATCTTATTCCTTTGTTTTGCCTCGTTCTTGGTTCATATGACCGATCCGCTCTTCATGATTCCCTTTATTCAGATTGGCGGTGAGCCCCTCGGTCTTTCAGTACGTGATTTAGTATTATTCTTTGGAGGAATCTATCTGATTTATAAGGGCATAACCGAGCTTTTGTCGGTTGTTAGGCTGACGGAAGAAAAAGAAGCTCAAGGTGACACTGATAGACCGAGAACCACGATTACTATGGTCCAGGCTGTTACGACTATCATGGTGATGGATCTTGTGTTCTCTATTGACTCGGTCATTACTGCTGTTGGTTTGGCAAATCATCTCATTATTATGATTATTGCCGTAATGATCGCCGTCTTTTTGATGATGGCTTTTATTGATCCTATTTCGGATTTTATTAATTCTCATACCGAAGTGAAAATTCTTGCGCTGGTATTCATTGTGACTATCGGTGTGCTGCTTACCTTAGATAGTTTGGGTATAAACTCTGGAATTGAAATCTTGGATATGCACGCTGAAAAGCTGATGGTGTATTTTGCAATGGTTTTTGCGGTCATTTTGGAACTTATCCAGATGAAATATACAAAAAACTACCGTTTATGGACAGAAGAAAAGAATCGCGAACTTATGCGTGCTCAGTCGCTTGATGAGAATAGAAAAATGCCAACGGAAACTTTACCTCCTTTACAAAAATAAAGAAACATAGTTTGCGTCACGGTAATGATAAAAAGAGCAGGGGTTGTTATTCCTGCTCTTCGGAGGCCTTTTCTTTCGAAGCGAACATTTTTATACATTCTTCTGAAACTATGTAACGAACAGCTCCGGGAAGGCAACGCGCTGTAAAAGGAGTGGAAAGCTGTGTGGCTTCGCCATCATATTCGAGGAGCATAGCGGGTTCTGCATCGATAGTGATTTCTCTTCCGCGATAAACCTCAACAGCGCCAATTTTTTTGGCAAGGTCTCCTGAATGGTCAACCGCTTTTGCAAAAACAGTAGGCAATAGCTCCACTGCGTTTTTCGTTTTGAGTACAACAAGATCAAGCATTCCATCACGGGGAAGATTCTTATCGGAAACCATAAGATCAAACTGAATCTTAGAAAAGTTGGTAAGAACCACGCCGATACCTGAGCTTTGTATAGTCTCGCCATCGATAGTGATGGCGAACTCTGAAACTTGAGGTGCAGGGTTTGTAAGGGCGGCTTCAAAATAGGCAATTGGTCCCAAGAGTCGTTTTTTGCGCCTTGCATTGCTCATGATAAGTTGATCATATCCGCAACCTGCCATCATGGTGAAACCAACTTTAGTATCCTTGCATTCGATTTCACCTAAATCAAATAACATGGTATTGGCCTGATCAGCGAGCTTGGTTAGCGCATGAGGCTCACTTGGTGAAAGCAAATTCATTGCCAGTAGATTAGCTGTTCCTGCTGGAAAAGGCAGAATAGGAATATTGGTATTTCTGAGTTCGTAACTAATTGTCGCAATGGTTCCATCGCCGCCGCAGGCAACTACAAAATCAAAGTCTTTAGCGTCTTTTAGCAGTTCGGAAAAGGGCGTTATACCGTTAAAGAAACGCATGGTGACTGAGTCGCCATCTACGGAATAGGTGCGAATAAAATCATATATTGCGCCTTCTCCGTATCCCGACCCAAGATTATGTATGACTAAAACCTTCAAGTAACGCCTTTCTGTTACTATGGATATTACATGATATCCAGTCGTACTTTAGAAAAAGTTAATAAAACGGTCTTTGCCCTTGAGCAAGAATGAGTAGGATATTAAATGCTTTATTGTTCCCGACGGGATTATTGGTATGTTAATAGATGATGATTCGCAACTAAAAGCGTTTGTTAAGCGCTGCTGTACTAGTCCTTATATGGCGATAGATACCGAATTTTTGAGAGAGAAAACTTACTATGCTCGCTTGTGTCTTATTCAGGTAGCAATTGAAGGTGAAGTGGCAATTATTGATCCGTTTGCCATTAAAGATATAACTCTCTTAAACGACGCGCTTACGTCTCCTGATGTTGTAAAAATTTTCCACGCGAGTTCTCAGGACATTGAAATTCTATATCACGAAACGGGTGTTGTGCCGCGTCCGGTTTTTGACACGCAGATTGCTGCCGCTTTGTTGGGCAAGAGTCAACAAGCATCATATAGCTCATTGGTTTCTTCGTATTGCTCGGTCAATCTTCCAAAAAAAGATTCGTTTACGGATTGGTCTCAACGTCCACTGAAGGATTCTCAAATTAGGTATGCGGCAGATGATGTAGTTTATCTTCCCCAGATTTACTACGATATGGTTGAAGTCTTAAATGAGAAAAATCGTCTTCATTGGCTCGATGAGGCGTTTGAAGAAATTTCATCTCCAGAGAAATATGAAATTAAACCCGAAGAGCGTTATCGAAAGCTTCGTCGCGTTAATCAACTAAATGCTCAACAAATGGCGGCAGCTCGTGAGTTTGCTGCATGGCGTGAGTTAAAGGCTCAAAAAATCAATGTTCCACGTAAGTGGATCGTTTCAGACGAACAAATTGTCGAAGCGTGTCGACGCGAAGCGCGAACTATTGATGAATTGTTTATGGTAAGAGGAATGCGCGAATCTCTTCGCGCTGAAGACGCGCGTCAAGCGGTTGCTTGTATTAAGAAAGGGCTTTTATGTCCTAAGGAGCAACTGCCTCAAGTTCATGAAAAGCCCAAAAACGAGCATAATGTTGATATAGTGGTAGATCTAATGAATGCTGTTGTGCATTTACGTGCGCGTGAAAACCATATTGCTCCTCAGATGCTTGCTCCTCAAGCGGAGCTTATGAAGCTTGCGCGTGGTCACGATGACGAATGTGAACTGCTTAAAGGGTGGCGCTATAAAGTTATCGGAAAAGAACTGAAAGAGTTACTTAAGGGTAAGTTTTCGTTACGAATTGCTGACGGAAATCTGGAAATTATTCGCTAATCTTTTTGTCTTGTGTGGTTCTAGTATTCTGTTAATTCAGTACTTGTCTTATAAAGGAGATCGTTCAATATGATGTCTTACATACTGCTTATTGTGGTAACGCTTGCTATCGGTTTCGGTGCTCAAGCATACGTTAATTCGCAAATTAAAAAGTACAGTCTTGTACCTAATTCAACCAGAATGACGGGCTATCAGGTTGCAACAGGAATGCTTGCCTATTATGACGTTTCAGGCGTAGAAGTTCGCATGGGTGGTCGTGGTCAGAATTTTTTTAACCCTAAAGACAATTCCATCACGCTTGACCCTGAATCATTTAACGGAACCTCTATTACCGCTACAGCAACCGCCTGTCATGAGGTTGGTCACGCTTGTCAGTATGCCCAAGGGTATACTGCAATGAAGGTTCGTTCTGCTTTGGTCCCTGTCGTTAATTTTACTTCCAATACCTGGATTTTTATCTTCTTAATCGGTGTTGTTCTTAACCTTGCTGGTCTGGTTAATCTCGCTATCATTTTTTATGCCTTTGCTGTACTGTTTCAGGTTGTAACGCTTCCTGTCGAATTTGATGCTAGTAAGCGAGCTTTAGCTTATATGGGATCAACAGGCCTTCCTGAGACAGAGCGTATTGGCTCTTGGAATGTTTTACGTGCATGTGCTTTAACTTATGTTGCAGCTGCTCTTGTTTCAGTCTTGCAGCTTCTTTACCTGATTGGTGCACGTGAGGAATAGCAATGGAGGCTTTGAAGCCCAAAAAGGAAGCACTCTCTGTTTCTGCTGCACTTACTATTGCAAAATCGCTTCTCCAAGAACACACGTTTAAGATTCTTGGAGAAGTAAGCGAGCTTAATGACAAACCTGGCTATAAAGCGGTTTACTTTACTATCAAGGATGACAAAGCAACCCTTCCTTGCTTAATTTGGAAAAGCCGTTATCAAACAAGTGAGGCAAAGCTTCACGTTGGTGCAAAAGTTGAGGTGACGGGTAGGTTTAGTATCTTTCCCGCAAAAGGACGCATGAATTTTGATGTGTCCTTTATTGCGCTGGCAGGTGAGGGCGACCTTCGTTTGAAGGTTGCCCAACTTGCACAAAAGCTCAAGGGCGAAGGGTTAATGGATCCGTCGGCGAAATTGCCGCTCCCTAATTATCCTACGAAAATTGGACTCGTTACTTCACCAAGAGGCGCGGCAGTTTTTGACGTACTTAGAACCTTGCGACGGCGTTTCCCAATGGCTGAAATTCTGTTTGCTGGAGTTCCTGTTGAAGGAAATCAGGCGGCTGCTAATCTTGTCAACGCGTTGAATGTGGTGGCGCTCGCAAAGCCAGAAGCCATTCTTTTAGTGCGTGGGGGTGGATCATTTGAAGATCTTATGCCTTTCAATGATGAACTTCTTGCAAGAACTATCGCTTCTCTACCAATTCCTGTTGTTACGGGTATTGGGCATGAACCAGACACTTCCATTGCGGATATGGTTGCAGATGTGAGGGCATCAACACCAACAGCCGCGGCGGAATCTGTTGCACCACAAATAAGCGAGATAAATGACTCTCTTTTCCAGGCAAAAAAGCGTATATCGAATGCTTTGCTTCATCGCATATCGCGATCGTCGGTATATCTTGATTCCATTGCATCAAGACCATCGTTAAACGATCCATTTACGCTATTTGAGTCGGATTTGCAGATGGTTGATCATTTTCGTAATCGTATTGAGTTTCTACTTAAAGATACACTTATACCTAAAAAGACTGCTGTTAATCAGTTGGAAATTCGTTTTGCGCGTGCTTTGCCACATAGTTTTGAGAAAAAACAACTTGATCTTAAGCAGCTTGAAAGGTCACTCGACAAAGTTGGAAAAACTATACTTATTGATAAGAACTCAGAGGTCATGTATCGCATGCGTTATTTTTCGCAGATTGGAAAAACGCTCCTTAATTCTAGGATAAACAATGCAGCTCTTATGGCCTCGCGCCTAAACGATCTTTCGCCTCTTAAAACACTAGAGCGCGGTTGGTCTATTGCTACTGATGCCCAGGGTCATGTCATAAAAAGCGTTGATCAAGTTGGGGTTGGTGCGGATGTTTCAATCCAGGTTAAAGATGGAGAAATTCTCTGTCAGGTAAAAGAAAGTAACGAAAGAAAGCTTTTTGAGTTTGTCTCCTTGGAGGAATAAATGGCCGAACAAAATGAAATAAATCTCACCTTTAGAGAAGCAATGAATGAGTTAAATTCCATTGTTGAACAGCTCGAAAGCAATACGCTTGAACTTGAGGAGAGTCTCGTTAAATATGAGCGCGGAATTGCGCTGCTTCGCTATTTACGTGCGAGTTTGAATAACGCTCAACAAAAGGTTGAGATTTTAATGGGGGAACTCGATATGAGTGTATCAGACGAGGAAATTGATTCTAATTTATCCAAAGCTTAGGTGTTGATGCCTTCACCAGTTACCGAAAATGCGCTAGTAGAAGTAGTTCTTGTTTTTAGAGTTTGTAAAATGTAAGTCATTGTTCTTCTAGAGGAGGGAATCAATTGAACATACTTGTTATCAATGCCGGTTCGTCATCGCTTAAGTACCAGCTTGTTGATGTGAATACCAACAAAGTACGTGCTCGTGGTTTATGCGAACGCGTTGGCGGCAAAGATTCCTTCCATAAACACGGTATTGACGATAATGAAGTAGTGCATGAGCAGCCGTTGGTTGATCATGTTGCCGCTATGCGTGTGGTTCTTGAATGTCTTACCGAAGGGTCAGATGCCGTACTTTCTTCCTTATCTGAAATCAGTGCCATTGGACATCGTATTGTTCACGGTGGCGAATACTTCAAAAAATCAGAGATGATTACCGATGAGGTTATCGCCAAGATTGATGAGCTTGCGGAGTTGGCTCCTCTTCACAATAAGGCAGCTTTGAGTGGTATTTACGCTTGTCGTGAACTTATGCCGGATACACCTATGGTTGCAGTGTTTGATACCGCATTTTTCCAAAGCCTTCCCCCAAAGGCATATATGTATCCTATTCCTTATGAATACTACGAAAAGTACGGAATTAGAAAATATGGGTTCCATGGAACTTCGCATCGTTATCTTTCTGAGCGTGCCGCGGCTATTCTTGATGAACCCTTGACTGACCTCCGTCTTATTACGTGCCATTTGGGAAATGGTTGTTCAATTTCTGCTATTGACCACGGTGAACCTATTGATACATCTATGGGTTTCACTCCTTTAGATGGTTTGATGATGGGTACGCGCTCGGGTTCTATTGACCCAGCCATTGTTCCTTTTTTGATGGAGCATGAGGGTCTCACCACTGAAGATGTTAACGATATTCTTAATAAACGATCTGGTTTGTTGGGTGTTTCGGGGGTAAGCAACGATTTACGCAGCGTTCGTGATGCTTCTAATGCAGGGAATGAGCGTGCTATTCTTGCCTATGAAATGTACTCAAGCATTGTAAAGAAATATATCGGTCAATATCTTGCGCTTATGGCAGGTACTGATGCCATTGTTCTTTCGGCAGGTGTGGGTGAAAATTGTCAAAAAATGCGCCGCATGATTTTTTCTGGCTGGCAGCCTATGGGTATTATTCTTGATCAAGAAAAAAATAAGCAACGTGGTTTTGAACGTATCATTTCTCATGAAAAGTCTCGTGTTCCTATCATTGTTATTCCAACCGATGAGGAATATATGATTGCACGCGACACTTATGACATTATCAAGGCGAATTCTCAGATTGTTCCAGTGGGTCCTGTTCGTTCTGTTTTGTAACCATTTTCCTTATATCAACAATAGAGAGTTTAATTTGCGTTTTTATGGTAAGTGATGCGAAGCTTTATCTTGAAGATCTTATCTTTGCGGATTGCTTTTTAGGTTGAGAATGTTATATGTAACTACGCTCCAGTAAGGCTATGCGAATAATAAAAAAAGGAGGCACATTTGCCTCCTTTTTTTCGTGCGGTTACTGATGCTTATGCTTACATTACATGGTTTGTGCTTGTACACACGTGATAGCAATAACGCCAACGATATCATCAGCAGTGCATCCACGAGAAAGGTCATTAACAGGAGCAGCAAGGCCTTGAAGAACAGGACCATAAGCCTTTGCTTTTCCGAGACGCTGAACGAGTTTGTAGCCAATGTTTGCAGCATCGAGGTCAGGGAAGATGAGCGTGTTGGCATGGCCAGCAACAGGAGATCCTGGAGCTTTAGAAGCACCCAATTCAGGAACAATGGCGGCATCTAGCTGAAGCTCACCGTCGCATACTAAATCAGGATAGTTTTCTTTGATGTATGCCATTGCATCTTGAACTTTTTTAGCATCGTCATTTTTTGCACTTCCGTAGGAGGAGTGAGAAAGAAGGGCAATGCGAGGTTCTTTCTCAAGCAACCTCTTAAAGGAATCTGCCGTAAGGTTTGCAATATGAGCAAGCTTTTCAGAAGTAGGCTGGACCTCCAATGCGCAGTCAGCGAAAACAAAAACACCATTTTCGCCCAAATCACAATCGGGCACATCCATAAGGAACAAAGAGCTAACCATAGGAGCACCTGGGGCAGTTTTTAGAATACGTAAGGAAGGGGAGAGTATTTTAACGGTTGCGTGACAAGCGCCACCAACAAGACCGTCGCAAAGACCACTTTTTAGCATTAAAACAGCAAAATGGATAGGATCTTTTGAGAGCTCTTGAGCCTCTTCTTCGGTCATACCTTTATTTTTGCGCAGTTCATAGAGGAGATTGGCGAACTCTTCACGTTTATCTGAAGTAAGAGGATCGATAATAGTTGCACCTTCAAGGTTATAGCTCTTGCTTAGAACTTCTTCCTTATTGCCAATAATGATAATATTTGCGATGTTTTCTTGAAGTACCTTCTGCGCTGCTTCGAGAATTCGTTCGTCGTTGCCTTCGGGAAGAACGATTGTTTTCTTATCTTCTTTTGCACGAGCGATAAGAGAGTCTATAAATGAACTCATGTTAAATCCTTTCATGTGCTTACTCCCTTTCAATTATACTTTGCAAATTGATAAATACTTTTTGTAATGTGCAAGAGATGCCATTCGTAGATAAACGGGAATGTATGCTTCTGCTGTCTTTTGATGAGCCTATAGGTTTTTGAGTGGTATCATTCAGTGGCTTTGAAATTATATTTTGAGGTTGAAAGGCCCTTCTATTATGAAAACTATTTCATTTGCAGTTCCTTGTTTCAATTCTGCCGATTACATGGAAAAATGCGTCGATTCGCTTTTGCCTTGTGGTGAAGATATTGAAATTATTCTGGTAAATGATGGCTCCACAAAAGATAATACAGCCGAAATTGCTGATGCTCTCGCTGAAAAATACCCTTCAATTGTTAAGGCAATCCATAAGAAAAATGGTGGGCATGGCTCAGCGGTCAACACTGGGCTTGAAGCGGCAACGGGACTTTATTATAAGGTTGTAGATTCCGACGACTGGCTTGATGAGCAGTCCATGAAAACCATCATGGACTACCTTCGCTCTCAACGCGAAAAAGCTGAAAAGGGCTCTTCAGTAACCGATTTGGTAATTTCTAATTATGTTTACGAGAAGGTGTTCGAAGGCACCCATACGGTTATGCGCTACACCAATGTTTTTCCGATTGACAAAGAGTTTACCTGGTCGGATATTGGCCACTTCCATTCTTCTCAATATTTGCTGATGCATTCGGCTTTTTATCGTACGGGACTTTTGAGAGAAATTGGACTTAAGCTGCCTGAACATTGTTTCTATGTTGATAACATTTTTGTGTATGTTCCGCTACCGCATGTTAAATCCATGATTTATTTTGACGTTGATTCATATCGTTATCTTATTGGTCGCGAAGATCAGTCTGTCAATGAGAAAGTGATGCTTTCACGTATTGATCAACAAATTCGCGTAACGAAAACTATGATTGATGCGGTTGACTTAGAGGCTATTGAAAACAAAAAACTTCGTCATTACATGAAAAATTATCTTTCTATGATGATGTGTATTTGCTCTATTTTCTTGCGTATGGAACCGACCGAGGAAAACGATGCAAAGCGTCAAGATATTTGGGATTATCTCAAGAACAGTGACGAAAAGCTGTATAAAAATCTTCGTAAAACTCTATTAAATATGGGTTCAAATTTACCTACGAAGTACGGTCGTAAAGTTGGTTTGAGTGCCTATCATCTTGCTCAAAAGATCTTTAAGTTTAACTAATGTAATTGGTTGTATATGCCCACTCAGGCAATTGCTTTTGCCTGAGTGGGCATATATCTGTTCGCTAGGTTAGTCTTTAATCTTTATAGTCATGGGGATTTTTAGAAGATGAACCTGTTGTTCCGCCTTTAATCTTGATTTCATGACCAAATTGCACAAGATCCTCACCAAATTTTTCTGCAATAGCGTCGGTTGTTTCTAAAAGCTTTTTGTTTTTCTTTGCCTTAGAAAGCAAAGGACTTTCATTTTTCAATGAAGGACTGTTCTCAAATAAGCTTGCTTGAACAGGCTTTCCGTTAAAATCACTAACACCAACACCAATGAGTCTTACGAGTTCATATCCATCCCATATCTCATCAAGCATAGAATACAAATAAGGCAACCAAACTAGTTCATTCGTACCCAAATCTGAGATTCTTTTTTGGCACGTTTTTCTCGTTAAGTTTTCAAAGCGAATTTTCAAATGAAGAGTCGAGCCTTCTACCCCTTTAAGCCTGAGTCTCCTGCCAACTTTGTGAGCCGAGGTGGCAATGAGGGCTTCCAAATCAATGCGGTTTGCTGTGCTTTTTGCAAGTGATATTTCGTTCGAGATAGATTTTGCAGGTTCAGGAGAGTCGATGATGGGCGTATCTACACCAACACAGCGTAGACGCATCATCTCTGCATTTTTACCAAAGATTTTCTTGAGTATGCCAATGTCGGCATGTGCAACATCGCCCAGGGTATGAATTCCAAATTTTCTTAAACTAACTTGAGCAACAGGGCCTATACCACTCATTTCTTTAATAGGAAGGGGAGCAAGAAATGCTCGTTCTTCCCCAGGATATATCACCGTTAATCCATGCGGCTTGTTCATATTTGAAGCTATTTTTGCTATTGCCTTAGAAGTCCCTATGCCAATAGAGCAGGTTATACCAAGCTTTGAAACTTGTTTCTGAATTCGTTTCGCGATAACAACAGGATGTTCTTTATTGATACGCGTAGGGGATATGTCGAGAAAAGCCTCATCGATGCTTACTTGCATAAGGTGAGGTGATTCGTTATACAGAATTTTCATTACTTGTTTTGACATTTCACGATAGCGATGAAAGTTGCCATTTGTCCATACTGCGTTAGGGCAGAGCTTTTTTGCGGTTTGAGATGCCATGGCGGAATGAACACCATATTTTCTTGCTTCATACGAAGCCGTTGAAACCACACCTCGTTTTTCGGGACTACCGCCTACAATTACGGGTTTTCCCTTCCATTCGGGATGATCAAGCTGCTCTACAGAGGCAAAAAAAGCATCCAAGTCAAGCAAGAGAATTGCTGAACCGACCCATTTTCTTAACGGTTTATCTTTCGCGTTATGCACGTTCGCGTGATTGTTTGTCAACTTATTGTCCATACTCGTATTTTAAGGTAAAGAGAGAAAAATATGTGATAGGGTATATGCCCCACCTTATAATAGGTTTCGGGATTCATAAAGGAACTCGCTGTGCAAGCTTTTAACTCTTTTACAGATTTAGTCAATGGTATTTCTGCTTCAAGGCAGGAGTCTTCAACGCTGCCGTATGACATTCGAGCAGAGATTGACTGGGTTGATTTTTCTTGTACTGCAAATCCTTTAGGTACTCCTAAAAGAGTAAAAGAAGCCATCAGTCACGCTATTGCTGAGGGCGATCTTTCCTTTTTGCCAAATCGAGATGGATCTCACTTAAGCAGAACCTTAGCACGCTACTACGAAATGCCTGCAGAGTGCTTTTTAGCGGGAACAAGTTCTTCTTCCATGATAGCTACCATTGCGCAGGCTTATCGGCCTTGCAATGTTGGTGTACCAACACCAGCTCCTGCGGATTATTTCCTAAGCGTCGCTAATGTGGGTCACAATCCTTTGAAATTACAAAATCCTTTTTCTCTTTCTGCCATAGATCCGCAACTTGCATTTTCAAAGGGACTTACATTTGATGCTGCGGTTTTGGCAAATCCGAGTTACCCTTGTGCGCGCCTGTTGAGCGAATCAACCCTTAAGCGATACTTGGAAGTATGCAACTGGGTCATTATTGACGAATCAAAAGTTAATCTTACGCTTGGTGGGGAATCTTTCGTTGATCTTACGCAAAGCTACGAAAATCTGTTGGTGATTAGAAGTATCTCTGAAGACCTTGGTATGCCCGGTATTCCTATTGGTTACATCGTGGGTCACTCTTCAACCATTAAGCATATTCGCAAGTTTGCCGATGGGTCGTCTATTGGCATGTTCCATGAAATTGTTGCTAAGGAACTTCCTTTTGTGGAGGATTACAACGAAGAAACCAACAAATTGCTTGATACGGAAATACCTTGGATGCAATGCATGCTAAGCCTAACTCCAGGCATAAAGGTTTTCCCTTCTGAAGCTAACTTCGTTATGTGCTCATTAGAGGAACGAACTTCGAGGGCATTTGGCATTGCAGATGCGGCTGATCTTATTGTTCGTCTTCAAAAAGTTGGTTTTACTGTGCGTGATTTAGCGGGTGTTCCTGGAATTGAGGGCAACAAGTATTTTCTTGTTGCTATTAGGACGCACGAAGACAACGAAAAACTTATTTCAGCTCTTCGTGAAATTATTATTTCAGATAACTAAAAAAGCCTTTACCTATCTGTGTGTTGCGAGAAAGTAGAGGGCGAGTGTTCCTGGACCCGAATGAGCTCCAATAACTGGGTCGATGTAATTGATAATGAAGTTCGTTACTCCAAATTTCTCTTCTATAAGTTGTCGTAGATATTCCATGTCTTCAGCGCAATCACCATGTGAAATTGCAATAACTTGGTCTTTTACGGGAGGAAGAGCAGTTTCTTCCATGTGTTTTACCATAGCCTGAATACTCTTTTTTCTTCCCTTAGCCTTTCCCATGGGTATGAGATGACCTTCGTCATCAACGTGAAGAACTGGCTTGATTTTAAGTAAGCTTCCAGCGAATGCTGCTGTTTTCGATACACGACCACCGCGGTAGAGATACATTAAATCATCAACAGTGAACCAGTGCGCAATGTGAAGCCGGTTTTCTTCAACCCAGTTCGCTAGTTCACCTATCGAATAACCAGCATCTCTTTTTTGACAGGCGAGATATACAAGAAGTCCTTCACCTGTAGAGGCAGCAAGCGTATCTACGCAAGTAATCGTACGTTGGGGATATTTCTCGGAAAGATTATGGCAGATCGTTTCAATTGCCTCATAGGTTCCTGATAGCCCACTGGAAAAACCAAGATATAAAACATCATTTCCCCTATCGAGAATAGACGTAATAAGAGTTTCAGAATCAGCGAGGTTAGGGAGAGAAGTGGTAATAACCTTTCCTTCTCGCATCATGGTGTAGAACTGCTTAAGATCAGTGTGTTTATCTTTGAGATAGCTATGATATTGAATGTTATCAACCATAAATGTGAGCGGAAGAATGTGAAGATCAAGTTCACTTATCATTTCCTCGGAAAGGTTGCAGGAGGAGTCGGTAACAATTTCGTACGCCATAGAACTGTCCTTCTGTATGCATTTTATGTGACGCGAATAAGAATAAATGATTTTATGTGATTAGGCAGATAGATTATTGCACTTTTTGGCTAATTTAGTAATTAAGTCAACGGGTTTGCTGTGAAGACTTGCTTATTTGGTTATAATCTTTCAGGTTATTTATTTAAAAGAAAGGTCGGTTATCGTGGCTAAAGGCTACAAAGCATCTATGAATTTGCCGCATACTGATTTCCCTATGCGTGCAAACTTGCCTGAAAATGAACCCAAGCGCCTAGACTTTTGGAATGATATAGATATTTATCATAAGGTGCTTGAGAAAAATAAAGACAACGAGCCTTTTATTTTGCATGATGGCCCTCCGTATGCTAATGGTCCTATTCATCTGGGACATTCTTTTAACAAAATCCTTAAAGATTTTGTTATAAAATCTCATGCGCAAAAGGGCTATTTCACTCCTTATATTCCTGGTTGGGACTGTCATGGCCAGCCAATCGAACATATGGTTGAAGTCAAGCTTGGTCCTGAGAAAATGGCTAAGATTGATCAGCCGACTCTTCGTCGTCTGTGTCGCGAATGGGCTGAAAAATATGTCGATATTCAGCGCGAGGGCTTTAAACGCCTCGGTGTAAACGCAGATTGGGAACATCCTTATCTCACTTTTACCCATGATTACGAAGCAGGAAATGTTGAGATTTTTAAGACTATGTATCTCAATGGTTCTGTCTATCGTGGTCGTAAACCAATTCATTGGTGTAAAACTTGCCATACTGCTCTTGCAGAAGCAGAAATTGAGTACGGTGATGAAGTTTCACCCTCAATTTTCGTAAACTTCAAGCTTGATGCCGTGCCTCCTGTTTTTGAAACGGCAGGGGTGAAAGATCCATCCTATATTCTTATTTGGACAACTACTCCTTGGACCTTGCCCGCAAATACCGCAGTATGCTTGGCTCCAAATGCTGATTACGTCATGGTTGAAGTCAACGACCTTCATACCATCATGGCTTATGAGCTTGTTGAAGATGTTGCTAAAACTGCTGGCTGGGAGTCATACCGTATCGTTTCCGATGCTCAGGGTAATGCTATTACGGTTAAAGGAAAAGATCTTTGCGGTATAACTTACACTTGTCCTATTCGTCAGGATTTGAAGGGCATGGTAATTTACGGCAATCATGTAACGCTTGATTCTGGTACGGGTGCTGTTCATACGGCTCCTGGTCATGGTCAGGAAGACTATTTGGTTGCTCTCGACTTTGATATTCCTATTTTGATGCCCGTTGATGACAATGGAGTTCTTACCGATGAAGCAGGACAGTTCTCCGGCTTAAATGTCGACGATGCAAATCCCGCCATCATTGCATGGTTAGACGAACAGGGTGTTTTGGTTGCTCATGTTGATATAAACCATAGTTATCCTCATTGTTGGCGCTGTCATGAGCCTGTCATTTTCCGTGCTACTGACCAGTGGTTTGTTTCGATGGATAAAAACGATCTTCGCAGAAATGCTATGAAGGCCATTAATGAAACAGTGCAGTGGATTCCTGAATGGGCTAAAAACCGCATCGGTTCTATGGTAAGCGAGCGTCCTGATTGGTGCATTTCGCGTCAGCGTTCTTGGGGTGTTCCTATTCCAGTATTTCGTTGTGCCAAGTGCGGCAATACCATCGCAACGGAAGAAACGTTTGACGCAGTTATCAAGCTCTTCAGGGAAGAAGGCTCTGATGCTTGGTTTATTAAGCAACCAAAAGATTATTTGCCAGCAGACACCTGTTGTCCAACCTGTGGATGTAAAGAAATCGAGCCTGAAAAAGACATTCTTGACGTTTGGTGGGAGAGTGGCGTTTCGCATACTTCCGTCTGCAAAGAACGCGCAAGTGAAGGTCTTCGTTTCCCCGCTGATATGTACTTGGAGGGTTCCGATCAGCATCGTGGCTGGTTCCAATCTTCACTTCTTACTTCCGTGGGAGCTTATGGTGTTCCTCCGTATAAGTCGGTAATGCACTGTGGCTTTACGGTAGATGGTGAAGGCCGAAAGATGTCTAAGTCTCTCGGTAACGGCATCGATCCTGCTGATGTTATGAAAACCTATGGTGCAGATGTTTTGCGCCTTTGGGTTGCTAGTGTTGACTATTCTCAAGACGTAAGCATCTCTGATGAAATACTAAAACGTACCAGTGAAACCTATCGTCGTTTACGCAATACATTCCGCTTTCTTCTTGGTGTTTTGGATGACTATTCTGAAGAAGTTGCGGTTAGAGACTGGAATGATTTAACGCCTCTTGATCAATGGGCTTTAGTTCGTCTTTCGCGTTTACTTGAAGAAGTCAATGCCGCATATGATGCTTATAAATTTCACCATGTATATCGTTTGATTTATGACTATATTGTTGGTGATTTGTCTGCTGTCTATATGGATGCGCTTAAAGATCGCCTGTACTCTGAAGCGCCTAACTCTCAGATTCGTCGTAGTGCTCAGACGGTATTAATGAATGTACTTGAAGTTCTTGTTCGCGTTCTTTCGCCAATTATGAGCTTTACGACTGAAGAGGTTTGGCAAAACTACCCTGAAGGTTTAAGCAAAGAGGAAAATCATCCTGTTAGTGTTCAGCTTGCGGGTTGGCCTGCGCAGAGCGATTTTATGCCTGCTATTCCAGCAGATACCGCAACTCAAATAACCGAGCAGTTTGAAGCAATCCTTACTCTTCGCGATGAGGTTACAAAGGCGTTAGAAAACATGCGTGCAGAAAAGGTAATCAACAAGAGTCAAGAGGCTGTTATTGCCATTAGTACCCCCAAAGCTCTTCTTAATATTTTCCAAACCAAGGACGCTTCTTTCTATGAGGAACTATTCATCGTGAGCGAAGTTACATTCAAAGAAGGGAATGAACTTTCTATTGAGATCAGTGCTTCATCTGCTGATAAATGTCCTCGTTGTTGGAATTATCGAACCGTAGGAGGCAACGAACACTATCCTGATGTATGCGATCGTTGTGCTTCTGCGCTCGAAGAAATTGGTTTTACTCAGGAGTAATACACTAGGTTTTATGACTGATTTGTCTATGAATAATAAAAAAGCACGTAACCTCGCTCTTTTTGTGGGGTGCGTGCTTTTTTGGATTATCTTGGACAGAATTACTAAGGTTTACATTGATACAAATTACAAAACTGGTGACGTTATTGTTCAGAACATTCTGAACCTTTTTCAGTTTGATCTTGTCCACAATAGGGGAGCCGCTTGGGGCTCTTTTTCTGGCACTACTCCTATACTTGCTGGGATTGCTATTGTTGTTTGCGTGATAGTTTGCGTGTTTGCCTGGCGTGAATCCATGATGGCCAATGGCTTTGAAATGGTGGGACTAGGCTTACTTGTTGCTGGCGGTATAGGTAACTGTATTGACCGTTTGGTGTATGGTTATGTTGTTGACTTTATTACGCCAACATTTATCAATTTTCCCACCTTTAATATTGCTGATATTGGTGTTACGTGCGGAATTGTTTTGGCGGCAATTGGGTATTTATATCAACTCAAGAACGCTAAACCACCCCTTAAGGATGAATAAGTATGGCTCGTACATTATCTGTAACTGTTAGTGAAAATTATGCCGATATGCGGCTCGATTCATTTCTTTTTGAATCTGGTTTGTATCCTTCACGGAGTAAAGCTGTTAAGCAGATCGAATCGGGTAAAGTGTTTGTGAATGGTAATGAGCCAACCAAAAAAACCATCGTTGTTGCTAACGACTTTATTGTTTATGAGGAATACGCAGAAGAACAGCGTGTCTTTCTTGAACCTGAAAACATTCCTTTAGACGTTGTTTTTGAGGATGACGATCTTCTTGTCCTCAATAAGCAGGCAGGACTAATTTGTCACCCTTCTCCAGGACATCCTGGAGGTACGTTATCAAATGCTCTTATTTACCGATATGGGCGTGAAAATCTCGCACATATTCAAGGCGACGATCGCCCTGGTATCGTGCATAGACTCGATGGCGATACCAGTGGTCTTATGCTGTGTGCAAAAAACGATGAAGTTGGTTACGAGCTACAGGATGAAATTCGTTCTCGCAATGTTAACCGCAAGTATCTCTGTTTAGTTCACGGCAACATTGCGAGCGAAACAGGTTTAATTGATGCGCCTATTTTCAGGAGTGATAAGAATCGCTTAAGAATGCAGGTTTCCGATAAACCACAGGCACGTTCTTCGGTTACAACGTTTAAAGTGCTTGAACGCTTTGAAGCAGGACAAAAAGATAATGGCTTTTCGCTTATAGAATGCAAGTTGTATTCAGGGAGAACGCATCAAATTCGCGTTCATATGGAATACATTAAACACTGGTGTGTAGGCGATCAAACCTATGGTACTCCCGGAAAGAGTGACAATCTAGGTTTAACGCGTCAGTTTTTACACTCCTACTTTATTGAGTTTGAGCATCCAAGAACACTTGAAACCCTTCAGTTCGTTGCTCAGGTTCCTTCTGATTTACAGGAGGTGCTTCACAAGCTTCAGGGGAGATCTATGGGGTTAACTGATGCAGGAAGAGAAGTATATTCGCTCTATACGGGTGAAAATATCAATACCTTGGATGCTTTTGATCGTTTGAACGACACTTCGTCGTTTTCTACGTGTTAGATTCTTTTCCTACGTCAGACGATACCGTCATGTTATGAAAACGCTCCTGACACCATTCATCGGGAAACCACTTATCAAGCAGTACATCGATTTGGTTTGCCGGAGGGATATTTTCTACGCGTTGTCCTTCACGATGGAGCGCGAGTACAGTAAAAACAATATTAAAAGTCATAAAGATTATCAAAATAGCGCTTGTGGCTTTATAACCAGTACTCTCTTGATTAACGAAGTTTTCCGCTTTTTTAATGAGAGGAAGAATTATTCGTACCCAGAATAAGCCAAGCGTTCCCCACATAACACCAAACATAAAGTTTGTACGTCCATTGATAGAGCCAAAAGTACCTGTGTAATCCCATGCTATAGCGTGCCAGAACGTTTCCATCATCCAGCTTGCCGAATACTCAAGAACTGAGCCTAATACCATAGCAATCAGAAAAATAATAAGATTATGGGTGTAGTAAAAACGGTTCAAAAAGAGGGTTAGAACTACTGCTCCTACTCCATAAATAGGAGAAAACGGACCCCAAACAAGTCCAGCACGGCTTTCCCACTCACCATATACGACCAGATGAAAAACATCTTCAATGAGAAGTCCCATAACTGAGCCAATAATAAAGAGCCAAAAAAGAAGAAAGAAATCAACAGGAAGATAGCGTGGTGCCAATTGCGCCATAAAGCTCTTTATGAGCTTCGTTTCCATAATTATTGTGTTAGACAGTACGTCTTTCATGAAATAAAGTATCCCTGATTTCTTTTGATGCTTCGTTGAAACATGCCTAACCTACTATATCAGAAGTGAAATATATGCTCTAAAATGAATAAATCATTACGTTTAAGGGGAAAAAATGACTTCTCATACACAAAAAACGGTTCTTATTGGAGTAACCGGATGTATCGCTGCCTATAAAAGTTGCGAAATCGTAAGATGTCTTCAAAAAGAGGGGATTCGTGTAAAGGTTGTAATGACCGAGCATGCTACCCATTTTATAGACCCTCTTACGTTTAGAGCATTAACACATGAGCCCGTTGCGATTGGATTGTTTGATGATCCGTCTGATCCAATTCACCATATTTCTCTTGCTCAAGAAGCTGATTTGTTTCTTATTGCGCCTTGTACAGCAAATGTTATGGCAAAAGTTACCTATGGTTTAGCTGATGACTTACTTACCACTACCGCCCTTGCCACTGCGGCTCCAGTGGTTATTGCTCCCGCTATGAATGTTCACATGTACGAAAATGCTGCCACTCAACATAATATGGATATTCTTCGTGGACGGGGGATAAGTTTTGTTGAGGCGGATTCTGGTTATCTTGCTTGTGGGGAAGAAGGGAAAGGAAGATTAGCTGATCCCTCTGTTATCGCAAAAGAGGTCGTAAAGATACTTGACGCTGAAGACGCACAACTTGAATTCAAGCAAGATCTTAAAGGTACACGCATTATGATTACGGCTGGTCCAACAGTAGAGCCGATAGATCCTGTTCGTTATCTTTCCAATCGCTCCTCTGGGAAATTTGGATATGCCATTGCTAAAGCTGCGGCTGAACGTGGTGCAGATGTAACACTTATTTCTGGACCCGTTGCCCTTCCTCAACCTGAAGGTGTAAAGATGGTTTATGTTGAAACAGCCAACGAAATGCTCTCAGCCGCCGACAAAGCTTTTAGTGCTTGCGATATTGGTATTTTTGCTGCAGCAGTTGCCGATGTTCGTCCTGCATCTGAAGCTAACAAGAAGCTCAAAAAGGGCATTAATGACTCAGAGCTTGCCAACATTGCGCTGACGGAAAATCCTGATATCTTATCAACGCTTGCACATGCCAAGGTTGACCAGATTGTGGTCGGTTTTGCGGCAGAAACCAATGACGTTATCGAAAATGCGCGCAAAAAGCTCCGTAATAAAGCCGCTGATATGATTGTTGCTAATGAAGTTGGTCCTGATAAAGCCTTTGGGAAAGATGAAAATGAAATTTGGTTTGTAACAAATGAAGACGTTGAGCACGTTGATCCTATGGAAAAAGAGGTATTAGCTCACCAAGTACTCGATAAAACTCTTGAGCTTTTCTTCTAAGGATTCCTTGAAATAGTTCTTCTTTATGAGTATGATGTTCAAGCTGTATTAAGCAGTGAACGGGACGTGGCGCAGTTTGGTAGCGCACTTGACTGGGGGTCAAGGGGTCGCAGGTTCAAATCCTGTCGTCCCGACCAGCTTTTCTGGCGAGTTAGAGAACAAATGTTTTCCAACTCGCCTTTCTTTTTCAGAAAAGCCTTTAACCCTACTTTGTTTTTTCTTACGACTCTCCTCTGCGATCATAGATTCTCCACTTACCGACCAAATGACAGGTCAAAGCGACGCGAAAAGCCACAGAAACGTATAAAGCTATAAAGTGAAACAGCGGCAAAAACCTGTCGCATTTTTGTTATTGGCTCCTGAAAAAGGGGGAACACCTATGGAGATGATTGGATTTCTTGTTCTATTTCCGATTATCGTAGCTGGGCTGCTGTTGGTAATTAGGCAGAATACTGCACGTAATATTATCGTGTGTGTCGCAGCTGCCATAATTGGTATTGGATCTATTGCCATTGTTGCATTGAATCTTGGAACATCAGGTCAATACTTTTATTTCCAATCCGATATCGTTGATTATGTCTGCTTAGGCGTCAGTGTGCTCATCGGCATCACGATTATCTGTTATGCCGTTAAGTACAAAAACCCATTGGCGCTTATTCTGGCCATTATCCAGCTTGCTGGAACCTTGGTTTTTGAGTTTGGATTTGCGCATGACGCTACCTGTTTACGGGCGCTCTATCTTGACTCTCTTTCGCTCATCATGGTTTTGATTATTGGTATTGTGGGTTCAGGTATCTGCGTATACTCAATTGGGTACATGCATGACTTTTATTTTGGTTTAACTCACACACCTGACGGCTTGCCTCACCAGAAGGATCGTCGCCCAACATTTTTTGCTTTGATGTTTTTATTTCTGGGAGCAATGTTTGCGATTGTCTTCTTTAATAACCTCATTTGGCTCTTTACTGCATGGGAGGTTACAACCGTTTGTTCCTTCTTGCTTATTGGGTTTACGAAAACCGAAGAGGCAATCAGAAATTCATTTCGTCAGATTATCATGAACCTGCTTGGCGGTATCGCTTTTCTTGCGGCACTGTTCTTCTTGGTTATTGAATTTAATTGTATCGACTTCATGGACTTTATTGTGTTTGGTACCGTTGCTCCTGCACTGGTGGTTTTCCCGCTCATGTGCTTGAGTTTGGCAGGTATTACCAAGGCTGCTCAGATGCCCTTCCATACCTGGTTGCTTGGCGCTATGGTTGCCCCAACACCAACGAGTGCGTTGCTCCATTCCTCTACCATGGTTAAAGCAGGTGTATTCTTGCTTATTAAGTGTGCGCCAATTTATGCTGTTTCTTTCGCTCCTTCGATTATGGTCATTCTTATCGGTGGTCTTACCTTCTTGCTTTGTTCGATGTTGGCAATTTCTCAATCAAACGGCAAGCGTGTTCTTGCTTATTCAACCATTGCTAACCTTGGTCTTATTACGGCTTGTGCGGGTGTTGGTACGGCAGAAGCAATTTGGGCAGCAATCTTTTTGGTGATTTTCCACGCTGTTGCAAAGAGCTTACTCTTCTTATGCGTAGGAACAGCAGAGCATCATATCGCTTCTCGTGACATTGAAGACATGGATCTTCTCTTCATGAAGATGCCTCGTTTAGCCCGTATGATGATGGTGGCGATCATGATTATGTTCGTCGCGCCATTTGGTATGTTGATTGCTAAATGGGCAACGCTTATCTCCTTTGTGGATACGCGACAGTTTGCTCTCTTACTCATGCTCGCTTTTGGTTCGGCTGCAACCTTTATGTTCTGGGCAAAGTGGCTCGGTAAATTGGTAGGTATTGCAGGTTCACCCGACAACATCGAGCATACGGTTCATCGAAGCGAATGGTTCGCCACAGGCTTAATGGCGGTAATGGCTGTTTTAGCCTGCGTACTTATTCCTGTTATCTCTAACTATATGGTTGAGCCCTATGTTGGTTCTGTTTTAGGTATTAGCATTCAGCCTATTTTGGATGATGATCTGTTCTTATCTGCCATTATGGTTGTTTGCTTGGTTGTACTTTTCCTCGGTGCACTTCGAAAGAAGTCGCCAAACATGCGTCGCGTTGAGCCCTATATGGCTGGCGTTACCTTTAGGGATGATAAAGATCGTACCTTTATCAATTCGCTCTCACAGCCCCAAGAGGCCACTTCGCGTAACTGGTATCTCGATGGATATTTTGGCGAGAAACGCCTCGATCCCGTTGGTACGTTAGCTTGCTGGATTTTGATTGTCGTTGGATTCTTGTGGGCTATTTTAGCTGCAACCGGCGTCATTATGATGTTTTAGTTGAAAGGAGGCGTCAATGAATACGATTTACACTATCTTAATTACTTTATTTGCTTCAATCGCATTCGCTATTGTGGCATCAGTTTTAGGCTGCCTTCTTGCTGGTCTTGATAGGAAAGTTACTGCGCGCATGCAAGGTCGTGTTGGACCTCCTTTACTTCAGCCCTACTATGATGTTCGCAAGCTTTTAAAGAAGGAATACGTAGGAGTTAACGCGGCGATTGGCACGTTTGTTGCAACTGCGCTTATCTTTACATTCGTTGCGGGAGGTATTTTCTTCTCGGGCGGAAATCTTCTTCTCTGTATTTTTGTTATCACGCTTGCTGAGCTTATGTTTATTGTTGCTGCCTATGCTGCGCGTTCGTCATATGCTGAAATTGGTGCACATCGCGAAACGCTTCAGGTGATGGCTTACGAACCTATGGTTCTTCTTCTCGGCATCGGTTTCTTTATGGCGACAGGAAGCTTTGATGTCTCTACTGTTTTGTTTGTTGAGCAGCCAATCATTGGTCCATTGATTGGTGTGTTTATTGGTATGCTCTTCATTCTCACCATCAAGCTCCGCAAGTCTCCTTTTGACCTTTCCTATTCACATCATGCACACCAGGAATTAGTTAAGGGTGTAACAACAGAAATGTCAGGTAAGGTTCTTGCATGGGTTGAGATTATGCACTGGTGTGAGAACATTCTGTTCCTTGCCTGGATTGCTCTGTTCTTCGTTTGGGCGAGTCCCATTTGTATTCCTGTTGTTATCATTGCTTTAGCTCTGGTCTATTTTCTTGAGATTTGGATTGATAATAACTTCGCTCGTGTAAAATGGCAGGCTCTTCTCAAGTCTGCATGGATTGTTACTTTAATTGCTGGCGGTATCAATATTGCCGTGCTTGCTTACCTGTAAGGAGGAACCATGTCTCATGTTTCAAAATCTCCTTGGATTATTCACTACGATGGATCAAGCTGCAATGGCTGCGATATTGAAGTTCTTGCCGCGCTGACGCCTCTTTATGACGTTGAACGCTTTGGGATTATCAATACTGGTAATCCCAAACATGCTGATATTTTCTTGGTAACGGGCGGAATCAATGAGCGCAATATTTCTGTCGTGAAAGAAATTTACGATCAGATGGTTGAACCAAAGGTTGTAATTGCGTGTGGGGTTTGCGCTTGCACCGCAGGCATTTTTAAGGATTGTTACAACATTATTGGTGGTGTCGATAAAGCAATTCCTGTTGATGTCTATGCACCCGGATGTGCTGTTAGGCCAGAGGCTATTATCGATGCTGTTGTTGAAGGTTTGGCTATTCTAGAAGAAAAAGCCAATAAGCTTAAGTCTGGTAAGAAGGGGGCTTAACATGGAATTTATTCAAACGTTTCAGCCCATTACCGTAGATGCCTTGATTGATACTTGCAAGGATTATAAGGATAAGGGCTATCGCTTAGCTCAGATTCATCCTGTTCTTAAGCAGGATGATACCATCACGATGTTTTATTCTTTCGTTAAGGAAAATGAAGTAATTAACCTAAAGATTGAAAACGTCATCAAAGGCGAAACGGTTATTCCTTCGGTAACGAGTCTTTTTATTGCATGTTTCGTATATGAAAATGAAGCGCACGATTTGTTCGGCGTAAACATCGAAGGCAATTTAATCGATTTCCAAGGTTCCTTCTATTCGTTTGGAGAGGGCGTCACTGCTCCAATGACTGTTATTTCGCCTGAACAACTTGCTGCACGAGAAAAGGCAGCAAAGATTGCGAAGGCAAAAGCTGCTAAAGCGGCAAAGGCAGCCAAAGAAGCAGCGGCCAATAAAGCAGATACACAAGACACCAACTCAACATCGACTAAAGGTGATGTTGCAACAGAAAAGAGAGGGGAGTAAGCATGTCAAAAGCAACCGTTATTCCTTTTGGACCTCAGCACCCCGTTCTTCCTGAGCCACTTCATCTTGACTTGGTTATTGAAGATGAAACAGTTGTTGATGTTCTTCCCCAGATAGGCTTTATTCATCGAGGGCTCGAAAAGCTTGTAGAAACGCGTGATATTCATCAGTACATCTATGTTGCCGAACGCATTTGCGGAATCTGCGCTTTCGGTCATAGCATGGGTTATGCCGAAACCGTTGAGCGTCTTATGAATGTCGAAGTTCCTAAGCGTGCAGAATATCTACGTGTGATCATGCATGAACTTTCCCGTATTCATTCTCACCTTTTGTGGATGGGACTCGCCGCTGATGCGTTTGGCTATGAGAGTTTATTTATGCACTCCTGGCGTTTACGTGAGCGTATCTTAGACATCTTTGAGGCTGTTGCAGGTGGACGTGTAATTTTGTCTTACACGCTTTTAGGTGGCGTAACTAAAGATATTGATGCTCCGATGCTTTCCGCCATTAAAGACAAAATCAACAGTATCAAGGGTGAATACGCTGAACTCTGTAACGCATTCTTAAAAGACACCTCGGTCAAGAATCGTTTGGTCGGAGTTGGACATATTTCCTATGAAAATGCTCTTGAATATGGCATGGTCGGCCCCTTTGCTCGTGCAAGTAATGTAAATAATGATGTGCGTTGTATTGGTCAAGGTGCTTACAGTGATCTTTCTTCCTTTGAGCCTATCTTGGATACTGATGGAGACTGTTATGCGCGTGTTAAAGTTCGTGCGTTAGAGGTTCTTCAGTCAATCGATATCATTAATGAGCTCATTGACAAAATTCCTGATGGTCCAATCCTTAATAAGGTTAAAGGGTTCCCTGAAGCTGGAACTGAAGCCGTTAATATTCTTGAGCAGCCTCGTGGTGAAGTGTTCTATTACTGTTCTGGAAACGGTACGAAATTCCTCGAAAGAATGCGTATTAGAACGCCAACCTCACAAAACATTGCTGGTATGACAATGGCATTAAAGGGCTGTGACTTAGCGGATGTTAATATGATCGTTTTAACTATCGATCCCTGCATCAGCTGCACAGAAAGGTAAGAGACATGGGAAGTTTCAAGCTTGGAAAAATGACGCTCAGGTCTCTTTTTAAGAAGCCCGAGACGGTTCTCTATCCTGTCGAAACCCGTCCTCAGCCTGAGGATTTAAAGGGCAGTGTAGAGGTTGATATTAAAAAATGTACGCTTTGTCAAATCTGTGAAAAACGCTGTCCGACAGGTTCGATTAAAGTTGATAAAGAAAATGAAACATGGTCAATTGATCGCTTTGACTGCATTCAGTGCCGTACCTGTGTTCGTGAATGCCCCTTCGGTTGCCTTACGATGACACCAAACTATAAAAAACCTGCAACGTCTAAGGGTGTTGATTCATACAAGAAGCCAGAACTAACCGAAGAAGAAAAAGCTGAAAAGGCGAGAAAAGAGGCAGAAAAGGCTGCTCGTATTAAAGCAGCTAAAGAAGCAAAAGCTGCTCGTGAAGCGGCAAAGAAAGATAATGAATAAGTATCTATCTTCTGCTTTTTGAATAGTCGATTATTTCACACATTTTTTGTATACTATTTTGTCGGGTCGAAAGACCCGACTTTATTTTAGTAAGAAGGAATTGCTATGACTGAAAACAAGGCTGAAGAATATGAAGTGAGTGATAAGGTTCTCACTATTCCTAATCTTCTTTCATTTATCAGGCTTTGCACTATTCCAGTATTTCTATGTCTCTTATTTGATGATCATAATCTTGCAGCAACTATTCTTTTTGCGCTAGCAGCATCAACCGATTGGGTTGATGGTCAAGTTGCCCGTCGCACCAATTCGGTATCGCGTCTCGGACAGCTTCTTGATCCAGCGGTTGACAGGCTTCTTATGATTTCCGGTGTTTTAGGGTTATTCTTTGTCGGTCGCCTTCCCTTATGGATTATTCTTTTCGTTCTTATTAGGGATTTATTGCTGCTTATTGGTGGAAGCTATCTGCTTTCGCGCTACAAGGTGCGCGTTCCTGTTATCTATCTCGGAAAGGTTGCAACAACATTTTTATATATTGGTTTTGTTGGAATCCTTTTGAATTGGCCTCTGCTTTTAGGACTCGGATGGGTCGATGTTTCTTGGCTTCCATTTTTTAATGGAGATTTGTATTCATGGGGCTACTGGGCGGTATATATTGGCCTTATTTTGGCAACGATCACTACCATCTACTATATTTCTCAAGGCATAAAACAGATGCTTGCGGCAAAAAAGAAGATTACTTCTTCTGGAGCTGATAACAATGGCTGATCAAAGGGTCAATCGACCACAGCCACGTAAACGAAAAAGTCAAACAATACCTCATGCTTCTCAGCCTGAGCGAAGAGCCTCGATGAAGAAGCCCTTCACCCCACAGGCAAAAGTAGATTCTTCGGTTGCCCAAACAATAAAAGAGAAAGGGCATAAAACAAAACAGCGTTCTACTTCTGCGAGAAACCATTCTTCAAGAAAGTCAATAGAAACCCCTCGCTCTTCACGCGCAACGAGAGGCAACACTTCTGCTTCAGCTAAATCGAACGTTGGTTCACAAATGAACATGTCATCAAAGCGTTCACGTTCTTTTGAACAGCCTAAGCGTTCCGCTTCAGTTGGAGAAAGATATTTTGCGCAAAATGTATGGACTAAAAAAAGTAAATCCTCGTCTCGAGACAAAGATTCATCTGATAGCACAGAGGGTGTTTTAGCTCGTTTTTTTGAGATATTGAAGTGTTTTGGCGTAATGGTGCTACATGCCCTCATGGCTCTCGGAGCGTTTATTTTTTCTTTTTTCAACCGTTCTCGAAAAACGCGCATAATTGGAATCGTTCTTGTGGTACTACTTGTTGGCGGTATTGGAGACACCCTTATAAATATGGGGAAAATCTATCCTGGGGTGAAAGTCGGAACAGTAGATGTGGGTGGAAAAACTCAAAATGAAGCTGCTCAGATACTCAATGATACGTACCAAGCTCGTGTTAGCTCCAATACAGCTGTGTTTTATGCCAACGAAGAGGCGAAAAACAACCCAACGACAACTGACTCTATAGCCACGATTGACGAGCAGGTATCTTATGAGGAATCGCTAGCAAATCGAAGCCAATGGACCACTCCTTCATCTGAGTTAGGTGCTCAGTTTGATGCCAATGCGTCTGCTGAAGCAGCATTTCAGGTTGGGCGCGATAATGGTGGTGTTTTTTCTCGATTTGCCTGTTTGTTGTTTGGTAGCACCATTGATCCTCTGTGTTCTTATAACGAAGACTTGCTTGAAGCGCTTCGTTATTCAATCAGTGCTTCAGTTGGAAATCCGAGGATTAACTTTGGAATACAAATGAATGGGTCTACGGCTGAAGTAACCGATGGTCATGACGGCGAAGAAGTAAGCGACGATTGGTTCAGATCTACACTCAATAAAACATATTGTGGTGAGGATACTTCAGCTTCCTACGTTGTAAAGATTGAGCACGCACCTTTACAAATTACAAAGAGTATGGCGCAGGAAACTGCTGATATAATCAATAACTCCATTTCGCAAGGTGCATCCTTTGTTTATGAAGGTGCTTCTTGGATGGCATCGCGAGATGATTTAGCTCGCTGGATAACAACAAGCATAGTTGAAGAAAAGGGGTCCTTCCAACTTAAACCTTCGTTTAACCAAGACATCACCAAAAACTCTTTACTCAATAAAACCAGCGAACAGGTAAGAAGCGAAGCCCTTCAGGTATCGTTTTCTGTTTCCGATAGCAAAGATGTGAAAGTTACAAGCAATACCAAAGGAAATGTTCCTGAGGTTTCCGAAGCGGTAACCTCTATGAATGGCACATTCTTTACAAAAGAGACGCGCACTCAAGTTCCTGAAATTAATATTCCCTCTATTGCAATCCCTGATGAAATGAGTTTCGATGAAGCTATTTCTTTTGGCATTATCGGTGAGATTTCTTCTTTTACGACGCAGTTTTCTTCAGGCGCAGAAGCTCGAAACCACAACATAAGAACTGTTTGTGGATACCTTACGAATTCGATTGCTAAGGCTAACGGTGGTACCTGGTCTTTTAATGACACGGCTGGCGAAACGACAGAGGCGCTTGGTTATAAAAATGCTGGCGCGATTGTAGACGGTGAATATACCGATGAAATTGGTGGAGGCGTCTGTCAAGTTGCCACAACGGTGTATAACGCAGTTTATGACGCCGGCTATCCTATCGTAGAACGACACAATCATACCCTCTATATAGCCAGTTACCCCGAGGGAAGAGACGCTGCCATTGCGTTTCCTTACTATGATTTAGTCTGGGAAAACGACACCAGTTCAGACATTTTATTGGTCATGTCATACACGAATTCTTCTGTAACCGCTACACTATATGGAGTTGACCCTGGATATTCGGTTTCTACTCAATATGGCGAGTGGAAAGCAGGGGAAAAATACAAGACGAAGTATAAAGATGATGACACACTGCCTGCTGGAACCGAGAAGCTTTCAACTTCCGGTGAAGATGGCCGTGAGATTACTGTCGTACGAACCGTAAAAGATTCGCAAGGCAATGTGAGAAGCGAACAAACTTTTACTTCTGTGTATGATCCTAAGGATGAAGTTATTCTTAAAGGGACAGCTTAACAGCAATATGAAAGGAGCAGATAGGTGTACTATCAACCCGAACTAGAGACCATGTCTCGTGAAGAGCTTGAGAAACTTCAACTTAATCGCCTTAAAGATCTTGTTAAGCGCGTTTATGAAAAAATCCCTTTTTATAAAGAGTCGTTCGATGCTGCTGGAGTAAAGCCAGAAGATATTCGCTCTCTTAATGACATCACGAAGCTACCTTTCACAATTAAGCAGGATTTGCGTGATGCCTATCCTTTCAAAATGTTTGCCGTACCTCAGTCAGAAGTAGTACGCATTCACTGTTCTTCAGGCACTACCGGTACCGCAACGGTTGTTGGTTATACCAAGCATGACCTTGAGGTTTGGGGTGATTGTTTTGCGCGTTTCTTGTATGCGGCAGATTGTGATAAAAACGCAACTATCCAAATTGCTTACGGATACGGTTTGTTTACCGGTGGCCTAGGTGCTCACACGGGCGGTGAAACGGCAGGTTGTACGGTATTGCCTATGTCCACAGGCAATACTAAACGTCAAGTTCGCTTGATGCATGATTTCAATGTTGACTGTCTGTGCTGCACGCCTTCTTACGCTCTCAATATTGCTGATGTTGCTTACGAAGAAGGTTTTAACCCTGCTGACGATTTCAAGATTCATTCTGCGATTCTTGGCGCAGAACCTTGCTCTGAGGGTATGCGTAAAGAAATTGAACGTAAGCTTGGAGTTCGCGTTCATGACATTTATGGTCTTTCCGAGGTTATGGGTCCTGGTGTTGCTTGTGAGTGTGAAAAGCAGAACGGACTTCACGTTTGCGAAGATCACTTCATCATTGAGGTTGTAGATCCTAAAACCCTGCAACCCGTTCCGGACGGAGAATGGGGAGAAGTCGTATTCACTACGCTTTCCAAAGATTGCTCTCCACTCATTCGTTACCGTACGCGCGATATTTCGCGTATCTTGGAAGGTGAGTGTGAATGTGGTCGTACGTTCCGTCGTATGGATCGCATTGCTGGCCGAACTGATGATATGCTTATCATTCGTGGCGTTAATGTATTCCCTTCGCAAATCGAAGAGGAAATCGTTTCTTTCCCAGAAATCGCTGCACAGTATCAGCTTATTCTTACTACCAAAGGAACGCTCGATCATGTTCAACTTCAGGTGGAAACGGTTCCCGAGTTCCCATTCGACGAAGTTCGCCGCTTAGAGCAGCTTAAGAAAGATTTACAAAAAGCTCTTAAGGACAACCTTCAGGTTGCAGTTGAGGTTAAGATTGTTGAGCCTAAAACAATCGAACGTAGCGAAGGTAAAGCAAAGCGTATTATTGATTTAAGGGAGGGGCTTCACTAATGATTAAACAACTTACTGTTTTTCTCGAAAACGAAGAAGGCCGTTTGGCAAGTGCAGTTCGCACAATCGCTAATGCAGACATCAATATGCAAGCACTCTTTTTGGCTGATACTGCCGACTTTGGTATCTTGCGTATTTTTTGCGACACTCCACAAAAGGCATGTGACGAATTAACCAAGAATGGATATCGCGCAAAACTTATTGACGTTGTCGCAGTTAAGGTCCCTAATAAGCCAGGCGAGCTCGCTAACTTGATGGACTACCTCAACGAAAACAATGTCAATGTTGAGTATGCCCATTGCTTTATTGTTGGAGATAATGCCTATGACGTCCTTAAGGTTGCCGATGCTTCCCTAGACGTTAAACTTTCCGCTGCTGGCTTTGATGTTTGTAAACCGGAAGATATATATGTCGTTGACTAATGCTTCTTTCTCAAAAAAGAATAATTCTAAATACGCAAGCTTTTTTGCTTGCGTATTTGCGTTTCTTCTTGCTTTTTGCCTAGTACCTTCTTTTGCGTATGCTGATGTAAAAAACTCAGACATTATCTTAGGCGAAAGTGTTGAATCGCAAGGTTTTACCGTTGCTGATTGCCCAAGTATCAATGCGTTATATGCCTATGTTGTTGCAGAAGACGGAACGATATATTTTGAACGCTCTTCGTATTCTGAGACCCAAATTGCTTCGGTCACAAAAGTTATGACTGCGTTGGTGGCGCTTACGTATGGAGATCCGCAGAATACCACCATCACGGTTAGTGAGACGGCTGCAACTATTGGCGAATCGTCCGCAAAACTTCAGGCGGGGGATTCAATGAATCTTGAGACGGCACTGAAATGTCTCATGATTGTTTCAGGTAATGACGCTGCGCAGGCTATTGCTGAATCAATGGGTGATCAAGTTGGAAACACACTAAAAGCACAGGGTGTAGAAAATGTGCCCGACAAAGGGTATGACGCCTTTGTCTTTGCCATGAACAAAATGGCTCAAGACCTTGGCATGAACAATAGTGTTTTCATTAATCCCCATGGTCTTGATGACGGTGAACATGCTGGAAATCTACATAGCAGTGCGCACGATGTTTCATTAATGTGCCAGGAAGCTATGAAAAACTCTGTTTTCAGAGAAATTGTTGGTACCCATCAAACTACTGTACAAGTCACCCGCGACTCTGAACAGGTTGATGTTGACCTGGAGTCTACTGACGAGCTTTTAGAAACGTATGAAGGTGCATGTGGTATTAAAACCGGATTTACGGATTTGGCGGGAGCTTGTTTTGCTGGTGCAAGCGATCGAAACGGTTCACTGCTTTATGCTATCGTTTTGCATTCCGACACCGAAGCTCAGCGTTTTACCGACGCGGAAACCCTGTTTGACTGGGTATACAACAACACCATTAGCTACCCTTTAGTTCACAGTTCTCAATCAACCACCTACAAAGATTCAAGCGGCAATACGACAACTGTTCCGGTGGTGGCAAACGTTAGTCATAAAGGCTGGGTTGATTCTACTTTTAAAGCAACTATTGCTGATCCAAATCAGAGTATTGAAGTATTTAAGCTCAAGGGAAATGTTAGTCAAAATGTGCAGTTTGACGACGTTACCTCCGATGTGCATTTTGGAGATAAAGTCGGAACAGTAACCTTTATGCAGCATAATGAAGTAATTGCTTGTGTCGATTTAGTTGCTGCAGAAGATGCTCGTGGTCCAAACTTCTTTGAAGGCATAGGCGTTTGGTGGGATAGATTCTTCCGTGGCTTCTCAGGGGAGCAAAAGGAGGCAGCTTCTACAGTCATAAATCAAACTCCTTTGATTTATGGAAGTGATTCTGCTTATCAAACAATTTAAGCTGTTATAAGGACAAAAGGAGATCCTAATGACAACATGCCCAATATGCAAAAATCAAATCGAAAACGATGCCACGAAATGTCCAACATGCGGCTATCGTTTCCATGATACTACTCAAGAATTTAAGCCGGTTGATCTCTCATCGCGTCCAGAACCAGAAGATCAACATGCATTAAGTGTTGCTACTTTGATGGTTTGTTATGGGAAACAGGAAGGCATGGTATACAAACTTGAAGACGATCGCGCCACGGTAGGGCGTTCTCCAAAATGCGATGTTTTTCTTAATGATATGACTGTTTCTCGTGACCATGCCGTTTTGGAGAGAATCGAACAAACTTGGACCATTAAAGATGCCGATTCATTTAATGGCGTGTGGGTAAATAACAAAAACATAGATCATGTTGTTCTTCACGACGGAGATCTTATTCAAATTGGTTGCTTTGTTTTAAGATTTACTGCGTAATGGCTTTATAGATTGAACAAGGGGATGGATAAAGCTATGAAACTTCTTTCAGGAAATGAGGCCATTGCTCAAGGAGCATGGGAGGCCGGATGTCACATTGGTGCAGCATATCCTGGTACACCTTCTACAGAAACCATGGAGGCATTTGCAAAATATTCAGAGGTTTATGCAGAGTGGTGTCCTAACGAAAAGGTTGCCTTAGAAGTTGCGGTTGGCGCATCTGCTGCTGGCGCACGTGTTTTGGTTACCATGAAACACGTTGGCGTAAATGTTTGCGCTGACCCGCTTTTTACTGCTGCATATACGGGCGTAAATGGCGGTTTGCTTATTCTTGCCGCCGATGATCCAGGAATGTTTTCCTCTCAAAATGAGCAAGATTCGCGCTATTATGCCATGGCTTCACAAATTCCAATGTTTGAGCCTGCAGATTCAAGAGAAGCTCTCCAGTATGCTCGTGAGGCATACGAATTATCTGAAAGATTCGATACGCCTTTTATGATTCGTTCTACAGTTCGCATTTCGCACACTAAAACACCTGTTGAGGTTGGCTCACGTGTTGAAGTTGCAAAAAGGCCTTATGAATCTGACTGTAAAAAATGGGTTATGATGCCTGCTTTTGCCAAACCGCGCAGAAAAGTTTTAGTTGAACGTATTAAAACGTTGCGCGAATGGGTTGAAACCTGCCCATACAACACGGTTGAAATGAATGATCCTTCTATTGGTATTGTTTGTGCCGGTTCGGTTTATCAGCATGTTAAAGAAGCATATCCTGATGCTTCCATTTTTAAGTTGGGTGTCGTATGGCCTTTACCAGCTCAGACTCTCAAGGACTTTACCCAAAAGGTTGATAAGGTGTATGTCGTAGAAGAAGCTTCTGTTTACCTCTCCGATGCGGTTAAAGCTTGCGGCATTGTGCTTGACGATTTCAAGGTTCCTCTTCCGCCTGATGGGGAGGTTCATCCTGAAGATATTCGTCGTTCCTTGGGCTTACCCTTGGCAGATCACCGTAAACAGCTCACAGATATTCCCGGGCGACCACCTGCTTTATGCCCCGGATGTCCTCATCGTCTCGTATTCAAAGAACTTTCTCGCTTGAAAGCTATCGTTACAGGTGATATTGGTTGCTATACTCTCGGCGCCTTACCGCCTCTTAATGGCATTGATACCTGTTTGGATATGGGTGCCTCAGTATCGATGGCTCATGGATTTGAACTGGCATTAGGTGCTAAAAAGAAGCGTCCTGTTGTTGCGGTTATTGGCGACTCTACTTTTGCTCATTCGGGTCTTTCTTCTTTGATGAACACTGTTTACAACAAAGGTGCTGGAACGGTATGTATCTTAGACAACCGCACCACCGCCATGACAGGACAACAAGGTAATCCATTTAATGGAGTTACCTTGCAGCACCGAGAAAGCCATGAGCTTAACTTGCCTGCAATTCTTTCAGCTTTAGGTGTGGACCATGTTCAAACGGTAGACCCTTTTGATATGAATGCTGTTCGCACTGTCCTTAAAGAAGCAACTACGCGTGAAGAGCTTGACGTTATTATCTTCCAAGGTCCTTGTGTTCTTCTTGATAAATCACCCAAACCTACATGCTTTGTTAACGAAACGTGCACTGCTTGCGGCGTTTGCAAAACACTTGGATGCCCTGCAATCTCTTCAGATTCCGAATCGGGGACGTGTTCCATCGATCAAGATCTTTGTATCGGTTGCAACCAGTGTGTTCAGTATTGCCGTTACGGCGCAATTGAATTGAAGTAGGGGAGGGAATCATGAGTAACGATAATCAAGTTTTCACCATTCTTCTTTGTGGTGTAGGAGGTCAGGGTACTATTACCGCCGCTGATCTTCTTGCTCGTGTTGCTACGGCGGCAGGAAAAGATTGTAAAGTATCCGAGATTCACGGTATGGCACAGCGCGGTGGTGCTGTTACAACGGTTGTTCGCTTTGGTGATGTAGTTTCTACGATGGTTTGCGACCATGGAGCAGCTGACAACATCGTTTCGTTTGAGGTTACTGAGGCTCTTCGCAACATAGATTTTCTAAAAACAGATGGTGTGCTTGTGGTAAACGATGAGTCCATTAAACCTCTTCCTGTTCTTACCGGCAAAGATACCATGCCAAGTCGTGCTCGAGAACGCCTACTTGAAGAGGGTGCTACGCTTATTCCTGCAAGTGATATTGCTCGCGAGGCAGGTACTGCGAAGTGCGCTAATGTTGTTCTGCTTGGCGCACTAGCTCCCACATTGCCGTTTGACTTACAGCTTTGGGAAGACGTTATTAAAGATAACGTCCCTCCTAAGACTGTTGATATCAATATTGACGCCTTTAGAAAAGGTGCCGCATACACCAAAGGAGAGCAATAATGGCCGTTCAACAGATTAGTGTTTTTATTCAAAGTCAGCCTGGACACATTAAGCGCATTTTAGATTCCTTTGTTGAATATGGTATTAGCGTAAGAGGGTATAGTTGTTCTGACACGGGAGATTACGGTATTGTTCGCTTCGTCGTTGACAACCCCGACAAGGCAATGGAAGTACTTAAAGATCAGGGCGCAGCTGCAACATTAACTGAAATCCTTTGTTTGAAGATTAACGATACGCCTGGTGAGCTTGCCCGTGTGTTCGGTGTTATTAGTAAGTTGAATATGAATATTAAGTACAGCTATTCTCTTATTTCAACCTATATTGCTCTTAGCGTAGATGATGTTGCGCGTGCTGAAGATGCACTTAAGCATCAACCCGTTGAGCTAGTAACTCAAGACACGCTTAAATAACCGTATTAAACGAATGAGAAGAAACTATGTGTAAAACAACAGACTATCCCATATACCAACCCGAAATTGAAACTATGTCGCGTGAGGCAATTCGTGCCCTGCAGCTCGAAAAACTGCAAAAACAGGTTGCTTGGACCTATGAACGCGTTGAGTGGTATCGCAATAAGATGGACGAAATGAAGGTCAAGCCTTCCGATATTAAAACGCTTGAAGATGTACGCAAGCTTCCTTTTACAGATAAGTCCGTTTTACGCGATACGTTTCCTTTTGGTTTGTTCGCTATTCCTCTAGACGATGTTGTTCGCCTTCATGCTTCTTCAGGCACAACGGGTAAACCTATTGTTGTTGGTTACAATAATCACGATCTTGATGTTTGGCGTGATTGCATTGCACGTCTTGCACAGATGGCTGGGGTAGTTCCGAGTGATCGCGTTCAGATGGCCTTCGGATACGGAATGTTTACCGGCGGTTTTGGTCTTCATTACGGCTGTGAACATTTGGGGTGCATGGTTATTCCTGCTGGTTCAGGTAATACTGCCCGTCATCTAACGATGATCGAGGACTACAAATCAACGGTCCTCATCGCAACGCCCTCCTATGCAATGCACATGTGTGAATTTGGTGAGAAAAAAGGCTTTGATTGGGAAAAGTCTTCTTTGCGTATTGGCCTATTTGGTGGTGAGCCTTGTCCTCCCGCACTGAAGCAAGAAATTGAATCTCGCATGCATATTACTTGCACCGATAATTACGGCTTAACTGAGGTTATGGGTCCTGGCGTTTCAGGTGAATGCTTGTTTTCGCGCGATATGCAGCATATCGCAGAAGACCATTTCCTTTGGGAAGTTATTGATCCTAAAACGGGTGAACCCGTACCAGAAGGTACACCAGGAGAACTCGTATTGACACCGCTTGACAAACAAGCCTTTCCTGTTTTGCGTTATCGTACGCATGACCTTACAAGTGTAACTACAGAACCTTGCTCCTGCGGCAGAACTCATGCTCGCATGAAAAAGGTACGTACCCGTACTGACGATATGCTCATTATTCGTGGCACCAATGTTTTTCCATCTCAGGTCGAAGATATTCTTGCCAAGATTGACGGTGTTAGCCCCCATTATCGTATTGAAGTTGACAACGAAACGGGCCTTGATCGCATGACCATCATGGTTGAATTACTTCCTGAGGCTTTCAGCGATTCATATGAGGAAATGAATGCGTTTAAGAAAAAAATTGCACATACCCTCAAGCAAACTATGCTCGTTGCTTCTGAAGTAAAACTTATCGAACCTGGCGGAATTGAGCGTAGCTTCGGTAAAACCAAACATGTTACCGATCTTCGCAAGTAATTCCATTCTTATTTACCTTTGATAGATCTATTACAGAAACAATTTTGCCCTGATGTGGTTGGACGGTATGCTCCAAGCCCTTCAGGGCGAATGCATTTAGGAAACATTTTTTCGTTTCTCATATCCTATTTGTACGTAAAACAGCGAAATGGTCATATGGTTTTGCGTATAGAAGATCTTGACCCAGATCGCTCAAAACGGGTATATATTGATCAAATCTTTAAAGATCTTGAATGGTTTGGTTTTGATTGGGTAGGAGAAGTGGTATATCAAAGCGAGCGCTTCGAGGAATACCAAAGTGCTTTTACTGCTCTTTCCCACAAAGGGTTGGTCTATCCTTGTTTCTGCACTCGAGCTGACCTTCATAGTTCTCAAGCCCCTCATATTGGCGAAGAGTTCGTTTATCAGGGGACTTGTAAGTCTATGACAAAGGACGAGATTGTAGCTCGAACTTTAAGCGGTAACCCCGCATATCGAATAGCTGTTCCAGATTTAGAAATATCTTTTACTGACATATTCCAAGGAGCGCAAAAACAGAATCTCCAAAAAGAATGTGGTGACTTTATCATTCGACGCAAAGATGGCATGTTTGCCTATCAATTAGCGGTGATCTTAGATGATTTTTATCAAGGCGTAACAACGGTTATTCGTGGTATTGATCTTCTTTCTTCCTGTCCGCGCCAGCGCTATTTGCAAGATCTTTTAGGGCTTCCTCATGTTGAATATGGACACGTGCCTCTTTTTATAAACAGGAATCAAAAGAGACTTTCCAAACGCGATGCAGATGCTTCATTGACACTGCTTCAAGAACGAGGAACTTCTCCTAAAGAAATACTAGGAAAACTAGGCTATAAAGCGGGGGTAATCCCATCGTATGAACCACTAAGTCTTGATAAGTTGGTTAAAATTGCTGATTTAACTCAGCTGTGTAACAAAACTTCAGTTACCTTCTGCGTTGAATAATTAGGGTCTAGAACCATATAACGGTAGTATTCACGAGAATAGCCAAGCAGTAAAACGCAGAAATAATTACGTTTAGCATAACAATTTGAGACATGGCTGCTTCTCTTGATTGCTGAATGAGTGGGTTTTTTAAAAGTGCACGTGCTACAGGGAAAATGCCGATGAGCATAAACACCATAATAGACAAGCCCTTGGTGTACAGAATACCCACAAGTATGATTGTGAGAATAATCCAAAGCATTATAACGAGTCTGTATACATTAGTAGCTTCCGTTCTGCCCAGAACAACGGCTAATGTTTTACGTTTTGCATCGATGTCTTTTTCGATGTCGCAGGTATTGTTTGTTGCAAGAATCATTCCTATTCCCACTGCAAGAGGGATACTTAAAACCAGCACAAAAAAGTCTAAAACTCCTGATAGGACATAAGTACATGCGAGTGGAATAAGAGAACCCATTACAATTCCACTGATAAATTCACCTATCGGAAGATAAGAAATTGGAGTTTTTCCTCCCGAGTAGATAACAACTACTATTGCGCCAATAAGTCCAATTATTAAAGGAACCCAGCCGCAAGAATAAACGATATAAACCCCAATTATTCCTGCGCAAACCAAATAGCCAATTGCAAGAGCTAAAACTGATTTTGGGTTGAGGTTGTTATATACGAGAACAGCATCAAAAGCATCTTCTGAAGAATTTTCAAGAGAATCGGTGCCCTTAGTGTAGTCAAAGTAGTCATTGAACACATTGACCGAAGACTGCATAAATATACAAATAAGAAGCAGCAATCCAAGTAAAACAGGATTAACATGTCCTGAATACGCAGCAATAGTGTAGACGCCCGAGAGCAGCACTCCAACATATGCCGCAACCCAAGTATGCGGGGCTGCTAACTGCCAAGCGAGTTTAGGAGTAAGAGGGGAGAATACTTTTTTTCGTTCTGTTGGCACGTTTTTCCATTCTCTAAAAAATGTGTTTATCTGCGCGTTTAACTTTTAATTATAGGGAGTAAACTGAAAAAGGAAATGCAACGCAGTGCATAGATTTTTTAGAGGAGTTATATTTCTTATGCCAAAACCTACGAAAATCACTGTTAGATATGCCGAAACCGACCGAATGGGTGTTGTGTACCATGCGAACTATTTAGTTTGGTTTGACGTTGCCAGAACTGAGTTTCTTCAAGAATTAGGATTTCCTTACGACAAAATTGAAGAACAAGGATACATGGCGCCTGTATTAGAAGCGCATGTAAATTATGGACAATCGTTTACCTTTGGTGATACCGCACTTATTATTGTTTCTATTACTAAGTTAACACCTGTTAAGGTGAAATATTCATATAAGGTTTACAAAGAGGGAGATGACCTCGAGGGCAAACCGAGGCTTACGGGCTACACAATGCATTGTTTAGTTCGCTCAGACACCTTTAAACCGGTAAGTCAAAAAAAAGTAATGCCCGCGCTTTTCAGCATGTATCAAAAACTTCTTGAGGAAGAATAAATACCTCTAAGTAACCCGGGAAGTGCTTTAAAGGTGAAGTCTTGTATATCTTAGTAGCTTTACATAAGATATATTATCAATGTTATATATGTAGAAAATCAAAGCCTCAGTTTGAAACACCGCTGCTGCCAAAACCACCAGTACCACGCGTGGAAGAATCTAAAGATACTACCTGTTTAAAAGTAACCTCTTCCACTTTTTGAATTACGAGTTGAGCAATGCGATCCCCGGGATGAATCGTGATAGACGTTTCAGGATCAAGGTTGATAGCAATTACTTTTAATTCTCCGCGGTAATTACTATCGATTAGACCGGGAGCATTTACCAATGAAAGTCCCTGTTTAATAGCAAGTCCGCTTCGAGGAACAACGAAACCGGCGTAACCCTCTGGAATTGCAACAGCTAACCCTGTAGATATAAGAGCTCTTTTAAAAGGGTTAAGTTCTATTTCTTCGATAGAACAAAGGTCGTATCCAGCATCACCTTTATAAGCGTTTTGAGGTATGACCGCCTTATCACTAAGCGTAACGACAGGTAAGTTGATCATTGGGATTCTCCTATTGCCATCTCGTAGAAAGATAATCGAGCTTTACCGTGAGATACCTTTGAGCGCCTCTTTGAACTCTTCGACATTTTTAAAATCCTTATAAACACTTGCAAAACGAATGTAGGCAACTTCGTCTAAATTGCTCAGCTTTTCAAGTACCTTATTACCAAGCTCCTTAGAGGGAATTTCATTTTTAGAAAGGCTACGAAGTTCATTTTCGATTGAGTCAATAAGCGATGCTATTTGATCTGATGATATAGGTCGTTTAGCGCAAGCGATAAGAAGTCCTCTGAAAAGTTTTTTACGATCATAGGCTTCAGAAGAACCATCGGACTTAATTACAACGAGAGGATTATCTCCTGGGCGTTCGTAGGTGGTAAAACGGCTTGAGCAATTAAGACACTCACGTCTCCTTCGAATAAAAGTACCATCTTCGGCAGGGCGAGAATCAACTACTTTTGATTCAAGATGACCACAGACTGGACAACGCATAGCTCTCCTTTTGATCGATAATCTATACAGGAGATCATACAATATATTGTGGTCAAATCGGATTGAATTGAAAACCTTTATATATCCTGTTTACTTCTGTAAATTATTAGATATATGAAGGTGTATACCGTTTAAAAGAACGCTAAGATGCCAATTGCCATAGGGACAAAAAGTGCTGCTGTTGCAAGAAAGATAAGACGCGTGTCAGAGCTGAGACGCGTTTCGGGCCTTTCTGGAAGCCAGAAATCTTGCATTAATTCATCTGTTTTGATGCAATAAGAAATCTTATGCTTAAAAGTCTCCATGGCTGAATAAGTTGAAGACTGCGAGCAAGAAGAAGCATTAGCGTAATCATAGAAATCAATAATAGGCGTGCAGGACGATTCCTGGTCAACATGAGGATTTAATGCGGAGGTTCCTGATGTTGGATACTTAATGCGAGAGTCCATCATATGTGCCTTTCTACTTGCATAGAACTTTTGTTCGTGTATACTTTATATCGAACATACGTTCCTGTCAATATAAATACAAACATTTGTTCGGTTTAAGGAATATCTATGGCTGAATCATTAACTAAACGCCAGCAGCAGGTTTATGACTTCATTGAAAGCTATGTAATCAACAAGGGTTACGGTCCTACGGTGCGAGAGATTGGAGAGGCTGTTAATTTGTCCTCCCCTTCTACTGTTCACGTTCATCTTAAAACGCTTGAGGAAAAAGGATATATTATTCGAGATCCGCTTAAATCGCGATCAATCGCACTTGCCCAAAAGGCACAAGATCAATCATTTGGAGCCGTGGGTTCAAGCAATACCCTTCAGCTTCCTCTTGTGGGCAATGTAGCTGCCGGTGAACCTATTTATGCCGAAGAAAATATCGAGGAAACCTTAACTTTACCAATAGAAATTGTGGGTGACTCAGCTTCCTTTCTGCTTACGGTTCATGGTGAATCAATGATTGAGGTAGGTATAAATGATGGTGATTATGTTGTAGTGAAAGAGCAACAAACAGCTCACAATGGGGAAATAATTGTTGCTTTGATCGAGGATGGAGCCACTGTTAAACGTTTCTTCAAAGAAAAAGACCACATCCGTTTACAGCCAGAAAACTCATCTATGGAACCTATTATTACGCGCGATTGTGCCATAGTTGGTAAGGTTGTTGCAGTGCTGAGGCGCGTCTATTAATCCTTTACTCTTCGTATTGCACCAGTATTTAAGGCTCAATAATTGTTTCTCCAAATTTAGCCTTAAATACTGGTGCAATACGAAGAGAGATTCGAGTTCCCTTTTCGGTGTACTCTTCATGTAGAATATGACAATTTTGGTGTGCAAAGGAAATGAGATCTCCCCTGCTGAAGGGAACAAGCACTTCAATCTGCTCCTCCTGAGCAGAGGCGACAGATCCTATTCTTTGAATGAGGGTGGAAATACCCTCTTTTGTTATTGTTGAAGTAAACACTGCGTAGGGAAAACGCTTTCTAAGTGCTTCCAACTCATCTTTTTGCAATGCATCAATTTTGTTAAAAACTTCAACACGAGAAATAGTATCAGCGCCAATCTGTTCAAGGATTTCATTGACGGTATCGATCTGTTTAATAAAGTTCTCGTCTGTTGAGTCAACGACCTGAAGTATAAGATCCGAGCCATTAATTTCGTCTAAGGTGGATTTAAAAGCTTCCACCAACGTAGTTGGAAGTTTCTGAATAAAGCCTACCGTATCGGTAAGAGTAACTTTTCTGCCTGAAGAAAGTTGTAACTGACGCGTGGTGGAATCTAAAGTAGCAAAAAGTTTGTCGTAGCTTAACACCTCTGATTTTGTAAGAGTATTAAGCAAACTTGACTTTCCTGCATTGGTGTAACCCGCTAGGGCAACCTTAAATATTCCCGATGAATAGCGTTTTTCTCTCTGTAAAGAGCGATAGCGTGATACTTCTTCTAATTCGCGTTTGATGCTCGTAATGCGTTTTCTAACCAGTCTGCGGTCAACCTCTAACTGACTTTCACCCTCGCCAAAACGTGAGCCTACTCCACCACCCATTCTATTAGAAGCTAGGTGAGCCCACATACCCCTCAATCGTGGAAGAAGATATTGGTTTTGTGCCAGTTTAACCTGCAGACGACCCTCTTTGCTGGAAGCGTGCAAAGCAAAAATATCAAGAATAAGAGCGGTTCTGTCAATTACTTTGACATCCTTTCCTACCATCTTTTCTAAGTTCGACTGTTGTGAGGGAGAGAGTTCATCGTCGAAAATTACAATATCTGCGGCATAGGAGCGACATAGCGAAGCAATTTCTTCCGCTTTTCCGCTTCCGACAAATGTTCGTGGATTAGGAGCTTCGAGTTTTTGTGTTGTAGCAGCAACCGTATCAGCGCCGGCTGTATCGGCGAGGCGTTCAAGTTCAGCTAACGAGGACGTTAACGACCATTCGGCATTTGGACGTTCAACTCCAACAAGAATGGCACGTTCACGAGGAGATTCAAAAACCGTTTTTGGGCCATGTTGAATTACTCGTTCTTGATCAGTCATACGCAGGAAAACTCCTTTAAAAGAATAGGCGCACGTGTTGTGCGCCTAGATTATATCACAGCAGATGATTAAGTAGTTAATGAGCCATCTTCAAAATTAAACAGGTATTATTATTTAAAGTAACTACAGCTCAATGCTTCCAGAGAAACTTTGCGTGGCTGGTCCAGTCATAATCACATGATTGTTTTCATCCCAAGAAATAAACAAATCTCCGCCTCGAAGGGAGATGGTGCTCTGGCGAGGTGAATGACCTGTTAAAGCGGCAGCGACCAGCGTTGCGCACGTTCCCGTACCGCATGCGAGTGTCTCACCGCATCCACGTTCATATACGCGGAATTTAGGATTCTTGTCAGTACATACAACAAATTCAACATTACATTTAGCAGGAAAAACAGGATGGGATTCAAAAAAGGCTCCAATTTTTTCCAGATCAAATGTTTCTAACGTGCGCTCTTCGGAAAGAAAAGCGCTTGAATCTAGGGCATCCAAATTATCAAGAAAACAAACTGCGTGGGGATTACCCATAGAAACGCAAGTGAACGTGAAAGTGCCCCAAGGAGATTCAAGAGGCATTTCCTTGACAAATGAAACACCAGAGGGTGTTTGCGCATTTGTTTCAAAGTTTACTGGAACAAGCTGTGGATCAAAGATGGGCTCATCCATATCAACGGTTGCTTCGATAAACTTATGGTTTTCGTCTACCTTAAATGAAATAGAAAGAGGTCCTCGTAAAGTGTCAGCAACAAAAGATCCTTTACGGTAATCAACATATCCGTTATCTACAAGATACTTCGTAAAGCAACGAATGCCGTTTCCACACATTTCCGCCAACGTACCATCAGAGTTGATATAGTGCATGTATCCCGCACACTCACTACGTGGAGATTTACGAACAAGGATTACTCCGTCTGCTCCAACTCCAAAATGACGATCGCAGATATGTTTGACTTGTTCGGTAGTTAATGTGATGGTTGAATCCCAATCGTTAATAAAGACAAAGTCATTTCCAAGTCCGTGAAGTTTAACAAAATCGTATTTCATTCCTACCTCAATCTAATAGCGTTTAAAAGTCGAACGATATATTTCAACTATTTCCTCAGTCATTTCATCAAGGGAACGGCTCTCGGCATCAATCCAAATAATATGCTTATCTCGTCTAAACCAACTACGTTGGCGTTTCGCATAGCGCCTTGTAGCAATTTTAATTTGCTCTACGGCTTCTTCGAACGTTTGGGCTCCATCTAAAAACGAAACAAGCTCTTTGTATCCTATTGCTTCTTTTGCTGTTAGTGCGTTTTTAAAGCCTGAACGTAACAAAGACTTAACTTCATCAAGTAGTCCGTTTCCAATCATTGCATCAACGCGGATATCGATTCTTTCGCGCAGTATTGAGGGTTCAACAGAGAGACCAAAGCGTAAAGAAGGAAAAACTTCAGGTAAGCATTTCAAATTACGTGATTGTTCAGCGTATGAAATTCCTTCATCGCTCATTTCTAAAGCACGAATAACACGGCGGGTGTTGTGCGGATGAATTATTTCAGCAGAAATTGGATCTCGATTTTGTAAAAGATGCCAAAGATAGTCGCTGCCCTTTTCCCTTCTAAGTGCTTCATACTTTTTGCGAGAAGCGCTTTCATACTCCCCTTTTGGAAATTGCATGTCTTCAAGAACTGCTTGAACATAGAGGCCAGTTCCCCCACAAAGAATAGGTGTTTTATTTTGCTGGTGAAGCGAAGAAATTATTGCGCGAGCCTCATCTTGATATTGTTGAACAGAGAAAGGCTTCCCTGGATCAAGAATATCTATCATATGGTGAGGAACAAGCATTTCTTCAGAGCGTAATTTTGCAGTACCAATATTCATCCCGCGATATATCTGCATGGAATCAGCAGATATAACTTCCCCATCAAGCGCTAAGGCAACCTTTTGTGCAAGGTTAGATTTACCCGAAGCAGTAGGTCCAACAATAGCAAGAACAGGAAGTTGATCAGCGCTATTACTGATTGAATTCATCGGTTACAATCACTTCTCCACGAAGATACCACGTACGAGCTTCGTTAATCTTTACGGGTACAATTTTGCCTTGCAAGTCATCAACTGAATACCCACTTGGGATTTGAGCGTGTACCGTTTGATTCTTTGAGCTTTTACCTACCAAGATGGAGCTATCACGCTTCGAAGAGCCTTCGATTAGGGTATCGATTATCTTTGACGCATCGGTTTGGTTAACCTCATAGGCTCGTTTTTGAACAAGGTCAACCAAACACTGAAAGCGATCTTGAATTACTTCACGAGGAGTATCATCTTCCATTTTTGCAGCCGGAGTGCCTTCTCGCTTAGAGTATAAGAAAGTGAAAACCTGCTGATAACCCACTTCATCGATTAGGTTGTAAGTATCTGTAAAATCTTCTTCGGTCTCCCCCGGAAAACCAACAATAATATCAGTGGAAAGAGCAATTTCAGGGCACGCTTCTCTCAGTTTTCGAACTATCTCTAGATAGTGTTCGCGCGTGTATCGGCGGTTCATTGCTTTCAGAATACGATTAGATCCTGACTGAACGGGAAGATGAAGGGCAGGCATAACATTATCAAGATTCGCAAAGGCCTGAATAACTTCATCATTGAGGTCTTTTGGATGCGACGTGGCAAAACGCAGGCGTTTTATTCCGGTTTTTGATACTTCTTCTAAAAGCTTGGCAAATTGCGGCTTTCCGTATAGGTCTCGTCCATACGAGTTAACGTTTTGGCCTAAAAGTGTCAGCTCAAGAACGCCTTCATTAACAAGATTCCTTGCGTCTTGGACGATATCCTCAATTGGGCGTGATTTTTCTCTGCCACGAACGTAAGGAACAATGCAATAGGTGCAAAAATTGTTGCAACCAATGGAGATGGGCAACCACGCAGACCATGGGTGCTCACGCTTTGAAGGAAGATTGGTTGGGAATTCGTCCGCAGCACTCAATACTTCAACACAGGGATTGTGAGTGTTGATAGTTTCATCAAGTAATCGAGTAATGCTTGCCAGGTTAAACGTACCGAACACAACATCAACATGTGGTAGATCATCGATAAGCTTTTCAGCATCGCGCTGTCCAATACACCCACCAATAGCAATAATGCGTTTGTGCAGGTTGGAGGCTTCAGGAAGAGGGATATTCTTCATTGAAGCAACCTGACCTCTAAGACGAACATCAGCGGCTTCTCTAACGCAGCAAGTCATAAAGACAACAATTTCAGAGTCTTCAATAGTGTCCACCTCTAAAGCTCCCAAAGAAGTGAGCATACCAACGATTCGTTCGGAATCGTGTTTGTTCATCTGGCAGCCGTACGTAATAACTGAGAAGGTTTTTCCTTCAAGAGAGGTGGTCATATGAATCCTTAGAAAGATTGATTTTATGCATTAATGTTTGGGGTTTGAGCCGTACTGTGACCAGGTCGTGGTTCAACGGAAAAGCGAATAGCAGTTCTGTATTCGCCGTCTATCACAATATCGGCGAATGAAGGAACACACACAATTTCGATTCCGATAGGGGAAAGAAATCCACGCGATATAGCGATAGCCTTGACTGCCTGATTAACAGCGCCAGCGCCAACCGATTGAATTTCCACAAGCATGCCGTCTTTCATCATTCCAGCAATCGCTCCCGCAACGGAAGCAGGAGATGATTTAGATGATACTTTTAAGCAGTGAGTTTGTATTGACTGAACCGAAGAATACTCTTGGCTTTCTTTCATAGTGCGTTTTCTTTCGTATTAGAGCTGCATTTAACGGAAACATTACTTCGTTACATATACTGGAGTATTTTATCTATTTGAATTACTTGTGGCAACTTAACGATATTTTTCCACTTCAAAGGTAACGGTGATTTTATCTTTCTTCACGGTGACCATTGGTTCGATGCCTGAATTGAGATAGTAGGCATCTGCAAGAGGTTTATACGCAGTTGCCAATCGCTCTTTAAAGGTATCTATATCTTTTTCTGCAAGCTTAAGCCCTCGGGCATCATTGAATAGGTTAAATGAAGGCAATGTCTTTGGGGTCTTTGAGTCGGGGTTGTTTGTTCTCTCTGAGGCAGATGTTCCAAGATAAGACAAATAAGGAGGTAAGGGGTTAATGCTTCCATCAAGGATTCTACGAGCACTACGGTTTGACAGAGGAAGAGAAAGGTTTTGCGCCGTTTCCGCAAAAGAATCCGGATCAAATGAATGGGAAAGCCATTCAATATACGGTTTTTCCTCAAGATTTACAGACAGCGAAAAAGAGCTCATTTCATTTTCCTGAAGAGAAAAGGCATAGAGAGTAGCAGCTATTTCAACGGGGCTTCCGAAGTAAACTTGAACAGAACGGCGCTCATCAATAGCAAACTCCATTACCGTTCGTAGGATATTATGAGGTCCCCTTAATACCAGCTGCCCATTCTCGTCATGCGTTACAACAGGATAGGAAGATTGATCACGTTTTTCGGTAAGCGTTTCTAAGGAGGCTGAAACATGAAGCACCGCCCCTTTACCCCTATCAGAATGTATAACGCGAGCATCATCGGTGTTTTCTTTGATGGAGTAAAGCGCCATTCCTCTGCCGTGAACACCCCAACGATCAGAATGAAACGAATCAAGCTTCGATGTAACAAAAGGCTCGAACACGGTTTTGTGCAACGAAGGAGGGATTCCGTCACCATCGTCGATCATAGTGACATGGCGAAAGCTTTGTTCCTTCCAGCAGGCAACAAAAATGGTATGAGCATTTGCATCTCGCGAATTGCGAAGCATTTCAATAACGACATCCTCAAATGAGCGAATATCTTGTTTTGCCTGTCTTCGCTGTGCTTCTGCTGCTTTTAAACGAACAAAGCCATCTCCGAGATCGTCTTGAACTCGGAGATGGCTATCACCCGTGAGGTTCTCAATAAAAGATTCAAGCGAGTTGTCTTTTGTATTATTTTGCAAAGTCAACCGCACGTGTTTCACGAATAACTACAACTTTTACCTGACCAGGATATTTGGTTTCACTTTGAATTTGTTGAGCGATATCGTGAGCCAAAACAGTTGCATGAGCTTCATCGACCTGTTCTGGAGTAACGATTACGCGAACTTCACGACCAGCCTGAATTGCATGGGTGCGCTCAACGCCGTCGTATGAATTTGCGATTTCCTCAAGCTTCTCAAGGCGTTTAATATACGACTCAAGGTTTTCTTTACGTGCCCCCGGACGTGCAGCCGAAACGGCATCGGCAGCCTGAACAAGAACATCAACAACGCTTGTAGGCTCTACATCGTTATGATGGGCCTCGATTGCATGAACGATGAGAGGATCTTCGCCGTAGCGGCGAGCAAGATCTGCACCAATAACCGCATGAGATCCTTCGATTTCATGGTCAATCGCCTTGCCAAGATCATGAAGAAGACCTGCGCGCTTAGCGGGAACAGGATCGAGACCAAGCTCAGAGGCCATAACCCCACAGAGATAAGCAACTTCTAGTGAGTGACTCAAGACATTTTGGCCGTAAGAGGTTCGATAGCGAAGACGACCAAGTGTTTTCTCGAGCTCAGGATGAAGGTCATGAATGCCCGTATCAAAGGTTGCCTGAGCACCCGCCTCTTTGATTTGTTGATTAACAAACTTTTGAGCTTTATTGAACATTTCCTCAATGCGCGCTGGATGAATACGTCCATCAGAAATAAGGTTTTCCATGGTGACGCTTGCAATTTCTCTACGAACAGGGTCGTGAGAAGAAACGGTTACGCATTCAGGAGTATCATCAATGATAAGGTTGGTTCCCGTGATTTGTTCAAAGGATCGAATATTTCTTCCTTCACGACCAATGATACGACCCTTAAGGTCGTCAGAAGGAATATGAATAGTTGAAACAGTAATTTGGGCAGTAAAGTCTGCAGCTAAACGTTGAATAGCGAGGCTTAAAATTTCACGAGCCTTCTTGTCCGCTTCAGCTTTAGTTTTCACCTCAGAATCACGAATAATCGCCGCAGACTCATGAACTACTTCTTCCTTTAAACCATCGAGAAGTTCAACCTTAGCTTCTTCACTTGTAAGGCCAGCTACTTGTTCAAGACGAGTTGAAATTTCCTTTTCAGCTGAATCTAAATCACGCGCTTTGCGATCAAGCTGTCCTTGTAGGGAGGAAATCTGATGTTCTCGATGGTCGAGAGATTCAATACGTTTATCAAGATTTTGTTCACGCTGGTTGAGATGCTGCTCGGCTGAGCGCACCTCTTTCATGCGTTCCTTGCTTTCTTGTTCCGCATCTTGCTTCATCTTGAGGGCTTCATCCTTGGCCTCAACAAGCGCCTCACGACGCATGTTCTCAGCCTGACGTTGAGCATCTGCAAGAACCGTTTGAGCTTCCTGGGCGGCTGCTTCGGTTTTAGACTTTTGGATTCTTTGCATCAAGAAATAGCCGATGAGAAACCCGATGATGATAGCCGCAATAGCAGCAATAATGATTTCAATCATTGAATTCCTTTCATAAAGCTACTTAAAACATGCCTATTCAAGGAATCTCATACAAGAAAAAAGCCTCGAATAAACAAGGCCAGAGTACACATACATAGTATTCCTATATATGATCTATAAAATAAATAAGTGTCACATGACACGAATACTCAAGCTATTAAAAATAATAATGCAAAACCCTTCTTTTGGAAAGAAAGCAATCGTTCGAGCGTGAGTTAAGTTTCGAAAAAAACTCACAAAATATGCAGGCAAATAAGTAGTGAAGGGTTTAGTTTCGTCAATTCTTTTGATACCTACTTTTGCACTGTTGTCTTACGTAGGTCTATGTCGTCCTGCTTTTCCGGAAGAACCTTATGCGAAGTGAGCACTCGTTGGCTTTTGGCATGTTGTTTTTAACAAAAAGAGCTTATTGCTTAACAGCAAGAATGAGTTTCATGTGCAAGATTAACCCATCGTTGTACTGCCTCGCTTGCATCTGAAGAAGCATATCCTTCCCGAATAAGTTTGGCATAAGCAGCTTGCGATTTATTTTTGGCTCGTGGAGGTTTTTTAAGAAGCACGTTTAGTGCTGAGTCGATTGCCTCATAATTTTCTGGAAGATACTGATACGGAAATCCTTCAAGAGTATAAGGGTCTATTTGTAGCCGCTTTAGATCTCGAATAATTCCACTAAGACCCTTCCCTGCTTCAATTCGCGTTCGAATGAAGACCTCAGTAAAACGAAGGTCATCCAAATATCCACACATCAATGCTCTTTCAATGGCTTCATTGATGGCTTCCTGAGGATATTCATCTTGAATAAGTCTTGCTTCTACTTCAGATACTGCTCGATCGCGAACCCGTATAAGGCGTTCGATTTTGTTGAACGCCTTCTGAGCTGTTTTGTTGTTCGCTATGAGCTTTAAGTCTGCCCCATTTGAATCGGTTTGGGATAGAAGATTTTCTCTTATGTAGGCTTCGTCGATAATCATGACACAAAGGATGCTATTTGGCAGATTCTTTCTTTGATTCTTCTTCGGTTGAATTTATGGGATCAAGTTCGTAATAAGCACGAACCTTATCTTCAATTTCATTTCGCAAATCAGGGTTCTCACGAAGCGATTTCTTCGCTGCCTCTCGACCTTGTCCCAGTCGTTCTTCGTCATAGTTAAACCAAGAACCGCTTTTCTTTACAATGCCAGATTCAACGCCCATATCAAGAATGCATCCCTCTTTGGATATTCCTTCTCCAAACATGAGATCAAATTCTGCCTGGCGAAACGGAGGCGCTACCTTATTTTTAACAACCTTTGCACGTACTCTATTGCCAATGAACTCGCCATCTTTTTTCATGGATTCAGCCTTGCGAACATCAATACGCACACTGGAATAAAACTTCAAAGCACGACCACCGGTAGTGGTTTCAGGACTACCGAACATAACGCCGATTTTCTCACGAAGCTGATTGATAAAAATACAGGTAGTATTTGACTTTGAAAGTGAACCAGCAAGTTTACGGAGAGCTTGGCTCATTAAACGAGCTTGCAGCCCGACAGTAGTGTCGCCGATTTCTCCTTCGATTTCAGCTCGTGGAACCAAAGCAGCAACCGAGTCAATAACAACGCAATCAATTGCTCCTGAGCGCACAAGCATGTCACAAATTTCAAGCGCTTGCTCACCCGTATCAGGCTGAGAAATAAGCATCTCATCAACATCTACACCAATTTTTGCAGCATAAACAGGATCGAGAGCATGCTCAGCATCGATAAACGCAACAATTCCCCCTGCTGCCTGTGCTTCGGCGATGATATGAAGAGCGATGGTTGTTTTACCGCTTGATTCAGGACCATAAATCTCAACGATACGACCGCGAGGTACTCCTCCAATTCCAAGAGCAATGTCAAGAGGCAGGGACCCCGTAGGAATAACTCCAATATGCAAATCGGAACTATCACCTAATTTCATGATGGCACCTTTACCAAATTTATGCTCAATTTGGTCGGTGGTTAGCTTAAGGGTTTGTTCGAGGTCCTGTTTCATCTTTTCTCCTTAAGAGGCTGCTACATTTGGACAAACCAACCATACACGAACATGCGTTCGGTTTCAAGTAGGTTTTGCTTTCTTATTGAACTATAGAAGCAATCTTGGAAAAAAATTCGAAAACCATTCATTTATTTCTGCATAGAATTTAACTCGTCTTTAAAGAGTTTCAAAGCACAAGAAACCGTTTGACTTCTTATACCTTCCCGATCTCCTTCAAAATGCATTACTTTGCTTTTAGTTCCCCTCGATGAACAAACGCCAAACCAAACGGTTCCTACGGGCTTTTCTTTTGTGCCACCTCCAGGACCTGCGATGCCCGTAACAGAAACTGCAATATCTGAACGGAGTGAGTCATGTGCACCACATGCCATTTGTTCTGCCACCCGAGAACTTACAGCACCATATTGTTGTAAGTCTGCTGAAGAAACCCCTAACGAATGCTCTTTGACCTCATTGGCATAACTTACGATGCCACCATTGACCACAGCAGAACTACCTGAAACTGAAGTAAGTGCTCCTGCAATAAGACCACCCGTACAGCTTTCTGCCGTGCACAACGATACCTTATTTTGCTTGGCGAGCTCTACTACTTCTTTTGCCTGTTCAAAATGTGTTTCTTCATTAGGTTGAAATGCCTCGGAGGTTGAAATGAAAAAGTCATCATGTTCTTTTTTGCGAGACTTAAAACCAAGAACATCTCCTGCTTTTACAAAATAATCAAGCATGGAAAGAACGGTGAGAATCAAAGCAATTGCCATGACGGTCCATGAAACAATATAGAGAATTGCTCCCATTTCACCATGAATAGAAAGCAAGAGTTCAGACTGCTTAATGATAAACAGGATAATAGCGATAATCTGAAAAACTGTTTTGGCTTTACCATACCAACTAGCGGCAATAACAATACCCTTTGAAGCGGCCACCATACGAAGGCCAGAAACAATGAACTCACGAACAAGAATGACAAGAGCCACCCAAGAAGGAAGAACCTGAAGCTCAACGAGTGCCAAAAGGGCTGATGCAACAAGAATCTTATCGGCAAGTGGATCCATAAACTTACCGAAATTTGTTATCTCTCCTCTACTGCGTGCAAGATAGCCATCGAGAGCGTCTGTGCAAGCAAGAATGGTAAAAAGGAACGCAGCAAGCCATGGCTTAAATAGTTCTGCATCATCCCAATGAGGAAAATAATCTGGCCAAGGGCTTAATAAGGCAACAACAAAAACGGGAACCAATAAAATACGCGTAAGCGTAACGATATTAGCTGGCGTCCAAAGCTTATCTTCGGGACATGTTTGTTCACTCACGTGAACCCTCCATTTCATACCAAAGAGTATCGGTGATTCGAACAGGAATTATATCCCCAATTGAGCCGTTTTCAATATAAGTCACGCCATCAACTTCTGGAGCTTGGCATTGCGCACGTCCGAAAAGCTGACCGTCCTCTTCTGAGCCTAAAACAACTACGTTGCAAGTTGAACCGACGCGTTTTTGAATTCTGGCAGTAGAAATGGAATCAGCAAGGTCGCGTAAGAATTGGAAACGTTCTAGCTTAACTTCTTCGTCAATTTGATTGTCAAATTTTGCTGCGCGCGTTCCTTCTTCTGCTGAATAGGTGAAAATACCAACATAGTCAAATTCAGCTTGCTCGACAAAGTCGCAAAGATCTTCGAATTGCTCTTCAGTTTCTCCAGGATATCCAACGATTAAGGTAGTTCTTAAAGCGATATCAGGAATGCGCTCTCGAATAAATGAAACCATATCTAAATATTCCTGTTTGGAACCTTTGCGATTCATTGAAGAAATAATTTCGGAGTCACAATGTTGTAAGGGAATATCGAAATAATTACAGATATTATCAAAGCGAGCCATAACAGAAAGAAGCTCGTCATTTATTCCTTCGGGTTGTAGATACATAACTCTAAACCAGGTGTCTGGAAAAGTTAAGGCGAGTTCGCTCAATAAGTGAGAAAGAGAATCGGGTGTATCAAAATCGGTTCCCCAAAGGCCTGAATCCTGCGCGATGAGAACGATTTCTTTTGCGCCACACGCAACATGCTGCGCTACTTCTTCGATAATAGAAGCTAGTTCAAAACTGTGGTATCTTCCGCGAATAAAGGGAATAGTGCAGTACGAACAGAATCGGTCACAACCATCAGAGATTTTAACATAAACACTTGGACCTTGGTCCAGTGCGGCTACTTCATCCTTGTCAGAAGGTAACGCATCAAGCGTATCGGAGCAATCAGCAAACAGAGACCCAAGGATTTCTACGATAGAGTCCTCTTCGGAACAAGTGACAAAGCAATCAGGTTCAGTAAGCGTTTCACTCAGAGAGTCTCCATAGCGAGAAGGAAGGCAGCCGCACACAATGAGTTTAGTTTTGCCATCAATTACCGCATTATCTGAAGCGACTTCGAAAATAACATCGAGGCTCTCCTCAATAGCACTCTGAATGAAAGAGCAAGTGTTAATAATAACCGCGTCAGCACGTTCTGACGGATCGACCAACTCATATCCAGCAGTAAGCAATTGTTGCTGCATACGAGCAGAATCAGCCTCATTTTTTGCACATCCAAGTGTAATGAACGAAACGGAAATCGACATGCCAGCAAACCTCTATCGATAGTTAACAAACTGAAGAGGCTGTCCGTAATCGTTTCCTTTAAGAAACGCGATTACCTCCTGCAAGGTATCAAGCTTAGGACCAGATACACGAAGTTTGTCACCCTCAATAGTTACCTTAACTTTAAGCTTAGCGCCCTTTATATCCTTATTAATTTTGCCCGCCGTCTCACGATCAATACCCTCAATAAGAGTTGCAGTTTGACGAACGGTACCACCAGTAGCAGCCTCTAGCTTTCCCCATTTAAGAGAAGTAAGATCAATTCCGCGCTTTACAAGCTTAGAGGTAAAGATATCCATAACCTGTTTAACAACGAAATCACTTGGTGCCTTAATCGTGACAGTTTTAGCATTTTTGTCAAAGGAAATCTCGGAACCAGTGTCCTTAAGGTCGTAGCGTTGCGCAAGCTCCTTTTTTGCTTGTCCATACGCATTATCAACTTCCTGTAAATCAATTTGTGATACAACATCAAAGCTTGAATCTTTTGCCATGAGAATCCTTTCTTGTATGGTGCGTCGTGTGCAGGGGCTTATTCGGAACTGGAAGTAGAATTTGATGAGGAACTATCCGAATTTGTTGTAGACGAGTTCGAGGTAGTTTTCGCTTTTGCGGCCGAATCAGATACGCTCGGTTTTTTAACGTCAGGATGCGCTTCGTACCACTTGTCTAAGATATCATCGAAGGAAAACGTAACAGATACAATGCCATTTTCATTAGCACTGATAGTTTGCTTTTCTCCATTTATGGTAACGGAAACTCCTTCAGGACTCCCTGCTACAAACTCAAGTTTCGAGGAACATTTATATTCCTGCGAGGAAGGTCCGGTAACTTCTCCTGCTTCTTTTACTTCGTCGTCAATATAAACTTCTATCCAGGCAGAACTATCCTTATCGACAGTGTATGCAAAGGTAAAATCGGTCGGTGCTGTTTCCTTAACAGTTTGCTCTTCAGTTTCTTTTTTACTCTCAACTCCCGTTACAGGAATATTCTGCTGCTCTTCTGAACCTTTAGAGCAAGATGAAACACCAAAGAAAATGATGAGCAATAAAACTACAGCAACTCCAGCAATCACAAAAGGAACTTTGGATTTTTTCGTATAGTTTGAAGGAGCACTCGATACAAGATTTCCGTATTTGCCTTCAGTGATAACGGGTCTGCGAGAGCGGTGCAGTTGTTGATCGACGTGCCGATACTGCTCATGTGAAGCTTGAGGTTTGTTGCTCGGCTGTTCAAAATGAGGTAATTCATCGCGACTCGAGTACATTCTCCTACCAAAACTATTGAGGCCTGAAGCATTAGGAGTAACTCGATTTCGAGACCACGATGAAGTTTCTGTATTAGATGCGTTTGAAGAAGGGCGAGATGTTGCTGTAGATGTATTGCGATTTTGGTAACGGTTTTGCTTGATATCGCTATACGCCCTACCAACACGATACGCATACACTTCATCAAGGTACATACGAGTAACCTCGTTGCTATCGATATCAAGCAAACGAGCATAAGCACTAATCATATTTCTGGTATAGCCACTTGGGGGCATACTCGCAAAGTCGCTGTTTTCTATAGCTTGTAAAATATCAGGACGTATGCGAAGACGACGGGCAACAGTAGTTAGCTCATACCCTTTTCGGATACGTGCCTCCTTTAAAACGCTACCGAAGCTAACATGATTCATTACCTTCGTCCCTACTACTCGTTGTCTTTCAGTTCAAATGCTTTAATGGTTTCAAGTTCCAAAGAATCAACCAAAACCTCACGTGGCTTAGATCCGTTTTGAGGACCTACTATTCCTTTTTCCTCAAGTAAGTCCATTATACGACCCGCCCTTGAATAACCCACGCTTAATCGGCGCTGTAAATTAGACGTTGATCCAACACCAGATGAGCAGACGATATCAGCGGCTTCCCAAAGAAGGGGATCATCTCCTCCTGCTCCTCGTGGACCTCCATCAGGAGCGGTATCACCCAAGGTCATAAGGTTAGTTTTTAAAATATCATTGTGATATTCGGGCTCACCTTGTTCTTTTAACTTTTCAACAACAGCACTTATTTCGTCCTCAGAAACATAGCATCCCTGAATACGCTGAGGACGAGCAAGTTCGGGTTTTGAAAGCAGTAAATCTCCAAGACCAATAAGGTTTTCTGCTCCTGGAGTATCTAAGATAACTCGTGAATCAATACCAGAAGCAACATTGAAAGCAATTCTGTTGGTAATATTTGCCTTAATTAGACCGGTTACTACGTTAGTGGAAGGTCTTTGAGTTGCCACAATAAGATGAATGCCAGCAGCACGGGCAAGCTGCGCCAAACGAGAAATTGAAAATTCAACTTCTTTTCCAACGTTCATCATAAGGTCAGCTAATTCATCAATAATGATGACAATATACGGCATTTCATGCGCAGTAGACCCTTTGATTTCTAAGCCGTTTTGTGCTTTTGCGTTGTACTGACCAATATTTCGAGCACCAACTGATGAAAAGATTTTCAAACGGCGCTCCATCTCGGCAACTGCCCAAGCAAGAGCGCTCGCGGCTTCTTTTGATTCGGTAACAACAGGAACATATAGATGAGGAATGCCGTTATAGGGTGTAAATTCAACTCGCTTCGGGTCAATCATGATAAAGCGAACTTCTGCAGGTGTAGCTCGCATAAGAATTGACATAATCATGCCATTTATAGAAACGGATTTACCAGAACCAGTGGTACCACCAATGAGCAAGTGGGGCATAGTAGCAAGATCGCTAACAATACTCTCCCCTTCTACGTCTTTGCCAATAGCGATTTGCAAAGGTCCTACCGGAGCATCCTTAAGAACATCACCTAAGAGTACCGTTTCACGCTCTTTGTTAGGAACCTCAATACCCACAAAGTTAGTTCCGAGAACGGGAGCAAAAATTCTTACACCAGGAGCAGCAAGTGCTAAGGCAATATCATCTTGAAGGTTGGAAACTCTACTTACACGAACACCTGAAGGCAAGTCAACCTTAAAGAGCGTAACAGTAGGACCGGGAACCCAACCCACGACTTCGGCATTAACACCAAAATCAGCAAGTGTTTCCTGCAACAGCAACGCAGTAGATCGAAGGGTAGTTTCACTTTCTTTGCTGTGAGAGTCTTTATTTGATGTGTATAAAAGTGCAGGATCTGGCAATTCGAAACCTTCGAGTGGTTTAGGAATTGCGCTCTGCTGAGCCCTGCGCTTAGGCACTTGCTTCGGAGCTTCTTCTGTTTTAGTTACTCCAAGTTTGCGCGTCATTTGCTTGTTAACGGGTTTATCTGCAGATACCTCAGGTAAAACCATCGTCTTCTGACTATTCATTTTCTTTTTTGAAGCGAGCTTATTTGTTTTCTGACCACGGAGTTCAACAGCATCAATTGCTTGCGTTGGCAAGGCGTTAATTCCCGATTCTTTTGTTGGGTTACGTTCTGAATTAGCCTGTTTTCGAATTCTCAGGTTAGGCAAATGAGCAAAAGAGTCCTCTTTACAATCATCAGCATCCTCTGAAGAAGTACTGGCAGTTCTCAGTTTTTCAATTAAACCTGAAAGTGAAAATCCAATAATAACCAAGGCAAGAACAATTAAACCAACCATCAATATTATGGAAACGGTAGGACCGAAAAGATTAAGCCCCAACCACGCGATTCCAGCGCCTAAATATCCGCCACGCGGAAGAAGCATGCGCTCCTTGAAGAGTATATTAGGATCTTGCTCTGCTCCTGGAGTACCAAGCGCGAACAACACAAGCACAGCAACAAAAATGAACGCAAAACCAATTGCAGCGCGCGCAGGAACGCGTTCTTTTTCAAAGCGGATAAGAAAAAGAACAGCGAGAACAAATAGAATGAACGGCAAAATATAAATACCGACGCCAAAAGCATGATGTAATCCTGTTGATACCAGTGAGGTAACCATACCCGTTGAAGGCATGAGTGCTGTTACGAATAATGCAATCGACAAAACAATAAGACACACACTCAAAATGTCTCTTTTTGTTCGATCGTCAAAAAGAGACTGCTTTTGAGGTTTCTTAGTTTGTCCGTATGCCGGCTTGCTTGAACCTTTCTGATTCCGCTTAGATCCAGCTTGTGACCCAAGCTTTTTTGAAGAAGGACGACCGGCTTGCTGACGAGCCATATATCTTTTCCCTTAATTGGTACAGTTATAGTACGTTTTTTGATGTTAAAAATTATATCTAAAGCTCAAGAATATTAACAACAACCATGGGACGCTGATTTGTTCGTTCCCAAAGAATCGATAATAATGCGCTACGAGCTGCTTTCTTAATGCCTTTATTATCTTCGTTTTTAGCCAAAGCACGCTTGATTGCACTGGTTACAGAACCGGTGGCAACGTCAATTAAATCTGAATCATCCCCACCAGGAATGCCATGCATTTCAAGCTGAAGATCACAAGCTAAACTCTTTCTGTTTGAGGTTAAAACGCAAGCAACAACAGCAATGCCTTGAGCACCTAAGTTGGAACGCTCATGTAAAATAAATTCAGAAGTGTCCCCAACACTTAACCCATCTACCAAGACAATTCCACTAGGAACGCTCGGGCCACGCTTTACCCCCTTGGTGGTCATCTCGAGTGTTTCACCATTTTCACAGATAAAAATATTGTCCTTTTTAACACCTGTGAGTTCAGCAAGATGCGCATGAGCGCGAAGATGAGTCGCCTCACCGTGAACGGGCATAAAATACTGAGGCTCAACAATAGAAAGAACAAGCTTAAGCTCTTCTGCAGCAGCATGACCAGAAACGTGAACACGTGCGCGCGACTTATCGTAAACGTCTGCGCCAATTTTAGCCAAAGAATTTACGACACGAGTAACAGCTTTTTCGTTTCCAGGAACAGGAGTGGCGGAAATGATAACCGTGTCCCCTTCCTCAATGGAAATGGTTTTATGGTTACCGCTCGCAATACGAGCTAATGCTGATAAGGGTTCTCCTTGAGAACCGGTACACATTAATACGTATTGGTCTGAAGGAATACCTTTGAGGTCATAGGCATCAATAAGGTTGTTGTCAGAAATATTGAGATATCCTAATCTGCGTGCAATATCGGTATTCTGAACCATGGAACGTCCCGTAACGGCAACCTTTCTACCATTACGAACGGCAGCATCGCAGATTTGCTGCATACGATGGATATGCGATGCAAAAGAGGCGATGATTACCCTGCCCTTTGCCGTAGAAATAATCTTATCAAGTGTTTTCCCAACTTCAGCTTCTGAGGGCGTGAAGTTTGGGTTAGTTGCATTAGTTGAATCGGACATCATCAGGGTAACGCCTTGCTTTGCAAAACGCGCAAGAGCACCGAAATCGGTATGCACTCCATCAATAGGTGATTGGTCAAGCTTGAAGTCGCCCGTGTGTAAAACATTACCCGCGGGAGAGGTAAAAAATACCCCTACGGCATCAGGGATAGAGTGATTAACCGAGAAGAATTCAGCCGTTATGCAACCTAGTTTTATTTTTTGGCCAGGTTTAATTTCACAGAGTTTTGCATTCTTAATCTTATGTTCTTTAAGTTTTCCTTCAATAAGACCAAGTGTAAGCTTTGTGGCATAAATAGGTACTTGCTTATCTAGATCTTTTAGCAAATAAGGCAAGGAACCAGTGTGGTCTTCATGACCGTGAGTAATAATGATGCCGCGAAGTTTGTCTGCATGTTCCAAAACGTAGGTATAGTCAGGAAGAATTAGATCTACCCCCGGATGATCATCATCGGGAAACATAAGACCCGCATCATCTAAAACCAAGTCATTTCCGCACTCAAAGCAGGTCATATTTTTACCAATAGCATCTAAGCCACCCAAAGGAATAATTTTCATTTTTGCCTTGGGATGTTGGGCAGAAGACCCCTTCTTCTTGCGCGAACTGTGATGCTGAGATGATTTCTTCTCGGTTTTATGAAATGACTGCTTTTTCTCCAAATCATCAAACTTAGATAATTTGGGTCGAGTTCGATCAAGATGAACGTGCTTTACCGATTCTTTTCGCACGCGAGCCTTCTGATGTGAGTCGTTAGGCTTATTTTCTGTCATTAAAAAATTCCTATCTAAACAGTAAGAGACCCTTCGTGGTAAAACCACGAAGGGAAAAAGTAAAACATATAGTAATGGATGTTAGGCAAGAACGCCAACTTCGCGCATAACGCGAGCCAATTGATCCGATTGTTCTTTTGTAGCATCAACCAAAGGTAAACGAACGCCACCAACTGGAAATCCAAGAAGGTTAAGCGCTTCCTTGACCATAATGGGATTCGAGGTAATAAAGAGCTCATCCATCAAAGGAAGAAGTGCTTCGTGAGCCTTTAGCGCATCTTCAAACTTACCCTGAGAGCAAAGATCAACGATTTCCTTCATACGAGCTGGGGCCACATTACCAATGGTGGAAACAACACCAACACCACCGAGCTTCATAATGTCGTAAGTAAGTGAGTCATCACCTGAATACACATCGAAATCTGCCGGCTTGTTATTAACGATTTCAGCCACTTGTTCAAGGTTACCTGACGCTTCCTTGATAGCAACAATATTGTCAACATCATTTGCAAGGCGAAGGGTGGTTTCAGGCGTCATGTTGATCACGCAGCGACCCGGAATGTTGTACAGAATACAAGGCAAATCAACAGAGTTAGCAATAGTCTTAAAGTGTTGATAAAGACCTTCTTGAGGAGGCTTGTTGTAGTAAGGAACTACCAGCATAAACCCATCAACGCCGAGCTTTTGAACATCTTGAGCAAACTCAACAGTGTCAGCGGTACAGTTATCGCCAACGTTAGCAATGACAGGAATCTGACCAGCAACTTCCGAAACAACAGCTTCAAACAACTTCATCTTCTGAGGATAAAAAACCGTAGGGCTTTCTCCTGTGGTGCCATTAATAATAAGAGCGTCACTTCCGCCCTCAATAAGGCGAGCAGCTAATGCACGTGCCCGATCAAGGTCAAGCTCTTTATTATCATCAAAGGGGGTTACCATTGCTGGAATCATGCGGCCAAAACGAGGCTCTGAAATTGATGACATAGCTATCTCCTTTTCATGTAAATAAACAATGTAATTATGCAATAAGAAAGGCGTATTCCTACATAAAGTTCTCTAGCCCCACAATGAGACCAGATTTATCTTGGACACTTCTAATACCCAAAAGAACGCCTGGCATATATGATGTTCTATCCCATGAATCATGACGAATGGTCAGTGATTGACCCATTGAGCCAAAAATAACCTCCTGAGATGCCACATATCCCATTGAACGAACGGAATGAACGGGCACACCAGAAATTAATGCGCCGCGAGCACCTTCTGCTCCTTTAATTTCTGTTTCCTTGCCCGGAGCTTTTGACTGGAAGTCTCGAGCCTCAGAAATGATTTCAGCAGTACGAACCGCAGTGCCACTTGGAGCATCCTTTTTATTGCAGTGATGGAATTCAATTACTTCCGCCTCAGGAAAATAAGGCGCACAAGCCTTAGCGAACTCCATCATTAAAACTGCTCCTGTAGTAAAGTTTGGTGCATAGAAAAGACATGCTCCATTTTGCGCAGAAGCCGCAAGTGATTCGAGAGTTTGATTGCTCATTCCCGTGGTGCCAACAACGCAGTTAACTCCCGCAGGCAGAGCAACTTTGAGTGTTTCTGCAACAACGTCAGGTTGGGTAAAATCAACTAAAACATCGAATGATTCTTTTTCGAGTGCTTCAGAAATAGTTTGATAGGTGGGAAAACTGACAGGTTTTTTGTAAGGATCAACTCCGCAAACCAACGTAAGATCTTCTGCTGCAGTAACTGCATCTACAACAGCAGATCCCATCCGACCAGCATAGCCCGCAACAGCAACATTAATCATTTTTGTCATCCCTTCCTCTCTGTTTATCTATTCGCTAATAAGAGCCTGTAACTCTTTTTCTTCTAGAGGAGATACAACCGCGATTGTTGGCTTGTTGCTAAAAAGCGTTTCAGCAATCGAAACAACTTCCTCTACGGTAACCTGCTTGAATCGTTCAATGGTTTCATCGATAGAAAGATGCTGCGATCCTAATATCTCCCGTTTTCCTAAACGCATCATATGGGAACTTGTTGTTTCGTATCCCAATACTGCTTGACCACATATTAGATCAACATTTCTCTGCAATTCATCCTGATCAAGTGATCCATCGGCAAGTGATGTCAGTTCTTTGTCTATAAGGCGGATAACTTCTTTTACATTATCAGGACGCGTGCCTGCGTAAACACACCACTGTCCTGCTCTTTGATATATCCCCTGCATAGCATAGATGGAATAAGCAAGACCGCGTTTTTCACGAACTTCTTGGAATAAGCGAGCAGACATAGAACCACCAAGAATCGAAGTTAGAACCCCTGATGCAAAACGTCTATCATCTCCAAGGGCAAGCCCCGGAACACCGTATATGATATGAGCTTGTTCGATATCACGCGTAACCGAAAAACACCCGCTTTGGTAAGCTACACGGTCTTGATTGCGCTGTTCCTTTTCTAGAGTATTCATTGAAGAAAAATAGGCTTGTGTAAGTTTAACGAGCGCATCGTGATCAATATTTCCTGCTGCAGCAATACATAAGTTGCCAGAGCCATAGTGCTGATCATGGAAGGATACGCAATCAACATGTTCATAGCTTGAAACAAGCCTCTTATCCCCCAAAACAGGAAGCCCTAAAGCGTGATCGATAATCATCGACTGATTAAAAAGCTCAAAAACATAGTCATCGGGTGTGTCTTCACTTCGGGCAATTTCTTCTAAAACAACTTCGCGCTCCGTAGAGATTGCTTCGGTTGAAAAAGATGAGTTAATCACCATATCTGCAAGCACTTCAAGCGCACTTTCGAGCTTGTCATCTACAAAGCGAGCGTAATAGCAGGTGTATTCCTTTGAGGTGAAAGCATTGAACTCTGCACCTAAGCGGTCAAAATGCATAGAGATATCAAAGGGGGTACGTGTTGGGGTTCCCTTAAACATCATATGTTCCATAAAATGAGCGAGACCCCGTTGATTGGGCAGTTCATCGCACGAACCAACATTAAACCAAAGACCAAGAGAAATTGATCGAACTGAAGGCATGTACTCAGTAATTACCACGATGCCGTTGTCTAGGATGGTTTTCTGAAATGACATTGTTCCTCTTCGATTATGAGATACATTACGTAGATATGCTATTCGCCGAGCTCTTCTTTCAAGGCTCGAGAAAGCTGATCAGGACAGCTTGTATTGCGTGGACCGCAAGTGATACCTTCTAAACGAGCAATAACTTCTTTTGCAGACATTCCTTCAACCAAAGAAGCAATGCCTTTGGTATTTCCATTGCAGCCTTGATTGAATTGTACGTTGGTAACACAACCTTTTTCATCAATGTCAAATGAAATGGATCGGGAGCATGTTCCTGATGTGACATAGGTATACATTTTTATCCTTTCATATCTAAACCCCCCTAACATAGCAAATGAAAGGGGGGTTTAGAAAAGAATCTTTATAAAGGATTAGTTATGGCGGCGACGGGGCTTGCGACCATTATGGCCATTGTCGTCACCGTGACGGTGATTAGAAGAGCCTTCGCTCTTAACGTCTGGCTTGTCAACACGATCAAGGTTGATCTTACCGTTGTCGGCAACCTCAATAACCTCAACCTTTACAATGTCGCCAATCTGAAGAACATCTTCAACTTTACCAACGCGACCATTAGCCATGCGAGAAATGTGAAGAAGACCGTCTTTACCTGGAGTCAAGCGAACAAAGGCACCAAAGTCCTTAATGCCCACAACTTCTCCATCGTAGATTTCTCCAACTTCAGGAACCTTAACAATACCAAGAATTGCTGCTTTGGCTGCAGCACCAGAAGAAGCCTCAAGGGATGCAATATGGACGGTACCGTCTTCTTGGATTTCGATAGTTGCGCCGGTTTCTTCCTGAAGACCACGAATAACCTTACCGCCCGTACCAATAACGTCACGAATCTTATCCACGGGAATGGAGATGGTTTCAATATGAGGAGCAAACGGAGAAACCTCTTCTCGTGGCTCAGCAATAGCTTCAAGCATATTCTTCATAATGAAAGAACGACCCTCTTTAGCTTGTGCAAGAGCACGAGCAAGGATATCAACTGAAAGACCTTTAGCTTTGTTGTCCATCTGAAGAGCAGTAATACCTTTTTCAGTGCCGCAAACCTTAAAGTCCATATCGCCTAAGAAGTCTTCAAGACCCTGAATATCAGAAAGGATAACGATATCGTCGCCCTCTTTGATAAGGCCCATAGCAATGCCAGCAACAGGAGCTTTAATGGGAACACCTGCATCCATAAGAGCAAGCGTAGAACCACAAGTGGAAGCCATAGAGGAAGAGCCGTTTGACTCCATAATTTCCGAAACAACACGAATTGCATACGGGAATTCTTCTTCGCTCGGAAGCACTGGAAGCAAAGCGCGTTCAGCAAGAGCACCATGACCAATTTCACGACGCTTAGGAGCACCCATACGACCAACCTCGCCTGTGCAGTAGGGAGGGAAATTGTACTGATGCATATAGCGTTTTCCTTCTTGCGGATCGATAGTATCGAGGCGCTGCCATTCGTTGAGCATACCCAAGGTAGCAATAGACAAAGCCTGGGTTTGTCCACGCTGAAACAAACCAGAACCGTGAACACGGGGCAAATAGCCAGCTTTAATGTACAGAGGACGAATTTCAGTGCTTGTACGACCGTCAGCTCGCTCACCCGTTTCAATTACCATGGCACGCATAGCATGCTTTTCGAGCGTTTTCAAAGCCGCAGCAATGTCGCTTCCCCATGCAGCCTGCTCTTCTTCATTGAAGTCAGATTCTTTGATGGAAGCTTTAAGCTCATCGACTTTAGCCATACGAGAGAGTTTATCGGCATCTTTAAGAGCCGCACTCATTTCATCGAAATGAGCATCCACGCGCTCAGCGATCGAAGGATCTGCAACATGAACAGGCCATTCCTTAGGCTCAGGATTTACCTTTGCCAAGAATGCAGCTTGTTTTTCACAAAATGCAGCGATTGCTTCCTGACCAAAAGTCATGGCTTTCAGCATATCCTCTTCGCTGATTTCATGTGCTCCTGCTTCAACCATAGAAATATAATCAGCCGTACCTGCAATAGTTAATTCGAGATCAGACTCTTCCATCTCATCATAGGTTGGATTAACGATAAATTCACCAGTCTCAATACTGCGACCAATGCGAACACAGGCACAGGGGCCATCAAAAGGAGCGCTTGCACACATCAGTGCAGCCGATGCACCCATAACGCTGATGCAATCAGGAGCATTATCGCCATCAACGACAAGCGTGGTAGCAACAACATGAACTTCCTGTTTAAAACCATCAACAAAGCCTGGGCGAATTGGACGGTCAATCATACGAGCAGTAAGAATACCCTTATCACTTGGCTTTGCCTCGCGCTTAAGATAGCCACCAGGAATGCGTCCAACAGCGTACATTTTTTCCATAAAGTCAACTGTCAAAGGGAAAAAGTCGTAGTCTTTTTCCTGATCAGAAATAACCGAGGTAACCAAAACCGTGGTGTCACCTTGAGTTACCACTACTGCTCCGCTCGCCTGTTTCGCAAGTTCACCAGTTTGTAAGGTGTACTGCTTTCCGTAAAGCTCGAATGATTCAGTAATTTTTTCCATGTACTTTCTTTCTCTTCCCTTACGCCGTATTGCGTAAAGCTTCTTCGCGTCATAAAACGCGCGAGCAGCAATGCCCTTACATTACCGACCGCCTATACACAAAAGCCCGCGTGAAGCGGGCTGTTTGTTTTAGATGTTGTCGCGAATACCAAGTTTCTTGATAAGTTCACGATACTCAAGAACGTCACGATTCTTAATATAAACCAAAAGACGACGACGTTTACCAACGAGCATAAGCAAACCACGACGGGTGTGATGATCTTTAGGATGAGACTTAAGATGCTCGGTGAGGTTACGAATGCGCTCAGTAAGAATTGCTACCTGAACCTCAGCGCTACCAGAATCCTGAGGATTCTTGCCGTATTCAGCCATCAATTCTGCGGTACGTTCTTTGGAAATGCTATCTTTGTTAGCCATGTTTCCACCTTTCTTTTCGTGTCTCTAATTGCTGAGCAAGTAAGCAAGTGGTGCATACAAGCTAGGCAAAAAGTACCTCGTTGCTTTTTGCAACCGCTCCAGTATATGGTAATTATTCAGGTCTCACAAGCTACGATTTTACGCTTCACAACTTCTGCTCAATCAAAAGGGATGAGAAAAAAGGAAGCGAAGCGATTTAAGCGAAATACCCATATGTGCGGTTATTAGGTCAGATAGAATTCGCAGCAATTCAAGAGAAAAGGCATTGGTTAGCGCATATTCAATAACTTCTTCAAAGGACGAATACAACAAAACCTCTAACCAATGAATGAGCTCAGAAGAGAAAAATACCGTTTGGGTAAAGCGTAAGCAATTCTCGCAAACTACCCCTCCTTCTAAAGAAGAGAAAGAAATAGGCGTGACAGTATCAGTGCTTACCTGCTCGCCACACAACACACAAGATGAGAAGCTTGGCTTAAATCCCAAAAAAGCCAGAGCTTTCAATAAAAAGGCAACCGTTATTTTAAGGTTATCTTCTTCTTCAACCCGCGAAAAAGAAGTCAGAGCTTTGTTGGTTAAATCATAGATTCGCGGAACCGGCAAATCCACTTGCGTAGTTTTTTCAAGAAACTCCAAAATGGGAGATGCGGCTTCAAGCATAGAAATATCCGTTTTTACCTGCATATGAGCACTAATAAGCCGGGCTTCTTTTATGATGTCGAGATTCTTTCCCTTAGCCAATAATAGATCACAGACAGAAAAGAGCTCTAAGCGAGAAGAAAAAGCCGATGTTGGCTTGCGTGCCCCCTTTGCTACAGCTCTAAGCTGTGAACCATCTGAGCATAAAAGCGTACAAATGACATCGCTTTCACCTAATTTGGTTCTTTTGAGAACAAGTGCATGACAGGTATATGTTAGAGCAGCCAAAATAACCTCATTATGCACCTTCGCCGTAGCCAAAGCGCCTAATTTGATTGAGGTCCCTGCGCCAATTTTTCTTTACCTTTACGTTGAGATCCAAAAATACCTTACATCCTAAGAGGGTTTCAAGATCAAGGCGCGCTTCCGTACCAACAGTCTTAATAGCCTCTCCCCCTTTTCCAATAATGATGCCTTTCTGGCTATCTCTTTCAACATAGATGGTGGCATAAATGCGTTCTAGGTTTTTTCGGCGGTTGTAATTCATTTCGTCAACAACCACACCAATGGCATGCGGAACTTCATCGTAGGCATGAAAAAGTATTTTTTCTCGGATAAACTCAGCAACAAGCACTTCCATGGGCTGGTCGGTTTCCATATCCTTCGGAAACCAAAGTGGTCCTTCAGGAAGAAATTGTTCAACCTTACGAATAAACGCATCAATGTTTTCTCCCGTCAGCGACGAGAGAGAAATAACCTCATCCCATTCACAAAGGACACGAGCTTTTTCCTGCTGCTCTTCCACCTCTTCGGGGGTAGCCAAATCCACCTTGGAAAGTACCAGGATTTTCGCACACGATTGTTCGTTTAACGCGCGAATAACCCACTCGTCACCTCTGCCTAATGGTTCATGCGAATCAAGAAGAAAAGCACAAACATCAATACCTTCGAGCGATTTCAGGGCAGTGGTATTGAGTTCCTCTCCAAGGGCATCATGAGGTTTGTGTACACCAGGAGTATCAACAATAATCATCTGAGACGTATCAGTGGTATAGATAGCCCTAAACCTATGACGGGTCGTTTGGGCGGTTGACGAAGCAATAGCGAGCTTTTTCCCCATAATGGCATTGAGGAGAGATGATTTGCCTGCGTTAGGGCGGCCAAGAAGAGTAACAAACCCAGAACGGAAGGCCGTTTTTTCGTTTTCATTCGGAGAGTTTTGGGTTTCATGCATCTCATTACCATCCTAATAACGACAAGATACGAGGAATAAAAATAAGGCAGCCAATAACAAATGAAGCGATAGAAAAGAGTAGTACTCCCCCTGCAGCGCAGTCCTTAGCTTTTTTTGCAAGTTCGTGATACTCAGGAGAAGCTAAATCTACCACCGATTCAATTGCAGAGTTGATAACTTCGCCCCCGAGAACAAGACCAAAACAAATAATTACGCAAAGCCATTCTAAAAACGAGATAGAAAAAACGAGACCAAGCACTATAGCAAGCGTCATAAAACAAAGCTCAATTTTAAAGTTTCGCTCGTTTGCAGTAGCAAAAATGCCTTCAAACGCGCATTTAAAAGCTTGTAATAACGAAAACTTACTGTTCACGAGAGTTTCTCCATGCAGCAATAAGCTTGTCTTCGAGGGCTTCCATTATTTCTGCCTCTTCGTCTTCGATATGATCGTAGCCACAAAGATGCAAAAGACCATGCACTACCAGCAGGGTAATTTCTTCTTCAAATGTTGTTGCAAACTCTTCCGTTTGTCTCAGCGCAACCTCACTTGCGATAACTATATCGCCCAACTCATACTCAAGAGCATCATTGAAGTCTTCGTTTTCAAAAGGTACATTGTCGCACTCAAAAGAGAGTACGTCCGTTGGTTTGTCAATACCTCGATATTCACGATTCAATGTATGAATTTTCTCATCAGTTACAAAGGTAAGCGATACGTCAGTATTTGTTGGACACTTCATTTGTTCAAGAACAAACAATACGAGTCCCTCTACATTGATAGAATCAAAAAGTTCCTTTTTGTGTTCGTAGGTAACTGTTACCTGCATTAATACCCCTAAAGTCGAAGGTTCATTTCTTCAGCACGTGCATAAGCAGATACGATTTTTGCAACCAAGGAATGACGCACAACATCCTTAGAATGAAATTCGCAAAAGGCAATATCATCAAGACCATCAAGAACTTGTCTTACGGTTTTTAACCCTGAAATGCCCTTAGGTAAATCCGCCTGCGTGATATCGCCGGTAATAACCATTTTAGAACCAATGCCAAGACGCGTTAGGAACATTTTCATTTGCTGAGGGGTGGTATTCTGCGCTTCATCAAGCACAATAAAGCTATCGTTGAGCGTTCTACCACGCATAAAAGCTAAAGGAGCAATTTCAATCGCTCCCTCACTAATATAGCGACTCGCGCGCGCGCCATCCATCATTTCATATAGAGCATCATATAATGGGCGAATATACGGGTCGATTTTCTCGTGAAGCGTACCTGGTAAAAAACCTAAATTTTCACCTGCTTCAACAACAGGACGAGTAAGAACAATTCGACCCACTTCTTTTCTATTAAACGCCGCAATTGCCATAGCCATAGCAAGATAGGTTTTTCCTGTACCCGCAGGACCAATACCGAAGGTGACAGTATTGTCGCGAATGGCGTCAACATACTGTTTTTGCGCAGGTGTTTTTGGACGAACTACTCTGCCTTTATGGGCAAGAATAACGTCATCTTTCATGGGTTTTGGAGCAAATTCCCCCGTTTTCATGAGATCAAGATGTCTGCGAATTTCTTCTCTCGTGAGACGCTCACCCGCTTCAAGGGTAGCAACAAGGGTGCTTAAGAGCGTCACCGTGCTTTGCACTTCAAGATCAGTCCCCGAAATAGTAAAGACATTACCTCGAAGCGTTATTTGAGCTCCAGATTCATCTTCGATCATATGAAGATATTCATCCTGATTTCCTACAAGATCAATTACAGAAATTGATTCGGGAAGCGTAAATATAGCTTGTCGTTTCATGCTCATGAAATCAACACTCCTAAAGAATCAAGCTCATGTATACGCAGAAGATGCGTACTTCCTGGCTCAAAGTTTTCGGGAACGCGAATATGATAATACGATTCCGTCATACCCCATCCCTTTTTTTCCACGACTACAAGCTCCTCTGTTCCAAGTAACGATTGAGCAAAGACGCTACGAAGGTTTTCAGAGAGTGCAGAAAGTTCGCAAGCACGTCTATTTATTATTTCTGGAGATATTTGATCGCTCCGCAGTGCAGCAGGAGTACCGTCTCGTTTTGAGTAACGAAACACATGAATTTTAGAAAATCCCACTTTAGTAGCCACATCAAGTGTTTCCTTGAATTCAGATTCCGTTTCGCCTGGAAACCCAACGATGATGTCTGTTGTTAACGAAAGTTGCGGTATCTCTGCGTGGAGATTCTCGCAAAGCTCAAGATAATAATCGCGTGAATACGGTCGATTCATCTCCTTCAATACCTTATGAGAACCCGACTGAAGGGGAAGATGTAAGTGTCTACATATTCTGCCCCGAGAACTCAAAAGCAACTCTGGAAGTTTTTTATCAATAGAGCAAGGCTCGATTGAGGAAATTCTAAAACGAACCTTGCTTGTTTTAGTCAATAATTCCTCAAGTAAATCTGAGAGTCTTCGCTTACCAAAGCGATAAGAACCCAGATCAATACCAGTGAGCACAATTTCTTTCACGCCATGAGATTCGAGAGCGACAACTTCATCGATGATTGCATCCCAATTACGTGACCACGCCTTACCACGTGCCGTATGAACAATGCAGTACGTGCACGCATGATTGCAGCCATCTTGAATTTTTACCGCTACGCGCGTTGGAAAAGAATCTCCTATACGCTCATTCGTTGAAGAATCAAAAGGAATAAAAGAGCCATGATGTCCAGAATTGTCCATAGCTTGATTTATGAAGAGTTGTTTTTCTAAGTATTCCGAAACCAATCCCTTAGGAACAACGCAAATACGAGGGCTTAACGCCTTATAGAGCTCAGGATTAATTGCAGCAGCACACCCCGTAACCACAATGTGTGCTTGTTTAGCTTCACGAACTGCACGCCGAACGGCCTTTCGGGTTTTTTTCTCCGCATCACCCGTGACGGTACACGTATTCACAATAACGAGATTTGCAAATTCAAGACTCGTTGCACAAGCCCCATTCGACAAAAGGAAAGCACCGAAGGAATCTGATTCAACGCGATTAACTTTGCATCCAAGATTGATAATCGAAAAATTCATGAACACTACTTTTCTGCTACAGAATTCACTGAATGACTGAGTTCAAAACCGCCTAATTCATATATCACCAAAGCAGGAGCGACAATCCCTGCGGTTTCCGTTCTTAAAATAGAAGAACCAAGGGAGACAAGAGCAGCATTTGGATGAGAACCCATAAGACACTTGACTTCTTTTTCGCTTAATCCACCCTCAGGTCCAACAACAACTGCAACAGCAACGGGGCAATCTTGCAAGGCGAATGACTGCAAAGCTTTTTTAAGCGATTCTGTTTGTGTCGCTTCCTCCCAACAGATAAGAAGAATATCTACGTCACCTATAGCAGATCCCAATTGTTCCAGCGAACAGGGCAACTCGACCTTAGGAATACAGGGTTGCCCCGATTGCATAGCAGCACTCTTAGCAATTGCATTCCATCGGTCAACTTTTTTTGCGGCACGTTTTTCATCGAGTTTCATTACGCATCGCTCAGAAGAGAAGGGAATAAATCGCCTTACACCAAGCTCAGTGGCATGACGAATAATAATGTCCATTTTGTCACCTTTAGCAAGTCCTTGTGCAAGAACAACACAAGGAAACGCGTCATCAAAAGATTGAAGGTGAGTAGAGATTTTTACTACGAGTTTTTCTTCGAACGATACAACTTCACATTCGAAATAGTCACTTGATGCATCGATTACTGCGATATGTTCACCAGGGACAAGCCTTAGCACGCGCGCGTGTTTTAAATCGTCACTCAATAAGTCAAGAGCAAAGCATGTGCTCTGCTCTTGAGATAGAACCTGTGAAGTGAGATAAAAATGAGGAAAAGCCATAACATTCTTTCACAACAAATCAGCTAAATGCATCACGAAGCTTTTGAAGAGGACTTCTATGAAGGGAAACTTCTTCGCCCATCTCTTCTGCTAATTTTTGGAGAATCTCACGTTCTGCCTTTGAGAGACGAGAAGGAATCTTAACCTCAACATGAACGTGCAGATCACCTCGAGATTCACTTCTAAATTTAGGCATACCATAATTACGAACGCGAATAACCTGTCCATACTGACAGCCTTCAGGGATAGCAACTTTCACCTTTTCATCCTTGAAGATACCATCAATTTCAATCTCTGCACCCAAGGCAGCCTGAATCATGCTGATAGCCGTTGAAACGTGAAGATCATCTCCTCTTCGCTCAAAGAACTCATGGGGTTCGATACGACAGGTAACAATCAAATCACCCGCTTGAGCACCACGAATACCTGCTTCACCATATCCTGAAAGGCGTAGCTGCTGACCATCTTTAATACCAACAGGAATATCGACCGATAAGCGCTGACGATCAGGAACGCGACCTTGACCATCGCATTCCGAACAAGGGTTTTCGATAATCTTTCCTGAGCCATTACAACGAGAACATGTTGAAGCGGCTTGCATGTCTCCCAGGAACGTATGCTGCACCGTCACAACGCGACCTTGACCGTTGCATTCGGGACAGGTTACTTCTTCCCCGTTTTCTCCAAGACCAGTGCCTTCGCAATCGGGACAGGGAGCAAGACGGTCGTAAACAATTTCTTTATGCACTCCCTCTGCGGCATCTTCGAGCGTAATACGCAATCCAACACCCATATCTCGACCTTCTTTACGCATAGAAGCTCGCCCGGTGCCGCCACCAAAGAAAGAGCTGAACAAGTCTCCCATTCCAAATCCGCCACCAAAGAGATCTTCGAGGTCAACATAGCCCTGCCCGCCTCCAGCAGCCCCAGGAATAGTGCCAAAACGATCATACTGAGCACGTTTGTTAGGATCGCTTAAAACATCATAGGCCTCATTGAGTTCTTTAAAGCGATCTTCTGCGTCGGGTTCCTTATTAACGTCTGGATGAAGTTGACGAGCTTTTTTTCGAAATGCTTTTTTAATTTCATCATCGCTCGCAGTTTTATCTACGCCGAGAACTTCATAAAGATCATTTGCCATAACAAACTTTCACTTTCACTTTATAAATTTTGTAACACATTTTTAGCAGCACGAACTGCTTTAAATACCTGGGAATAATTCATACGGGTAGGTCCAATAATGGCTATTAAGCCACGCTGCTTACCTCCACCAAACTGAGAAGCAATCAAAGAAACACCCGAAAAAGCCTCTGAATCGTTTTCGTGTCCAATACGTACGAGTGGAGCTTCAGAATTAAACGCTTCATCGAATATATGGAGCAAAACGGCATCATCTTCAAGTTGCTCAAGAACAGGGAGAATGCGTGCAGATTCGCTGAACTCTGGCTGGCACAGCAAATGCGTCATGCCAAGAGAATGGGGTTTTTTAACGCTCTGGTCCTTCAAGCAATCCATGAGTTCAGATAAAACCAATTGAAACAGATCATCTTGAACACCATCCAATAGCGAAGAAACGTCATCTGACTTCGAAGAGAGAGACTTTCCAGCCAATAATCTGTTAAGCAAATCTTGCGTTTTAGCTATCTCTTCAGCGCTTTGAGTAGTTTTAGTTTCAATTTGACGATTAAAAACCTGACCATCATTAGTGACCACAACCAGCAACAATCGCTGAGGAGTAAGTTCAATAAGATTGACAACCTTAATATCAAAAGACAGTGAACACGGAGGAACAACTAATGTCATGCAATCGGTTAGACGAGCAAGGGCACGCGATGTTTTCTCCATAAGCTCATCAAGTTCCCCTGCACTTTCACGCAAGGCTTTAACGAGATTTTCGTCATCAAACTTCTCTCGTGCAAGAAGATCATCTACGAAGGCACGATAACCATAATCAGTCGGAATGCGTCCAGAAGAAGTATGAGGCTGAACCAAATACCCTTCTTCTTCGAGAGAAGAAAGCTCATTGCGTACGGTTGCAGAGCTAATGCCTAAATTATATCGCTCAACAAGGGTACGTGAACCAACAGGGAGTGCACGAGCGATGTACTCCTCGATAAGAACGCGTAAAACATTTTGTCGACGATCGGATAACAATAGGCACCTTTCTTCAGATCCATCCAAGCATTTTAGCAGTGTCTAACTAAGAGTGCTAACGTCTTCTTTCTTTGTCACACTCTTTCGACCAAACCTTTAACAAATGGTTACTTTAAGGAGCAAGATCAAGAATTCTGCCATACATACAATTCCCAAACAACCAGCCACTTTCTGTAGGACAAAACGCTGTGCCACTATCCCGAACGAAGCCATCCTGTTCAAGCTGCGCAAAAATATCTTTCACTTGGGGGATAATCTTGCATGCTGACGCTATCTTTTCATAGGAAACACCCTGGGTCATTCTCATAGCAAGCATAAGATCTTCCGCGGTGCGTTGTTTTTTATCAAGGCGTTCAATTTCTTGATTGTCCTGCTCTCGAATTCTTAGCTCATCATTTTGCTTCATACTAACCGCTCCCCTACCTAAACCAAGGTAAGGTTTTGCACTCCAGTATGCACTGTTATGCTTTGACTCATACCCGTCAAATGCATAATTAGCCACCTCGTAGCGATGCATGCCACGCGATAAAAGATAACGAGAAGCCGCAATCATCATGTCAGCACCACTATCTTCATCATAGTTGAGCGTTTGATCCATAAGTTCGTTCCAAAAAGGAGTTCCCTCTTCAATAGTCAAAGGGTACACACTGATATGCTTTACCCCTAAATCAACAGCAGTTTCTAAACTTTCCAAAAAATTTTCTTCTGTTTGACCTGGTATTCCACACATCAAATCAACACTTACATTTTCAAAGCGTTTTTGAGCAAGGCGAATTGCCTGCTTTGCCTTTTCGGCAGAATGAATACGACCAAGGGTTTTAAGCACCTTATCATCAAAAGATTGAACTCCCAATGACAGCCGTGTTACCCCAAGTGCAAAAAGATCTTTCACCATAGCTTCCGTCAAGCTATCCGGATTAGCCTCGAGCGTGCATTCGACCTCAGGCGTTAAGTGCATGAAGAGCGAAAGTGCATACACAAGCCGTGAAAGGTGCTTATTTCCAATATAGGAAGGAGTTCCGCCGCCAAGATAGACCGTTTTAATCGATGCGAGCAGACCATTTTTTGAAGCATTTCTAACACTCAATATAAGATCATCGATATATCGTTCGATTGCAGGGCTGTCCTCATCGATGGCTTCGGTTCTGAAATCACAGTACGCACACCGTTTCTTGCAAAATGGAATATGAATATAGAGAGCCTCGTAAGGATCAAATATCATTAGTGCTCCTCATTTAGACGAAGCGCACGTTCAAAAATTGCGCGGAAGTCATCGAGCGTAACAGCGGTAGTAATATCTCGTCTAAGTGCAGACGCCTCTTTTAAACCTCCAACATACCACATAGCATGTTTGCGCATGCGAACGATGGATTTTCCTTCATATGAGGCCAATAATTCTGCATGCCGAAGCGCTAGTGCCATGCGCTCTTCAATAGTGGGTTCAGGCGAAGATTTTCCAGTTTCTAATACCGAACGAATATCTCTAAAAATCCAAGGATTACCCTCTGCCGCACGACCAACCATAATTGCATCACAAGATGTTTCGTCTATCATGCGCTGTGCATCTTTTCCACAGGTGATGTCACCGTTACCAATTACAGGAATATCGACGCTGCGTTTCACACGAGAAATAACATCCCAATCAGCCCTACCACGGTAAAACTGCTGCGCATATCTACCATGTACCGCAACAGCTGAAGCTCCTGCTGCATCTGCCATTCGAGCAAATTCTAGGGCAATTTCATTGCCCTCTTCAAATCCTCTACGAAACTTAACGGTTAATGGAACCGATATGGCATGAGACACAGCGGTAATAATGTTTGAAGCGAGGCTGAAGTCACGCATGAGAGCAGATCCATCGCCTTTTCCCGCAATTTTCTTCGCCGGACATCCCATATTGATATCGACAGAAAAAAGTTTATCCCCAAGGGTTGATTCTACCCATCGTGCCTGAGCAGCCATGGTATCAGGCTCATGACCAAAAAGCTGAACAACAACCTTCTGTTCATTAGGAGCGAGGTTGATGAGATGTGTTGTTTTTTCGTTAGCGTAACTAAGTCCTTTAGCTGAAACCATTTCGGTATAGGTAAGCTGAGCACCCTGTTCGATGCAGAGCTGACGAAAAAATCTATCCGTCACGCCAGCCATAGGAGCAAGTATCACCTTATGGGAATCAAACAACATGAGAGCTATTCATCAACCTTGAGAATTGCCATAAATGCTTCTTGAGGAACTTCGACATTACCAATGCTCTTCATGCGCTTTTTGCCCTTCTTTTGTTTTTCAAGAAGCTTCCTCTTTCGAGAAATGTCGCCGCCATAGCATTTAGCCAAGACGTCTTTTCGCATAGCGCGAACTGTCTGACGCGAAAGAACACGAGAGCCAACAGCAGCCTGAATTGGCACCTCAAACATTTGACGAGGGATAATCTCTTTCAGCTTTTCAGTAAGAACTCGACCGCGATCATAGGCCTTATCAGCATGAACAATAAAGGAAAGAGCATCAATAGGCTTTCCGGAAAGTAAAATATCAAGTTTTACTAACTTTGAGGTTTTGTATTCATCAAAGTCGTAATCAAGAGAAGCGTATCCTTTAGTTCTGCTCTTGAGCTGATCAAAATAATCCATAATGAGCTCAGATAAGGGTATCTCCCAAAGCATTTCAACGGTAGAAGTACTGAGGTAATTCATTGTCTTAAACGTACCGCGGCGCGCAACGGTAAGCTCCATAACGGCGCCCACATAATCAGGTGGAATGAGAATCTTTGCTTTGAGGTAAGGTTCTTCAATATGATCTATTTTACTTGCATCAGGCATATCTTGAGGCGAGTGAAGTGAGATCATTTCTCCGTCTGTTTTAAACACGTGATATTCAACCGACGGAGCAGTTGCAAGCAAATCAAGATCAAACTCGCGTTCAAGGCGCTCCTTGATAACTTCCACATGCAAAAGACCCAAAAACCCCACACGGAAGCCAAAACCCAACGCATGGGAAGTTTCAGCCTCATAAATCAAAGCAGGGTCATTAAGTGAAAGCTTTTCAAGTGCGTCTTTAAGGTCTTCATATTGATCGCCATCAATAGGGAAAAGACCCGTATAAACCATGGGCTTTACATCTCGATATCCTGGTAAGGGTTCACTACAACCGCCTTTAGCGAGCGTTATCGTGTCGCCAACTTTTACCTGAGATGGGTCTTTTAAGCCTGTTACCAAGTAACCAACTTCACCTACTCCTAAAAGTTCAACAGGAACTTCAGTTGGTCTTCTAACACCTACTTCCTCAACTAGGGCTTCAGTGTTAGTTGCCATCATTTTGATTTTTTGACCCTTTTTCATCGAGCCATCAATGATGCGAACAAGAGCAACGACTCCACGATATGCATCAAAATATGAATCAAAAATCAACGCACTCAAAGGAGCATCGGGGTCTCCTTCGGGGTGAGGGATGTTGTATACAATAGATTCAAGCAAATCGTGAATGCCCTCCCCTGTTTTTCCGCTCGCTAAAACAGCATCATCGGCGGGGATAGCAAGACCATCTTCAATCTCTGCCCGCACTCTTTCTGGCTCCGCGGCAGGCAAATCAATCTTGTTAATAAGGGGGACTATTTCCAAATTAGCATTCATTGCCATCATGGCATTTGCAACCGTTTGAGCTTCGACGCCCTGCGTAGCATCCACAACAAGCACGGCACCTTCACAGGCCGCTAAGGAACGCGAAACCTCATAAGTAAAGTCAACATGACCCGGCGTATCAATAAGGTTGAAGTGGTAGATATTTCCATCATCGCAATGATAATCAACACGAACTGCCTGACTTTTGATGGTAATGCCTCGTTCGCGCTCGATATCCATCGAATCAAGAACCTGTTCTTTCATATCGCGCTTTGAAACAGTTTCTGTCATTTCAAGAATGCGATCAGACAACGTAGATTTGCCGTGATCAATATGAGCAATGATGGAAAAATTTCGAATGTACTTTGGATCAAGAGTCATATAACGCTATGCTTCCCTACACTGATTCTTACAAGGTATCTACTATTGGACGAATTGAATCGTAATGATTATTCTATAAACCACCAGAAATAGTAACCTACTTACGGTGAACTTTAAGGAATTTACTAACAAATTATTTTGTTAGTCTACTCTGTTTGCTTATCATGTGATAAGATTCTAGGGCTTTCGTCTAGAAGTAATAACTATATGGAGGATAAAACGTGGCGAATATTAAGAGTCAAAAGAAGCGCATTATTACCAACGAAAAGGCACGCATGCGTAATCGTGCCGTTCGTTCTGAACTTAAAACCGCAACTCGCGTTGTTCGTGAAGCTGTTGAGGCAAACGATGGTGCAAAGGCATATGCTGCTGCTCTCGATGCCTGCCGTCTCCTTGACCGTGCAGTTACAAAGGGTGTAATTCATAAGCGCCAAGCAGCAAACCGCAAGAGCGGAATCATGAAGCTTGCAAACACGGTTGTTACTGCGGAAGACATTGCAGCTTACAAGCCAAAGGAAAAGAAAGCTCCTGCAGCTACTGGTTCCAAGAAGGCTGCTGCTAAAGCCGCACGCAAAGAGGCTATGGCTGCTGAATCTAAAGAAAAGGATAAGCGCCGCGCTAAGACTCAGAAAGAACAGGCTGCTGCTGCAAAGAAGAAGGCTGAAGAAGCTGCTGCCGCTGCTGCCGAAGAAGCATCTGAAGAGGCTGCTGAATAGAGTTTCTTTGATCCTTGCGGATCCATCGCATATCAAGAATAAAAAGGAGCAGTTTGCTCCTTTTTATTTTCTCTTACGATTTGGATAGATATAGAGATAAACATGTTTATTTCTTTTCAACCGCAATGAGCCATTCAAGAAAGACCGTATCGGCATCTTTGCCTGATTTCATCGATTGATCTGCATCTCGGGCAAGGCGAAGAGCAGTGATAAGCTCTTTGGAAGTGTAATTTCTAGCATAGGAACGAAGATTCCTTACTCTCCATTCGGGTATTTTGAGAACTTCAGGTAAACGCGCAGATTCACCCCGTTGTTCGAGTGCTTTGATCGTGATGAGCTCTCTAATACGCGTAACACACATGCTTAACAAGCGATAGGGAGAGCCATCTTCTACTCTACGAAGGAGCAAAAAGCTTCTCTCTAAATTACGAGCTGAAAACGCATTTACAAATTCCCATGACTTAATAGTTGAGGTTCTCGATACGAGAGCATATACCTCGCCCTCATTTACTGGATCACTTCCCCGATGCGCAAGGGCAACCTTTTTAATGTTACTATCTAACGCCACCGTGTTAGTTCCTACTAAATCAATAATTGCTGCAGAAGCTCCTTCAGTAAAAGCAACACCATGATTTAACGCCATAGAACGAACTGCCGAATTTAAGTCTTTTCGAGCAAACGGAGCACAGCTGATAAAAGCGGTTTTTCCGAATTTTATTACAGCTTTATAGATGCGAGAGTTTTTTGCAACCGTTGTTGCTACAAGGGCTAATACGGTAGTCGAACAAGGTTCTTTTAAATACGAAATGATAGCTTCGGTATCGGCTTTTTTTAAGCGTTCAAATTTATCCACCTGAACAAGTCGAACATCACTCGCAAACGGAAGGGTATTACAAGCAATAACAATTTCTTCTCCCGTTGCAGTTTCTCCCGAAAAGAATTCAGAGTTAAACGATAAATCACCCATTTTTTCTAACCGTTTATGGAGGCGATCAAGAACTCGTTCTTTTTTTAACTCATCTTCACCCGCAATAAGATAAACAGGTAAAAGTGCTTTGCTATTTGATGAAGTATTTTCCATACGAACAGTTTACTTCATTGTTGCAGTGACGCTGACGTTCTCTGGGGTTATTCTACATACCACTTCCCCATCAATATCGGTTCTAAAAATGGTGCACCCAGATTGTTCAAGCAGCGAAAGAGTTTGACTATTAGGATGCCCATAGGAATTATGAGCTCCCACGCTGATTAACGCAATTTCTGGATTCAATGTTCGTGAGAGCTCTTCAGTAAGAGCGTTTTTAGATCCATGGTGTGAAACCTTATATAAGTCAATGTTGGTGAGGTGATATTGTTGCGCAAGATTTTGCTCAATATCTTTTTCTGCATCGCCTACAAATAAGGCAGTAAAAGGTTTTCCATCCGCTTGACTAAAGGTACTCGTAAGGAGGAAACAAAGACTATCTTCATTTCCTCCCTCCGTTATAACCTCAGGAGAGAGAATAGAAAGACGAAATTCTCCAAACGCAATTGTATTTCCAGCCCCGAGTTCCACAATGTTTTCTTTTGAAACAAGTTTTTGCGACACAGCGCAAAGCTCTTTAGGGTTATCTTCTTTTGAAGCCAATGTCCCATTTGCAACAATAATTTTATCTATACCCACAACCCCCTTAAGTGATTCCAAGGCACCACAATGATCATCATCTGGATGTGTGATAAGAACCGCATCGAGAGAAACAACGCCATTTTGCGCTAACCCTGCTAACAGTTTTGAGGGTTGATTTCCCGTATCGACAAGCATTGTCTTCTTCTCGCTTTTAAGCAAAAAGGCATCACCCTGCCCCACATCGAGCATTACGATTTCAGTTGAAGCGGGATGCAGGAACACTATGCCTGACAAAACCAGAATCCCTAAACAACTTGGGATTAAAATGCACTTTAGCGATATACGCGCCCAAAATATCCAAAAAACAGCGCATAAAACAAACACAGCGCAATAAGCTATGACAAGATCAAGAGAAACTGGAATACAGGCAAAAGGAACCTGCGATAATCCATGCACCACAAAGCAAAAAAGGCGAGATATCGAGCGAATCATCAATACAAGAAACGGCCCAACTACGGGAACAAATGAAAGAACGAGAGCTATTATTCCTCCGGTACAGAGAACTGTCAAAAAAGGAGTTGCCACGACATTGGCAAAAGGAGCAACAAGGGAAAACTGTGAAAACACACCCGTCGTTATGGGAAAAGTTAAAAGTGTTGCCGCAAGCGTCATAACAATCGGATATACAACGCATTGAAACTTCCTGCTCGAAGGTAAAAGAGAAGAAAACAGCGGCATGAAAAGAACTATCCCTAACGTTGCAAGGAGCGACAGTGAAAACGAAAGAGAAAGCGCTGTACTCGGATCAAACCCAATAAATAAAACGATAATTACACCCAATGAGGACAATGCCGAAGATCGTCGCATCATTAAAGGAGCACAGAACGAAAGAAAGCTCATAACCACAGCGCGCAAGCAAGAGACAGGAAACCCAACGAAGAACAAATAGAACACAAGTATAAGTACATGCAAGAATACTTTTGTTCGTTTTGATAACGCTGTTTTATTGAGAAGGAAAGCAACGAACGATGAGATGATTACCAGGTGGGCTCCCGATACAGCAACAAGATGAGCTAACCCACAAGCCTTAACTTCTTGATAGGAATCTGTTTGATACAGCCTACCTCGATCACCCATCAAAAGAGCTTTGAGGATGACATCAGAGTCTGATGTATACTTATCAAGCACATCCTGTGCATAACTTCGGATGAACATCACTAAAGAAAACGGAGAAGCGCCTCTTTCAAGAATCGTGAATGAATCTATGTTCGCAACAGCTGAAACGTTCTTCTTCTGATAGGTTTCCTTGCTTTTATCAGAAGGGCCGCGAAAGCTCGTATGAGAGCTGATACTATCGCCATACGATAGGTTTACTTCCTCGTTAATATACAGTTTTACTTTTATCGTTTCACCAGACAAAAGCTTGGTTGTAGCGTAATACGAGGTTCCCAAAGATGAAATGACAGGATCTTCACTGATTTCAAAGATGTATTCATGAGAGGATTCGGATAGCGCTTTTTCACACTTGGTTAGGTATTCACCAGCCCCCGTGCCAACAACGACCACACCCGCAACAGCGAACAGAGAAACAAGTAGTATATAAGACTTTTTGTTTCGCCAGAAAACGATAAGCAGTACAGCAACTAACGCTACAGAAAGCCAACAGACAACAGCTAGCGTTGAGGCATCAAGACTCATTAGGGGAATGTAGAGCGCTGCAACAACCACCCAAAAAACTATGCCACCAAAAAGAAGCGGAGGAATTGAGGGGCGTGTTGTCCTCATGCGACTATCTACACGCAAATCTTATCCTTAAGTGATTCGTATTTTTTGTCTCCAATTCCTGATACGTTTTTCAGATCTTCAATCTTGGTAAATCTCCCTTGATTTTGTCTATAGTCAACAATTTTTTGTGCGGTTGCATCCCCTACACCATCAAGCGACTTGAGCTCACTGACCGATGCTGAGTTAATATTTACTTTTCCCGAAGACTGTGCCTTGGTATCTGAAGCCAGGCCAGTGTTCGTATCTTGTGTTTGTGTTGTCGAAACGACAAGATGCACTCCATCGCCTAGCTGTTCAGCAAGATTGATACTATCGAGATCTGCATCCTCTTTTAAGCCACCAGCAGCATCAACGGCATCTTTAACACGCGAACCTTCCGCCAATTCATATAAGCCAGGATTAACAACCGCTCCACCCACATGAACAAAGAGCGTTTTGGGTTTTAGCGAATCCGTATTGGTTTCCTCGTTGCCTGACGAATTGTTTTTCTCAATAACGAGTGCATTGTTATCATCAGACGAAAAACCATTCATAAAAAAGGAGGAAGCAGAATACACTGCAAAGTCTACGACAACAACCAAAATCAACATCAACCCTATCAACATAAAAGGGTTGATCGAAGAAAGATGCAGCTTGGATCTCAGGGAATCCACTTCATCAAGAAACGACATAAAAGAACCTCCTAGTAACACCCTAGAAGGTTCTTTTAATTATTGATTCAATTCTATTTAACTAAAATTTAGAAATAAGTTCACTAGTTTTTAATTGGTACAACATTTTTGCTTGGGTTTCTTGTATCCAGGGCAGTTATACGAGCGAACTTCTAGATGAGCCATTACTTCCTCGGTCCACTTCTCTATAGGTAAGTCTGCTTCAATTCGCAAAACCTCTTCAAGATTTGCATGCGTTTCTGGACTGCGCGGCATAAAGAGCGTACAGCAATCAGGTGCATCTTGAGAAGAAATATCAAAGGTTCCTAGTTTTTGGGCATCTTTAATTATTTCGATCTTATCGCTGCCAATAAGAGGACGAAAAACGGGAAGCGAAACAACTTCATTAGTCACCTGGATATTTTCAAGTGTTTGAGAGGCAACCTGGCCAAGGCTTTCGCCTGTTACCAGTGCTTTAGCTCCTTCCATCTTTGCAACACGATCGGCAATTCTATACATAAAACGTCGATACATGATGATGCGAAGTGAAGGCGGAACTAGACTGGCGATTTCACGCTGATACTCCCCGATAGGTGCTATGAAAAGCTTAGCGAAACATCCTGTTTTTTCAAGAACATGAGCAATGTCATCACAGAGATATTCGCTTGTATCAATAGTTTCAGGACGACCCGAGAAATGAATACCAACACATACCGCACCACGACGCGCAAGACGCCACGTAGCTACAGGAGAATCAATACCGGAAGAAATAAGACACATAACTTTTCCGGCTGTACCAACAGGCAAGCCTCCCACGCCTACAAGGCTGCGAGCATAAATATAGGTGTGGCCCTGAATAACCTCAACCCTAACTTCAACGTCAGGGTTTTTCATCTTTACTTTTTTCTCGGGAAAAGCTCGACAAAGAGCAGCACCAACCAATTGATTAAGCTGCATAGAGTCAGTCGTAAAATCAGTATGGTTACGACGGGCAGATACTTTGAAGGTTTCAAACTCCGATACATCTTGTAGAGCCTTAATCGCAACCTCATACATTATTTCAAGGTCTTGGCTGCATTTATAACCACAAGAAATGCGAGCAACTCCAGGAATGCAAGCAATGCGGTCCTGCACGTCACAGGCCTGTTCATAGGTAGCATCTTCGTTAATAAAAACGCACAAACGACCTGAAATACGCTTAATACCCTCTATGGGGCAATCACTCAAAAGCGCCTTGAGATTAGATACAAGGCGCTTTTCAAAAAACGATCTATTATGACCCTTTAGGCCGATTTCATGATAATGAACAAGGCAAACACGAACTAAATTCATTTATTACCTAGCAAATACTTAATGGTTGTGAATATCGATAGTGTCTGGACTGTAAGAAACATCGCCATTAGCAATTTCCTCAAACGCCAGGCTTAAAGGACGACGATTTGCAACACGCGCAATATCAACCGCAGACTGAAGCTGGATAGCACGATTACGCTGGCCACGCATCATTTCATTGATGTCTTGAGCTCGCTTTGAGGCAAGTGCACAAAGAAGAAAACGATCGTTATCAGTTTTGTCTAAAAGAACATCGATTTTTGGTTCAATAATACTCATGTACGTTATTCCTTCTTACGTTCAGCAAAAGAATTAACTATGGCAATCAACTCATTTGCCGCTTGATCTAAATCATCATTTACGAGTTGAATATCATACTCCATTTTTTGCGAAAGCTCCAGATGAGCAGTTTGCATTCTTTTAACTATCACATCTTCAGATTCTGTGCCGCGACCTCGTAACCTTCGCTCAAGCTCTCCTATTGAAGGTGGCTCAATAAAAATAAGGTGTGCATCAGGCATTTTTTCTCGAACCTGAAGAGCTCCTTGAACATCAATCTCAAGAATGACCTGATCACCTGCTTGAATATGATCTTCAACTGCACTACGCAGGGTACCATAGTAATTGCCGTGAACCAATGCCCATTCAAGAAACCCATCGTCACTGATCAAGTACTTAAATGCACTTTCATCAAGAAAGAAATAATGAATACCGTCGATTTCACCATTGCGCGGTTTTCTTGTCGTTGCAGAAACCGACAACCACGCATCTGAAACACTTTGCAATAAACGAGCCACCAGTGTACCTTTGCCGGCACCTGATGGCCCTGAAACGATAAATAAATTGCCGTATCGCTTAGAATTAGCCAAGTCTCTCCAACAACGCTTTCTGTTGACGTTCACCCAAACCCTTAAGACGACGAGATTCGGCAATCTCAAGCTCTTTCATGATTTTCTCAGCTTTAGCTTTGCCGTAACCAGGTAACGTTTCGATAAGAGTGGATACCTTCATGCGTCCAACCACAGGATCATCCTTCATGGTAAGAACTTTTTCGAGAGTCATTTTACCGCTTTTCAACTTTTCGCGAACCTCTGCTCTCCTTGAACGAGCAGCTTTTGCCTTTTCAAGGGCAGCTTGACGTTCTTCAGGGGTAAGCTGTGGTACAGGCATTTGAGTCTCCTTCACTATGTACGCTGTTCTTTTTGACATACCAAAATTGTCTTGATTTAGTATCACACCACTTTACAAAAAAATGAAATAAATTTCCACATGTTTCATAAATTGTCCTAATGAGTCAATAAAAGAAAAATCCCTGTTTGAACAGGGATTTTGGTTGTTTTATTAGAAAATATCTGAAAAAAAACTTCAAAAAAATGGCAATTTTTTCAATACCCACTTGAAAAATATAAGCGCAGCTTAAATGATGCTACAAATATACCGAAATGGTCTTGCCATTATTGACTTAGTACGACAAAAGAGAATAGGTTGCAACGCCGCTTTCCTGAGCGTCAACAAAAGAAAACAATGAGGTTACGCCAATAACTTTTGCTTCTCGTTTTTCAATTTCAGTAACAAGAGCCGCAATCTCAGAATCATCGTCTAAAACATCATCAACAATCAAAACCTTGTTGCCTTTAACAACATCTGAGCCATTAAGGAAGGAAACCTTTCCATCGGTAACTTCTGCAGAAACAAAGCGAGCCCATGCCGCCGTTGCAACTGAATAAGCAAAGAGCATTTCATCGTTATGCAAACAAAGAATAGTATCGAGCTTCGTGTCGTTAGGAAGCTGTTGCAGAAGCTCTACTGCAAGACGATTAGTAACAATAGGATCTTCCAAAAGCTTCATGGAATTAATAACAGGCTTATCACAACCATCCTCGTTTAGGCAGCCTGTCTTAGTTAAAATTTCAACAATTTCTTCCTGTTTCATTCCTTATAGTCCTTTCACAATTTCATCAAAAGCGGCGCGAGGATCACTGGCACCAGTAACGGGACGTCCAATAACAATATGAGATGCTCCCTGGTCAAATGCTTCTTTCGGCGTCATTACGCGACTCTGATCATCGAGACTTGCTCCAGTAGGACGAACGCCTGGAGTAACAATAAAAGCATCGGAACCCAGCAACTCACGAAGCATGTTTGCTTCGTGAGGAGAAGCAACTACGCCTGTTAGACATGCTTCTTGAGCCTGCAGAGCTAATCGGCGTATTTGATCGATTATTTCCCCAGAAACACCCGTAGCATTCAGTGTTTCTTTATTCATGCTTGTTAAAACAGTGACAGCTAACGTAATAGGGTTATTCCCCTGAGCTGCGTCATCGACACCCTTTTTGGCGGCCTTCATCATTTCGACTCCGCCGATCGCATGCATGGTGACCATATCGGCTCCAGCAGAAATTGCAGAGCGAGCAGCTCCTTCTACCTGATGAGGAATGTCATGAAATTTAAGATCGAGAAAAACATTAAAGCCTCGATCTTTAAGTTCCTTAACAATAGCTGGACCCTCTTGATAAAACAATGTCATACCAACCTTAACCCATTTAGCATGACCTGAAAGCATGTCCGCCAATTCGAACGCACGCTTTTTATCGCAATCAAAAGCAACAATTACTCTATCGCTACGTGGTTCACTATTGAAATTTAGCACTCGAGAGCTCCTATCAACTCATGTACGTCTTCAACGCCCATTTCTTCACAATAGGAAATGATACCCTGTAAAACCTCAATAGAGGCACAGGGGTTAATAAAGTTTGCAGTTCCTACAGCAACTGCCGTTGCTCCAGCGAGCATAAATTCTATCGCGTCAAGGCCAGACGTAATTCCCCCCATTCCTAAAATAGGAATGGAAACAGACTGATAAGTCTGCCAAACCATGCGAAGAGCGATAGGCTTAACCGCAGGTCCTGACATTCCTCCTACAACACGAGCTAAGAGCGGTTTGCGCGTATAAGGATCAATTGCCATACCAAGCGGAGTATTGATCAAAGAAATGGCATCGGCTCCCGCTGCTTCAACTGCTTTAGCAATTTCAGTAACGTCAGTAACGTTTGGAGTAAGCTTCACGATCAAAGGACGCTTAGTTGCTTCTCTACAAGCCTGCGTAACTTTTCCAGCAAGCACTGGATCAGTACCTAAAGCGGCTCCACCACTATCAACATTAGGACAGGAAATATTGATTTCGTAGGCATCAGCTAAGCTTGATTCTTCTAACGCTTCAACTACTGAAACATATTCTTCCGTGCTATGCCCTGAAACATTAACAATGATAGTTGCGTTGTTCTCTTTCAGCCAAGGAAGATCACGATTGATAAGCGTTTGAACTCCCGGATTTTGCAAACCAATAGAATTGAGCATTCCAGAGGGAGTTTCAGCAATACGAGGAGTGGCATTACCCGTCCATCCATGTAAAGATACGCCCTTTGTAGTTACCGCACCCAATTTGGAAACATCGACGAAATCAGAATACTCCTGGCCCGAAGCAAACGTTCCAGAACAGGTGGTAACAGGGTTTTTCATGCACAAACCACCCAGATTAATTTGAGTCTTAACCGTCATTCCCAAATCACCTCACGTGCATCAAAAACTGGCCCATCAACACAAGCTCTTTTATTTCCCTCAGAAGTGGCAACCACACAAGAAAGGCAGGCTCCAATACCGCATGCCATCCTTTTTTCTAAGGAAATTGCAGTGGGAACTTGAGCATCTAGACACATTTGCGAAACGATTTTCATCATTGGTTCAGGACCACAACATGCAACATAATTCGGCTTGTTACTATGCAGCTCACTCACAACTAAATCGGTACAGAAACCTTTATGACCTAAGGTTCCGTCGTCGGTAGCTATATGGATGTGACCGTCCAAGAGTGTTTTATATGAATCAAGAACCACAAGCGCATCTTTAGTTTGAGCCCCAAGGATAACTTCAACATCAAATCCAGCATTGAGAAGATCTTGCGCATGCATAAACAAAGGCGCACCTCCAACACCACCGGCCACGAGAAGAGCTTTTTTTGGCTCCTGCGCCGGAATACGCCAACCATGACCGATTGGACCCATAAGATCAAGTTCATCCCCCTTTTTCAACTGAGTAAGGCGGAGAGAGCCATGACCAACAACCTGATACAAAATAACCAGGGAGGAGGTATCACTATTCACATAAAAGACCGAAAAAGGACGACGTAAAATATGATCTTCCATGCCAGGAATCTTAACGTGAACGAACTGACCTGCTGCAATATTGAGAGGAATATCTTCAACAGCGATTTCAATCAAATAGAGCGTATCGGTACATGCTTTGTTCGATAGTACCGTGCCCTTTCTTTGTAAAACTTTTGCCATTGTTACTCCTTGCTTTCTTTCCATTGATCAAGATCCTGCAGAGCAATAACGGAAGGACTTTGACTCTGAAGGGTTTCGATTGCAGATACGAAAGCTTGAGCACCTGCAAGCGTGGTAACATAGCACAAATTATGTCGCACTGCCAAAGTACGAAGATGATACCCATCAGGACGGGTATCCTGACCGAAAGGCGTATTGATAACCAAATCGATCTTCCCACCATTGATCATTGAACCAATATTAGGCTCGGGCTCGCTCACACGACCAATCTTTTCGCAAGGAATATTTGCAGCCGTCAAGGCACGAGCCGTGCCTTCAGTTGAGACCAGCGTAAAGCCCATACGTACCAAATCGCGTGCTAAAGGAATAATTGCGCGCTTGTCACGATCGCAAACCGAAATAAAGCAAGTTCCCGATACTGGAAGATCAGTTGAAACGGCAGCTTGTGTCTTTGCATAAGCAGTTGGGAAGTTGTAGGCGATACCCATAACCTCACCCGTTGATTTCATTTCAGGACCAAGAATTACATCAGTTCCTGGGAAACGACCGAAAGGCATTACCGCTTCCTTAACGCAGTAATGGGCCTGTCGGCGCTCATCGTCAGGCAAACCAAAGGATGCAATTTTCTCCCCTGCCATAATGCGAGCAGCCAACTTAGCCAGTGGAACACCAGTAGCTTTCGAGACAAAAGGAACGGTTCTTGAAGCACGTGGGTTAGCTTCAATTACATAAACTACCATGTCCTTGATGGCAAATTGAATGTTGATCAAGCCCACAACACCGAGACGCAGTGCAAGACGTCGCGTAATGGAACGAAGTTGGCTGACTTGAGCCTCGGAAAGGGTGAAGGGAGGAATGCAACAAGCAGAGTCGCCCGAATGAACGCCCGCCTCTTCGATATGCTCCAATACCCCTCCGATGTAAACCTCATCGCCGTCACAAAGGGCGTCGACATCACATTCGATAGCCCCTTCAAGAAAACGATCGAGATACACTGGATGATCAGGAGTAATACGAGCAGCCTCGGCCATGTATTTTTCAAGATACTTAGCATCGTAGGCAATTACCATTCCACGCCCGCCAAGAACATAGCTCGGACGAACGAGCAGTGGAAAACCAATACGATCGGCAACCTGACAGGCTTCTTCAAACGAGGAAGCCATGCCGGCAGCGGGATACACGATAGAAAGTTCGTCAAGTATTTCAGAAAAACGATCGCGATCTTCTGCAAGATCAATAGCAGAAGGCTTCGTTCCCATAATATGAACACCCGCCTCCTCCAAAGCGCACGCAAGCTTAAGAGGGGTTTGTCCGCCAAGGGTTACCACTACTCCGTCAGGGTGTTCAACATCAACAATATCCATAACATCTTCGAAGGTTAGAGGCTCGAAGTACAGACGATCGGACGTGTCATAGTCGGTTGAAACGGTTTCTGGATTGCAATTAACCATAATGGTTTCAAAGCCAGCCTCACGCAGAGCATAACTTGCATGAACACAACAATAGTCAAACTCAATACCCTGACCAATACGGTTAGGGCCGGCTCCCAGAATCATTGCGCGCTTTTTAGAAGCTGGCTTAATCTCGCTCGTTCCTATTTCGTAGGTTTTATAGTGATATTCTGTTTCGCTCTTAAATTCAGCAGCACAGGTATCAACCGTCTTAAAAACAGGAATTACACCAAGTTCTTTACGATAGGCCCTAACCGAAAGCTCATCAGAATTGCACAGATAAGCAATTTGCTCATCAGAAATTCCGTACTGCTTAGCACACAGCATATCTTGAGCGGAAAGATCAGAAAGCGTACGCTGTTTGAGCGACTGTTCAACCATAATAACGTCACGTATACGAGACAAAAACCAAGGGTCAATCTTTGATGCAGTATGAACCTCATCAACAGACCAACCACGACGAAACGCCTCTGCAAGATAGAAAATACGATCTTCGGTAGGAAGAGCAACGAACTCATCAAAACGGCTCTCATCGAAATCGTCTTTGCCATCGCCACCTAAACCCATACGTCCGTTTTCGAGTGAACGCATAGCTTTCCCAAGCGACTCTTCAAAGGTACGACCAATAGCCATAATTTCACCAACAGCTTTCATACGCGTAGAAAGCGTGGTATCGGTACCTTTAAATTTCTCAAAGGCAAAACGAGGAACTTTAACAACACAGTAATCAATTGAAGGCTCAAAGCAAGCAGGAGTAGCTTTGGTGATGTCATTGGTGATTTCGTCGAGCGTATAACCAACTGCAAGCTTTGCGGCAGCCTTAGCAATAGGAAAGCCCGTAGCTTTTGAGGCGAGTGCCGATGAGCGAGAAACACGTGGATTCATCTCAATGATAATCAGGCGTCCATCTTTAGGATTAAGCGCAAACTGAACATTGGAACCACCTGTTTCAACGCCAATCTTTTCAAGAATTGCCAAAGACGCAACACGCATACGTTGATATTCCACATCGGAAAGTGTCTGAGCAGGTGCTACTGTAATAGAATCTCCGGTATGAACACCCATAGGGTCAAAATTTTCAATAGAGCAAATAATGATGCCATTACCCGCTTTATCGCGCATGACCTCCATCTCATATTCTTTCCAGCCCTCGATGCTCTCTTCAACCAGCACTTCAGAAACAGGGGAAAGCTCCAACCCTTGAGAAACAATTAAGCGAAGTTCCTCTTCGGTGTGTGCAATACCGCCACCAGCACCACCAAGGGTAAAAGAAGGGCGTAAAACAAGCGGATAACCCATGCGTTCAGCCAAAGAAAGAGCATCCTCGACCGAATAGGCATATCCACTGCGAGCAACTTCAAGGCCAATTTCTGCCATTGCTTCGTTGAACTGCTTTCGGTCTTCTCCGCGTTCAATAGCGGCAAGATCGCAGCCAATCATCTCAACGCCATACTTATCAAGGACGCCAGCCTTAGCAAGCTCTACGGCAGTGTTAAGACCCGTTTGTCCACCAAGAGTTGGCAAGAGCGCATCAGGACGTTCTTTTTCGATTACCTTTTCAATGTATTCAAGAGTAATGGGTTCAACATAGGTTCTATCAACCAACTCAGGGTCGGTCATAATGGTGGCAGGATTAGAGTTAACAAGGATTACCTCGTAACCATCCTCTTTTAAAACCTTGCACGCCTGAGCTCCTGAATAGTCGAATTCACAAGCCTGACCAATAACGATAGGACCAGAACCAATAACCAGAATTCGTTTAATATCAGTTCTTTTAGGCACGATTGCCCCCTTCTGCTTCACCAAAAACCCATCCTGCAAGACGGTCTTTCGCAATATCGATATCGAGATAATCTACGTTTCCATCCATCAGCTTAGTAAACGCAGTGAATAAATAATGGGAATCAGTTGGTCCGGGGTTTGCCTCAGGATGATATTGAACCGAGAAAACAGGCTGATCTAAAAATGCAATTCCTTCTGCAGTACCATCATTGAGGTTTACATGTGTCAGTTGAATTCGACCAAACTTTTCATTTTGAACAACAGGAGCAATTCCCGCTTTAGCCCAAAACCGAAGATCGGTGTGATGGTTTTCCTCTCCGCCAGAAAGCGCAGGAATCAAAGGTCCCAACGAATCAAACAATAAGCCGAATCCGTGATTTTGTGCTGTAATCTCAACGCGCTGTGTACGCAAATTCATAACGGGCTGATTTCCGCCACGGTGACCAAACTTGAGTTTTTCCATCTTTGCGCCACTTGCAAGTGAAATCATCTGATGTCCTAAGCAAATACCAAACAAGGGAACTTTGCCAATCAGCTTTTCAACCTGAGAGAACGTTTCAGAAACGGCGCCAGGATCCCCTGGACCGTTACTCAAAAAGACCCCATCGGGATTAAGCGCCAAAACCTCTTCAGCAGGGGTATCCCAAGGAACAACCGTAAGTTTACAGCCCACGCGAATAAGACCCTGAAGAATGGATTTTTTTACACCACAATCGTAGGCTACAACGTTATAACGGGCCCTATCAGGGGAAGCAATTGCAAAAGAATGACTTGCAGGAAGTTCGTTAAACTCTTCCTTTACTTCACGACTAACCGTTTTTGCAAGGTTGATACCAACGATTGATTCAGAATTCCTTACCTTAGTCAAGAGACTCTCGGTATCTAGGTCAATGGTAGAGATAACGCCCCTCTGAGCGCCATTATCTCTAATGTGACTTGTGAGCGTTCGTGTATCGACACCCGCCAACGTAACGACTCCTCGTGAAGAGAGAAAGTCAGGAAGAGAAACACTTGAACGCCAATTTGAAGGAGTGAAACACATTTCATGTACGATCAAGCCACGAAGAGCAAGTTCGTCTGATTGAAGATCGTCCAGATTAACGCCATAGTTGCCAATCTGCGGATACGTCATCGTGATAATTTGACCCGCATAGGACGGATCAGAAATCACTTCAAGATAGCCTTCAAGTGACGTATTGAAACAGACTTCACCAAAAACTTCTCCCTCTGCACCACAGGAATATCCTTCTAGAACGAGACCATCTTCTAAAACGAGCTTTGCAGGTTTTAACCCTGCTTTACTCGTATTCTCAAGCAAAGAACTAATCAACAACACGACCTTCTTTCATGGTAAGAGAGCCTCCAACAAAAACATCAGTAGCTCGTCCAACTAAATCAAAGCCCAAAAAACCGCTATTTTTTGCCTTAGAGTACATATCATCTGCACTTACAGTCCAAACAAGTTCAGGGTCAAAGATGGTTAAATCAGCGCAAGATCCAACCTTTAAAGAAAGAGGATCTAGGCCAAGAATTTCACGTGGCGCAATCGCCATCAACTCAACCATTCGTTCATACGAAATAAAGCCAGGACGAACAAGATAGGTAAGAATCACACCGAGTGAAGTTTCAAGACCCGTCATACCAAAAGGAGCAAGTTCGAATTCGCGCTCTTTTTCGTGAGCAGCATGAGGAGCATGATCTGTTACCACGCAATCAATCGTGCCATCAGCTACCGCGGCGATGAGAACTTCATTGTCTTCTTTAGTTCTCAGCGGTGGATTCATCTTCAAGTTCGTGTCATATGACTCGGTAATATCATCTTCATTGAGAACCAAATGATGGGGTGTTACCTCGCAGGTAACACGAACACCACGCTGTTTTCCTTCACGGACAAGCTCAACGCCACGTGCAGTGGTTATATGCTGAATATGAACGGGACAACCCGTAAGCTCCGACAGAGCAATGTCCCGCTGAATCTGAAGTTCTTCTCCTGTTGAAGGCCAACCAGCCATGCCTAGGCGGGTTGAAACTACTCCTTCATTAACCTGGCCAGAACCAACCAATGACTCATCTTGGCAATGAGACATAACAACTTTGTTGAACATCTTTGCATAATCCATGACGCGACGCATCATGCCAGAATCCTGAACACCGCGACCGTCATCAGTGAAAGCAACAACTCCATGAGAAACCATATCTCCCATTTCAGAAAGAGATTCACCCTTCAAGCCTTTAGTGCAAGAGCCACTTGGATAAACACGGCAATGGTGAGCTTTTTCCGCTTGCTCTAAAACAAAATCTACCACAGAAGCGTTGTCGGTAGTAGGAGTGGTGTTAGGCATGGAGCAAACTCCAACAAAACCACCGTGTGCTGCTGCGGCTGTACCCGTAGCAATAGTTTCTTTATGTTCCCCACCTGGCTCACGAAGATGAACGTGAATATCTATCAAACCCGGAACACAGATACACCCAGTTCTATCAAGAATCTCAGCGTCGTCTTCTACAACAGTTGTGCCAATAGCAGCAATAATCCCATTTTCGATGAGAACATCAGACACTTCATCAAGCCCAAGAGAGGGATCGATAAGACGTACGTTTTTAACGAGCTGTTTCATCAGAGGCACCTCCTAATAAAAGATAAATAAGAGCCATTCGAACACAAACACCTGAGAAAACCTGGTCAACAATAACCGATTGAGAGCAATCAGCCATATAGCTATCAAGCTCAACACCACGGTTAATGGGGCCAGGATGGCAAATGATCGCATCTGATTTCATATGTGAATAACGCTCTTCTGTTAGACCATAAAGAAGATGGTATTCACGCAAACTCGGGAAAGGAGCACCTTCCAAACGTTCCATTTGGATACGAAGCATGTAGACAACATCAAGCTGAGGTAAAACCTCATCAAAATACGGAGTTGTCTTATCTGCACCTAAAACATCAGGACGTGCAGGCAAAAGTGTAGCAGGAGCAATGAGTGTTACCGTTGCGCCCATTTTTTTCAACGCTGGAACAAGCGAACCACACACGCGCGAATGAGCAATATCACCCACAATCCCAACATTAAGACCCACGAAGGAGCCTTTGTTTTTCCAAATGGTATATAAATCTAAGAGAGCCTGAGTAGGATGCTGATGTTTTCCATCACCCGCATCAATGACTGAAGCATTGGTATGCTGAGAAACCAAATAAGGGGAGCCAGCACATTTATGGCGAACGATAAACATGTCAACTTTCATGGAATCGAGCGTTTTTACCGTATCAACTAAACTCTCCCCTTTTACAGTGGATGATGCGGAGCCTCCCGCATTGAGCGAATCACATGATAGGCGCTTTTCTGCAAGCTCAAATGAACCCCTCGTACGAGTAGAAGGTTCAAGAAAAAGATTACAGACTGTTTTTCCCCGAAGTGTCGGAAGCTTTTTTATCGGGCGTTCGTTTACTTCTTCAAACATTTGCGCCTGATTAAGTACGATTTCGATGTCTTCCCGAGAAAGATTATCGATTGATAACAGATGCTTGTGATTAAACATTCGCACCCCCTAAAGGAGCAGAACCAACATGCTGGCCAGGCTGAACTTGAGAAATCTTGACAGCTGATTCCCCATCAACTTCCTCCAAAAATAAGCGCACGCTTTCACTTGAAGAAGAGGGAACGTTTTTTCCCACGAAATCAGCTCTAATAGGAAGTTCACGATGTCCACGATCAACAAGCGTGGCAAGCTGGATTTTAGAAGGTCTGCCAAAATCCATCAATGCATCGAGAGCAGCCCTGATGGTTCGTCCGGTATACAAAACATCGTCTACCAAAACGATAGTTTTCCCTTCGAGGGAAAAAAGAATATTTGTGCCTTGAAGTTGAGGAGAGAGATGAAGGACCGAATCATCTCTATAGAAACTAATATCCAAAGAACCGACAGGAACAGAAACCCCTTCGATCTCTTTTATGATCGAAGCAAGTCGATGGGCGAGAATGTCTCCTCGGGTAACAATTCCTACAAGAGCGAGATTTTCACACCCTTTATTATGCTCAAGAATTTCATGAGCAATTCTTACCAGCGTTCTTTGGATTTCACCTGCTTCCATTACTACAGATTCGTTGTTTGCAGTTTTTGTCATACACACTCCTTACGGTATTGCCGAAGTGCGTACAGTAGAAGCCGCTACGCTCACGTGAGCTCTGTCTGTAAAAAAACCCCAGACAGAGAGGGGCATCATGTTTGCCTATCGAACAATGATAGGTATATGTTGCGCCTTATCGGTCTCTCTGTACCGCCATTAAAGGACGGTTTCATTATATGCCTGAAAAGAAGCCTGTCCACCGAAAATGAAGTTTTCGTAACAGAAGTTAACAATCGAAATTCTTTAGCGCACACGTGTCAACACTGCGGCAAAATGAATATCCGATCCGTGCCCCGAAATAGGCGATTTAAAAAATCCCCGTCCCTTTTCTGTAAGGGAAAGAATTTCAAAGCGCGAACCCTCAGAACTGCCGAGAAATCTCTTAATCACCTTGTCGTTTTCTTCTTCAAAGCACGTGCAGGTAGCATAGGTGATTCTTCCTCCCCGAGATACTTTCTTAGATGCCTCTCTGAGCATCTTAAGGCCAATACCCGCAAGCGAAGAAACGTCTTCCGGCTTCAAACGCCAACGAATTTCTGGATGACGCCTTAAAGTACCCACACCGGAACAGGGCGCATCAATAAAGATCGCATCATAAGAATCGTCCTCAATTGAAGAAAGGCTTGTTGCGTTAAGAACAAACTGTTTATTAATCTGAACATGAGCACGCTCTGTACGGGATGTTAGCTCGTGATTCTTTTTAGGGCTGATCTCTATAGTATCAAGACACATTTGCTTACCGTAACGAGCACGTGCAGCTGTTTGCAGCATGAGCGTTTTAGTGCCCCGCCCCGCACCAATCTCCAGGAAACGCCGAGGTTCTTCAGCAGGCAGCGCCAATTGAGCAACCGTCTGAGCAGAAAGATCACTCATAACAAGAGCCCCCTCCTGAACTAGACGATCCACCGCGACATCGCCAGCTTGAGAACGATTAGCAAAAACAAAACTCAAAAAATCAGGCTTACCGCACAAAATAGGAACAGGAAGAAGCCGAATACCTCTTCCATGCAAGAGTTCAATTGTTTTTTTAGTATCCACTCGACAGGCGTTAACCATCATATAGAGGGGCGCGGGTTCGTTTGCCTCTTTCATAATGCTAAGTGCGTTGCGTTTTCCTAGGTCTTTCTTTAAGCGCTGACCTAGCCACAAAGGAAAACCCTGTTCATAGATGGCAACATCGAAGCTTTCTTCGCTATCACCAAAGGGAAAACCAATTTGTAAATCAGAAAGACGTCTCAGGGCATAATTAGCGAGCCCCGTTGCATGAGAAGAAACATAGCGTACGAGTTCCACACCCTGGTCAACGGCCGCATGTGAACTTTTCTTCAAAAAGAACAGTTCATACGTCGAAATACGAAGAGCGATACGAACGTCCATTTTAATATCGCGAGGAGAAGAAAGGACTCGGTTGATAAGCTCATCTAAAACGCCGACGGTACCCATTGTACCAACGCTCAACAAACGCGAAAAGGCCTTTTCTTCTGGTTTTAGTTTTTTGTCTTCCATTACCCGATCGAACGCTTGAGATACAAAAAGGGATTTATCCGTAGCAAGCTTAAGTGTTTCAAAAGCACAAATACGAGCGGGTGTTGCGAGTGACTTTGCAGTACGAGGTCTGAAGTGATTGTTAGGCATTATACGCCCGCCAGTCTGCTCCATCTTTCTTTATCCCTTGAATGCCAGCAGCAAAAGATCGAGCATCCATCGTTGATTTACCATCGGGTTTCAACTCAAGGATTTCAAGGATACCTTCAGAGAAACCTAAGAAAAGGCGCTTGGCCACAAACGCTACCCGTCCTTCTTCTAATGACAAAGAAAGCTGTTCTTTGTCATTAAACAAGTCAGCCCGCACAAGGGTTATTGACTTGCCGGCAATACTACATCGAGAAGGATGACTTACACTTGATGCCCGAACCTTCCGTAAGGCTTCTTGCGCCGTATGACCGGGAGCAATGTTAAGCTCACCTTTTTCGATTTTATGAGCATAAGTCACCTGTTCTTCGTTTTGTTTAGTCCAGCTGTCAACACCTTGCTCAATTTGAGAAAGCGCGACCAAAAGTGCACTAGCGCCCAATTCGGCAAGTTCAGCAGTTAAATGCTCAGAATCTAGGTCGCAAATTTCGAGCGAACGAGAAATGCAATAATCCCCCGCGTCGAGCCCTTCCTCCATACGCATGACACAGACACCCGCTTCTTCGTCTCCAGCTAAAATTGCACGTTCAATTGGAGCGGCGCCACGCCAGCGTGGAAGAAGCGAAGCATGAACATTAATGCAGCCATACTTAGGAATGGAAAGAACCTCTGAAGGAAGGATGGCGCCATAAGCAGCGACACAAACAACTTCAGGATTTAGCACTTTCAAAAGCTCTTTAGGTTCTTCCTGCTTAAAGGAAGAATATTCATGCACAGGAAGAATATGTTTTCGCGCAATTTCTTTTACGGGAGATGCAACAAGTTTCTTCCCTCTGCCCCTAACAGCATCGGGGCGAGTAAAAACACCAACTACCTCATGTTGGGACACAAGGTAATCAAGAATGGTTGCCGCAAAAGCAGGAGTTCCCATAAAAACAATTCGCACAGAAATCACCCTCTACGCTCTATTGCATCTGTCCTGGCTTAGCACCACGGGCAAGAGCAGCTTGATAGTCTTGAAGAGCCTTCATACGATCAAGAGGAGAGCACGACTCAAAGAGTGTTTTTCCGTCAAGGTGATCAATTTCGTGCTGCAAACAACGTCCAAGCAAGCCATCACTTTCTATTTCACATTCCCTACCTCGCAAGTCAAAGTAGCGAACATGCGCAATGGGCTGACGCGTAATAGGAACACCAACCCCCGGACATGAAAGGCAGCCTTCAATATCAGTTACCGGATCGCCTTTTAGTTCAATTATTTCTGGATTAACCAGATATATTGGATCGGGCGCAGCTTCAGGATCGTTGCAATCAACCACAATAAGTCGTTTTTGAATGCCAACCTGCGGAGCCGCTAGACCACAACCATAGTTTGCATACATGGTGGCAGCCATCTCCTCAGCCAAAGCAATCAAAGCAGGATCACCCACTTCGCAAGGTTCACAAACAGCTCTTAGGATAGGATCAGGAGATAAAACAATGCGCATAGTTTTCATATCATCACACCTAACACGGTACTTTTCATTTAAACAGCCTTGAGTATAACAAGTTCTTATAGCTTTTGTTGATTGGGTAGCAATTATGTATGTCTAGCTCTTAACTGGTTTACTTCGCTTTGCAAGGCAACAATAGATTGAAATAAGAAGTCTTTCTCTTCAGAAGATGAGGCATCGAGTGTGCTCAGATGTTCCTTCATTCCTAAAATTGCCTCTTCCAAATCACCGATAGCAAGTTCATCTGCAAGAAAAGTAAGCGAGCTATGGGCAGATGTCACTCCCTGCGTAACCGAAGAGGTTAGGACCTTTTCGGCATATGGACAGAGCGTCTGGGCACGCGAAATAACCTCCGCTACTGTAGGAGAAATACCAGAAGCCATAATATCCATAAGCGCATCAGCAAGACTCTTGTGTGCTTTTTCATGCCAATTGGTCTGCCCCAAAACACTCATAAACTCTGAAACCATCGCAGGGTTTTGAGCGCATAAACTCAAAAACTCTCGTTCGGAACGAAGCCTATTTTTTTCAGCCGAGGAAAGAACACGTTTGGGCTGAAGCGCCTTTGCTCGCAAATCAAAACTGCTTCCCTCCTCACGATTAACAGGTGCCTTTAATGCACCCAACTGATGAAGAACATCCTGCTCACGCGCCCTAACCTTACTAGCAATATAGACAGCATAGTCCTTCGCAAGAAGCGAATCTTTAATAGGAGCAAGGATAGAGAGTGCCGCTACGGTGGCTTTTCCTCTTCCTTCAGGATGGGAAAGATCGAACTTCGAAAGCTTTCTATCAATTCCATACTTAATGAGAGGCACCGCATGAGCCAATAGCTGATTAAGTTTTTCCGCTCCCTCTTGTGCCAAAAAATCCGCCGGGTCAAGACCCCCTGGAAGCGTTACTGCAAATAAATCAACACGAGCAACTCCTGCTTCAGGAGTAACCGAGGCATCAATAAATCCCAGTGCTCTCTCAGCTGCGCGTTGACCCGCTTCATCACCATCAAATAAATAAATAATGCGTGATTTAGCATGATGAGAAAGAATCCGAATATGCTGGCGCGTTAGAGAAGTTCCCAGTGTTGCCACCGCATTAGTAAAATGAGCCTCATGAAGGGCAATGACATCAGTATATCCTTCACATATTATGGCATCTCCCGAGGAAGCCATGGAAGCCTTAGCTTTATCAAGACCATAGAGTACTTCAGACTTGTGAAAGATAGGCGTGTCTCCCGTATTGAGATATTTCGGCTCACCTGATCCTAAAATACGTCCACCAAACGCGATGACTTCACCACGAATATCAGCGATAGGAAACATGACACGATCAAAAAAACGATCACGTAAACCGTTTTGAGCACGCAGAGCAACGTTAGCTTCAATCATTTCTTCTGCCGAATATCCCAAAGAGGATAAATGAGAAACAAGTCTGTTTTTTCCCGGCGCAAAACCTAGCATCCAATTGCGGGGAATATCTCCCCCAAGGTTTCGCCCCGATAGATATTCTCGTGCGTTCTGTGCCGCATCATCACCCGAGCGCATAAGGAGCATGTGATAATACTGAGCAGTTTCTTGGCAAACCTCTTTTAAACGAGCTTTCTTACTGTGAGATCGAACGGCTTGAGGTGATTCCGTAAGCTCAATGTTTGCTCTCCGTGCCAAAAAACGAAGAGCATCCACAAAATCGACGTCATCGAGCTTTCGAATATAGCTAATCACGTCACCACCCTCGCCACAACCAAAACAATGCCACGTTTGAGTGGAAGGGTCTATTTTGCAAGACGGAGTTTTCTCCTGATGAAAAGGACAGCAGCACCAAAAATCACGCCCGCGCTGTCGCAGCGTAGTTCTTTCAGAAAAAAGCTCGACGAGATCGTTTGCCTCCCTGACTTTACGTATTTCTTCTTCTGAAAAGCTTGGCATATATCTACTTTTGTTTTCCTTTTTTAACTCCACGAACAGACAAAATGAAAAGAACGATTGTTGCAAGTATAAGCATGCAGGTGGTAGCAACAATACCAATTGAAAGGGGTTTAATTCCAATCGCAATCATAGCGAGACTAAAAAGGGACAACAATAAACAAAGCCCTGTGGCCCAAATAAGATAGCGTGTTCCATTACTCATGTCGCTCCTATCTATTGGCTACCCATACATCTGCTTATACAATAAATCAAACAATCAAGGAGTGCCTATGCATATCGAATTTCACCATGAAGTCTGTATTATTTCTATCGATGTCATAAGGATGGGAACCGATATAACACTCTGTATCTATGGAGGAAAAGCACATGTTGGAACTTGCGTCATGGCTCTACCGCGCCCTTCTCTTTCAGGAAAAGGCGTTAGTTCAACCGTCTCTTGCCTTAATCGAATCGGTCATTTAGATGATGCGTTTGCCTCCGTTCTTGCCAAAGCAATCTCAAGCCGCCTCAACTGTGTTGTAGTTTGCAGCTGTGGCATTCATGTTAACAATGCAACAGAAGCACAAATTGAATCACTTTTACACTCAGTAAGCGATATAGTCGAAGTAGTACTTTCCCACCTTAAGGAGGAATGATGAACCACGCACCTATTATCGACCTGCGATCAGCGCTTGCTTTTCTCGGTTCTCTACCAGGTGAACTTGTAGAAACCAATGTTGAGGTAGACCCTGAAGCAGAGCTTTGTGGGGTATATCGTCATATTGGTGCAGGTGGTACTGTTCCGCGCCCCACCAAAGAAGGACCTGCTATGATCTTTAACTCCATTAAAGGTCATCCAGATGCAAAAATTGTCATCGGGCTTCTTGCGAGCAGAAAACGCGTAGCTAAACTTCTTGACTCCGACCCTAAAAAGCTTGGTTTTCTTCTAAACGAAGCAGTGCTTAACCCCATTCCCCCCGTAGTGGTGAGCGATAAAAAACCACCATGCCAAGAGCTTGTATATCGGGCTGATGATGAAGCCTTTGATATACGAAAGCTTGTACCTGCTCCCACCAACACCCCCGAAGATGCCGGACCTTATATTACCCTAGGCATGGCCTACGCATCAGACCCCGAAACAGGAGAATCTGATGTGACTATTCATAGACTCTGTCTTCAGGGAAAAGACGAAATATCAATTTATATGGTTCCAGGTTCTCGCCATATTGGTGCTTTTTACGAGAAAGCTGAAAGGCTCAATAAGCCCTTGCCTATATCTATCAGTATTGGCGTCGACCCTGCAATTGAATTAGCAACTTGTTTTGAACCCCCTACCACTCCCCTAGGATACGACGAGCTTAATGTTGCAGGAGCGCTCCGCAATAGACCCGTCGAACTAGCGGAATGCCTCACCATCAATGAACGCTGTATAGCACATGCGGAATACGTTATTGAAGGCGAGCTTATTCCTTATGTAAGAGTCGAAGAAGATCAGAACACTCACACGGGTAAAGCTATGCCAGAATTTCCTGGTTACACAGGTCCCGCAAATCCCGCTGTTCCCGTCATTAAGGTAAAAGCAGTTACCACCCGCACTAATCCCATTATGCAAACCTGCATTGGACCAAGCGAAGAGCATGTCAGCATGGCAGGCATCCCAACAGAGGCAAGCATCATACAAATGATTGACAAAGCAATGCCGGGAAAACTAGGTAACGTCTACTGTGCTTCGCCTGGTGGCGGTAAATATATGGCGATACTTCAGGTTAAGAAAACCGTTCCATCCGACGAAGGAAGACAACGCCAAATGGCACTATTGGCTTTCTCGGCCTTCAGCGAACTCAAGCATGTTTTCTTAGTAGATGAAGATGTTGATCCATTTGATTTAAACGACGTTCTCTGGGCAATGAATACGCGCTTCCAGGGTGATGCAGATATTATCACCATTCCAGGTGTACGATGCCATCCGCTCGATCCTTCAAACTCCCCTGAGTTTTCTCCAAGCATCAAAGATTCTGGGATTGCCTGCAAAACCATTTTTGATTGCACGGTTCCCTTTAATCAAAAAGAACGATTCAAGCGCTGCAGTTTTAAAGAGGTAGACCCTAAAAAGTGGCTTCCGGATTTTGAATATTAAACAAAATATTTATTACTTAAGAGAAATACTTAACACAACGATGACTCAGAAAAAACGCATAGTAGTTGGAATAAGCGGGGCAAGCGGCGCTCCACTTGCGCGTCGCTGTTTAGAAATACTCAACGGACTCGATGGTTTTGAAACCTGCCTCGTAGCAACAAAAGGCGCACGCAAAACTATTGAGTTCGAGGATTCATACCCTTTCTCGCACTACAAGAAGCTCGCAAATACTATTTTCGAAATTGACGATATAGGAGCATCAATCGCCAGCGGAACATTCAAAACGGAGGGTATGATTATTGTTCCTTGCAGTATGAAAACGACCGCAGGAATACGTTCAGGCTATAGCGATAATCTGCTATTGCGAGCAGCGGATGTAACCCTGAAAGAAAAACGACCTTTGGTTTTAATGACACGCGAAACACCTCTGAGTACCGTTCATCTTGACAATCTTGCCTATCTCTCGGCACTTCCTTCGGTGCATATTATTCCTCCAATGCTTACGTATTACATCAATCCCACTTCAATAGCCGAAATTGAGTACCATCTTTTGGCAAAAGCTTTGGAGCACTTCAACATCGAACTTCCCAACTTTCACCGATGGACAGAAACTGCACACACAGACAACGAAGCCGGAGGGCGTTATCCGGAGCAATGAAGTCTCTGGACAATGGAACCTGCCTGTTTTGTCTGTATTGTCCAGAGTCGGACAACGGTGCCTGACAGTATTGTCTGGGTTGCGTCATGAAAAAAGCTCCTTCTCACAAAGAAAAGGAGCTTTTTATTAACAGAATAGCTCTTGAGTTAGATCTTAGAGCATGGTCTGAATCATGATGAACAAAGGTGAGAACGTAAGAGAAACGATCGTCATCAAGTTGATCAAAATATTCATAGAAGGACCAGAAGTATCCTTGAAGGGGTCACCAACGGTGTCGCCAACAACAGCAGCTTTATGAGCCTCTGAACCCTTACCGCCATGAGCACCCTTTTCAATATACTTCTTAGCGTTATCCCAAGCACCACCAGCATTAGACATAAAGATTGCCATCAACATACCAGTAGCAACAGCACCAGCCAAGAAACCGCCGAGCATTGCAGGATTAAAGCAACCAATAACAATAGGAATAACGATTGCCAAAATGCCAGGAAGCATCATTTCACGAAGAGCGGAATTGGTAGAAATAGCAACACACTTGTCATATTCAGGCTCCGCTTCATACTCCATAATGCCTTTGATCTCGCGGAACTGACGACGAACCTCCTCAACCATTGCATGAGCAGCACGAGAGACAGCACCCATGGTAATTGCAGCAAACATGAAAGGAATCATTGCGCCCAAGAAAATACCAGCAATAATCAAGGGGTCAGTCAAAGTAAGTTCGAAGTTTGGCAATGCGTGATGCATGGTTGCCTGGAAAGAAACGAACAAAGAAATTGCAGAAAGGCCAGCAGAAGAAATTGCAAAGCCCTTTGCGATAGCAGCCGTGGTATTACCAACCGCATCAAGTTCGTCGGTACGATCACGAACTTCCTCAGGAAGGCCAGCCATTTCAGCAATACCACCAGCGTTGTCCGCTACAGGACCATATGCGTCAACACCAATGGTAATAGCGGTATTAGACAGCATACCCGTTGCAGCAAGAGCAACACCTAAAAGACCAGCAGCAATACCACCCGCAGTATCAACTGCAGGGAATGCCAAGTTACCAAAGGAATAAGCACCAATAATTGCGAAAGCAATCAAGATGATAGGGATGATGGTAGAGAGCATACCGGTTGAAAGACCCTGAATGATGTTAGTAGCAGGACCGGTTTCCGAAGCCTCTGCAATGTCATGAACCGGTTTATAAGCATCGGAACAGAAGTACTCAGTGGTACGACCAATCAAAAGACCCGCAATCAAACCGCAGAGAACAGAACCAAATAACCAAATTGGCTCGTTGGTAGCACTCTGATTGTTCCAAAGCAAAAAGATTACCAAGATAGCAATAATCTCAATGCCCGCTGCCAAGTAAGTACCGCGGTTGAGTGCCTTATGAAGCTCAGCGCCTTCCTTGGTACGTACCGCAAAAAGACCGATGATTGAAGTGATGATACCGCAAGCAGCAATCAAAACAGGAACAACAATAGCCCAGGTCATATCAATGCTTCCGAAACCACCGAAGTAACCAAGTGAAGCGAAGGTGACAGCCAAAATGGTAGGAGCCAAAATCGAACCTGTATAAGATTCAAACAAGTCAGCACCCATACCAGCAACGTCGCCAACATTGTCGCCAACATTGTCAGCGATGGTTGCAGGGTTACGAGGGTCATCTTCTGGAATACCAGCTTCAACCTTACCTACCAAGTCAGCACCAACGTCTGCAGCTTTAGTGTAGATACCGCCACCAACACGAGCAAAAAGAGCAACAGCAGAAGCACCAGTAGCAAAGCCTTCTACCATACCGATGTTCTCGTGCATAAGTTCGATGGTATCAACACCAAAAACCAAAAGGACGAGCCAAAGAGAAAGACCAAGAAGTGCGAAAGAAGCTACACACAAACCCATAGTCAAACCACTCTTAAAAGAAATGTTGAGTGCCTTGGCAAGGGATTCCTCTGCAGCATGAGCGGTACGAGTGTTAGCACGCGTTGCTACATGCATACCTACATAGCCTGCAGCAGCAGAAAGGATACCGCCCGTAACGAAAGCTGCAGCTGTAATGGGAGACAAAGCAACACCCATAACAATTGCTACAACAATCATGAAGATAACAAGAAGCTTATATTCGCTCATCAAGAATGCTTTTGCACCCTGCTGAATCTTAAGCGAAATATTGTTCATCTTGTCGGGACCAGGGTTTTGCTTGATAACCCAAGATCCAAGATAGACAGCCACAAGAATGCCAATAACGGCACAAATAGGAGCCATCCATGCGACCGAAGTAGTCACTATTTCCTCCTTAAGTAAAACGAGTAAACCTGTTGTACTTTAGCAGGCTTTTTACAATCTACCTACAAAAATTCAACAGTTTGGTATTGTACGTGATTTTCTAATAAATAGTTAACTTAAATCTTTATTAATAGGTGAGCTATCAATAGTTCCAACTCAACAGAACAAAAAAGCCCCAGAGGGGCTTTTAGGTCGCCTGATAACAATAACACTACAACGGAAAAACTAAATTACGAGGTTGGTTCGAACGTATTCAATGTTGGACATTACTGTACGAATGAGTTCTTCGGTTGAGTCAAACTTGATCATTGGACGGAGAAATTCAATAAATTCAACTTCGATCATTTCCCCGTAAATATCACCCGCGAAATCAAGAATATGAACTTCGCAGGTTGCCGTACTTCTTTCTGCAAAAACAGGTGAAACACCAACAGAAACCGCTGCCTTGTAACGCGTACCGTCAACGATAGCATAGGCCGCATAAACACCCTCAGCAAGAACCTGACGATTAGTAGGCATAACTAAGTTTGCCGTTTGAAAGCCAAGATCGGCACCCTCTCCTCTACCGGCCTTAACTTCTTCATAAATTGAAAAAGGACGACCAAGTAAACGCTTAGCTTCATCGAGGTCATGCTTTGCGAGCAACTTTCTAATCCTTGTCGCAGTAATAGGCTTGGAATCTGCGCTTTTAAGATTGTGCGCATCGATATGGGTGTTGTTTCGAGCCCCCCACTCCCCTAAATCGGCAACTGTTCCGCTCGCCTTAGAACCAAACTTAAAATCGAGTCCAACATGCAAATGAGAAGGTGCGTGTCCCTTAAACGTTTTGTCTAAAAAACCATGAGGAGAAAGAGCAGCGAACTCATAGGTGAAATCCAAAACGATTACCGCATCAACTCCGCTCTGGGAGAGCATCTCTATTCGACGTTCGTTACTCATGAGCTTCTTGAGTCTTTCTGCATGAAAAAGTTCGTCAGGGTCGATATTGAACGTTAAAGCGACGGAAAGTCCTCCGCACTCTTTTGCCGTTTCCTTTGCACATTGCAAAAGGTATTGATGTCCCTTGTGTACTCCATCAAATACGCCAAAAGCACAAGAAGAATTCTCAAAAAGAGAATAATCAAAATTTTCATCAACGTTATAGACCTGAGCCACGTTCTACTCCTAAAGAAAAAATGCACGAAGGTTTATATTTCTGGGCAGATTCGTCAAAACGATACAGCCCCTTTACTTTGTTATGAGAAACAAAGGCAACCAACTCATCATTGTAAGGTGCCCGCGTAGAAGGATACACGCTGGTAGTGCAACACTCACTCCCAAAAATGTCACCTTCAATGGGTTCGTTCAGTGAAACTTCCTCTTTATCAAACGATCTGCCGTTATCAAGGGCGGAATCATTGGAAATAAAAGCATAACGAATTTTGAGCAGTTGCAACGGATCAATACAGGCAGAATTTGGGTCTCTCTGAAGTTGCTCGAGCGTACAACACTGTCGTAAGGTTAGCGATCCAACGGTAAGCCTTCGCAGGGCTTTTACATGAGCAAACGAACCCAAGGAGTTACCCAAATCGCGAGCGATTGAGCGAAGATAGGTTCCTTTCGAAACATGCATTTCCACATTCCAGATAGGAATCTTTATGCCTTGTTCGTTAACGGTTTCTTCAATCGAAAGGAGGGAAGCTTGATATATCTCGATAGGCCTCGGTTCAAGATCGATTACTTTTCCTCTTCTTGCCGCCTCATACGCCTTTTGTCCATGAACTTTAATTGCCGAATACGCGGGCGGGATTTGATTGTGAGAACCTACCAACGAAGCAATTTTCGTGCGAGCAAACGCAGGCTCAAAGAATTCATCTTTGATCTGGCCAGTTGCGATTATTTGCCCTTCACTATCATCTGTTGTTGTTGCTGATCCAAGTTCAACGGCCATGCGATAGGTTTTATCGTGATCAACCAAAAATTGATTAAGACGTGTAGCGGGACCAATGCAAACTGTTAAAACCCCCGAAGCAAGGGGGTCAAGAGTTCCTGTATGCCCTACCCTTCGTTCGCTATAGGTCTTGCGAACAACATTGACAACATCATGAGACGACATACCAACAGGTTTATCAATCCCAATAATTCGAGACAAACCAGAAGAACCACGTTTAGCCATACCTAAACTAAGCCTCCCGAGAAAAACAATGCGTAATAACCATGTTAGGAACTTGAGAAATGGCCTCATCTAACGAACCGTGGAAGGTAAATCCTGCCGCAGCCTTATGTCCCCCGCCATCGTATTCACGAGCAACAAGTGAAACATCGGTGTTGTCTTTTGCACGCAGGCTTCCACGAACCTCACCAGGGTCTGTTTGTTTCAGGATAAGCGCAACTCGAACACCCTTAATTCCACGAAGAATATCTACGAGCGATTCAGCATCTGCTTTTATCGCACCACAGGAATCAAAATCTTCCCTACAAAGGTAGGAAAAAGAAAAGGCGCCATCACAGAAAAGCGTAAGCCTTTCAAGAAGAATTTTTTCAAGCTTAAGGGAGGCAAGCGACCTATTCTGAAAAAACTCTCGCGTTATTAAAGCAGGAGAAGCACCAAATGAAACCATCTCCGATGCAGCAATAAAAGCCTCAGGGGTGGTGTTCTGATAGGAAAAACGACCCGTATCAGTGATAAGACCCGTAAGCGCACATACGGCTGCTTCTTGACTCGGTTGTCCAAATTCCTTAATGAGTTGCCAAACAATCATCGAAGCCGAAGGCGAATCTGGATCAATATAGTTAAGATCAGAAACAGCAACAGGATTTGCATGATGATCGATTGTGATGGTTAACGCAGAGCGCTCAGCCACCGCAGCAGCGCTTTTCATGCGCTCACGCGTTGGAACATCAACCGCAATAAAAACATCGGGAGTTCCGTGATAGGAAAAACCAGGAATCATAGCGTCAAGCCCAGGAAGAAAGGTTAAATTTTCTTCTACAGGATCATCTGTTGCAAGTAAACAAACAACCGATTTCCCTAAAGACTCAAGTGAGTGCGCCAACGCAAGCTGCGAACCTAAGCAGTCGCCATCTGGATTAACATGACCACAAATCGCAAACGTCTGAAACTCGTTCAGACGTTGTGCGATCTCAGAAAGCGTTGTATTGCTCTGTGGAGTTAACACTATTCTCCTTTTGTACGTTTTTCTTCACGAGCCAAAGCACCAGCAATACGCTCAGCTTCATCTACGCTCGAATCAAGCATGAAACGAAGCTCAGGAGCTACGCGCCACGAAAGTTTTTTTGCCATCAAAGAACGAATGCGTCCACCAGCTGCCTGCAAGGCAGCAGCGACCTCAACATAGCGATCGCGCTCTGTCGTGTAATACACATTGGCTACACTACGGTCGAAACTCACTTCACATCCTGTAATGGTAACCATATCAAGACGAGGGTCTGTCATCTCAAACAAAATGATACTGGCAATAACTTCACGAGCTTGCTCGTTAACACGCCTGCTTGACGATCCTTGTTTCATAGCTACTCAGTTCTCTCAACTTCAACACTGCGATAACCTTCGATGGTGTCACCAATCTTAAGATCCTGATATCCTTCGATGCCGATACCGCACTCATAACCACGAGCGACCGTTTTAACGTCATCTTTAAAACGACGCAAACTTGCAATAGCGCCTTCATAGATGACCGTACCGTCACGAACAATACGAACCTTATCATCGCGAGAAATTTCACCTTCGGTTATGTAGCAACCAGCAATAGTACCAACCTTAGGCACCTTAAAGGTTTCACGAACTTCTGCAATACCCGTATCCTGCTCAACGATATCAGGCGAGAGCAAACCAACACGAGCAGCATTAATGTCTTCAATAGCCTGATAGATAACGCGATACAACCTGATGTCTACCTTTTCGCGTTCAGCAACCTCACGGGTTTTACCCGTAGGACGAACGTTAAAGCCAATGATAATTGCATCAGATGCGGCCGCGAGGGTAACGTCGGTTTCAGTAATGCCACCAACAGCAGCGTGAATGATATTAATCTTAACTTCTGACTGATCCATCTTAGAGAACGCATCGCGCAGTGCCTCAATAGAACCACCAACGTCAGCTTTAACAACAAGGTTAAGATCGGTTGTTTTTCCTTCTTCAATGCGTGCGAAGAGATCGTCTAAGTTCATGTGCGAACGTGATTCCTGCTTAGCCAAACGTGCACGTAATGCGCGCTCTTCAGCCAAACGACGAGCATCACGCTCATCATCAAAGACGCGGAATTCGTCACCTGCGGTTGGAACGGAATTAAGACCAAGAATCTCAACAGGATCAGCTGGACGAGCTTCTTTAACATTGTTTCCGCGAGGGTCAACAAGAGCACGAACTTTACCATAAGAAGTACCCGCTACAACAACGTCGCCCGTGTGAAGCGTACCGCGATTAATCAAAACAGTTGCGACAGGACCGCGGCCCTTATCAAGATTTGCTTCAATCACAAAGCCCGAAGCGGGGGCATCTGGATTAGCCTTGAGCTCCAAAACATCTGCCTGCAGCAAAATAGTCTCAAGCAAATCGTCGATATGTAAGTTCTGACGAGCGGAGACATCAACAAACATATTCTGACCGCCCCACTCTTCAGGAATGATGCCATGCTCAGTAAGCTCTTGACGAACACGATCAGGAGTTGCGCCTGGTTTATCAATCTTGTTAACCGCAACAACAATAGGCACTCCCGCTGCTTTGGCATGGTTGATAGCCTCAATGGTCTGTGGCATAACACCATCGTCTGCTGCAACAACCAAAACAATAACGTCAGTAACCTGTGCACCACGAGCACGCATAGCGGTAAAGGCTTCGTGACCTGGGGTGTCGATAAAGGTAATTTGACGTCCATTGATATTAACAACAGATGCGCCAATATGCTGCGTAATGCCACCAGCTTCGCTTTCAGCGACGCCAGAATTGCGAATCGCATCCAAAAGGGATGTTTTACCATGGTCAACATGACCCATGACGGTAACCACAGGAGGTCGAGGCTTAAGATCTTCCTCTGAGTCGTGATAAACAACAGCGAATTCTTCTTCAGGAGAAACCACGCGTACTTTTCGACCCATATCGTCAGCGATGAGCTCAATAAGTTCATCCGTCATAGACTGAGTAAGTGTCAAAGCCTGACCAAGCATGAAGAGACGTTTAATAACATCATTAGGAGAAACCTCAAGGGCTTCAGCAAACTGAGCAACAGTAGCGCCCTGCGGAACCTCTACAACCGAATCATCCAACACGAGAGTAGGATCAAGACCCTTTTCGAGCGCTTCCATTTCGGCACGTTCTCGTGCCTCTGCCTCGCGCTTTTCCTTACGTTTTCTACGACGACCTTGGCCATCATGAGCTGCGGCTTCAACAGCAGCGCGAGCCTCAGCCAACACCTTGTCGCGCTGAAGCTTTTCGGCCTGAACAGCCATCTGAGAATAACGATCTTCAGTCTTAGGCTGATCTTTTTCCAATTCTGGAACCATGGGTTCAAAGCCCTTGCGCTGTTTTTTGCCACTCTTTTGAGTCCCGCGACCCTGAGTTTTCTTACGCGCAGCGCTTTCCTGACGCTGGGTTTCAAGACGCTCACGTTCGTTTTGAATCTGCGAGAGAAGAGCGGAAAAATCGCTCGACGAGGAACTCGGTGCAGTTTTAACGGGTTTACGCTCAGGCTTAGTCGAAGAAGTACTCTTCTTATTGCGCGCATGCAAGGCTTCTTCCACTGCTTGCTTCTTGGCAACTTCGGCAGCGCGGGCTTGAGCGCGTGCACGCTCTTGAGCCTCTGCCTTCTCACGCTCCACACGCTCACGCTCACGCTCAATCTGAGAAGCTAGACTTTCAAAAGGTGACGAGGAGATTTTCTTCTTAGGTTTAGCATCTTCAGTTTCTTCAGCTTTTTTGCGACCCGCAAAACCTTCTTTGCCGTGGCTTTCTCTCCAGGCACGCTCTGCGTTACGAGCCTTACGTTCCTGCTCAACAGCAGCACGACGAGCGGCCTCTTCATCGGCCTTTCTCTTGGCTTCCTTTGCCTTTTCTTCGGCAAGTTTTTTAGCCTCTTCGTCTTCAAGCTGTCCTGCTCGTTCTTTAATTTCTGGAGCAAGATTCTTGCGAACCTTCTCCACATGTGCATCCTGTAAGATGCTTGCATGGCTTTTCGCTGGAATTTTCATTTCAGCAAGGCGACTGAGCAATTCCTTGCTGGTCATGTCAAATTCCTTAGCCAACTCATGTACACGCATGCCGGCCATATACTTCTCCTCGTCTACTTATTCTCGTCACTCAGAGCGGAAACCAATTGTTCAGCAACACGCTCATAATCTTCATCGTTCATTTTCGTACGCAAGGCGCCAGCAAGGCGATGCGTAGTAATTGCTTTCTCAAAACAGCTTACACTACACAAATAAGCACCGCGACCGTTAGCCCTACCCGTAGGATCGTAATTAACAATTCCCTCAGGTGTTTTAACCACTCTCAAATAATCGTTCTTAGAACTCTGAGAGCGACATACGATGCATGTTCTTTGTTTTGCATGATCTGCCATCAAACGTGTTCTACTCTTCCTCAAATTCGGAGTGAATGCCGCAATAACGATACCCATCGCGTGCATGATTGCGACAACGAGTACCATCTTCGCCAACATAGGCGCAAAGACCATCTTCTGATTCTTCAATATCCTCTTCGTCGATCAAAGAATCATCATTTACCAAAGGCTCACCTGCAAAAGAGGCGCTCTTAATATCGATATGCCAACCCGTAAGGCGAGCTGCCAAACGAGCATTCTGACCCTCTTTACCAATAGCCAAAGAAAGTTGATCATCAGGGACAATAATAGTTGCATAGTTGTTTTCTTCATCAATATCAACATGCGTTACGCGAGCAGGAGAAAGCGCATTGGAAACATATACCGCAGGGTTTTCGTCCCACTGAATAACGTCAACGCGCTCGTTGCGTAAACCTTCAACAACCATACGAACGCGAGAACCCTTAGGGCCAACACAAGCACCAACAGGATCAAGATTAGGCTCACGCGATGCAACAGCAATCTTAGAGCGCTCACCTGGTTCACGAGCAATGGACTTAATTTCGACCAAGCCATCGTAAATCTCGGGAACTTCAATCTCAAAAAGACGGCGAATCAAATCAGGGTGCGTACGCGAAACTACAATAGATGGTCGAGCATGCTCACCACGCGTGCGAGGCGCATCGGTATTAGGGTCACGTACTTCAACGATGAGCGTCTTGAGGCGTTGATTGTGCCGATAATGCTCATTACGAGGACGCTCATTACGTTCATCAGGATAACGCTTAAGGTCGTAATGAGGAAGTTCAGCCTCTACGCCATCACGAATTTTGATAATGGTAAAGTCAGGCGTTCCTTGAAGAACTGTACCCGTAACAAGATCACCCACACGATCGGAGAATTCCTCATAAATCGACTGACGACCTGCTTCACGAACAATGGAAGCAATAACGTTTTTGGCATTTTGAGCCGCGATACGACTAACGTCATCGGGCGTAACATCGCGCTCTTCAAATTCGGTGTATTCTCCTGTTTCTTCATCAGGCTCGCCAACAGGAACGAGCTCATAAACATAAATATGACCAGTATTGCGATCAATAATGACGCGCGCGTCATACTCTAAATCCAAAATATTTTGGTAGCTCTTTGCAAGAGATGCCTCAAGGCGCTCAATCAAATAAAATTCATCGATTTTTCGTTCATGAGCCAAGGCCTGCAAAGCCTCGATCAGTTCTGAGGTAGCCATACTGATCCTTTCTACGCACTAAAATCTATCGTTCCAATAACATGAGCTTTTTTGATTTGTTCATACGGAAGCGATTCGGTAATCCCGTCCACTTCAAGAAGAACAGAAGTATCATCAACGCCCTTCAAGATACCCGTCCAGCGCGCTCTTCCTTCATAAGGCGCGGTCAACTGCAGGAAAGCTTTTTCGCCTTCGAAACGCTGGAAATGTTCTAATGTTCTTAAAGGTCGGTCTATTCCAGGGGAAGAAACTTCAAGCGTATAAGCCCCAGGAAAAGGATCCAGTTCATCCATGACATCATTGATCCATGATTGAGCAGAAGAGAGCTCATCAAAACCCACCCCACCTTCGCAATCAATGAAGATACGAATAGTAGGTGCTTTTTTTGAACCGACTACTTCCACGGTTACTATCTCAACGCCTTTATCGTTAGCATACGGTGCAAGCGCGTTATAGAGTTTTAGTTCTTTACCGGTTAACATTTCCCCTCCTTTTGCCCTAGAAAGAAAAGAAGCGGGACAAGCCCACTTCCTCAACAAACGAAAGTATATACACCCAAAGGTGCTTATCATTTATATCATATTTTTTTCCATAAGACCAGCAGTCAAAAGGAGCAAACTTTAAACTTCACATATCACCTTACGAAGCTCTTAGCTATAGATGCTCCATAAGAACAGAGCCAACAAAAAACACTATTCAAGTTGCCGAGGAGCACTCTGGGGGTACTGTTCAAGGAATTTTGTTTCAGAGATAGATTCTCCTCCTTGTAAATCATCCACAATAGGAGAAAGAATTTCTTGAGAGTAATCACGAGGGTCGTCGTAAGAGAGACTTATATCCCAGCACGAAACAATGACATGTATTCGATCTAGAAGATAGCTGTAAAGCTCATCGATTTGCTGATATTGCGCATAATACTCATTTGTCTCAGTAACCCCATACTCTTTCATTGAACCAGCAAGCGATTCCCTACTTTGAGTAACGCGGGTTTGCAAATCAAGTATTCCTTGAGCATGTGACTTACGAGAGTTCAAATCCACAAGAAGAAAATAACCTTCAAACTCGTCGATACATGTTCTGAGCTCTGAATAAAATGAATCAAGTTCCACATAGGAAGAATTGAGTGCCTTATAGATTTCTAAGGAAGCATCGACTGGTTTTTGTTCTTCCGTTGATACTTGTTCTTGGGTTGATTCCTCGGTTACAGAAGGAATAGATTCCGAATTGCGTCCCTGGTCTGAAACATGCATATAGCCAAAAACACAACCAGCTATCAAAAGTACAACAAGTAAAACAACAAGAACGATGCACTTAGGTGACCAAAACGCTTCTTTGACAGGTTCCTGTGAAAACACTTTTTGTTCCCTGTCGACATCAGCAACAACTTCACCCTTATCGGAGACGACCTTCTTGATAGGCATAGTTACATAGGGGTCAGAAGAACCGATTTGAGGGATACCGCCCAGAACATCTTCACGTTTAAATCGCTCTGAGATATCGATTTTTTCTTCAGGGCGCAAGACATTACCGTCTTTGTCTTTATATATCCGCTCAGGAACGGGAGGTAATTTCTGGGTAGAGGCGGGCCCAATAGTTTCGGCATAGGTCACCATCTCCTGCGCTTGCGCAATGCGTTCACGCATTTCGGAGACCTTTAAGCCACACTGCGGGCACGCCTCATCTGTATCAGAGATTTTTTGTCCACAATCGAGGCAAAACACAGATTATTTTTCCCTGCTCGAAATCAAGCGGTTCAAAGCATTGAGATACGCCTTTGCGGAAGAAACAATGATGTCGCCATCAGCGCCGCGACCTGTAAATACCTCACCATCGTCAGCGGTAACACGAATTGTAACTTCGCCCAAGGCATCAATACCACGAGTAACACTCTGAACAGCAAACTCAGTAAGATCATTCTTGATGTCAACAATTTCATTTACTGCTTTATACAGTGCATCAACAGGACCCGTACCAGTTGAACAGGCAACAAACTCGTTATCGTTTGCATCACGAAGCGTTACCGTAGCCGTAGGGATAAGAGGCTGACCGCACGAAATTTGAACAGACTTCAAGGTGTAATGAGCCTGCTGGGTGCGACCATGTTCGCCAACCAAAGACTCAAGGTCTTCGTCGTAGACTTCCTTCTTCTTATCGGCCAAATCAAGAAAGGCGGTATGTAAATCTTCAAACGCTTGGCCTTCGATATGATACCCAAGGGCTTCAAGGCGATGACGAAGAGCAGCACGACCCGAACGTGCAGAAAGAACAATAGAACTCTGACCTGCTCCTACTTCAGTAGGATCAATAATCTCATAGGTATCACGAGCCTTGATAACGCCATCCTGATGGATACCAGAAGAATGAGCGAAGGCGTTTGCACCAACAATTGCCTTGTTGGGCTGTACCAAAAAGCCCGTGATAGACGACACCAAACGGGAAGCACGAACGAATTCTCGGGTATTGATATCGGTATGAGCATCAAGTTCTTCACCATGCATCTTAATGGCCATTACCACTTCTTCCATAGCGGTATTGCCAGCACGCTCGCCTAAACCATTGATTGTACATTCGATTTGACCTGCACCATTAGCTACACCCGCAAGAGAAAGCGCCGTTGCCATACCAAGGTCGTTGTGACAATGAACCGAAATAGTTGCTTTATCAATGTTTGAAACATTTTCCATCAAGAAACGAATGCGACGACCATATTCGTCAGGCAAAGAATAGCCGGTGGTATCTGGAATATTAACAACCGTAGCACCTGCATCGATTACTGCCTCACATACCTTTGCAAGGAACTCGTAATCTGAACGTCCTGCATCTTCAGCATAAAACTCAATATCTTCGCAGTACTTCTTAGCATATTTAACCGCATGAACTGCGCGATCAAGAATAACCTCGGGTGTCGTGCGGAGTTTATCATAAATATGGCTATGAGAAACACCGATACCCGTGTGAATACGAGGACGTTTGCAGTTTGCAAGTGCATCTGCAGCTGAATCGATGTCTTTTTCTACAGCACGAGTGAGAGCACATACAATAGCACGATCTCCTACCTCATCGGCAATCTGTTGAACACTCTTGAAATCTCCAGGAGAAGAAACAGGAAAGCCAGCTTCAATTACATCCACACCTAAGCGTAGTAGCTGTCGCGTGATAACCAGTTTCTCTTCAGAATTCATTGACGCACCAGGTGATTGCTCACCATCGCGCAAAGTGGTATCAAAAATTGCGATTTTGCGTGTCATCTCGCGATCCTTTCCTAAACACGTTCTGATTAACTTGCTTACTATACCATTTCTTTTTTATCGGTTTAAAAAGTCAGTATTCCTTACGCTATAAAGCAACAAAGACCAAACAATTCATTCATAAATAAAATGGTACCATTCTGATAGCAAATTACATTTGAATCTATTTCATGGCTAATTATTGCTAGACTTTTATTACGTAGTTTCCATTGGCAATAAGGGAGGGGTTTGCGTATGGAATTATTCACTGACGTAGTCTTTTTGTCTCGACTACAATTCGCTTTGTGTGTTGCGTTTCACTTTCTGTTTGTTCCTATGTCTATTGGCCTAGGTCTCATTCTTGCAGTATCTGAAACTCGATACTACAAAACAAGGGATCCAAAAGATGCAGCTGCTGCTCATTTTTGGACTAAGATCTTCACGGTCACCTTTGCTGTTGGCGTTGCAACAGGTATTACCATGGAGTTCTCATTCGGAACAAACTGGGCAAACTATTCAAGATTTGTTGGCGATATCTTTGGCGCACCACTTGCAGCTGAAGCTCTATTGGCATTCTTCCTTGAATCGTGTTTCTTGGGCGTTCTCCTTTTTGGACGAAAAAAAGTATCGAAAAAATTCTATTTAGTTTCAGCTTGGTTGGTTTGGATTGGTTCGTGCCTTTCCGCGCTCTGGATTTTGATTGCAAATTCCTGGATGCAAACACCTGCCGGATACGAAATCGCTGCTGATGGATCAAAAGCCATTATCACTAATTTCTGGGAAGCAGCTTTTAATCCTTCAACAGCAGCACGCTACTTCCACACAGTTGATTCTCTTTTAATCTTTGGAGCTTTTGTTGCTATGGCTATTGGTGCCTACCATCTTCTAAAAAAGCGAAATGCAGAATTTGGTAGAAAAACCTTACACATTGGCGCAGTGGTTGCGGTAATAACCTTAATTTTAATGATTCCTGCTGCCCATCAGCAAGCCGTAGTAGTAGCTGAAAATCAACCTACTAAATTTGCTTCCATGGAAGGTCAGTGGGAATCTGGCCCTGCTCCCCTATCATTATTTGGTTGGGTTGATGAAGAAACAAAAACAACAACTTCGATTGAACTGCCATTAGCGGGGGCAACAAGCTGGCTTGCATCAGGTAGTTTCGACACAGTCTATCCTGGTCTTAACGACTTCGAAAAGGACATGTTACCGCCTATCAATATTACATTCCAGGCTTATCACATCATGGTTGCCCTCTTTGGCTGTATGGTGCTTTGGGTTATTTTCGCATGGATTTCACTTCGAAAAAACAAAGAGCCTAAGAAGGGATTGTTGAGACTACTCTGTTTTGGACCCTTGCTTCCATTAATTGCTATCCAGTCTGGATGGATTGTCACTGAAGTAGGAAGGCAGCCGTGGATTGTTTGGGGTGAACTTTTAACCGAAGATGGAATATCGCTTGCAGTTTCTTCGACTGACTTGCTCTTAACAATAGCCGCATTCATTCTCTTTTATCTTTTTATTCTTATCGCGTATCTACGCATTACCTTACGCTTTGTAAAAGCGGGGCCGGAGGAAGAAAAGTTTGAAGAAGAAGCACGGCTCGCAAAGGCAGAGGAGGAATAATCATGTTAGAAATAACGTTCTTACAAGGCCTCTGGTTTGTTTTAATTGCCATTCTTATTGTTGGCTATTTTATCTTGGACGGCCTCGACTTAGGAATTGGTGTTCTTTATCCCTTTATTCAAAAAAGCGAATACGATAAGGCACTTATGAGACGAGCCGTTGGACCTATTTGGGATGGCAATGAGGTTTGGCTTCTTACCGCGGGAGGAGCATTATTCGCGGCCTTTCCCCCTGCATATGCAACTTCGTTTTCGGGATTCTATCTCGCTATAATGCTTGTTTTGTTCGGGCTTATCGCTCGAGCGGTTTCGCTTGAGTTTAGACACCATGATCCGGCGTTAAAAAAGATTTGGGACAACTTCTTCTTTATCGGATCTCTTCTTCCAGCACTCCTTTTAGGTGTAGCAGTAGGAAATATTGTGGGAGGAATCGAACTCAACGCACATGGTGACTATATCGGCGGCTTCTTTGCGCTGCTAAATCCATTTGCACTTGTTTGTGGCGTACTCGGCTTAGTGCAGATGATTCTCCTTGGATCTTCTTGGCTTACCGTCAAAGCACAAACCAATGAGCCAATTTATAAACGAGCTCAAATTATTCGCACATTTTCTACTGTTGCCTTGGTTGTATTCACGCTTATCGCAATGGCGCTCTTTATCACTACTCCGCAATATGCTGCTCTTGGTTCGGGGAATAAAATTGTAGGATTTATTTTCTTAGCACTTATTGCACTGTGTGTTTTGATTTCTTTTGCTCTTTCATCTAAAGGAAAAGATCTTCCAAATCATATCGCTCTCAGTGTTATCTGTGTCGGCCTCGTTGGAATGGCAGCTGCGGGTATTTTCCCGAGCCTCATCCCAGCTACCGACCCAGCACTATCTATTACAGTAGCAAATGCCGCATCTTCAGAATACGCTCTTGGCGCAATGTCAATTATCGTATGCATTGGTTTACCTTTAGTGCTGCTTTATCACGTTGTTATCTATCGGACATTCAGAGGTAAGATTACTAAAGACGATCTGACAGACTATTAAAAACAGAATCCTGCTATCAATAAAGAGAGCCCAAGTTTGGGCTCTCTTTATAATGAGTACCATTCCTTTAAGAAATGATAGCCAGCTACGTTAGGGGAGCTAATTTATACTGCATCTCCGTCACGTTCGCCTGTTCTGATTCTTACAACACCCTCAACAGAAGAGATGAAGATTTTGCCATCGCCAACTTCACCTGTACGAGCTTCCTTGCAAATAACCTCAACGATTTCTTCAGAACGGCTATTCTCAACAATGATTTCGAACTTAACCTTTGGAACCATATTGAGAAGAACTTCACTGCCTCGGAAGTATTCCTTCCAACCGTGCTGATTACCACAGCCATTAACCTGAGAGATAGTCATGCCAGAAATATTTGCTTCAAAAAGAGCTTCCTTCAAAGGCTCAAGCTTTTCTGGTCTTACGATTGCAACAATACGCTTCATATCAACACACTCCTTTCTACTTCAACTAATCAAGACCGATGAATGCAGGATATGCCGATTCATTATGTTCAGATACGTCCAAGCCTTGTGCTTCCTTCGCCTTGCTTACACGCAAGCTTCCCTTAAAGATTACCTTTACGATAAGACCGATAATCAAAGAGCCAATTGCAACGAAAGCGATAGTAACTAGGATGCCAAGAATCTGAGAAATGAGAAGAGACACGTCACCAGTGTAGAATAAGCCACCAAAATCAGTCCAAGAAAGCTCAGGTACACAGAACAAACCAGTGAGGATTCCGCCGACCATGCCACCAACAGCATGACAACCAAAGGCATCGAGAGCATCGTCGTAACCAATCTTTGCCTTCAAGAACGAAATTGCAAAATAGCAAATTGGGGAAACGATAAGACCCATGATTAGAGCAGCCCAAGGCTCAACAAAACCAGCAGCAGGAGTGATAACAACCAAGCCTGCAACAAGACCAGTTGCTGCACCAACAAGGGTTGGCTTTCCAGTCTTAATAGTTTCAACGAGCATCCACGAAAGCATTGCAGCACCAGATGCTATTACGGTATTAAGTACCGCCAAACCTGCAACGCCATCAGCAGCGAATTCAGAACCGCCGTTAAAGCCGAACCAACCAAACCAAAGTAAAGTTGCGCCTAACACCACGAAGGGAACATTGTGAGGACGATGGCTTACCGAACCAAAACCGCGACGCTTACCTAAAAGCAAGCAAAGAACAAGACCCGTTAAACCCGAACTAATATGAACAACATCGCCACCAGCAAAGTCAAGCGCACCGATCATGTCGCCAATAAAGCTACCTTCGCCGCCCCAAACCATGTGAGCTAACGGTGCATAGATAACAAGAATCCATACGGTGACAAACGTCAGGAATGCGCCAAACTTCATACGACCCGCAAGAGAACCGCCAATAATTGCTGCAGTAATCATAGCGAACGCGGCTTGGAACAAAATATCTATGATTGCGGGATAACTTCCATCTTCAGGTGCCTCTGCTTCGGCGAGCATATCACTGGTTGTTTGCGTTAAACCAAGTTGATCAAATCCGCCGAAGAAGGGGTTCGAACCATCACCGCCGTACGCTAAGCTCCAGCCAGCTAAAACCCAAACAATTGCAACTACACCAATAATCACGAATGACATAAACATGGTGTTGACTACATTCTTGCGGCGAGCCAAACCTCCATAAAAGAATGCGACACCAGGCGTCATCAATAAAACCAGCATCGCGCATATAAGCATGAATGCTGTTGCTCCTGTGTCAAACATGTGCATACCTCCTAAATAACTCATACACTTTTTTTGACACAGGTATCTTTGCACGCAAAACATGTTCATTTTTTCCGATTTGTCATTGTTAACGATGATGGAAAACGTCTGTAACAGACGAGAATTACAGACGTTACAAATCAGAAACAGAGCTCAATTTTGAGATAAAAATGACCGTTATTTGTTTAAGCGGTTAAGAATGGAAGCGGCAATTCCTTCACCATCAAGACCTAAATCTTGAAAAAGATGGGCAACACTACCCTGCTCGATAAAGGTATCGGGAATTCCGAGATTCACAACATTAGAGTGAAGATGTTCCTTTACTAAAACCTCTAAAACCTCTTCGCCAACGCCCCCTTCAACAACGCCCTCTTCAAGCGTAACGACCAGCGAGGTTTTAGACGCAGCGCGAATAGCCTCGATATCAAGAGGCTTAATCCAGCGCATATCTACAACGCAAACAGAAATAGAATGCTCCTCTAGAATGTCAGCAGCTTCGCATGCATAGGAAAGCATACGACCGAAGGAAAGTATGGAGACATCATTGCCCTCCCTAACACAGCGAGACTTACCCACTTCTAATAGCTTCGGATTATCGGGCAAGGGAACACCGCAGGCTTCTCCACGGGGATAACGCAGAGCAACCGGACCTTTAAGCGCCAAAGCAGTGTGGAGGGAGGATGCCAACTCCGACTCGTCAGCGGGCGCCAAAACTTTCAAGTTTGGAATCATGCGTAAATACACAATATCAAAAATGCCATGATGAGTAGGTCCATCGTCGCCCACTAAACCTGCACGATCGACCGCCAAAACGATATCAAGATCAGGGAGCGCATTATTGATGATTGTTTGATCGATAGCACGCTGTAAGAAGGTTGAGTACATAGCAACAACTGGCTTCAAACCGCCAAGCGCTAAACCACTTGCCATACCTAATGCGTGACCTTCAGCAATACCAACGTCAAAGGATCTTTCGGGATATTCATCAACAAAGGGACGAAGACCCGTACCGTCAATCATAGCCGCCGTAATAGCAACAATCGTATTATCTTTTTCTGCCTCTTTGAGCAACGTTGCTGAAAAAGCCTGCGTATAGGTTAAAACACCGTGAGACTTCTTACTGAGTTCTCCTGTTTCAATATCATAAGGGCCAACACCATGAAATTTGGACGGATTTTGCTCAGCAGGAGGATATCCAGCGCCTTTTTTGGTAATGACATGTAACAAAACTGGAGAAGAAGAATCCAAAGCACGTTTGATCTCTGTACGAAGACGAGACATATCATGCCCATTAATAGGCGGAGAACAAACGATACCAAGCTGCTCAAAAAGCATAGTATCAGGCACCACAAATTGTTTCAGTGAATCCTTAGCACTTTTCCCAATTTTCACCATTGCTTTACCAGCAGGGCCAATAGACTCCATGAAGTCCTGCATGGTGTCACGGTTTCTCTGATAATTAGCTGAGACACGCAGACTGCCCAAATGCTTAGCCATCGCACCAACGTTTCGAGAAATTGACATCTCGTTATCGTTGAGAATAATTACCATAGGTGTTTGGGCTTGACCAATATCATTAAGAGCTTCAAAAGCCATTCCCCCGGAAAGCGACGCATCGCCAATAAGGGTAACGATCTTTCTGTCCTCACCCCTCAAATCTCTTGCACGTGCCAAACCACACGCGACACTCAGCGAATCAGAAGCATGTCCAGAAGGATGAACATCATGAACGTTTTTGTCTGGTTTAGGAAACCCAGAAAGCCCCCCATATTGACGAAGCGTTTGAAACTCCTTGAGTCTCCCTGTTACAAGCATGTGAGCATAGGACTGATGACCAACATCGAACAAAAACTTGTCATAAGGAGAGTTAATAAGAGAGTGGACTGCAAGAATAATATCAACAGCGCCAAGACTCGATGCAACATGGCCACCGTTTCTTGAAGTGACCTGCACAATTTCCTCGCGAATTTCATGAGCTAAAATCGAAAGCTCCTCGTTGGTGAGAAGCTTCAAATTATCGGGTGATTCAATAGAATCAAGGATTCGATGTGCCATTATTGTCTACACGCTCCTTGATGTTAGCGAGTTGAACCTGCGCTTATATCAACAGTTTCTTCTGATTTTTCTTCGATATCGCCCGCTTGTTCTTGGGCTAAATCATGTTCAGCAGTATTGGCGTTAATTCCCTGCTCAAGAATATTCGAGGCTTCAAGCCCTAATCCAACTGCCTCTTCATAATACTTCAAAGCTTCCTCGAGCGGGAGACTATCATCGCTAACAAGTTCAACAATTTCGTCGAGTCGAGCTTTAAGTTCCCCAAAAGAAGTTGCCTCAGAAGAAACGGTGTCAGTATTACTCACTGGCTACTTCTTCCTCAAGCTGAACAGCAATACGACCAAGAATACCATTCACAAACCGGGGAGAATCAGCTCCACCAAATTCCTTAGCAAGGTTAACCGCCTCGTTGATAGCGACAGAAACTGGAACATCATCAACATATTTCATCTCAAATGTCGCTAGACGAAGCAAAGATTTATCGACTAAAGGCATGCGATCAATCGCCCAATTCTCACTTGCAGCAACAAGATAGGTATCAATATCTTCAGTGTGATCAATGCAACCAACAAGCAAGCTTTTAGCGTAGTCACCCATCAGAGCGTCTTCATCGACTAACAATTTTTTCTCAATAAGCTCCAAAGGAGATGTATCAAGAATCTCTCCCTGATACAAAACCTGAAGAGCAATTCGTCTCTCTTGAGTTCGTTCGTGAGACTTTGACGACATGTAATCTAACCAACCTTAATCTTGAAAGTGGATGCCATCAATACAGATATCCACACGAGAAACAGGAATACCAGTCTGCAGAATAACAGCGTCTGCAATTGAGGAGCGCACCGATGAGGCAAGCTCTTTGACAGGATATCCATCAAGCACACGAAGCGTAACTTCTATAGCAAGCGAACCGTCTGGTTCGGTAAAAACTTTTACACGATCAGAGGTGGCTTTAGAAGAAAACAAAGCCTTCAAGCCTGTAGGAGCAACGCTCGTTGAGTCAACACCAGGAACATCTTTTAAGGCAAGGGAAACGATGGTGTCGATTACGTTTGGAGCGATAGCCATGCCATTGGTAGTGATCTCAGGCATCTAGTTCTCCCCCATTTCGGTTTCAATAAAGTCGGTATAAACCTCACCATCAAGAAATGCTTGGTTTTCCAAAACTTGAAGATGGAAAGGAATGGTGGTCTTAATTCCCTCGATTTTGAACTCCTGTAATGCACGTTTACCACGGGCGATGGCTTCCTCGCGGTCGCTACCCCAAACAATAAGCTTTGCAACCATGGAATCATAATAAGGAGAGATTCGAGAACCTTCGTGAATGTATGATTCAATACGCACACCTGGGCCACCAGGCATATCAAATTTAGTAATGTTTCCTGGGCAAGGACGGAAATCGAACTCAGGATCTTCCGCATTGATACGAAACTCCATTGCATGCCCATAAGGCTGAAATGGTGCACGATCAATGCATGAAATAGGTTCACCTGAAGCAATACGAAGCTGTTCTTTGATGATATCAGTGCCCGTAATGAGCTCACTAACGGGATGCTCAACTTGAACACGCGTATTCATCTCCATGAAATAGAAACGCCCATCGTGATCAAGCAAGAACTCAATTGTACCCGCGTTTTCGTATCCAGTAGCACGAACAGCCTTAATTGCTGCAACGCCCATTGCACGACGGATTTCATCAGTGAGCGCTGGAGAAGGGGCTTCTTCCAAGAGCTTCTGATGGCGACGCTGTAGCGAACAATCACGTTCACACAAAGAAATACGATTACCAAACTTATCAGCAAGCACTTGAACCTCAACGTGGCGAGGACGCAAAACAAGCTTTTCTAAATACACATCACCATTACCAAAAGCAGCCTGAGCTTCATTTTTAGCAGCAAGGAACTGTGATTCCAGATCAGCAGGATCATGAACTTCGCGCATTCCCTTGCCACCGCCACCAGCAGAAGCTTTAACTAAAACAGGATATCCAACAGCCTCAGCAAAACGACGGGCCTCCTCGGGAGTTTCCACAACGCCATCAGAGCCGGGAACCGTAGGAACCCCACACGCTTTCATGGTGTCACGCGCTGCTGCCTTGTTACCCATGCTTTCAATACAGCTTGGAGAAGGACCAATAAAGACAATATCGTTCTCTGCACAGGCACGAGCAAACTCAGCATTTTCTGCCAAGAAGCCATAACCAGGATGAATTGCTTCAGCGCCAGTATTCTTGGCAGCTGCGATAATCGAGGCCATAACGAGATAGCTCTGATTTGCAGGAGCTGGTCCAATGCAAACCTTTTCATCAGCATATTCAACAGGATACGTATTGGCATCTTCAGTTGAATACACTGCAACCGTTTGAATGCCAAGCTCTTTGCAGGCGCGCATCACACGAAGAGCAACTTCTCCTCGATTAGCAACTAAAACCTTTTTGAACATTTATGCACTCTCCGGACCAATAGCGTCATGAGCAACATGGGGCTCGATGTAGAACAAAGGAGTGCCGAACTCCACAGGAGTAGCATCCTCTAAGCAAACCTCGCGAACGGTACCCATTTCAGCAGCAGGGATTTCATTCATGAGCTTCATAGCCTCAACGATACAAAGCGTTTGATTAGCAGAAACCTCATCACCAACGCTAACAAACGGAGGCTCACCAGGAGCAGGAGCAGCATAGAACGTTCCCACCATAGGAGCAGTTACGCAATACCAATTGGAAGGACGTGCAACCTCACCAGTTGAAGCAGCAGGAGCTTCAACTTTCTCAGCGGCTGCATGTGCACCACGAGATTCAACCGTTGTCGGTGCAGCAACGGGAGCAGCTCCTGAACCAGGCATACGTACCGCAATACGACAACCTTCTTCTTCAACAACGATTTCTCCAACGCCGCTTTCTTCGGCAACACGAACCAATTCACGAATCTGATTAATATCCACGTAATCGTCCTCCTTGGTCATCTTCGATTCCTCTTCAAGGAGGAAATCAACCTTTTCAGATGTGCGATGTTTACTTAAATACGTGCGTGCCTCGTTCGGGAAAAGGGCATACATCAATACGTCTTCTTCAGACTTAGCAAGATCGCCAATTTCCTCTTCGAGCTCAGCAAAAGTGGTGGTAACCAAGGAACCAGGAGCAATACTTGGGTCCAAAATATCGGAATCACCAACAACTTTTTTAACAATTTCTTGATCCATCGGTCCTGGAGCTTTTCCATAGTAACCGCAGATGTAGTCTTTCATTTCCTTAGAAACAACGCTCCAGCGTTTACCCGTAAGAACGTTAAATACCGCCTGGGTACCAACAATCTGAGAAAGCGGGGTAACCAAAGGAGGATAACCAACCTCAGCACGAACACGAGGGATTTCAGCCATAACCTCATTAAGGCGATCGGTAGCGTTTTGGATATCTAACTGTGAAACCAAGTTCGACATCATACCACCAGGAACTTGATGAGAATACACTTGCATATGAACAAGCGAAGAAACGCCGCGCTTGTAATGACCGCGCTTGCGAACTTCTTCCCAGTACTCAGCAATTTCAAACAAAAGGCCTAGATCAAGACCAGTGTCATAGCGGCTTTCTTCAAGCGCAGCAACAATCATCTCAACAGCAGGATGAGAATTGCCAAATGCTAAAGGAGCACTTGCCGTATCAGCAATCGCAGCACCAGCTTCAACAGATTTAATGATGTTAGCAGGAGCCATACCACCAACATAGTGACAATGAATATGAACAGGCAAACCAATTTCGGCATTGAAAGCCTTTACCATACGTTCAGTACGATAAGGGGTAAGCATGCCGGCCATATCTTTAATAGCGATAGAGTCAGCACCGAGCTCTTTGAGCTGCTGACCATATTCCAAAAAGCTATCAAGCGTATGAACAGGAGACATGGTGTAAGAAATTGCGCCTTCGAAATGTGCGCCACATTCTTTAATTGCCTCTGCATTATCAACAACGTTACGAATGTCATTCAAGGCATCGAAAACGCGAAATACATCGATGCCATTTTTATGTGCAGCATGAATAAATCGATGACAAATTTCTTTTGAATAATGCTTGTAGCCAACAAGATTTTGACCACGAGAAAGCATAGAAAGACGAGTATTAGGGGTTTTGGCTTTTATCGAGCGCAAACGATCCCATGGATTTTCATCCAAGAAACGCAGACATGTGTCGAATGTTGCACCACCCCATGCCTCAATAGCCCAATAACCAACGCGATCCATCTTAGGAAGAATTGGCAACATATCACCAATTGACATCCTGGTAGCCCAAAGGCTTTGCTGTCCATCACGAATAGTGGTGTCCATAAGCTGAAGTTTAGGCAAGAGTATCGCACCTCCTTATCTTTACATTACTTACTGCGGTAGTAATAAACGAAAGTACATTATACGACACGAGGCGCAAACGCGCCTTGCAAGAAAAAGAGTTTTCTAGGAAGTAACATAAAGCCACTAGACACGAGTAACGTAGCGCCCATCACGCGTATCAATTCGAAGAATTTCTCCTGTATTGATGAACATAGGAACCTGAACAACCGCACCCGTCTCTAAGGTTGCTGGCTTAGTGCTACCCTGTACGGTATCACCCTTAAAACCAGGCTCAGTTTCAATAACCTCAAGCTCAACAAACATCTCTGGCTCAATACCGATAAGCTCTTCTCCAGCATAAAGAAGCGTTACTTCATCGCTTTCCTTAAGCCACTGGGCAACATCACCCACAATATCGGAGGGGATAGAAATTTGCTCATAGGAAGTGGTGTCCATGAAATAAAAATCCATACCATCGTTGTAGAGATACTGCATCTTTTTCTTCTCAAGACGCAAAGACTCAAACTTAGTGCCCGCATTGAAGGTGTGTTCAACAACACGACCAGCACGAATGTCACGAAGCTTGGTACGAACAAAAGCGCCGCCCTTGCCTGGCTTTACATGCTGAAACTCGAGAATAACCCAGAGTTTATTGTTATATTCAATACACATTCCATTGCGGAATTCAGCAGTAGAAATTGCCACATTTACTCCTCAGTAGTTTTTTGAATCACATTATCACGAGGCTCTATTATAACCATCTCGTGAGTACTTTGGGTAATAACCTCAAAACCATCTTCGGTAACAACCCCAAAATCTTCAAGACGCATGCCAAAGTCATCATCAAGATAAATACCAGGTTCAACGGTTACTACATTGCCTACTTCAAGGGGCCTGTCGTTAAGAGGTGATAGGTTTGGAGCCTCATGGATGTCAATTCCAACACTATGACCGAGCGAGTGCCCCATAGTAGAGGCAAACCCATGTTTGGCCAAAACATCTTCAGCATTCCGATGAACGCAGCTCGCAATAACACCTTTTCTTATAAGATTTTCGCACGACTCATTTGCCTCAACCAACGCCTCCCATGCTTTTTGCATGCGCTCATTAGGTTTTCCCACAAAAACAGTGCGCGTCATATCTGAGCAATATCCTCTATACTTTGCCCCAAAATCCATCACGATACACTCACCAACTTGTATCGCAGTATCACCGGGAATCGAATGAGGCATCGCAGCACGAGAGCCACTTGCAACAATGGAAGAAAATGCCAGCCCTTCAGCACCCAATGAAAACATGGTGTTTTCTAATTCCTGTTGAATGTGTCGTTCTGTCATTCCTGGCTGAATATAGGAAACGATATAACTAAACGCCTGGTCAGTTATTTGTTGGGCTTTTTTCATCAACTGAACTTCTTCACCGTCTTTGGTTTCTCGTAGCTCTTCAATAAAACCAGATAGTTCTACCAAACGAATAGACAGATCACTTCTCGAAATACGTGTTTCCAAGACACGATATTCCTTAAGAGAAATACTATCCTCAATACCAACAGTTATCGTGCGTCCATCATCGGCATCTAAACTGTGAGATTGCTTAACTGCTTTAAGAAGTAAATCAAAGTGTTGTTTTCGCTCAATGGTAATTTCGATACCTGATTCCTTTGCCGCATTCTTAAGCGCCGAACCATAGCGAGAATCACTGTGAAGCAAAACCCTATCAGGTAAAACCAAAAGAGCATGAGCGGGTTCGCTGTCAAACACCCCATAAAACATGGTTGCCCACAAGATATTCGACAGCGATCTTACGTACACCGCATCAATGTCTTGCTGCTTCATTTTCTCTTGGATACGAACTATTCGAGAAGAAAAGTTATTCATATAAATGCCTCACCTATATAAAGGATCATTTACGCAATACTTTTTTGCCAGGCCTTTAAGTGCTCAAGAATAAATTCGTTTTCTAGCTCACAAATTTCCCAAACACCAATATCTTTCGGAAGAACAAAACGCAACTTGTTTGAACGAACCTTTTTGTCGCCTAACATCAGCTCAAGGAGCCTTTCGGGAGAGGCCTTAAACGAAAGTTCAGGTAAATCCAGCTCATCAAGAAGCGAATCTTGGGCAGAAACAAACGCAAATGAAGTGCCCAGATGAGCTGCACCAAGACGCGCAGCAAATCTCATTCCCTGAGCAACAGCATGACCATGAGAGTAAACTCCGTAACCGGCTTCTGTTTCAATGGCATGGGCCAACGTGTGACCATAATTGAGACATTCACGAACATTCTTTGTTTCCTCTTGGTCGCGAATTACTACCGAAGCCTTAAAAGAAACGCTACGACGAACCGCTTCCTTTACCACTCGAAGATCACGCTCGACAAGCTCAGAAGCATGTTCGACCATCCAGAAAAAGAAGTCATCTGAATCAATAACGGAAGACTTGACTATCTCCGCACATCCACAGGCCCATTCGCGCTCGGGAAGAGAAACAAGGGTATCAAGATCGGCGTAGACAGCAATAGGCTGACAAAAGGTACCAACAAGGTTCTTGCCTGTTTCAAGATTGATAGCCGTTTTTCCTCCCACGGAAGAATCAACCATAGCAAGCAATGTAGTAGGAACTTGCACAATTCTTAAACCACGCATAAAGGTAGAACCGGCAAAGCCTGCAAGATCACCAACCACACCGCCACCAAGAGCAATAACTAACGAATCGCGATTGAGTTTGCACTCGTGCATCGCGTGCCATATTTCACCTGCACATTCAAGCGATTTTGCTTGCTCGCCTGACGGAACCGTAATAACCGAAACGAAATAAGATGCCTGCTCCAAAGAGCGCTTTAGCGTCTCGAGATATAAATTCTGCACTACCTGATCAGTAATGATTAAAGCACGAGGGTTAGAATCGATCTTACGAAGATCTTGTCCCACAAAGGGTAAAAGATCTGATTCAATGGAAACCTCATAGGACTTCTCACCAGGAATATCGACGGCAACTTTAGTCATGAATTAATCAACTGCTTTCATAATGCCCTGATTCAACAGAATAGAGGCAACCTCTCCTGCCACTTCACGAACCGAGCGACCTTCTGTTTGAACAGCAATATTTGCAGCAGCTTCATAGTTAGGAATACGTTCAATAATTGTCTTACGTGCTATTTCAAGATTTTTAAACATGGGACGAGAATCGGTATTAGGAATACGACGAGCTGCCTCATCAGCACTTACCTGCAAATACACCACAAAACCAGCATTTCGCATGATTTCCGCATTTTCTGGACGCTTAGTAACCACACCCCCGCCACAACCGATAAGCCTAGGAGAACGTGCCGACAAATCTTTTAAAACATCTGTTTCAATATCGCGAAACGCTTCTTCGCCGTCTTCGGCAAAAATATCCGCAATAATGCGATCTTCACGAAGCTCAAGATATTCATCCGCATCAATAGAAGCCAAGCCATACGTTACAGCTAGCTGCTGAGAAACGCTTGTTTTACCTGCCCCCATAAAGCCAATAAAGAATACTGGCTTAGTGAGATAATATCCTCCGGCTGCTTTCACAGTTTGATCAGACATGTACATTCCTCTCTTAGCGAGACATTGTTTTAATACGCTGTTTAAATGTTTCAATATTTTGCTTGATGTCAGTCATATTATCTGCTCCAAACTTATTCATATATGCCTCAGCCAACACAAAGGCAACTTCAGATTCTGCAACAACAGCAGCTGCCGGAACAGCACAAACATCGCTGCGTTCTTTAGACGCTTTCGCACCTTCAAGGGTATCAATATTTACCGTATTTAAAGGTGTAGTAAGGGTTGGGATTGGCTTCATAGCAAGGGATGCAATGAGAGGCATTCCTGTAGTCATGCCGCCTTCCAGTCCACCCGCATTGTTGGAGGAGCGCAGAAAACCCCGCTTTTCATCAAGGATTATTTCATCATGAACGCAGCTACCAGGCCTTCTTGCTGCCTCAAAGCCAAGACCGAATTCAACTCCTTTGATGGCAGGAATAGAAAAGAGTGCAGCTCCTAAGCGCGAGGTTAAACGAGTGTTACCCGTTTCAAAGCCACCAAGCGTAGGAATGAGCCCTGTAACCACCACTCTAAATGTTCCACCAAGGCTTTCACCCTTTTCTTTTGCTTCATCAATTTCTGCAATCATCTTTTCGGAAGTTGCTTCATCGGGGCAACGGACTTCGCTCATTTCTATATCAAGCGGACGATAATCGGGAGCAGCCATCATGGGATCATCCTCTTCAAACGTCACTTTCCCAATAGAAGTAACGTAGGAAAAAATTTCAACACCGAGTTCGGCAAGAAATTCTCGAGCAATGCCCGCACACGCAACGCGAATAGCGGTCTCGCGCGCACTCGCACGTTCAAGAATATTGCGGCAGTCGTCCATATCGTTTTTCAGAATGCCAACAAGATCAGCATGACCGGGACGAGGAGTAACCTCACGAACGAGATCTTTAGGGGCATCCCCAAAAACAGCCATCCTATCCGTCCAGTTTTTCCAGTCTCTGTTTTCAATCTGTAAAGCAATGGGGGTTCCCAGCGTTTTTCCGAAGCGAACCCCTGAGATAATACGGACCGTGTCTTTTTCAATAGCTTGTCTACCACCGCGACCATAACCGCTTTGGCGCCGCGAAAGATCAGAATTAATGTTTTTTTCAGAAATAGAAAGACCAGCGGGAATATCTGAGACAATGCCTGTCAGAAAAGGTCCATGGCTTTCACCTGCTGTTATATATTGCATAACACTCTCCACACATAAAAATACCGGAACAATTCTAGCACGGAGAGGGGTTATTTATAACTGAACACTTCCCTCATCCAGGCAAGAAACACCTTCAGGTTCTCTATCTTTCAAAAAAGCGTTTTCGAACACTCTTAGAACACGGGTATGCTTCAAATCTTCAGTCACTAAGGGGCATACCATATACGCAGTTAGACCAGCCAAGTGTGCACCAAGAATATCAGTGCTCAACTGATCACCGATCATCAATGTTCGATCTTTAGACGAACCCATGAGTTTACACGCACGCATATATCCAAAGGGTAAAGGTTTTAGAGCCTTAGAAACAATGGAGATATTTAACTCGCGCGCCATAATGAGTACATCGTTGTGAAAATTATTCGACAAAAAGCAAACCGAAACACCCGCCGACTGGAGTCGAGAAAGCCAAAGAGAAACATCGCGAGGAACACTGCGGGTATCACGCGTTAGAACAGTATTGTCAACATCAAGGAGAACGCACTCAAACCCTCGCCTGACAATATCGAAGGAAACATCGATATACGATATACGGGAAAAATATCTGTCAGGCTGAAAGAGCGACATTTGGACTCACTCTCTATGAATGTGCCTGGATGGTTGCTTGATGATCCTCGTAGGTTTTATCGAAGTAATATTGCATCTTTCCATTTGAGTCAGGCCAAAATGAGAAGAAGTAATAATCAGAGAAATTCTGTTCAGGTGAGCAAACTGCCTGCAGACAGTCAAGACTCGGTGAACAAATTGGCGTCGGTGGAAGACCTTTGGTTTTCCTTGTGTTGTATGGACTGTCGGTGTTCCAATCGTAATTATCGGGCTCCCCGCCAATTTCGTATGCTGTAGTAGCATCACTTCCCAACATACCATACGCAGGATCACCGTCGTTAGTTAAGCGATTATAGAAAACAGCAGCAACTTTAGAGCGCGTATCCGCAACTGATTCTTTTTCAACGATTGAAGCCAAAATTAAAACATCATAAGACGAATAGCCCAAACTTTCAGGATAGGAATAATCAAGAGTTGCTACTTCTTGTTGATACTGTGAAAGCATCTGACGTATTACATCTTTAGCGGTATAGCCCTGTATAACCTCGTAGGTTTTAGGAAACAAAAAGCCTTCAAGAGTATTATTATGAGCTGAAGCAACAAAAGGGAACTCTTCTGCAAAACTGCTTGCATTGCGAGCGGCAGAGATAAAGTCTTCTTTAGTAATAGACCCCGCATAGGCTTTTTGAACAGCCTCTCCCATGCTCTCTATAGTGTACCCTTCAGGAATTGAAAGACTGTTTTCGCCTAATCCGGGACCTGCAACCAGACTATTAACCACTTCCTCGCAGGTAACACCACCTTCAAAGGTATAAATACCTGGCTTTAATGACGAAGCGGCATTCTTGGTCGAAACGGTATCAGTAAATTCGTTTTTACTGTTAATAACACCTGCATCATACAGAATGTCGGCAATAGCTTGCGTAGAAGAACCTTCAGGAATTTCCACCTTCACTGATTCGCCTTCCTGCAGAAGATTTTTGTTACCACCGAAACAACTCGATAGCCCAAAAATCAGTGCAATGAGCAAAACAATGGCTACTACAACTACCGCAATAATGGGACCTTTGCTTTGCTTGGGACGAATATAGGAGGTATCGTATGTTTTAAACTGACGAGCACCACGAGCATGAGCTGCACGCGCTGCATGATTAGATCGCTGAGAATACGTCACGCGTTTTGGCGTCATAGCGTAACCTTTCTTTTCTAGTCTTGATTCCTAGAGTCAAGCCATGATTGCAAGAAAACGGAAGCCGCAATCATGTCTACTTTACCACGCATCTCTTTTTCAGAGAGACCCTTCTCGCGAAGAATTCTTTTAGCTTCACGAGAACTCAATCTTTCATCAACGAATTCCAAAGGGACACCAAGATGAGAAGCAACGTGCTGGGCGATTTTTTTATTAGTTTGAGCCTGTGAGCCAACATCGCCAGAAAGCGTAAGAGGTAACCCTGCTAGAAGCATCTCAGGCTCCCAATCCTCACACACCCTTCGAAACGAAGAGGCGTTGCTTTCAACCTCTTTAGTAGGCAATACGCAAACAGGAGATGCAACACGTTCGCGGGGATCGCATATTGCAATCCCACAGCGAACCTTACCTATATCAAGAGCCATAATTCTCATGAAAAACCTAATTAGAAGTAGTTACGTGCCGCCTCAAGCGCAGCGTCCAAACCGGCGACATCTTTACCTCCTGCTTGAGCCATAGATGGCTTTCCGCCACCGCCGCCTTTAATGTTTGAGGCAATAGCCTTAATAACTGCTCCAGCGTTGAACCCAGCCTGAACAGCTTCATCGCTACCTGCCGCCAATAGCAAAGGTGTTCCTTCGTTGTCAGAAGCAAGAACACAAGCTCCGCCGTTATCGAGACGAGCGCGCACGATGTCCCAGAAATTGCGCATTCCACCAGCATCAAGACCGTCTTTGCGATATACAAAGACAGGGAAACCAGCATCAACAATATACTCGTCAAGTGATTCAGGAAGAATATCATTAGAAGAAGTTTTAGCCTTCTTAAGCTCGGAAGTCAGTTCCTTAACCTGAGCTAAGGTTGATTCGACACGAGCAACAACGTCTTGAACGGGCGTGCGAAGCTTAGAAGAAAGTTCCTTCATAGGAACCTCGAAGCCGTTAAGGTAATCTAGAGCATCAAAGCTCGTGAGCGCTTCGATACGACGCGTATTAGCACCCACACTGCTCTCAGAGACAATCTTTACTAAACCAATTTCAGAAGTATTAGAAACATGGCAGCCACCACAAAGCTCTTTCGAGAACTCTCCCGCTTCAACAACACGAACCGTTTCACCATATTTTTCACCAAACAGAGCAGTAACGCCCGCTTCGCGCGCAGAAGAAAGACTGGTTTCATAGATATTCGTGGGTAAAGCAAGCATGATTTGCTCATTAGCAAGCTTTTCAACCTGTGCAAGCTCTTCAGACGTCATTGCCTCAAAGTGAGTAAAATCAAAGCGGAGCCTATCAGGGCCTACATAGCTTCCAGCCTGATTAATGTGCGAACCCAAAACACTGCGTAGAGCAGCATGAAGAAGATGAGTGCACGTATGGTTGCGCGAAATACGTGCACGACGCAGCTTATCGACCTGAGCAGCAACGCTTTCTCCAACGGTAACCGTTCCTGAGGTAACGGTTACCACATGAGCAACCAAACCCTTTTCAGGAGCTTTCGTATCAATCACTTCAGCAGTAAAGGCCTCAGAAGAAATGGTGCCGGTATCTCCAACTTCACCGCCCATCTCTGCATAAAACGGTGTGATATCAAGAATTATTTCGCCCGTCTGTCCCGCTTTAAGTGAATCGACACGAGCATCATCTTTAACCAGCGCAAGAACACTCGCCTGAGCGGAAAGAGAAGTATATCCAACAAACGTGGTGGCTCCTATTTCGCGCAGCAAATCGGCATGAACACCACCGTAGGTGCTCCAAGCAGCTTCCGCGTCTTTTACGTTAGCAGCGCGGGCACGCTCCCTTTGCTCCTCCATGCAACGAGCAAATTCATCTTCATCAACACTAAAGCCACGCTCTACACATATTTCTTTCGTAACCTCGACAGGAAAACCGTACGTATCATGAAGCGTAAACGCAATTTTTCCAGAAAGAACGGATCCTTCAAGCTCCTTAAGGGCATCATCAAGATAGGCCTGACCCTGTTTTAATGTGGTTCCAAAGCGCTCTTCCTCTGAAAGGATGACGCGCTCGATAAGGGCGCGATTATCAATAATCTCAGGGTACACATGACCCATGAGTTCGATAATTTTCTCAACATACTGGTTAAGAAATGCACCTTCAATGCCAATGGAATGACCCTTCATAACGGCACGACGAAGCAAACGGCGCAAAACATATCCACGGCCTTCATTGGAAGGAAGAATGCCATCAGCAATCATAAAGGTAACAGCACGACTATGATCAGCCATAATACGTAAACAGAGATCGGTAGCTTCATCGGTTTTGTAGGTTTTACCCGAAAGAGACTCTCCAACCGCAATAAGATCACGTAAGACATCAGTGTCGTAGTTGTTATCTACGCCCTGCATAATGGCCGCAATTCGCTCCAGACCCATACCCGTATCAATATTTTTCTTAGGTAAAGGAGCGAGAGTTCCATCTTCTTGACCATCATACTGCGTGAAAACGCAGTTCCAGTACTCTAAGAATCGATCACAATCGCAACCAGGCGCACAATCAGGACTTCCGCAGCCAACCTCAGGACCTTGGTCGTAATACAGCTCAGAACAAGGCCCACATGGACCCGTTGGTCCAGCACGCCAGAAGTTATCTTCTTCACCAAGGCGAGAAATATGATCTTCAGGAACACCGAGCTTTTTCCAAATATCGATGGTTTCATCGTCGTTTTCAAAAACGGTAAAGTAGAGTTTTTCGGCAGGGAGTTTCAAAACCTCAGTTGAAAACTCATATGCCCAAGCACACATTTCTTCTTTAAAATACTCACCAAAACTGAAGTTTCCAAGCATCTCGAAAAAGCTCAAATGCCTACCCGTAGTACCAATAATGTCGATATCATTGGTACGAACACACTTCTGTACCGTGGTGGTACCGATGTAGGGTTTCTCAAGCTGCTTTTGCTGAAGGAAGTATGGCTTAAATTGAACCATTCCCGCACTCGTAAGCAAAAGTGAAGGATCATCAGGAATGAGCGAAGATGATGGCATGCGCTTGCAGCCCTTTTCCTCAAAAAACGATAAATACTTCTCGCGTATTTCAGCAGTTGTCATGTATTCCATGCGCAAAAAACCTCTTCGATTACTTTTAAGTTATATGAATTATTCGCAGACGAATCATATCAAGATTTGCCATGCTTGGGGGTGTCAACCCCAATATCGGGAACAAAAAACTCACCCGTAGCATCTGCAACGGGATTTACCTCTGTCCCGGAAGGTTCGCCTTTAAAAATAACGCCGTCTGTTGCAACAATAATGCGACCAGTTCGTTTCTCAAAATAGTAAACAAACAACGATTTAATAGCTGCCACAGCTGGAATTGAAGCAAGCATGCCAACAAAGCTACCCATAAAACCAGACATCGCAAAGCCTAAGGCGGAACCCGTCATTAAAGCCAAAATTACCAAAGCAGGATGAATATCAACAGAATTCGCCATAATCTTTGGTGAAATAAAGGTATACACCACCTGCTGAACAACGATAGTATAAATGAGTGCCAAAAGCGCAATCAAAGGGCTCACGAAAATACCCACGATACCCGCTAAAGCACCACCGAGCCAAGGACCAACAATGGGAATAATATTTAAGATGCCAGCAATCACACCTAATGCCGCAGCACTCGGAATTCCCATTACGGCAAAACCAATACCGCAGCCCAAGCCAATCAAAAAGCACTGAATGAGCGTTCCTTTGATATATCCACCCATAACGCGCGTAGTGGTGAGATAAATCATATCGAGATCTTCTCTGAAGCGAGGCCCAAAAAGACGCTTCACTTCACGTCCGAGTGCAGGAAGTTCCATCAAAACCCAAAACGCAACTACAAGAGAAAAACCGATAATCATAACCGCATTAGCAACACCTGAGCCAAAAAAAACAACATTTTGTGCACTGCTCTGAGCAAACTGAGAAAACCATGCTCCCACCGATACAAGCGCGTTGTTGAACCATTCATGGATTCGTGCATCCTGCAAAATGTAGGAATACTGTTGGTAGATATCGTTCCACCAATCTCGAATCATACCGATATACTGCGGAACACCTTCTGCGAGATGCTTAAATTGCTCATCAAAGCCAAGAGCAGGCGAAAACAAAAGCCAACCCAACAAAACCATGGCAGCGGCGAATAAAATATACGTGATACAGGTGCCAACAAGACGATTAAAGCCCTTTTTCTCAAGATAGTTCACAGGACCCTTAAGACAAAAAACAATTACCGTAGTCCAAACAACAATTCCCACAGGAACTGAAAGAACGTTCAAAACCTGCCCAAGCAAATAAAGAAGAGCCACCAAAACAATGATGAATAAGCCCGTAAAAAGTTTACGCTGCATCTTAATTGTTTTAAGGGACTCTTCTCTTAATTCTTCATCCTCAACAACAGGATGATTTGAAGTAAACAACTTTGCTACTTCTCCTCTGTTACCGAAGAAGCGGTTTTGTTTGCCTGAATAGCTGCTGCACTCTTCAAGTTAGCAGAAACCTCATTGGTACGCTCAAGAGTTGCACAACGAGCTTCATATTTTGCTTCGCGCTCGATTTTGCGAACTTCAGACTGATCCTGTAAATCAGATACTTTTTCGCCTACCGCCTCTAGACCAGTATCAACCGCATCAACAAAACAGCCAACGGAAGTATCAGAAGAAGCATGAGGAGCAATGCGATCACGAATTTTTCCCGTTACGGTACCGATAATGTCTAAAGGGGCTGAAGCAACCGCATCCAAAGAACCCGTAGCCTTAGAAACATTTGTTGAAACGCTATTCACATCTTCAAGAATCTGATCTACACGCATGATCTCAAGATTAACCGCATCGATAGTTAACGTAGCGCGATCCATTAACGGATCAACCTTATCAACCACTGGCTTAACCTTCGTTACAATTTCTTGAGCATCATCAATCATAGGTTCAACTTTTACTACAGCACCTTTTACCACTTTTACCAAGGTGATAAAAAGATACGCAAGAGCAACAAGGGCAACAATTCCTGCAAGACAAAGCAGAACAATCCCTACTGGTATCAAAGATTCAAAAAACTCCATTACATCCTCCTTCTAGCTTAGATAAATATACCACTTTACAAACCAGTCTTGTCTCGGATAACCGCATCAACACGGTAGCTTTCCCATCCACGCTCCCCAGGAGTATAGAAACAACCCTGCTCAAGCCCTTCCGGCAAATAGCGTTGATTCGCATAACCGCTTGGCTGCGAATGGGGATAGAGATATTCACCATACTCCTCTGAACCAGGACGATGTCTATCTCTTAAATACGAAGGAACACTACGAACGGGTCCATGCTTTATCTCCTCAAAGGCAGCAGCTAAACCCGCATAGGAGGCGTTTGATTTAGGTGCGAGTGCCATATACACCGCTCCCTGAGCAAGATTGATTCTGCACTCAGGATAACCAATGACTTCTGTAGCCTTAAAAACTGCATGCGCAACAAGAAGCGCTTGAGGATCTGCATTTCCAATATCTTCGGAAGCAAAAATTAAAATACGGCGTGCAATAAACTTTGGATCTTCTCCTCCATCTATCATACGAGCAAGCCAATACAGCGCAGCATCGGGATCAGAACCCCTCATAGACTTAATAAAGGCTGAGATAATGTCGTAGTGCATATCTTTGTTTTTGTCATAGGGAAGCATCCTATGAGGTACAGCGCGCCTAACCATATCCTCAGTAATTATGTTTGACCCTTCCGCCTTTGCTAAATCCGAAGACAAGGAAAGCGTATTGAGAGCGCTACGCGCATCACCATCTGCCAAAAGCAAAATAGCATCACGAGCCTCGTCATCAAGAGAATAGAGCCCTTTCAATCCCCGATCATCAACCAACGCACGGGCAATAATCTCTGCAAGATTTTCTTTTGAAAGGGAGTGCAGCTCAACGATGCGAGAACGTGAAATAAGAGCTGAATTAACTTCGAAAAAAGGGTTTTCCGTCGTAGCACCAATGAGAACCACAGTTCCATCTTCTACAGCATGCAGAAGAGCATCCTGCTGAGCACGATTAAAACGATGTATTTCATCAACAAAAAGTATTGTTTTTATTCCCTGATGAAGAAGTCTTTTTTCTGCCTCACCAATCTCTCTTCTGAGGTCAGAGACCGTGCCTCCAATGGCGGAAACTTCAACAAAATGAGCGTGCGTTGTATGCGCAATTACTCGCGAAAGAGAGGTTTTACCCGTACCCGCAGGTCCATACAAAATGACAGATGAAAGTGAATCATTTTCTATGGCACTTCTAAGCCACGTACCCTTTCCGAGTGCTTTTTCCTGACCAACCAAATCGTCAAGAACACGCGGGCGCATACGAACGGCAAGAGGCGCATTCTCGTTCTTTACTTCATTTTCTATCTCAGTAAATAAGGTATCCATGAGCTCTACTCTATCATGATATAGAAGCAGACTAACTTCCGTTTTGTGTCCCTGGACTATTGTTAATAAGCTGTAAATAACTCGACAATGGAACGTAATGCAGTTTGGCTAAAATGAACAGCCGCAACCTTGATTCAGATACCCCTAACTGCACATCGCATACGCCGCGAGAACAACCTTCTTTAGCTTGCTTGTATCACTTTTATCAAAGCTATACGAAACAGAATCAACTCCCGTTTCGCTATCCTGGGCCAAAAAATCAACACGAATAAACGTACCAACAACTCTCGAAAAGCCTTCCCTTAAAAGAGCATAGGCATAGCATTGAGCCTGTAAAAGATGTTTTTGATACACCTCTTCTGCGGTTTCTAAAAGCGAACCGCCTGTTTTATAGTCAACAAAAAACGCCTCCTCGTTTGAGTTTATCCCCAAGGCATCTATTTCACCCTCAAGAAAGATCTCGTTCTCATCAGCCGATAAAGAAACCATGAAAGGAACTTCCGCGTCAATGAATTCGCATGCAAGCAACTTATTTAGTACATCGCGCGAAAGCCAAGCCTCAAGTGCCTGTTGCAGTCTATTTTGGAGATAATAAGAGAAGTCAAGATTTCTCTGAAGATGCGTTACATACGCTTCATCCAAAGACAACAACCATCCCAAGCGATCCTCCTGGTTTCGCGCCTCCAAAACCAACTTCTGTGCGCAACGATGAAATCCTCTGCCAAATTCAAGAGCTTCATCGCGCGATTCACTCAGATTGAAAATACTATCAAAATCTCCCTCATGGAGCTGATACGATGGTTGTCTTTTATCATGCCTGTTACTCTCGAGCTTTTTGGCTAAAGAGGAATAGGAAACGGTATTTGAGCAGGCATTTTCATATACACTCAAAGAAGATATTTGGGAAGAAGCAGGATACAACTCATAGTACTCTTCTTGAATTGTTGTTTTCTCGTCTGCCTGCTCCGAGACATCCTTCAAGGCGATGAAACGAAAGGAAAGAGGCATGGTTCCACCGTAGGATATGCGCTGAAATTCATCATCATTATTCCAGCCAAGAACTGTTTTCAAATCGTAAATAATACCTTTTTTTGAATAGTCAAAAGAGGCGTTTCCTCCGACTGTACAGTTCAAGAACAATGACTTGCTTGCCCTCGTAAGAGCAACGTAGAGCAAACGCTTGGCTTCCTCTAATTCTTTTTTCGCTCGACGTTGATGAAGAGCAACGAAGGACAGTTCATCATCTTGAGGCTGATAATTTTCGCTTTCAACTAAGAGTGCTTTTAGCTCATCTGAAATCTTTTTCTGCGCGGATGAAAGCTTAGGCTTCAAAGAAATTTGCGTGATACCCTGATTTGCTTCCACGCAAAACAATTCCTCATTCACGGTACCCGCATTAAGCTCCGAAAGGGCAACATGCGGAAACTCAAGGCCTTTACTTGCATGAACAGTCATAATTTTCACAAAACTTGATGAAGTGGTCGAAAGAACCCCCGGAGCTTCCTTCGAAGCCGCAAGTCTTGCCGAAAAAGCATCGATTATCTGCGACGCGCCCATTCCAGAGGTTTCAAACTCGGAAATCATATCAAGAGCTTTATAAATATTTCCGGCCGTTGCAAGACCTCGTGCTCCCGACTGCTCAAGACGCGAAAAATATCCCGTCGAAACAAATAGATGCTTTAGAGCACGCACGACACCTACACCTATTGATTCCTGGCAAAGTTTATCGATGCAAGCCCTAGCATGATGTAACGTATCACGCTCCAACAAGGAAAGCGAGGTGAACATATCATCGGTGCCATACATAAATCCAAGGGCAATATCCTGTTTTTTGATTCTTCCCTCTTCTTCGGTAGTCGCAAGAGCTAAAAAAATCGCATCAGAAACAGCAAACATATCGGAGGAAAGAACTGTATAGAGTGCAAGTGAATCAAAGGGGTTTGCACAAACGCGCAAAAGATTGCACATAAGCTCAATTTCTTCTGCCCTCGAAAAAACGGAGCCACCCGTAATAATACTTTCAAAGCCAACTTCCTGAAGAGCATCTGCATAGCATCCCACATTAGACATGCTTCCAAGGAGAATTACCATCTCATCAGGAGAAACACCCCTATCACGCAACTTTGAAAAGTGCTGAGCGATTTCCTGAGCTGCTCTGCGACGAGCATCTGCCACTACTGCGGGCTTTTGAACGTCAATTACCTGCATAATAATGCGCGGTTCATGAGCGAAAACAGGGTCAAACTCATCATTGATAGCCGATCGGGGGTTAAGCGATAAAAACTTCTCACCAAAGAACTGAGGAGCCGAAAAAACAAAGTCAACAAAACTCAAAATATCCTTATGGCTTCTAAAATTATCAGGCAAATTGACAAAACGCGCGTTATTGAACCGCGTACCAACATAGTCTCTAAACTCATGAAACACTGAAACATCCGCACCACGGAACCGATAGATGCTCTGTTGCGCGTCGCCAACTGTACATACATTAGAACCATCTTCATGAAGAATGTTTTCCAATAGTGCGACCTGAAGCTGATCGGTATCCTGAAACTCATCAATCATCACAAGGTTAAATCGCTCGCGCAAAGCTTGAGCAATTTCAGGGTAGGTTTCGAGCGCCCAAACAGCCTTTCGTAGCTGATCGGTGTTATCTAAGAGCGAAGATCCCTTCAAGGCCTGAAAACACTCATACACTAATGATGCAAAACGAACAAGTACCTGCGCATAGTGCGTTCCTATAGCCTGATTAACCTGAGCAGAAAGCGTCGCATACGTCAGACGATAATCCTCAAAAAAGTAAGCATCTTCTTTTTTCATCCGAAACTTTGGAGACGTTTTAGGGAATGAATAAAACACCTGTAAAAATTGCTTAGAATTAAATTCAGTCTCAGTAAACGAAAGATTGGGATTATCTGTCAAATACAACTGAGTTATTGCGAGGGCATCCTCAATTGCTTGCAAATTCTTAAGATCCGTTGCATTCGGTTTTATCCATTCATTTGCAACATCAACAAAGGATTCTCCCAGCTCTAACATTTGCCGAAGAACAAGATTAGGCTTACAGCCTATTTTTGGAAGATTGATAGAAGCAAAACCTTTTCGTGTTGCAAGTGCTTTATCAATCACCGCATTACACATCTCAAAAACTGCCGTTCCATTGCTATTCGCACGAATGCTATACACATCAAGTAAATCAAGCAGAGCTCGGTCGTTTTCTTTACGTGCCTGATTCACCACACTCTCGAAAGCCTGTTCCATTAATACCCGAGCGTCTTCTTCAGCAATAATCTCAAAAGCAGGGTCTAGATTTAACAAAAAAGCGTTTTCGCGCAAAATACGAGAACAGATATCATGTATGGTCGAAACCCAAGCGTCATCAGTTTTAAGAGCCTCGCTCACCAATCCCTCAGCAAGAAGTTGGTTTTTAATTCGAGATTTCAGCTCCCCCGCTGCTTTTTTCGTAAATGTCGTTGCCAACACTTCATCGATACTCCGTAGATATGAAGAATCACTCGAGCCCTGAGGTAAAAGAGCATAGACTACGCGCTGAGTGAGCGTGAAGGTTTTTCCGCTTCCCGCTCCTGCGGCAACCATTAGGGGTTTATCGAGAGTTGTTATCACCTCTCGCTGTTGAGGAGTAGCTGTTTCAAGATTCATTGGCATTTCCGATCACAATTTGCAACAGAGCAATAGGTGCAAGCCTTAGAGTTACAGGGGTTGGGAGCTATATCTCCTGAAAACATGCGTTTTAAATACGGAACTAAAGCTTCCTCAACTAGATCAAGATATGCGCCAAAATTCATCGCCACAACACTTGTTTTTTTGGCAAAACTAGAAAGATCAAGAACAGACTCATTGTAAGAACCCGCGAGAGTTTCACCATCTTCCATAGAACGATACGAAAGATACAGTGCGCCTGAACAAGTTTTATCAGGAAATATCTTTCTGAGAGCTTGAGCATAAATAAGTGCTTGAATTTTTTGAGGAAGTGAAAACTCTTGCTTATCAGGGTTATAACCCGCCTTGTGATTAGCAATGTTTCCTTTGTAGTCAAAAACAACGAAATTTTTGCCATCCGAACTCACATCAACACGATCAACCCGCCCAATCAACGGTACACCCGCATACAGAATACCATCAGATACCGTAAGTGCCTTTTCATGACAGGCGGGGACGTAGGAAGGCAGCATCCTGGCCTGCTGCTCTAAAGAAGCAAGAAGAGTTTCTTTTAAGTGCTCACCCTCTATTATGTCGAGCTCAGATTCCAATACATAGTGAGCTGAATCGTCTTCTGTCTGCTCTTTAAGCTTCTGTTCAAACAAGGTATTAAATATCTTTGAAACCTGCTCAAAATTGGCTTCAGTAACACGCGAAAGACTATAATCCTCCTTCATTATGCGATACAAGTCAGCGAACATTTCATGCACAAAGACACCCTGTTCGAGAGATCCTCGTTCAAAGTCGAGTTTTTTTGGATTGATTCTTCGCTCAATAAACCATCGATATGGACACATCACATACGCTTCAATGTCAGAAGGGCTCACGGCCTGTATGGGCTTGCAGTAATGAAGCTGAGTACGCGGAAGAATGAGATTGGATTTTGCGTCTTCAGAAAGCATTCCCCGAATAACTTTTGGAACAACGAGCACAGGTAGCTCTTTACTTTTGCCGGCAGCTTCCGCACAAAGTGAAGCACCTTCACTTTCTTCTTGGATAAGCAGATTATCGAATAAATACTCTTCTCCCCGCTGAAACACAAAACAACGTTCTGCATCAAGAGAAAACGGTTCTTCACTCCCTTCTTTTTCATAGAACGAAAGAAGCTCATCAAAGAAAAAAGCGGGATATGTTTCTTCCCCCTCGGGCGATACAAGAACCTGTTCACACGCAAAACGCTCAAAAGCGCATCTTTCAGCCTGCATCATCATCACGCGTTGCTCCCGTAAAAAAGACTCAGCAAATGAAATACCAAGCGCTTCATCGATATGCAAAAATGCAGCAAAAACATTACTCGAACTAAAGAAGCGCGCATCCAAATCACACATGACCACGGTATTAAACCCTTGTGGGGCAACATTAAACGCCTCATGATGAGTCGCAAATAAAACCTGTACAGGTTGATTGGCGTCAATTATTTTCCTGCTTCTAACAGTAAGGGATTCAGCAAAAAGCGAAACTTCTTCGATGGAACTATTGAACATCCTCGCCGCCTCGTAGAGAGAGCGCAAAGAAGAAATAGCCTCGAGTTCCTCCTGCAGCAAAGCCTCATCATGAGCGAAACACTTGATTGCAACATCTTTAAAGTAGTCAAGAATAAGCGAAGCATCAATGGTTTCAAAAAGTTCTTCAGCATACGAAAAATGAGAAGCTTTCTTTTCTATAACCTCTCGAATTTCTTTATCGTCAAAGCGCTTTTCGCTTCTAAGCAAGGAATTTATCTGATAGGAATCAAATATGCTTGCACCCGAATACGGGGATTTCAGATAGTCACTCAACGCACTAAAAGAATGATCCGTAAAAAATGCATGAAGCGCAAAATAACTTTTGCCAAAAAGTGTTTCTGCAAAAGGGCGAATACCAGAAACCGCCGCATTTATTTCCCTTGACTGCATGCGCGGCAAAAGTGTATCGAAGAGCTCAAGAGGAGTAGCGCACAATAATAGAACATTTGAAAAACACTGCTTTTGAATTGCATCACTAAGCCATGATTCAATTCGCTCCGCAAGCAAAGAACCTTGAGAAGTAGCTCCCGAGGGAAATAAAAACTCCACTGAAATATCTTCTGGCAATGGCTTAATTATCGTTTCAGTAAAACCCTTTGCAGCTTTATCGGCTGATGAAAACATGTCTCGATGAGCGTCAATGAATTCTTGAAGAAAAAAGGGTGGAACAAACGATTCTGACAGGAAAAAAGAGCACGAAAAAGCCGCAGTTGGGAGAAACGCAAAAGCTTCTCCTGCTTCAATAAAATGGTGTGCGAGGGCAGTTTTTTTATACGAAGCTACAATCTCAAGAACCTCACGCACAATGCCTTCATACGAATCAAGGGAATTGAGAGCGTTCTCAAAAACCGTCGAACCCGCCACTTCGTAAATATACCGAGAGAACAATTGCACTGCCCCCTCTGAAGAAGCAATTCCTCCGTGTTCACGAACAACTTTTGAAACTAAGATTGTTCGCTCCAGTGGAGAAATAAGTCTCCTTGAATCACCCCATATATCCCATTGATCTTGAAGCCAAGCAAGAAAAGGAATTACCTGCAACCCCAAAGCAGCACGTTTGGTTGTTTTGGAATAGCTTTTTCGATACAGGTCAGCTTCTTCAAAGGAAGACACAAATACTGTGGCTTTATCTCTCAATTACTGCCCCTTTCGTTTAGCACATGCATATAGTACCGAAAAAACAATAATCCATTTGCATTATCTACGCCTGTCAAGGCTTTTCTTTTAGAAAGATCACCGTATACTAAAAGTAAGCCGTTCCCGTGTTCGCGATGGACCGATGATTATTTATAGGGAGCTTCAGATTGCGCTCGGAATGGAGATTCGTATCCGTTGATACGAAAGCCAGGAAGCGCGCTGCGAGCACCCACCTAGAGTAGGTGGGTTCATCCTATAGCGGGGACGGTTTCTTTTTTCAACGACTTAGAAAGCGGCAGTACGTCTGCACTGGCTTTCCTCTTCCGAAGCAACTACCACGAAGCTGGTATTTCAAACGAAAGTTCCTCAGGCTTCCAGATAACAATCTCGCCCGCTTCCTGAGTTTTCTTCAGATCGATAACCCGCTGATTAGAAGAACCCTTCCAAACAAGGTCATAGGACTTCAATTCTTCCACAAAGGGTCCGTCAACCAAGACATCACAACATGCAAGTAAATCAGGAGCTGATTTATGAGGATTTCCTGCCATAAGATCTTCATAGCGATACCCTGAATAAATCCAAAGATGATATCCAACCTTCTTTAATGCCAGTGCCAACTTTAGTACTTCCTTGCATTGGTCAAAGGGCTCCCCACCTGTAAGAGTAACGTCTTTAATAAGCTTATTTGACTGTATTTCTTTGACGATATCTTCTATATCTGCACTATAACCACCTTCAAAAGGCTGCGACTCAGGATTATGGCATCCCGGGCAATGATGAGAACATCCCTGCACAAACACAGAAAACCGCAAACCAGGACCATCAACAATGGAGTCTGATGCTGTTCCATACATCTGCAATAACGTCATTACTCTCTCCTGCACAGTTAAGCGCCCGCATAATCGCAAAAGACATGCGGGCGCTCTGCTTTTTTACAACTACCTTAAAACTAAATTGAGTGGATTTATTCCCCTCTGGTAGTTCCATGCTTAACGCGATCAGCCTCTTCTGCACGCTTTGCCTCGTTAAAGCGATCAAGCGTACCAACAAGATACCCCGTAATGCGACGAATACGTTCGAAACGAATTCCGTCTTCTTCAGTACGACCGCACTTAGGGCATCGATCCCCAATAATACCGTTATAACCACATTCCGGATCACGATCAACTGGATGATTAATGGAGCCATATCCAATGCCACTATTCTTCATATGGCGAATTACCGCCTCAAAAGCTTCAAGGTTATCAGTAGGATCACCATCAAGCTCGATATAAGAAATGTGACCACCATTGGTAAGCGCATGATAAGGCGCCTCAATAGAAATCTTATCGAAGGCATTAATGTTGTAATAAACCGGAACATGGAAGCCATTCGTGTAGTAATCACGATCAGTAACACCGGGAATAGAACCATAACGCTCACGATCCATGCGAACAAAACGACCCGAAAGACCTTCTGCAGGCGTTGCGATTAAGGAATAGTTCATGTGACGCTGCTGCGAAATTTTATCCATATAGGAGCGCATATGACCAATAATCTCTAATCCCAATTTTTGTGACTCAGGGCTTTCGCCATGATGATGTCCCGTTAACGCAACCAGCGTTTCAGCTAAGCCAATGAAGCCAACGGTGAGCGTGCCATGTTTCAAAACCTCGCGCTGCTCATCGTCGTATGCAAGCTTTTCAGAATCAAGCCAAACACCCTGACCCATCAAGAAAGGAGCATTGTAGACGCGCTTGCGTGCCTGAATTTCAAAACGCTCATCAAGCTGACCAACAACCAAAGCAAGCTTAGAATCCAAAAGATCAAAGAATAAATCTCTATCTCCCTTTGAACGAATAGCCAAACGGGGCAAGTTGATTGACGTAAAGCTCAAATTTCCGCGGCCCGTAGTAATTTCGCGCTCCGGATCGTAAAAATTACCCATTACACGAGTACGACAGCCCATATAAGAAATTTCCGTTTCAGGAGTGCCTTTGTAATACTGCAAGTTATAGGGAGCATCAAGGAAGCTAAAGTTGGGGAATAAACGCTTAGCTGAGCAGCGCATAGCCAACTTAAACAAATCATAATTTGGATCACCCGGATTGTAGTTAACTCCCTCTTTTACGCGGAAAATCTGCACAGGGAAGATAGGTGTTTCACCGCTACCAAGACCCGCCTCAGTAGCAAGCAAGATATTCTTGATAACCATGCGACCTTCTGCAGAAGTATCCATGCCATAGTTAATTGACGAGAAAGGCGTTTGAGCACCTGCACGAGAATGCATGGTATTGAGATTATGAATCAAAGCTTCCATAGCCTGGAAGGTGGCACGATCTGTATCGCGCTTTGCAGCAGTTTCAGCATAATGAAGGACTTTTTCAGCAGACTTTTCTTCCAAACCGAGCTCGCTAAGCTCTGCATGAACAGCAGAAACAAACGTAGTATTCATTACCAATTCAGCAACTTTACCCGTTTCACCTTCTACCCTACCAACAATGATCTCGCTGGTCTCTCTTGGGTTTTCAATCTCGGTCAAAAGCTCAAGAGCTTCTGCGAGATGCTTTTTATACAGACGGCGATACGTTTTCTTAACGCCAAGTGCTAGACCATAATCAAAGTCACAAATTGACTGTCCACCGTGCTGATCGTTCTGGTTCGACTGGATAGCAATACAAGCAAGCGCCGAATAGCTGGCAATATCATTTGGTTCGCGCAAAACGCCATGACCTGTAGAAAAACCACCCTTGAACAACCTACGAAGGTCGATCTGGCAGCACGTAGTGGTAAGGGTGTAAAAATCCATATCGTGAATATGAATATCACCCTCGCGATGAGCCTTCGCAAAACGAGGGTCTATCACACACATCTCGTAGAACTGCTTTGCAGCTTCAGAACCATACTTCAACATGGTACCCATGGCGGTATCCGCATCGATATTGGCGTTTTCGCGCTTCATATCAGAATCGCTCGCCTTAGAGAAGGTGATGTCTTTGAGGGTTTGAACGAGCCTACTATTAACATCACGAACACGGCTGCGCTCTGCGCGATACAGAATGTAAGCCTTTGCGGTCTGGCCAAAATTCTCTTCAATCAGTTCCTGCTCAACAAGATCCTGAATGCCCTCAACGGTAGGAACTCCCTCTATGGCCCCCTGCTCGAGTTTATCAACTACTGAACGAGTAATCTGTTCTGCAACATTACGATCCTGCATTGCACCAGAAGCCTGAAATGCTTTCTCAATAGCATCGACAATCTTGGTCTGATCAAACTGAGTCTTGCGACCGTCACGTTTGATAATTTCAGTAATCATAAGCTCTTATCCTCCATTTCAAAACGAAACCTCTTTTCTTGTTTTGCGTACTTAAAAGTTTTGCTTTATCTTTCAAACACAAACCACAAGAGGTTTTTCTATTAACAAAATTCTCCACCACGATTTATATATGTTTTCCCCATTAAAATGAGGTTTTCCACAACTTATATTTCTTGATCATACTATATGTTGTTGTCTGTCTATTTTTTACGTATAGATATAGTATTATCAGAGCGCAGTTAGTCAAGACCAAAGATCCACAAAAGGCTAATGTTTGATAGAAAAAGCAAACAATTGCTAGGCGACTGAACCGTAAACGTAGCCCCAGCCATGACTCGATAAAGATGAATTAATCTGGCCACACAAACGTAGCCTTGAATAAGAGCCAGGCGGTAATAAAGAAATAATTTCCTGCAAGTCTTCGTTTAAGCCAAACGCTTCAGCCTGAAGAACAACATCAAGACGACTCACACATTCATCTTGCAGATAAAGCGAATCAATAAATTCTTGCAATATGCCATAGTGCGGGCTTTTTTCTCTCATCGCTTAAACCTTCCGAACTTCGTTTAGAGCAAAACGTCTTTGCCCGACAAGGCCGCGACCAAAGCACCTGTGTAAGAAGGTGTGGCATTTCCTGCCCCACGAACGAACTGAACGCCCCATTGCTGCAACTTCAAACCTGCATCAATAAAAGAATCAGGATAGTAATAAGGGTTATCACGCGTGGGGTTAAGCTGTCCAGAATTAGGCTCATTCACGATGAGTTCAACGAGTAGCGGTTTGGTAGAAGATTCCTTTACGGTTTTCACGAGAGGCTCAAGTTCTTCGATAGGTAAACCTGAACGAATACCAACGACGTCGGCACCATATTCACATGCCATAGCAATAGCGTCACCGAGAAGATAATTCTTAGCTAACGCTCCCTCGTCATTAAGTTCTACTGAAGCAAAAACTACGCCGTCATACACTGCCCGAGCGCCCATAAGCGCGCATTGCAAATCGAAGGCATTAGTAAAGCCAGAAAAATACATGGCATCAAACGGATATTTGCTCAGAACTTTTATGGCATTTTGGTACTGCATGCGAGACTGTTTAAGAGAGGGGCCACTCGACTCATCAAGAGGAAGACCCGTTGGCCCAACAGAAGCAATTAGATGCTGAGGATTAAAGCGTGATACTGCTTGATAAATGTTTTCAGCCATATCTTGCGCTCTATCTTCAAAACGAGCTTGAGCAAGGCGCGCATTGGTTATTTCGTCGGTAGGAGCAACAAAACAGGGGGTACCAACAATTGACTCAAACTTAAAAGCCTCTTCGAAAAGCTCGGGTTCACAGAGAGAAACGTAAATTTTGTCCTGAAGACCACTGAAGCCCTGAGCTTTAAGCGTATGCTCGATAGGAGTAGACATAACCAACATATCTCGATTGAGTCGAAGTTGAATATCTGGCATAACAACCCTTTCCTATCCTAACTACTTACCAGCCTTCGAAACATACTACGGCATCAAAGGCTAATACCAACAAGAATCAGACAAACACAAGAATAATCACCAATAATTCTGACATGAATGCAAATGTGAACCCGTTCACCGAACGTAAATCCCATTGTCCAATATCGAGCAAAAAACTATAGATTGAATATGCCCACCTACCTATAATCGGTTTTGCAAATATGGTCCCCTCCCAAATTTGCTCTGCTTTTTAAAGCAGGCGGCACCGATCCCCCCAATATACCGGTGCCGACTCCCTCCTTGTGAGCCCGCAGAGACCCCCTCTCACGGGCTCCTCCTCTTTTTATGCAAAAAAAATAAAACCCTATAGCAGATTTAAAGCAGACTAAAACCAAAAAGTACTTTTAAAACTCTGCTTATCCCTGAAACTGCATTGACGCAAAGGTATGGCACAAAAAATCCGCCGGTTTTCTTCACCTCGTAAAACGAAGAAAACACAAGCGGATCAATAAAACTATTGCCAAAAAAGAAGAGTTACGTCCTAAAAACATTAATTACTTGTTTGATTTAAAGCGCTCATAAAGCCTATTGTTGGTATCAAGCCAGCTTTCAATGGTGCCTGTGTCAAAACCGTCTTCCCCATCAATAACCAACGCGTACATTTCTTCTTCTTTAAGAAGCTCGTCAAGTGCATCCGTAAGCTGAATTTCTCCACCAGCACCAGGCTTGACTTCTGCCAACAAATCCATAACCCGTGGAGTAAGAAGATAACGACCAAATACAGCAAGATTAGTTGGGGCTTCTTCCACTGGTGGTTTTTCAACCAAAGAAGAAATTTTCCATACGTCATCATTAATCTGCTCGCCCGCAATAACACCAAAACGATCAACCTGATCTTCAGGAACAGGAAGAACCGCAATAACACTTGCACCATTATGAGTATCGGACACTTCTTTCATCCTGATAAGCATCTGATTATCAGGAACCAAGACATCACCAAGCAAAACAAAAAAGGATTCACCTTCAATTTTACTTGCGGCGCAATGAACAGCATGACCAAGACCTAGAGGTTCTTCCTGATAGACGTAGCTCACATTTAGGTTGCCTGCATGAGCAACTTTGTCAGCATAGGAATCTTTTCCACGCTCACGAAGCTCAGCCTCTAGAGCAGGATTTGGCGTGAAATGTTCTTCGATAGATTTCTTATCGTGACTATTGATAATAATTACTTCGTCAGCCGCAGAAGCCAAACCCTCTTCAACGACATACTGAATAGCAGGCTTATCAACAACAAGGAGCATTTCCTTTGGTTGAGCTTTAGTTGCGGGTAAGAAACGGCTGCCAAGACCAGCAGCAGGAATAAGAGCCTTCATACAATTCCTCTCAAATATCAAAGTAGCTTTGTTATCTTATCAAACATTTCTTTGCGAGTCCGATTCGCTTGACAGATAATATTCAGGGCGTACAATCAAATTCGCACTTTGGGGATGTAGCTCAGTTGGGAGAGCGCAGCGTTCGCAATGCTGAGGCCGTGGGTTCGATCCCCATCATCTCCACCATAGAAAACGAGCAGGTATGGAAACATGCCTGCTTTTTTGTTCTCACAGAATTGCAGGGATCGAACCCATTAGGGTGGAATTCCGTTAAGAAAACCATCCTGTGAATGGTTTTTAGGAATTCGCCCGAAGAGCGTAAGCTCTGAGGGAATGAGCATGAGCCTGGCGAATGCGAGATCCCCATCATCTCCACCATAGAAAACGAGCAGGTATGAAAACATGCCTGCTCACATAAAAAAGCGAGCCCGAAGGCTCGCTTCACATAACCCCATATTCATTAAACAGCTAAATAAGCGGTTCCTTAGCAGCTTCCTCAGCAACGGGCGCAACGGAAGTCTCCTCTTCGGTATCTTCCTCAATAAAAGAGCCAAAGATTTTTTCACCATTCTGACTAAGCTCAACCATTCCCGTAAGAACATCAACATACTGATAAGACTGACGTGCAGAAGCTCCTCGTTTACGCTGAACTTCCATGATGAAAAGCTGAGGATGAACCTGCATCAATACGCCTTCTGACTCGACAATCTTAGAACGACCCATGTTGGCACGAACACGCAACTTCTGACCCACAAATTCAGTCAACGTATCGTGAATAGTAGTAATAATCTGTGCTTGCTTAGCTAAATCCATATACCTAATCCCCTTTTGGACACAATTAAACTCATGTATTCTAACATGCAATTTGATTAGATTATCAAAGAATCTGCAAACGGCATATCTTCCTTACTTGCATTACGAATCAAGATTCTTATAGCACCGGTCATTCCTAAATACTTTTCTTTACACAAGGAAGCAATTTTGAAACAAGGACGGGCTAAAGTACTCTTAAAAATGCTGAACAAAATCTAAATACGTCTTACCCAAACACAAAAACTCTTCCTGAGACAATGATTCACCACGCACGTTTTTATCGATTTCTGCCTGCTCTAAAAGATCAGGAATATAAGAGAGTACGGCTTCGTTTCCTGTCTGAGGATTACTGAAATACGTTTTCATGGAGTTTGAGATAGTCTTTCGACGGTTAGCGAACGATGCATCCGCCATTACCATGGTCGCCTTGCGAAGATCAGAAGGAATGGGATCTTTTTTTCTGTCAAGCCTAATCACAGCACTCTTTACCCTCGGAGGAGGAAAAAAGTTTCCTTCAGAAACCGAAAAACGTGAGACATAATCACAAAACAATCCGAGTTTTACCGTATAGGCACCATAGTTTTTTGTGCCTAATGTGGCGCACATTCTGTCAGCAACTTCCGCCTGAACCATCACCGTAGCGCTTTGGATAGAAGAAAACCGTTCAAAATAATCAAGAACAATCGTAGCGGCAACCGCATAGGGCAAATTGGAAACAAGTTTATTGGGAAGAACTAGAAAGTCGGATTCTTTTATCTCGAGCGCATCCCCTTCAATAAGCGTAAAACGATCGAGATAGTGCTCACAGGTTTGCGCCAAAACGGAAGGTAGGTCCGCATCCCGCTCAATAGCAATAACCCTACCCGCCCTCTGAAGAAGAGCAATACTCAACGTTCCAATACCAGGGCCAACTTCAACAACCACGTCTTCTTGCGACAGCTCCGCAAGGTCACAGATGCGAGAAACTACGCCATCGTTGATCAGAAAATGCTGCCCTAAGGCTTTCTTGGTCATAAGACCAAACGATTCCAAAACGGCACGAGTTTCGGATACCGACGCCAAATACGAAAGTTTTGTCATGAAAGATCCTTTGGAATGATGAGATCGGACGCTTTGATTTTTTTAGGTGAATCATAGCCGATGAAATCCTGCATCAACGAAACGCGTAAGTCTGCAAGAGCAAATGACGATGTCACCTCAGAAAAAAGAGACTGGTATCCATGAGGGTCGCCCCCACTACCTACTACGTACAAAAAAGCGGGCCTTTTCCGAGGGAGCGGCTCTCCACTCTTCTTTATTGCAAGCCTACGCCAAAAAAGAGGCTGTAATCTATCAAGCACTGCCTTGAACTGCGAAGGTGTGCCAGAAAAATAAACAGGAGAAACAACAAAGACGTAATCTGCCGTCAAAAGATCTTCAATTAACTGCGCCATTTCATCTTGAATAATACATTCTCTTTCGGCTTCGCAATAATCACACCCATTGCATCCCTTAATAGCTATATCGGAAACATCAAAGCGCCGAATACTTAATTCAGAATATTCCTCCTCGAGACGCTCAAGCAGCAAGCCCACAACATGAGAAGAAAAACCATTGGGACGAGGAGAAGCTTGTATGACTACGATTTCTGCCATGCAGTCACATCTCTATCCAAAAGCGAGCGAGCATTACAATAGAGCCGAGGCAATACCTGCTGTTCAAAACGAGAAACATCACTCACATCATCTGAATCCGCCAAAACTTCAACCATTTTTTGAGCCGTAAAAATGGTATGTTCAGGACCACACTCCATCCCCCGCATGGGCTCTGGCGTCATGTAGGGACTATCTGTTTCCGTAAGAAGATGATCAATCGGAGCCGAAGCAGCTGATTCGCGAACTTCATCGGCATTTTTGAACGTTAAAGGCCCACCAAAAGCAACGTAACAACCTAAGTCTAGCCACGGCTTCAAAGTTTCTTTATCAAGGTTATAACAATGCAAAAGCACTCCTGCGGAAGGCACTCCCTCATCAGACAAAATCTCAAACCCCTCATCATGAGCTTCTCTCATATGTAAAAGTAGCGGGAGGCCCGTAACGTGGGCAAGTTGAATCTGTCGCCTAAAAACCTCACGCTGAACCGGGCGAGGTGAAAAATCGTAATGATAATCGAGTCCCACTTCGCCAATAGCGCAAACGAGAGGATTCTTGAGCGCCCGCAATAACTCATCTTCAACTGTCGGAGTATAGTCTTTGGCGTTATGAGGATGACAACCCATAGCAACGCGAACATGAGGTACTTGGCAGACATATGCTTCAAGACCGTGATTCAAGAGCAACGAACGAGCTTGCTCTTGCCACCGAGAAAGATGAGTCAGTGTTGTTTTGGAATCCTCGACAGGATCGGTAATGGAACAAATAAAACGAACGTTCCAAAAAGCACAACGAGCCAAGTTTAAAGCGGGCTGATGAAGCATTTCCAGATGCGCATGAGTATCTGCTATTACGGAAGAAAGCCGAGGGGCTTCTACAACTCTCACTCTTCCCTTTTTACGTTTCTGAAAAAAATCGAGAAAAAAGCTTGTTGCTTGTTCAAATTCTTCTGCAACAAAAGTTTGACCAGGAGCATATAAAATGCCCTGGTCAATAAGTTTTTGCATCTGTTCTAACTCGGTAGGCAACATATACTGTTACTCGATTGAGAAATCGATCGCATCAACATCCAAACGGGGATACAGTGGATCGCCAATAGTAATTTCTAAGCCAGAAGCAAGCTGACCCCATTTTGACGCCGCTTCAATATCGGTAATATCGAACACATTGCCCAAACTCATACGATTAAAAACCTCAACAGACGTATTAGGCATGAAAGGCGCCATATATAAAGCAATGATTCGAATAGCCTCAAGCGAGTTATAGATTACCGCAGCAAGCTCATCTGCCGTCTCTTCACTCTTGGCCAAATTCCAAGGAGCGGATTCTTCAACGTAGAGATTTACGCGACCTGCAAGCTTCTGAACTGCAGCAGCCGCGCCCGAAAAGTCAACGTTGGTCATGCAGTTATCAAATTCAGAATACAACCCCTCTGCAATCTCTTTCAAAGGATTGCTTTCTGCATCGAGAGGCACCGAGGGAACCTTAGAGCCGAAATATTTCTTTGTCATATTGAATACGCGAGAACAGAGGTTTCCCCAAGTGTTTGCAAGATCAGCGTTATAAACCTGCACCATACGCTCAATAGAAATAGAGCCATCATGGCCAAATTGCACATCCGAAAGGAAATAGTAACGGTACGCATCAACACCAAAGACTTTAACCAAATCTGCAGGTTTTAACGCATTGCCTTTAGACTTAGACATCTTCTCACCCTTCGTGAGCAAGAAGCCGTGTCCAAATACCGTATGCGTAACAGGCATACCAGCCGCCATAAGCATTGCAGGCCAAATTACACAATGGAAACGCGTAATATCCTTGCCTACAAAGTGATATTGCATAGGCCAACGCGCATCAAATTCACCTTCACGCTCAGGATCTCCGTAGCCAATCCCAGTAAGGTATGCCAGCAAAGCATCCGCCCAAACATAGGCAACATGCCCATCATCAAAAGGCAGAGGAACACCCCAGTCAAAGGTAGAACGAGAAATAGAAAGATCCTTAAGACCGCTCTTAACAAACGAAACAATCTCGTTCTTACGTGTCTCAGGACGAATGAAATCGGGATTTTCCTCGTAGAAAGCAAGTAACTTATCCTGAAAGTCAGACAATTTAAAGAACCAGTTTTCTTCGCCACTAGCCTTTTGAACTGGGCGCTTGCAGTCAGGGCAAACTAATTCACCCTCTTCGTTTTTCTCCAGGTCAGACTCGGCATAATAGGTTTCTTCATGAACGCAGTACCAACCCTCATAAGAACCCTTATAGCAGTAACCCTTGTCATACAAGTCCTGCCAAAACCTCTGAACGGTACGTGCATGACGAGGTTCAGTAGTACGAACGAAATCAGTGTAGGTAATATCGAGCATATCCCAAGCATCACGAAATGCAGGCTCCATAGAGTCGCACCATTCTTGAGGATTCATACCCTTTGTCTCAGCCGTGTCCGCAACCTTTTGACCGTGCTCGTCCATGCCAGTTACAAAGGCAACGTCGTAGCCGTTGAGGCGCTGATAACGAGCAACAGCATCAGCAGCAATGGTGGTATAGGCAGTTCCTAAATGAGGTTCCGCATTTACATAATAGATAGGGGTCGTAAAAGAATAGGTACCCTTCGACATAATAGTCATGCTCCTTTTCTGCCTCAGACAAATGAAATCTTTGGCGGATAGCGATTAAACGCACCCTTAGGTGCGCTTCGTAACCAAATACGTTTTCGTATTCTACCATGCGTAAAGAATATGATCTGATGTTTTTCGTGATTAGAGATTATGAACTAAATCATAGGCACTATTGCGTGACAAACCAAGTTCACGGCGCAAATAAGAAACAATTTCTTTCTTGGTTAAGGTCCCTTCAGAAAGAAGCTTCCGAGCAATTTCCTGAGCATCTTCTTCCTGCTCCTGTTTTTGGGAAATGAACTCTTGCTCACAAGGCGCATCGATTACAAGAACGATTTCCCCCTTTAGACTTCCTGCGTTTTCGCGCTCAGAAAACACCTCATACAACTCTTGAGCGCTCCCACGAACTACCTCCTCATGAAGTTTAGTGAGTTCGCGACAAACGGCAACTTTGCGAAACGGAAGAAGAGAAGCAATGTCTTGCAAAGCCGATACAAGGCGCTGGGGACTTTCATAAAAAACAAGCACTGCTTCTAATGCACGCAAGGACTCCAACAAGCGCATTCTTTCCCCAGATTTACGAGGAAAGAATGCGCCGAAATAGAAGCTTTGAGCGGTAAAACCGCTCGCAACGTAGGCGGTTGCAACCGCCGTTCCCCCGGGAAGGACCTCAACGTTTTGTCCGGCTTCATACACAGCAGCAATTAAACGCTGACCGGGATCGGACACTCCAGGCATACCTGCGTCGCTACAGTAGGCGATGGTTTCGCCCTTGGCAATGCGGTCAACTATTCGAGAAGCTTGATGAGAAATTGTTGCCTCATCAAGCCTCTCTAGGCGCTTTTCGATTCCAAGTGCAGAAAGAAGCTTGCCCGTAACACGTGTATCCTCGCAGCAAACAACATCGCAGGCCTCAAGAGCCTGTAAGCATCGCTTAGTAATATCCCCCAAATTACCTAAAGGAGTTGGACAAATAACAAGCTTTCCCACCGTTACCTTCTTTTTGTTTTTAGACTATTTCAGCAGCGACAATGATTTCAACTTCAATAAGAGCACCCTTTGGCAAGCCAGCTACCCCTACCGCAGAACGCGCAGGAAGATGATCGGTAAAGTACCGACCGTATACCTCATTAAAAGCCGCAAAATCTTCGATGTTCTTCAAAAAACAGGTGGTTTTAACCACGTGATCAAATGTTGCATCAGCAGCTTCAAGTAAACCTGAAATGTTTTTCATAACCTGTTCAGCCTGCTCTTCGATCGTTGTGCCCACCATTTCCCCCGTCTTAGGATCAAGGGCAATTTGACCAGAAGCAAAAAGTAGTCCGTTAGTTTTAATAGCCTGCGAATACGGTCCGATAGCGGCAGGTGCTTTGTCCGTTGAAACTGTTTGCATTTCGTCTCCATTCGATGACTTTCAATTGCATAAACTTTATAGGGTTTTAGCCCAAACAAACAACTTGTAGTATAAACATCAATACGTAAATAGCGAAAGATCAACCTAGTAAAGATCCGAGGATTCTATGCTGACACTGGAAACATTCGAAGAAGCGGCAAAAAAAGTAAAAGAAGTAACACAAGAAACGAAACTCATTTACAGCCCACATTTCAGCAAAGAAACCAACAACGAAGTTTTTCTCAAACCAGAAAACATGCAACGCACAGGAGCCTATAAGGTTCGTGGTGCTTATTTCAAAATTAGCACCCTTACTGACGAAGAACGTGAACGGGGACTTATCACTGCCTCTGCGGGTAACCACGCACAGGGCGTTGCATACGCCGCTCGCAAATATGGCGTGAATGCCACTATCGTTATGCCAACCACCACTCCCCTCATTAAGGTTGAACGCACCAAGGAGCAAGGAGCAACCGTTGTTCTTGAAGGCAATGTATATGACGAATCCTACGAACATGCTCTTACCCTTGCCGAAGAACAGGGTCTGACCTTTATTCACCCTTTTAACGACCCCATTGTTGCAGCAGGTCAAGGAACCATTGCAATGGAAATCATCCAAGAGCTTCCCCTAGTTGATATCATTTTGGTTCCCATTGGAGGCGGCGGATTAGCGACAGGCGTTTCAACCTTAGCTAAAATGCTTAATCCTCGCATCAAGGTTATAGGTGTAGAACCAAGTGGAGCTGCATGCATGAAAGAATCCCTTAAAGCGGGGCATGTTGTAAAGCTTCCCTCGGTAAGCACTATTGCAGACGGTACTGCGGTTCAAGAACCGGGAGATATCATCTTCCCCTACATTCAGGAAAACCTTGACGATATCATCACGGTAGACGATGACGAAATAATTGTTTCCTTCTTGGATATGGTCGAAAACCATAAAATGATTGTTGAGAATTCAGGCCTTCTTACTGTAGCAGCGCTCAAACACCTCAACGACCACGGCAAAAAGGTTGTTTCCATTCTTTCAGGTGGCAACATGGACGTAATTACTATGTCGAGCGTAGTTCAGCACGGTCTCATTCAGCGTGATCGCATCTTTACTGTTTCAGTTCTTCTACCCGACCGTCCTGGCGAGCTTGTTCGTGTAGCTCAGACTATCGCAGAATGCAACGGTAATGTTATCCGTCTTGACCACAACCAGTTCATCACAGCAAATAGAAATGCTGCTGTAGAACTCCGTGTAACCATTGAAGCCTTTGGCACTGAACACAAGCAACAAATTGTTGAAGCGCTTGAACAAAAGGGATTCCGCCCAAGACTCATTCAAGCAAAACTGTAAAGAATCGCAAAAAGGGTTGCAGAGTTTTTACTCCGCAACCTCTATAAACCGCTTCATAAACGTAACCCATGAATCAGGGAGCCAAATGACTCCCTGATTTTTATTTTGCCTCTTTCGTTTCGAACTTGAGCTCTTCAATCTCTGCTTCTGTACAATACGTTGAACAGCTCATTTCATCACAGCTTTCCTTGTTGGCAGGACGAGGAAGGGAATGAGCCTGTTGCTTCTTTTCCGCTTCAGCCATATTTGCCTTCGCCACTGAAATCATCAACTTGATACGGTTGAGTTGGTTAACCTCAGAAGCGCCAGGGTCATAGTCAACAGCAACGATATTCGTTCCTTTATAACGACGACGAAGCTCTTTAATAACCGCCTTACCAACAACATGATTTGGAAGACAAGCGAACGGCTGAGCGCAAACAATATTAGGGGCACCACCCTTAATGAGTTCGACCATTTCAGCCGTGAGTAGCCAACCTTCACCCATGGAATTACAATGGCTCAAAATTCCATCAGTGTACGAAGCAAGTGTCATAATATCAGTCGGCGGCTCAAAACGACTCGATTTCTTAAGCGCATCATTGCAAGGTTTGCGGATTTTAGCAATGGCAGATAATGCAACTTTTGCACCAAACGCACCTTTTTTCGATTTGCCTACAGGGTCTTTCTGTAGGATCGAATTCGCAATAGCAAACAAGAAGAATTCGATTAAGCCAGGAACAACCGCCTCGCAACCTTCAGACTCAATTACATCAATAAGCTGGTTGTTGGCTGTAGGGTGGAACTTAACCAGAATCTCACCAACAACGCCAACACGCGGCTTAGTTCCTTCACCTTGAAGGGGTAAGCTGTCGAAGTCAGAAATAATAGCACGAACGGTCTTTTTATAGCGACCCATTTTCTCGCCCTCTGAAACTTGCTCTTTGCACTTAGCCATCCAATAGTTGAAAAGATTATCCGCAGACCCTGGCTCGCACTCATACGGACGAGTTCGATATAGACACTGCATGAGCAAGTCGCCATAAATCAACGCAAACACCGCGTTATAGAGCATAGTTGCCGAAATATGGAAACCAGGATTTACTTCGCCTAAGTCTTTAAATGATAAGGCAATAACAGGTACATGCGCCAAACCTGCAGCCTTAAGAGCTTTACGAATCAAGGAAATGTAGTTTGTAGCACGGCAACCGCCACCTGTTTGAGTAATGATTACCGCAAGTTTATCAGTGTCATAGCGACCAGAAAGAACCGCTTCCATAATTTGACCCGTAACCAAAATGGAAGGATAACAAATATCGTTATTAACATACTTCAGACCCGCATCAACCGCACCGTGGTCAACAGAGGGCAAAAGCTCAAGGTTGTAGCCGTTTGATCTAAAAATAGGAATGAGTAATTCGAAATGAATAGGCGCCATCTGGGGACAAAGAATCGTATACCCCGCTTCTTTCATTTCCTCGGTAAAGGGCACTCGATCAAACTTCGTTGACGCAGCCTTACGACGAATATTTCGAGCAACAACCGCACCCGCTTCAGCTTCTCGTGCACCCGTCTTAGCTTCTATGCGCGCCTCGACATCTTCACGCAGCGCATCAATCTTAATATCTGCAACTGGACAACCCCCTTCAACAACATTGGCTTCCGCTTCTTCATCAGCTTGATCTTTAAGCGCCGCCAACAAAGAACGAACACGAATACGTGCCGCACCTAAGTTAGACACTTCGTCAATCTTTAATACGGTATAGATTTTGCCTGAATCTTCTAAGATTTCCTGAACCTGATCAGTAGTAAGCGCATCAAGCCCACAACCAAAGCTATTGAGCTGGATAAGATCAAGATCGCGACGCTGGGTAGCTACCTTTGCTGCCGCATACAAACGCGTGTGATACATCCACTGATCAACAACACGAATAGGTCGTTCGACACTGCCAAGATGCGCAATAGAATCTTCCGTTAACACAGCAAGGCCAAAGCTGGTAAGCAATTCAGGAATAGCATGATTGATTTCAGGATCCAGATGATAGGGACGACCTGCTAAAACAATACCATGAGTTCCTGTTTCTTCCATCCATTTAAGAGTTTCGACGCCCTTATTATGGCAGTCCTGCTTGAATGTAAGATCTTCCGCCCAAGCAACCTCAACCGCTCTATTGATTTCTTCTTGGCTTGGCAGACCTGCTTTTCCTCCCATAAGTTCAGGATATTCTTCAACAAGTTCAACAAAAAGACGTTCTTTCAGATTTTCCTTTTTGTCGTAGGGTAACCAAGGGTTCAAAAACTTAATGGGGCTTTCCTTTAGCTCATCAATGTTGAGCTTTAAAGCTTCAGCATAGCTTGAAACAATAGGGCAATGGAAGTGATTTCCCGCCGTTTCATCTTCTTGTCGCTCATAACGCGAACAAGGCATCCAGATGAAGTCGATATCTTTCTGAAGCAGATTCATCACATGGCCATGAGATAGCTTTGCAGGATAGCAAACACTTTCACTTGGCATAGATTCAATACCAGCTTCATAGGTTTTCTTTGTTGAAGGATCTGAGATTTCAACCCTGAAGCCGAGTTCGGTAAAGAACGTAAACCAGAATGGATAGTTTTCATACATATTGAGCGCACGAGGCATGCCCACCGTACCTCTGGTAACTTCATCTTTTTCCAGAGGTTTATAGCTAAATAGACGATTGGTTTTCCACTCAAAAAGATTGGGAACGTTTGACTTTTCGCTTACGGCGCCAACACCCTTTTCGCAACGATTACCCGTGATAAAGCGGCGATGTTTTCCCGTGATGTCATCAATACCAAAATCATTGATAGTGAGCAAGCAGTGATTCGAACATGCCTTACAGCGAACAGAGCGATGCGTTGGCTCGAGGTTTTGAAGAGTTTCTGCGTCAAGCATGGTGGTGTAGACCTCATGACCTACGCGCTCAACTTCTGCCTGATGGCGATCACGCGCCAGAAGCGCAGCACCAAAAGCACCCATATTACCTGCAATATCAGGGCGAACAGCCTTTGTTTCACTCAGCTGTTCAAACGCACGCAGAACCGCATCGTTTAAGAAGGTTCCACCCTGAACAATAACCTTATCGCCTACCTCACGCGGGTCACGAATTTTAATTACCTTGAAGAGCGCATTTTTAATAACCGAAAGAGCCAGGCCGGCAGCAATATCTCCCACCGTTGCGCCTTCCTTCTGAGCCTGCTTAACACGACTGTTCATGAACACGGTGCAGCGACTGCCAAGATCAACCGGATGTTCTGCGCTGATGGCACTCTGGGCAAATTCAGAGATTTCCAAGTTTAAGCCCGTTGCAAAGCTTTCTATAAACGACCCACAGCCTGAAGAGCAAGCTTCATTAAGCATGATGTGATCAATGACTCCGTCTTTAACACGCAGACATTTCATATCCTGACCACCGATATCAAGAATAAACTCAACACCTGGAAGCATTTCCTGAGAGCCACGCAGATGCGCAACGGTCTCAATCTCGCCCGAATCAACTCGTAGCGCCTCAAGCAGCAGTGCTTCACCATACCCTGTTACGGTAACATGGCCGATTTTTACCTTAGGTTGACCTTTTTCATCTTTTGGAAGAACGGTATACAAATCTGCAATGGCGCGTTTCGCACATCCCAATACGTCACCTTTATTGTTAACGTAAGAACTCCAAAGCAAGCTGCCATCTTCAGCAATAAGAGCCGATTTAAAGGTTGTAGAACCAGCATCTATACCCAAATAGGCAATACCCTCATAGGTATCCAGATCTGCGCGAGCAACCTTTTCTTTGTCATGGCGCGCTTTGAATTCCGCATATTCTTCCTCAGAAGCAAACAAAGGATCGAGACGCACAACTTCGCTGCCTTGAACATCACCTAAGTTTTTGAGACGCTCAACAACACTACTAAGAAGCTCCGCCTTACCTTCCATACTTGCAAGAGCGCAGCCACTCGCTACAAAAAGATGGGCGTTTTCAGGAACTATGATGTGATCATCATCAAGCTCGAGCGTTTCGTAAAAACGTTTACGAAGTTCAGGAAGATACTGCAACGGACCACCTAAAAAGGCAACGTTACCCCTGATAGGACGACCACATGCAAGGCCTGAAATAGTCTGAGTTACCACCGATTGAAAGATAGAAGCCGCAATGTCTTCCTTCTTGGCTCCTTCATTCAAAAGAGGCTGAACATCGGTCTTCGCAAAAACACCACAGCGCGATGCGATAGGGTACAAAATAGTGTGATGCTGAGAAAGTTCATTTAAGCCAGAAGCATCAGTATCTAAAAGTGAAGCCATCTGATCAATAAAAGCACCCGTACCACCCGCACAGGTTCCGTTCATGCGCTGCTCTATGCCGTTATCAAAATAGATAATCTTGGCATCTTCACCACCAAGCTCAATAGCAACATCGGTCTTAGGGATAAAAGTTTCAACAGCTGTTTTTGAGGCAATAACCTCTTGAACAAATTCAATACCGAGCCACTGGGAAAGCAATAAACCGCCAGAACCTGTGATTCCTACCGTAAATTCCTGTGTTGGAAACTTCTGGGCTGCTTCAGTTAAAACTTCAAGAACCGTAGCTCGAACATCAGCATGATGACGACGATAAACGGAATACACGATTTCATTCTGTGCATTTAAAACCGCAAGTTTAACGGTAGTTGACCCAACGTCAATACCGATATGTAGGGTATCGTTACCCATTATGACCTCCATTTACATCTTTATCGATTCACCGGGCTTAATAAACAGAAGGCGCATGGCAATGCGTGCCATATCTTCTGAAGATTCTTTCATCCCGGTTTCAATCCAACGCATGATTACCCCCAAATAGGCAGATGCAAAAAACGAAACATAATACTGAACCAACGGATCATTACTCTTTCGATATCGCTCATGCAAAATACTCTGAATTAAGTTGGTGCAAATCGAATCACGCAAGCGTGGCCCAAAACGAATGTCGCCCCCTGGACCTAATACCGCATGCAAAAAATCGCCCTGCAGACGAAGATAGTCAAACAGAGAAACCAAAAAAGGAAGCGGTTTTTTTGAAATCACATAAAAGGAAAGAGAAGTCAAGCTTACCTTTCTCATTTCCTCTTGAAACGTAACAAGATCATCCATAATCTCATCTTCAAGAGCCCAAAGAAGATCTTCTTTAGTTTTGAAATGATTATAGAACGTACCGCGATTCAAGCCCGCTTTAGCACAAAGATCATTAACCGTAACGTTTTCAAAGCCCTTTTCTTCCATCATAGAAATAAGAGCTGATTTAAGCGCAAGCTTTGATCGTGTTATGCGACGATCTTCACATGCCTTCGCTTCTTGCGCAGGTTTTTTAACCGCGCATAACTCCTTCTTATTGTCCTCTTGTTTGCACGCAAGATTATTTGCTCGAGTACCCAAATAAATCCTTTTGCCTGATTTGTACTTCACGTATTTCAGATTGTTAAATAAATCAACATCGTGTTGATTATCACATAATATCAATCTGACTACCAAAGAGCAACTAAGAGAGCGTATGTAATCCCCATATAACGCGGAAGGGTTATATATAAATTAGCTATACTAAACAGGCTAACAAATTTGATTAATGCCAGCAGTGCATACATGGAGGAACGATGCAGATTACGCCAGAAGAAATTGCTGAAACGCTTGCAATGGTAAGCAAACAGCACCTTGATATTCGCACTATTACCCTTGGACTCAATCTCCGAGGCTGCACTCACGAAAATGTTGACGTTATTGCTCGTAAGGTCTACGACCGCATGACTACCGCCGCAGAAAAGCTTGTTCCCACAGCAGAGCAGCTTGAGCGCGAATATGGCATCCCTATCGTCAATAAGCGTATTTCCGTTACCCCAATTGCTGAGGTATGCGCAGCAACTGATGCAACTGATCTTTCCCCCATTGCTGTTGCTATGGATAAAGCAGGCAAAGCTGTTGGCGTAGATTTCGTTGGGGGATTTTCCGCTCTTGTACAGAAGGGTGCCTCACGCGCTGACATCAACCTTATGAATTCAATCCCTAAAGCACTTGCCGAAACCGATAATGTTTGTGCTTCGGTAAATGTTGGTTCAACCCGCGCCGGCATCAACATGGATGCCGTGTTAAAAATGGCAGGTATTATCAAACAAGCAGCAGAAGCTACCGTCGATAAACAGTGCATTGGTGCTGGTAAATTAGTTGTTTTTTGCAATGCCGTAGAAGACAATCCCTTTATGGCAGGTGCTTTCCATGGATCAGGCGAAGCAGACGCCGTTGTAAATGTTGGCGTTTCGGGTCCTGGTGTTGTTAACGCCGTTTTGCGCGAAATGCCGAAGGATGCAGATCTCACCAGCATTGCTGAAGCAATTAAAGCAACTGCATTCAAAATCACACGAGCAGGCGAGCTTATGAGTCGCGAGGCAAGTAAACGGCTAGGCGTACAGAAAGGCATTTTGGATCTTTCTCTGGCACCTACTCCTGCCGAAGGTGATTCTGTTGCTGAAATCCTAGAAGCAATTGGCGTTGGCACGTGTGGCGGTCCTGGCACAACAGCGGCTCTTGCCATGCTAAATGATGCCGTAAAAAAAGGTGGCGTAATGGCTTCCTCTTCAGTTGGTGGTCTCTCAGGTGCCTTCATTCCCGTTTCTGAAGATGCCGGCATGATACGCGCCGCAGAAGCGCAAGCATTAAGTCTTGAAAAACTCGAAGCAATGACCTGTGTTTGCTCTGTTGGTCTTGACATGATTGCTATTCCAGGCGACACCAGCGTTGAAACCATCTTCGGCATCATTGCAGACGAATGCGCTATTGGTATGATCAACAATAAGACAACTGCCGTTCGTCTTATCCCTGCAATTGGAAAGAGTGTTGGCGAGCGTCTCGACTTTGGTGGATTACTTGGATATGCACCTGTTATGCCCGTTAATACCAACGCAGGTTCAGTGTTCGCTCATCGTGGAGGCAGAATGCCTGCTCCCCTTAATTCCCTTAAGAACTAGTAATACACGAATTGCCGTTTAGAGTTTCCAGGCGGCAATTCCATCCACGGTAATATCCTTAAGGCCCAAAAAGCTCCTCAAACCAAGCGAAACTTCTTCACCATATTCAAGCCCCTTTGAAAGGATGAGAAGTTCTCCCTGAGGAGCTTTTATTGTTCGACAGCCTTTAGCCTTGTATTGTTCTGCCGCCTTGTCAGAAACAAAAGTAACAAGCAATTCGGTGCTATCTGCGCAACATCCTTTTGGACTAATAGACTCAACAGAAATAAAGGAATACCCCTTCTTTTTCATGTATGCAATAAGTGCCTCTGAGTAAACAACTTCCATTGTTTATCCTTTGTTCTTTTAACTCATCTTTCTAAATGTGCTCACTACTCGGATTAAACGTTGCACGAATTAGATATTCGATATTTCCCTCGGGACCTTTAATGGAAGACGTTACGACCCCATCAATACTAAAGCCAGCCCCGACAAGCGATTCTTTAACTTCTTCAATTACGCGCTGCCGTACTGCTTCGTCTTGCACAACACCACGTTCAGTTTCTTCATGCTTACTTTCAAATTGAGGCTTAATAAGACCCAGAAATACTCCACCTTCACAACATAAGCTTGCAAAAACTGAAGCCAACTGAGCAATTCCAATAAAGCTCAAATCACACACAACCAAATCGAAGGGTGCACCGAGTTCTTCAGGATTAGCAAGACGTATATTGGTTCGTTCAAAAACGCGAACGCGAGGATCAGTCCGAATACTCCAAGCAAGTTGACCGTAATTGACGTCAACGCACACCACTTCCGCCGCACCTGCCTTCAAGAGACAATCGGTGAACCCGCCTGTTGATGAACCCACATCAACGCAGCGAAGACCTTCAACTTGCTCATTGAAGTAATCAAGAGCGCCCTGCAGCTTGTGTCCGCCACGTGATACAAAGGTCTTGGCGTTCTTGACAAAAATATCTGCGTCGGGCTTTATTTTCAAAGCAGCACTCGATACATACACATCGTCAACGCGTACTTCACGGGCAATAACTGCTCGCAACACCGCATCTTGATCGGGGAAATATCCCTGATCGACCAAATAATCATCAAGTCTTACTTTTGCCATACTATTAAACGTCCAAGCCTAGTCCAACACTGGCATCGCCGGTACTCACTTGAGGAGGAATGCCGGTTTCCAAAAGCGTCACCAAATCGCGCTCATTCAGTAGAGGTACGCCCAACTCTTCAGCCTTCAAACGTTTAGAACCGGCCGCTTCGCCACAGATAACAAAACTCGTTTTCTTGGAAACACTTGAAGAAACCTTCGCGCCAAAAGCCTTTAGTCTGCTCGCCGCTTCATCACGTGTCATACCCGTTTCAACCAAACTTCCCGTAAGAACAAAGGTTAACCCTTGAAGAGATTGCGGCACCGTCGATTCTTCCGCAGCAGATTCCATAGTTACTCCTGCATCTGCAAGACGCGCAATTACGCGAAGATTATCTTCAGTTCTAAAGAAAGCAAAAATACTTTCAGCAATGATTTGTCCAACACCATCAATCAAAGCTAAATCTTCCACTGTTGCCGCTTTAAGGGATGTCATAGAGGGGTACCTTTTAACGATAGTTTCTGCGAGTGTTTTACCCACGTGTCTGATACCTAGGCCAAAAACAACACGCGCTAAACTTCTGGTTTTGCTCTCTTCAATGGCGGCCATGAGCTTTTTTGCAACCGTAGCCCCTAAACGAATCGGCTCACCATGAACGGTAACTCTATCCATATCTAGGTTTTCGAGTGCCTCAAACGTGAGTGAATAGTAATCCGAGACATCTTTCACCAAACCAAGAGATAGCAAGCGCGCAATAATTTCCTCGCCCATACCTTCAATATCAAGAGCTCCGCGACTCGCCCAATGAATCAGGCGTTCATGAGCCTGAGCAGGACAATCGATTGCCACGCAGCGATAAGCCGCCTCGCCTTCTTCACGTACAATTTCTGAACCACAACTCGGGCATATCTTCGGCATATGCCACGGCTTTGCATCAGAGGGACGTAACGAAGGAATAGCGGAAAGGATTTCAGGGATAACATCTCCCGCTTTACGCACAATAACCGTATCGCCAATACGCAAATCCTTGCGCTTGATTTCATCTTCATTGTGAAGTGTTGCTCTCGAAACAGTTGAACCCGCAACCAGTACAGGATTGAGCTCAGCAACAGGCGTTAGAGCTCCCGTTCTTCCAACCTGGATAGTAATGTCGCGCAAAAGCGTTGTTTTTTCTTCGGGTGGAAACTTATACGCAATGGCCCAACGTGGAGCACGTGCCGTATAGCCCAATTCGTGCTGTAGAGCAAAATCGTTAACCTTTACCACTACCCCGTCTATTTCGTAGGGCAAATCAGCACGACGTTCAAGACATTGCTTACAAAACGCAATAACCTCTTTTCGGCTTGAACACAAACAAACATCGGGGTTTACGTGAAAACCACACGCTTTAAGCCACTGCAACAGTTCAACCTGACCCTTTGCCTGAATAGCGGAATCGCGCGCAATGGCATACATAAAGGTAGCAAGTTCGCGTTCGGCGGTAACGGCAGGATCTTTCTGGCGCAAACTACCTGCAGCAGCATTGCGCGGATTGGCAAACGTGTTCTTCTTTTCAGACAGAGCCTGCTGATTAAGTGCCTCAAAACTTGTTTTTGACATATATATTTCACCACGAACTTCTACCGCTGAAGCACTTGGTGCAATTTGAGCACGACCTTCATCAAAAAGCGTGAGGGGAATATCACTCACGGTTCGGACGTTAACTGTTACATCTTCACCAGTTGTTCCGTCTCCGCGCGTAGCAGCCTTAACCAAATAACCATCTTGATATGTAAGCGCAAGCGATGATCCATCAATTTTCAGCTCACACACCAAAGGAACAAAAGAACCAAACGCCTGCTCAACACGATCCATCCAAGCTTCTAGCTCGTCAAACGACATCGCATTATCGAGCGAATACATACGTTGCTCATGGACAACGGGAGAAAACTGCGAAGACACAGCTCCTCCAACACGCTGTGTCGGAGAAGCAGAAGAAGCAAATTCAGGATGTTCCTCTTCAAGCTTTTTCAATTCCCTCATCAGCGAATCAAAAGCTGCATCAGAAATTGCGGGATCATCAAGCACATAATAGCGATGCGTGTGGTAATCGATTTCTTTACGAAGTGCCGCTATGCGACCATAAACGTCAGAATCCGCTGATTGTTTTTCAGCCCTTGTAGCCGTTGTGTTCTCAGCAGATTCTCCCGCAAAGCGCGAAGAACTCTCAGAACGAGAGGAAGAAGTATCCTTTGTCATCAACCGACAATCTCCTTATGCTATAAAAAAACAAAAATCAATCCATCTTCACTGGATGGTCTCTACGTGAAGTAAACGAGGGTTTTGCTGTGCCTGTTTTATCACACAAGGCAACGCCTCAACCACTTCTTCAGCACAAACACTAACCATTCCATATTTCTCTGATGCCCTATTTCCCGCATCGGCATGAAGAGACACACCCATAACGGCCGCCAAAAAAGGAGAGATTCCCTGAGCGAGAAAAGAACCAATAATACCCGCTAACACATCTCCCGTACCCGCTTTAGCAAGTGCTGCTGTTCCATGAGTAACACGACACACTGATGCGCCATCAGAAATAACCGTGTCCTCACCCTTTAACACAACAAGGCACGCATAGACTTGCGCGAGTTCACATGCGAAAGATTCCTGGCTCTTATTTGTGAGGGAAAACCCTGCTGCCAAACGCGCTGCCTCGCCACCATGTGGAGTGAGAACCGTTTGAAGTCCTCGCTTTGCGCGAATGCGCAAGAGTTCACGAAGATAGTCTTCAGCAAGAAAACCAAGCGCTCCTCCATCAATAAGAAGTGGTGCTTCACTGAAGCGTACCGCCTTGATTAAAACGTCGCGTGCTTGTCTATCACCCTGGTCGACACCAGGTCCAACCACACACGCAAACGGATAATGTCCGCCAGTTTTCAGGCTTGGCATAAACACATCAAACGATTTCACGACGAGCGATGGTCTGAATAGGCGGACTTGCGAAAGATTATTCTCGCAGGTAAAAACTTCCGTATAGCCCGCACCAGCATATTCACTTGCCCAGGCAGAAAGACAAACGGCTCCAGGATATGCTTCGGATCCTCCACAAAGAATAAGCTTTCCACGTGAATACTTGTGAGCATCAGAGGAAGGATTATGGGGGGAAACCTTTATAATCGTTTCTTCACATTCCACAACAATCACTCCCTCGAATCGTTAAGGGATTGATTATCAAATAAGCTTGTCTGAATGATGGGTTTTTTAGATTCTGGATTGATTTCGTCAAGCATCTGACGAGCTTCTTTAAATTGCCTTGTTAATTCTTCGGTAGGATTAACTTTCTTTTGGGTGCGCAAATCAGAATCTGCGGTTAACGCAAGAGCGCAGGCCACCGCTTCGGAATGCGTGTACGAAAGAGAAATAGGGAGCTCGGTTACCCCCTGAGCAAAAGCTACTTCTGCAGCTTTTCGATACAACTTAACATGAGGCTTTCCCTTTGCATTAAGCACTACTTCAATATCACGAGGACCAATACCTTGAGAAAACCCTGTGCCCAGCGCCTTTAATACCGCTTCCTTCGCCGCAAAACGCGTTGCATAGTGAAAAACAGGAGAAGATGTTTTGTTGCAGTATGCGCGCTCATTTTCAGAAAAAATCCTGCGCGTAAAAGAAGGCGTACGTTCCAGAATTTTTTTCATGCGAGAGATCTCGACGATATCAACACCCATGGAAATCGAGTCGGGCAACGTAATATGTTCTTGGGTTTCTTCGCTCATACCGCGTAGCTACTCAACTGTAACCGATTTAGCCAAATTGCGAGGCTGATCGACGTCGCACCCTCGAGCAACCGCAACAGCACGCGCCAACAGCTGCAAAGGAACGCTTGCTGTGATAGGCATAAAGGCATCACGAACCTTAGGGATATAGATGACATGATCGGCAACTTTAGTGATATCGGTATCGCCTTCGGTTGCGATAGCGATAATAGAAGCACCACGCGCTTTGGATTCTTCCAAATTTGATACCGTTTTGTCGTAGGTTGGACTCTTTGTTGCAACAGCAACAATAGGGAACCCATCATCTAACAAGGCGATAGGACCATGCTTCATTTCACCTGCAGCATAGGCTTCTGCGTGAATATAGCTAATTTCTTTAAGCTTAAGAGCGCCTTCATAACACGTTGCCTCGCCCAAACCGCGACCGATATAGAGCGTAGAATCGTGTCCTTCAAAGTATTTAGCAGCCTCTTCAATAGCTGAAGTATCATGCAAAATATCTTCGATCTGAGCAGCAGTATCGGCAAGCTCAGCAAAGAACATTCGGGTCTGGGCTAGATTAAGTTTGCCTTTAACGCGACCGAGAACCAACGCAAGCAAAGTAAGACTTACCACTTGACCTGTGAAAGACTTCGTTGAAGCGACTGCAATTTCCTTATTTGCTTTGGTATAAATTACGCCATCAGATTCGCGGGCAACTGGCGAACCAATTACATTAGTGATACCGAAAACTTTCGCTCCTTTAATGCGTGCATCTCGAATAGCTGCTAACGTGTCTGCTGTTTCACCGGATTGAGAAACCGCAACCACAAGAGTGGTAGGGGTAATAATTGGATTGCGGTAACGGAATTCACTTGCCACCTCTACCTCGGTAGGAATACGCGCCCAGGCCTCAATAAGGTTTTTAGCAATGAGACCAGCATGGTAGCTAGTTCCGCAACCAATAATATATACACGATCAATATAATTGAGCTCTTCACGCGAAAGCGTAAGCTCATCGATAACGATTTCCTGGCCCACCAAACGACCTGCAAGCGTATCACGAACAACGCGAGGCTGTTCGTGAATTTCTTTCAGCATAAAATCGGGATAGCCGCCCTTTTCAGCAACATCAATGTCCCAATCGATATGCGTAATTTCAGGTTCAATCTCGCTACCACGCTCATCAAAATACCTAATGCCTTCAGGCTTCATTACCGCAAACTGATTGTCTTCCAAAATAACAACATCTCGCGTTGCATCAATAAGAGCAATAATGTCTGAGGCAACATAGCTACCATCACTTCCAACACCCAAAACAATAGGTGATGCCTTGCGCGTAACCACGATGGTTTGAGGATCTTCTTCTGCAATAACAGCAAGACCATATGCACCAATCAGACGAGAGGTTGCTTTTTGAACCGCCTGCAAAAGGTCGCCGTCGTAAGCATCTTCAATTAAATGGGCAACTACTTCGGTGTCGGTGTCCGAACTAAAACAGTGTCCGCGCTCAGTGAGTTCCTTGCGCAACTCAGCAAAGTTCTCAATAATGCCGTTATGAACAACCGCAATATCATTCGCACAACTGGTGTGGGGATGAGCATTTCGTTCACTCGGAGAGCCATGCGTTGCCCAGCGCGTGTGACCAATACCACAAAAACCTTTACAATCCTGTTCCCCAACAGCTCCAACAAGCTCAGAAACTTTACCTAAACGACGAACTACCTCGATGGAATGTCCGTTATAAACAGCAATGCCCGCAGAATCATATCCGCGATATTCGAGTCGTTTTAATCCTTCTAACAGAATGTTCTTAGCTTCAACCGAACCAGTAAAGCCAACAATTCCACACATATAATCTCCTGTAGATTCACGTTTACGAGATATTTATTTTACCCCAAAAGCATATGGCAACCTTAACCCCCATAATATGAGCGCACCTCTAAAACACTTCTTTTTTGTAGTATCCTCGCAAAACAAGACTTACAATGCAGCGCGATAGATTACTCGCGCATCATCAGCCGTAAGCTTTTTAAAAGCACCAAATACTTCGCCTTTGTTTTCAATAAGCGTCGGAATCATCTTTTCGACATCTTCCTCTTTAATGCTAAAATCGGCCAACGACTTAGGCATGCCGAGTGAAATAAAGAATTCCTGTAGCGCATCAATACCGAGCATCGCAGCTTCTTCATACGCTTCTGGTGATTCATCTGCAGGTGTGATACCAAACACTTCATGAGCGAACAAAGCAAATCTCCCCACATCAGCATCACACACATAACGCATCCAGGCTGGCATTATAATTGCAAGACCCGCACCATGGGTAATCGAAGTATCAAGAGCAGAGAGTTCATGTTCCAAGCCATGACTCGACCAGTCACCCACACGTCCCCCTATACCACGACCAATACCTGCAATACCGTTGTGCGCCAGCGTGCTTGACCACATAATATTTGCCCGAGCGTCGTAGTTAGTTGGATCTTCCAGAACAATGGAAGCTTCGGCCATGATAGCGCGAATTAAGCCGACCGCAATATTGTCAGTAACAGGAACAGCACCGACGCCGCTGAAAAAACGCTCACAAATATGCGCAATCATATCGGTGATGCCAGCAGCGGTTTGATAGGGTGGCAAAGTGAATGTGAGTTCAGGGTCCAAAAACGCAAGTTTCGGTCTAATAATGTCGGAATTCATACCGCTCTTAAGACCCAATTCATCATTGCTGATAACGCAAGAATCTGATGCCTCAGATCCTGCTGCAGGAATAGTAAGGACACAAGCAACAGGCAATGAATGAGTGATGGGAGTTTTTTTGGAAGAGAAATCCCAGGCATCCCCTTCGTAGTCATACGCAACACCAATTGCTTTTGCGCAATCGATTACACTGCCTCCGCCAATGGCAAGAATAAGATCTATATCAAATTCGCGCGCTTTTGCTAACCCCTTACGAACGCTTCCAATTTCTGGATTTGGACGCACGCCGCCTAACTCAACAAACGAAATATGCTCCGCAGCAAGCGAATCAGTTACACGCTTTAAGGTTCCATTAGAAACCACAGAGCCTTTGCCATACACAACCAAAACACGATGTGCGCCAAACTCAGCAAGATGAGCGCCAACACTATCGGTAACCCCTTTGCCGAATATAAACTTAGTAGGAGAAAAGAAAGAGAAATCGTTCATGATTAAAACATGTCCTTTCGGTCATTGAATACGAACAGCACACATAATAAAAAGAGTAAATTACTTGAGACTTTTGCTTAGCCCGCTAAGCATTATATTCTCTTCATAGTGAAAGAGCCTTAAAAACCCTATGACTACTTCGTTTCAACCCACTAACAAAAATCAAACACCCTCAGCTAATAGTTCCCCGTTCAAACGATACGGCATCACCTTGGCCTTGCTTATACTCTTATCCTCTACCACTCTTCTACTCAGTGGATGCAGTGAATATGTGAGTCCGTACAACTTTGACAATCTTAAAAACGAACAGGGAAGATTTTCCTATTACGAAGAAGGAAATCTTGTTTCTCAAACTGCCGTAGACGTCTCGGACTTGCAAGGAAAAATTGATTGGGAGCGCGTAAGTGAAGACGGAATTGACTTTGCCATGATTCGTCTCGGACGCCGCGGCTACACCGAAGGAAACATTTACTTAGACAACTATTACTATGAAAACGTTTCTGGGGTTCAATCGGAAGGAATGCCTTTTGGCGTATACTTTTTCTCACAGGCAATCACTGAAGATGAAGCTATCGAGGAAGCAAACTTTGTTATCAAACACCTCAGTGGCTCTGGCATAAGCTACCCGGTGGTATTTGACCATGAACCCGTAGAAAGCGCAGACGGTCGCGCTAATAATCTTTCAAAAAACGAGCTCACGCACATCACTAAGGCATTTTGCCAGAAAATTGAAGACGCAGGCTACACACCTATGATCTATGGAAATGCTTTCGATATGGAACGGCTCAACTTGAATGATCTCAAGGGAATTGATGTTTGGTATGCCGAATATGAAAGTAGCCAGCCAACTGGCCAGTTCGACTTTGCCATGTGGCAATACTCTTCTACTGCAAATGTTTCGGGTATCAATACTCAAGCTGACCTGAGTATTCTTTTCAAGCCTCTTGATTCTGCTCGCTCACAATAATTCAGGACTCCTTAGGGAGTCCTGAATTATTCGTCAATCTGTTCACCGTTACCTTATTTTCGAGAAGCCTGATATTCCTCAATAAGTTTCTTCTGAACATCATACGGAGCAGGCTCATATCCATTAAGTTGAACAGTGTAGGTTCCGCTGCCACGTGAAAGTGCCCGTAAATCCTTGGTATAGGTAAGAATTTCAGCATAAGGAACACGCACCACAATAATGGTTTCGCCTTCATCATTGGAATCAGTTCCCACAATACGTCCGCGACGCGTAGAAACATCGCCCATTACTGCCCCAGCATAAGCCTCACTCACCGTAATATCTACATCAGCCATAGGCTCCAAGATAATAGGATCAGCCTGTTCACATGCTGCTCTAAACGCAATACGAGCTGCCGTTTTAAAGGCCATTTCGTTCGAGTCAACAGAATGATACGACCCGTCAAATACCACGCAGTCAATATCAACTAAAGGGTATCCCGCTAAAAAGCCCTCTGACATGGCTTCCTGAACACCCTTATCAACAGCAGGAATAAGCCCCTTAGGAATACGTCCGCCCACCACTTCACTTTCAAAGGTGTAGCCACCACCAGGATTTGGAGTGAGTCTTAACCAGCAATCACCAAACTGACCCGAGCCACCCGTTTGCTTCTTATGGCGTCCTTGCGCCTCCGCGGTTTTTTGAATGGTTTCTCTATAAGGAATGCGAACAGGAACAAGCTCGACATCGATATTAGCCTGTTTTTGCAAACGATTGAGCAACACATCAACCTGCATATCTCCCATAGTGAAAATAACAAGCTGATGGGTTTCATCATAGCGAACTAGCCTGATAGTTGGATCAATTTCCGCCTGCTTAGAAAGGAAGGTGCCCAGCTTGTCTTCATCCTTCTTGTTCTTTGCTTGAATGGCAACAGGATATAAAGGAACAGGCATCGGTAGTGGGTCGACCTCAAGCTCGCCTGATACGGAAAGCGTATCGCCAGTTTGAGTTTCGTTCATTTTAGGAACAACGATGATGTCTCCCGCTTTAGCGCTTTTAACATCATTAACTTCTTTGCCCATCATCACGTACAGATGGCTCAAGCGCTCTTTTTTCTTTGTTCGTGCGTTGGTAAGTTCCATGCCTGGCTCCAAATAGCCCGACAGCACTTTCACAAAACTCATGCGCCCAACATAAGGATCTGCAAGTGTTTTAAACACAAATCCAGCGGGTTCGCCCGTTTCATCCACAAACAACTCATCACCATTGGCAAGATAGAAAGGACCATGAGCTCGTGGATGAGGAAAATAACTCGCAATGTCTTCCATAAGACCCTTAATTCCCTGTTTGATGATAGTTGAGCCCACAAACACAGGGATAAATATTTCCTGAGCAATTGCTTTATCAAGAAGACTTTCAAGTTCTTCTTGGGTAAGCTGCTCTTCCCCATCAAGATACTTCATCATAAGCTCGTCATCAGCTTCAGCAACTAAGTCGCAGAGCTTTTCACGCGCAATATGTGCCGCATCAAGATATTCTTCGGGAATTTCTTCTATTCGCTCGTCGTCACCTTCAAAATAACGAGCCTTCATGCGCAAAATATCGATAACACCCTTAAAGTCTTTATCGACACCAATAGGAATAGTTACCGCACCTAAACGTGAACCAAAACGAGCATGAAGCGTTGCCATAGCAACATCAAAATTAGCGTGTTCCCGATCAATATGGTTAATGAACACGCAGCGACACAGCCTCATCATTTCTGCCTCATGCCACAAACGCGTTGTCATGACCTGCGGTCCTTCAACCGCGTCAATAACAAACATCGCCATTTCAGCTGCCTGCATGGTTGCTAGCGTATCGCCTAAAAAGTCTGGCTGCCCAGAAGTATCAAGCACGTTAATTTTGTAATCCTTATAAGGAATAGGAGCAATGGAAGTACCTAACGTAAAACGACGACGGATTTCTTCATCGTCGTAATCTAAATACGATTTTCCATCGTGCGTTGTTCCCATACGAGGCGTTTTGCCTGATACGTGCAACATTGCTTCTGCCAAAGAAGTTTTGCCAGCACCATCCTGGCCCACAAGAACAATGTTGCGCACATGCTCAGTTGCAGGAGCAGCCATACTCATCACCTACTTTCTCATCTGGCTTTCCCAAAGAGCCAGAAGGTCGCTGCCGCAATATAGCCCTCATATATCGCGGGAGGTCATACTAAGTGAACATGTTCACTGCAATAAGTTTAGCGTAAACAAAGAACGAGCGAGACGACATTTATGCAAAGAAATACAGAAGGGCGCCAAAACTGACGCCCTTCTGAGTCATGGTATATAACGTGGTATTAGCAAATGCCCTGAGCAAGCATTGCGTCTGCAAGTTTCTTAAAGCCTGCAATGTTAGCGCCAGCAACATAGTCGCCTTCAACGCCATATTCACGAGCAGCATCATCTGCCGCATGGAAAATATTGATCATGATGCCCTTAAGCTTTGCATCAACCTCTTCGAAGGTCCAAGAAAGACGTTCAGAATTCTGAGACATTTCCAAACCAGAAGTTGCAACGCCGCCAGCATTGGCTGCTTTACCAGGCATAAATACAACGCCATTTGACTGGAGATACTGAGTTGCATCCATGGTGGTAGGCATGTTTGCGCCTTCGGCAACAATCTTTGCACCATTAGCAACAAGAGCCTTAGCATCGTCGATAAGAAGTTCGTTCTGGGTTGCGCAAGGAAGAGCAATATCAACAGGGATAGTCCAAACGCCGCGACCCTCATGATATTCAACGCCTTCAACACGCTTTGCGTACTCAGAAATACGTCCGCGCTCAACTTCTTTAATCTGCTTAACAACATCGATCTGGATTCCATTAGGATCATGAATCCAACCCGTTGAGTCAGACATGGTAACAACCTTAGCGCCAAGCTGCTGAGCCTTTTCGGTTGCATAAATTGCAACGTTGCCAGAACCAGAAACCGCAACCGTCTTACCCTCGAAGGAGTCATTATTACACTTTAAGTATTCTTCAACGAAGTAAACTAAGCCATAACCAGTAGCTTCGGTGCGAGCCAAAGAACCACCAAAAGAAAGACCTTTACCAGTAAGAACACCTTCCCAAACGTTGCGAATACGCTTGTACTGACCAAACATGTAGCCGATCTCGCGAGCGCCCGTTCCAATATCACCCGCAGGAACATCAGTATCAGCACCAATATGCTTGCAGAGCTCAGTCATGAAAGACTGACAGAAACGCATTACTTCAGCGTCAGACTTACCCTTAGGATCAAAGTCAGAGCCACCCTTGCCGCCACCCATAGGAAGCGTGGTCAAGCTGTTCTTGAAAATCTGTTCGAAACCAAGGAACTTAATAATGCCCAAGTTAACAGAAGGATGAAGACGAAGACCACCCTTATAAGGACCGAGGCAGCTATTGAACTGCACGCGGAAACCGCGATTTACCTGTACTTTACCCTCATCATCTACCCATGGAACACGGAACATAATAACGCGCTCTGGCTCCACGATGCGCTCAAGCAAGCCCGCTTCTTCATACTGTGGATTTGCATCAATAACGGGTTTAAGGGAAGTCAAAACCTCAGTAACAGCCTGAATGAACTCTGGTTCATTTGAGTCTTTAGCCTTGACCCTTTCGATTACGGAATCTACGTAACTCATTGGACCTCCTATGTATGGTACTCATTGGTTTGAAGGTTACCAAATCGAAACTTTCTTGTTAAGCACTAGACACACCTTCGTAACACATTAGAAATAAAACCCCCAAGTACTAAACACTTGAGGGTAAAACAACATCTTCAATACTAAGTATCGCATTAAAGGAAGACGAGGGAGTTTCACCAGCTAACTCCCTTGGTTTTTAGATAATTACATTTTTTCTGGAGCAGAAACTCCCAATAAGCCCAATGTCAAAGAAAGCGTGATGCGAGCAGCGTCTACAAGGTTAAGACGCGCTTTCATAAGAGCTTCATCTTCCACCAAAACATGGCAGTTGGTATAGAAAGAATGGAACAAACCAGCCAAATCCTGAGCATAGTGCGTTAAACGGAAGGGAGCTCTGTCACGCGCAGCGCCCGCCACCAAATCAGTAAAATCATCCATCTGCTTCATAAGAGCAATTTCGCTTTCATGGGTCAGGGAGCTTAAGTTTGCACCATCTAATCCAAGAGCTGCGATGATGTCCTGAACAGACTTGCCTTCCGCAGAGCCGAAAGATTCCTCATATGCTTTGCGAAGAATCGAGCAGATACGAGCGTGAGCATACTGAACATAGTAAACAGGATTTGAAGAGTCCTTCTTCTTTGCCACCTCAATGTCAAAGTCAATCGACTGATCGCTCGAGCGAGAAAGCATCATGTAGCGTGTTGCGTCAGCGCCTACCTCATCAATAAGCTCACGGAACGTGATCATTTCACCCGTTCGTTTTGACATACGAACAACCTTGCCATCACGATAGAGCGTTACCAACTGACCAAGCATGATTTCAAGAGCACCAGGATATCCCCAGGCGCTCATCATTGCCTGACAGCGAGGAATGTAGCCATGATGGTCGGCTCCCCAAATATCAATAAGATGGTCATACCCACGCTGCATCTTGTCATAGTGATAAGCAACGTCACTCATAAAGTAGGTAAGTTCACCGTTCTGCTTAATGAGAACACGATCTTTTTCATCGCCGAATTCAGAAGATTTGAAATAAGTGGCACCTTCTTTTTCGTAGATAAATCCACGTTCTTTCATAGCGTTAAAGGCATGCTGAACTTTATTGAGGCCGTCTTCTCCAGGAACAAATAGAGAATGCTCGGAAAACCATGTATCAAACGTAGTGCCGAACAGCGCAAGCGTTTCTTTAACGTTATCAAGCATTGCCTTGTATCCACGCTCGCGAAAAGCCTGCAGACGTTTCGCCTCATCAACAGAAAGCCACGTATCTCCATCTTCGTCAATTATCATTTGAGCGAGATCACGCACATACGAGCCACCATAAGCCTTTTCGGGCATCTCAACATCTAAGCCCAACGCTTGCTGATAACGCACTACGATAGAATTCGCGAAAACATTCATCTGATTGCCTTCGTCGTTGATATAGAATTCCTCATCAACAACATAGCCCGCATGACGCATTACGCGTGCAGTAGCATCCCCAAGAGCCGCCCAGCGGCCGTGTCCTACATGCATAGGACCCGTTGGATTAGCTGAAACATACTCAAGGTTTACCCGACAGGGTTCAGGCAGTTCACTTTTACCAAAGTTTTCCTGTTCAGAACGAACCTGAGCCACCACACTCTGAAATGAAGCAGGGGTTAACGACAAATTGATAAAGCCGGGACCCGCAATTTCGCACGTTGCAATAAGATCGTTTTCAGGAATATGAGACACCATTGATTCCGCGATAGCACGAGGATTCATATGAGCCTCTTTGGCAAGACGCATGGCAATCGTACAAGCCCAGTCTCCGTGAGATTCTTCACGAGGGCGCTCGAGCGTTGGAACGGGTATCTCACGTAACGGCAAATCTCCCGCCTCAACAGCATGTTTTAAAGCCTGATGGAGCACGTCTTCTAATTTATTACGAATAGTCATAGGGCGTCTTTCTGTTTCCTTCAGTAATTAGCGAGTGTGATTGTATAACTTAGTTCCTTTGGTGAGCTGCAATATACTCATTAAATTCATCATTAAGCGCTGATTGAATACGATGAAGAAGTTCGCGATCTTTTCCTCCAACTTCTTTTCCATCAATGGAAGATACTCCCTGAGCAAAGGTACTTGAAGCAGAAACAATTACCTCATCAGCGTTCATAAGTTCTTCTTGGGTAAAGGGACGTTCATCAACGGGAACACCTAACGCTTTACAGCGACCAATCAAATGGGCACGCGCGATACCTGGCAAAATAAGATTATCGGCAGGATGGGTAACGAGCGTACCATCTTTAAGAATATGAACGTTACTGTGCGCACATTCTGTTACATATCCATCACGAATAAAAATTGCCTCCGCGCAACCGTTCTCGTGAGCAGCTTCAGCTGCTAAAACATTAGGGAGCAAATTGAGCGTTTTTGCGTTGCAATGATAAAAACGAGTGTCTTTAACACATACCGCCTTAGCATCTTTAGAAAGATCCTCGAATTCATCGGGTGTAATCATAATCCACAGGTTAGCGGGAGTGTTCGGAAAGTTATGATGACGTAAATCGGTACCACGAGTAACTTGCCAGTATAAAAAGGTGGTAGGTGCATTCACATGGGAAACCATTTCACGCAGAATGTTGATTAATTCCTCTTTTGTTTCCTCGATTTTTATCTTCATAAGCTCGGCGCTGCGATAAAAACGATCAACGTGTTCCTGCTCATACAAAATAACGCCATTTTGCGTCATTGTTGCGTCATACACACCATCGCCGTAAAACGATGAGCGGTCAAGAAAGGGAACCTTCATAGCTTCCAAAGGACCCCATTCACCATTAAAGTAACCAAGCTTTTCTACTTTTTCCATACCAAATATACCTCTCCTTTTTACAAAAACGCTGTAATGATGCCGTCCCAACAACTAACAGTCAAGGTAGTTTGATCAAGGTGAATCAAACAAGGTGGTTTGCTACCCACAAGCAAGCAGAAGGGACAAAACCGTGGCCTAACTACAACTCTTAAGCACGCAGCAAACCCCTTGTTTTGCCCTCTGCTGAACGCTGCTTATTCAAGCACTCGCATCAGTTAGCAAATGTTTATAGGCTTGCCCTACCGCATCAATACCATCAACAACACAACCACGTTAGCTATCTTTAAGTGTTGCCAATACAATGGCTTTAATTGAATGCATGCGGTTTTCTGCTTCATCGAAAACCTTCGATTGCGCAGATTCAAATACCTCGTTTGTAACTTCCATTTCAGTTAAACCAAACTGCTTTTCGATATCTTGAGCGACCGTGGTTTCCGTATCATGGAATGCTGGAAGACAATGCATAAAGATAGCGTTGTCTGCTGCATAAGACATAACCTGCTCGTTAACCTGATAAGGGCTCAAAAGCCTAATGCGCTCTTCCCAAAGGCTTGCCGGTTCACCCATAGAAACCCAAATATCGGTATAAATAATATTTGCACCCGTAGTTGCTTCTTTCACGTCAGAAGAAAGAATGACCTCGCAACCGGTTTCTTTTGCAATAGCACGACTAGTTTCAACTAAACTTGCTTCCGGCATACACTCTTCAGGACCGCAGGCAACAAACGTAATGCCCATTTTCACGCAACCAACCATAAGAGAATTTGCCACGTTGTTCTTTGCATCACCCATGAACACAAGCTTCAAGCCCTTGAAAGAACCAAAGTTTTCTCGAATAGTAAGTAAGTCAGCAATGAGTTGCGTGGGATGACATTCGTTGGTGAGACCATTCCAAACCGGAACGCCCGCATATTCAGCAAGCGTATCAACGATTTCTTGACCAAAACCACGATACTCAATGCCGTCAAACATACGACCAAGCACCCGTGCCGTATCCTTAATGCTTTCCTTGTTCCCCATCTGTGAACCATGAGGATCAAGATAGGTAACTCCCATGCCTAAATCATGACCCGCAATTTCAAAAGAACAACGAGTGCGCGTAGAAGTTTTCTCAAACAACAATACAATGTTTTTACCCTCGAGCTCCTTGTGAAGAATACCGTGCTTCTTTTTTTCTTTAAGCTCTTGAGCTAAATCAACCAGAGAAAGAACTTCTTCACTGGTAAAGTCCTGAATGCGTAAAAAATTACGTCCTGAAAGTGAGCAGGCCATTTTTCCTCCTGAAAAGCGAAACGCGCGGCAAAACCGCGCTGCTTGTTTACCTCATTCGTGAAGCTACAATTATATATAAATGAACTCTTCCAATAAAGAAGAGTTCACTGATTAAACGGTAACGGTATTCGGGATACCGTATGTTGCCGCTTTAGTTCTAAAGACAAAAAACTCTTTCAAAACGAATCGATCTTCCCTCAAAAGAAAACATTAGCCCACACGAACAAGATGCTCGCTTTTTCGGACCTTACTCTTCCTTTTAAAGAACGCTTTATTCTCTGTCGTATCCTTCCTCAGGCTGCTCAATCCCTACTTTATTTCCCTTATGAATTCCCGTAATAGCATATTCAACCCATTCGGCAATATTGACAACATGGTCTCCAATGCGCTCAAGGTATTTAGCAATCAGCAGCACCTCAAGCATGTAGTTTTCATCAGAGGCATGCGTGATAATGTGATCAAGAATTTCTTCTTTTGTTTGATCAAAAAGCGTATTGATTGCTTTGTCTCCTGCAATGCACTCTTTAACTGTTGCAAGATCCAAGAAAACATATGAGTCAATGGCTTTCTGAACTTGGCTATACGTTTTTGATGCCATTTCCGAAAGTGAGTCAAAGCCAGAAAGCTCTATACCCTCAGGCAATGTAGTAGTTATTTCACAGATTTCAGCAGCTTGATCTCCAATGCGCTCAAGATCAGTAATCATTTTTAATGCCGCAGTAATTTGGCGAAGATCAGTTGCAACGGGCTGTTCGCGCAGTAGCAATGAAATGCACAGACTTTCGATTTCACGTTCTTTTTTGTTAATGAGCACGTCGTTTTCGGAAACCAAGTACGCCTTGGTTTTATTGTTTGAACGAACCGCTTCAAACGATCCATCAATCGCTTCTTTAACCAACTCCCCCATCTCAATCATTCCTTGCTTGAGACGCGAAAGCTCCTCATCAAAATATGGTCTCGCTGCCATACTATCCAAACCTTCCTGAAATATAATCTTCGGTACGCTTGTCTTCGGGAAGCGAAAACACCTTTTCCGTGGGACCACACTCAACCATTTCTCCTAAAAGAAAAAATGCCGTTCTATCCGAAACACGCGTTGCTTGCTGCATATTGTGCGTAACGATAATGATGGTGTAGCTATTTTTTAGCTCCCCTACCAACTCTTCAATCTTTAACGTGGAAATGGGGTCAAGTGCACTCGTAGGTTCATCCATCAAGAGCACTTCGGGATTAACCGCAAGAGCGCGCGCAATACACAAGCGCTGTTGCTGACCACCAGACAAACCAAGCGCATTTTTCTTTAAGCGATCTTTGAGTTCATCAAAAATTGCGGCTTTACGAAGAGAATCCTCGACAATTTCGTCTAATTCAGCCTTTTTTTTAATTCCGTGGGTACGAGGGCCAAACGCAATGTTGTCATAGATTGACATAGGAAATGGATTGGCCTTCTGGAAAACCATTCCTACCTTTTTGCGGAGAATATTTACGTCACATTTGTTGTAAATATCTTCCCCATCAAGGGTTATTTTTCCTGTTATCTTGCATCCTTCAACCAAATCATTCATACGATTAAGAGATTTCAGAAGCGTAGATTTACCGCAACCAGAAGGTCCGATTAGCGCGGTAACTTGATGTTCTTTAAATTCAATGGAAATATCATGCAGCGCCTGATAATCGCCATAGAACAAATCCATGTGCGACACTTCCATTTTAGAAGCAGTGTTATTCATCCGATATAGATCCTTTACTTATTTTGTTAGCAACGGCCGAAGACGCAAGATTGACAATCAATACGAATACCAGCAGGACAACCGCCGTAGCATACGTGGCATCGATATGCAATCCCTCACTTGCAAGCAAGTACATATGAACGGCAAGGGTGCGAGTGGAGTCGAAAACTGACGTTGGAATTGCAGCAATTGAACCCGCCGTGTAAATAAGTGCAGCAGATTCCCCTACCGTTCTACCAATAGCTAAAATAATGCCGCCCAAAATGCCGGGAATTGCGGAAGGGAGAACAATTTTAAATACGGTACGAAACCTTCCTGCGCCCAAACCAAAAGAACCTTCTCGATATAAATCAGGCACCGCCTGAAGAGCCTCCTGCGTAGCACGCATGATAATCGGAAACGTCATAATTGCCATGGTTGCAGCACCCGACATAAGCGAAAGACCCCATTGCAGGTAATACACAAAGAACAACAAACCAAACAAGCCGTACACAATGGAGGGAATAACCGAAAGCGTTTCTGTTGCAAGCGCAACTAAGCGAACAAACCAGTTCCCTCGATTGGTGTACTCATTCAAGAAAACAGCAGCACCAATGCCGAAAAGCGAAGACACACTCACAGCAAGCACGATCATGATAAGCGTATTAAACAGCGCAGGCATAAATGAAACGTTGGTTGAGTTGTATGTCAGCTCAAACATTTCTGGCTTAATTTGAGGAATACCCATAACCAAAATGTAACCAATGATGAAACATACCGCTAAAACCGTAAGTACAGTAGCTGTATACACGCATCCTCGAAACAAACAGGAAGACATGCGCGTGGGCTTTTGTTTCGTTAGAACCTTATTGTTAGCCATTCTTGTTCCTCCTCTTTATCGCGGAAAAACAAAAATTGATAATAAGAATAAAGACGAAGAGCACACATGCTGTACCGATAAGTGCACCGCGATGCAAATCGGCAGCATAGCCCATTTCAAGCACAATGTTTGCCGTCATGGTACGAACACCTTCCGTAATAGCTCCAGGAAGCTGAACCTGATTGCCCGCAACCATAATTACCGCCATTGTTTCACCAATAGCGCGACCAATTGCCAAAATAATAGAGGCCATAATGCCCGAAACGGCAGCAGGTAAGACAACGCGCATAACACTGCGCTCATGGTCGGCACCGAGCGCAAGCGCGCCTTCGTAGTAGGTTTGCGGAACGGCCTTTAGAGCAGATTCAGAAAGCGTGATGATGGTGGGTAAAATCATGATGCCTAAAACAATCGATGCACAAAGGACCGATTGACCCGTCCCACCAAGATTAGCCCTAATGAAGGGAACCAACACAACCAAACCGAAGAAGCCATACACAACCGAAGGAATACCCGCAAGCAACTGAACACCTGCTTTTGCAACCTTCGCCACCCTGTTGCTTCCAAAATTCGCCAAGAATATGGCACAAAGAATTCCTAAGGGAACTCCAATAACGAGTGCCCCCGCCATAACATAGAGACTTCCCACAATCATCGTGCCAATACCGAAGATTTCGTTTGAAGGCCTCCAGGTGGTACCAAATAGAAAGTCGAATACTCCGATTTCGGCAATAGCAGGAACACCATTACCAAAAATAAAGACACAGATTACAACTACTGCAGCCACCGAAATGGCTGCAGCAATCATAAAGAGTATCTTAGCGATAAGCTCTTTTACTTGTGTCATCGAGTTAACCGATCTCGCTCCACTTGGTTACCTCACCGGTAAAGATTTTCTTAACCTGATCGGAAGTAAGATTGTCTACTTTGTTGTCGTTATTAACGATAACTGCGATACCATCAGTCGCAATAACCTTTGCGGTTACACCCTGACTAGTCTCAGAATCTTTAAGTTCACGAGAAGCCATACCTAAGTCACAGGCACCTTCAATTGCAGAAGTTACCCCCGTTGTAGAGTCGGACTGATTTACCTCGATGGTTACGTTGGGATTGAGCGCCTTATAAGCCTCAGCAAGCTTTTCCATAACAGGAGTTACGGAAGAAGAACCGGCAACGGTTACCTTACCAGTTAGTCCCTTCGAGGTATAAGCACCACCATTTTCTACCTCGATGTAGCCGTTGTCAGAAACAACTTTTTGACCATCTGTGCTCATGATGAAATCAAGAAAATCCTGAGCTACAGCAGAAAGCTCACCTTTGGTTACAACATTGAAAGGACGAGATACTTTGTAAGAGCCGTTCTTTACCGCATCGGCACTAGCCTCAGCCCCATCAATCTTTACTGCTTTAACGGTATCGTTTACCGAGCCCAAAGAAATGTAGCCGATTGCATCTTTGTCGTTAGCGACAGTGGTCATCATAACGGCAGTAGAGTTAGTAATTGCAGCCGAAGTGGTAGTCTTATCAACCTTTGCACCACTGCTGTCTTTTTCCTCAATACCGAACAATTCAATAAAAGCACCGCGTGTGCCTGAACCATCTTCACGAGACGTAACATTGATTGACGAGTCATTTGAAGATGAGCCTTTGCTGTCATTGCTACCACAACCAACAAGGGTCAAGCAGGCAGCGATAACCATTAAAGCTACCGTTGCGATTAAAGCGTTCTTTTTAACCGTAGTCACTTTTTTCCTTCTCTCTTTTAGTTAACAACGTTTATGTGGCTTTAATCTATCTTCATCAAGAAGCACAGTGGTTACACAAACCTGAAAGCTCGTTAGCTATTTGTGAACGAAAATCCAAGATGCAAAATAATTGTAAAAAGGCTTTAGCGGCATTAAAGAGATGAGACAATAGCATTGGATACATGAAAGGATAGGCCGTGACCACCATATTGCTCATTGAAGATGACCCAACAATCAGACTTACAACCGAATTCACTCTTACGAAACATGGGTATGCCGTGAGCTCATGCGACAACGGACAAGAGGGTCTAGATACAGCATTAATGATTGAGCCTGATCTTATTCTTTTAGATGTAATGCTTCCCGGTCTTAATGGTTTTGAAGTTGCCAAAAAACTCCGACAAGAAAACTTTACGTCCCCTATCCTTATGCTTACCGCTCTTTCTAACGATGAAGACAAAATCAACGGCCTTGATGCAGGTGCAGATGACTACGTTACTAAACCTTTTTCAACCGATGTACTTCTAGCACGTATTCGTGCTCATTTGCGCAGAACCGAACTTGACGGAGTAAACACTCAGGCAAAGCTTACGTTTGGAGACCTTACGCTCGATTTCGAAAATAATATGGCATGTGTTAAAAACAAGCCTATTAAACTACGCAGTAAAGAGTTGTCTTTGCTGTTTGCTTTAGCAGAACGTAAAGGAATGCTCTGTAAACGAACATGGCTCACGCAAAAAGTTTGGAAAGAAGACTATCTGAGCACATCCCGCACTATCGATGTTCATATCAGACGCCTTCGCTCTGTTTTGGACGAAACAAGCGACTATGACTATATTCACACGGTTCACGGGATGGGTTATAGATTTGATCCCGTAAAGAAAGATGCTCCTTATGAGATTTCTTAACAACCAGGAGCGCTCATCAAACTCAAACTCTAATAAACCGTGGCGTTTCTGGCTCGCAGGGAGCTATTTTGCCATTGTGCTGGTGTTTGTAGTGTGCTGGATGGTGTTTGTTTTTTCACCCGTAAACACGCAAATAATTCAGCAGCAAACTAACACACTTACCATTACGGCAAAAGCATATGCTGAAGCCATCGAAAACACCGACAACCTAAACGGCCTGGTTACCGATGCAACTGAAAACTCTGATTTAAGGCTTTCGATCATAACCCATGACGGAAACGTACTTGCGGATTCAAACATCGACCCACAAAACCTCGAAAACCACCTTCAACGCGAAGAAGTACAGGAAGCATTAAAAGGCAATGTGGGTATTTCACAACGTGAAAGTTCAAGCGACGGTCAAACGCGTTTATACGTAGCCCTTTCATCAACGTATCAAGGACAAGAGGTTGTGGTGCGCCTCAGTGAACCTTTGAGCTCTATCCAGATCATGACCGATAGCGTTAAATATACTGCGCTCATTTTGGTGGCTCTTGGTGTTGCTATCGCTGTTGTAATTGCGCTTCTTTCCATAAAGCGAAGCGTAACTCCCATTAAAGCTCTTGAACGGGTGCGTACCGATTTTGTTGCTAATGCAAGCCACGAATTGAAAACTCCCGTTGCGGGAATCCGGTTATTATCAGAGGCAATCCAAGACGCAGCAGAAATGAATGATACTAAAACGTTAGCGTTGTTTACCGAACGCCTCGACAACGAATCGGAACGCCTTCAGCGTTTAGTTGTTGATCTACTTGACCTTTCTCGCCTGGAATCCCAAGAAAAACCTAGCAGTAGTCCTCGTGCAGACCTTCATAGCACGCTTGTTACCAGCTATGTTACCCACAAGAATCAAGCGGAAGACAAAGGTCTCAACATTACCTTTACTGATAAATCTTCCTCTACCGATAACTGCTACGTCAGCATGGAGCCTTCTGATGCTTCATTGATTTTCGATAATCTCATCGAAAACGCCATTATGTACACCGATAAAGGCTGTATAACTATTTCGCTTGAAGTGCACGTAAAAGACATTTTAGTTACCGTGGAAGATACTGGTATAGGTATTCCTCAGGCAGATCAGGCACGCATTTTCGAACGTTTTTACCGCGTTGATAAAGCACGCAGCCGCGAAGTGGGCGGAACAGGGCTTGGCCTTTCTCTGGTTCGCCACGCCGTAGATCGCGCTCAAGGCACAATTAAGGTTAAGAGTGAGGTTGGAAAAGGAACGCGCTTCAGCGTAATTTTACCTAAGCGAATTAATAAGAATTCCAGTACAAAAAAGGGGAGCTGATCACTCCCCTTTTGCTTGATTTGATCAATTCTTAAAAACGCTTATGGACAAGATATGGACAAGCTTCATAAAAACTTATGGACAAATAAAAATGACCCAAGCAAAAGCCCAGGTCATAAGGTTGTAACATGGCGCCCCCAGCAGGATTCGAACCTGCGACCTTTGGATTAGAAGTCCACTGCTCTATCCAGCTGAGCTATGGAGGCGCATAGCTCATAAATTATAACCACTTTCCCCGCTTTATTCCACTGCTGATTTACCAAAAACGCTCACTTCAAATAGCACCCTACAATCAACATTGAAAACGCTCTCAATATAACCACCAAACAGCCAAACATCCCAACCAATCGCGCCAATTACATTAAGGACCACGGACAGAACCCATACCAAATATAAGTATGCCTCCCCTCACGCCTCAAAAAATAAAGACACTCAGACAATACCTTTGACGTGCAGTTATTATAAAAACTAATAAAACATCTCCATTCCCCAGAGTTCTCTATTGGACGAGAGCAACAAAAACGATGACGATATGAACATGTTATAAAACAGAGGAAGGGGAATCATGGGACAAACTGATCGTGTATCTGGGCACACAAAAACAATCGCACTTATCGGAACACCTGTAGAACATTCGATGTCTCCAGCAATGCACAACACTTCATTTGAGCATCTTGGGCTCGACTACATCTATCTTGCCTATGACGTTCAACCAGAAGAATTAAAAGACGCCGTTGTTGGCCTAAAAACTCTTGGCTTTGCAGGCTACAACGTGACCATGCCTCATAAAACAATGATTGGCCAATATCTTGACGAACTCTCCCCTGCGGCTGAACTCATGGGTGCAGTCAATACCGTTGTTATCACAGACGGAAAATCCATTGGACACAACACTGACGGCGCAGGCTTTATGCGCAATGTTAAAGAAAACGATGTTGACATCATTGGCAAAAAAATGACTATCGTAGGTGCCGGCGGTGCTGGTTCTGCAATTTTCACTCAGGCAGCTCTTGATGGCGTTGCAGAAATTGATATCTACAATATTCATGATAAGTTTTTCGATAGAACTGCCGAACGCATCGCAGGAATCGCAGAGAAAACAGGCTGCAAGATGCGTCTTATCGATCTTGGCGACCAGGAATCGCTCAAGCAATCCGTAGCAGAATCAGTTCTTTTCGTTAACGCAACAAGCGTTGGCATGGAAGGCAACGAGGATGCCAGCACCCTCCCAGCTGAGTTCATGGTAGATGGCCTCGCTTTGGCAGACACGGTATATAACCCACGCAAAACCAAGCTTCTTAAAGATGCCGAAGCGAAAGGTCTAAAGATTCTTCCTGGTCTTGGCATGCTTTTGTGGCAGGCAGCAATCGGTGAAGATATTTGGACTGGCAAAGAAATGCCAACCGACCTCATTGAAGAAAAATACTTTAAGTAGGCCTTATTCTGCACCGTGAACCCTTACTCACGGTGCACCTTTTAACCTATTCGCTCTATGAGCAACCGTATACATATTTTTTATCAGTAAAAGGGAGAGAAAAATGGGAATCAAATTCGCCGTATTTGGACTGAACCAGGGTTCAAAAATAGCTCGTGACGCTGTTGCAAATCCTGAACTAGATCTTGTTGCTGTTGCCGGCTTTGGTCAGCAAGCAGAAGACGTTGCTAAGGAACTTAACGTGCCTCTGTATGCAGACTACAACGACCTTTTGAAGGAAGTCCCCCTTGATGCAGTAGCAATCGCTCTTCCAAATGGACTCCACGTAGCATCAACACGTGCATGCCTTGATGCAGGCATTAAGAACATTCTGCTTGAAAAGCCTATTGCTAATACCGTTGAAGAAGCTGAAGAAATCATCAAGATGTGCGACGAAGCCGATGCAAAACTCCTCATTGGCCACCATCGCCGTTCATCTTCTAAGTATCTCTTCTTGCGCGACTTCATTGAGTCTGGCAAACTCGGTAAGCTTGTTGGCGTGCAAGGAACCTATGCCATCGCAAAACCTTTCTCTTACTATGATGTTGAGTGGCACACCAAAAAGGGTGGCGGTCCACTCTTGATTAATGCAATCCATGATGTTGACGACCTTAATTACACGACTGGCATGACCGTTAACCGCGTATATGCCGCCGCACGTAACAACATTCGTGGCAACGAAATCGAAGATTCCGTATCGGTTGTTTTTGAATTCGACGAAGGCGTTACCGCAACGTATTTTCTCTCAGACGGCACACCAGGGCCTTGGAACTACGACCTCGCAGCAGAAGAAAACCACTTCTTCAAATGGTGCCCCGGTGAAAACAGTCTGAAATTCTTCGGCACAAAAGGCTCTTTGGGCTTTCCCAACATGGACTTCTACAGTTATACTGATGATGACCATTATGGCTGGGGAGAAGAATTACACAAGGAGCATTTCGATATCGAAAAGAACGATCCGATGACTGCCGAGTTGGAACACTTCGTTGATCTTTGCACTGGTCGTGAGACCAAGCCGCGTTGCACAGGGGAAGATGGAATCGCAACGCTTAAAGTTATCAACGCAATTCTTGAATCAGCAGAAACCAAACAGATCGTTGATATCGACTAATTGCAGATGTAACACTGCACACTTTTCCTTTACTTCAATACAGCGGAAAGGGAGTTCATTTTTTGGACTCCCTTTTCATTGGCAAGATATTGAAACGCCTCTTCCAAGGTGGTTACTAAAGAGCCATAGAGGAACTCCTGCTAGGAAGCGTCTTGATAATCTCCAAGCCTTAACCCCGTTATCGATATCACCACCCCTTAAGCAAAATATCGAATTGAGATCCATGTTGTTTCAAAAGAGTGATTTCCTATTGAATTTAGCTTCTTTGTAAACTTCACTTTCGCACGCGTGTAAACTCATTGATACAATATGGCTTTGTAGAGCACAAAGCCATCAAGAAATAAGCTATAGGGCAATTCTTGTATATTCGTGAGGGGCAATCGTGAATTTGTCGCATTTGACGTATTTTAAAAAGCTCGCAGAGGTAAAGCACTACACCAAGGCAGCAGCTGAGCTTTACATAGCACAGCCTACTCTATCGGTAGCAATTTCCTCCCTCGAAAAAGAGCTTGGCACTCCCCTTTTCGAACGTAAGAACAATCAGATTCTTTTAACGCCCTGCGGTAAACAGTTTTATCACTATGTTTGCATTGCTCTTCAAAACATCGAAAAGGGTATTACAGCAGTTCATGAATACGCCGGCATGATTAATGGGCAAATTAATCTGGGAACACTTTATGCTATGCAAGGAAAATACTGGTCCGAAGCCATTCGTGCGTTCCATGAGGAATATGGTGCTCCCATCCAAATCAATATTACCCAAGGCTTTACCCCAACTCTTACAAGAGACTTAAAGGCAGATAAACTCGATGTAGTTTTTGCTGGACAAACAGAACCCGACCCTGATCTTATTTCTGTTCCTTGTTGGGCTCAGGAGCTTGCTGTCGCAGTAAACAAAGCTCACCCTTTGGCTTCTAAAAAAGAAATCTCACTCGATGAACTTGAGGGTTATCACATTCTTACCTATAAAAAATCGAGCATTGTGGCAGAAGAACTCATGGAGGTTCTCGGTTCGCGAAAATATGATATTGAGTTTGCCTACAATGACGAAATTACCCTCTCCTCGCTGGTAACTTCAAACAAAGATGACGTTTCTCTGCTGTGCTATTCCTTCTTGGTAAAAGCCTTCGATGAAGTGGTATTTATTCCCGTTAAAGAAGCTCCAAAAGATTTTCACAAGGTATATTTACTCTCCAAGAAACAGGGAGAGAAGTCGCAGCTCCTTCGCGACTTCATCACTTTTATGTCGTCATATCACTTCCCCACCGCCAAGGTGCCTGTGCGCTAACGTCCGAACGTGAATTAAAGAACAGCCTTGAGAAACGGCTTAGGGTGAGAGCTACGGGCTTATAGAGAATAAACCCGTAAAAAAACCCGGCAAAAAGAAACGGATGAAATAAAAAAAGTCGCTCAGCAGAACGACTTAAAATTCATGGAGCGGGTGACGAGAATCGAACTCGCGTGACCAGCTTGGAAGGCTGGAGTTCTACCATTGAACTACACCCGCAAAAAAATGGTCGGGACGACAGGATTCGAACCTGCGACATCCTGCTCCCAAAGCAGGCGCGCTACCAAACTGCGCCACGTCCCGACAACGTTTAGAGATTATAGCAGAACATTTTAAGAATTGGAAAGATATTTTTTTAATTCTCGCAAAGCATTTCCGCGATGCGAAATTTTGTTCTTTTCGCTCTGAGGAACCTCGGCCAACGTGCAGGAATAATCGAAATACTCGGGCCAAAAAAGAGGATCATACCCAAAGCCTTCGGCTCCCTTTTCCTCATGTCCAATACGACCCTCGATAAAGCCCTCAGCAACCGTTTCAGTGCCGTCATCATCAATAAACACCAATACGCAAGCAAAACGCGCCGTACGTTCATTTTCCGGCACGTTCCTCATTTCCTCTAACAACTTAGCGTTATTGGCCTCATCGTCGCCCTCAATGCCGCTGTAGCGCGAAGAATACACTCCTGGGGCTCCATCAAGCGCATCAACAATCAGCCCAGAGTCATCGGCCAGTACCGCCGTATGCGTGATGTCGTACACAGCGCGAGCTTTAATACGTGCATTTTCTTCAAAGGTTGCCCCTGTTTCCTCAGGAGACGAAACAATACCCGCCTCGGCCATGGTTTGATATTCCCAGCCTTCAAAAGAAAGCGCTGTTTTTATTTCTTCAACCTTATGAGCATTGTTGCTCGCAATAACAACCTTTTTAGTCATTGAATACCCTTTCTTTATATTGATGCGCCATGTTTTACAAGCATTCTCTAGACAAGAGAAACATATTCCAGATCATCAAGCGGAAACCTTAAAACACGCGTACCAAACTCTCGGAACTCCTCGATGTCTTCCCCGGTAGTAGCAAAATGATAGGTAGGTTTATGATCAGAAGAACAGAGCGCGCCTTGACGCGTGAGTAAATCGCAGCAGTCACGCGCTGTTTCGGTTGCTGACGAAATCAAAACAACATTGTGTCCAACCACGCTTCCGATGAGCGCCTTAAGGAGCGGGAAATGGGTACACCCCAAAACAAGCGTATCGATTTCACACCGACGGAGCGGATCAAGATAATCTTGAGCAATTTCTTGAAACTCAGGACGAATGTACACCTTTGATGCGAGCGATGTGTAGTTTTCGATAGGACCTTTTGCCATCTTTATTCCAAGTTCGGCAATTTCCACAAAACGCGGTGTGGCTGTTGAAAAAACGGTGATACCTGCATCAATGTTTCGAATAGCATTAGTATAAACGCCAGAATCAACGGTACCTTGCGTGGCAATAACCCCCACCCGTCTATTGCGCGTAGCACGAGCTGCTGCACGCGCACCCGGATTAACAACGCCAATCACGGGAACATCAAAGGTTTGCTGTGCCATGGCAAGGCCCGCTGCCGTAGCGGTATTACACGCGATCACAATCATTTTTACGCCACGAGCAATGAGCCATTCACAAATCTCGTGAACAAATTCTTTAACCTCGGTCAAAGAACGGGGACCATAAGGACAGCGTTTACGGTCACCAAAATAAATAATACTCTCCTGTGGAAGAGCCTTCATTATTTCACGAGCAACCGTTAAACCACCAAAACCTGAATCAAAAACACCAATGGGGGCATTGTTTGAAAAAGACTCTCTTCGGCCAAGAATACCCTCTTCGCGCTCGCCAAAAAAAGGATATGCACTCGGATGTTCGTTCTCAAATTGTTTAGACATAAAACCTATCCCCTACATCTAGAGAACTTATGAAAGAAAGGCTATAGGCAACGCCCACAGCCCCTCGACACATTTCTTATATACAAGTAACACGTTTTGCTTTTCCTATTACCTGTTGTTTCTCCTTGGCCGTTCATCATCATGTATTCATCACTATAAGCGAGCCATTACCAAACATAAACCTACGTATAGAGCCTTATGCAGAAGTGTTGTGCATAAGCTTTGCGTATTTAGTTATGGGTAATTACACACACGCCAACAGAGAGATTATTGCGGAACCACTGGGCGTCTTCCACTGACAAGTTAATGCACCCATGAGAACCTGCACCCGTTGAATAACGAGTTGGACTCCAAGAACCCCATGCCCGCCAAGAAGCATCGTGCAATCCAATACTGTTACCAATAAAGGGCATCCAGTAAGCCACCTTTGTTTCGTACTCAGGTTTACCATCTGGACCCTTTTCACCAATCAAGGTTGAAGCACCGTTGTTGCTGTTAAGACGATAGACTCCCGTTGGGGTTGAGTGCCCACCAGAAGGTGAGCCAGAAATACAATGACATGAATACAGGAGCTGATCGTTAGCATCATAGTAACGAACCACCTGCTCTGACAGATCAATATCTACATACGAGCCCCAATCGCGTTTACCTGGGCCGTTATAGACATCGGCCGTTTGATCACAAGGAATATCGATGGGTGTGAAATTGTATGTATTAATTTGATCAATAATGCTTGTAGCGAGTGAATCGGCATTTACAATCCAGCCGTATGTTCCACCTCCAGCGGAGCAAGATTTACCATCGGCGCGTGTCCATGTACGAGTAGTTTGATAGGTGTTGAATTCTTCACCTTTCTGCTCGGCCCAAGCCTTAATGGCTTCTTCGTCTAAAACAGGCTCGATATCTTTGGTGAGAGTAATCCAATCAACAATCATGGGCTTAGTAATTTTCCCCGCGGAAACCGTGCCATTAAGCGTTAAAGCGATTTCTCCGCCTATCATCTTATTGGCCTTATCAAGTGCGGTAAAAAAGCGAGAATCACTTGAAAGAATCGTTGGCTTAATAAGTTCGTCTTCAGTTACGTCGCATTTTGAAGTTAGACTCCTAAGACACTGATCAGCCTTTTTAATCAAAGCATCCTGATCGACTTGAGTACCGTAAACCTCTGGCTCAACGACGCAAATACCTGCGGTTTCTTGATAGGTAATTTTTGCATCTTTGGAAGGCGTGGCGGTTTCGTTATACTTTTTTATCTCATCAACGAGAATTTTATGAGCGTTTTCCTCATCGAATGAAGCCTCTATAACATCCGAAACGTCGTGTTCTTTAAACACTTCAACAGGCCATGCCCAGAAGTTTTGATTTAGGCAGGCATCCTTAGCCACTTGGCTTTTATCAATATTGAGATTAGCCTGTTCGGCATCAATAATGCAAAAAAAGCCTTGACCCTTAATTTCGAGCTCATAGTCTTTGACTCTGTTTTCAATCTCGTTGGCAAAAGTATCATTTGATTCAAAAGAAACGTCGTGTCCACTAAACGTGGTATTCGGAAAAAAATGAGATGAGAAGAAAAAGGCTCCGATGGCGTACACAAGCGCTAAAACACCAACAATAACACTCACGGTTATTATTGCCGCTTTCTTATGACTTTTTTTAGGTTGTTCAGGCATTATTCCTGCTGGAACAACATACCCTGAAGAGTCATGATTATTCATTTGTGTAGTTTTTTGTGCTTCTATGTTTGAATGCTTCGCCGAATGCTGCGGTGATTTTTGCATATTGCTTCTTTTTCCCCTGTGTCTTAAAACACGAACTCATATTGTATTTCTTAAATTATACTCTGGCGCCGCATTATAGCGTGATAAAAGTCGCAAGACGTCACAATACAAGCCGAGCGTCCTAAATGAATGTATAAACCGTGCAGTATCTTGACGAGAAACACCCAGAAGGTAGAATGAAACATCGCACAAGAACAGGTGTTTAGCATTTGACCAACCCCGTTTCTCTTGTGCATGAACCTTTTTAATTGAATATTGGGGGCGACTGGTTTCGACATGGTAAGTCGGAGTCGAAGAGCAGGTCGTGGTCTCCTCGCCACGTTAAACAGGGGTACCGTCAAGTTAATTGGCAAATCTTACAATAACAACCTCGCTCTCGCTGCTTAATTGTAGCTCGAGGTGCCTAACTGGGGATTTTCCTCGTTCCTGGGGCGGTATCATTTTTAGAGGAATGCTTCTTGCGGCGTAGCTGGTATACGCAAGAAAAAGATTGAACCCGCTAGGTATTTCAGCGGCCTGTCGATGGGCTTTGAAATACTAAAGCCAAAACACCGACTAAGCTTGTAGTGCTTTGATGACGGTTTAGTATGGACCGGAGTTCGATTCTCCGCGCCTCCACCAAAAAAGAAAACGTCGAACTGTTCTTTGCCAAGAACGGATTTGCGCTGTGTATAGTTTCGATATGAATTCGGCTATGTATAGACTCGGGAGCACCACGTAGGTGCTCCTTTTTCTTTTTACCCTATTAAGGCTTGGTAAGGCTGGGCTACCGAGTCAACTTCACGGAGGCTTATTAAGCTGCTGAAAGATGAAAAGCCTGTTGTCGAAATAAGACCGCACAGGGGTAGTTCCCCAGCAATTCTTGCCTTTCCGCGCCTTCTTAAAATCACGGAAGATGTAACTTTTACCTAGACCTCGCCCTTGACGGACAAAACGTTCTGCCTGTGCATCATCGTAAACTAATAGCTTTAATCAGTAGCGTATTACACAACAAGAGCCTTACAAAAACATTGCATAGTACACAGGCAGGTACCATATTTTTCCTTTTTGTTTCACTTCTCGCTCATTAGAAAGAACAATTGCTTTCTTTATTCCATAATCCTCATTTTTAGTAAATACGTTTAACGCACTATGCACGCTGTAGTCTTTGCCAGATTTAACCTCTATCGGAACCACGGATAAGTTTTGATAATCATCAATCAAGTAATCAACCTCGCCCTTTTTTCGGTTATCGTAATAAAACAGCTTGTGTCCATGCGCAATAAGTTCACTTGCAACAACGCTTTCATAAACCGAACCAAGATTAATACTATCCACATCATCTAAAACTGCTCTGATATTGTCCTTGTATAAAATATCCGTTAACAACCCTGGATCATTTAAATACAATTTCAAAAGGTTTTTTCCCGAAGTTTTAATTAAAGGAAATGAAGGATTTGAAACTGCCTGTACCCCTAAAGCAATTCCAGAACTAATTAAATATTCAAATTCGTCTTGATAGTCCGAAAAGGTTTTTCCCTTTTTTTCTTCTATAGACTGTGCAACCACACGTTTCTTTTTGTTTTCCATATTTGAAGGAATAAGATCATAAATTCGTCGTATTTTTAGTTTTCTGGCGGCGTCATACTTCGAACAATCTATTGCGTAATACTCACGTATCTCCTCTTGAATTTCTCTTACAGTCCGTATGTTCTTCTCAGAAAGATACGCATTAACCGCATCCGGCATTCCACCAATAAGAAGGTACTTTTTGAATAAATCCATTATTTTTGCATGGGAAGAATCGTTTAGTGACGTATTGCTTTCAAAGCTCGCTCTTAAGGAATTAATAACTAATTCGTTTATCCCATTCGCATAAAGAAATTCTTCAAAATCTAGGGGAAACATTCTAATTTTTCGAATACTTCCCATGGGTATTGATGTTGTTTGCGAAAGAGTTACTCCTAACAAGGAACCGCTCGCAATGTATTTAAATCGATTATCTTGTGAAAGAAACTTCAGAAGTGTTAGTAAGTGGGGATATTCCTGAATTTCATCAATAAATATAAGCGTATCTTGCTTTGTTCCCATTTTATCGCCATAGAGCATACTAACTTGCAGATAAAAATCTTCAACCGTTTTTACGTTTTTGAAAAGTTGATTAGCTAAAGAATCTTCCACCATATTTATTTCTATATAGTTAGCAAAACTCTTTTTACCTGCATGACGAATGATATATGTCTTGCCAACCTGTCGCGCACCATCTATTAGAAGAATTTTGTTGGTATCTGACTGTAAATAATCCTCAATTGTTTTTTCTATTTTTCGAAAAAGCATCTAAACCCCTCAGTACGAAACAATTTCAAGAACTGCACTAGAGTAAAAAGCCCGATTGCATCAATCTGGTTTAAAAGTAACTTTAGCCTCAAAATGACTTTAGTGTAAAAGCAGCGCAGGCTTTAAAATGACTTTTCAATATATTTTAGTCGTTAATTTTCTGACTTTTCAATAAAAATATCACTGTAAAATAGCAACTTTTCAATTATTTCAGCATATTACTCCTGTAATTCGGAGACTCTTTTTTTGTCCTATAAAGACCATAGGCTCCATAACCCATAAACCGCCTTACAACTCATGCGCATTCAGGGAGTAACATGGTCAAATCACTCTGGCTTTTTCTGATTCCCGACAATAACCAAGAGCTTTCCAATCTCTGCGAACTTATCAATTAGCTCGTCTACAAACATCACGGATCCCCGAGACAAACAGACTCGCCGTCCAACGCCCAACCCGCACAGTTCTCCTTATCTCGAAAATCAATGACGATTTCCCTCGGAAATGAAGTGTCATTTTCCTCGAAAATCGAGTATACCCATTTCAATGAGGTGATTGAGTCATGGTCTCGTACGGAACAGAAAAGCCCCTGGCATACCGCCCCCGCCTCGTGGACGAACGTTTGCAGAGACTGCTTACCGCCTTCGGTGCCGTCGAGATCAGGGGTACCAAGTGGTGCGGCAAATCCTGGGCGGCATTGGCGTTCGGAGAAAGCGTCATTCACCTCGATGACCCAAACGTGAAGGAGCTCGCCGCAGCCGACCCTACGCTGGCGCTGCAGGGCGCGCGCCCCCACGTCATCGACGAGTGGCAAGAAGTTCCCTTTACGTGGGACGCTGCCCGAAGAGCAATCGACGCAGCCAACGAGCGCAGGCTGTTCATCCTCACGGGTTCGTCCACCCCTGCCAAAGATACAGTCACTCACAGCGGTGCGGGCCGCATCGCGCGCGTTGACATGAGCACTATGACGCTATGGGAGCGTGGATTATCCACGGGTGCAGTATCGCTGTCTGAGCTGTTCGAGGGCTCGTTCACGCCATCGGCATGCGACACCTCCTTAACATCTTTGGCTGATGCCATCTGTTGCGGCGGCCGGCCCGCGCTCATCGACGCCGACGCGCAAATGGCCTCCGAGATCGTTTACCAGTACCTCGACGCCATGTTCGAAGTCAGCATCCCCAAGAAAGGCGGCACGCCCAACATGGCACGACGCATCGTCGCATCTCTTGCGCGCAACGTCGCCACGGCGGCCACCTTACAGACCATCGCTCAGGACGCCTCCTTGGGTGACGATGCTGGCGCACCCGCAACATCGACCGTCGCCGCATACCTCGAAATGCTTGAAGGAATGTATGTAATAGAGAGTCTGCACTGCTGGGACGCGCCCGTACGCGCTAAGTCTCGCCTACGAACCAAACCCAAACGTTACTTCGCCGACCCGTCCATTCCAGCCGCCGCGCTCGGGATGGGTCCCGAAAGAATCCTTTCCGATGGGCAGACCTTTGGCTTGCTCTTCGAGTCGCTGTGCATCCACGACCTGCGCGCCTACACTACTTGCCTGCCCGACGCTCACCCGGAGTCTCTGCGCTACTATGGCGACTCCGATGGCTTGGAAGTCGACGCCATCATCGAGCTTCGCGACGGTTGCTGAGCAGCGTTAGAGATAAAGCTCGGCGAGACTAAGGTGCCCGACGGCATCAGAAACATCGAGCGCCTGCGTAAGAAGGTCACGGCCAATCCAGCCGCTCGCAACCCCGAACCAGTGTTCTCGGCCGTCATCACCGCCACTTCGCCCTTCTGCCGCTATGACGCCGAACACGACGTCTATATCTTCCCCATCACGGCGCTGCGGCCGTAGGCATGGTGTGACGCAGTGGTTGTCCGTCGAAGCGGCAGTTGAACAGGTTGAGTAAGTCAACCATAGGCCCTTCCTCGTTCTCTCAGCCCTCGCAAAACTGTCCAGATTAGTGTAACCAATCCAGGCATGTTTCCTCCCCTGGGTCGGAGGTACAGGATTATGCTCCTGCCCAAACAAAAATTTCCCCACGCTTCGCAAGCTCACCAGCAGTGATTACCAACTTATTCGTCTCGGGAATAGTCATGAAATAGCGGGTAATGTCTTTATGCGTAATAGTAATGAGTTCACCCTCACTCATATCACCTATCAGAACATTAAAAAAATGAGGCAATTTATCTCGCGCTTCGATATAGGAAGAAGCAACAGCATTTGCTGAGTAAAGTCTCCCAGAATTTCTGATGTCTCTCGCGCTTGAGCAAGGACAAAACGCCATGAAGAGCCGTAGCGGAGGTGTCTGGGATATGTATCACGCCGCACGCCCTAGCAGTAGGAGAAACCTCAACGTCGCGCTAGAAAGGCTCGTCGGGAAGCCGAACCTCGTCGCTAAGCACGCGATCATGGCGAACGCCATCGTCGCCCAGATGCTGCCTGACGGCTCCATCAAGGGAGGCAGCGCCATCAAGATGCGCCTGAGCGATGGGTCGACGCGCTTCACGACCGACCTCGTCTTACCCGAAGACACCAACGCCATCTTGGAAGGTCTGGGTTTCCGCCGCTCGGCCCGATTCCCGTCATGGCGCTGCACCATCAAATCGACCAGAAGCTGCACGCCGTGAGCGCGCCCGGCAGCATGCGGGTCCACGGTCTCATCGATTTACAGCTGCTCGCGGTCTTCCGCCTTGGGGTCGGGCTCGTCGGAAAGCTCCCGCCTGCGCTTTATGACCCATTGATTGACTGTCTTGGAATTTAGGCTCAATTCCCTGCAGCATTCGGAAATCGACCTCCCCGTCGAGATGATGTAGTCCGAGTCTCGCGCCTGAATTCGTCGTTGTACTTGGCGGCTGGATTGGCCATGTCTGCGGCCTTTCGTCGTCGTTGTCTTGCATTCTGGATGATTGGTTCCTCTAGCATACGTGTCCGAAACAACGATACAGGCCATCCATTTGTACAAGCTGGACTCCGCCACCTTATTGAGCGTGCACCGCACTTTTACGGTCATATCGGCGACCAGACAGCGCTCTACGCACCCGGCCCACATGTCGCGCCTAGCAGCGTCACCGTTGACAGATATTGCAAACCTCCAAGGTTGGAAACGTTCGCGACAAACATGGGCCAAACGGCAGCATCGGATAAGACGCGCTATCTTTGACGCTCATAATTCGCTAGCCCCATATGTCACCGTAATTAAGTGGCTGTTTATATGTTGGCGTATTTTTGACTGAAATGGATTCAACCAAATAGAACTCACCATGAATAATATTAAATACCAGAAATGAATCAGAAAATACAGTTGTGAGATATGTATCGAATCCAGGGCTCGTCTTCTCCCGGTATAGAAATAGGTTTCTGAAATCATCATTCATCGCGGTCCTTATCGTTTCTATGGGATCTTGCGAATGAAGTTCTTGCCCAAACGAAAACACATAGGGAAACAGCATTAAAATATGCTTCTTCACTTCAACGACTTCAAGAATTTGCGGTATGTCGTTTTGAGTGTTGGTGTGGTTCGTTTTAGTGTGTCGGATATTTACAAGGTCATCGATGGATAGTCCACGCAGTGCAGCATAAAGCCTCGTTGCCCTAACCTTTCCACCTGACTTTTTACATTCAGCATACGCCACAATCCCAGAAGCTAGGACCATGGGTTGTTCTTTGAGAATGCTTTCTGCCATCAGCTTGGTTTGCGAATCAAGTAGTTTGAAATCCAATTCATATTCTTCAGAAATAGCATCACATTGACCAGCTTCCTCTGATGGAGGTTCGCTGTATATCGATCTGCCCTTGTCCAGGAAATAGGTGGAGCTGTTAATTAACTCACGTAAATAGATTTCATGGCTGCAATCCGGAACTCCTTCTACAAAATTGTTGATAATGGCAGATGGAGGCATCGGCTTTATCATCAGTTCAGAATCGCACACGACCTCTCCTTTCGTAAAATTCGAGTCATTTGTGAACAATATTGGAAACAAGAAGCTTTCGTCGATCCATAATAATTATCGAGTGTCGACGCTTGTTTGACTACACACACGAGCTACTCAGTTCTGATTGCCGCCTGAGCGCCAGTTGTAGGTTTACCAAAGATATTCGACTAATGTGATGCTACTCCCTACAGCGAGCTTTGCATGCCTGACGGGCAGGGCGAGAAAACCCGCCTCCCTGCCGTGACCGCACCCGTACTCGTTTCGGAACTCGGCAACTCCCGTCGCAAGGCCGCTGAGGCTTCCAAGTATCTGCTTGACGATACCGGCCTCCCTATTGTTTCCAGTAACGGTTTCGGTAGTAATGGAAAGAGCTTTCATCGTCTCTTTTACGAGTTTATTTAGGTCCCAATTCTTATCCGCGGATATTTGCATCTTCCCAAGTATTGTTTTGCAGCAACTCTCGATAAGCTCCTTTGACTTGCCAATGGCTTCCGTCGGGTCGCTTTCCCTCATTTCCATGAGCAAGGAGATGCGGTCGTTCATGAATTCGCTCGAGAATTCCTTTTGGAGATAGCGCACCGATGGCTGCAGGTAACTCGCCCCGGCACGTTCCCGATCTGCAATCTCCTTACATTTGATATACAGGCCCCTCTTGCCTTTCTCGTGCTTATAGGAATTGAATTCATCCTCTGCAGCAGAATCGAACTCCGGCCTAAAGTGAAACTCGTAGTACTCAAAAAGATCCAGCAGTAGCCGTGTCGCATCTATAGGATCGGCTTCATCAAGATAAGCGAGCATTGATTTTCCTTTTGATAGACCATAATGCCCACAGAGAGGCACTCCGATGCTGTTCATCGTAAAAGCATTAAAGTCCGCAGTACTGAAGTCGAGGACATAACCACTACGGTTGAAAAGCTGTGCGAACGCGCCCATTTCTAACTTCGAAAACATTTTCCTCCTGCGCTGCATCTATTCCGTTGAAGGGTTAAGCCTCCAAGAAAGGCTTATAACGTCAATTTAGTCGAATCCCCCATGCATAACGACTTCTCCACATGATTCATTGCTCATGATGCGACAGAGCTCGCGAAATTCGTTTGCAATCCCTAAATCACCGCAATCTGGCGACAAATCCCTCTTAATCCTACCACCTCTGCCGAACACTTTTACGATGACGGACTTAATACGCTTCTACTCGTATCGAATGTATGATGGATAGGCACCGACATTACCATCTGCGTTTAACACCGGTATGAGCGCGCTACAAAAATCGTGACGCCCATGCCGCGTAAGCCATAGCAACTCAGGTGCGTAAGCGATATGTTCGCGACAATCATTCGACCATGTCTGAGGCTTCGGTTACGAAGAACCGAAAAGGAAACGGCGTTAGCAACAAATCGGCACGGCGACCCAGATAAGCCATGGGACCCCTGCACGATGCAGTCGTCGATTTAACGAGAGCGAAGGTCAATGACCCATTGTTACGGATGCGCACATCGCTTACGCAAGGGCGTCATTTGAATTCACGCAGTGCAGTCATCGCGATTTGCGAGGCGCGCTCAGATCAGTGTTGAACGTAGCAGTTGCCGGTGCGGCTGCGAGAGAGGCGGACGTCGTTGTCGCGGGCCCACTCGGCGAGCGCCCTGCTGATATACCGTACCCCTCTATCGGAGCTAAGCGGAAATCGGTTCAGCCCCGATTGTAGGTGCCCCTATCGCTAACCGGGCTGGATAGCAATTTGCGAGAAGAACCACCTGACCAGGTCGATGTTGAAGAAGGATTGCAGCCCGGACAGCTCGGCGATGAAAGGACTCTTCGGCGGGCTCAAGAATAGATTCTCCACCATCGGAACTGGTCGGGCGCGACGATACCCGAGCTCTGCCGCATGCCCAACGCCTACTTGAGGCGCTACAAAGAGGAGCGGCCGAAGGAGAAGCTGGGCTAGATGAGCCCAAGCAATGCCGCAGGAGCCTAGGGCTAGTGGCGTAGCCGGCCCAAAGAAATGTCCACATCCTTAAACCACAGGAACATACCCATGCAAAAACGAAAGGGCTCCTCTGCATAGCCAAACACATATAAAAGGCAAGACTCAATCGCACTTACCAAAAGAAGAATCATCTCTATTCAGCAAAACACCTAGTCTTTTTCTCGAAGGGGTTTTCCCGTCAATTGAGACACCCGAATTAACTTCGTGGTTCTACGCTCAGCAAAAGAATTCGGCGACGCGCCCGAATCGATTTTGTATCTTTTCCCAGAAACATCAACCGCATACAAAGACAACGGCGCATCGAGGTCAAAAAACCTAACTCTTTGCGTTCCTCTTGAACCGTTCGCATTTTCGAAAAGCTAATCGTAAACCGCCCTATCTCGCCCGGCTCAAGCTTCATAACACCCCTCAATGGGTACAACGCCCAGTACTTCCGACCCTTCAAATTGGGAAGGCCCCTACTATACATTCTATACTTACGACAGCATGCTTTCGACTCAAACCAACACTTCATTCCTCGAATACAGAACCTGAACCTCGCCCCCTCAAGGATGTGAGTAATATACACAGGTTGGCTCCCGTCGCAAATAAACTCAATCTTGAAACAATTTGGATAATGCTCAATCAAATCAAAACGCTTATCCTCAAGAAAATAGCCTCGCGCGCAGACGCTTGTCTTTCTTTCTCGAAGCCCTATCATCAATGCAACGAGCGCGGCAAAGAATGTAGCAGCCGCGCACAACAACGACCCTACCGCTGATATAGCCTGCCAATCCATCGCTGTTCCTTTCCCTATTCGCGCCCAGACCGCAATAACACAGCAATTGCTGGCGTAAACGTCTTCAAGATCAGCAACCCCTTTCAACTCGCCGTCGAGCCGCAAAAAAAACAAAACACAACATCCACCAACCCCGCGCCAGGCCGCCGAGCCAAAACGCCCGACAATCTGGCACCGCGGTCATCGTCATCGGCATCGTCGCCGGTAACGTAAAATTCTTTGCGCACTTTGAAAGCTGAACGCGTCCAAAAGACAATATGAGCAGGACATAAAAAGCTGGAAACCCCTCCTCATGCATATCCGCGGATTAGGCCGACAATAGTGGTGTCCAAACCGACAGCAACCACGCCGCACTCACGGAAGGGGCTTCCGATGAACAATGCTACCACTTTCGTAGGGCTCGACGCACAGGCCCGCTCGATAAAGGCCTGCACCTTCGAGCCCGCCACGGGCGAGGTCGTGAGGAAGTCGCTCGGGTACGAGCCCGGCGAGCTCGCATCGTAGGTAAAGAGCCTCCCCATCACAGCCTGAGATAAGCCACCGATGAACTTCGGCGGCAAGATGGAGGCCGTCGAGCTTGCAAGTGAGCTTGGAATCAAGGATTCGACGCTCAGGCGGTGGGCGCAAGAGCACGGAGAGATGGGCGAGGGCGCCTTCCCCGGAAACGGCAGCCCGAAGGTCGACGAGGATTACAAGATCATGAAGCTCCGCAAAAAGATCGAGGAGCCCGAGCGCGAGAAACGAGCTGCTAAAAAAATTTCCGGGCCTTCTTGAGTCAAGACCATGCATGAGGTGCGAATTCCTCAAAGAGCATAGGGGCGAGTTCGGCTCCATCAGGAAGGCATGCGGGATTTTGCACGTACCCGAATCCGAATACTACGACTGCGTGAAGAGGAGGAAATCCAACGCGCAGATCGAGCGAGAGGCCCTGGAGGGCTTCGTCGCGGAAAGGTTCAATCTTCACAAGGACCGTTACGGATACCGCCGGATCAACCGCGAGCTCAGGCGCGACGGCATCGTCGTCAGCGAGAAAATGGCGCTCGCCGTCATGCGCAAGCTGGAAAACAGCAAGGGCCACGAGACAAGGGAGGAGATGAAACAGGACGCGTTCAAGCACATCGAGTTCCACTGCAACAGGAGGAGGATGAGCACATCGGTCGTCCATAACGCCCCATACAACCTAGAGCGAGATGATGTCTGAAGAAGCTTATTTTTCCGTCCAAGAAACCTTGACCAGTCCAAAAGCGGGTTGTATTGCCGGTACAAAGAAATGTCCGCATCCCCATATGAAAAATAAGTGGTTGAGAATTGCTAAACAATCGGCTAGGAAAGCTCTATGGAAACTATAGCGTCCCTACCAAGGATTTAACAAACTAACACCCTGAGATTCAACCACTTTTTTAGCAAGCAAGTACTCAGCGAGTATCGAGAAGAAGTTACCCAACCAACTTGCAAACTAGGGTTGCAAGAATAGCTCCAATCATACCTGTTGCTATAGGCATGATTGCGCTCCAGACGATTTTCGAATGCATAGGCGTGCAATCTACGGTTGGAATAGGTAGTTTGAGTGCATCATTTATCTTCTCGTTGGTTCCAGCTGCTTTTGCTGGCGTTACCTGAAAGCTAAGCTTATCGAGTTTTCCATATTGATCCTCGAGCATAAGCAAGGCCTTGACGATCCGGTTTTTTACCTCTGCCAAAACCTTTCGATAGTGTGCCGAGGGAATCAGCTGATTGATTTTCAAGCATTGAATTTGCCCGCCGGATTGGCTGAATACTTCATTGGCAAGGATTGTCAAATCCCTATATCCCCCAGGGTCCGATTCCGCAAGCTTCACGATAGAGGGAATGTCTTCTCTAAGATCGACTTTCGAGACCGAATCCAAGGTGTCCTCTTTAAGGCATGAAAGTGGTAGCGAAACTCCTTTGACCTGAAGGTTTCCATTAAACCCCACGTACGTTAAGTTCAAACTTGCCGCTTTTCGATACTCCGGAAGCTCGTCCTCGGATGCGTATCCCGTAAGCTCACGCTCGGCCCACGTTTCAAGCTCCTGGTTATGCACGTCATGCGCCAAGATTTGGAGCCTTCTCAACGACTTCTCGATCGGGGCTTCATCATTTACCGCTTCTATAATTATTTTGCTCTTAGGCATCTTTTTCGCCTCCCATACCGTAAAGAATATACTTGCGGCGGACATTGGAACGGTGCTCGCAACCGTATAACGCCGTCATAGCAATTCGCTTGTCTCGAGGTTTACGTAATCGGGCTATTAAGCGTCGCCGTTCCATACGATGAAGGTGTCTTCGCGCAGCTCCATCATTTCTTTCTCCATCTAAAGCACCTATTCCACAATCTCGCCCTGTATTCGCTGCGATAAACTCGACACAGGAGATGTGAACGTTTCTTTGTACTGGCTATGCAGCCCGGTCAGCATACCGCGCCTGACGGCGCCCCCATTAACAGACATCGCGAACCTCCAAGGTCGGAAAAGTTCGCGATAAGCATAGCCAAATAGCGACATCAGCAAGACGCGCTATCTTTGGCGCTCGCTTATCAATCATTATAAGGAAACCGATACTCGCTCTTTTCGAACCGAAGCGAACCATGAGCCGCCTCCACACCCGATAGCCATTCAACTTCCGCAATCCAGCGCGACACCATGATCACCGCGCAGTATAGGACGTGGTCCAAATAATTTTCAGACCGAAAGACCATCCGCTCGTAGCGAAGAACCTTCTTGCCCCCATGCCAAAAGGACAAATCGAACGGGTCAAGCATCAGTCCTTCCGATTTCGCAAAGATCGAGGACACGACAACGCCGGGCGTGGAATACCACGTAGAGCATGCACCTCCCACCCCAATCACCATCACAAGGCAGTCGGAACTGGTCTCCATAGGATGCAGCGGCGCTCTTAAGAGAGTCATATCGCCCACAGACAAAAGGCTTGCCTGTGCCCTCTCTCCGAAATGCGATGCCACATCGAGCTGGTACATCCCGTAGGTACCTGGTGAAAGGACCTGATAACCGACCACCGAATACCCTGGATCGACATTCATGAACGCTATGCCGGACAAAGGGTCAGCCCAGTCCTCAACGTTGTCAAAATCGTCAAGAACCTCAGCCGCTGGAAGGTACCCTGGCAGCCGAAGAAAGGAGGAGGGCGTGTCAGATCCTAGCAATAAGGAAGCTTTCTTGGAAAAACCCACCCCGAAAAGGAAGCCAACTTGCTCGGCCTCGTAAAGAACCTCCATCGTTGTGCGGTGATATTCGGACACCATTCGCTCCAAAGAAGACACATCAACATCGAAGGCCGGAACTTGCTGGCAACAAGACGCACAGAAGAGCAGTCACTCAAACACCATCGACCGATAAGGCTCGTCGAGATTCCTGACCAGCAGCTCAGCCGAACGCGGCATCTTGTTGATCGGCATAGGGAAATCATCTGGTTCGCACATGGCGGCGGACGCCTCGCATGAAAGAATAGCTGTCGGGTCTTAACCTTCCTGCAGAGAAATTAAGCAATGAAGCCTTATCGCCCTGTCCAATCTGTTCGACACAGCAAGCTCCTGCTTTAACAGGTCAGCAATTCGATTCCGGTCGTCAATCTCGGACAGATCAACGCCTTCAATAACCTCGAAAACGGCCTCCTTCTGCGCGTCTGTAAGACCCGGCCAGGTTGCATAAAGTGCATCGACAGCATGCGGGCACCAGGCAAGCATCGCCCTTACACCCTGCATGGCGGAATGCCTGACCTCAAATGTACTAGATTCAATCAGGGAAAGCAAGCATCCAAGCGAATAGCTAAGAAAGTCAACGGGAACGGGCTCCTTGAAGTCAACCAGCTCGGAATGGGGCAAATCAAGCCTCCCAGCAGCGCTCAGCCAGCAAGGAATAACCTCGCAAAGCTCCAAAAGAGCATCTCTTGCTTCCTCTTCGCTGCAGATTCGAAGCTCGATTCCAAGCACAGAGAGCAGCGCCCCCTCTGCATTGGAGAAATAGTATTCACAAAACCAATCGCGACCCCTATCAGGAAGACGGAAAATCCGATGAAGTGCTGCGATCTTTTGCTTCATTCTTTTTGCTACGCATAAGCTTTTATCTATCTTCCTTAAACACAAAACTCATTCGGTTATCGCTGTAACAAACATTTGGGTTACAAGTAAAAACCCAAACAACTTAAAAATGACCATCCAAATACGTAAAATAGTCATCTTTCGAGCAAATCTGGATTCAAACCTGAAATCAGCAAGCAATAAGGCAAAGCAAACTAAGATTAGCTCCACTTTTCTTACCGCCTCTGTTAATAAACCCTACTTTGAGCAGGACTTATTATAATCACCTGATACATATATGCAACATTCTTTTAGGAGTAAAGGTCTATTTTTCCTGTTATTCTGCATAAAAGTATCCCCCCCGACTTCTCAACAAGATTTCCGATTTTGTTTAGTTTTGTTTGATAAATAAGGCCTGAATCCATACTATTGGGACCGAACTCGATTTTGCCCCCCCTTAACAATGACCTACCCATATAAAAAACGGGAGCCCCAAAAGGGACTCCCGAAACAAAATAACGAGCTGTTACTCAAGCATTATATGAACAACGCAAAGAAGTTCATATTTGGGTCGAACTGTAGCAAAGCCACAACTCAAACAAATAAGCTCATTCGCAGCTTATTTGTCAGCCAATGCAGCCTGTGCAGCAGCCAAACGTGCCAAAGGAACACGATAAGGAGAGCAGCTCACATAATCGAGACCAATCTTGTAGAAGGTCTTGATTGAATCTGGGTCGCCGCCATGCTCGCCACAAACACCACACTGAATATCTAGGTTGCCCTGATGGCCAAGCTTAACGCCCATTTCAACCAACTTAGCAACACCGGGATCAACCGTAGCGAAGGGGTTGTAAGGCAAAATGCGCTCAGCAAGATACTGAGGAACAAATTCTGCTTCAACATCGTCACGAGAGAAACCAAAGGTGGTCTGTGTAAGGTCGTTAGTACCGAAGCTGAAGAAGTCTGCCTGAGTTGCAATTTCGTCAGCAGTAACGGCAGCACGAGGAAGCTCGATCATAGTACCAACTGGAATGTCAAGCTCTACACCCTGCTCAGCCTCAACCTCAGCAATAGTAGCCTCAGCGAGCTTGCGAAGCTTCTCAAGCTCAGGAACAACAGAAACCAAAGGAATCATAATTTCTGGCTTAGGATCAAGACCCTGCTTCTTGAGTTCGGCAGCAGCGGTAGCAATAGCGCGAACCTGCATCTGAGGAAGAATTGGGAACTTAATAGCCAAACGACAGCCACGAAGACCGAGCATTGGGTTTGCTTCGCTCATGCCATCAATCTGCTCCATAAGACGACGCTTTTGCTCGATGACAGCTGGATCTCCGCCAGTTGCCTCAAGGCGTGCAATCTCAACATCAAGAGCGCGAGGGCTTTCAAGGAACTCATGCAGAGGAGGATCAAGCAAACGAACGATCACAGGCAGACCGTCCATTGCCTTAAACATGCCAAGGAAGTCACCCGTCTGAGCAGCGAATAAATCAGCAACAGCCTTTTCGCGAACTGCTTCGTCTTCATTAAGAATGAAGGTTTGGATGATTTGCTTACGCTCACCCAAGAACATATGCTCAGTACGGCAAAGACCAATACCCTGTGCACCAAACTTACGAGCGAGTTCAGCATCTTCAGGATTGTCGGCATTAGCACGAATACCCATGGTGCGGAACTCGTCTGCCCACTCAAGGATAGTATCAAGATCGCCCGCGAGTTCAGGCTGAACGAGCTCAACAGCACCAAGAACAACAATACCCGTCGTACCATCGAGCGAAATCATATCGCCCTCTTTGATAACAATATCGGTACCAGCGATTGCGGCCTGCTTTGCTTCTGCATCAATCTTCAAAGCATCAACACCACATACGCAAGGAGCACCCATGCCACGAGCAATAACAGCAGCGTGGGAAGTCTTACCACCATGTGAGGTCAAAATGCCTTCTGCAGCAATCATGCCAGCGAGGTCATCCGGCGTAGTTTCCCAACGAACCAAAACAGTCTTGCGACCTTCTTCAGCAGCAGCAACCGCAGCTTCAGCAGAAAATACTGCTTCACCAACAGCAGCACCAGGAGAAGCATTCAAGCCCGTAGCTACTACATCGTAGTCAGCGTCGGCATCAAACTGTGGGTGCAAGAGCTGGTCGAGCTGATCAGGATCAACACGCTGAACAGCCTCTTCCTTAGTGATAAGGCCCTCTTTTTCCATTTCGATAGCAATATGCAAAGCAGCAGCAGCGGTACGCTTGCCAACGCGAGTTTGAAGCATCCAAAGCTTGCCCTGCTCAATCGTAAATTCAATGTCACACATATCACGGAAGTGGTTCTCTAAGATAGTGAATACCTCTTCGAGCTCACGGCCAGCCTCTTCAAGACCTTCAACAGTTTTGAGGTCAGCGATTGGAGAAGTGTTACGAATACCAGCAACAACATCTTCGCCCTGAGCGTTAACAAGATAGTCGCCGTAGAATTCCTTCTCGCCATTTGCGGGGTTACGAGTAAAGGCAACGCCCGTAGCAGATGTTTCACCTTTATTACCGAAGATCATGGACTGAACATTTACTGCGGTACCAAGATCGTCAGAAATCTTGTTCTGCTTACGATAAAGGATTGCGCGAGGGTTGTTCCAACTACCAAAAACAGCCTCAATAGCAAGCTGAAGCTGAACATCAGGATCTTGAGGGAAGCAAACGGCTCCGTCAACAACCAAAGAAGGATATGCTTCTGCGCTTACGTTTTCGGAGAAAATCTGCTTGAACTGAGCTACGAGCTCCTCAAGGTCTGCAGCGGAAAGATCGGTGTCGCTTTCAACATTGCGATCGCGTTTCATGGTGGTAATTGCATTCTCGAACAAATCACCATCAAGATTCATTACAACGTTAGAGAACATTTGAATAAAACGACGATAAGAATCCCAAGCAAAACGAGGGTTTTCAGTCTGCTTAATCAAGCCATGAATTGACTCGTCGTTCAAACCGAGATTCAAAACGGTATCCATCATGCCAGGCATACTCATTGGAGCGCCAGAACGAACCGATACCAACAGAGGATCTTCAGCATCGCCAATTTTCTTACCAATACGAGCTTCAAGATCTTCACGATACTCTTGGATAGTATCGAGTACCCCTTCAGGCCACGTGTTGTCAGCATTTGCATATTCCATGCAGGTCTGACAAGAAATTGTAAATCCCGGAGGTACGGGGAGGCCGATGTTAGCCATCTCTGCAAGGTTAGCGCCCTTGCCGCCGAGGGTAGCTTTCATGTTGGTGTTACCCTCAGTAACATTGTTGCCGTTGGCGTCTTTGCCGAAGGCATAGACACGTTTAACTTGGTCAGTCACCATGTTCTCCTTAGACGATTGTTATTCCCCATTATTCCGCGAGGTATTAACCTGCGGATGAGTATTCTCATAATAGCGCAAAATCTCCTGCGCTGTTTCTTCAATTGCTCGATTATCGGTACGTACCGTAATACAGCCCAATTTACGCATAAGAGCTCGCGCTTTCTCAAGGTCTTCGTACACACACTCTAAATCCGCATACGAAGCAGCCACACCAATTGCATTTCCCAAGCGTTTTTTTCGAATATTCGCCAAGAGCTCTGCAGAAATAATAAGTCCAAAAAGACGCGTAGGATCCACGTCGTAGATTTCTTTAGGCGGCATACTCTGGAAGTCGAGCGGCACATTTGCGACCTTATAACCAAGCTGAGAAAGATAGATTGACAAGGGGGTTTTCGAAGAACGCGATACCCCCAACAAAACAATATCGGCCTCGGTGAGATCTTGTGGATTGCGCCCATCATCGTGGCTGATAGTGAATTCCATGGCATCGATGCGCTTGTAGTAATCCTCGTTTACCGAATGTAAATACCCCGGACGAGCAGAAGGTTTAGTGTTCGTTGCCTGAGCAAGCGCCTCGATAGCGTTTGAGATAACATCAACAGCGATAACGTTGTCGTGCGTTTCAACAAACTGTTTCACGGCATCAACAAGCTCATCGGCAATAAGGGTATAAAACACAATAAAGGGTGTATGAACTCCCTGTTCGCAATGAAACGAATAATGCTCCTCTAAATCTGCCAGCATGCCAGTTGGAGAAGAAATATTTCCGAGCACCTCAATCGAAGGACTCAAAACACCAAACGATGCCGCAGCAGCACGTGCAACCCCCTGCCCCGTTGCCCCAACGGAATCAGAAAGAATATGAATTGTCGGAATGGAAACAGGAGCTGAACCTTGCACAATCCATTTCTTCATGGCTATCCCCCTTACCCACGTAAAAGAAGAGCGGCTCCCAAGAGCCGCTCACATTATTAGTTTTACTTCGAAGAAAGCTTTGCGAAGTCTGCTACGTTAGCAAAAACCGCAACGAAGCGATTCAACAAACGAAGACGATTTTCACGCAGCGCCTGATCTTCATCCATAACCATTATTTTCTCAAAGAACATATCGATTGGTTTACGTAAGCTCGCCAGTTCGGCAAGAGCAGCAACGTAATCATTACTCTCAAGAGCGGATGAAACGTTTCGCTCCGCTTCGGCAACTGCGCATACAAGCGCGTGTTCAACTTCAGAAAGAAGCGCTTCGTCAACTTCGCAACCAAGACTTGCGTCACGCAAGTTATTCGCACGCGCATAGGCGGTTGCCAAATCTTCAAACACCTCGGGCTGTTCGGTGCGAGCAGCCTCAAGAGCAGAAACGCGATTAAGAAGTTCAACGGGCTCTTGAATTCCTGCCGCCAAAACCGCGTCGAGAGCGTCAATGCTATTGCCCGCATCACGAGCTATAACCTTGGTACGCGTGATGAAGAACTCGATAATTTCACTGCGCGCAGCGTCGAGATCGAACTCAATACCCTGCTGAGCATAAGCAGCAAGGGAAGCATCTATCGCTGAAACAAGTGAAATGTCTACGCCATTTTCGCCTGAAAGCATAGTTACAATGCCAATGGCGCTTCGACGAAGAGCGAACGGATCGGAAGAACCCGTTGGTCCCTGGCCTACTGCAAATAATCCACAGACGGTATCGAGTTTGTCAGCAATTGCCACAAGCTTACCAACCGTGGTGTCAGGAGTATCATCGCCAGCAAAACGAGGCTGATAGTGCTGCTTGATTGCCTGTGCGACCTGTGCAGTTTCTCCATGAGCCTCGGCATAATAGGCGCCCATAATTCCCTGTACGGAGGTGAACTCAACAACCGCTCCTGTTACCAAGTCCGCCTTGCAAAGATGCGCTGCGCGCAAAGCATCCTTCGCATCTGTATCAGAGAGCGCAGCATCGTTGGTTAAGTGGTTAACAAGCGCTTCAATGCGTGTTGTTTTATCGAACATGGTTCCCAGTTTTTCCTGGAAAACAACTTCGTTCAAACGGTTAACAAACGCATCAAGAGGCTGCTTAAGGTCCTCATCATAAAAGAATTTTGCATCGTATAAACGAGCGCGCACAACACGCTCGTTACCATCAATGATGGTTTCAGCGCACTCAGGATTACCGTTGGAAACAACGAGGAATTTATTGGTAAGCGTTCCGTCTGCGTTATAAAGAGGGAAATAACGCTGATGCATCAACATAGCATCAACAATAATTTCTTCAGGAACCGCCAAGAATTCCTCATCAAAGGTTCCCACCAAAACTGTTGGATATTCGGTTAAGTTAATAACCTCAACTAACGTTTTAGGAGGAAGAACAGAAGTGCATCCTGTTTCTTCTTCAGCTGCATTAACGCCGTTACGGATAAGTGCTTCGCGCTCAGCTTCGCTTGGTACGACATACGCCTTACGCACAACATCAACCAGCTCATCAGCACTTGAAACCGCAAAGGGACCAGGAGCCAAAAACCGATGGCCGTAGGTTTCGCGCCCTGAAACAAGACCGGCAAACGTGAAATCGATTACCTCTTCACCAAAAAGTGCAACCAACCAACGAATAGGGCGAGAGAAATACTCTTTTACCGTTCCCCAGCGCTGAGACTTAGGCCAAGAAATACCACGAATAATAGCCTCGAACACACAAGGAAGAAGATCGGTAACCTTCACTGAAGGCGTAAAGGTTTGAGCAAAAACATACTCAACTCCGTCAACTTCTTTAGTGATTAGTTCTTCCGCCGTAAGGCCTTTACCGCGAGCGAAACCCTGAGCTGCCTTGGTGGGATTGCCCTCTGCATCAAAAGCGATTTTTACTGAAGGACCTTTGAAGATTTCTGTTTTTTCCTCGGTTGCCTCAGGAATACCCTCAACAAAAACAATCAAACGACGAGGGGAAGAATATATCGACACTTCCCCATGAGGAATACGGCGCTCATCAAGAAGAGCGGGAACTAATTTTTCAAGCTGTTTGACAGCAGCAGAAAGATCAAAGGCAGGAATTTCTTCGGTGCCAATTTCAAAAGCAAGACTGCGTTCACTCATTTAGTTCTCCTCCTGAGCAGAAGCTTCTTTTTTATTAATTACATTGTTTAGGTACGACTCGCAACATGCTTTGGCGATGGTGCGGACACGCAAAATGTAACCCATGCGCTCCGTTGCGCTAATAACACCACGAGCATCTAAGAGATTAAAGGCATGAGAACACTTCAAAACATAGTCATAGGCGGGAAGAGGAAGGTTTTGTTCGAGCGTTCGTAAGCATTCCTTTTCATAGCGATCAAATTCACCAAAGAGCAAATCGGTATCGGCTACCTCGAAATTGTAGGCAGAAAACTCGCGCTCGTTTTCCAAGAACACGTCGCCGTAGGTAAATACGGTTCCATCACTGCTTCGGGCCCACACTAAATCGTACACAGAATCTACGCCCTGAATATACATAGCTAAACGTTCAAGGCCATAGGTGATTTCAGAAGGAACGGGGCTACACTCAAAGCCACCCACCTGTTGAAAATAGGTGAACTGGGTTACTTCCATGCCATTAAGCCATACTTCCCAGCCTAAGCCCCAAGCGCCCAGCGTTGGACTTTCCCAGTCGTCTTCAACAAAGCGAACATCATGCTTTTCAACTTCAATACCAATGGCTCGAAGGGAATTAAGATACAAATCCTGCACATTGTCAGGCGAAGGCTTAAGCAGAACCTGGAACTGATAATAATGCTGCATACGGTTAGGGTTTTCACCATAACGACCATCGGTTGGACGGCGGCAGGGCTGAACGTAGGCAGTTTTCCAAGTGTCAGGGCCTAAACTTCTGAGTGTTGTAGCGGTATGGAATGTACCCGCACCCACTTCATTATCGTAAGGCTGCAAGATAACGCATCCTAAATCGGCCCAATAGCGCTGAAGGCGCAAAATGATTTCTTGAAACGTCAAAGGGGTTTGCTCAACACCCTGTTTCGCGTTTTCAGACACCATGCTTCTCCTTTTCTTCCTTCTTCAAACCTTATTTATAACGTTCTATATCTGCCTGTACAATTTCTCAGACGTAATCACCTAAACTCGGCATCCCGAACAGCATCTATCTTCCTCAAACGACACGTACCGATAGTATTCAAAAAGGAAAACACCTCTACAGCACCTCAGCTTGAAGAAGAGCCCCCTATTCGAGCAATCCGATATGATTCAGTGGCCAATACGTAGCAATTGCCTTTCCAAATACTGTACCCGTTTTAACGGGACCAAAATAGCGTGAATCCGCTGAGTTTTCTCGATTATCCCCCATTACCCAAACACAATTTGAGGGCACCGTATAGGGATAAGAAAGATATACATTACCTGCTGTTGAAAGCGGATACGACTCCCCTTGCGTATAAGGCTCATTCTGCGCTACGCCATCTACATACACGACACCGTCAACCAAATTAACGGTTTGTCCTCCTACAGCAACAACACGTTTAATGAGTACGCGTGAGGGAATTTGAGGATCAGAAAACACAACAATATCTCCTTGCTGAGGACTCCCCGCCAAGTAAGATACTTTTTCTGCGAAAACCATATCGCCCGTCATGATGGTGTCTTCCATTGAGCCCGAAGGTACTTCAAAGGGTTCAATAACATAAGTGCGAATTCCGTACGAGCAAATAAGAACAATAGCAATAATTACAAGGAAGCTAAAAAAACGGCGAATAATGCCTGGCTTTCCAGAATTCGCGTGTTGTCCTGCGTCCACTAATTGTTCCTTTTCTCGATTGCCCGTTAATTCACAAGTTTTTATTGTAATCCAAGTTAGAGGGACTCATCATGAGGGACATTTCTTTTAAGAAAATCTACTTCTTCTTGAGAAATGTTAGCGCTCTGCAATAAATCAGGACGAAGCTTTTGCGTACGCAGTAAACTTTGCTTACGACGCCATGCATTAATGTTTGCATGGTGTCCTGAAAGTAAAACATCAGGTACGGCCATATCTCGATACACTGCAGGACGTGTATATTGCGGGTATTCCAAAAGTCCATCGTAGAAGCTCTCGTCAACCGAACTTCCCTCGTCTCCGAGTACACCATCAAGACGGCGAACTACTGCATCAATTATCACCATAGAGGCAAGTTCGCCACTTGTAAGAACGTAATCACCAATTGAAAGAACGCGATCTGCTAGGGAATACGCGCGTTCATCTATACCTTCGTAGTGCCCGCAAATAAAAAAGAGATGTTCTTTTTGGGAAAGCTCAAGCGCAATTGCTTCGTTAAATACCTCCCCTGTCGGAGAGAGAAAGATGATATAGGGCTTTGCGAGAGCCTGGGAAAACAACTCATCAGTTGCTTCAAAAATAGGCTCGCACTTCATAACAAGACCTTGTCCGCCACCGTACGGTTCATCGTCAGTAGTGCGATGTTTGTCGTGGGTCCAATCGCGCAAATCATGCGCCGTAAATTCAAGGATCCCTTTTTCTTGGGCAATACGCATCATAGATTCGCCCATAACGGAATCATAGCAATGGGGAAACACCGAAAGCGTTTCAATTTTCATGAAGTTTCTCCTAGAGCGACAAAAGACCAGAGGGCAAATTCATAACGATAACGCGCTCTTCCTCGTTTAGAGAAACGAGGAAGTCATCAACAAGAGGAACACGAACTTCCCTGTCGTCGTGATTAACCACCAAAAGCGGATGCGCGGGGTTTTCTTCCAAAGAAACAACGGTTCCTATCAAGGCGCCATCCATGTCTTTGAGCGCAAAACCCAAAAGATCGAACCCTGCACTCTTATCGTAGTTGGCAGGCAAATCAGTTTTTTTCACCAAGCAATAATGCCCCACAAGTTGCTCAGAAAGATCAATAGAATCAATCGACGAAAAGAAGACTAAATAAACGCCGTCGCCCTTTTCCTCAACGGACTCAACACACCCCGTGCGAGGAACCTTTAAAACAGGAGGAACAAAAACAACGTTCATTCCTTCCTTTAATAGAAAAGGAAGACCTTCTGTGCTGCGCACGAAAAGGCCTCCCTCAAGAGTCTTAGCCTTTGTTAGCTTGGCGATGTTAACCCAGTCACTCATGGTTTAGCTAGTCGATAAGCTCAACTTCAACGTGCTGACCATTGCGAGAACCCGCAGCACGACAAAGAGTACGAATAGCTTTAATAACACGACCCTGACGTCCAATTACCTTGCCAGCATCTTCTTCATGGACGCGAATCTCAATTAAAAGAGAACCATCTTCCATTTCATCTGAAGCAATAGAAACCTCGTCTGGGTTATCAACAAGAGGCGTAACTAAACTGCGAACAAGATTCGCAATATCTTCGAACGTCTCAGTCATTGTTAAGCGTTCTTACGTTCTGCTTCAATAAGACGAGCAACAGTTTCAGTTGGCTTTGCGCCATTGCCGATCCACTCATCAACCTTTGCAAGATCGATGGTAACTGCAGCCGGGGAAACACAAGGATTATAAGAACCAACCTGCTCGATATAGCGACCATCGCGACGTGCACGAGAATCAGCTACAACAATACGATAATAAGGTGCCTTTTTAGCGCCGTGACGGGCGAGACGAATCTTGACTGCCATTGAGATAAACTCCTTCTAATAATTCAAGCGGTAATATTCCGCAAAACAGCAATTTGATATATTACCTGTTTGCATCTTATTCATCAAGACCGGATAAAACATCCTGCATCTTTTTCATATCAGACATAGACATTCCACCCATACCTGGAATACCCATGCGCTGTTTTTTTCGTTTTCCTTTTCGCTTACCCTTTTTCCCCGACTTGCCCGTAGTCATTGCTTCCTGCTTAGCCATCATCTGCTTCATCATTTTTTTGGTTTCATTAAACTTTTTCAGAAGCTGATTTACCTGAAAAACCGAAACGCCTGCACCCGCTGCAATACGAGCCTTACGTGAGCCATTCAGAACTTCTGGTTTTTCACGTTCTTCCTTCGTCATTGAATGGATGATTATTTCCATTTCGTCAAGCGCACGCTCATTAACCGAGCCATCTTTGAGTGCTTTGTCTCCACCAGGAAGAGCGCTCACCAACTTTTTAATTCCACCAATTTTGTGAATTTGCTTATTCATCATAAGGAAGTCATTGAGATTGAGGTTTGCACGCATCATGCGCTCAGCTTCCTCTTGCTCAATTTCTTCTGCCTTAATACGCGAAGCGGTTTCAATGAGGCTAATTACATCGCCCATTCCCAAAATGCGCTTTGCCATGCGATCAGGATGAAATTCTTCAAGAGAATCAGGTTTTTCACCCATGGAAATAAACTTGATGGGCTTGCCGGTAACCTGACGAATGGAAAGCGCACCACCACCACGTGCGTCGCCATCCATCTTAGACATAATGACGCCATCAAAATCGACGCGCTCTGCGAAAGCAGCGGCAACATTAACAACGTCTTGACCAGTCATGGCGTCAACCACCATAAGAATTTGATCGGGCTGAACTGCTTCTTTGATAGCCTCAGCTTCTGCCATCATGTCTTCGTCAACATGCAAACGACCCGCGGTGTCAATAATTACCACATCGCGCAGAGAATCAATAGCATCACGAACGCCTTCTTTGGCAATTTGAACAGGATCTTTTCCGTCACCACGATAAACCCGGACACCAATTTCACCACCGAGCGTTTGCAGCTGATCAGCCGCAGCAGGACGGTAAACGTCACAGGCAACCAAAAGTGGATTATGGTTTTGCTGCTTCAATAAATATGCCAGCTTGGCAGCGGCCGTTGTTTTACCAGAGCCCTGCAAGCCAACAAGCATGATAACGTTAGGGATGCGCGAAGAAAGAACGAGCTTGGAATCGCTTCTACCGAGCAGTTCAGTAAGCTCATCCAAAACAATCTTTACCACATTTTGACCAGGAGTCAAAGAATCCATTACTTCAGCTGTCAAACAGCGCTCTTTAGTATTTTTAATGAAGCCTTTAACAACTTTGAAGTTAACATCAGCCTCAAGAAGCGCCAGGCGAATCTCGCGCATAGCAACATTGATATCTTCTTCGGTCAAACGACCCTTGCTGCGTAATCCCGAAAAAATGGACTGCAACTTTTCTGAAAGATTATCTAACATGAAATATCCTCAATAGCTTTCGTGTCTTACCTTGGTACTTATGCGTTACTGGCATATTGACGCTTTATTGGCGGTCATCGACATCGCCCGCAAAGGCAGCGGCAAAATCGTGAGCGTCGAAATCTTTAAGATCATCAAGCCCCTCGCCCACGCCAATTTTAACAATAGGAAGCTCTAATTCATGACTGATGGCCAAAGCAATTCCACCTTTAGCGGTGCCATCAAGTTTAGTAACAATAAGAGCATCAAGATCGAGCGCCTTATTAAATTCTTTCGCCTGCTGAAGACCGTTTTGGCCCGTGGTGGCATCGATAACCAAAATGGTATAAACCGGCAACGTGGAGCGCTTGCGTACAACATTTACCACTTTTTCAAGTTCACGCATAAGATCTGCTGAAGTATGAAGACGCCCTGCGGTATCAATCAAAACTAAATCAGCACTGCACTCTTCCGCACGCTCAAGTGTTGCATAGCAAACACTTGCAGGATCAGCACCACGCTCACGCGAAACCATTTCTACATTGGCACGTTTAGCCCAAACCTCAAGCTGCTCAATTGCAGCAGCTCGAAAGGTGTCAGCACTGCCCAAAATAACCTTGCGGCCCGCATCGGTTGCCTCTTTGGCGATTTTACCAACCGTGGTTGTTTTACCTGTTCCGTTAATGCCTACAAAAAGCATTACACAAGGCTCACCATTGAAGATATCCTCTTCTGCCTCGGTAAAGGTCTTTGCAATTTGATCAGCGAGCATATCTAAAACCGCATAAGCATCGGGAAGCGCTTTGCGGGTAGCCTGATCACGCAGTTCTTCAATGATGCTATCAGCTGCCAAAGCGCCAATATCGCTTAAGATAAGCGCTTCTTCTAAATCTTCCCAGAACTCTTCATCAACATCAGGTCCACGATCAAGAAGAAGATTGATTTGCTCCTTAAACTTTGTTCGAGAGCGATTTAGCCCTTCGTTTATGCGATCAAAAAAGCCCATTAAGCCCCCTTTGAAATTGCCTGTTCAAGCTTTTGGCTGAATACTTTTGTTACACCATCGGCTTGCATAGATACACCATAAAGGATATCAGCTGATTCCATTGTACGACGCTGGTGAGTAATCATGATGAATTGGGTATTGTGACGAATTGCTTCAAGGTAGGCCATAAGTCTACGAAGGTTCGAATCATCAAGCGCCGCTTCAACCTCGTCCAAGATATAGAAGGGCGTCTGCCGAATACGATACACCGCAAACAGAAGCGCCATAGCCGTCATAGATTTTTCGCCACCAGAAAGCAGTGACATTTTCTTAACACGCTTGCCTACAGGTTGAGCATTTACATCCACGCCGGTATTTTCAAGATCGTCGGGATCAACCAAAGAAAGATGCGCCTGACCACCAGGGAAAAGCGTAGAAAATATTTCTGCAAAATTATCATTTACCCGATTAAAAGTGTCGATAAAATCGTCACGCATGCGCTCATCAATTACTGAAACAATACGCGAAAGTGCGGCACGGGCGCTCTTCATGTCTTGGAGCTGCCCCGCCAAAAAGTCATAACGCTTTTTTACTTCTTCGTATTCTTCTGCCGCATCAGGATTAATGGCGCCTAAGTTTTTAATGCGTCTTTCCAAGCTTTGCAGCTGAGCCAAAGCATGGTCTCGCTCCGTAAGGGGTTCGAGCGTAAGAGCTGTTTCGATAGAAGTAGCACAGTCATCGGTAATAACCTTAATAGCTGCTTCAACCTGAACTTCAAGACGCCCTTTCTCAACACGAACCTCGCCAATTTGTGCCGATGCCGCATCAAATAAATCGTGAGTATCGCGAACATTCTTGGTTGCTTGCGCAATTTCAACATGTAAGCCCTGAGACTTAGATTGCGCATCGAGGGATTTCATTTCAAGTTTTGCTTCAAGCGTTGAAAGCCCATCAGTTAGAGAGTTTAAGGTTTCCATCAAAGGATCAATGCGTGCAATAACCCCCTCGGCAAGAGCCTTTCTCTTCCAGGCTTCATCATGAGTTTTACCCGAGGTGGCAATTTCTTGCTTGCGCGTTTGCACCATGCGCTCAGAATAAGCATAGCGCTCGCTTAAACGGGCAGATGACAAACGCAAATCAGACAATTCTTCAGAAGCGGAAATGATGCTCTTCTGAAGCGGTGAGAGCGTTTTTTGAAACTGAGCAATTTGCTCTTTGTTTTGCTCTAATTGAGCAACTACCTTAACAAAGCTTTCCTCTAAATCATCGGAATCAGGCTGACTCTTTGAGAGAAACGCCTCGTTTTCTTTTTGTTCTGATTGAAGGCGCTCGTATTCTTCCTTCGCCGCAACAGATGCTTGATGAGCGCGTTCGGCATTTTTTTGCGCTGATTCGCTCTGGCCTTTGAGCTGGGCAACCTTTTCAGAAAACTTCAAAGAAGTGCTTTGGTATTCTCTTAGATTTTCCTCAATCTGGGAAAGCTCCTCCTGAAGCTCGTTAAAAGAACGCTCGCACGTTACCTCTTTTTTGCAAAGCTCCTCATAGGTACGCCTTCGCGAAAGAGCACCTTCTTCGCTCTCCTTCTCTGCAAGAGGAAGCAAAGAGATACTCCCCTCATATCCCACGACACAACCATCAAGGCTTACAAAACGTACCTGTTCGCACGTTTTATCATGAAGCTCAAGTGCCTCGGTAAGATTTCGTGCAATATAAACATCACCGAGTAATGCACCTACGGCATTTTCGAAAGAATCTTTTACGGTGAGTTCTTCGAACAACCAACGCTCATGAGGCAAAAGGTTCTTTTGCTCAGGAAGCGAAGTATGCACAAAACGTGCGCCACCCGAACAATCATCTGCCAAAACGGCCCTAATAGCCTCGATCATGCGCTCGTCATCGGAAAAAATAAGTGTTTGGAGAGCATCCCCAAGCAGAGCCTCTACCAAAGACTCAAGTTCACGTGGAACAGTAACTGCCTGAACAAGCGGTACAAAAGCGGTATCGAAACCATGATCTTTGTCATCAAGCCACTGGCGAACAGGATTAAGTTCCGCACTCGCTCGTTCAAGCTCCTCAAGAGCAGAACGTTCCGCACTAACCTTCGTGAGTTCATCACGCGCTTCATCAAGCTTTCGTCGGGCTTCTTCTCGTACTTGCAAAGAAGCATTAAGTTTATCGCGAGCCTCAGCGGCGAGCTGCCGTGTGTGCTCATATTCCGCACTCAAGGCCTTTTCATGTTTAGCCTGTTCCACCTCTTCACGCTGCGAAGATTGCAAACGGGCCTTAGCATCAACAAGCTGAGCTTCAAGAACCTGGGCTTTAGCACGAGTAGCACTCAAGTTTTCACTTAAAGCCTTCTGTGCGGCTTCGATAGTTTCTTTTCGATGTACAAACCCACGCTGTTCAGCGGTAAGAGTATCAATCTGCTTTCGAACAATGTTTCGCTCACTCACTAATGAAGCATAAGCAGCTTCTTTTGTTGCCTGCTTTTCCTGTGCTTCAAGGTAGGCTTTTTGCGCTTGCTTATACTGCTCAGTTGCTGAAGAAAGCTCTTCCTGAGCTCGCTTTTCGTTTATTTTGCTTTCTTCAAATAGGCGGACCACACGCTCAAGCTCCTGCGTAGCTTGACGTCTTTTTTCCCGTAAAAGCATCTTGGCCGAGTTAAGACGCTCATGTGCATTTTGAGCACTACGCAAGCTCACATTAAGATTATTTTCTTTAAGTCCGCGCTCTTTGAGCTGGTTTTGAAGCTCATCAAGAGTTTGTTCAGCCTTCACTAAACCGTCCTGATGCTCATTGAGCTTACGGGTGAGAGATTGTTCTTTTTCTTCGGTTTCTTCCCACTGTTTTTGCAACAAACGTAGATCATCAACCGAAACCCTAAGTTTAAGATCTGAGCGCTGTGCATCTAAATCTTGAAACGTAAGGGCCTTTTTTGCCTTGCGCTCCAAAGGCTTCAATTGACGCTCAACTTCAGAGGTTACATCGATAACGCGGGCCAAATGGTTATCCATACGTGCAAGCTTGCGCTCGCTTTTCATCTTGCGTTCTTTATGCTTAAGAATGCCTGCGGCTTCCTCAATCAAAGCACGACGATCTTCTGGCTTAGAAGAAAGCACTGAATCTAAATTGCCCTGAGAAATAATGGAATGTGTTCCCGTGCCTAAACCGCTGTCATGAAGAATATCAAGAACATCCATACGACGAACAATAGAACCATTGATGAGATATTCACTTTCGCCGCTGCGATACATTCTTCGGCCAATAGAAACCTCATCAAAATCAACTGGAAGCGTGCCGTCGGAATTGTCGAGCAAGAGTTCGACCTCAGCTAAACCAACCGGTTTTCTTGCTGAAGAACCAGAAAAGATAACGTCTTCCATAGACTGACCGCGTAAGTTTTTTGCATTACGCTCGCCTAAAACCCACAACACTGCATCTGAAATATTGGATTTACCGGAGCCGTTCGGCCCAACCACAGCAGCAACACCAGGCTCAAACTTCAAAACGGTGCGATCTGCAAAGGATTTAAAACCCTTCAAAGTCAAAGATTTAAGATACATCTATTGACCCACTTCATTGCTTCTTTTTATTGCGTGCGCGTTCGGCTTGACGACGAGCCTTCTCCTCTGCTTTTGCCGCTTTAATGGCAGCTTTAGCATCCGCCTTGCGCTTTTTATCTTTTGAATCTTTCGCATCAAAAAATGAGCTGAGTGCCTCAAGAGCCGATTCAGCAGCGTGACTTTCCGATTCCTTTTTGGTTCGTCCAACACCTTTTGCCAAGGATTGAACACCCACAAAAACCTGCGTAACAAACGTACGATCATGAGGCGGACCCTGAGTTTCAACCAAACGATATGTTGGTGTGATACCGTCTTCCTGTAAGCGCTCCTGAAGAACACTCTTGGGGTTTTCAGGCTCTTTTGCCATATCGGGACTCATATTGATGATGAGCGTTTTTTCAACGAATGCTACAGCGGGATCTAAACCACCATCCAAATAAAGTGCGGCAACAACTGCCTCATAAACATTTTCTAGCGCAGAATGCAGACCGCGTCTTCCTGTGCCAGTTTCCGAAGAGCCAAAGATGATTACATCAGCAAAACCCAAACCTTCTGCAACCTTCGCAAGCGAAGAGCCAGAAACCAAAGACACTTTAATCCGCGTTAAACCGCCTTCATCGAGTTCAGGATAGTTATGGTAGGCACGATAAGCGACAATGGCACCTAAAATACTGTCACCCAGAAACTCAAGTCGTTCATACGAATCTGAGATAGACCTTCCTTCAGCAGCAGAAGGATGAGTAAGGGCAGCAAGAAGAATAGAAGAATCCTTGAACGTGTATCCAAGAATTTCTTCTACCTTCTTTAATTTTTGAATATGCTCTGATTTATTTGTCACGCGTTTCCATCTGTTTATTTATTTACCACATCAGATTTTACTCGACTGATTTCCCTGCTGAAACCATCTGCTCGATTATTCCAGAAACATTCAAACGAATTGTTTTGGCAGTGGTATTAATTCCGTTTTCGATAGCTTTCGCATTAGAAGAACCATGTCCTACCAAACAGGCTCCCTTAACGCCCAAAAGCGGTGCACCACCATAGGTGTCAGCAGAAGTGGTTTCTTTAAGCTCACTCAGACCACCTTTGAGCGCCAAGGCAGCAAGCTTCGTACTCAAAGACGACATCATAATTTCTTTTAAAGCACCGAAGAGAGTCTTCGTAGTGCCTTCGATTGTTTTAATACACACGTTGCCCGTAAAACCATCAGTGATATACACATCAGGTTCACCCATCAAAATGTCGCACCCTTCAGCATTACCATAGAAGTTTGGAATTGCCTCTCTCATGAGTGCAAAGGATTCCTGGGAAAACTTTGAACCCTTGGTTTCTTCTTCACCGATATTCAAGAGCGCAATTTTCGGATTTTCAACATCGAGAACTTTTTCAGCATAGGTTCCTGCCATTTGAGCAAATTGAACCAAATAGGCAGGTTTACAGTCGGCATTTGCGCCAATATCTGCCATAACAACTGGTTTTTTGGGAGAAGGAATAACACTACAAAGAGCAGGGCGAGCAACGCCCTTAATGCGTCCAATCACCAGCGTAGCAGCCGCCAAAACAGCACCCGTAGAGCCAGGAGAGAAAAAACCCTGAGCCCTTCCCTCCTTTACCATACGACAGCCAACAACAATGCTCGAGTCTTTCTTTTTTCGAACAGCCTGAGCGGGATGCTCATCCATCGCGATAGACTCTGTGGCAACTTGAGCAATACAGCGCTCCTGCTTTTGAGCAAAAGGCTCAACGACATTGGCTGGCCCACAAAGAATAATCTCAAGATCTTTATCATGAGCAAGTGCAGCAGCAACGCCTTCAAGCATAACCGATGATCCTAAATCGCCCCCAACTGCGTCCACCGCAATAACAACATGTTCAGCCATTTATTGTCTCCTTCTGCTTTCAGTAGGCAGAAATATTATAGTTTGCCCCGATTGGTCACTCGAGTAGATCGCCATTTACACAAAAAAATCCCTCGGACAAAATATCCGAGGGATTGACATTCGATTAGTTCATAGCAACTAAGCGGTCTGAATAACCTCGCGATCGCGGTAATGACCACAATTAGGGCATACACGATGAGGAAGCTTTACCTCTCCGCACTGAGGACAAACAGAACGTGAAGGTGCTGCAATCTTGTCATTTTCGCTACGACGTGCATGGGTACGAGCACGACCAGTCTTACGCTTAGGCACTGCCATGATGATTCTCCTTCTATATTGCAGGTGCAACCTGAAACTTATTAAATAACGCAAGGCGGTATGATAGCAAAGAGCGTTTGAAGTTTCAATAAAAATCCAAGGGAAGTTCATCCTCTTTGGAAATCTTCATAACTCACTCTTCATCAAAGCGAATCGTTCTTAATACCGAGAAGGGATTTTTCGGCTCAAACGATTCTTCCGGTTCACACGAGCATGATTCTTTGTTGAGATTTGCGCCGCACTGAGGGCAAAGACCTTTACAGTCATCGTCACAGAGTGGGCTGAGGGGCATCTCCAAAACGAGCGCAGCACGTAAGAGAGGCTCAAGATCGATGATGTGATCCTCGGGAAGCACTTCGTATTCATCTTCTTCCTCTTCGGTTAATTCTTTTCCCGAATCAGAAATAAGAAAGTACCCTTCCACCTCGCCGCAAAGATGATAGCAAGCTTCCTCTAAACAGCGAACACAATCAACAGCCGCATCGCCCTCAACAGTACCGCCCACATACAGGGCTCCACCAGTGTTGCTTATCTGCACCGAATAGGTTAAAGGCTCCTCAAAGCGAAACTCGTTCGAGGAGTACTCAAGAGAAGCAAGATCGTATGTTCCTGCAAAAGATGAGCTCTCCGCAACTGTAAAGAGCTCATCAGGAACCGTAATGCACAAAGACCCCATTAGCGACCCGAGTTAAGTGAGTTTGCATTGAGACGATCGCGTACGCGACGAATGGAATTGAGAGCAGTATCAAGACCTTGCTCAACATGGTTGAATACCTCGTCGGCATAGTCTTCTGCACCAGCACGCGTCTGGCGCTCTAATTCACGAGCTTCAGCCAAAATAGCATCGGCCTGCTGCTGAGAGATACGAACGATTTCCTGCTCGCTTGCAATAGTGATTGCCTGACTACGGGCATCTTCAATCAATCGAGTTGCCTGAGCCTCGGCTTCATCGAGCAAAGCCTGACGCTCACGAATAACCTGACGAGCCTGAGCGAATTCGCTCGGGAATGTATCGCGAATCTCATCTAATATCTCGAAGGCAGATTGAGCATCTACCTGCCTTAGGGCATTCTTCCCAAAAACGGGTTTCGAATCCTCAATAAGAACTGAGAGCTCATCGATAAGATTCAATACTCCTGTTTCGTCCATATACTTCCTTCCAAACCGTGCAAAACACGAACGTGGACAAACCACTAGCACAGTGTAACAAAAAAACACCTGAGCACAAAAATAACCACAGGGTCTTTGCAAAGACTCCCGTCTTCTTTATCAGATTATTTTTTCAAAACGTATGTTTTATTGCTTCGCTATATAGGCAGATGAGAAATAATCTTTCAGAGCATCCTCAACACATTCCGGAACAAAACCGTGAATGTTGCCACCCATTGATGCCATCTCTCGAACAATAGAAGAAGAAAGATACATATATTTTGGAGGCGACATAATAAAGAACGTTTCAAGATCTTGGCTCAACTCGTAGTTAAGAGCGGTCATCTGAAATTCATATTCGAAGTCGGTAATTGCGCGCAAGCCCTTAACAACAACATGAGCGTCAAGCTCATCAACGCAATCAACAAGTAAACCATCAAAACTAATTACCGAAACATTTGGAAGACACTTTACTGCTTCCTTGGTGAGCTCAACTCGTTTCTGCTGATCAAAGAGAGGTTTCTTTTTAACCGATGCCGCAACGGCAACAACAACCTCATCAAAAATCTGAGCAGCGCGAGAGATAACATCTACATGACCAGCGGTGATGGGGTCAAATGTTCCTGGCACAACTGCACGTTTCATTGTGCGTCCTTCCTTATTAACGCTATTGACGTTTCACCGTAATCCTTCGATGAAACAATTGCCCATTCTAGCGCATTAAGCGCTTGAACAAGTTCAGGTTTGGAAGTTTTAGCAAGTTCGTAGCATAGTAGCGCATCTTCTTTAAGGATGCCTTTTTCAAAATATCCCTTCGCAATCGCCATAACCTCATGCGGAGAAACCGCGTAAGGAGGGTCAAAAAATACCAGGTCAATTTGCTTTTTTATCACACTTGAAGAAAGGGATAATGAATCCATCTTTAAGAGCTGATATCGTGAACTCTCGGCTTTTACCGCGCGTAAATTTTCCGAAATAATCATATTTGCCTCGGAAGATTTATCGCAAAAAATAACGAAAGACGCTCCTCTGCTGAGTGCTTCAATACCCAAAGCTCCTGTACCAGCAAATGCATCGAGTACACAGCAATCTTCGAGCGAACCTTGCGCACTGAACACTTTGCTCATTAACGCTTCTTTAACCCTGTCAGTAGTTGGACGCGTAGCATCACCCTTAAGTGCTTTAAGGGGTCTACCCCGATATTCGCCTGCAATTACTCTCATGTTTCTCCTTAGCTAATTACGATTAGCTGTCGTGACCAAATCAAGCTCCCGTAAAAGAATATGCCTTTCTTCTTCAGAACATATCTTGCCACTCAATACCTGTTCAGCATCGTTTCGCGCAGCCTCAATAACGGCCTTGTCACGTATAACGTTCACGAGCCTTAAAGATGGTCTACCATGCTGGCGAACACCAAAAATATCGCCCTCTTTACGCTGCAATAAATCGTATTCGGAAAGTGTAAATCCATCTTCTGTTTTTTCCATGGCCTTCAAGCGCTCTATAGCCTGGGGCGATTTTGAGCGAGAAATTAAGAACACCTCACCAGGTATTTCGCCACGACCAACACGTCCTCGCAGCTGATGAAGCTGAGCGAGGCCAAAGCGGTCAGCATCCTCAATAATCATCACACTTGCTGAAGGTACATCAACGCCAACCTCAACAACCGTTGTAGAAACAAGCACATCGATCAAACCGTCTCTAAACGATTCCATGATCTCATTTTTTTCTTTACTCGAGAGTTTTCCATGAAGCACTTCAACACGCGCATGAGGGACAACACGATTTTTAATCATTTGCGCATGCGTAAAAACTTCTTTAGAAGCATCTTCGAATGAATCGAGCTCAATCCCCCATTCAATGCTCGCATATTCAATGCGCTCTTCTTTGGCTTCCTCTTCTTTTTTGAGCTCTCGCATGCCGATAAGGGGACAAATTACAAAAGCTTGTTCCCCACGCTCAACGCAAGCCCTCAGGGCATCGTAGGCAATACCCTCCTCGGAAAAGTGACATACTTTCGTGGTTCTTCCTTTTTGCTTAGAAGGTGCTTGTTTAAGATAGGAAAGCGTCATGTCACCATAGAGAGTGAGCGCGTATGAGCGCGGAATAGGCGTAGCGGTCATAGATAGCACGTCTGCCCCAGGTGCCTTAGCAATAAGTCTTTCGCGCTGATCAACACCAAATCGCTGCTGTTCATCAATACATACAAATGAGCAGCGAGCAAACACAACATCGTCTTCTAAAAGAGCGTGCGTACCAAAAAGTACCTGAAGTGTTCCTTTACGCAAACGAGCAAGAAGAGTGGTTCGAGCCTCTTCAGGAGTTGATCCCGTCAGCAGCTCCCAAGAAATACCAAGCTGTTCTAAATAAGGGCCAAGCGAAGCCGCATATTGCCACACCAATACCTCAGTTGGAGCAATCATTACCGCCTGATTTCCCGCCTGAGCGGCAGCAACTAAACCAAAAAGAGAGACAACAGTTTTTCCCGTACCAACATCGCCCAACAAAAGATGATTCAACAAAGAAGCATCGGCCATTCCGCTGCCTATTTCTTCGATCGCTTGACGCTGATCAAAAGACAACTCAAACGGAAGAATCTCTTCAAGGGTCTTTTTTGTTTGAACATTGAGCGGCTGTGAATAAGCCTCGAATTCCTTAGCCCTGCGCTCTTTTTCGCGCAAAAGATGCAGCTCTAAAAATAACAATTCCTCATAGAGTAAACGACGTTTTGCCTGAGCAACTTCATCCATTGAACGAGGAAAATGAATCATACGAAATGCCTGATAACGTGAACACAGACGATATTTTTCTTTCAGTGAAAGAGGAAGCACGTCATAGAGACCACATACCTCTTCAAGAGCATTACCTACAATGCGGTTGATAACTCGACGCGATAGCTTACTTGTTGCTGGATGGATGGGCATCACTAACCCTTGGGCAATATCACCCTCTTCAACCTTTTCCCAATAAGGGTTGGTCACACGCTTAAACCCATAAGAAAACTCAACCTTACCCGAAACACGCAAAACATCGTTTTTTGAAACTTGTTTGGACAGCCACGACTGATTAAAGCACGACATAATAAGTGTTCCCGTTTCATCAACTAGGGTAACTTCTGTCAGCGAAAAACGGGGGTTTTTCTTATGAGCTTTAATCTCATATACCTTAGCTATAAGTGTACACTGCTCGCCAATTCGCGCGGTTTGAATCGTGCGAACTTGCGCCATATCAAGATAGCGATACGGATAAAACAACAAAAGATCTCTTACCGAAACAACACCTAACGAAGCGAACGCACGCGCGCGCTCAGCACTGACAAGCTTTACGTTCGAAACAGGGGAATCTAGACGCAAACAAGCAGAAAGGCGGTCAAGAGCTACTTCTTGAACCGCCTGAGAACTACGTGATTGTTTGCCTGAAGAAGATTGAGCCAAAATATTACGCCCTACTCAAGCGAAAGGACAACGGGATAAAGAGGCTGATCTCCTCGTTGCGCATCAATCTCAAGATCGTCAAACGTTGCTTCAATCTTTTCAACCAATGCCTCAAATTCCTCACCATTCATATCACAACCAGCAAGAATGGTGAGAGTGTCAGCATCATCGGCCTCCATAGCCTTAAGCACACCGAGCGTAGCCTCTTCAACACTCTGAGAAACAACTTCAATGGAACCATCAGCAATGCCAATAACATCGCCATCATGAATAGGATTGCCGTGAGCATCCTTTGCATCTTTGATGGCATGTGTTACTTCTCCTGTTTTAACCTCTTCGCAGGCCTCCGTCATTTCCGCAACGTTTTCCTCTAACGTTGCATTTTCGTCGAAGACAAACAGGGCAGAAAATGCCTCAGGAACGCTGACGGTAGGAACAACCGCACAGGGCTTTTCTGATATTTCTACACAGCTCCGAGAAGCCATAATGATGTTTTTGTTGTTAGGGAGGATGATGACAGAATCAGCGTTAACGTTATTAACCGCATCAAGCAGTTCTTTAGTAGAGGGGTTCATGGTTTGACCACCCGATACCACAAAATCTACGCCGAGACTCTTTAGGATAGCAGCATTACCTTCGCCAGCCGCAACAGCAACAAAACCAATCTTTTTGGTTTCTTCTTTACGTTCTGCTTCAAGCTTTGCGGTACGTGTTTCGCTTTGCAGCTTCATGTTATGAATAAATACTTCCGAAATTTGACCGCGTTCCAAAAAGTACGCCAAAACTTTATCGGGAGTATTGGAATGAACATGAACTTTAAACTTAGGAACAGAACCTACACACAGTTCACAATCACCCATCGTGGAAAGAAAATCGAGTGCTTCTTGAGGATCAAGAACATCGGAATCAACGAGGAACTCGTTACAGTACATGTACGCCGAGCCTTCCCAGTCGTTGATTTGCTCAATTTCAACTTTTGGAGCAGAACCTCGAGCAAAAGAAAGCTCGTCTCCTAAACTCTCGCTGCGACCGGTGAGCGCCGAAACAAACGAGTCAAAAAAGATTGCCAAACCAAAGCCACCCGCATCAACAACACCGTTCTCTTTAAGAACAGGGAGCAAATCGGGGGTACGTTGAACGGACGCGTAAGCTTCGCCTACAATGTATTGCAAAGCCTCCTCAAGATCCATCTTCTTCTTGCGAGCATACTTAGCTCCCGTAGCAGTATCACGCAACACAGTAAGGATAGTTCCTTCAACGGGTTTGCGAACCGCATTAAAGGCTACCTCCACCGCGCGAGCAAACGCGGCATCAACAGAAGCCACATCAAACGCATCGTGACCCTCAAAGCCTTCGCATAAGCCACGAAGAATCTGAGAAGTGATAACACCTGAATTACCACGGGCTCCCATTAAAGCGCCCGTGGTAACAGCATGGCGCTTTTCTGCCGAAGTAGCACCAATTGGTAGCGCCGCAAGGTTTTCTACCACCATTGCGAGCGTGAGCGACATATTAGTACCCGTGTCGCCATCTGGCACAGGAAAGACGTTTAAGCGGTTGATCTCATCTTTACGAGCGTCTAATGTCTTCGCAGCACGCGCGATTGCATTAACGATGTCGTTAGATGTGTAATTGCTCATTATGGTATTTCTCCTTGAAATGTTCTTCTCTGATTAACCTGTATTGACTAACCCATGTTGGCTAAGGACGTACCTTAATACCCTGAACGTGAACATCAACACCTTTAAGAGAATCTTGAATGAAATCCTTCAAAGCAAAAGAAACTTGGTCAACTAAGTTATTTGAAACAACATTAATATTGACCCCATGCTCAAGGATTACATACAGACTAACCAGTGTTCCCTCTTCATCTGTCGAAACAACAACACCGCGACGAAGACGAGAATTAGGAAGAAGTTTCGCTATACCATCAACCGTATTAGAGGCCGCCATTCCCACTACTCCATAGCACTGGAGAGCTGCATGGCCTGCAACGTCTGCGAGAACATCTTCAGAAACAATTAAGTTTCCAGCTACTTCGTTAGCCATAATAATCCTTTCTAAAAGGAATTATCCTTATTTGGTAATCCACCGAAAGCGTAGTATAGCGTATCAATATAGAAAAGAAGTCTGGTATCAACTAAACGAACAAATCAAGCACATCGGCCTCCGTAAAAGGACTCTTTACGACAGGAAAATGCATCCATAGCCCTAATTGGACGTTTATCTATAATGCTTCTTCTCTTTTTTTGCATGTTTTAGGGAATAACAACCGAAAAGACTTGGAACAAAAAGATCTGTATGTTATAGTTCTAGGGCTTTTGCAAATACCGGCATTCAATGCCGAAGAAATTACGTAGTAAATGGAGTTGATTAAGAATGTCAAAGGTTTGTGAGATCTGCGGTAAAGCACCAAGCGCTGGTCGTAACGTCAGCCACTCTCATCGTGTTACCAATCGTACCTTCCGTCCTAACATCCAGAAGGTAACCATCAAAGTAAACGGTAAAGTTAAGCGTGCTAATGTGTGCACCAAGTGCATTAAGGCTGGCAACATCGAACGTGCCTAAAGCTTACGTTTGTGTTAGCTTTAACCTTTCAATAGGTCTTAATCAATGAGATAAAAAAAGGAACGCTTTGGGCGTTCCTTTTTTTATTGCTCTTTTCTTGAAACCTTTCACCTGAGGAAAATTAAGATACCCAAGCAAAATCACGGTTTTGAAAGCTGGGTGCTAGCGCTTGAATTTACTCTTAATATCAAAGACGCTCTTGATGTCGGCCATAGCATCAGAAAGCTCAGAAACAACTTCTTTACCGTCTTTGTAAATACCATTAAGCGCGCGAGCCCCCTCTTTCATGTTCTCTTTCATTTCGTCAGAGAGAAACGATTTGTGATCTTCTTCATCTGAGTCACTCTTTTCAGAAGACGAACAAGCCGCGCCCTTGGTGCCGTTTGTTTTTACCGAGGCCTGAGTTTGTTCATCGGCGAGCGAAGCATCAAACTCATCTGCCCCTTCGTCAACTTTAAGGGGAACCACCTTAGATTCGCTCTTTTCTTTCTGAACACGAAACTTTTCACATTCAGTTTCAATGTCAACCATGGCAAGATAGAGCTGATCATCTATACGATCAAGCCTCTTGGCAAGATCTTCCATTTCACAGGGGCACTCTTCAATTACTTCTTTAACATCTTCAAGGCGAGCAGCTAGTTTTTCAACCATAGCCAAGGCATCTTGGTTCATGCTCAAACCCTCCTATCGATATCGTTGTTTCATTGCACGTTCAATTTCGCGCTTAGAATCACGCTCCGCCATTGCGGCGCGCTTGTCATATAACTTCTTACCACGACCAACAGCCAACTCAAGCTTCACCCGCGAGTTCTGGTCGAAATACATCTTCAAAGGAACAAGCGCCAACCCTTTTTCTTGCGTTTTTTGAATGAGTTCGCGAATTTGTTTGCGATGAAGCAACAGTTTGCGTTTCCTATCGGGATCAGGATTGGCAATATTTCCGTGACTATAGGGTGCAATATGGAGATTATTAAGCCAAACCTCATTATTTCGAATAAGAGCAAAACAATCAGTAAGCTGACAATTATTTTCACGTAAGGAACAAACCTCTGTCCCCGTGAGAACAATGCCCGCCTCTAGCGTATCAAGAATTTCATAGTCATGAAAAGCTCTTCGGTTTTTTGCAATTACCTTTATATCTTTTCCCATATTTAACTCTCAGTTATCTTTGGCAGCATAAAATGTCTGAACGAAATCTACATTCCCGGAACAAATGAAACATCCTCATCCAAATCACGAATGAAACGCGTAAGGAGCGCAACCGTTGCCTCAAGATCAGACAAACAAATTACCTCCGTAGGCGTATGCATATAGCGCAAAGCAACCGATACCAAGCCCGTAGGCTTTCCTCCACGTTGCACTTGCATGGTGCCCGCATCGGTTCCCGTCACGCGTGGCTCAGCTTCAAGCTGGAACGGAATTCCCTCTTCTTTTGCTGCAGCACAGAGACGCTCAAAAACAACAGGATTAATGTTTGGACCACGAGCGATAACAGGACCTTCCCCACAAAGCAATTTCCCATACTTAGTCTGATCAATGCCAGGATAATCCGTTGCATGTGTTACATCGAAAGCAATAGCAATATCAGGATTAACACCATATGCCGAAGTAGTCCCTCCACGCAAGCCGATTTCTTCCTGCACGGTAGCGGCGCAAATATAATCTCCGGGAGCACCACCTGCTTCTTTCAGCTGCTCCATAACACGTGTAATAATATATACTCCCGCTTTATCATCAAAAGCACGAGAAACCGCCATGCCTTTTCCGAACCTTTCAAAGCCAACACCAAAAGTTATTACATCACCAATACGAACAAGCTTCTTAACTTTTTTTGCAGGCATACCTAAATCAATAACGAGGCTTTCAAGCGGAGTAACCTTTTTGCGTTCGTCGGGCTCAATGAGGTGAATGGGTTTTCTTCCTACCACACCACGATACGTGCCTGATTCAGTATGAACATCCACTCTCATGCCAGGCAAAATCGCAGCATCAACGCCCCCTACCGCAGCAACACTCAAGTAACCCGAGTCGCTGATATAGGTTACCATCAAGCCAATTTCATCCATATGAGCAGAAATCATTACCGATGGAGCGCTTCCCGTACCTTTAAGGCAAGCATGCACAGAACCCATCACGTTGGTTTCAATCTCGTCTGCTACAGGAGCCAAACGCTCGCGCACCAAAGAAGCAACTTTAACTTCAGTGCCCGTAACAGAAGGCGTTTCGAGCAACGATTTCAAATACTTTTTATCAACTTTTTTCATGGTATCCTCCAAGCTTTTTTTACAGTATACCCACCTGAAAAGGAGAATATTTGTTCAGATTATTTCTAACGAGCTTTTTTAAAAATAAGCCTTCGTTCACGCGGGACTGCTTCAACCAATACAACACGCATCTTTTGACCAAGACGAATTATCTCACCGGTATCACTTCCCGTAAGGGTAAAGCGCATAGGGTCGTATGAGAAGTATTCATCACCTAGCTCATCAATACTCATGTGTCCTTGTGCGGTATTATCCAACCGTAGTGTTACGCCAAAGGTAGAAACACCTGAAACAAGCGCTTCAAACTCTTTACCCACATCAGCCTGCATGAGCTCAACAAGCTTAACCATTTGGGATTCTTGCTCTGCTTTAGCAGCTACTCGTTCCATCTTAGACGAATGCTCAGCCATCCATGGAAGTGATTGCCGCTGCGCTGTTGAGGTTTCAGTCTTTCCGAAAAGCGCCTCCTTGATTAAGCGATGAACAAGTAAGTCAGGGTATCTTCTGATAGGACTGGTAAAGTGGCAATAATACTCAATTGCAAGACCAAAATGAGCAGACTGCTCGGCACGATACATAGCTCGCTTCATGCTGCGCAACAGCAAAAGATCAATATGCTCTCCTTCTGGCAAAGTATGAGCGCGTGACAAAACATCCTGTAAAATTTTTGGATTTCCCGAACAAAACGAGTAGGCGTCAAGCGTTTTGAACTCATCAAACTCTCTTAACACGTGATACAACATTGCGAGCATGTCGCCATCCGGAACGTCATGAACACGATAAACACAAGGCAACTCCTGCTCAAAAAGCCATTGAGCAACAAGGCGGTTAGCAAGAATCATCGACTCCTCAACGGCACGGGTGGCTTTTGTGCGACGACGATACTGTACATCATAGGGAGTTCCTTCTGCATTGAGCCGAACGCGTGCCTCTACCCTCTCGAAATCCATACATCCCGCATCAAACCTTCTATTGAAAAGCTTCTGAGTAAGCGTCGTTAGATCGCCCAAGGTTTCGCGCAAGCGTTCAACCTTTTTCTTGGGTAGTTTATGGGCACCCATCGGTACCGCACGATGCAAAAAATCCTCATACCAATCGGCCGAGTTCCTTGCATCAATTAAACACTGAGCCTGATCGTAAGAAAGACGCGCTTTTGAGCAAATTACCGCAGGAAAAATACGATAACCCCGAACAACACCGTCGTTTCCAAGTTCAATTTCTACTGCCATAGCTTCGCGAGAAGCATCAGGAATAAGAGAACAGAGGTTATTGCTTATCTTTTCAGGCAACATCGGTAGTACTCGATCCACCAAATACACCGATGTCGCACGCCTTCTAGCATCTAAATCGAGCGCTGAACCAAACGGCACATAGCGAGAAACGTCAGCGATATACACACCAAGACGATACCCTTTCTGAGTTTTTTCAACAGAAAGAGCATCATCGTAATCTCGTGCATCAAAGGGGTCGATAGTAAAGACAAATTTTTCACGTAAGTCTTCATATCCCCCAAGCAAAGAAGCTTCGATATTGAGCGAACATTGCTCAGCTTCCTGAAGAGCTTGTTCATTGAATATGGTTTCAAGCTTATGATTGGCAATTATTAAATCAACATCAAGCGAGGTATCGCCTTCGTGACCCAAAACACGAAGTACTCTTCCCGTAGCAGCACTGTTACGCGTAGGGTATTCGATGAGTTCAACCTCGACCACATCGCCATCACGCACCCAAGGAGCCTCTTTGCGTAACGTAAAAATATCATGGTGGATAGTAGGATCTTCAGGAACAACTACACCAAAAGGCTCCGCAACCTCGTATCTACCTAGAATCGTCTCATGAGAGCGCATGAGTACTTTTGAAATACTTCCGACTTTTTTCCTGTTAGATGAAGACGGGTGTTTTGAAGAAGAATGTCTATCGGAGTCACGCGAAGGCAAAGGCGAAACTTCAACGAGATCACCCGGAAAAGCCCCGTGCACCTTTGAAGCTGGAATAAAAAACTCACCTTCGGAGGTTTTAACAAAACCAAAACCGCGAATCGTAAGCTCAAGAATACCTTGAGGACGAGCTTTGGGACGTTTTCTCGCTTTTGAACTACGGCGTGCCAAGAAGAACCTCCTTAGCGCGTTGTTTGAGAAGCAGCAACCTCCAGCGCAACCATAAGTTGGCTATCAGTATTTGAGACGGTAATATCAGGCAAAACTCCGGAACCTTCGATAGCCCGACCATTGGAAGTGAGATAGTTAGCGGCAGTGTAGCGAAGAGCGCCACCAAACGAAAGTGGCTGCATAACTTGAACCGTGCCTTTACCCTGAGTTGTTGTGCCAACAATCGTCGCGCGCCCAGCTTCCTGTAGAGCTGCCGCTAAAACCTCAGCCGAACCTGCAGTTCTTCCATTGGTAATCACTACGAGCGGCAGGGCAGTAACGCTTTCGCCATCAGCCGCTTTAACGGTAGTAGTATCTTTCGTTTGAATTTGAACGACCGTACCACTTGGGATAAACAGAGAAGCAATCTCAACCGCTTGCGTTAAATAACCACCAGGCACATCCCTTGCATCAAGCACAACAGACGTTGCTCCCTTTGAAATTGCCTCCTGCAAAACCTGACGTACGAGGGCACTCGAATCAGATGAAATTTGCTTGATATCGATATTGACAACAGAGCCATCCATTTGATAGGTAACATTTGGAACTGACTGGGAGGAATAAGGCAACGTTGTGCTATACAACTCCCCTCCCGAACCTGACGTATCGGGACGTCTCCACGTAATATAAACAGACTCACCATCGTTTCGGTTGAGCGCACTTATAACCTCTGGCATAGTCCAATCATCTTTTTTGGTGCCATCTATAGAAGTGATACAATCGCCTTCTTGCACTCCCGAAGCTGCTGCTTTTGAACCCTCAAAAACATCAACAACATAACAAGAACCGTTGTTCTCTCCAAACAAAACACCAATACCACTATCGGCCTTAGAAGCACTCTCAAGATACGAACGATAACTCTTGTCATCGTAATAATGGAGATAAGAATCTCCTGTTGAAGCAATAAGAGCATTGAGTACCGATGTGGTAGCACTGTTTAGATCATAGGAATCCAAACTATCGGTAGCGAGTAAAGATTCCACCTCTTTAATGCGCGTAGAAACGCTGTCTTGGTTATTCAATGCAGCCTTTTGCTCGCTCGCCTGATCAACAACCGCAAGACCGCCGAAACCCAACGAATTAAGCAAACTTGTATTTCCGCGAACCAAAAAGCCCGCGCAAAAAACTAAGCACACGAAAATGCAGGCACCGAGAATTTTTACGATGCCTGCATTGCGCTTATACGACAATAACGCTTTTGACTTCTTTTCGTGGATTGCCACTCTGAAATCAGCAACCTTTTCTTATTAAACCTTGAGGTAACGACGCATTGCGAACATTGAACCAAGCAAGCCAATTACCAAGCCAGCAACCAAGAGAGCCAAATAAATGATAATGAACCATGAAACATCGATCTGAATCGGTAGCCAAGGCAAGGCAGCTGAAGCACGTGGCAAAACAAGGTTTCTCAGTATTTCCATTACACCAACAGCAAATACAGACCCGATTATTGCATGCAGAGCACCTTCAGCCAAAAACGGTCCACGAATGAAACCGTTAGATGCACCAACAAGGCGCATAATGGCAATTTCTTTACGACGTGCCAAAATAGCCAAACGGATAGTGTTGTTGATAAAGATAAATGCAATGAAAATCAACAACGCGATCAAAGCAACACCACCAATGCGAATTGCATTAGTTAAAGAGAACAGCTTATCGACTGTTTTCTGACCGTACTGCAATGAATCGGCAGGATCTTCAGGGTTGTCACAGATTTTCTGGAAGGTTGAATTATTCTGAATCTCTTCAGCAATAACCGTAACTTCCTGAGCATCCGTTAACTGAACATCAATCGAAGCAGGAAGAGGATTTTGTCCATCAAGTTGATCAACGATATCAGGGTTAGAAGTCATAGAATTCGAAAAGTTTTCTAGTGCCTGCTCTTTGGTGGTGAAAGATACGCTTTCTACCCCCTCGAGGTTTTGGACATAGTCTCTAACCTCAGTAATGTCTTTCTGAGCTGCATCGTCAGCAACGTAAGCGGTGATAGAAACCTGATTTTCGACTGAAGCAACAACATTGTTAATAATGAGGCCACAGATCGAAAAAATACCAATGATAAGCAGCGAAAGAAAAATCGTAATAATAGAGCCAAGCGTTGTTGATAAATTACGCGTAAAACCCGTAAGGGATTCGCGGAAGAAATAAAAAATACTAGACATCGAAACCATACACTCCTCGGTCTTGGTCACGCGTAAGACGACCTTTATCCAATGCGATAACGCGACGACGCATGTTGTCTACCATCTCACGGTCGTGAGTAGCAACAAGAACAGTAGTGCCAGTACGATTGATTCGCTCGAGCAGATCCATAATTCCACGAGAATTCTGAGGGTCAAGGTTACCCGTTGGCTCGTCACAAATAAGCAATGGAGGACGATTAACGATTGCACGTGCAATACTTACACGCTGTTGCTCGCCACCAGAAAGCTGATCAGGACGCTTTTGAAGTTTATCCTGCAATCCAACCAAACGAAGAACCTCAGGAACCTGCGTTCTAATGACATGGCGAGATTTACCGATTACCTCTAACGCAAACGCAACGTTCTCGAAAACAGTCTTGTTAGGCAAGAGCTTAAAGTCCTGGAAAACGCAACCGATATTACGACGAAGATAAGGTACACGCCAATTGCGCATATTGGTTAGATCTTCATCGGCAATGTAAATATGACCCTGAGTAGGTTTGATTTGCCTGATGAGAAGATTGATAAACGTCGATTTACCTGAACCCGAATGACCTACCAAGAAGACGAATTCGCCTGGATAAATATGCAAGGAAACGTCATTGAGGGCAGGATTGGAAGGCTGAGCAGGGTAAATTTTAGTTACGTGCTCAAAGGTAATAACTGGATTACCCATTTGCTGGGGAGCTGATTCAACATTAACTACGGGGAGTGATTCAGAAAGCTGGGATGCTACCTGGTTAACACTCTGTGGCGCAGTATGCATACCGACAGGCTCCCTGTCGAAATCATTTGTCACAGTATGCTCCGTTCATATTGTTTGTTCTGAGACTTGTTGATTATATCAAATGTTATTTTCTGCCTAAAACCTTCTTCACAGCTTGCACAAGAGCAGGAGCGTCAAGATGGAAATAGCTCATCAATTCTCCAAATTCGCCTGACTTGCCAAAAGTATCACGAACACCTACAAGTTCTAAAGGTACAGGAAGACTCTGTGCGCAAAGTTCGCTTACTGCTGAACCCAAACCGCCATACACGGAATGCTCTTCGGCCACTACGCCACAGCCAGTTTTAGAAAGAGAAGCAAGAATGGTTTCAGAATCGAGAGGCTTAATTGAAAATGCATCAATAACCTCAACCGAAATTCCCTCTTCTGCAAGCTGCACAGCCGCTTTGTTTGCTTCAGCAATTTCTACTCCACACGCAATAATAGTGGCGTCGCTTCCTTCGCGAAGAACGTATGCCTTGCCCTCTTCAAGTTCTACGTCAGCAGAATAAACAGCAGGAACCGCCGCACGACCCATACGGATATAAGCGGGACCAGGCGTTTTAGCAGCAATCTTCAACGCAGCACACGCCGCGGAATAGTCAGCGGGAACAAAAACCCTCATATGAGGAAGACCTCGCATAAGGGAAATATCCTCGAGCATTTGGTGAGAACCACCATCAGGACCAACCGAAATACCGGCATGTGTAGGGGCAATTTTAACGTTGAGATTAGAATAAGCGACGGTGTTTCGAATCTGATCATAGGCGCGACCCGTGCCAAAAACGGCAAATGAACCCGTAAATGCAACGTTACCCGCAAGCGCAAGTCCAGCAGCAACGTCAATCATATTCTGTTCAGCAATACCAACGTTAAAGAGCCGCCCCTTGTTTTCAGGAGAAGCTTGAGCAAATGCCTTAGTTGTTGTAGAGCCCGTTAAGTCTGCGTCAACCGCAACAACCTTAACACCCTCTTGAGCCAATTCAGCAAGCGTTACACCGTATGCTGCACGAGTAGCTTTTGAAACAGTCATTTCTTCTGGAGTAGCAAGTTTAACCACGACTAACCTCTTAACGTAATTCTTCGAGAGCTGTTTTTGTTTCTTCGTCATTCGGAGCTTTACCATGCCAACCTACTTGGTTTTCCATAAACGAAACTCCTTTGCCCTTAATCGTGTGAGCAATAACCACTTTTGGAGCATCAGAAGAAGATGTTTTTAGCTCCATAAAAAGCTTGATAAGCTCATCGATATCATGACCATTGGCTTCATATACTTCCCAGCCAAACGCAGCAAACTTATCGTTTAATGAACCACTTGAACAAACGTCTTCAACCTTGCCGTCAATCTGTAAACCATTTGCATCCACTATTGCAATGAGATTACCCAGCTTTTGATGAGCAGCAAATTGCGCTGCTTCCCAAACTTGTCCTTCTTGACACTCACCATCACCCATTACCGTAAAAACACGAGCATTGTTGTTTTCAAGACGAAGGCCAGCCGCAAGACCAGCAGAGATGGATAAGCCCTGTCCTAAAGAACCCGTGGAAACCTCCACGCCTTCCAAAAGATTGCAATCTGGATGACCTTGAAGTCTTGTACCAAGCTTGCGAAGCGTCATGAGTTCTTCGTGAGGAAAATAACCTGCCTCAGCCAAAACAGCATACAAAGCAGGTGCCGCATGACCCTTTGCCAAAATAAAACGATCCCTTGAATTATCGGAAGGATTTTTTGGGTCGTGATGCATAACCCCCCCAAAATACAGAGAAGACAAAATATCGGTGCACGAAAGCGACCCGCCCGGATGCCCACTGCCTGCTGCATGGAGCATTTCGATAATATCTTTGCGCATAGCGCATGCCTTTTCTTTGGCGAGCTGAGCGTCCATTGTTTCCTTTCGGTCTAAGTATTTATTCGGATTTATTGCGATGCTTTCCAGCGATGATATCCAATAATAAACTCTTCAATATCACCATCTAGAGCCGCATCAACATTTCCGCTTTCGATATTACTACGGGTATCCTTAATCAGTCGATACGGATACAGCACATAATTTCTAATTTGACTGCCAAAAGAATTGTCCATCTTCTCGCCTTTTAGCTCAGACAACTCCTCTTGGCGTTTTTGCTCTTCGATTTCATAGAGCTTGCCGCGCAAAACACGAAACGCTGCTTCTTTATTCTGCAGCTGAGACTTTTCGTTTTGGCACGTAACCACAATTCCTGTTGGAAGGTGCGTAAGACGCACAGCGGAATCAGTAGTGTTTACGCTTTGACCACCTGGACCACTTGAGCGATACACATCAATGCGAACATCATTGGGATCAATTACAACATCGATATCATCATCAGGCAGAACAGGAATAACTTCAACCGCAGCGAAGGTAGTATGACGGCGCTTTTTTTCATCGGTAGGAGAAATACGAACCAAGCGATGCACGCCTGATTCGCTACGTAACATACCGTAAGCGTTTTTGCCTTCAACTTGGAAACTGACGTGATCAAGACCAATACCTTCACCGGGGACTAAATCAAGAACCTTAAGTTTCCAACCCTTAGAATCAACATAACGAGAATACATACGATACAGCATCTCGGTCCAGTCCTGCGCCTCTAGTCCACCGCTACCAGGATGAATAGACACGATAGCATCGGCACCGTCATAGCGGCCAGTAAACCACGATTCAATTTCAAACGCATCAAGCAGCTGTTCCAAACTGGTAAGCGCTTGCTCGTAATCTGCTTCAAACGAAGCATCTTCCTCCATAAAATCATGAGCAGTGGAAGCGTCTTCCAATAATTGATTTGCCTGTTCGTAGCGATCAAGCAAATCTCGAATATCGGAAGCTTGCTTAGAAACACACTGGGCATGATCGGTGTCGTTCCAAAAATCAGGCTGGGCAATTTGCGCATCAAGATTTGCAAGCAAGGCCTGCTTTTCATCAATATGCAAATATGCACACGCGTCATCAAGACGCTTTTTTGCCTCTTCTAGTGTGATCATTCCCGTACGATCCTAGCGATTAGCCCCGTGGCACTTCTTAAACTTTTTCCCAGAACCACAAGGACAAGGGTCGTTACGACCTACGTTGGCGTACGGATCATTCTTATCTTTTTCGATCGTTTTCGTTTTAGTTTCCGTCGGTTTAGGAGCCGAATCAGGAACGCCATGAGCCTGAGTGCTCGCCGTCCTTACACGCTGGCTTGTCGTAGAGCTTTCGTTGAGCGTTTCTTCAGGATTTGAATAGGTAACATTACCATCGAGCGGCGTTTCCTCTTCGGGAATTTCCTGAACAACCATCGGTGCACGTAGTAAGAAACGCAAAAAGTCCTCATAAATCGACTCCGTCAAAGCGGCAAACGCACGATGAGCCTCTTCGCGATATTCAACCAGAGGATCACGATGACCATAGGCACGCAGACCAATACCGCTCTTGAGATAGTCCATTTCCTGCAAGTGAGACATCCAGCGCGTATCAATGAAGCGAAGCATAACCTGAGACTGAATGTCTTTAAACACTGGCCCGACCTGTTCTGCTTTTGCGTCATAGCGCTCTTGTAAGCATTCGGCAATCTGCTCGATTAAAGTATCGACATCATCTTCGTGATCGAAGGAGTCAACCGTTAGAGCGGTATCGCCTGTCATTTGAGCAAGCCAATTGTTCAGAGAATCGATATCCCAATCATCGCTCGCATCTTTTCTGGAGCACCACTCCAAAACATTACTTTCGACGGCATCGGAAATAATCTCGGGTATGCGCTCTGACAAATCTTTGCCATCAAGAATCGCATTGCGTTCGTCATAAATTGCTTTACGCTGCAAGTTCATAACATCGTCATATTCCAAAACATTTTTACGAGCTGCAAAGTTAACCGACTCAACTTGACGCTGAGCAGACTCGATAGCCTTTGAAACCATAGAAGCCTGAATGGGCATATCTTCAGGAAGATCAGTGCGTTTCATCATATTGCCGATGGAATCCATCTTATTTCCACCAAACAGGCGCATAAGATCGTCTTCCAAAGAAAGATAAAACTGCGTAACACCAGGGTCACCCTGACGTCCAGAACGACCACGAAGCTGATTGTCAATACGACGACTCTCATGGCGCTCAGTACCAATAACACACAAACCACCCGCCGCGCGAACTTCGCTCGCTTCACGCGTAGTGATTTCTTTCGCACGAATTAGCGCTGCCTTTTTCTGATCTTCAGTTGGCTCTTCGTCTTCATCCACTAATTCGAGGGCAAGCTCTTCGGCAAGCACATCAGGATTACCACCCAAAAGAATGTCGGTACCACGACCTGCCATGTTCGTTGCGATAGTTACTGCGCCCCTACGGCCCGCCTGAGCAACGATGGAAGCTTCCCTTTCATGATTTTTTGCATTTAAAATCTCATGTGAAATACCACGCTTACTTAATAAACGACTCAAACGCTCGGAACTCTCAATAGAAACCGTACCGACCAAGCAAGGCTGGCCATTCTCGTGCCGCTCGACAATATCATCTGCGACAGCACCGAATTTCGCATCGATTGTTCGATAGATTAGATCGTTGCGATCATCACGAATAACGGGCTTATTAGGTGGAATTGCCATAACGGGCAAATCGTAGATCTGTCTAAACTCAGAATCTTCCGTCATTGCCGTACCAGTCATACCAGAAAGCTTGTCATATAAACGGAAGTAGTTCTGAAGGGTAATAGTTGCCAGCGTTTGGTTTTCTTGACGAACTAAGACATGCTCTTTTGCTTCCAAAGCCTGATGAAGACCTTCAGAATAACGGCGGCCTTCCATGATGCGACCAGTAAACTCATCAACAATTTTTACTTCGCCATCAACAACAACATAATCGACATCGCGATGAAACAAGAACTGTGCCTTCAATGCTTGCTGTAAATGATTAGGCAACTGACCTGCTGGGTCTCCGTAAATATCCTCAATGCCAAGCTGGAATTCAACCTTTTCAAGACCAACTTCAGTGGTATAGATAGTCTTTTTAGCTTCATCCATCTCAAAATCAACGCCCTCTTTCAAGGAAGGCATAACTGCAGCAAAGCGCTTATACATATCAGCTGCTTGAGATCCCGCACCAGAAATAATTAAAGGAGTACGTGCTTCGTCAATAAGAATGGAGTCAACCTCGTCCACAATAGCAAAGGAATGTCCCCGCTGGACTCGACGATCAGCACGTGAAACCATGTTGTCGCGCAGATAATCAAAACCAAATTCCGAGTTAGTACCGTAGGTAACATCAGCCTTGTACTGAGGAATTTTATCTTCTGGTCTCATACCATTTTGAACCAAACCAACGTTCATACCTAAGAAACGGTAGATTTGACCCATCCATTCGCTGTCACGCGCCGCCAGATAATCATTGACAGTAACAATATGTACATTGTTACCTGGAAGTGCATTCAAATAACCCGCCAAGGTGGAAACGAGCGTTTTACCTTCACCAGTTTTCATCTCGGCAATTTTGCCATCATGCAAAGCCATGCCACCAATAAGCTGAACATCGAAATGGCGAAGTCCGGTTGTTCTGCGACTTGCTTCTCGCACCGCTGCAAACGCCTCGGGAAGAAGATCGTCTAAGCTCTCCCCTGCATCAAGGCGTTTTCTGAAATACACCGTCATCTGAGAAAGTTCCTCATCGGACTTTTCTCGCATCGTAGACTCAATGCTGTTAATTTTTTCAACTACGGCTTGGTATTTCTTTAAGGGCTTTCCTTCGCCCATGCTTAATAACTTCGAAAATAGACCCATTTTTCACTCTCTCTAAGGTACCGAAATCACTCTACCACAGCTCTATGCTTATAAGAGCCGCCGAGCTTAAAGCAATGCCCTTATGACAGTTCTTTCAAAATCTCTTCATAGAGAAGCGTGACTCGCTTCGAATTTTCAACCCCATACTTATCAATCATGCCATTTTTATGACGGATAAAAACGTTAATTGCCTTGGAGTATTGACCCATGGCTTTGAGCATTTTCATGAGGAGATAGCAGGTATCTTCTCGTGTACTGTCGCAAAGAAATGCCTTCTGAATAAAGCGCATGCCCAGCTGTCCATTTTGCTGTTTAAACATCATTTCAGAAGCGGTAACAAGCGCATCGATCAAACGATTTCGCAAAACCTTACTCTGCGCTGTTATTTCAGGACAATCAGCGCCTGGTAAAAGAGAACTGCAACATACTCTTTCTATCCATTCAAGACACTCCGCATAGCCCATTGAAGGCATACGTTTATTGATAAGATCATCGCATATTGACTCAAGATTGATAATGTCTGAATCAACATACTCCTCATTGAGCCTAATGGAATACGAAGTTGAAATAAAATATGGACAGTTTCCTTTTCCGCGCTCAAACAGTCTTCGGGTATAACTCCAAAGGTTATAGAAATTCTGGCGACACTTCTCTTCGGAAGAATCTGGCCACAAGACCCTTCCTAACCAATTCCTCGAAAGTTCGCGCTTGTGATTCAAAACAAGCAGCGTTAGCAGCACCCGTGCCTTAAGTCGAATAGTTCCCCCTTGAGGAAATGGTTCCCCTAACCGCGTAACTTTAAAACCACTTAAAACATCAATAGAGAAATCTTTAGAAAGCGTCGTGTCAACCAACCGAGCTGTCGTATCTCTTTCAGAATGCAAATCTCCTATGCGCGTTAAAACCAAACTACAATAATCAGCATTTCCCGTATCACCTAGCGCTTGAGCATAACAGAGCAGATCGATTTCGCGTGTAAGCTGACTTTCTCCCATTTTCTCAACGAGTTCAACCACCTCTTTTGCATGACCGCAACGATTACATAGGCGCCCGTATTTTTGAAAGATAACCAACTGCTGTTGTTTAGAAAGAAGCTCTCTCGCGAGCAGTAAAGCGTATGAAAACTCTTCTCTTTTTATAAGAAGGGCAATAACTTTTTCGAGAAAAGCATCCGAAGACAGAACTGTAGAAACGGAAACCAGCTCACCTACAATGTTGCTCATAAGACGGCAACGATCAAAAAGAGAAAGAGGCAACGCTCTAAAAGAAGCACTATCAAACTGTACTCCACAATGAGGGTATTTTTCCTCCATACCGTTAAACAGTTGCATAAAGTGTTTTTTGAAGAGAGGCGCAATTTCAGCTTTTGTTCCTTCCTTAAAACACAGAAGAAACGACTCAAAAAGCTCTAGTTTGCTCTGCCCCGTTCGTTCGGTTAAATACGAAGCAAACGAACTGATATTTCTTTGAGTATGAAACGCAACGAAAGGAATTGAAGCAAATTCTTTATAGCCAGAATTAAACTGAAAACCCTGTTCTTTCGCCTCCTTGATTTCCTCCTCGCTCAAAAGCAAATCGGCAGCTGTAAGCAAAAACGTCGAAATTCCTTCTTTTTCAAGATCTGGCTTAACTCTGCACGTAATGATAATTTCGCAGTCTTGTCTGAGAAGATAGGTTAATAGAAAGGAAAACACTCTCAAAGATTGAGAGGCAAGCTCCGCAAGGCCGTCAAACACAATGACATCGACCCTGCCTAACGTCAAACAAAGTTTGTGAAGGAGCTCCCTTTTAGTAAAGGAATTGAGAAAAAGCTTCTTCTGAGCATCAATCCAGCAAACTTTTCTGTCAGGATTAATCGAGTGAGCATATTGACACGCCACAACACTCTTGCCATACAAGGCTGGAGCTTCGATAATTCGGACTAGCTTGGAGTTCTGCCTCATAGTATCGAGCAATCTTGAACGCTCAAATAATGTAAGCTTCGAAAGTTCAAACGGGATTTTGCCTTGAGCAAAATCATTTTTTATATAGTTGTCCATACAACCTCCCTTTATCGAGGAGGGTATTACTGGTGGAAATAATTACGAGCGAAACGCAATAGCTGAATTGTAGATATTCTTTTGAAAAAAGACCATGTCAAAGCCTTATTTTTAGGAAATACGGTTTAATTTTTAGTTAAGAAAAAATAGAATTATGCCGTTTCGTAAAATAAAATTCCGCTTAGGGCTTGACTATCGTAATAAAAGTCACTAATATATCAACTCGCGCCACAGCCATAGCAATGGTTAACGCATTGGGGTGTCGTCTAATGGTAGGACAGCGGTTTCTGGTACCGTATGTGAGGGTTCGACTCCTTCCACCCCAGCCAATATGAATGGCCTCGTCGTCTAGCGGTTTAGGACGCCGCCCTCTCAAGGCGGAGATCGCCGGTTCGAATCCGGTCGAGGCTACCAAAATATCAAAGCCAAGCAATTGCTTGGCTTTTTTGTTGCAAATGAGAATGAAGGCACGAATCACACTTGCATGATTTACCTAAACTGAAGCGTCAAGGATAGCTACTTCTCTTTTTCAAGATTGAACTCAACTTTTATATCTTCGCCATCAAATTCAACAACTTGAGGTTCAGGCTTTTTAAACGTTGTACCGTCCTCTAAAACAGGCGTGGTGCAGACAGCTAAAGTGTACGTACCCCCAGAAATAATGTCATTAATTACTTTGTCTTCATTTGGCTGAATTCTTGAAACAATCTTAGGTTGAGGATCATTTGAAGGATCATCGTCAAGGAGCAATTCTTTTGCATCGTGATTGTAAAGAGCAAGTTCAGTTTTAGTAGCAGAATCGCTCCAATCAGGGCAATTAACGCGCGCTTTTACCGTTGCACCATCCGAAAGCAACATAACGATACACACAATAATCAAAATTACTGCTATTACCCCTAAAATTATTTCTGCAGCACGAATAATAAGATGCTTTTGTTCGGGCGTTAAATTATGCAAAAAGCTTATCTTCGATGAACTTTCTTCTGTCTGAGAGCTCTTTTGAGTTTGTTTAAGATTTTCTTTTTCCCTATCCTCTTCAATGGCGGCAGTAGTATCAGAAGACATAAAATCAGTCATGGCATTCCCTTCATATCGCTATCGATTATAGCGAAACAACTTCCCCATTTACGTAAGTAAGCCCCACTTTGGCAAGAGAATACAAGCTCACCACTTCAATGCCCTATGACAAGATTGATTAAACTACTTTCGCTTGCGGCGCCCAAACTGCGAGCCCTTTCGAGCAGTCTTTTTAAGGTCACCCAAGATATCCTCTTCGCTTCTTCCCTCAAGGTTACCCTTAAGTTTAACGATTTGGTCACGAAGAGAGGCTGCCTGCTCAAAATCCATTGCAGCAGAAGCTTCAATCATCGCTTCTTCCAAGGAAGCGATGATACGCAGCACTTCCCCTCTCGAGGCATCTGCTAACGCCTTGTTCACTTCGTTACTTGACTGTTTTCCTTCATCTGTTTCAAGGTAATCAGTAATGTCACTTATGCCTTTTTTGACCGTTTGAGGGGTAATACCATGCTCTTCATTAAAGGCAATTTGTAAGCTACGACGACGTTTCGTCTCGTCAAGAGCCTTCTTCATGGAATCCGTAATTTTGTCCGCATACATAATGACTTCACCATTTGCATTACGTGCCGCACGTCCAATCGTTTGAATTAACGAGCGATAATTACGTAAGAAACCTTCTTTGTCGGCATCAAGAATTGCCACCAATGATACCTCGGGTAAATCCAAGCCCTCTCGCAAAAGATTAATACCAACTAATACATCAAACTCACCTTTGCGCAAGCTTCTAAGAATTTCAACACGCTCCAGCGTTGCAATATCAGAATGCATATATCGAGCACGGACTCCCTGATCAAGTAAATGATCAGTTAAGTCTTCTGCCATGCGTTTAGTGAGAGTGGTAATAAGCACTCGCTCATCTTTTTTTGCACGCACTTTCGCACAGTCAATAATATCGTCAATCTGAGAAATTGTTGGCTTCACGGTTATCTGAGGGTCAAGCAAGCCAGTTGGTCTAATGATTTGCTCAACTACCTCTTCACTTACCCGTTCCTCATAATCGCCAGGAGTCGCGGAAACATACACAAACTGAGGCACACGCTCCTCAAACTCATCAAAGCGCAGCGGTCGATTGTCTAAACACGAAGGAAGCCTAAATCCGTGTTCTGCCAACGTAATTTTTCTCGAGCGGTCCCCCTCATGCATACCTCGAATTTGGGGTACGGTAACATGACTCTCATCGATAAAGCAAAGAAAGTCTTGGGGGAAATAATCAATGAGAGTATAGGGAGGTTCACCTGGTTCTCGTCCATCTAAATGCCTGGAATAATTCTCGATTCCAGAACAAAAACCCATAGTTTCGATCATTTCAAGATCATACGAGGTCCTCATCTCTAGGCGCTGAGCCTCGAGCAGCTTACCTTCTTTCTTGAACTCCTTTAAACGTTCGCGCAACTCATCTTGAATGGTTCGAATAGCTCGCTCAAGCGCAGGACGTGCGGCAACATAATGAGAAGCAGGCCATATAGGAAGCGCTTCATAACTATTAAGAACCTCCCCTGTCACCTTATCAATTTCTTGAAGCTCTTCGACTTCATCGCCCCAAAATTCAACTCTGATGGGATTATCTGCATAAGGAGGGAAAATATCGAGCGCATCGCCTCTCACCCTAAACGTGCCGCGCTGCAAATCATAGTCGTTGCGGTCATACTGAATATCAATAAGCTTGCCAATAAGTTCATCTCGGTCTTGCTCAATGGATTTATCAAGAAATACTGCCATGCCCGCATATTCCATAGGTGACCCAATGCCATAAATACAAGAAACAGAAGCGACCACAATTACATCGCGCCGAGAAAGTAAAGCCGCCGTAGCAGCGTGACGGAGTTTTTCAACTTCCTCATTAATCGAAGCATCTTTTTCGATGAAGGTATCAGTTGTAGGAACATAGGCTTCCGGCTGATAATAATCGTAATAGCTTACGAAATAAACCACCGCATTATTAGGGAAGAAGTCTTTCAGCTCAGCAGCAAGCTGAGCAGCAAGCGTTTTATTAGGTGCTAAGACAAGCGTAGGCTTTTGAACCGCTTCTATGGTTTTTGCCATAGTGTAGGTTTTGCCTGAACCCGTAACACCTAAAAGCGTCTGATAACGCAGGTTTTTTTGAATGTTATCTGTAAGTTCCCTGATGGCTTTTGGCTGATCACCCGCAGGATTATAAGGAGAAACAACTTCAAAAGGCTGTGAAGAAAGACGGGATGCGGGTAGCTTTCCCTCCATAGGGGTTCCCTCTAAGCTTGATAAATGACTCACCGAATACCCCTTAGTTTATCCAGATTCCAAAAAACGTTACAGATGGTACTCCTTTTTGAAAGACTCCCACCATGAATCAATTTGCGCTTCAAATTCTTCAACAGTTCCATCATTAGTGAAGACGACATCGGCAATAGCGAGGCGACGCTCCTCTGACACTTGATTAGCAAGACGATTCCGCGCATCCTCTTCAGAAAACCCTCGATACTCCATCAAACGCTTAATCCGAACTTCTTCTGAAGTGGTAACCGCAATGATAAGATCGGCGTTGTCTCCAAAATTATCGCGACCATCAAGAATAGCCATTTCCAACACAACAACCTTGTGCGTTTTACCAAGTTCTTCGAGAGCTGCAAGACTTTCCGAATACACAAACGGAAGCGTTATAGAATCAAGAAGCCTCGTGTTTTCTGCCGAAGAAAACGCCTTAGCAGCCAAAGTAGCTCGATTTACTTCCCCTGACTCGTCAAGAATATCTGCACCAAAAGCGGTGACGAGAGCACCTTTCACCTCGGGCTTGAAAAGATTTTGATGCCCCACGAGGTCAGCCTGAACCGTGGCCGCTCCATGAGCTTCCAAAAAAGAAATGAGTGTGGATTTTCCGGAGCCAATTCCTCCGGTAACAAATATCTTAATCATGTGATTAATGGTATCACAATAACGAAGAGTGCATGTCTCCTACCCTTCACTATCATGAACAAAAAACGGTGAGGCCATAATGACCCCACCGCGCTACAAACACTTTTAAAGGTGTATTTTATTCAGCTTCAGGAGCAGAAGCCTCTTCTTTAGCCTCTGGCTCTTCAACAGCGATCTCAAGACCAAGATCCTCTGCAGCAGCCTTCATAGACAAGGAAATGCGACGACGCTCAACATTTACGTCCATAACCTTAACCTTAACGGTGTCACCAACATGAACAACCTGAGCAGGTGAATCAATGTGCTTCAATGCCATCTCGGAGATGTGCACCAAGCCTTCTACGTTGTCGCCCAGCTCAATGAATGCACCGAAAGGAACAATCTTGGTAACTTTGCCATCGGTGATGGTGCCAACAGGATAAGTCTCAACGAGCTTAGTCCAAGGATCCTCGGTGGTCTGCTTGAGACCCAAAGAGATGCGTTCACGCTGCAAATCAACATCGAGAACCTCAACCTCAACCTCTTCGCCAACCTTAACAACCTCAGAAGGATGATTTACGTGGCTCCAAGAGAGCTCGGAAATATGGATAAGACCATCAATACCGCCAAGATCAACGAAAGCACCAAAGTCTACGATAGAAGAAACGGTGCCCTTCAAGCGCATACCCTTAGTGAGCTTCTCGAGAATTTCAGCACGCTCATTCTTGCGGCCTTCCTCAAGAAGAGCACGACGAGAAAGAACGACGTTGTTGCGGTTGCGATCCATCTCGATAACGCGAGCTTCAATTTCAGTACCAAGATAAGCGGTAAGATCCTTAACACGACGAAGGTCAACCAAAGAAGCAGGCAAGAAGCCACGGAGACCAATGTCAAGAATCAAGCCACCCTTAACAACCTCGATAACTTCACCAGTAACAACTTCTCCAGCCTTGAACTTATCTTCAACCTGAATCCAAGCACGTTCGTACTCAGCACGCTTCTTAGAAAGAATAAGACGACCATCCTTATCTTCCTTCTGAAGAACGAGAGCTTCAAGTTTATCGCCAAGGTTAACAACCTCAGATGGATCAGCATCTTTACGGATAGAAAGCTCACGTGCAGGAATAACACCTTCGCTCTTGAATCCGATATCAACGAGAACCTCATCATGCTCGATCTTAACAACAGTGCCGTCGATGAGATCGCCCTCATCAAAATCGGTCAAAGTGCCGTCGATCATCTGGTTCATTTCTTCATCAGAAATGTCTTCGAATTCGATAACGGACGTGTTTTTGATTTCGGTCAAAACGGACCCCTTTCAAAAAATTTCGGGGACCCTTCGTACGTGTTTGTAGTTAAACATTCACATGCATGTTACGAGAAGAAACCTCGCCAACAACAAACATGTCTCGGGGGCCAACAATTACTCTATCTGCTTCTACACAGACCGTTCGAGTATACCATACCCCAAAATATCTATGCGTTTATTTTCTTTTAGGTAAAGTTTTTCTAAATGAAGGCTAATTGCGTATTTGCGCAATTAAAAAGTAAGTACTTTTATTGCCATTTACGCAATCTAGCCCTCACCAATAATTCATCATCAAGAAGCGATACTGTTAAAGTATGCCTAAGCCCTTTAAATTAGTGCTTTTAAAGATGCTTTGCCTCAAATTCCTTCATGAACTCAACAAGCTTCTCTACGCCCTCTTTAGGCATAGCGTTATAAATGCTTGCACGCATACCGCCAACGCTTCGGTGACCCTTAATGCTTTCGATGCCAACTTTTTTAGCTTCCGCAACAAATTCTGCATCAAGCTCATCGCTTCCCGTAATGAATGGAACGTTCATGATAGAACGATCTTCTTTACGTGCAGTAGCCTTAAATAACGAGCTCTGATCGAGATAATCGTAAAGAAGCTGAGCCTTTTCCTCGTTACGCTGCTTCATTGCCTCAAGACCGCCTTGAGCTTTAAGCCATTTGAAAACTTTGCCACAAATGTAAATGCCATAGGCAGGAGGCGTGTTGTAAAGACTATCGTTGTCAACCTGTGTCTTATAACGAAGCATGGTAGGAGTATTTGGAAGCCATTCGTCTTTGACTAAATCTTCGCGGATAATAACAATCACTACACCCGCAGGACCAACATTCTTTTGAACGCCACCATAAATAAGACCGTACTTGGAAACATCAACAGGCTCAGACAAAAAACAAGAAGAAACATCGGAAACCAAAGGAACATCTCCCGTTTCGGGAAGTTTACGATAATGAGTTCCGTAAATGGTTTCGTTTTCGCAGATGTAGACATAATCTGCCTCTGGATCTAAATCAAGAGAATCAACATCGGGAATATAGGAGAAGTTTTCATCCTCACTTGACGCCACGCAACGCGCATTACCAAACATGGTTGCTTCTTTATAAGCTTTTTTGGACCAACTTCCTGAAACAATATAGTCAGCCTTACCAGTAAGCATGAGGTTCATTGGGATTGCGGCAAATTGCTGAGATGCACCACCCTGCAAGAAAAGAACCTTGTAATTTAAAGGAATGTTCATGAGTTCGCGCAAATCCGCTTCTGCTGTTTCAATAATTTCGGCAAAAGTCTTAGATCGGTGACTCATTTCCATAACTGACATGCCGCAGCCTTTGTAGTCGAGCATTTCCTCAGCAGCCTCGCGCAATACCTCTTCAGGAAGAACTGCGGGACCAGCAGAAAAGTTGTACACCCTTCCCATAAACAAATCCTTTCAAAACGCTTCTTTTGTATATAAGAAGCCCGTTACTAGATCAAAACACTTTAGCACGATAAATCGAAACATACACACATCATCAGGAAATGAAAAGCGAGTGGCTCAATACTCAAATGGTAACGGTTTATTGCCTTACGTTAGTAAAACCGAGAAGAAATAAAACGCCCAATAACAAGAAAAGCCTAGAAGCCGAAGCTTCTAGGCTTTAAACATACGAATAGTAATTTCGTATTGTTATTTCTTGATCCAAGAGAACATAGAACGGATCTTTTCGCCCGTCTTTTCGATCTCATGATCGTTAATTGCCTCACGCTGCTCAATAAGCCACTTGTGATTATTATTGCAATCTTCAACGAATTCGCGAGCAAACTCACCATTCTGAATGCGCTCAAGAATAAGCTTCATAGCCTTGCGTGATTCCTCGTTGATAACCTTAGGACCAGCATAGTACTCACCATATTCTGCAGTGTTAGAGATGGAGTAGTTCATGAAGTGAATACCTGATTCATACATCAAGTCAACGATCATCTTCATCTCGTGATAGCACTCAAAATATGCAAGCTCTGGTGGGTAGCCTGCCTCAACCAAGGTTTCAAAGCCAGCTTTAACCAGCTCAACCAAGCCACCACAAAGAACTGCCTGCTCGCCAAAGAGGTCTTCTTCGGTTTCCTCTTTAAAGGTTGCCTTAATGATGCCGGAACGAGCTCCGCCAACGCCCCACGCATAAGAAAGAGCCAAATCAAACGCATTACCCGTTGCGTCCTGATATACGCAAGCAAGATCTGGAACACCAGAACCCTCAGTAAACTGACGACGTACGATATGACCAGGACCCTTAGGAGCGATCATTACAACGTTTACATCTTCAGGAGCCTTGATGTATCCGTAATGGATGTTGAAACCGTGAGCAAATGCCAAGGTATCGCCAGCCTTGAGGTGTTTTGCAATGTGGTTTTCATAAACCTGAGGCTGCTTCTCATCAGGAACCAAGATCATAATGAAATCAGCTTCTTCTGCAGCAGTATCAATGTCCGTAACCTTAAGACCAGCTTCTTCAGCAACTGCCCAAGAGCTCGAACCTTCGCGAAGACCCACACGAACATCGCATCCAGAATCTTTGAGGTTCAGAGCGTGCGCATGACCCTGAGAACCATAACCAATGATGGCAATCTTCTTGCTCTGGATCAATGAGGGATCTACGTCCTGTTCGTAATAAATAGTTACAGCCATGTTATTTCCCTTCTACTCAATGACTGATTATCACAATTGTATACATTCGTGGATATTCCACGGTGTATTTAGCCGCTCTGCTTTCATTCCTCACAAAAGCATCGCGTAATAAAACAGCAAACCTTGCTCGGTACTAGCTCGTCTTTGAACCACGTGACATTGCAATCATGCCGGTACGGATAATTTCCTTGATGCCATAGGCACGAAGCAAGTCTTCAATACCCTGTAGTTTGCTTTGGGTTCCCGTTACCTCGATAGTTAACGAACTCTTTCCAACATCAACAATCTTGGCACGAAAAATATTAGCGATCTCGATAATTTCACTACGCATATCCTGAGGAGCATGAACTTTAAATAAAACAAGCTCGCGCTCAATCGCATTGCCTCCCGTAAGATCGGTAATTTTATGAACACTGATAAGCTTATGAAGCTGCTTGGTGATTTGCTCATAAGCAACATCATCCGCTTCCATAACAATAGTTACACGGGAAAGCGTTTGATCTTCTGTTGGGCCTACCGAAAGTGATTCAATATTGAAACCACGGCGTGAAATCAAGCCCGCAACACGAGAGAGAACACCTGATTTGTTTTCAACAAGAACAGAAAGAATGTGCCTCATGATTACTCGCCTTCCTCTTCATGCATATCAATCATTTCCGATATGGGACCTACATTGATGGCGCCAATGATATCGTCAAGCGGAGCACCAGGAGCAACCATAGGGAATACGTTTTCTGAGCGATCGAAACGCATATCCAAAAGCGCTGGACCTTCAGCATCGAGCAAACGCTTCATTGCTTCAGTAAGATCTTCAGGCTTTTCAACCTTTTCTGCCTGCCAGCCATACGCTTTAGACAGCATGACGAAATCAGGGTTATCTGGCAAAACGGTTTCGCTGTAACGCTCTTCATAGAAGAGACCCTGCCACTGATGAACCATGCCTAAGGCAGAATTGTTCATGAGTAACACTTTGACATTAATGTTATTAATTGCTGCGGTTGCCATTTCTTGAATGTTCATCTGGAACGATCCGTCACCAGCAATACAAACAACTTCTTTTTCAGGGTAGGCAACCTTAGCACCTATTGCTGCCGGAAAACCAAAGCCCATCGTACCCAAGCCACCACTCGTTAAGAAGGTGCGAGGCACATCTCGATCAATGTGCTGAGCTGCCCACATTTGATGTTGCCCCACTTCAGTAGTGACAATGGAATTATCTTGCTCGAGCATGTCGGAGAGCAAATCAAGAGCACCTTCAGGTGAAATAGTTCCCGTAGGGGTTGCAAGACCAGGACTGTAGAATGGATGGGCCTCGCGCCACTCATTGATCTGAGCTAACCATTCCTGTGTAATAGGTTCAAAATGCTCAGCATTAATCTGTTCCTCAATGCCTGAAAGAACAACCTTCGCGTCGCCTACAATAGGAATCTGAGGCATACGGTTTTTGCCGATTTCTGCAGGGTCAACATCAACGTGAATTACCTTGGCATAAGGTGCAAAATCGGCCAATTTCCCTGTTACACGATCGGAAAAACGCGCGCCTACGGCAATGAGCAAGTCGGCATTGGTAATAGCATAGTTTGCATACTTAGAACCATGCATACCTACATGACCCAAATTGAGAGGATGAGAGGCAGGAAATGCACCCTTGCCCATCAAGGTAGTAACAACAGGAATTTGCATGCTTTCTGCTACGCTAAGCAATTCGCGCTCAGAATGCGAAGCGATAATACCACCGCCAATATAGAGAATGGGACGTTTTGCTTCCTTGATCATGTCAACTGCTTGACGGATTTGACGAACATTGCCCTTAACTGTTGGCTTATAGGAAGGAATATGAACATCAGCCGGATATTCAAACACCATCTCTGATCCAGCAAGGTCAGAAGGAATATCAATCAAAACAGGACCCGGACGACCCGAATTTGCGATATAGAATGCTTCGCGGAAGGTACGCGTCATGTCTTCGCAGCTCTGCAGTAAGTAGCTGTGCTTAACGATTGGCATTGTAATGCCTACGATATCTGACTCCTGGAACGCATCGGTACCAATAACGCTGCGCGGAACCTGCCCCGTAATTACCACCATAGGAACACTATCCATGTAGGCAGTTGCAATTCCTGTGACGGTATTGGTTGCACCTGGACCACTCGTTACAATAACAACACCTGTTTTTCCCGTAGCACGAGCATACCCATCAGCTTCATGTGTTGCACCCTGCTCATGACGAGCAAGGACATGGGTGATTTTTTCCGAATCATAGAGCGCATCATAAATCTTGATAGCCTGACCCCCAGGATAACCAAAAACGGTATCTACTCCTTCGGCTTCAAGCGAAGCAATGATAGCCTCTGCGCCGAGCATGGTCTTGCCCTGCTTTTCGGTGTAAGGGCCAAGCCCCATTTTCTTTTCGAATTCACCGTCGATGATCATCCGAAATACGCCCCCTTATCAGCACTTGAAACAAGCTTAGAATAGCGTGCTAAGACGCCTGTTTTGTACTTAGGCTCAGGCTTAACCCACAACTTGCGGCGAGCTTCAAGCTCTTCATCAGAAACCAAAAGATTCAATGAACCCTTATCGATGTCAATGTCAATAATATCGCCTTCGTGAACCAGCGCGATAGGACCACCCGCATATGCTTCAGGGCTTACATGTCCAATTGCAGGGCCTTTAGTAGCGCCCGAGAAACGACCATCGGTAATAAGAGCAACGCTCTTATCAAGCCCCATGCCGCAAATTGCAGAAGTTGGGGTGAGCATCTCTCGCATGCCAGGACCGCCAGCTGGACCTTCATAGCGAATAACTACAACATCGCCCGCATTTATTTTTCCGCCAAAGATTGCCTCACATGCCTCTTCTTCGCTACCGAACACGCGAGCAGGACCTCTATGCTGACGCATATCATCAGAAACAGCACTCTGTTTAACAACGCCACAGTTTGGAGCGAGATTGCCACGCATGACACGCAAACCACCAACAGGGCTATAAGCATTCTCTACCGAGCGAACTACTTCGCCATCAACCTCTGGGCAAGTTGCAATCCAGTCCTTCATGGTGCCATGACAAGTTAAAGCGGTGTCATTTAAAAGGCCATGTCGACCGAGCTCACCGATAATTGCACTGATACCGCCAATGTCGTTAAGATCCTGAATATGCAAAGGACCTGCAGGAGCAATACGCGTAATGTTTGGAATTTGAGAGCAGATCTCATCCCAATCATCCATAGAAATAGGACAACCTGCTGCATGTGCAATAGCAGTTAAGTGAAGCATAGTATTGGTTGAACCGCCAAAGGCCATATCCAATGCCATGCCATTATGAATAGAAGCTTCATTGATAATATCAAGTGCTTTGATATCTTTCTCGAGAAGCTCCATAACCTTCATGCCCGCATGCTTTGCCAAGCGAATACGCTCTGAATAAACAGCAGGAATAGTACCGTTACCCGGAAGAGCAATACCTAAGCCCTCAGAGAGACAACAAATTGAATTTGCAGTAAACATGCCCGAGCAGCTGCCACAAGTCGGACAAGCCGTTTCTTCAAACCACTTACACTCTTCTTCGGTCATAGTTCCGCTTGTAACCTGACCAACAGCATCAAAGAGCGTATTGAGGTCAGTCTGATTACCGCACTTATCATGCCCAGCAAGCATAGGGCCACCCGAAACCAAAACCGTTGGAATATTGAGGCGACACGCAGCAAGCAACATTCCTGGGACAACCTTGTCGCACGATGGAATAAGAACCATTGCATCAAACTGGTGGCCTTGTACTGCGCATTCAACAGAATCAGCAATTACCTCACGACTCGTAAGTGAATAACGCATACCTTCATGGTTCATTGCAATACCATCGCAAACGCCGATGGTGGTCATTTGAAGCGGTGTTCCGCCAGCCATACGAACGCCAGCCTTCACAGCATCAGCAATAGACTGAAGATGGATATGACCAGGAATAATTTCGTTTTGCGATGAAATAACAGCAACGAGAGGGCGTTCGAGTTCTTCGTCAGTCAAACCGTCAGCTTTAAGCAAGCTACGATGCGGTGCACGAGCAAGGCCCTTCTTAATTGAGTCACTCCTCATTTGCATGTCTACCCCTTTTCTCATAAGACATAATGATCAGTAACAAGTAACACTACTTTTGTGCATAAAAAAAATCCTGTGCAGTAAGCTGCATCAGGACCTCATAGCATAATTACTATACGACTTGTTACGGGTGTCACCGATTCAACTTACTGATTAAGCGTTTGGCTAAAGATCGTCTAGCAAATCACTTAACGTTCAAATCGAACAGCTCAAAGGTGCCTTTTCAGACCGTCCACTATTGGCTCGCAGCAACCGCCAACTCTCTGAGGAATGGATTCGTCCCTACTTTTCCTTGTCACAGCTTTTCTATTTGCTTTTCTTTTGCTTCGCCATTATAACGCGTTCGATTCACAATAAAAGACCCAATTTACAAAAGTTACAAAGTACAAAAAATCGACCCGTTTTATACGGAAAGCGCTATAGTCAAAACGAAAACTGAGTGGCCCACAACACAAAGGTAGAGCCAAAGATTAACCTTGGAGAGAACCTATGAAATTAAACGATGTCCATCTTGATCCCAACTGCTACATCGCCCCTAACTGCACTCTTATTGGCAGCGTGGTTATAGGAGCAGAATCTTCCATCTTTCCCGGTGTCACCATCAGGGGTGATCGCGAAGTGGTTACCATTGGCAAAAATACCAACGTACAAGAAAATGCCATTATGCACGTTGAAACCAACTTCCCCTGCACACTCGGAGACAACGTAACCATTGGACACGGAGCAATTATCCACGCATGCACTATTGAAGATAATTGCATTATCGGCATGGGAGCAACCGTCATGGATGGTGCGGTTGTTGGAGAAAACAGTGTAGTTGGTGCAGGGGCAGTAATTTCTAAGGGAGTTATCATTCCGCCAAAATCCATTGTTATGGGCTTGCCAGGTAAAGTGAAACGCAGCGTAAACGAAGCAGAAATTGCCTATAACCAACAATCTGCTGACGATTACTCACAGAATGCACGCGAGCTTGCTGAAGCGGGTTTCTTCATGCGTGGATCAGATACCCCCAATAACCACCCCACTATTGCTCTCGCAAAACAATAGAGCGAAATTTCTAAAACAAGCGCAGCACCAACTACGAAGTTACCCTTTTGCGCCGTTTGTTTGTATGTTGCGGGCTCTAGAAAGCAAAGAAGCCAAAAACTTTCTTGTTATTCCAAGTGAGCAAAGAAGAAATTCATAAGAGAAACAAAGTCTTGCTCTACCCCTTGAGCAACTTCCATGACCTCTTCCGAAGTTGGATCTCCTCCTTTTACGCCGCATGCCATATTTGAAACAAGAGACAACCCAGCAACGCGCATACCAACATGACGCGCAGCAATTACCTCTTCCACCAAACTCATAGCAACGGTATCTGCACCCCATGAATCGAAAAGGCGAATTTCTGCAGGAGTTTCAAAACTTGGACCCAAAAGACCAAGATACACTCCCTCATTTACTTCGACGTTGGTTTCCTTTGAAGCAATTTGTAAAAGCTCGCGAAGGTTTGGATCATACGCGTTCAACATAGGAACAAAGCGTTCATCCATTAGGTTTGGCTCAATACCCACTATTGGATTGCGTCCCGTAAAATTAATGTGATCTGTCATAGCACAAAAACTACCAACCTTAAAGTTGGGATTAATTGCGCCAACTGCATTGGTGGTAACAAGAGTAGGTATGCCTACAGACTGCATAAGCCAAACAGGGAAGGCTACTTCGCGTGCAGTACATCCTTCATATCCATGCAAGCGACCCTGCATGCAAAGCACCCAGGTGTCTTCTGTTCCGGAAACGCGACCCAATACAAACTGTCCTTTATGTCCTGTTGCGCTGGAAACTTTCATGTGAGGGATTTGCTTGTATGGCAAAACTGAAGAGTCCTCCAACGCATCGGCATAGGGATTCAAACCACTTCCCAAAATTAGAGCAGCAACAGGTTTCTTGTCGGCGAGAAATTCCTCCAAATAAGGTTTTGCTTCTGAAAGATATTGCCTTAAAGGTGTTTCCATTGTTGCTCCTCAATATGTAATTTCCGTATCCTTATACAGCGTTTTATAAGGATACTCCTAAACCGAAACAAAACATGACGAGTTAAGACAAAACTCAATGACGCAATTGCATATCACAAACCTCTCAGCAACATCGGCTACCTTGCCTTACCTACAACAATGGACACAAAAAAGTACTTGCGCAGGCACGCTCAGACCAGCGAAAAAAGTTTACGTTTTCCGCATGCCTCCACTGGCGTGCAGAGCCAATGCAATTACTCAGCGTTTCACTCGGAAGGCTTACGTGCCACGAGAATACGATCGCGACCCGTTAAGTCTTTGGCAACACGAACTCTGTCATAACCATGCAAGCGAGCGAGTTGCGCTGCTTCAGCTAAAGACTCCTCGAAAAGTTCAACTGCCAATACTCCATCGGGCTTCAAACAGACACGTGCATCATCAAGAAAACAGCGAAGTATGTCCAAACCATCATCACCGCCATCAAGAGCGAGCACAGGCTCAAAGTTTGTCACCTCTCCATCAAGAGAAGACAAAACCTTTGTTGGAATATAGGGAGGATTAGAAATGATCAGATCGAACGCATTAGAATACCTCTGCGTCATACCATGCATAAGATCGTTCTGCTGAACCGAAACCCTTTCTTCGAGCCCGAGCTCTTCGCTATTATGACGCGCAAGATCACATGCGACAGGGGAAATGTCTGTAGCGAGCACTTGAGCCTGAGGATATTCATGTGCAATAGCACAGGCAATACAGCCCGAACCAGTGCACAGATCAAGAACCGAAATAGGATACGCATCTGAAGACTCTATTACCTCAGCTTCATCACAAACCACCACGCGCTCTGAAACACGGGGCAAAGCGAGTTCTTCAAATGCTTCACTTACCAACACCTCTGTTTCAGGACGAGGAATAAGCACTCCTTCTTTTACTGAAACCGTAATATAGCGAAATGGAGCCTTACCGCTAATAAGTTGCAATGGTTCTCCCGCCCCGCGACGACGAACCCACTCACGCATAGTATCGCGCTCAGAAGCAGTCAAGGGCTTATCAAAGCTTGTATACAATTCGATGCGCGACAATCCCAAGGCTTCACTTAAAAGCCATTGAGCAGAAAGACGGGGATTGGGATCGTTTTTTCGAGCTAAATAACCCTCACACCAATCAAGAATAGCTTTGACCGTCCAGACATCAGGCATTCTTTTCTTCTTTCAGTAGCAAAAAGGTAAACGTAAAAAATACTCTGGAAACTATTAATAACGAAAGGATGCTAACCTGTCTCCAGAAATAAAAAAAGCTTGCATACTCGCCAAAACAAGCATGCAAGCAAACAACGACCGAATTACACCGTGCTTTCGAGCTTTGCAGCACGATCAGCTGCCTGAAGAGCAGTAATGAGCTCAGCAAGACCATTGCCACCCTGCCCAAGCAATACGCCATTGTAAGTACCATTGTACCCAATACGGTGATCAGTCACTCGATCTTGTGGGGCATTGTACGTGCGAATTTTTTCGGAACGATCACCCGTACCAATCTGGCTACGGCGAGCCTCCCCTTCTGCTGCCTGTTGCTCCGCAAGCATTTTTTCGTACAAACGAGCACGTAAAACCGTCATGGCTGCAAGCTTATTTTGAAGCTGTGATTTTTGATCCTGAGACTGAACAACCAAGCCCGTAGGAAGGTGCGTAATACGAACAGCAGAGTCGGTCGTATTAACGCATTGACCACCAGGACCGCCTGCACGATACACATCGATGCGCAAATCGTTCGGATTGATATCCACTTCAACTTCGTCAGCTTCCGGTAAAACAGCAACTGTTGCCGTTGAGGTATGAATACGACCTTGAGATTCCGTTTTAGGAACACGTTGAACGCGATGAACGCCACTCTCAAACTTCATAACGGAATAAACTTTGTCGCCTAAAACTTTGAATTGGATTTCTTTGTATCCACCCGCGTCGGAAGGATGAACATCCATGGTTTCACACTTCCACCCTTGCTCGGAAGCAAAACGCGTATACATGGAATACAAATCACCCGCGAAAATTGCCGCTTCGTCGCCACCAGCTCCAGCACGAATTTCGACAATAATGTCTTTTTCGTCGGCAGGATCGGAGGGAACAAGCATGAACTTAATTTCTTCTTCCAAGCTTGGAAGCTTTGCCTCAATTCCTGCAATTTCTTCCTGAGCAAACTCTTTCATGTCAGAATCAGAGAGCATCTCTTTTGCTGCCACGAGATCATCAAGACACTGAATATATTCACGTGACTTTTTAACTAAAGGGCCTTGATCGGAATAGCTTTTTGCCAACTTGTTGTATTCGGCCTGGTTAGCAATTACCGAAGGATCGCCCAGCTTTGCTTCAAGTTCTTTGTAAGCATCAATTATTTTTTCAAGCTTTTCGCGCATTAGCTCGTCAACGCTCCTTATAAGGTTTGTTTTTGGTTGAATGGTGTATAAGCACGAGGCATTAAAACATGCAGGGAGACATCATATCACGAAGCAAGAAACTTAACAGCGGCCTCCGCAGCAATTGCACCATCCGCAGCCGCGGTTAACACTTGTCGAAGCGGCGTTTGACGCACATCACCAATAGCGTATACCCCTGGTAGCGAGGTTTCACATTCACTGTCGGTAACAAGATAGCCCTGTTCATCTCGTTCAATAATCCCTTCAAGCCATTCGGTTGTTGGCTGCGTACCTATGGCCACAAATAAACCGTCACAAGAAAGCAGGGATATTTCGGAAGAAAGAACATCCTTCAACACTACGCCTGAAAGGCTATCAGCGGTTTCCTCCACTCCTGTCACAACACAATTCCAGTGAACAACTATATTTTCATCTTTCAAAACACGCTCCTGGTACCAGTGATTGGCACGAAGCTCATCTCTTCTATGAACGAGGTGAACACGCGAAGCAATGCGTGAGAGATAAAGAGCATCTGCCGCTGCCGTGTCTCCCCCGCCCACAACAACAACTTCTTTTCCCGCAAAGAAATTGCCATCACAGGCTGCACAGTAGGAAACACCCCTTCCTTCCAACGAAGAAACATCTATATCAGGAAGTTTTGTTGGCTTTGCGCCAGTAGCGATAAAAACGCTTCGTGTTATGTAGTTATTGGTAGGTGTTTTCAAAGAATACGCCTTTTGTTTTACTTCGGTACGTTCATCCGAGCTTGTCAAGGTAAGGCCTTCCACCTTCTCGTAAACAATCGAAACACCAAATTTTTCTGCCTGTTCTTTAAGAGAAAATGCAAAATCAAATCCGTTTACCCCTTCTGGAAAGCCGGGATAGTTTTCCAGAAGTGAAATAGAAGTTAGTTGACCGCCTACGCCAAGCTCCTCAAAAACAACCGTAGAAAATCCTGCTCGAGCGGTATAAATTGCCGCCGATAAGCCAGCAGGACCCGATCCGATAATTGCAACGTCAATCATGACTCACCTTTCTCGTTAGACAAAACCAAGATGAACACACGTAACAAACCAGGTATACTCGCATGTTACTCAGAAAGCACCGTTTTCATGCACAGCGAGCTCACTTGAACCTTTATGCTCAACGTTATCGTTACCCTTTGTTCAACTTTTACGACGCTTGCGCTTCCCTACAATACAAAAACACCTCTGCCAAAAAAGAAGGCAGAGGTGTTTGTAGTGCACTTAGAACAAATCGAGCAAAGCTTGCTTGGCCTGCACTCCTACCAAACGATGAGTAGCCTCCCCATTTTTGAACAAGATAAGCGTCGGAACACTCATGACGCCAAACTGAGCAGCTAATGTTGGTTCTTGATCAACGTCAACCTTGTAAATCGCACCTCGCCCCACAACTTCTGCACTCACTTCATCAAGTACCGGAGCTAACATTTTGCACGGACCACACCACGTCGCAAAGAAATCCACCAAAATTGGCTGTGATGCTTTCAAAACTTTTTCTTCAAACTGGCTTGCCGTAAGTAACTCGCTCATAATGTCCCCCTTGATCTATGACATAAGGATTACTCCTTTGTCGTTCCCTTTGTTTTCTTTCCCTATTATACGCCCATACAACAAAAAGGGCACCAAATTGGTGCCCTTTGATACCGTTTCGTTTTTTGCAAAATGCGCAGCGTGCTAAATGCGTGCTTCTTGAATAACTTCAAGAAGCTGATCGACACTCCAAGCACCCAAATCGCCCTCGTGGCGCTCGCGAATAGAAACCGTTCCATTCTCAATTTCTTTGTCGCCGATAATGCCCATGTAAGGAATTTTTTCTGCCTGAGCCTTAGCTATCTTTACACGCATGGGCTCATTCTGCTCATAAATTTCAACACGACCTCCCGCGGCAGTAATTTTTGCGGCAAGTTCCTTGCAAGCATCCATATGACGATCTGCCAAAGGAAGCAGAGCAACCTGAACAGGAGCAAGCCACAGAGGAAGCGAACCAGCGTAGTGCTCAATTAGAATACCAAAGAAACGCTCGATGGAACCAAAGATTGCACGATGAAGCATCCAGGGGCGCTCTTCGGTGTTATCGGCCGTGCGATACGTAAGATCAAAACGCTCAGGCAAGTTGAAATCAACCTGAACCGTCGAACACTGCCAGGTACGGCCAATAGCATCCTTTACCTTGATGTCAATCTTCGGGCCATAGAATGCTCCATCGCCCTCATTGATTTCATAATCGAGGCCATGAGCCGCACAAGCCTCTTTCAAAGCGTTGGTAGCATGTTCCCACATATCGTCTGAACCAATGCTCTTTTCAGGGCGGGTTGAGATTTCAGCCATATATTCAAAGCCAAAGGTGGACATGATGTGATCAACCAAATCGAGAATTGCCACAACCTCGCTTACCACCTGATCACGCTGGCAGAATACGTGAGCATCATCTTGAGTAAAACCACGCGCACGCAAAAGACCGTGAACAACACCGCTCATTTCGTGACGATAAACCGTTCCGAACTCAAATAAACGCAAAGGTAAATCACGATACGAGTGAATCTCGTTTTTATAGAGCAAAACATGCCCTGGACAGTTCATTGGCTTAACACCATATTCAGACAAGCGTGGTTGCTCTTCGCTTCCCTCGTTGATGTTAAAGAAGTACATGTTCTCGTGATAAAAGTTGTAATGACCTGAAGTTTTCCAGACATCAGATTTATATACATGAGGAGTGATTACTTCTTCGTATCCGCGTGCGTATAAATCTCGGCGCAGCCACTCCTGCAGAAGGCGAATAACACGAGCGCCCTTTGGTGGATACAGAGGTAGACCAACACCGGCAGCCTCATCAAGCATAAACAAGCCAAGCTCACGACCAATCTTGCGATGATCACGCTTTTCGGCCTCGGCTAAGTTGTGTAGATACTCTTCCAGTTCCTTTTTCTTAAAGAAAGCTGTCCCGTAAATTCGCTGAAGCATTTCACGGTCGGAATCACCCTTCCAATAAGCGCCCGCAACTTTCATGAGCTTAAAAGCGCCCACTTTCCCAGCAGAAGGAACATGAGGACCACTGCACAAATCAACAAAATCGCCATGACGATACAGGCTAATTTCTACCTCAGGAGAAAGATCCTGGATATGCTCAAGCTTAAACCGTTGGTTGGCAAAGATTTTCTCTGCTTCTTCACGAGTTACTACCTCACGAACAAAAGGTTCATCGGCGGCAATAATCTCTCCCATTTTCTTCTCAATAGCATCAAAATCATCCGTTGACACGGAACGAGAAAGTTCGAAGTCATAGAAGAAACCATCTTCGGTTTGAGGACCAAAAGCAATTTGAGCACCTGGAAACAAAACCTGAACAGCCTCAGCCATAATGTGTGCCATAGAATGACGCATAATACCGAGAGCCTCTGGTGACTTATTGGTGATAATTTCAACCAAAGCACCCTCTTCAACGGGAGCAACCAAATCTACCAATTGCCCATTGATCTTGCCAGCCAAAGCAGCCTTTGCAAGACCAGCACCGATTGATGCAGCTACCTCGGCAACTGTTGCCCCTTGTTCAAGTTCTTTGTTTGAACCATCTGGTAAGGTAATTTTCATTTTCTTTTCCTTTCTTGTGCCGGGCGCGTACAAAGCGCCTGCACCATCTACACCGGGCGCGCACAAAGCGCCTGTGTTCAACCTATCTTTAAGAGCCCCTTACTCCTAAAAGCAAAGCCGCCAAAAGGCGGCTTCAGGTACTAACATAATCGACTCGATCGATTCTCCAACATGAAGCCATGCCGAACACGCAGGACCCCACAACGTAGCGCCCTGCTACATAGTTGTTGTATCAGATACTGAAAGACTTGACTGAGACCGTTGAGAAGAACGCGTACGAACTCCATCTTGCATAGCGTTGCGCTGCGCAGGATTGCGACGCGGTTTGCCAATTTGCGTTGTACAATACGGACATATGGACCACTCTGGCTCCAAAGCATGATGACATGTTGGGCAAAGGTTCTTTAAACGCTGATGACAGTTAGGACACATTACGTAATCTGCCTCAACAGGATAACCACAGGAGGCACATTCACCATACTTCATGAGCTCACGACGTTTGAGCGTTACATCAAGCTCCTGTTCATCCCTGTCAGATTGCAACAGCGGAGGACGCATGAGGTTATACGCAAGAACGCCGACCAAAGGGATCAAAGAGACGATTCCCCATACTACCCACAGAGCACCGCGTGCTCGTGCGTCTTTAACCACCCAGATAATTGAAAGAACATACAAAGCAATAACAATAACGATAAAGAGATTGAATACTATTTGTAGTTCTGGCATTTGCTGAAATAAAGCCGACATCATTCTTTCCTAACGCACTCGAAGCATATTTGAACTTCGAAAACCTACTCTCAAAGAGTTCCCATCTATAACACAAGCGCCGCAACGCAATTGTATAGGTACGGCGCTTGATTATATCAAATCTGCTCTTACATATCTTCTAGCTGAGTTTTTAAGTGGATCAACTTATCAGATATGTCGGCTAATTTTGCACGGTCTTTCTCAATTATTTCAGGCTTAGCCTTAGACAAAAAGCCAGGGTTGCTGAGCTTTTTATCAAACTTAACGAAGTCTTTTTCCAACGCGGCGATCTCTTTTTCAAGCCTTTTACGCTCGGCGGCAAAATCAACCAAACCGGTCAAAATAACGTAAAGCTCAATACCTTCAGCCAAGCACATAGTTGACTCATCGGGCTTTTCAAGATTAACGTCAATCGATTCAACCGCGATGTTTGCGAGGGCCTTAATTAAGCCTTGCTGCTCGGTAAATAATACCGCCATGTCTTCGTTAACTGGCTTTACGGAAATCGAAAGCTCAACACGGGGGGAAATACCATAACGAGCACGCGTAGAACGAATAGACGAAACCGACTGCGTAACCATTTCGATAGCGCGTTCTGCTTCTTTGTTAACGTAACCCGCTAAAGCATCAGCATCTGGCCATGATGCCATCATCAAAAACTCTGTTTCTTTTTCACCAGGAAGTTCCTGATAAATCTGTTCAGTTACAAAAGGCATAATGGGATGAAGCAAACGAAGTGCGGTGTCTAAAACAAATACCAAATTACGCTGACAGGTGAGCTTATCTTCACCCTCTCCAGCAAGACGCGCTTTTGAAAGCTCGATATACCAGTCACAGAATTCGTTCCAGAAAAATGCATACAACTCACGGGTAATGTCACCAAATTCATAGCTTGCGTATGCCTCATCTAACGTTTTTACAAGCGTTGCTAAACGGGAGAAAATCCACTTATCTGCAAGCGTTGAAGGATTAGGCTCCCCTGGCGTATACCCTTCAAGATTCATCATCACAAAACGAGCAGCGTTACGAATTTTATTGGAGAAGTTACGACTACTTTCAAGCTTGCTTTCATTGAAGCGCAAATCTTGTGCGCCAGTAACCTGCATCAGCAAACCGAAGCGCATACCATCTGCACCGTAATCTTGCATGAGCTTTAGAGGATCAACACCATTACCACGACTCTTCGACATAGGCTTACCGTCTGCAGCCATTACGGTTGGATGAATAATGACATCCTGAAAAGGGATTTCCTTTGTGAAGTACAACGAAGACATAACCATGCGGGCAACCCACAAACCCATAATGTCTCGTGCAGTAGAAAGAACCTGTGTCGGATATACCCCATCGAGATTTTCAGGGTGCTCAGGCCATCCCTGCGTTGCAAAGGGCCAAAGCTGCGAAGAAAACCAAGTGTCTAATACGTCTTCATCCTGGCGAACATGAGCTCCGCAAACGGGACACGTATCGGTGTCTTCAAGAAGGGCATCTTCCCATCCGCACTCGTCGCAATAAAACATAGGAATACGGTGACCCCACCAAAGCTGACGAGAAATGCACCAATCTTTTAGATTCGCGAGCCAATCAAGGTATACCTGCTTCCAACGACTGGGATAAAACTTAATTTCTCCGTCTTCAACCACACGAGCAGCTTCTTTTTTTAAGCGGTCAACCGCAACAAACCACTGCTCTGAAAGCCAGGGTTCAAGCTTGGTATGGCAGCGATAGCACGTCATAACTGAATGATCATGATCTTCAACGTGGTCAAGCAAGCCCAAACGTTCAAACTCCTCAACAACCGCTTCGCGAGCCTCATCACGCGTCATGCCACTAAACTTGCCATATCCTTCGACAACAACCGCATGCTCATCAAAGATGTTAATTTGCTCCAAATCATTGCGTTGACCCATAGCATAGTCATTAGGATCGTGAGCAGGAGTTGTTTTAACACAGCCCGTACCGAATTCAGAATCAACGTAATAGTCGGCGAAAATGGGAATTTCGCGATTGACGATAGGAAGGATAATTGTTTTACCCACAAGATTTTTATAACGATCATCTTTAGGACTTACGGCAACACCCGTATCGCCGAGCATAGTTTCAGGACGTGTAGTAGCAACAACAACATACTCAATTCCATCAACAGGCTCTTTGAGTGGGTAACGGAGATACCAAAGGTGCCCTGCTTCATCTACATATTCCGCTTCATCATCAGCGATTGCTGTTGTGCACGAAGGACACCAATTAACAATACGACGACCCTTATAGATCAGATCATCGTGATACCAATCACAGAAAACCTTACGAACTGCATGAGCGTACTCAGGCGACAGCGTGAAATTTTCATGATCAAAATCACACGAACAGCCCATGCCTTTAATTTGATTAACGATAGTGGTTCCATACTCTGCACGCCAGTCGTAACATGCTTCAATAAAAGCCTCACGCCCAATTTCTAAGCGCGATTTTCCTTCTTCGGCAAGCTTTTTATCTACCTTTGTTTGGGTAGCAATACCAGCATGATCAGTTCCTAAAACCCAACGAGTTTGATAACCCTGCATACGAGAACGACGAATACAGGTGTCTTGAATAGTGTCATTAAGAGCATGACCCATATGAAGCATACCGGTAATATTGGGAGGAGGAATAACAATGGTGTAGGTGTCTGCCCCGTTTTTACCAAAACCTGGTGTACGAGAAAACAAACCGCGATCTTTCCATGCATTGAAAAGGGGTGTTTCCCATTCACTATAAGATGGTTGTTCGCTTTTCTTATCTGATGCCATTGCTGTTTCCTTTCTTAAAGGCAACGGTATGAGTGTCATACAACTACCGGAACAAGCAACCCATTCCGATATAAGTATCCGATATTGTACTCCATTAAAAAGTGCCCGAACGCGGGCACTTTATCAATTAAGGTTATTCGACGTTCACTTTGGCAGGCTTCTTGCGTTTCTTGCTTAGCTCAACTTCGACTTGAATAATCTCAGGCTTAGTGAAACCTTCAATATCGCTTCGTTTAATAACCACCTTGGTTCTTCCCTTGTGATCAGGAAGCTCATACATAACATCCATAAGAGCTGCCTCACAAATGCTACGCAACCCACGAGCGCCTGTTTGATGCTCTATTGCCTGTTCAGCAATAGCCTCGAGCGCTTCTGGCTCAAAGACAAGCTCCGAATCTTCATATTCAAACATAAGAGAATACTGCTTAACCAAGGCATTTTTAGGCTCAGTGAGAACACGAACCAAATCTTCCTTAGAGAGTTCTTTGAGCGAAGTAACAACAGGAATACGTCCAACAAATTCAGGTATCATACCGAATTTATGGAGGTCTTCAGGAAGGACTTTCTCAAGCAATTCCGCATCTGCTGCACGCTTAGACTGAGGCATTTCAGAACCAAAACCAATGCTCGTTTTACCCACACGCTCGGCAATAATATCAGGCAATCCAACAAAGGCACCACCAAGAATAAAAAGAATATTGGTGGTATCGATATGAATAAGTTCCTGCTGGGGATGTTTGCGCCCACCCTGAGGAGGAACAGAAGCTTCAGTGCCCTCAACAATTTTAAGCAAAGCTTGCTGAACACCTTCACCCGAAACGTCGCGCGTAATAGAAAGGTTTTCCGCCTTACGCGCAATCTTGTCAATTTCATCGATGTAGATAATGCCAATTTCAGCACGCTCAATATCAAAATCGGCCGCAGTAATAAGCTTGAGAAGAATGTTTTCTACATCTTCACCAACATAGCCCGCTTCCGTAAGCGTGGTAGCATCAGCAATTGCAAAAGGAACTTGCAAAGTACGCGCAAGTGTTTGAGCCAGAAGTGTTTTGCCTGAGCCCGTAGGACCTAAAAGCAAAATGTTGCTCTTTGCAATTTCGACATCATTTCGGGCAGATTCACCAAGACTAATGCGCTTGTAGTGGTTGTAAACCGCAACCGCTAATGCACGCTTAGCATTTTCCTGCCCCACAACATGCTCAGAAAGTTGGTTATAGAGCTCGCGGGGCGTAGGAAGGTTTTGCAAAGGAAGATCAGAAGAAGGCTCCTGGGAATTTCCAGGAGCAAACATTTCTTCATGAGATTTAATAATTGAATTGAGAGCATCTGATTCCAACCCACGAAAGCTAAGATCGGTGATCATAGCTTCCGCACAAACCGAAATGCACTCGTCACAAATATAGATGCCATTTGGACCAGAGATCATAGCATTAACATGATCAGGCGTCTGTCCACAAAAGGCACAATGAATAGGATGAGAACCATCAACAGGTTGATCTACCATATTTGTGTCGCCTATTCGTCAGAAGCCAGACGAGATGCAACCACTTTGTCAGCCAAGCCATAAGCAAGAGCCTCTTCAGCAGACATCCAGTTATCACGTTCGGAATCAGCATGAACCTTCTCGATAGTCTGGCCTGTGTGTTTTGCAAGGATACCCTCAAGACGATCACGAGTTTTACGCATCTCTTTTGCAATGATTTCAAAATCAGTCTGCTGCGTACGTTCGCCAGAACCACCCATAGGCTGGTGAATCATAATCTGAGCATTTGGCAAAATAAAACGCTTACCAGGAGCACCGGCTGCCATGAGAACAGAAGCCATCGAGGCAGCCATTCCCATGCAGATAGTAGAAACATCACAACGAATGTAATTCATGGTGTCATAAATTGCGAGACCTGCACTTACTGAACCCCCTGGGGAGTTGATATAAAGCGAAATATCTTTATCAGGATCAGCAGATTCAAGATGGAGCAACTGGGCAACAACAGTGTTAGCCACTGCGTCATCAATTGCTTCACCCAGAAAAACAATACGATCATTGAGCAAACGAGAATAGATATCATAGCTACGCTCTCCACGAGGAGACTGCTCAATAACGTAAGGAATGAGTGCTGATTTTGTATTGTAAGACATGCAATTACCTCACTTCAGACACTGCTAAATCATCAGAAAGCTTACTCGGCACTAACCTCTGCTTCGTCTTTCTTTTCAGCCTTCTTGGTTGATTTCTTTGCAGCTTTTTTAGCTGGTTTTTTTTCTTCTTTTTCGGCTTCTTCAGGAGCTTTTTCGGTCACCTTAGCGCCATCAACAATCTCAAACATTGCCTTGGTACGAAGAACGCCCTCACGAATCATAGGAATGCGACCGCTCTCGCGCCATTCCGCTTCAACGGCTGCTGGATCATCAACGTTAGCTTTTTCAAACTCAGCAGTAATTTCTTCGTCAGTTGCTTCGATATTGAAGTGGCGAGCCCATGCGTCAAGTGCAAGATCCTGCTTTACGAGATCTTTAGCCTGCTTCTTCATATCTTCTTTGAACTGTTCAGAATCAATACCCATGGTGTCAAGATACTGATCGAAGGTCATATTTGCTTTGTTGAGCTGGCCATAGAAAGACTGGAGAAGGTTTGCTTCTTCAATCTCGCACATTCCCTCAGGAACATCATCGGTAATACGCTGAGAAATAGCATAGAGACATTCGTTCTCTTTGCGGCGAGGAGCGGATTCATTCTTCTGCTCGCGAATGCTCTCGGAAATCTTCTCGCGCATATCAGCAATGTTCTCAAAACCGAAGGTAAGCTTTACCCATTCGTCAGTAATTTCAGGAAGAATCTTCTTCTTGATAACGTCAATGGTTACATCAAAGTGGTAAACGCCTTTTTCTTCCATGGTCATAGCCATCATGGAATCATCATCGGTAAAGTCAACGTCAAAGCTCTTAGACTCACCCTTCTTAAGGCCGATGAGTTCAGCATCAAAAGCCTTAGGGAACAAATTAACGCCGAGCTGATATAAGCGCTTTTCAGCGGACATAGTAGGTACTTCTTCGCCCTTCGAATCAGTAACCTTCATAGTGAATTCAACGAATTCATCCTTTTTAACTTTAGTATTTGCAGGAGCATCTTTGAAGTCGTGATAATAGTTGCGAAGCTCTTCAATCTGCTGATTGATTTCCTCTTCCGTAGGCTCAACAGAAGGAATTTCAACCTCAACAGGCTCGTAACTTGAAAGTTCATATTCAGGCTTTACCTGGATAGTAGAAGTAAATTTGAAGGGTTTACCTTCTTCAACCATATCGGTTTCGAATTCGTTTTCAGCCTTAAACAAAGGAACGAGATTGTTCTCGTCAAGAGCCTTAGGATAAACGTCGTTTACCAAATCTTCCGTTACGGTAGCACGAACGGCATCTGCACCCATCATGTTATCAATAATAGGACGAGGGGCTTTTCCAGGACGGAAACCGGGGAACTTATATTTCTTTGCAAATTCCTTGTACGTACGTTTGATGCGTGCATCAACATCTTGAGCTTCGATTTCAAAGAAAATCTTAACCTGATTATCCTCGAGAGCCTCTACTTTGGTGTTCACGAATTAACTCCTTCTTGGGTACACATTACAACCGAGAAAATGGTGCGGGTGAAAGGACTTGAACCTTCACGGGGGTTACCCACCAGAACCTAAACCTGGCGCGTCTGCCAATTCCGCCACACCCGCACGTTTATTTCGGCATTGCCATCTGAAGACAACAACCTCGTAATAATAACAAATAGGACTGATATTGTAAGGCATAAAGTTAGAAAAGCATAAGCTTGATGCTTAATGGCCTATTTAACATCTTTTGCACTGATAACTTTACTCGGAGAAACAAGGATGGTTCCCACTTCTTTTTTTAAGGGCACATCGTCATAGAAGATCCCATCGACCAAAACTCCACCCGAATTAAGCCCTTCATCTTGTGTCGAAATTACAATGTCCACACCTTTGAGAGCAATTTGTTTCTTTGTTTTTGCGGTTTCTTTTGTTTCTTTTTTCTTTTCGCCGTCAGAGGCAGAAGCATCAGAGGTATTGGCGTTTTCCAAATCAACCGACGAAGAAGCTTTCTGCTTTTCTTCTGCAATACCCTCGGAGTTCTCTTTTGATGTCTTTTCCGCAGAAGAGGTCGTTGTATCCTCAGTCATCAAAAGATCAAGATCACTTACAACAAGAATCACAAAATCAATCTTTATGGCTTCATATTCTTTGACGCGCTTTTGAATGTATGCTTCGAGTTCAGAAGCACTAGCGGCGGTTTGATTATCAACCGAAAGAATACCGAAGGTATACTTTCCTGCTCGAACTACTGAACGCGTGTCGTATTCACTAGGATTAGCCACATTGATCTCAAAGACTGAAGCTCCCTTTTCAACGTAGCTTTTCTTCACACTTCTAACAGTTACAACCTCTTTTTCCTCTTCGTTTTCATTCTGATCAGGAAGTGCCTCAGAGGCAGTAAGTTCATCGGAAGAACCACTGTCAACTGCCTGAGAACGCTGATTTAATGACGTTGAAGATTCATAGTTTGGAAGAGTTTGGGTATCGTTTTTCTGTTCCTCAGCTAACCCTTCATACACAATAGCCGTGTAGTCTTCCAAATTACCTGCTGCATCATCGATATTACTTGCGGCAACATTGAGAGGTTTACTTAAAGACGACATATAAAACAACGAAATCCCTAATCCAAAAAGGGTGAGGAAAATAAAAAACAAGAGCGCTAGTTTTTCTCGGGATAATCGTTTCATAACTACGCATTCTAGATCAGAAAAAGATCATACTTGATAACGTTTTTGCTAGAGGTGCATTCTTTTTAGATTAGCATCTCTGGAAGTAAAAGCCTTATAAAGCAGGATTGAATCCAGAAGATCTCTTTTACCCTTTGGCTATTCCTATAAAAAAGGCTGAATCATACCAAAAACACCACACTCACCTGCTAAGATGTCTCAGCCACGCATCAAAAACCACCCAAAACGCAACAACGACCACTGAGATAGTTACAGTAAATACACAAGGCATTATGAGGCGGAATTCAAGAGTCGTTTTAAGAACCGACCCGTGTGACTTTTGGATACTTCTGCAATTTCTTCGGGAGTACCCGCAGCAACAATAGTTCCACCACGGCTTCCCCCTTCGGGGCCTAAATCGATGATATAGTCAGCTGATTTAATAACATCAAGATTATGTTCGATAACCAAAACGGTATTTCCCGCATCAACCAAACGCTGCAACACTTCCAAAAGCTGACGCACGTCATCAAAATGAAGACCGGTGGTAGGTTCATCGAGAATATAGAAAGTTTTTCCTGTTTGTCGCTTCTGTAATTCACTCGCAAGCTTTACGCGCTGAGCCTCACCGCCCGAAAGCGTCGTAGCTGGCTGCCCTAAACGAATGTAGCCAAGTCCTACATCGTGCAGTGTTTCTAGCTTTCGTTTGAGCGAAGGTATTTTGGAGAAGAACGCCAGAGCCTCATCAACGGTCATCTCAAGCACATCGTAAACATTCTTGCCCTTATAAAGGACCTGCAAGGTCTCGCGATTGTAACGTTTACCTTCGCACACTTCGCAGTCAACATAAATATCAGGTAAGAAATGCATTTCGATCTTTTTTTGACCATCGCCCTTACATGCCTCACAGCGACCGCCCGCAACATTAAACGAAAAACGTCCTGGCGCATATCCGCGTGCTTTACTTTCAGGGGTTGACGCAAACAGAGCGCGAATATCATCCCATAACCCAATATAGGTAGCGGGATTTGAACGAGGGGTTCTACCGATAGGGCTCTGATCGATATTGATTACCTTGTCAATAAGCTCAGCACCCATGAGCTTCTTATATTCGCCCACCTTTCGATGAGCATGATTTACTCTGTTAGCAAGCGCAGGTGCAAGAGTGTCGGTAATCAAAGAGCTCTTTCCCGAACCCGAAACACCCGTAATAAGTGTAAACGTGCCTAAAGGAATTGAGATAGAGACATTTTTTAGGTTGTTTTCACGAGCTCCTTTAAGCACAATGTTGCCTCTATCAGGATGGCGGCGAGAAGAGGGCACGGATATCTTTTTTGCACCTGAAAGATACTGAGCAGTAAGCGAACGCTTGGCCTTCATTATTTGTTTTGGCGTACCAGCTGCTACTACTTCGCCACCTAGCTCACCTGCACCAGGCCCCATATCAACAACATAATCTGCACTGCGAATAGTGTCTTCATCGTGCTCAACAACCACTACGGTATTCCCTAAATCACGCAGGTGTTCAAGCGTTGCAATAAGACGCTCATTGTCACGCTGATGAAGACCAATGGAAGGCTCATCTAGAATATAGAGCACGCCCATCAAGCCTGCGCCAATCTGAGTAGCTAAACGAATGCGTTGCGCTTCTCCGCCAGAAAGCGTTGCAGTAGCACGTTCGAGCGTTAGGTAATCAAGACCCACATCAACCAAAAATTTCAAACGAGTTTGAATTTCTTTAACAATAGGTTTTGCGATGAATTGTTCAGTTTCACCAAACGAAAGCGTTTCAAAAAAGTGATAGGAATCTTTTGCGCTCATCTTACAAACTTCGTGAATATTTTTATCTCCTACCGTTACGGCAAGAATACGAGGATTCAGTCGTTTTCCGCCACACGTTGCACAGGGAATGATGGCAAAATATTGTTCGTATTTTTGTCGTTGACGATCAGAAGATGCCTCCTTGTAGCGATGCATAACCGCAGCGCAAACGCCTTCCCATTCAATAAACCAATAGGTTTCCCGTCCGTCAACCGTAAGATAATCGACGCGAATTTTCTCGTTAGGAACACCATAGAGCAGTGCTTTTTGAACATTGTTGGGAATATCTTCAAAAGGAGTGTCGGCGCTCACGCCAAAATGGTCGAGAACTGCTCTCATGACCTGCGGATAATAATTACCCGTTTTAAAGGGAGCGATAGCACCTTCATTTAACGAAAGGGACTTGTCAGGAACAACCAGACTCGGATCAACCTCTTCTCGACTGCCAATTCCTAAACAATCAGGACATGCTCCATACGGAGCATTAAAAGAAAAGTCACGCGGTTGCAATTCATCCATAGAGTTACCGTGCTCGGGACATGCGAGAGCGAGCGAAAAAACGAATTCTCCATCAGCCAAACCACCCGTTGCTCCCGATGAAGTTCTGACCGTTTCTTCAAGATCTGGATTCTTTTGCACAAGCTTTACCAAAACACGACCTTCAGCAAGCTTTGTTGCTATCTCGACCGCCTCAGCGACACGAGTGGAGGCCTCCTTTTTTAAAACAACACGATCAACCACAACTTCAATGAAGTGCTTGATTTTTTTATTAAGAACAATGGGTTCATTGGTGAGTTTTTGCACTTCACCATCGATACGAACACGAGAAAATCCTTCTTTTTGCAAATCTTGAAAAAGCTTAGTGAACTCACCCTTCCTTCCCGTAACAACAGGTGCCATAATGAGGGCTTTTTCCCCTTCTCCAAGCGATAAGATTTCATCTGTTACCTGATCGGTGGTTTGCGCTTTGATTTCTCGACCACATTCTGGGCAATGGGGAATACCTACTCGAGCAAACAAAAGACGGAGATAGTCATATATTTCTGTAACTGTACCTACCGTCGAACGGGGATTTTTACTGGTGGTTTTCTGGTCAATTGATACCGCAGGAGACAGACCATCGATCGAATCGAGATCAGGCTTGCTCATCTGACCAAGAAATTGGCGCGCGTAACTAGAAAGACTCTCTACATATCTGCGCTGACCTTCTGCATAGATCGTGTCAAAAGCCAAAGAGCTTTTCCCTGAACCGGAAAGACCCGTAATTACGACCAACTTGTCTCGCGGAATACTGATGTCAACGTTTTTGAGATTATGCTCTCTAGCGCCCTTGATAACGATGGAATCTTGAGCCATCTTTGTTCTCCTCATCGCGGGGTATTTTGACTGACGTCACCCTAAATACTCAAACAGATTGAAAAATCCTCTTGCGGAAAAATGATTAATTAGCAAACCTGTATTGTAGCGCAGAATAGGATTCACCCACGGGGATGAGCTAAATGATGCTCTTTCTTCAAATGCTCTGGTGAAAGATGCGTGTACATTTGCGTGGTAGACAAACTCGAATGTCCAAGCATCTCCTGAACGCTTCGTAAATCTGCACCACCCGAAAGAAGATCAGTTGCAAACGTATGACGTAGCGCATGGGGAGAAAGCGTTTCATCAAGCCCGGCAAGGCGCAGGGCCTTTTTAAAGATTCCCCGAATAGCATTGGTGCTTAAAGGTTTCCCATGCGAAGACAAAAAGAAATGCTCAGAGTACGCATCGTTGAGAAACACTGGGCGTGCTTGCGTTTGATAACGATACAGTGCCTTGTTGGCAAGATCATGCATTGGGATAAAGCGCTCTTTCCCACCTTTACCTAAAACCTTTACGAGCGATTGCTTATAGTCAATGTTTTTAACAAGTAATCCCGATGCCTCAGAAACACGCGCACCACAGGCATACAGAAACTCAATAAGCGCCTGATTACGAATACGCTCTTCAAAAGGCAAGGTTTGAGCAACACCCTCATCGGAATACACCGAAAAAAGTGCTTCGATCTCCTTCTGAGACAACACACGTGGGAGTGTTCTTCCCTGCTTCGCTCCCTGCAAAACAGCAGCAGGATTCGATTCACAGTAATGAGCAATGATCATCCACTGGTAAAACCCCTTAAGAGAACTTAAATGTCGGTTGATAGTTCTTCTTGAATAGCGAGCCATATCAAGTTCACCCAGATAGAGACGAATCTGTTTATGGTTAACAACAAAAGGGTCAATGTCTTCTTTCAGGCACCATCGCAAAAACGATCTCGTATCGCTTTGGTAGGCACGAATAGTATGTTCTGAAGCATGCTGTTCAACCTGAAGAGAAAGGCAGAATTTACGAACTAATGCCTCATACGCTTTATCAGGAACGGCAAAACCCTGGTTAAACAAAGCCTCAGCTTGAACATTTTTGCTTTCTTCTTTGTTTTGCTTGGTTTTTTCTTGCGAAGATTCGATCATACAAAACCGGCGCTCCCATAGTTAGAAAAGTGTCTTATTGCGCTCAAGATACGCATCAAGAGCTTTTTCTCCCCTTGCGGCATACGCAGCATAGCGCTCCTTTTTATTTTTGATGCGTTTTTCAAAAGGAGGCATGATGCCAAAATTGACATGCATAGGTTGATACTCAAGCGTTTCTTCTGCCGTTGCGTAAGCAAGCAATGCCCCAAAGGCGGTTTCTACCGGAAGAGACTCAAACTGATAACCCAACAAACAAGAAGCAATACCTACACTCGATACAAGCCCAGAAGCGATTGCTTCACAATACCCTTCTGTTCCTCCTAACTGACCAGCAATAAACACTGGTACTGCTACCTTAGAAGAGTGTTTTAAGCGAAGTGAACTATCAAGGAGTTGTGGAGCATTAATAAAGGTATTTCTGTGCATTACCCCAAAGCGGGCAAACTCAGCATTTTCGAGTCCAGGAATCATGCGAAAAACGCGCTTTTGCTCTGAAAAGGTTAGGTTCGTTTGAAAACCAACTAAGTTATAGCTTTGCTTATGCTTATCTTCTGCCCGAAGCTGCACAACAGCCCAAGGTCGTTTTTGCGTATGAGGATCACTTAAACCCACGGGCTTAAGTGCTCCGTAGCGGGGAGCATCAAAGCCACGCCGTGCAATTTCCTCAACAGGTTGACATGCCTGAAAAAGATCCTTTGTTTCAAAATTTTTCTTTATAACACATTCAGCACCAATAAGCTCTTCAATAAAGTGTTCGTATTCTTCCTTTGAAAAGGGTGCGTTGAGATAATCCCCTTCCCCTTCGTTAGCATAGCGACTCTGGGAAAAAACGCGATTCCTATCCAGTGAATCAGCCAAGACAATAGGTGCTGCAGCATCATAAAACGCAAGTTGTTCGGTACCTGTTATTTCGCCGAGAGAATGAGCAAGCTCATCTGAGGTAAGGGGGCCAGAAGAAATAAGAACAGCATCAGCAGGATCATCAAAACGATAGGCTTCTTTATGAGCATCGTCGACAACCCACAAAGCGCCATCAGTATCGAGCGCTACCACTTCAGCAATTACAAACTCGATATTCTTTTCATCCCGGATTGTTTGAGTTACCAAAGAAGAAAAAGCTTCACGATCAACCGCAAGAGCTCCACCTGCGGGAACCTGCGCTTTATAGGCGCATCCCAACACAACAGAGCCCATTTTCGACAACTCCCGTTTGAGCATTCCCGCAGCACTTTCAGGATTAAGCGATTTTAAGGAATTAGAACAAACAAGCTCCGCGCAGTTTGACGTCTTATGCACTACGGTATCTTTGAAAGGACGCATCTCAAACAGACGAACTGAAAATCCATGACGCGCAAGTTGAAGAGCAGCCTCGCTACCCGCAAGACCAGCGCCGATTATGTCAATTCTTTTTTTCATGCATCTACCTTATATCATCACACACGAGCAGGCCCATACCTTCCATCAGGAAACCTTGCAATAAGCCCATCCCGTTCAAGTTCGGTAAGGTGAACCATTATCCAAGTTTGCAAGTTGTAAGGTCCCTGTGGTTTAAGATCAAGATTATACAGCTCTTCTAAACGAAGGGGTTCTGCTAATAAAACCTTCAAAAGCTGATCGTCTTCATTGACTTTTTTCTGTTGGGATTCTTTCATATACAGTGAACCAAAAAGAGCTCCTATGACATCTAAAAAACTCTCTTCGTCAACTATAGGCGTTGCCCCCTGAAAAATAAGCCTGTTTGATCCTTGCGAAGTTGGTGAGGTTATTGCTCCCGGAACAGCCAAAACTTCTCTTCCTGCTTCCAGAGCCTCATCTGCCGTTGAAAACGTCCCTGAAGGTAAGCCCGCCTCGACGATAAGCGTCGCGCGCGAAAGACCACAATTATCCTGTTGCGCGCCCTAAACTGATACGGCAAAGGAGGAAATGACCAGAAATGCTCAGAAACAACCGCTCCGCCCTTATTTACTATTTCCTGAAAAAGAGCTTTATTTTTCTTGGGGTACAGCTGATCGCATCCACCACCTAAAACCGCAACGGTTGTTCCATTAGCCTCAAGAGCGCTTTTATGAGCTTGAGAATCGCAGCCCATGGCCCCTCCTGAAACAATGGTTATTCCTTTGGAAGCTGCTAAATATGAAAACTTCTTAGCTATTGCAAGTCCATAGGGAGTAGCCCTGCGCGCACCAACAATCGCAAGACCATCAGAAAGCGCCTGGATATTTCCAATCCCATACAGACATTTTGGGGGATCTTTGACAAAAAGAAGCTTTTCAGGATACCCTTCTTCTCCATACGATATTTCCCAACGCTCTCCCGTTAGTTCAGGCCGTGGGTTTTCCCGATAGGCCTTTTTAAGCTCCTCTTCGCTCTCTTTACAATAGCGTTTTTTGTTTTCGCCCTTACTCATCATTTCAACAATTCCCCCTGAAATCGCAGGGTATACGCTTCGGAAAGATGCTCAATCCCCACCCGCTCTTTTTGATCAAGGTCGGCAACCGTACGAGCCACCAAAAGCGTTTTTACAACTGAACGAGCATTGAGCTTCTGACGCTGAATGAGTGAAGTTAGAAATTCTAATGTCGTTCCCTCAAATCGACACGATTCAAGCACCGAAGAAAATGTTCTTGAAGAGGCTTTACTGTTTTTGGGTGTTTCCTCATTTATCAAAAGTGACTGACTCTTTGAATTGGGCTTCTCCTGGAAGAAATGACTTTGTCGCCACTGAGAAAATTCCCGCGCACTCAAAACCCCTTCTCGCAACTCGTGAGTACCGAGCGCATTTCCTCTTCCCATCAATTCCGTCCCCGAAGAACTCCATACTTCAGCTCTGATATCAATACGATCAAGCAAAGGCCCCCCGATTCTGTTTTGATAGTTTCTTATTTGAAGTTCACTACAATGACACTCGTTATCAGGATCACCGTAATATCCACAAGGACAGGGGTTCGTTGCTGCAATAAGAGTGAAGCGCGCAGGAAATTCATATAGCCCATCGGCTCTATTAATTCGAATAATGCCTTCCTCTAAGGGTTGACGAAGTCCCTGCAAAACTGAACTTTTAAACTCCGCGAGTTCGTCAAGGAACAACACGCCATTATGAGCAAGCGATGCCTCCCCCGGTCTAACAGGATTTCCTCCTCCCAACAATCCCGCTTGTGTGCAACTATGGTGAGGATCTCTAAATGGACGAACCCCTGAAAGCAGCGGAATAACCGATTCTCCTGCCACCGAATGAATAAGAGCTGACTCACAACATTGTTCTTCAGTTAAAGGTGGAAGTATTCCTGCAAAGCAACGTGCCAACATTGTTTTTCCTGAACCAGGTGGTCCAACCATTAACACACCATGATTGCCTGCTGCTGCAATTTGGAGGGCCCGCTTAGTGATTTCATGCCCTCGAACCTCTGCAAAATCATTTGCGGTATTTTTCCAAGCGGAATGAGCTTTTATTGCAATGGGAAGTTCAGTTCTTCGCGCCTGAGAAAGGTGATCTATTACCGAAAACTCTCTTTCAGAAAACAAAACCACCGACTCTTCGGGAGTTCCGCACAAAAGCCTTAAACCTAAATCCTTCGCGCAATACTGAAAAGCTAAAAGCCCTTCTGTTGCCCGTGCCTGCCCCACAAGTGATAGCTCCCCTGTAACAAGCGTATTTTCTATATGGATAGATGAGATTTGCTTCGTGGCGACAAGAATTCCCAAAGCAATTGGCAAATCGAAACCTGACCCGCGTTTTTTCAAAGACCCAGGAGCAAGATTAACTACAATTTTGTCAGAAGGCATAGAAAAGCCACTTGCCTTAATTGCTGCCCGTACCCGTTCACGCGATTCTTGAATTGCGACATCGGGCATTCCCACAATAGAAAATGAGGGAATGCCACTCGTGATAACGACCTCAACCGAAACAGGAATCGCTTTAACCCCTCGAAGCGTTGCACTACAAACCACACAAGATAACTGACCCATGAATTACCTCAATGATCGCAGCTAAAAGCATTGGTATGAAGCCTCAAGAACGCATGATTATCGCTCAGCACCAAAATTGAAATCACATCAAAACGTACGTATAGCTCCGTCTCGTGATAGGTTTGTAAATAACACGCTGCAATTTTTTCATACCGATCGCGCTTTTTAGCATTAACAGCTTCCGAGGGAAAACCCTTTTGAACCCCTGTCCGAGTTTTGACCTCCACAAAGCAAAGCGTAGAGCCATCAAGGGCAATGATATCGGCTTCCCCAGCAAAACAGACCCAATTAGTTTCAAGGATTTCAAACCCTCTGTTCTTAAGAAAACGAACCGCCGCCCGCTCACCTTTTCGTCCAAGTTCTTTTTTCGATAGCGTGCAAAGAGACTCAGAGAAACCTTCGTTCGAAGAACATATCTGTTCATCTACCGAACCATTAATCTCACACGATTGTTCTATTGTTTGGGGTGTACTGGAATCATTCATACTTCCTCCTTTCAAAAGAAAAAGATAGGAGGAAAATCTATTTTTAATTCGAAACTAGTTCATTACATTCTCATTAGTTTTTCAATCAAATCTAACGGTACTTCAAACTGCCAGCATAAAACGGCAGCAAACCACCCTTAAGAGAAAAGGGACTCCTGCAGATAATTCCGACAGAAGGATTTTCGATGGATAGGACATAATCCCTTTTTCTCAATAGCGTCACGATGACGCTTGCTTCCATAACCCTTAGAACTCTTAAAGTCATAACCTGGGTAGAGCTTATCGTATTCAATCATTACGGCATCACGCGTGGTTTTTGCAACTAACGAAGCTGCTGCAATAGAAGCACATTTTGAATCTCCCTTGATTATATTTGCTTCACGAGGATCAAAATGAAGCGGGTTACCGTCTAAAAGAATTACCTCAGGAATAATCCCCTGCTGTTCAACAGCACGAACCGCCTCAGCAAAAGCCATTTTGAGAGCAGCACTCATTCCAAGAGCATCTATTTCCTCAGGCTCAACATGAACTACACTCCAAGCAAGAGCACACTCTTTCACCTTCTTGGCAATAGCATTTCTCTTATGCTCAGGAACTTGTTTAGAATCATTAAGACCTTCGATTAAAGGAGCATTCGCAGGAAACACTACCCCCGAAACCGTGAGCGGACCAGCCAAGGGACCACGACCAACTTCATCAAGACCAACCGCCAATTTACCATCCGTGAAAGATTTCTCGAACTCATAAAGACCAAAAAGACGCTCTTTTTCATGCTGCTCAGCCGCAATCCTCTTTCGCGCAGCCTCCAATGCCGCTTGAACCCCCTTGCGCGTATCAGCCTTCAAGGAACGCTCAAGAACCTTAAACTCCCCACAATCCGCTTCTAGTAAACGCGCACGTATTTCAGCAACCGTTTGAGCCATGTCTCTCCCTACAGAAAAGGCACGGTACAAGTACCGTGCCTTTAAAATCTCACTTACCTATAAGAGTATGTAAACACCCTTTGAAAAAGCGCTATCTTAGAATGCCTTTTCTTTGATCTTAGCAGCCTTACCAACCTTATCGCGAAGATAGTAGAGCTTAGCACGGCTAACATCACCACGACGAACAACCTCGATCTTCTCAATCTTTGGAGAATGAACAGGGAACGTACGCTCAACACCTACAGAAAAGCTAATCTTGCGAACGGTAAAAGTTTCGCGATTGGAAGCACCATGACGACGAATAACGTCACCCTGAAATACCTGTACGCGCTCACGATTGCCTTCTTTAATGCGATAGTGAACCTTAACAGTGTCGCCAACATTAAATTCAGCAACCTCTGGGTTGATTTGCTGTTGCTCAATTGCGCGAATGATATCCATAATTTCTTATCCTTCTATATACTCAATAACTTGAATTTTGGTCATGAGATGTCCAAAGACACAGCTGGTTATTATACGGTTGAATAACCTATGATGCAAGAACTAAATTACCCCTCATGCTGATTTTTTCACAGAGTTTTCTCATTTATATCAGCAAAAGAAGTCCGTAGCACCCTACTCCCACAATAATAGACCACACCAACGACTTTGTCTTGAGCGCAATCGGTATGACAACCGCAGCAGCGATCAACGGAATAAGACCAGGCCAAATTCCTGCGTCAAACATAGTTGGAGACAAAATATCATTGGCGATAAGAGCCGCAAAAGCTGCAGGCGGAATAAAGGCGAGAGCCTGAGAGAGCCAACCGGGTAATTCTTTTCCCCTCAGTAAAAACAAGGGAGCAGTTCTAAAAACAAGAATAGTCAGAGCACATCCCAAACCAATAAGAGCAAACTCTTCCCAACTAATGCTGTTCATTTGCTCCACCTCCAAACGAAGGTTTATTAGTTTTCTTAGAAACAATAAGACCTGCTACCACGCCAAGCAATGCACCGATCAAAATCGCAGGACCACTGAGTCCTATAAGTTTACACAGAAACACCCCAAAAACAGCTGCTAGAGCAGCAGCAATATTTCCCGCCGTTCCTTTTTGGGAAAAAAGTAAACACAAGAAAATGCTCGTCATAGCAAAAGAAGCCAAAGCGGTGGGAACCGTAAGCAAGTTCCCGAGAACTACGCCCAAGACATTTGCAAGCGCCCAGCACGACTGCGAAAAAATATTTACCAGCGTAGCACCCTTTACACTCCAATCACCCAGCTCAAAACGAGCCAAATTAACTGCAAAGGATTCATCGGTAACGGTTGCCCCATACAAAAAAGACAACGCTTTCTTTGAGTCGTTACAAAAACGCGAGAGCGAAGCTCCATAGAGCAACTGACGAGAATTAACAAGCGAAACGCTTGCGACAATAGCCAACATAGGTGAACCCGCAAGCCACATGTTTGGAATCATGTATTGTCCCGCACCAGAATAGAACAGCGCGCTTAACAAAAACACCTGAAGGGCGTCTAAGCCAATCTGCTGACCCAAAATGCCACAGGGAATACCAAGAAATATGTATCCGATCATAATAGGAGCCGCAAGACGCAAGGCTTCCTTAACAGTATGTGAATTACTCATAACCGAGACAGTATAACGCTAACCCTTCTAGTAATTCCAAGAATGTGGGATAAACATATCCTTAAAGTAGTTTTTTGCGAATCGGTCCGTCATTCCTGCCACATAATCGGTCACTGCACGAAGTGGATCCCCTTCGGAAATATCATGAAACTCCCGAGGAACCTGATCGGGATGGCGAACGAAGTAGTTAAACAAGTCTTCGATTAGATGCTTTGCCTTGTATACTTCGCGCATAACAGGCTCCGATGTGTACACTTGATCAAAAAGAAAGCTGCGCAACTCCATCATAGCGTCCCAAACGCCTTTACTCATCTCAATATCATCAACGCGAGCGGAGGTTTCAATCATGTCATGGACAAGCGTTTGAATACGCGAAGAGTGATTGATCCCCAAAACTCGATGAGTGGATTCAGGTAAGTCTTTTTCACACAACGCTCCCGCTCTGATAGCATCATCGATATCATGATTGACGTAAGCTATACGATCAGCGGTTGCCACAATACGACCTTCGAGCGTTTCTGCCCGTTGAGAACCCGTATGGCACACAATACCATCGCGAACCTCATAGGTAAGATTCAGCCCCTTACCGCCATTTTCAATTACATCAACCACGCGTAAACTTTGAACGTTATGTCGATACAGGTTTTTGTTTTCAAAAAGTTCAGGATCTAGACCTTTATGAAGCGCCAAGCAACGAGAAATTGCCTCTTCCCCTACATGTCCAAAAGGCGTATGACCCAAATCGTGACCAAGGGCAATAGCCTCAGTTAAATCTTCGTTTAGTCCCAGAGCACGTGCTATGGTTCGAGCTATTTGAGCCACTTCAAGCGTATGGGTCAAACGCGTACGATAATGATCGCCCACGGGAGCCAGAAAAACTTGCGTTTTATGAGAAAGACGCCGAAAGGACTTGGTATGAAGAATTTTATCGCGATCGCGCTGATATTCATTTCGATACAAGTCTGTTTCAGAAGGGCTCATGCGCCCTTCACTCTCGTTAGAAAATGCTGCCTCTGTATTTAGGCGGCGATGTTCTTCATCGATTTGAGTCTCACGCGTAACAAGATTCATACCAAATCCTTTGAACGAAGTATTCTCTTTACACCTACCCCATTGCCCTAAACGAACTACCCCTTAAGGCAACACAAAACGCTACTCTGCCAACTACTCAAGAATGAGCAACCTACCACAAGAAGGACATGTTGACACGGGAGCATCTGCCTTAATCTGAAGCATCTTTCCATGATCAAACGTGTTACGACAAGCAGCACACTGATCTCCCTTAAGCCCAGAAAGAGCAATGCCCCCACAGCGAACAGAAGTTTCCTCATATTTTTTCAACAATGCAGAATCAAGTTGTTGGGCAAGCACCTCATGAGTCTTTTGCGCTTTAGCAATTTCAGCGCGAAGCAAGCCACCCTTTTCACGAAACGCAGCAACCAAGCCTTGCTCTTTCTTTTCAAGCTCTTGTAAAGCGGCCATGATTTGCTTCATGACTCCTGAAATACGCTCTATCTGCTCACCGACTTTCTCGGATTCTTTTCCAAGGGTTTTCTTACGCTTTTCAACGCCATGAAGCTCTTTACTCAAAGACTCAACGCTTCGATAATCACCCTGAGCTTCAGAAAGAGTTTTTTCGATATCTTTCTGCTTTTCGGATAGCTTTGCATCCTCGCTCACTAATTTATCGAACGATTCCTCGGCATCATCAAGCATGTCTTGAACTTGCGTTTTCTTCTTATAGATCTCCTCAAGCTTTTGACGAACCTCAAGAATAGCCTTTCGATGAGGTAAGTTTTCAAACTCTTTCTCGGAAAGCTCGCGTATTCTGTCAGCTTCCTGAAGCTTTTTCAGAACTTCGATATCTTGCTCAGTCGCAAACATGAAAGACCTTTCTTTTATTCCCTAACGGCGCAAAGCTTCAGGGATATACCAATTATTTTCTTGGTTAAGTATGGTAACGCATGATTCTGGAATACCAGCTTTAACCACCTCAGTGGCAAGTAAAGCACATAGAGGAAGCTCTGAAACATCATGCCCAAGCTCAATTATCGCAAGACCGGATTCAGCTGCATCGAGAGCATCGTGATACTTCAGCTCTCCACACACCAAACAATCAACAGAATGTGTTAAACAGTGCTTAAGCACACTTCCCGCAGATCCTCCACAAGTAGCGATTGAATCAAGCTTTGTTGAAGGATCACCCCAAACACGAGGAAACGAACCAAACACCGAAACACAACGAGCAGAAAGATGCTGCAAGGAAAGCTCTTCTTGCGGAGTGCAAAGAGCGCCAAACCCTTTATTGGGATTGTGATCGTAGGGATCAAGAACCCCAACCTGATTTAAGCGTAAAAGGGCTGGTAGAGCACCTAATCCCTCAACAGAAGCATCGCATGCCGTATGAAACGACATAACGCTTAACCCATGCGTAAGCGCATAGTGAACACCTGCACCGCTTGTTTGCCCCTGAAGAGCAAACGGAGTGAAACAAGTGGGGGCATCCAGAAAAACAGGATGGTGCGTAACAAGCACGTTAGCCCCTGCATCCACGGCTTCTTTCATAGCACGAACCGTAGGATCTAGCGCAACCGCAACCCCATGAACTTCTTCTGCAGGATTCCCCACATACATTCCCGTATAGTCCCAGGAACAGGCGTCTTCTTTAGGAAACACAGAAAGCAACGCTTTTTCAAGAGCCCCTGCACTCAAACGAACCTCACGGGAAGCAAGACTGCCTGCCGCATTCTTTTTTAACGAACGTGATTCTTCCATATTGGCACTTCCTTTGCCTAAAGATGTACAAAAGACGGTGCTAACAAAAGAAAGCTAAGAAAGCGGAATGGTTCTTCGGTCTCCCCCAGGAACAACAACCGTTAGCTCACGATAGCCCGCCTCATACATATAACGATACCCTTCAACAATACCACGATTTACATGAAGTGCCGTGTGAGCATCAGATCCGATAGTGCAAGGAATACCCGCCTTACAAAATTCGCGCAATAAATCCTGTTGAGGAAACATTTCTTTGCAGGCATAATGCAAGCCCGATGTGTTTACTTCAATCATACGATCGCCCGCATGGGCTGCTTCCGCCGCCTGCGCGTAATACTTTTTCCAATCGCCTTCAGGGTAGATATTGAATTTCTTCACCAAATCGGGATGAGCCATTACCGTAAAAGGAGCAGATGAAGTTACCGCCTGACACCACACCTCAAAATATCTATCCCAGATATGGCGCGCACCTACTTCTTCCCAATGACCACGCTGGGCAGGGTCATCGAATGGCCACAGATCAAGATAGTGAACAGAACCAAGAATAATATCGAAATCATCAAATTGATCAGAGGCAAACTCACGGTCTTCGTCTTCACCAAGCCAATCAAGCTCACAGCCTACTAAAATTTCCATTTCTGGATGCTTGGCACGCTCTTCAAGAATCTGCTGTTTGTAGGTATCAAGCAGCGACCACGGCATAGAAATATAATTTGGAGGATCAATTTCTTTACTCAAAGGATAATGTTCAGTAATCGCAACATTAGTCATACCAAGCTTAGATGCCTGTGTAATAAGCTGTTCAATGGTTCCTTCGCCATGCCCCGTTAATCCTGTGTGATTATGTTGACTAACCAGTTCCATATTTATCCTTTTTCTAATCTGCTACCTATTCCTTTTAGCACCACTCGCAAAGGAAAGACGTGTTTATTTGGCAATTATTCGCTTAAATGCCACCAAGAAGGTGTCGACGTCTTCTTTGGTGGTATCAGAACCCAAAGAAACACGCAAAGCCGAAAGAGCTTTGTTTTTTTCAACATTTAAAGCCTTAAGAACATGTGAAGGGTCAAGTGAATGCGAAGAGCACGCCGACCCTCCCGACACACATATCCCCTCGTTATCAAAACGAAGAACAAGGGTTTCGCTTTCAAAACCAGGCACTAAAACGCTCACAATATGAGGCGCATACGTCATGTCGTTCGGCGCAACTTCAACGACTGGTTGAGCTGCTCCCGTTTTCAGCAATTCTGCATAGCAATAATCACGAAGTTCAATTAGTCGAAGAGCCTCTTTTTCGAGGTTCTTGCCCGCTTCAACACAGGCAGCTGCAAAACCAACAGCCCCCATAACATTCTGCGTTCCGCTCCGACGAGCAGACTCTTGTCCGCCCCCTACAAGCTGAGCAGAAAAGGGGGTGCGATCCTTCAAATACAGTGCTCCCACCCCTTTTGGTCCACCAATTTTATGAGAAGAGATTGAAAGGGCATCAATCCCCCAAGTAACAACATCTAAAGGAATTTTTCCCAATGCTTGCGTTGCGTCAGTATGAAAAAGCGCGCCGAAACGATGTGCCACTTCCGCAAGAGAAGCAATATCCATCACGCTTCCGATTTCGTTATTGACTGCCATAACAGAAACCAAAATGGTATGTTCACTCATTACAGCTTCGAGCGCTTCAGGGCTAACATGACCTGTTGAATCAGGGTTAACCATGATAATTTGCGCTCCCCATTGATTAAGTACCCGTGCTGCTTGTAAAACAGCATCGTGTTCAATAGAAGAAATTACCACTTCAGGAACACAATCATGATCGCCCGTGAGTTCAGCCTGAAGCATAAGAGCATCAACTAAACCAAATAATGCCGCATTATCTGCCTCCGTTGCACCTGAAGTAAATATCACTTCAAAAGGACGACGAGCTCCGATTACTTGGGCAACTTCTTTTCGTGCATTCTCCAAAGCACGAAAAGCATCTCGGCCAGCCTTATAGAGAGAATTTGCATTGGCTCCCCCCATCTCAAGCCCAGAAACACCTGGAGTTAAAAAGGGCTTCATGGCTTCACATGCAGCAAAAGACAACGGGGCGGTTGCAGCCCAATCAAGATAGACCATACCAGTACACTTTCTTTTAGCTATTATTTCTGAGCATTTATTCCGCTCTGACGAATTTCATGCACCGCATCTTTAGGGTTTGGTGCAGCAAAAACACCCGAGCCTGCAACAAGAACATCTGCGCCTTTCGCACAGACCAAACCAGCAGTTCGAGAAGCACTTATACCACCATCAACCTCTATCAGAAGCAAGGGGTTTTCTTTAGATGCAACATGAGCCACATGAGCAACACGATCTTCACTTCCTTCGATATAGGACTGCCCCGAAAAACCAGGAAAAACACTCATAACAAGCACCATATCAAGATCTGCAATATACGCATCAAGTGATTCAATCGCACAGTCTGGCTTAAGCGTGAGAGCAGGTTTTTTTCCTGCATCACGAACACGCTCGATAAACTCACGGACTTCAGCATCGCTGGCAAAAGTTTCAATATGAGCCGTTACAATATCAGCACCCGCTGAAAGATACCAATCAAGCTGCTCGAGCGGATTAGAAATCATCAGGTGAACATCGAGGGGAAGGTCGGTGATTTTCTTAAGCTGAGAAACCAACGGAACTCCGATGGTTAGATTTGGAACAAAATGACCATCCATCACATCAACATGAACAAAATCAGCGCCCGCCTCTTCAAGCATATGAATATCTCTTTCAAGATTCATAAAATCGGCTGACAAAATTGATGGAGCAATTTTAACCTCACTAAACACAGAAGATCCTTTCTCGCCCTCTTCACGCCCTACATACGAGCACCATACTAACGCAGATGACCGTTTTCCGTAGCTTTCTTTTCAAGATCTAAAAGAAACTGCTTTATCTTCAGCCCGTAAGCGTAGCCCACTAAATCTCCCCTTGCCCCAATAACACGATGACAGGGAATAAAAACAGGAAGAGGATTTTTATTATTCGCCATACCAACAGCACGCATAGCGTTGGGCTTTCCCGTCATCTGGGCAACTTCTTTATAGGAACGTGTTTCACCGTAAGGGATACTGCAAAGTGCCCGCCAAACCTTTTGCTGATACTGAGTGCCGTAAGGATTTAAGGGGATGTCAAAGACTGTGCGCTTTCCTGCAAGATATTCCTGAATCTCAGTAGAAGCCCTGTTAGTTAGCGCAGTTGCGGTATAAGTACCAGGAAATTGTTGTGCCCCAAATGCCATATGAGTGAGCGCCTTACCATCAGAAGCAAGGGTTATCCTTCCTAATGGTGTTGGGTAAACGAAGAAGGTTTCTAAAGATAAAGCCATGCGAACCTCCTATTTATCGACAATCCCCCAAAATTCAGTGGTAAGAGGGCGATCGAACAATTCCTTAGCCGCCTTATGAGGCGAAGCATTTTCCCAAACTACCGCACGAACAATCGTTGTAATTGGCAGCTCAACCTTATAACGAGCAGCTAAAGGGCAAATGGTCTTACAAGCAACTGCCCCTTCAACAACCATGTGAGTTTGTTCCTCATACGCTTTAAGCGATACACCTTTAGCAAGTTCTTTGCCAAAAGCGCGATTGCGAGAATGCTCAGAAGTGCAGGTAGCAATTAAATCGCCAGCTCCTGCAAGGCCCATAACCGTGATAGCTTTGCCTCCACACGCCTGAACGAGGCGGCTCATTTCCGCCATTCCGCGCGTCATAATCATAGCAGCCGTGTTGTCACCATATCCGATGCCGTACGCTGCTCCAACAGCGATAGCGATAACATTCTTGAAAGCGGCGCATAGTTCAACGCCCACATAATCATCTGAAACGTAACAACGAAAATAGGGAGTAGAAAACAAATCCCTAAAAAACTCGGCAGTTTCTTGTGAAAGCGATGCTATAACCGTTGCAGCAGGAAGACCGAGGATGACCTCTTCGGCATGGTTAGGACCAGAGAGTGCGGCTAACCTTTCAACAGAACCCACTACCTCAGAAAAAACTTCAAGCGGTAAAAGACCTGTATTATCTTCAACACCCTTAGAACAAATAACGATAGGTATCTCGTCACAAAGATATGGCTTTAAGTCGCCGGCAAATTGACGAACCAATCGGGAAGGAACAACGATAACAACAGCCTGAACGCCCTGCATGCATTCCGCTAGGCAATCAGTCGCAGAAATGGAGTGAGATAACTCGACGTTACTGAGATAGCGCGGATTGAAATGCTTCTGCGTTATCGTTTGAGCGACTTCTTTCTTGCGCGCCCACATAACAACTTCGTTACCAGCAAGAGCAAGATTCTGAGCAAGAGCAGTACCCCACGAACCAGCACCTACCACTGCTACTTTCATGACGCTTTCTCCTTCTTGGAACCAATTTTGTTTTCACAATGATTGAGCAGACGTGAAATATTTTCACGATGAGCAAACACAACATTAAGGGCGGTGAAGGTGATTATTACAATTGCCACCCAATTTCCGCTGTAAAAATAAAGCGAGAGAAATGGGCACAAAAGAGCTGCCGCAATAGAACCGACCGAAACATAACGCGTGACAACAACCAGAATGGCAAAAAGCCCGAGCTCAATGACTGCCCCTGGAATTCCGTACATGAAAAACAGGGCACCCACCGCAACCGCAATGCCCTTTCCTCCATGAAATTTAAGCCAAGGAGAGTAAATGTGACCGAGCGTACAGCCCATAAATGAAATTGCAAGACAAATTCCCGCAAGAGCATCAGTTACATCAACAAGAACATACGTAGAGCAAACGGTAGCGAGAAATCCCGAGAGTACACCTTTACCAAAATCAAGAACAAACACACTTGCACCCCCCACTTTACCCAAAGAGCGCATCGCGTTAGTGGTTCCAATGTTTCCCGATCCTTCTTTGCGAATGTCTTTATGGAAAACCACACGGGATATAACCAAACCCCACGGAACAGAGCCCAATAAAAACGTCACGAGAAAAAGAAGAATAAGGGCAGGCGCCAGTGCCATGTTAGATTAGTCCTTTCGCTTGAACTTTAAACGGATAGGTGTTCCCGTTAAATCGAAATGGGAGCGTAAGCGATTTTCGAGATACCGCTCAAACGATGGTTCGATAATATCGGGATGATTACAGAAGAAGGTAAACTGCGGAGGCATCGTGGATGTTTGCGTTACATACTTCATCTTCAGGATTTTCTTACCCTTAGAAATAGTATGACCAAAATCACGAATTTCCTGTAACCAATTATTAAGTTTGCTGGTAGAAATACTGCAACAATAATTAGCATACGCCTGATCAATCGCATTCCAAATACGATGAACGTTTTTTCCGGAAAGCGCGGAAATGGCAATTACCGGAGCATATCCAACATAGGTAAGCCTGTCTTCAATACGCTCTCGAATCTCTGCCTTTTTATCAGGACCTTCAACAAGATCCCACTTATTCAAAATGATAACCATCGCACAACCACGTTCAGCCGCCATGCCAGCAACACGCTGATCTTGGTCGGTTAAGCCAAGCGTGGAGTCAATCACCAAAAGAACCACTTCAGCGCGATCAATCGCGCGCATTGCGCGAACAAAGCCATAGTATTCAACATCTTCATCAATAACACTCTTGCGACGTAGACCGGCAGTATCGACGATAGTGTAATACGTACCTTCATGACAGATAGTAGTATCGATGGCATCACGTGTAGTACCCGCAACATCAGAAACAATAGAACGATCGTTGTTGGTTAGCTTATTGGTAAGCGAAGATTTACCCGCATTAGGACGACCAATAATAGCAACGTTGATAGCTCCAAGATCAGCTTCTTCTTCTGATATTTCATCAGGAAAATAGCCAACTACTTCATCAAGAAGATCGCCCGTACCCGTACCGTGCAAAGAAGAAACAGGCCACGGTTCACCAAGTCCGAGCTGCATAAATTCCCACATGGCATTGTTATCTTTGGGATTATCAAGCTTGTTGACAACCAGTAAAACAGGCTTTTTGGTTTTACGCAAAATTCTTGCTACCGCTTCATCGTCAGCATTGATTCCAGCTCGACCATCGACCAAAAAAACAATGACATCAGCCTCGTCAGTGGCAAGAATAGCTTGAGCTCGAATGGAACCCTGAAATGCGTCATCGGTACCCATTTCGATACCGCCCGTATCAATCAGGGTAAAAGCGCGACCATTCCAATCAGCCTCATGATACGAGCGATCGCGCGTGACACCACGCATCTCATGGACGATTGCCTCATTATTTTCTGCAATGCGGTTAACAAATGTGGATTTTCCCACATTTGGACGCCCCACAACAGCAACTATAGGTAAAGCCATACAACCATTCCTTGTTATATATACTCAGCGATTAAAGCCAGAATACCACGGGTTTTCATCGATCTTATTACAGGGACTCCAAAAACGAAACAACTGCATCAATTTGATTTTCAGGGGTAGAAGCACCTGCGCTCACCCCTACTATCATTCCCTTTTCAAACCATGAAGGGTCAATTTCCCCAACTGTTTCAATGTGATACGCATGAGCGCAGTGCTGTTCGCAAAGCTCGAACAAGCGCGTGGTATTGGAAGAGTTTCTTCCCCCAATAACAATCATCACCTGAGCATCTTGCGCAAGCTGAACCGCTGCTTCTTGACGCTGGGTTGTCGCAAAACAAATTGTGTCTTTAACGAGTGGCTCTATCCCTCGCTCCTCAAGAGCACCGAGCACCGCATTGAGCGCTTTTCTTGATTGCGTCGTTTGCACAACAACACCAACGCGTTCAGGAAGCTGAACGGGAATATCACCAGGAGTTCCTACGATGGCACACTCCCCACCAGCAGCTCTCGCATGAGCAGAAATTCCTTCAACCTCAGGGTGTCCTGCTTCGCCAATAACAAGCACATAGTATCCTTCACGCGCAAGCTTTGCTGCCGCCTGCTGTGCTCTCATGACATGAGGACACGTTGCATCTACCACACTATATCCACGACGCTTAAGCTCTTCAATAGTTTCAGGAATTACCCCGTGAGAACGAATTACCACCGAGCCTTCCGTAATATCATCAACGGAATTAGCAGCAATAATACCTTCCTCTTCTAACTCACTTACCACACGAGGATTATGAATAAGTGGACCAAGTGTCCAAACTCTTCCTCCCTCATGGGCAACATTGTAAGTCATATCTAAAGCACGCTGCACACCATAGCAAGCCCCTGCGTGTTTAGCTCGTTTTACTGTTAGGTTTCCCATTGCGCCTACCCTTTGGAATACTCTTTAAGTTCATTCATATTCACGCGTTCAATTGTATGGCCACAAAAAACATCCGTGTAATCTTTTGACTCAGGGAACAGTGTCACCATATCAACTTCTTCAGCTGAAATATCGTGACTTAAAGCAAAAGATTCACGAAGCACATACCACATACAAGCATCAAGGCGTTCGTCCTTTGGAAAAAAATTGAAGGCATCAACAGAAATTGGCTCACCAAACACGGCCGTGATACGAGGAAAACGCACCTGCTTACCCTTTTGTTTTACCAACTCAAGATTTTTTAGCCCTAAGGGAACAAGAGGAGCCTTTCCCATTCGAGCAATTAAAGCGGCACCACCATGGATGTCGGGGGTTTTGCTCCCTTTTCCACGACGTGTTCCTTCGGGAAACACCCCAATAAGCTCACCGTTCTTGAGCATTTTCGTTGCACGTTTAATAGCGGTTCTGTCAGCGGTATCGCGTTTGATAGGAAACGCTCCCACGCGAGAAAGAATCCACCCCAATATACCCTTAAAAAGAGTATCGCGCCCGATTAAACGAACCCATTGTTTGGTTGGGCGCACCGATAAAAACATGATGGCGACATCAAGATAAGAAACATGAGGCGCAACAATAACCGCTCCACGCTCCTTACCTTTAAACGCACTGATGATTTCTTGGTTTTTTACGCTGATTCTAAACAGAATCTTGCAGAGAGCCTGCACGAGCCCCGCTAGGAAAACAGCGAAACCGCGCGGTATGTCATTTGAAGTATCATTGCCTCCAAACGACATATCCCAGAAACGTTCAAAGCCCTGTTTTTGAGCCATACTATGACATCCTTGCCTTAGCGAGTGTGATTATCTTTTCAATAATTGCTTCAATATACTCATTTGTTGAATCAATATGAATTGAATCTTCTGCTGGCTTCAAAGGAGAAGTTGTGCGATTGGAATCAATCTCATCACGCCTGATGATATCAGCCAAAACCTCTTCGTAGTTAATTGACCCAATGCCGCGATCAACGTTTTGACGAACCCTTCTGTGAGCACGTTCTTCGGGTGAAGCCGTAAGGAAGATTTTCAGTTCAGCTTCAGGAAAAACGACCGTTCCGATATCTCGCCCTTCGACAACGTAATTACCCTGAGCTCCAATTGTTTGTTGCTGCATAACTAGGGCTTCACGAACCTGAGAAGTTGCCGACACAGGAGAAACCGCCTTGTCTATTTCGGCTGTTCTGATGAGATCAGTGATGTCTTCCCCATCAATATACACCTTACGAGGAACAGGATCCCCCACGTCATGACCGAACGAAATTATGTGATCTTGAGCGAGTGCCCCTAAGCGTTCAGCATCATCAAGCGCAACACCATCTTTTAGAGCACGATAGGCAACAGCTCTATACATTGCTCCCGTATCCAAACATGAAAACCCTAATTTTTTTGCCACCGCTTTTGCAATAGTGGATTTTCCCGCCCCAGAAGGACCATCAATCGCAATAATCATGAAGAATCTTTCGTCTCGTTTTCTACCGAACCATCGAATTACTGGGCAAGCTTTTCAAGACTTGCAAGGAACTGAGGGAAACTTACCTTCACCGAGTCAAAGTTAACGACATCAACAGGACAATCCTTGCACAAGCCAACCAATGCCCATGTCATAGCAAGGCGGTGATCTTTTCGGGAGTCAAAAACCAAGCCTTCAGGAACAACCAAATCAGGCTGTCCTTCAATAAAAAGGTCGTCATTTTCTGTCCAAGCATTAACACCAAGCAAAGAAAGACCCTCAATGATTGCTTCAAGCCTATTAGACTCTTTCTTAGTAAGTTCGCTTACCTGCCTAAATACCGTAACACCAGATGCAAAGGCAGCAACTAGCGACAAAACAGGGATTTCGTCAATTTCACTTGCAATATGCTGACTGGGAATTTCACACCCAACAAGCGAATCAGTATAAGCAGCCTCTATAACACCGTAAGGCTCTTTTCCTTCAGTTCCTATATGGCGCACTTCAACGGAAGCTCCCATACGCTCAAGCGTACGAATAAAGCCAACGCGACCAGGATTTAGGCTCACGTTTTCAATCTGAACAGAGCTGCCTTTCTTCAAAAGCGCAGCACAAATAAGAAATGCTGCAGAAGAAGGATCGCCCGGAACATTAACTTCGGATGCCTTCAGAACAACGGGACCTTCCACACTTGCACGACGAAACGCCGAACCAACTTCTACCCCATATTCAGGAAGCATAAGTTCGGTGTGGTTGCGCGAAATAGCAGGCTCATTGATGGTCGTTGTTCCCTTTGCAAAAAGACCAGCAAGCAACACCGCTGTTTTAAGTTGAGCGGAAGCCATAGGGGAATCGTAGGTTATGGCTTTAAGAGAAGGATTGCCAATTTCTGTTATAGGAAGATTCTCTTTCGCGTCAGGCTCAAAGCGAACGCCCATCTTCATTAAAGGAGCAATAATGCGCCTCATGGGACGTTTAATCAATGACTCATCACCCGTTATTTCAACACGAATATCCCAAGGAGCCAAAATGCCCATCAGTAAGCGTGCGGTAGTACCTGAATTGGCACAATCGATAGATGCTTCAGGTTGCTTTGGGCCTTTTTCACCCCATCCTGTTATGCCACCAGCAAGAGATCCGTCAATTTGGCGTTCCATAGAAACCTCTGCTCCAAGAGCTTTTACCGCAGCGATTGAAGCACGTACATCGGCAGAATCGAGCACGCCAGTAAGACGAGAAGTGCCTTGCGCCATAGCGGAAAACAAAACAGCGCGGTGCGAAATAGACTTATCTCCTGGTACGGTTGTAGTACCGTCAAGCGCGCCTCCAAGAGGATTAATACGGGAAGTGTTGGCTTTATCCATGATTAGTCTCCTTTGAAAAAAGAGGATTAAACGAAATGCTAAATCCTGCCTTAAGTAACGATGTTGAGAGTTTTCCGATATCACCCTCATCAGTCAAAACCATACTCAAAACAGCACTTGATGATGTGATATGGTCGATATCGATTGACTGAATATTGCATCCAACCTGACTTGCAATGGTAGTAACCTCGGCAATAATTCCTTTGCGATCAGTAAGAGGTATACGCACCTCAAGCAAGTCTTCAGTATTGGGAACCCATTTTGCAGGCAAAGAACGACGAGCTTTAGCTGCCCTATCTAACAACTGAATGAATTGTTGTTTATCCTGCTTGGCAAGCGCAGAGGAGAACTCAGCCAAAATAGCCTGAACTTCCTCAAGCCCTTCCGTAATGGCAGTAGCATTATCAAAAGCAATTCCTGTCCAAAGTGCTGGAGAACCCGCCGCAATGCGCGTGGAATCTTTAAATCCACCAGCCGCTAACCTAAAAAGTGCTTCTTGGTCTCCCGCATGACGAACAGCAAGTTCCACCAAGGAAGAAGCAACGAAATGAGGAACATGACTCACAATGGCAACAGCCTCATCGTGGGATTCACGTGAAAGCGATACAACACGTGCTCCTAAGTGCGTGAGCATGTCGTGCAATGCGGCAAAGTGCTCTGCAGGAGTGTTTTCGTCAGGACACAATACCCAGTGTGCACCTTGAAACAAATCTTCGCTTGAACCTTCAATGCCGCTCTTTTCGGAACCCGCCATAGGATGCCCTGGGATGTAATTATTAGGGTAAGTAAGAATTTCTTGTGCCTGTTTTGAAATGATGGCTTTTGTTGAGCAAGTGTCGGTAACAATTCCTTTGTAGTCAGCATCAGCGATAACCTTAAAATACTGAGCTATCGCAGAAACAGGCGTTGAAATCATAACGAGATCAGCATGCTTAATTGCTTCAAACATTTTTTTATCATCTGCAAGTACCGCTTCCTGAATCCACTTACGGCGCAACCCTTCTTCGAGCGATTCAGAGGAAGTATCCACTCCTGTTATATGGGCATCGGGATAGGCACGATGATAGGCTCCTGCAAATGAAGCACCAATCAAACCAAGCCCAATAACCACAACTGAAGTAAATCTCGTACTCATAAATACTGTCCCTTTTTACACAGATCGCCAATATAAACCACCTGAAAACCTTTCAGGCATTACCTTTATTCTAGCTTATTATGATACTTACTTATCGCCGCAAAGCTCACGGCATTCCACAGCGGTAAGTTCCCGATAGGAACCCTGTTTTAAGTCCCCCAAAGAAAGCGGACCAAAGGAAACACGCTGTAGTTCTTTTACGGGAAACCCTACCGCATCACACATACGACGAACCTGCCGCTTACGACCCTCATGAATAGTAAGAGAAAGCCACGTATTCTTTTTCGTTTTCTTGATCACTTCAGCCTTAGCAGGACTCGTAATTCCATCTTCCAACACAACGCCCGACTCCAATTGGCGAAGAGCATCAGAGCTTACATGACCAGCGACTAAGGCATGATAGGTTTTATCCACATGCTCACGAGGATGCAAAAGCTTATTTCCCAATTCACCATCGGTAGTGAAAAGCAAAAGCCCCGTGGTGTTACAGTCAAGCCTTCCAACAGGAAAAATACCCGGATACCTATCGGTGGGAATAAGATCAGAAACGCAAGCGCGGGAAAAAGGATCACTCATAGAGGTGAGATACCCTTTCGGCTTGTTGAGCATAAGAATAACCTGAGAATCACCAAGCAAAACTACCTTACCATCAACTTCAACAGTATCACGTTCGGGAACAACCTTTGTGCCGAGCTCCGTTACTACAGCTCCGTTGACCGACACTCTTCCCGCCAAAATAATAGCTTCACAGGCGCGTCTACTCGCTACCCCTGCGCGTGCAAGATATTTTTGTAAACGCATGGATTCCTGGGAATAGTCCATGGTTAGTCTTCCTCAAAAACTAACTCGTCAAAGTTGATTTTGTCCACCACTCCTGCCGTAGAAGCAAGAGCATCATTGAGCATGGTATGCATGGCATTTTGGGCAAGACGCTCGCTCTCTTCAGAACCCTCCTCGAAAGAAACACCATGAGCTGATGATGCAAGAGATACAGTAGCGCCCTCAGAAGGCATAGGTACCTCGTCTTCGGTAATTCGAACAACGCGCAAGCGCTCAGCAATGAACGCCTTGGTTTCATCATCTGGCGCGAAGCCTTCTAGGAGAGGCAGTTCTGAAACATTCTTTAGTCCAAATTTTTCCAAAAAAGCCTTACTGGTTCCGTAGAGTGCGGGATTTCCAGGACTATCTTGCACTCCCGCTTCTCTCAAAAGGCCTTTTTCTAACAAGGAGTTAACTGAGCTATCTGAGCTAACGCCTCTGATTGAAGAAATCTCATTGCGGGTAACAGGCTGGCAATAGGCAACAATGGCCAAAGTTTCCAAGGCAGCTTGGCTGAGCTTTCGCGTATCCCACGAAGTAACATAACGTTCGATAAGTTCGTGATAAACCGGATGAGTGACCAAACGCCATCCGCCTGCAACTTCCCTCAGCTGTATACCTCGATTTGCATGAAGAAGTTCATCTTGTAATGAAACAAGAGCTTCTTCAACTTTACGAGGATCAATCTGAATAGCATCAGCAAGCGTAAGAATATTCACAGGCTCATCGGTTACAAAGAGCAATGCCTCAATTGCCCCTTTGATCTCGGTATCACTAAAACCGAACCCTTGAACAGCTGCCCCGTCGCTGACCGCAGCTTCATCAATTCCTGCTTCATGTACCGTGTCTAACTTATCACGATTGTCGGTGTTATTCATTTTCTTACCTATTCTTCAACCGAATCAAAGGTTTCATTATGGATAATCAACTCAGGGGAACCCTCAAGAAACGTTATAACAATATCGCCAAACAACTCATCTTGGCTCAACGACACCATTGAACGTTTATACAACTCGAGCGTTGCCAAGAAGGTGACTACAATTACCGCAGATGAATCACCCGCACTCACAACATCCGAAAACCGTACGCGTTTTTCTTTTTTTACGCGCGTATAGAGCATTTCAATTTGCTCTTCAACAGGGATTACCCGTGCTGCAATATGCTCTGACTCAAGAAGAAAAACATCCTGACGAGAAAAAATGCTTGCGCAAATTGCACCGAGTTTTTCAAGTGTTACATTCTTGAGATAATCAGGCATGACTTTTAAAAAAGAGCGATCAGGGCCAAAGGTGCGTACATGCATCCGACCTTCTGCCTCGTAACGCATCTGCAATGCGCTTGCCGCGTTCTTAAACTTTTTGTACTCAAACAAGTGAGCCACAAGCATATCGCGCATTTCGTAAGGAGAAAGATCTTCGTATTCCTGTACCTCTTCCTCATTTTCTGAGGGAATAAGACTTGCAGCCTTGATCTCGAGCAATGTTGCAGCAACCAATAAAAAGTCACTTGCTACATCAAGATCAACCCTACTCATGCGCTGGACTTCAGCTAAATACTGATCGGTGATTTCTGTAATGGAGATTGAACCAATATCAACCTTTTGCCTGTTAACCAAATAGAGCAACAGGTCGAACGGACCCTCAAAGCTTTCTATGCGAACACGGTATGACACAGAGTACTTCTTTCATGCCAACCCTACATCAAAAGTGATGCGAGGTTACCGGCAGTAACGTTCAAATACCATCCAATAATATCCACGTGGAAGAAATACGGCAAAGCAAATATCACAACCAAAAATATAGGGAGCGCATACTGCTGAACCTTGTAATACTGCGGAAGATACTTTGAAGGTAGCAAAAAGCCAATAATTGATGAACCGTCAAGAGGCGGAATGGGTAACAGATTGAAAAACATCAGGTACAAATTGACCATAATGAACACAGGAAGAAAGGCTGCATAGATGCAAGAGACGATAAAAGTTACGCCATCACCTACACTTGTCAATGGACCTAGAAACAACCCCATAACATAGAGTAGTAAGGCACCCAGCAACGCCATAAGCAAATTAGCGCAGGGTCCAGCAAGCCCCACCAGCAAATCTCCTGTTTTTTTATTCTTGAAATTGTTCGGGTTATAGGGAACGGGCTTCGCATATCCAAACACTGGACCTCCGGAAAGAATAAGAATTGCCGGTAAAATCACCGTTCCGAAAGGATCAACGTGTTTAAGGGGGTTAAGACTAAGCCTTCCCTGATTTTTTGCAGTGGAGTCACCCAATTTATAAGCAACGTAACCATGAGCAATCTCATGCAAAATAATGGCAGGAATAAACGCCAACACGCTACAAACAATCAGTATTATTTGATAAGAACTCATAGCTTCAAACCTAACCGAGAAGGCTTAACAATACTTTTATTCACTTCTTATTACACCAGATTCATAAAAGAATTTTGCCGCAATGCCTCATAAACCCCAATTGCTACTGAATTGGACAAATTGAGCGAACGCAACGACTCCTTCATTGGAATTCTCACACACTGTTCAGGAAATTTTTCGAGAATTTCAGGATCAATACCGCGGCTTTCCCGGCCAAAAATCAAAAACACTTCTCCAGATATCTCTTGATCGTAGAAATTATTGTTAGTTTGTCCCGTAAAAAACAACAGTTTCCTATGGCCATATTCTTCCAAAAATGCACTCGTACAAGAATGGCGAACAATATCAACCTTATCCCAATAATCAAGTCCAGCACGTGTAAGGTTTTTCTGCGTAAGACGAAATCCCATAGGCTCAACAAGATGAAGCGTTGCCCCGCAACAGGCGCACGTACGAGCAATGTTTCCTGCATTTTGTGGAATTTCAGGCTCAAATAGCACCACATGTAAGGACAATCCTTCATTCTTCACGTCTTGAATGTTAGTAACATCCTTTAGTTCAGTCATCTGCTATCCTCACTACACTTCTCTACCGCGTGACTTCTTCTTGTTGCTTGCGAATTTCTTCCTCGATCTCTTCCGAAAGAAGCATCCATTCCTCTTCGTGTGCAGATAGCGTTTTTTTCAGTTCTGCGTGCTCAGCAATCACATCACTCGATGCGTCCTCATTGGTGTAAAAACTTGGATCGGCAAGTAACGCTAAGATTTCATCCATTCGCGCTGTTTCTTTTTCGATAAGAACTTCAAGCTCTTGTACGCGCTTGCGTTGTTTTTTTAAGGCAGCATAGACACGGTTTCTTGCCTGAGCTTCACGACGTTTTTGCTCTTTAGTTTTAGGAGCTGAACCGGAAGACGGTTTCGTGCGTGCTTTTTCTTTAGGTGAAACTTCAACTGCTCTCTGGCTTTTCTTTTTATCTGCAGCCTCTTTTTCCAATGCCTCCTCAAAAGCAAGCTGCTCGCTTTTAAAGAGATAGTAATCGTAGTCACCCTCATATGATTTCACAGAACCAGGCTTTATTTCGATGATACGGTTAGCGACAGATTTGATAAGATGACGATCATGAGTGATAAATACAATCGTACCTTCAAATTGCGAAAGAGCCTGCTCAAGAATATCAGCACTGGCAATATCGAGATGGTTCGTTGGCTCGTCCAAACACAGAAGAGGTCTTGGAGCAACGAGCATCTTTGCTAATGCAAGGCGGCATTTTTCTCCACCCGAAAGCACCGACACTTTCTTATCCACGTCATCGGCGCTGAAAAGAAATGACCCCAACAGGGTTCTTACCTGGGAAATACTCCAACCAGGAGCGACGCCATCAAGCTCTTCAAAAACCGTATTGGAAGGATTGAGCTCCTCAAGCTGATGCTGAGCAAAATAGGTTTTGCTCACTTTCGTACCATAAGAAATAGTTCCTTCATCAGGCGAAAGTACCCCTGCAACCATTTTAAGAAGGGTAGATTTACCCGCTCCATTAGGTCCCACGAGCGCGATTTTTTCACCGCGATAAAATGAAAGATCCAATCTGTCGTATACCGTTTTTGATCCAAAAGCTTTTTTAACACCTTCAACATTCACGACCAAATCACCCGTACGAGGAGGCTGCTGAAAGTTAAAATGGACTTTTTTCTTTTCTTCAGGAATCTTAATACGCTCAATTTTCTCAAGCTTTCTAACTCGATCCTGAACCTGCTTGGCCTTAGTTGCCTTATAACGGAACCGTTCAATAAACGCTTCCATATGTGCAATTTCCTCAGCCTGCTTGGCAGCACGCTCACGAAGAAGGGCAAGATACTCTTCGCGCTGCTTTAGATAGGCGGAATAATTCCCCTTATACAGCTTGACTATTTCATTGTCGATTTCCGCCACACGATCGACCATATTGTCCAAGAATGCGCGGTCGTGACTTACTACAATCACACTGCCCTGGTAGCTTCGCAAGAACCCCTCGAGCCACTTAACGCTTTCAAGATCAAGATGATTGGTAGGTTCGTCCAATAAAAGCACTTCGGGGTTTCGTGTAAGCAACTTAGCAAGGGCAATGCGCATCTGCCAACCACCCGAAAACTCCGTTGTCAGACGTGTCATATCATTTTCACCAAAGCCAAGGCCAAACAAGACTGCACGGACACGTGCCTCAAGCGAATAGCCCCCCATGGATTCATACAAATCACGGGCTTTTCCGTAGGCATGTAATTGCTCATCGGTTGGGTTGGAGCCTAATGCTGCTTCAAGCGTTTTTACCCGTTCCTCTTGCCTGCAAATCTCCTCTTGAGCCGAAAGAACTTCTTCGAAAATAGGAGCTTCGCCCATTTCGATTGCTTCTTGTTCCAAGTATCCAATTTGACGCCCCTTCGCAAGAAGAATTCGACCTTGATCAGCATCTTCTTCACCAGAGATAATGTTTAGAAGCGTTGTTTTTCCCGCACCATTTGGTCCAACCAAAGCAAGACGGTCGTGGTTTTCAAGCTTAAATGATACATCCGAGAACAGCACGCGCGAACCGAATGATTTTGAAATATGTTCTAGTTGAATAATCATGACGATTAATTGTATAGCAAGTTTAATGCTCTTATTAAAAATCCTCGTAAATGCAAGGCTGCAAACAAAAGAAAACAGCTTTCCCCCATTCCTTGGGAAAGCTGTTTCCACAACACTCGTATAGAAAAACGTTAATCAAAGAAGATCATCGATTGATCATTTTTGTCAAGTTGATGCTCTGTAACATACTCAATGAAATGATCAACGCAATAAGGGTGATAGCGTTTATTGCTATAGGCCATATAAATACAGTGATAGAACTTCTTCTTTTCGACTTCGTTATTGTAAAAAGGTTTAAGTACCATTCCTTCAACATTGCGCAAGAAGAACGTATCAATCATCAAAGCAACATCAACGCCATTAACCGCGAAACCTGCAAGGATAGATTCATCATCAAATGAATACTTAACGTTATCAACGCCAAGACTATCCAGAAGCGACTTAACAGACTTGCCCAAAGGAATTTGCTCACGATATGAAATAAGGTTACTTCCTAACAAGTCTTCAGGAAGAATGTAGTCTTTCTGAGCTAAAGGAGATCTTTCACTCATCGCAACAATAAACTCCTGAGCGACTACAGGGACATAGGTAATGTCGTTAGAAATATCATCTTTAGCACAGAAAATAACGTCATTTTCCCCTTTAACAAGATTTTCAAGTAATACCTGGGATGGTTTTTGGCTGATATTGAATTCGTATTCATGGTCACTATCTTGACGATACATATTCAACAACTGAGGAATGTAATCAGTCTGTACCGTAATAATGCAACCAAGATCAATAGTTCCGCCATCACTTTCACCAGAATAGCCCTTCATAATAGCAACACCTTTATCGAGCTGCTCAAGAGCCGCATTAACATAAACTAAAAACTCAGCACCGTATTTTGTGAGTTCAACGTTACGACCTGTTTTCTGAAACAGCGAGACTCCCAACTCCTGCTCCAAAGAGGAAATAGAGCCAGAAAGAGTTGGTTGAGTAATAAACAATTCCTTAGCCGAACGGGTATAGTGCTGTAGCTCAGCTAATTTGCGAAAATAATATAACTGCGAAAGATTCATTCCATCACTCCAGCTCAATATAGTAATCGGTTGGAATTATAGCATAAATCAATGGATAAAAGAGTTATCTATCGTAAAAAATTAACGAACCCGCGCTGAACGGGTTCGTTTACAACAAAAGTATGTCTTTTAATCAAGAAAGATAAGAAATCCTAGCCGAATCGGTACTCAACACCCATGGTTGGCTGTGGATACTCCCACTTCTCAAGAATGGTCTCACCGCAAATCATTCGGCAGGTACCACACTCTAAACAACCAGCGTAATCAAAGATTGGCTCGTCACCTTCTGCTGGAATCTTGTAAAGAGCAGCTGGACAGCACTTAACAAGTTTCAAAAACTCAGGATCAGATGCCTTAACGCCCTCCTTGATAACAATGTGTGGACACTCTTCATCAACGTTAAACTTATTGATAGAAAGTTTCTCGTCAACATTAACCGTAATATCGATCATAGAACTTTCACTCCCTTCATAGCCACCTTGCCGAGTTTAAACAGACCCTGCTTTTTAACCTGAGGCATTGCAAGCTTCATAACATGCTGGCGAGGCTCGCCATCAACCATAAAGAGTGGAGTCATAATGTCGCGGATCATTTCAGGATAACCACGGAACATACCAGGGCAATTCTCAAGGAATTCAGGTGCTTCAGCGTACATGTTCATATCACGCATAATGAAGGAGTTATCGAGCATGCTCTTGTAAACACCAAGACCAGCCTTAGAGGTATCTCCTGCATCAAGTGCCTTGATAGCAGCCTTAGCAGCAATAGAACCAGATTCAACAGCCAAATCCATACCACGAACCGTATAACCAAGGTTCATACAGAGCATAGCAGCATCGCCAGCCACCAAAACACCGTCACCGATGATTTCTGGCATCATGTGAATACCGCCTTCAGGAACAACATGACCCGAATACTCAACAAGCTTACCGCCTGCGATCAAAGGTTTGATCTCTGGGCGATTCTTGAAGTTTTCAAGCATCTGATAAACAGGAATGTCTTGCTTGAGAACTTCGCTCATAGTAGCAACGATACCAACAGAAACTGATTCTTCGTTTGCGTAAACAAAAGCACCACCAATGATACCGTTAGAGCAGTCACCAGCGAAAAGCCAAGAAGCGCCTTCTCCAGGATTGCACAAGAAGCGGCTCTCGATTACATCAGCAGGAAGTTCAATGGTCTCTTTAGCACCAACAGCAACTTGATGAATTGCTGGAGCCTTCTTGGAAAGACCTGCTTTAGAAGTGAGGAGTGAATTAACGCCATCAGCAAGAATTACCACATCAGCAGTAATTTCATCTTCGCCAGCAATAACGCCACATACTTTGCCGTTTTCAATCATGAGATCTTCTACAGCAATACCGCAGATATACTCTGCCCCAGCGTCTTCTGCTTTCTCAGCAAGCCACTGATCAAAAGGACCACGCAAAACGGTGTAAGACTCTTTGCCAGCCTGCTCAAGTTCACGTGCAGAATAGTCAATCGTGAAATTAGAGTCAGGAGACATGAGAGAAATACGCTCATGGGTTACCTTACGCTGCAAAGGAGCATCCTGGTAATCAGGGAAAATCTTTGCGAGCGAATGGGTGTAAATACGACCACCTGTCATGTTCTTTGCGCCACAGTAATTACCGCGCTCGACAACAAGAACTGACTTTTCGGCAGACGCTAAGGTGTAAGCTGCAACGGAACCCGCTAAGCCACCACCAACAACAATCGCGTCAAAATCAGACATGCTTTTCCTTTCAGAGAGTTACTAAAAAGAGAGCGCAGTTAGACACTGCGCTCTAATTAAAACAATTTACAGCTTCTCGATCAAAGCAGGGATAACCTTGTAGATGTCACCAACGATACCGTAGTCGCACTGCTTAAAGATAGGAGCATTTGCATCCTTATTAACAGCGATAACAGTGTCTGCACCGGTAACACCAACCATGTGCTGCATCTGACCAGAGATACCCAAAGCGATGTATGCCTTAGGAGCAAGCTGAAGACCAGAAACGCCAATGTAGAGATTGCGAGGCATCCAAGTTACATTCTCTGCGAGAGGACGAGAGCATCCTACTTCACCGTTAACCTTAGCTGCCAAGTCACGAGCCATCTGAAGGTCAGCTTCCTCGGCAAAGCCACGACCAGCGCCAACAACAACATCGCACTTGGTGAGGTCTGCACCCTGAGCAGGAACTTCTTTGGTACCACGAAGTACGAGTGGCTTAGCTGGTGCAGTATAAGCGATAACCTCAACTGCATCAGAGCCAGTAGCCTCTGCAGCATCAAAGCAAGTAGCAGCAACGGTATAGATCTTTGCAGCAGATGCCTTCTGCTTGCTCTCTGCCAAACCACCGAAATACATAGTGGTTACCGTATCGCCATCGATAGCAGTGATGTCAGATACAACAGCAGTGCCAAGCTGAGCAGCCAAAAGACCAGCAAGAATCTTATTACGAGGAGTTGGCTCAACTAAAACTACGTCTGGAGCAGCAGCGTCATAAGCAGCCTTAACGCCAGCAGCAGCGTTCTCTACAGGCTCACCTGCAGGAAGCTCAATATCATATGCCTTATCAGCAACACCAGTCTCAGGTGCGCCCTTAACAACAGCCAAAGCTACTTCGTCAGCGATAGTGCGAGCACCAGCGCAAAGAGCCTTCTGACCGTCAATAGTTTCTGCTAATACTAATGCTTTCATTCTTTAATACCGCCTTCTCTTTATTTAATTGCTTCAGCAACAGCAGCAGCAAATGCGTCGATGTCGCCCTCTTCGAAGATCTGCATCTTACGAGGAGCAAGCTCAGGAGCCTTGATGTCCTCAATAGCAACCTTTGCGTCAACAGAAGCGCCCTCGGTAACAGCCTGTGGCTTCTTCTTTGCAGCAAGGATGTCACGCATACCAGGAATGCGAGGCTCAGCAGCTTCAGGAGAAACAGAGATAACAGCAGGAAGAGGAACTTCGATTTCCTCAACTTCATTGTCGAGAGTACGCTCAACAACAACCTTGTCGCCCTCAGCAGTAATAGAGGTGACAGCATTAATGGTTGGAACACCGAGTGCAGCAGCGAGCTGAACGTTTACCTGGCCAGCATAGAAGTCAGCAGAACCGTCACCACAAATGATGAGGTCATAATCAGCGGCGTTAGCATCTACGAGACCCTTAAGTACCTGAGCGGTAGCGTAGGAATCTGCAGTTTCCATAGCGTCGTCTGCAACCAAGAAGAGCTCGTCAACGCCACGAGCGAGAAGCTCCTGCTTAGCCTTGTTATCGTTGCACTTAGAAGAAACAGCGCTAACAGCAACAACGGAAGAGCCATCATTTGCAGCAGCCAACTGAGCTGCAGCTTCGATTGCATTCTTGTCGTATTCAGAAACCTTTGGTTTAGCCTTTGAATAGTCCAGAGTACGATCTGCAGAAACGAAAATGTCCTGATCGTCTGGAACCACCTTTACAGCAACAACAATTTTCATAACTTTCTTGCTCCTATTCTCGTTTGTATTACCTACAAATTTGAGATTGAACTAAAACTAATACATCGTCTGTGACACACGTCACAGACGATGTATCTATAACCTACTGACCTTTACGAGCGCGGTATTTAGCAACAATTGCACGACCAGCGATGTAGTCCATAACCTCGCAAGTACCACCAGCGAGAGCGTTACCACGAAGGTCTTTCCAAATACGACCAACGCGAACTTCTTCGGTGTAACCAAGACCACCGAAGATCTCGATTGCGTTATCGGCAACCTTCAAGCAGGTCTTAGTAGACTCGGACTTGAGCATTGCAACCTCAGCGTTGCAAGACATACCGTTGTCGAGCATCCAGAGGCATAAGTAGAGCATCATGCGAGTGTAGAGAATGGTGCGCTTTGAATCTGTGATGAGATCCTGTACGCGTGGGTTATCAGCAATCGGCTTACCAAATGCAACACGATCAAGAGCATAATCGATTGCATCATCAAGAGCAGCTTCGGCGAGGCCAAGACCCTGAGCAACAACGAGGCAGCGCTCGAACTCAAAGTTCTTCATAAGAAGCAACCAGCCTTCACCCTGGCCGCCAAGACGATTCTCCTCAGTGAGAACAACATCGTCAAAGAATACGTCAACAAAAGGAACCGTCTGCTGACCGAGCTTAGTAAGAGCAGCAGTGGAAACACCTGGAGTATCAGAAGGAACAAGCCAAAGAGACATGCTCTTGTTTTCGCGAGCAGGATCTTCATCCTTAGCAATAACAACCAAGTAAGGTACTACTGCGCCATTGGTTACCCAAGTTTTCTGACCGCTCAAAATGAAGGTACCATCAGCCTGTTTTTTGGTGGTGGTGGTCATGCCCATATTGTCAGAACCAGCACCTGGCTCAGAAAGACACATAGCAGCGAAACTGCGACCAGACTTCTCATAGTGATCAACGATGAGCTGGCACTGCTCTGGTGAGCCAAACTCAGCAACGTCATAAGCAGCCAACATGCCAGTCATAAATGGAGTCATGCAGCCCGTTGCACGATAGAGAGTTTCGGTCAAAATACCAAGCGTAAAACGATCTGCTGGGATTCCGCCAACTTCTTCAGGCAAACCCATGAAAGCAAAACCGAGGTCGCGATATGCGTCCTGAATCTCATCAGGAACTCCATGATGTACTTCGTACATCTCCCTTACTGCTTCATCAGTAAAGTAAGTCGCAGCAAATTCTTTAATACTGTCGATCATTAGCTCCTGATCTTCGGTAAAGCTAAAATCCATAGTCTTCTCCTACTCCTCGCCGCTACCCATATATCGGCGAACACGGTTCCAGCACGCACTGCGCCAGAATTCGGACTTTCTGCTGGTTAAAAGTTTGAGGTTCTGAACGAAAAGTGTCCAATAGGTAATTTTCGTGATATTGAGGGGATATTCATAGGTTCATTCTATTGATACGGAACCAGAAAGAAACCACCCCTTATTACTAATATATATGAACATAAAACCCCTATTTTTAACCTCCCAATCAATCACATAAACGCATCTAAATCATTCATTTAATCAATAAGTAAAGAATCAATAAATTGGTCTCTGGCGTGGGAAAAGACAATTGATAGATCAAACCTATGAAAAGCGAAATTTCAGAAAGAAATTACCTATTGGACAGTACATAACGACGAAATGATAATTTTGGACAAGCGGAAAATCCGGAATCTGCCGCATAAGGGTCAGAAGGCCAAATGGCCTCAATCAGAAACCGATTAGGAGGGTTTATGAATCCGAATGCAACTATCACCGACGAGCAGTTTAAGGCATACCTCAAAAAGGTACGCGACATGGTCGAAGGTCCTTACACTGAGTGGCAAAAGGAAATCGAAGTAACCAACTCTTTTCCAGAGAAGTTCTACCAGTCAAACATTGACAACGACATTTATCGTTACTCTCTCCCTGTAGAGTACGGTGGATGGGGTCTCAATGAGAAGGAAATCCTTCAGGTTCAGGAAGAGTTCTCTCGTGGACCTTCGGGTATGCGTATGCACATGCACTATGCATCTGACTTGAACTGGCGCATCCTCGACGACTTCGGTACGCCTGAGGTTAAGGCAAAGTACATGCCTTTGTTCCAGGACAAGACCATCTTCACCAACTTCGCTCTTACTGAGAAGACTGGTGGTACTGGTGCTGACTTGCACTCCACCGCAGTATGGAACGAAGAAAAGGGTGTTTGGGTACTCAATGGTGAGAAATGGCTCATCTCCCACACCGACTGCTCACAGTTCTCTTACGTAATCTGCGTAACCGATCCTGACAAAGAAGGCGACGAGCGTCTCTCCGCATTCTTCGTTGACATGAGCCTCCCTGGCTTCGAGCTTGTTCCAATGCCTCACATGATGGGTTGCCGTGGTTCAGGACACACCGGTCTTAAGTTCACCAACGTTGAGATCAAGCCAGAATTTATGCTCGGCCAGCGCGGCGAAGGCATGAAGGTTGCTATGCACTCTCTCGCTGTATCCCGTGTTCACATCGCTACTTCTAACCTTGGTATCGCTCAGCGCATGTTTGAGATGTCTATCGCTCGTGCTCGCGACCGCGTTACCTTCGGTAAGCCAATCATCAAGCGCCAGGCTATCCGTATGAAGCTTGCTAACATGCAGATGATGCTCCATGCTCTTCGTTGTACCATCATCGACTTCTGCGATGACTACGACGTAGATCCTATGGGCGAGTACATCTCTGAAAAGGCTGCAATTTGTAAGCTCTTCTCTATCGACACTGTTCGTCTCGTATCTGACGAAATGCTCGAGATCTTCGGTGGCGACGGCTACTTTGAGGATTCTCCTTATGGTCCTACCGAGCTTCTCTATCGCGACTGCCGCGCTATGTGGCTCGAGGAAGGCGCTCCTACTGTACAGCGCATCACCATCGCTAAGGGTGTTGAAGACCACAACGGTCACATCGAGTACAAGACCTGGCTTGCAGGTACTGCTCTCGACTAGTTTTCGAACTAGAGCTTTTAGCCAAGGTTTTTCTTGGTCAGATTCCGGAGGGAGGAAGCATTTCGCTTCCTCCCTTTTACTTTGTCTAGATTCTTGCGCTATAAGGCTTTTGAGTTATAGACATAAAAGAGGTGCAGCTTACGCCGCACCTCTATCAAAATATGTTTAGGACGGTTTTAGATCTTAACCCCAGTTTTTAGTTTCTGTAACTGCTAAACCGCGATCTATCCTTTATATCTCAGAATTGTTTAACTACAAACCTTTCCAGGATTAAGAATGAAATTGGGATCAAAAACTTGCTTGATGCCCGCCATCATATTATGAGCCGTATCGCCAACCGAAGCGCGCAAATAATGCTTCTTCGCATGTCCAATACCATGCTCGCCAGAAACCTGACCACCAAGATCAGCACACTTAGCGTATGCCTCCTTCATTACCATCCTTGATTTAACCAAGAACTCTTCCTGTTCAATATCGTTGCCACAGCAATAAATATGCAAGTTACCGTCGCCTGCATGACCAAAAGAACGAATACGAACATCATTCTTTACACCCACATCATGCACAAAGCTTAAGAACTCAGCAATTCTATCAACAGGAACAACAACGTCCATTTCATCTAGAAGATCGGTTTCTGCTTCAATAACGGTAAGAAATGCACTGCGCGCTGCCCAAACAGCAGCCTTATCAGCAGCGTCACGAAGCATCAACGTATCATATGCTCCAAGCTCATCACCAATTTCAGCCAACGTTTCTGCGCGCTGAAAAATTTCATCTTCATCGTTGCCATCAAGCGTAACCAAAATATACGCTCCAGCTTCTTTACCATTAACAACAGTTGGAATAACCTTATTGCCCGTGTATTCAGCAGAAGAATCAACGATGTCGCGTTCCATGAATTCAATAGACTGTGGGTCAAGTCCTGCTAGCTTAATCTTTGGTACCGCACTGATTGCTTTTTCGATATCTTCAAAAGGAAGAATAAAGCTTATGTCTTCCTGAGGGTTAGGAATAAGCTTCATAGTGAGCTCAGTAATTACCCCCAACGTTCCCTCAGAACCAATCATGAGATGAAGCAAGCTGTAACCAGAGCTGGATTTTGTAACGGAACGCCCGAGATCAAGTATTTCACCATTAGGCAAAACGGTAGTCATAGCTAAAACGTAATCACGGGTGGTGCCATACTTAACAGCACGCATGCCACCAGCATTAGTGCTCACGTTACCGCCAACAGAACCTGTTTTCTCACCCGGATCAGGCGGATACATCAAGCCATGCGTAAGAGCATCTGCTGCCAAATCGCATAAACGAACGCCAGGTTGAATGCGAACGGTAAGATTATTCATGTCGTATGACAGAATTTGATTCATATGCATTGTGCAAAGAACAAGACCACCTTCAAGAGGAGTGCTTCCACCCACAAGTCCCGTTCCAGCACCACGAACTGTTACGGGAATTATGTTCTCGTTACAGATCTTCATAATGGCAGATACCTCTTCAGTGTTGCTTGGAAAGCAAACTACCTCCGGCATTTGAGTGCCGTAAATAGGCATCTCATCATGAGAGTAATCATCGCTAATAGCTTCCCCAAAATGGCAGTTTTCCTCTCCAACAACTGCCGCGAGCTCCTGAATTAATTCAGGAGTAAGCTTGTTGTACTCAGGCATATCAACCTTCCGTAAATAATAAATCGACTATACTTTCGTGTTTAGACACAACGATCATCGTATCAAGAAGCACCAACACCAAAAAGCAATTTTACATAAAGAGCTCTATAGAACGGTCGATGGTTAATCTCCTAAATGCTCCCTTCTTTATCCTTCCTGTTATTCTTGGTTAAATAATTCGCTGCACTGCACGATATATGGATATTCCCTCTGGCCTATTTTGATCCAAGACTTATCCCAAAGTTCCGTACTACAAACGTCACCTCGTAAACACAAACAAAGCACTTCCACTTGAACCCTGTCATTCGCCTGTTTATCTCTACGCGTTAGCACTCAATAGCGTATACGTACAGCTTTTCGACCGTCTCAATGCTACAATTCGGTGGTTTGTAAATTACAAGCTTAAACACTAAAGAGGCCTCTGCTATGACAACAAAATCTATCAACCAAGCAAACGATACGAAGGAGCCGCGCGAGCACTTTGCCTCACGTATCGGTTTTATTCTTATTGCCGCAGGCTGCGCCATTGGTATCGGAAATGTTTGGCGCTTCCCCTACATCACGGGCGAATATGGTGGTGGAGCCTTTGTTCTGCTGTATTTAATTTTTCTGGTTATCTTAGGTTTACCCGTTATGGTTATGGAATTTGCCGTAGGTCGCGCAAGCCAAAGAAGTGCCGCACATGCCTTCGATATTCTTGAACCAAAACGTCGCTTTCATTGGTTTTCATGGTGGGGCTACATCGGCTGCATGATTCTCATGATATTCTATACCTCAGTCGCTGGCTGGATGCTTGCCTACGTTCCAAAAATGGCGGTAGGAACCTTTAATGGAGCAAGCAGCGACGTTGCCGCAACTACGTTTTCTGCCCTCTTGAGTAACCCAAGTGAAATTATAGGCTGGATGCTTGCTGCTATTGCTATCGGCTTTGCCATCTGTAGCCTTGGTCTACAAAAAGGAGTGGAGCGCATTACCAAATGGCTCATGGCTATCCTTTTCGTGGTAATGATTGTACTCTGCATTCGCACTATGACTCTTCCAGGAGGAGCAGAAGGTATCGCCTTTTATCTCATCCCTGACTTCAGTCGCATGTTCGAAGGCGGCTGGGCAACCTTTGGCGAAGCGGTGTATGCAGCAATGGGTCAAGCCTTTTTCTCGCTTTCGCTCGGTATTGCCGCTATGGAAATTTTTGGCTCCTATATTGACAAAGAACGTAGCCTGACTGGCGAAGCTATTTCTGTTACTGCCCTTAATACCGTTGTAGCCATTTTGGCAGGTCTTATCATTTTCCCCGCTTGTTTTGCCTATAACGTTACCCCCGATTCAGGCCCTTCCTTAGTATTTGTTACGCTTCCTTTGGTATTTGCGCAAATGCCTTTGGGAAGCTTATGGGGAGCACTCTTCTTTGTTTTTATGAGCTTTGCAGCTCTTTCAACCGTAATTGCTGTATTTGAAAACCTCATCAGTTTTACCATGGACAAATGGAATATGAAGCGCGGGAAAGCTGTTGTTGTTAATGGCATTCTTGTCGTGGTGTTAAGCCTCCCCTGCGCCCTTGGCTTTAACGTGTTATCTGATGTAACTCTCCCTGGCATTGGCGATATTCAATCCATCGAAGATTTCATCGTCTCTAACAATATGCTTCCTTTGGGTTCGTTAATCTTTGTTCTTTTCTGTACCAGGCGCTATGGTTGGGGTTGGAAAGCATTCAAAAAAGAAGCTGATGCAGGCAAGGGCTTAGCGTTTCCTGCATGGAGCCGTCTTTGGGTTTCTTACGGAATTCCCATCCTCATCATCATTATTTTTATTATGGGATATGCTCCTAAAATTTCGTTCTGGTTGGGACTGAGTTAACGAGAGACATAACGATTGGAACCATCGTAAATACCAGTGCGTTTCTAACAGGAAGCCCTCTTAGATGGCTTCCTGTTATATGATTTGCGCTTCTCTTCACTACCGAAGACTATGGCGGTCTCATCGCATTTTAAATTCTTAGACGCTATACTTAACCAATGGAAAACTCAGACGAAAAAACATTCAAACGTCGTGTCCTTATTGGCTGCACTTCCGCAGGGATACTCCTTGTTGCAGGCATAATTTGTTTACAGTTTTTCCTAAATGCTGAGCCTCCAAAACCAAGCGTCCTTAGCTTTGGAGCTTTCAGCACCATAGGGATTATGATTTTACTCGCCCCGCTTATTGCTGCCTGGGGTTTCTATGCCCGCGTGCGCTGTTCTGACGGTACCATTAAACGAAATCTTCAAATTATTGCTGCTTTGCTCATTTTTTGGCTCTTCGTGGTAATAATTAAATACCCCACGAATAACGATATCATCGTAAGCTTGCTGTGGTACTGCTTCTATATTCCCATGACGTTTATTCCGTCCCTTTGTCTCTTTAGTGCTGCACGCGCTGCAACCCTTGATAAAAGAAAATACGCATCCCTAATCAAACGAATCATCTTGATAGTTGACACCGTACTTGTGGTTATCGTTATTACAAACAACTTTCATCATGCAGTATTTGTATTCGATTTTTCCGATCCACGCTGGAACCGCGATTACCACTACAACATTGGATATTACATTCAAGTTTCCTGGTCGCTTTTGCAATACCTTGCCTTTTTCGCCTTACTGTTCCCCGCTGCACAAAAACAAAAACGAAGCGCGTTCATACCTGTATTTATTCTTCTTTGTCTTGGCTTAGCGTATTGCCTTCTCTATGCACTACGACACGTAAGCACTATCGGAACAAACATCTCGCTTGTCTATACCCTGCTTGTTCTTATTTCACTTGAATTGCTGTTAGATTTCAAAATCCTTCCTTCATATTCACAGTATGGAGAAGTTTTTTCCAAGCTGCCCTTCGACATCAAACTGTTTAACAGCAATCACTCAATAGTCTATGAAACAAACTGCGCAGCTCCTCTTTCTGCTTCGGTTCTTTCTTCCCTTTCAACTATTAGCCCAAAAAAAGACGAAACAGTCTCTTTTCATACCAGCACCGATCCCTCCATGCTTTTCAAAGCATATAGCGTAACGGGAGGGGGAACAGCTCTTCTTTCTGAGGAGATATCAGCTATTAATGAACAAAGAAAGATCTTGAATGAACATCAAGAAGAACTTCGTGAACAAAATACCCTCCTTCGCCACAATCACGAAGTGGCAGCGTACCTTTATCAACTCGAAAGCGAACAAGCTCTCTTTCAGGAGATAGAGCAAACACTTGAAAGCAAGGTTCACCGCATCAGATCTCTCCTTAAAACACTGCCCAAAGAAAACGATACGGAATCGCTTGAAAAACGCAGAGAAAACCTCATGAAAGTTAAACTGCTTGTTGCGTATTGCAAGCGCAAAGGCAGCTTAGTATTAACCCAAAAAAGCGATCCTGACCTTGACCGAAACCGCGTACAGCTCGTGTTCAATGAAACTGCAGCAGACCTTCGTTCTTTAGGAATTGATTGTGCGGCCTTAATAGAAACCTCCACTCGCTTACCCGTACAAACCGTAAGCGTTTTGTACGACTGTCTTTATGATTTTGCTGCTTCAGCTTTTGCTTCCGTTGATCCTATTCTTATGCTCTTCGTGCGCAATGCTGATGAAGGAGTTGAATTACGTGCCCAATTACAGGCGAAAAAGATCAACACCTATGACCCCAACATTGATCCTGTAACAAACCTAAGCAACAACCTACGCAAACGAACAAAAAACTTCAGTATTAATGAATCGAAAGATTGTCTAACTCTTTCCGCCATCATAAAAGACGGTGAAATCTGATGGAGCATCTTTTCCTTATTAAAGAACCTATACTCATCGTATTGACGGCAATTTTCTTTTTACTTTCCATTGGGCAAACCATTCACACGCTCATGCAAAGCACGCAAAAAGAATCACGCCTTTTTGCGGCGTTACTCCTCTACGAAGTGCTTATTTTGGTTCACTTACTTTTGGGCTGCAATACAGCAGCCTCCGCGCTTCAAAATAATGGCGAAATTTTCTTCAGGCTCAAGAGCATAACGATTGCGTTAGAGCCCTATCTTTGGATTAACCTTTTTACGGCCCTCTGGGGACTCATGCTCACCATTAAACTCAAGCGTCCTCATATGATTTTTGAGCTCATAGTTATAGCAGCATGCACCCCCGCTTGCATCGACCTTCTTGATGGTTTTAGCTGGCTTTTGCTCAGTGTTGATGCAGGCTTTTTTCTTACACGAATCACCTCAACTCTCATCTTTGATTTCCGCCATCAAACAAACAGCATCTCGCGTCTTTCGCTTATTGAAACCGTGAACAAACTCCCTGAAGGATTTCTCTGTGCCAACAAAAGAGGAAATGTCCTTATCATGAACGATACTATGCGTAACTGTTTGGTGTCACTCGGCTTTACAACTGACCACATTAAGGCACACAGTCTGTGGTCCGAACTCAAAACGAAAGAACAAGCAGAGACGAATCTTGTTAATGGAGTTCCATCCGAAGGAATTCGTCTGCCGATATCACCTTTCGGAACACGTCTTTTTATACAAAGCGACATAACACTTCATCGACAAAACTGCGAATGCATTATTGCCCTCGATGTTACCGAGGAAGAACAGCTCAATACAGACATCGAACGCACTAACCGCCTTTTAGCGGCCGCAAACAAAGAACTTGAGCACTCTATCCATCAGCTTCAAATAGTTGCAGAGAACGAGGCTCTCCTTACCATGAAGGCCCGCGTTCACGACATTATCGGTCAGCGTCTTTCTATCCTTCATCGCTATCTTGAAGACGAAAACCCCGACTCCGATACACTTGAAGAAATAATCCAACTTTTAAACCACGTTATTGATGATTTGAACCACGAAGATAATCCTGAAAAACAAGCGGAGCTTGATTCGATTATCGATGCCTTCCACCTAATTGACGTTACAATAGATATTAGTGGAGCACTCCCTGAAAACTCAGAGCTTGCAGGTGTATACGTTCGCATTATTCGCGAAGCTATAACCAATGCGGTAAAACATGCCCAAGCAAGCGTGGTATCTCTTGTATTTGATGAGCAAGCAGACAGACATGTGCTCACCGTTTCGAATAATGGGTTAATACCAAAACACACTATTCAAGAGGGAACTGGTTTTCCCAGTATGCGTAAGGCAGCACAATCCGTCGGAGGAAGTTTTACCGTAAGCAGCAATGCACCTTTTACCATCAAGGTAGTCGTACCAAGCAAAGGGGATATACATGATTAAGATTGTCATTGTTGAAGATCAAAACATGCTTCGCGATTCACTTACCTTCACCATCAACTCCCAGAACAATATGAGAGTTGTTGCTTCCCTTTCAGATGCCGCCGATGCTCTCGAAGCAGTAAAGAGAACTAATGCAGATCTTGTTCTTATGGATGTTTGTACTGAAAACGATTCAAGCGGGATTGTTGCAGCAGCAAAAATAAAGCAGACTATGAACAACGTGCGCATCATTATTATGACCGGCATGCCAGAAATAACTTTTATTAAACAAGCTCGAGCAGCTCATGTTGACAGTTTTGTCTACAAGAACGTGAGTACAGAAGAGCTCCTCTACATTGTTCGCTCAACCATGGACGGCTACTCCACGTACCCTCACGCTCAAGACAACTTGTTCTCGGATGCTGCCTCGCTTTCTGAAACCGAAATAAACATCTTGCGTCTGGTATGTGAAACCAAAACACGCAAAGAAATTGCCGCAGAACTCTACATGAGCGAAGGCACGGTAAAACGCCATATCTCAGAAATTCTTGCAAAAACAGGGTATGATAACGTATTGCGTCTTGCAGTTCACGCCGTTTCTAATGGTCTTATTGTGCCCCGCATGAACAATGCCGCAAACGACCAAAAGAACGAATAACAATCCCTTTAGGTAACACGATTAGAGCCATCGAGTTCTTTCCTTTGCAATTAGCTTAGACACAGAGCACTACCATATTCGTTTTCCTTTCTTCATTATTGAAGGCAATACATCATGTAAAGAGAGGAGCGTGACCAATGGGGCTCTTCGATAAACTATTCGAAAAGAAAACCTGCGATATTTGCGGGAACAACTTGGGACCTGAAGCAAACATACCTCTTAAGGATGGAGTTCTTTGCGGCAAATGCGCGCGAAAGCTTTCTCCTTTTTCTGAAAACATTTCTCATAACAGCATAGCCGACATCCAAAACCAACTTGCCTACCGAAAAGCTAATAAGGATAAGGTAGTCAGGTTTACAACTACTCGCGTCTTAGGATCAGAAACAAAGATATACCTCGATGAAAATTCACATCAATTTTTTGTTTCCTCATCACCATTTTGGAAAGAAACAAACCCTGATATTCTGGACTTTTCTCAAATCATTGGATTTGATGTTGAAGTACGGGAAACTAAAACTGAGTTCTACCAGACAAACCAAACAAAGGAACAGAGTTTTTCCCAACCAAGCCAACAAACCAACTATGAAATATATCTTTCTCTTCGTATAGATTCTCCTTATTTCAAAGAAATAACCTTTAAGGTACATGACTACCTTATTGAAGAAAGAAACTCTGTTGAGTTTAGGGAAGCCGAACGACGTGCCAATGAAATATGCGAGACACTCACTGAACTAAAAGCCAACCAACAACACAGTAATGACTTTCATTCTTAATTCTCATCACGACAGTAACGTCTTTGAACTGTCCTATACTGCACAAGAACGGTCATGGCATACGGCAAAGGCATCCATGTTAAGAAATATGCACCAGTAACACGCGCAATGCACAACACGAGCAACGCTCGAAGCCAACAACAAACACAACCCCAGCAACGTACAGCGCAAACTAAAAACAAAAAGCTAATAATCATGTTCATGAATACGGAAAGGGCGAGAAAATCTCGCCCTTTCCTTCGCCCAAACCCGCGTGCCATAGGTTGGGCCTCGTACCGCACCGCGTCATCTGCGCGGAGGGTGATTAAATGCTCCTTTTTGAGCTCCTAACAACTGCCGTCTGGTAAATAAAACCTTCTTACTGGCAGTTATCACTCCTCCCTCTCGGAGCTCAAAAGAAGCCAGAGAATAACACCATAGTCTGAGGTCTCATTTCTGCGAGACTCGCTTTCGCTTAAGCGCCCCGCAGAAAACTTGCTTGCTAGTGACGTCTACGTGAAGTGTTTTGACTTGCACTCTGACGCGTCCGGCTTCGCTTATAGGCAATGCCACACGTTACCCCAGCTACCACAACAACCGCCACAATAACTCCCAACAACACGCCTGCGTTATCGCCTGTTTTAGTGGTCGACCCTGGCTTTCCAGGAGTAAACGTGTTCTTAAATACCGGCGGCTGTACTTGGCCATCGTAGGTAACCTGTGCTACCAAGTGTCCCTTCATGTCATCGGTCACATTCACCACTACCGTGTAGGCCTTTTCGTCATATGTAACGCCACCTTGACCATCATTTACCTCGGTCATGGTGAAGGTATACTGACCTGGTTCAACGAATTCGATTTCAGGGAATACCACCTGACCAGCAGCATTGTTCTGAGCCTTTGTGAATTCCTTGCCGTTGTAATCTTTCAAAACGAACGTGAACTGCTTGTCGGCAAGCGTTGCGCCCGTAAGCTCCTTGCCCGCACCTAACTTAACCGTTGTTGGATCAACTTTGTAACTGTTGACGAAGGTAGCTTCATGCGCGTCAATAAGATCATGCTTAACACGTAATGTTCCGTCCCCGTTATCACTGACCACGGTTTCAATTTGGTGCCTTGCGCTGTCATACGTAACGCCCGCTTCGGTCGTACCGGCCTTGTCCTCCATCACCCAATAGGTATGAGTGCCTGGTTCGCTATAGGTAATAGGAGTAAATGTTACTGTTCCATCAGCCGCATTAGTTCCCGTGGCAACAACCTCGCGGTTTTCAAGAAGCTGGAAGGTAAATTCGCCCGCCTGCATGCTTCTGCCTTCAAGAACTTTCACAATAGAAAGCTGGTCGGTCACACTCGATGGCTTAGGGTCAACCGAATAGGTATTGGTGAATTGGAAGGCCAAATCCGTACCACCAATTCTCTCAACGCTAAAGTGCCCATTACCATCATCAGTTAGCTTAAACTGGACCGTCTTGGGATTGTCTGTATCGTTTGTCACACCAGATACCGCACCAGTCTCGGTAATCTGATAGGTAAACGTATAGGTGCGCATCTGGCCCTGACGAGAAGCTGATTCATCGTCTTCGCTTACAGCGTTACCATCAGTATGATCATCGGCATGTTTATCAGTAAGATCGTCGGCGAGATCGCTGACAAGATCATCATTTTCAACGCTCTTTTCAACGTTATTCTCAGCGCTCTCTACCACCGCACCATCAGCCTCATCAAGCGCTACTGGACTCACATCACCCATTTCGTCTTTAAGAGCCTTATTAAGATCTTCAAGCGAGAAGGTAACGGTTCCAAAATCAACGTTTCCGTTGGCATCATTGGTTGCTTGCGTCACCAAGTTACCCTGTGCATCCTTAGGCATAGGAGCGTTAGGATTGTCAGAGGTAATAGCGAAGGTGTATTCACCTTCAATGCTTGGCGGGTTAAAGCCCTGAGCAAAGTTGAGAACCTTCCTGCCTATCAAATCCATAGGGACAGGGTCACCAGTGCTGTAAGTATTCTTGAATACGAAACCGTCTTCACCTGCCTGAGCAACAGCCTCAAGCTTGCCATTACCCTTATCAGTAACAGCAACCGTGAAAGCAACTTCGGACTTTGTTGCGCTCACACCACCAGGAAGACTATCGATGTTTTCTTTAGCAGCATACAGAATAGTCCATGTTTTATTTCCATCGCTGCCAATAGTAACCGTAGCATGGCCAGCCTCAACAAGCTCATTGAGCGTCTTGACATCGTAGACAAACGGAGCAAAAGCAATCGTTCCGCCCGCAGTATTGGTTACCCCATCCTGAATTAATGTTCCATCGGCGTAGTGCATGCTGAAGTTAAACTCACCTTCAGTTAACGGACGACCTGTAAGGTCTTTTGTAGCAGCAACTGCTACCGATCCTTGCGCATTGTAGGCATTCAAGAAATCAACCGTTGCCGCATGAAGAGCCTGCTCGCCTGCAAGATACGTATAGGTTTGCGTTGGTTTGCCTTCAGCTGAAACAGTAGTCACCGCTTTAACCTTTGCGTCTTCAATGCTCACCGCAATGCTTACATTCCACTCGGTGGTATCGTAGGTATACCCAGCAGCATTACCCTTTTGCTCGTACACCGTAAAGGAGTATGTATTACCTGCGTCGTCGCGCGTAAAGATAAGATCGTCACCGCCACGAAGTTGCTTCAAAAGAGCTGCAAAGGTTACTGTTTCACCTTCACCAGCAGCTGGAGAAGCTACCTGTGTAGTTTTCAATCCAAACCTAGCGTCTGCATTTGCGACGATAAAAGTGAACTGACCTTCAGCCATGTTATGACCATTGAGCACCTTAGTAAGATCAATATCTCCCGCAGCAGAATAATTCAGATCTGCCGTGAAAGCGTTGGTAAAAATAGGAGCTTTCACGGTAGCCGTTGCAATAAGCTGACCCTGTCCATTGTCGGTAACTACTACCGTAATGACAGCTTCGTGTGTATCGTATTCATAGCCAGTACCGGCAGTATCAGGAGTCTCAGTTACCTTGTATACATAGGTTCCTACGGTATCAAAGGTAATGGTTCCAAAATCAAATTTGCCCTCTGCGTTACCTTTCGTCACTTCAACGGTTGTTCGCTCTGGATAAGGTATGTTTGCTAAGGATTCGTCGTCGGTTTTACCATTGAAAGAAACTTTGCCAATAGTAAACGTAAACGTATCCTTGTCATCCCAATCTTTACCAGTAATAACCTTAGTGAATCCTGCTTCTGCGGAAGCATATTCAGCCGCATTCGCTTTATAGCTATTACTGAATTCGAACGTATCTGTACCCGTAACTACTTCACCATTCTTCTTATAGGTTGGCGTAAGCACGATTACGTCATTTTCAAGCGTTACGCTAACCTCAATGGTCCACACACTTGCATCATAAGTGATGCCCTCTTGTGTATAGGTTGATGCGCCACCAGCAAGCTCTTTGACTGTTTTCCATTCGTTGTTAACTTTAATTACTTCGTTGACGGTATAGATATACTCCTTACCAATGTGTTCATGATTAAAAGTGATTTCATCGAACGTGATAGGGCTTATACCATCCGTTGTTTTAACACTTGCCTCACCAGGAGCGCCTTCCCCAGGTACAACCTGGAAGAAGAACATATTTTCAGCGATTGGCTTTGTACCTGAATAATCCGTGTAGTGTTTTACGCCTCGAGGAGACCAACTTTCAGCATCAGCTTCAAACACATTGGTGAACTTCGCCACCTCGGCTTGCACGGCAGGATCAAGAGAAGCCTCCGTGTCGCTTATGCGCTGTACCATGGCGCTTGCTACTTTAAGCGTTCCATCGCCGTTATCTGCCACGGTAACAGTTACCTGATATACCGCCTTTGAATACGTCACGCCCTTATTGATAACAGAGGCGTTTTCGTTTTCGTGCATGTCATAGACATAGGTACCAGGCTTGGTATATGTGATATCGCCAAAACTAAATGGTACTTCTTCATTTTCGAGCGTACCCGCACGATTACTCAAGGTTACCGTGGTTTCTTCAGGCATTGGAGTACCTGCAGCTGCCTCAATGTTGAAAACAAAGGAATCCGTATCATTCCAGTCCCTGCCCGTAAGGACCTTCGAGCCCTTCAAAGCAGTGCTACCCTCAAGCATTCCTGTTGCAGAATAGGTATTCGTGAAGGCGGCTACTGTTAGTTCACCAGCAACGATAGTGCCCGTATCGCCTGTTGCAGTTGTGGTAAAACCTGCAACCTCGTTTTCAGTTATCGAATAGGTATCTCCATTCGTTAATCCATAGATATAGAGGGTTTCGCCATGCTTTATGCTCTGTGTGGCTTTACCTTCTGCATTAAAAACAAGATCGAACGTGGAAACTGAGGTACCACTTTCATTTTTTACCTCGGCCTTCAAGGTTTTGTTAGCCTGGTTGGCAACCGTAATTTCAAACGAAAACTCTGTATTGGTGTAGTTACTCAGATCAAAGCCTTCACCAACTTCAACCGTCTTAGAAATAGCAAGGGTGCCTGGCTTTTCAACCTGAAGCTTACCGTTATTACCTAAGCTGTCAATAATGGTCGAAGCAGCGGCTACGGAAGCCTCACTCCATTTTGGATCAAGGACATCCTTTGCCGTTTTAGTAACGTTGTCTGTTTTAGTCGTATGAAGCTCATTGATATAGGTATGACGTGAAGTTCCTTTTACAAAGTACGAATTACCCTGCGAATCTTGAGCTACTGCCCCTTCAAGTGCCTCGGCAGCTCCACCAGAGAAAGGTATTCCTTCCGTTATTTCAACCTTCTTGCCAAGAGCAAGTTCACAGTAAGTGTGCTTGTAGTAATAGGTGGTATTAGCATCGAGTTTGCCCTGCGCGGGATAAATGCAAGCCGCATCAGTGTAGATTGGCGTATCTTGCGTAAAGAAATAATATGTATTGGTTTTTGCAGGCTTAAAGGTAGAAGTTACATCCCCCGACTCATTTCCGCTCCACTTGTTGGCCAAAAACTCAACCTTACCGTTCTCATCGGTATGGTCTTGAATGTAAGCAGCTAAATCCGCATCAGGATTACCCCACGTATCAAGCACTGTCTGCTTAATGCTCGAGCCGTAGATAACACGAATAGGATACGTTTCCGTTACACTCATTTCCTCCGTAGTGTCATTGATCTTGAAATAGCGTACAGGAATAAGAGCAGCAGGAACCTTGACCTCTACCTTATCTCCTACTTTCGCTTCTTCAGATCTTGTCACCGTAATAACAACCTTATTAAGATTACCCTTTGGATAAATAAGTGTATCTACACTGCCTTCAAACGTATAGGTATCAACATTTCCACTAGTAGTTTTCACGGGGTTATCAAATCTTTTTTCACCAAATAGGATGGTATTAAAACCGTCGACTTGCATGTAGTCACCCAGTTCATCGTTAAAGGTGACATACCCCGCCTCATCGGGCTCAAATCCCTCTTCAACATGCGTTGGATATCCCGTTTCTTCACTAATGCTTGAAGCAATATCCTCAAAAACTTTCTCTAAGCCCGAAGGATCGGTTGCTGCCATATAGTAATGAGGATTATCAATCTGGCTTCCTCTGTTGGTGTAAGAGGTCGCATTAGGGAAATTGCTTGAAACCGCATGCATATACTGATTAATCTTCTTTGAATAATCTTGCGGGTTGGCGTCATCCATAACGCCAACGGTATAGATTTCAGAACCAGCATTTTTCAACGCAAGCGCATGTTGAACCGCGGCATTTGCTACTCCGTCATCAAATTCTGAATACGTAGTAGGCACTCCATCGGTAAAGAAAACAACGACCTTTTTGGCATCAGGACGCGCAGACTCATCCGCCAAAGCGCGGCGTGCATGGTTCAAGCCATAATCAGCCCGTGTTGCACCTGCTGCTTGCAAGCCATTAACTGCACTCTCCAAGGAAGCTCTATCGGCGCCTTCGCATACCGTAAGATTCCTAACGATTTGACTGTAATTGTATCTATGTGGATCAATCCAGCCCTCCCAATACATATCATTGCCAACATCGTTAGAAGAATCGCCTGCAAACTTAACAATTGAAACCTTATGTTTCTTTGCCTGATCGGTAACCTTTCCATTTTGCGTTTCGATTGAACCCAAGAAGGAATTAACCGCCTTCTTCAACGCATCAAGTTTCTTTTGACCTCCCATTGGGTTATCCATCGACCCCGAAACATCAAGCACAAGCACAATGTCTAAAGGCTTGGTTACCGTAGTAGAAGTATTTGATGCAGAGGAGATTGCAGAAAGCACGGTAAGGAAATTCGAATCGCCCTTACTAATGACAGTTGATTGATCTTGCGCATTGCTGAAAAAGGTTAGATCACTATCTGAAACCGTTTTATCGATCCAAATACGACCGAGATTCTTCGTGTTATTGTAACCGGCTTCCGCTTCCCAATTCCTCGTGGTGTTGGGATCCGCCACAGCGGTACTATCTCCTGCCTTGCGCGCACCGACACCTCCCTCAACATCGGCGAACGCAAACGCAGGAACGAGTAACACGGCAAACAACGCCGCGAGTACTACCTGAAACTTCTTCTTCATTAGACACCCCTTCCTCTCTCGGAAAAGAAGGAAGTAGAGCCTAATTGCTTTTTCCTAGAAACAGGCTTGATGGACTGTGTCCCGTAAAGCCCCCTCTTGTAGCAAATGCTCTGATATTTCATTTCAGCACGCTTCCTCCCCTTGTCCCCACACGAAAAACGCCAACAAAACCCAAGCTGTTTCTTGGTTGTTACCGAATTCGCAGCTCCACCGCGCACGGCAAAAGTACACTGCAAGAATTTCGCGTTTTCCTTGTTATTAATAATCAGGTTTTAGGGGCACGTTCCCAAGTTCGTATATGCGAATTTGGTAGTTGCGTATATACGTAAGTCATATACAAACTGCAGATAAAACATACGCAATTAGACGATTGCGCTCAAAAGAACAGTGTTACAATCGCCGAAGAGAAGCAAATAAAGAAACGTATCCATTTACAGAAACTTAACCCCCCCCGATTATGTTTTGTTTAGAATAGACAGTCATTACCTGTCGGTAAAAATAGCTTGGAAGGCGTCAATCGCTTTATTTGCAAGGCTACATTTGGTAGCTATAAAGCGATTACTATCTCAAGGCAAACAACAAGGGAGGGAGACATGGCACTATCAAACCCACATCGATACGAAGCCTTGCTCGCGCTCGCTCTCTTCTTTTTCGTATTCCTTGAAAACTCGTCATTTTTTTGTCTTGGCATCAACAACTTCGGATTGGATCTTGGTCTTGCAACGCAAATTCCTTCACTCACAGCAAGTGGCATAGGGTTTCTTTCTTTTTCATTCATAATCAATAGAACGACAAAAACAGCAAGACGCCTTATATCCACTATGGGTGGCATTGTGGGGTTTCTCTGTATCGCTGGAACTCTTATTGTTGATAATCCCTATGTCATTGAACTCTTTAAAGTTGTTGCCTTTTATCTTTTAGGATTCGTTGGTGCAGGAATTCATAGCTTAGTATCAAAATTCTTTGCTCAGAGTGACCATCTTTGTCTCTTTGTGGCACTTGCTTATGCATTGGGGCTTAGCCTCCAATTCCTTACCTATACCTTTGTACCCTTTGGTATCCTTAAGGCGATTCTTCTTGCAGGTGCCACTTCGCTTCTTGTTTTTTTTGCATACCATGCTTGGCATATCGTTCGCCCGTATAGCGTGAGGGAAATCAGGGTACTTCAGGAAACGAGTACGCCCCACAAGAATAAAAACGTAACGCATCCTTCGTCCACCTTGCGCTATGGAGGCAATTTTAATCAAACGGTCGCACAAGACTTAGTACGAAAATACGCACCTCAAAAGCAGCCAATTAAACTTGCTCTTTACCTTGTTGCACTTGTGGCTCTTTTTTCCCTTCTCTTCAATTCACTCTATGGTCTTTCTTCTTTCAGCAGCCAAAGCTATAGCCCTTTTATCCCTTTGCCACCTCGTCTTGTTATGGCGATAAGTGGAATAATTGCAGGTTTATTATTCGACTTAAAATTCAGCCGATATGCGGGCTTAATCATGATTACCATGGGCTTAATCGCAACCGCAACCATTCTGGGCGTTGAGGGAGGAATGGATCCTCATCTTGGTTCCACCGTGTTTTTTATTGCTAACGGTTTCTTTGTTGTTTTCTACACTTCATCTTTCCTCAGTCTTGCGCCCCAAATGGACAACCCTGATTTCTGGGCTGGCATGGGCAGAACCGTAGCGAATTTCTGTGCTATCCCAGCAACAATTCCGGCTGTTATCTTTTTAGAATCTGGAAATGCGCTCGCCTTACTATCGATTATTTTTCCTCTGTTTGCGGTAATACTTTTCTTTTCGGTAAAAACAGGGCTGCTCAACTTTCACCACCATGCAGCAGATGGCGGTTACGTATTTGACTCGACTGGAATCAATCAAACCGTAACGCCAAACAATACAAGCAATGAAGGTGAAAGATCACCCGATCATACTCTTGCTACATCGAACATCGAAGCATTTGAGACCAAAAAAAGCGCCAAGCAAAGCTTTTTTAACCCCGAAGCTACTCTTCTTACACATGAAGAGAAAGTTGAGCAGTTTGCCGCACACTACGAATTAACTCCTCGCGAAACAGAAATATTGAGTGCTGTCACTTCGGGAGAGCAAACCCTAAAACACACGGCAAGCAATTTAGGTATTTCGCTTCGAACCGTACAGCACCATTTAACATCAATCTACAAGAAAACAAATACCCAAACACGCGCAGGCTTAACCAAACGCTTTATCGAAAATGATCTTCAGCCAAAAAACGAGCACAACGAAAAAGAACAAGGGTAAACCACGTAAAGCTCGAATGATTCTTTGCGCTATTTAACAACCAGTACAGGACAACCAACGTTATTGCAAACGCTTCGGCTTACACTGCCAAGGATGAAACCCTGCAGCCCACCTAAGCCACGTGAACCCATAATTACAAGGCTTGCGTCTTGCTTGTCGGTTTCTTTGACAATCGCTTCAGCGGGAGCGCCATAAATAACCGAGGTGCTGCTATCTATTCCTGCTTCTGCCAAAATATCATGTGCCTGAGAAGCGGCATGTTCAGCGCGTTTTGCTGCTGCATTTGAAGAATCTTCACTTGCTGAAATCACCTGAACCGACTTGGTTTTTGTAGGATCAATGAGTTTTATCGCATAACGAATAGCATTAAGAGAACCTTCAGAGCCATCACTTGCAATCAAAACATTTCCTAAAACAGGAGAGGCGGCAACTTCCGCTTTACTTGACACAACCTGAACGGTGGCTTTTGAGGTATTGACGGTTGCAATCTTCTGCTGTTCAACCCGCTCTCGATCAAGCTTTTTGTTGCGGAAATATACCGCCCAATTAAGAGCCAAACAAGCTAAGTTAAGGAAGTACACTATCAAAACCCAATTGATGTCACCCGAGAAAAACTTTGCGGCAATACCGGCAAGATAACCAGCAGTAATGAGGGTGATAAATTGCCAACTGGTACTTACTGCGGTTGCTGCTTTATAACTTTTGTAAGCATTCATTGGCCAAGAAAGACCAAAGCAGATAAGCATTGCGGCTTCAAGGATTTGTGCGGTCATATACACTCCTGTCGAATTGATTGTTTATTACAGGAAGAAGCATGAGCGTCGCGTGGGAAGGGCGATACGCCAATAAAAAAACGCTCAGCTTCTCCTGTAGCACTGACCGATTGTAAGAGGATAAATCATACCTGTCCAATATCAATTTAAGCATTACTAATAGCGTTTTGATATTGATTAGATAGCGCACAATTAATCACAACCCAATCAAACACCGCGCAAGCGTTCAACTATTTCTTTAAGGTGAACAAGCGCGTAATCAAGCTCTTCTTTTGTTGTCTGCTCCGAGAAAGAAAACCGAATAGTACCCTGAGCCCAATGCGGGTCAAGCCCCATTGCAACGAGAACATGGCTCGGTTCAAGCGAACCTGAGGCACAGGCAGAACCCGCTGAAACGCATATTCCCACCTGATCGAGGCACATGAGCAAAGTCTCTGCAGAAAGCCCTCGAAATGAAGCACTCACAATACCTGGCAACCGTTGAGCGCTGAGAGCATTGATGCGCACATCAGGAATAGCTTGAAGCTGCTCAATGAGGTAATTCCGCAATTGTGCTTGCATCTTAATTGCTTGAATGGTGGTGCTAGAAAAAGCGAGTGCTTGAGAGTCTTTGGTACCCTCTGTTTCGAAGAGCGCTTTTGCCGCATTGGCAAAACCCACAATACCTGCAACATTCTCTGTACCTGCACGATAGCCGCGCTCCTGTGCACCCCCATGCAGCAATGGCTCTATCGACACCCCTCGGCGCCGATAGAGCAATCCCACTCCTTTGGGACCGTGGATTTTATGCGCCGAAATTGCGAGCGCGTCCACATCGAGTTCAGAAACACACAAAGGAATACGCCCGTAAGCCTGAACTGCATCGGTATGAAAAAGCGCACCCTGCTTATGCGCGCATGCGGCAAGCTCTTTGATAGGTTCAAGCGTGCCCACTTCGTTGTTTGCTGCCATAATCGAAACCAAAACAGTATCGGCGCGCAAGGCTGATTCGAGCGCGGCAGCTGACACTGTCCCACCAGAGGTTACCGGCAAATACGTTACCTCAAACCCCTGTTGTTCAAGCCAATGAGCAGACTCAAGAACAGCATGGTGCTCAATCGAAGAAACAATAAGGTGTTTCCCCCGTTTTTTATGAGCGAGAGCCAAACCTTTAAGTGCCCAGTTATCGGCTTCGGTTCCGCCCGAAGTGAACATAACTTCAGCAGGTCTCGCACCAAGCGTGCGTGCAAGAAACGAACGCGCATCCTCTATAGCAGCACGGCAGTTTTGAACAGGCTGATACGAAGAGGAAGCGTTGAAGTACTCCGCGCCCAAAAATGGCTCCATAGCCTTAAAAACGCTTGGACTCAGCGGCGTTGTTGCCGCATTATCTAGATAAACCACACTGTTATTCATACCACTGCCTACTTCTTAGTCGCTAGCAGGAAGATTTAATGGTAGCTCCACCCACCACGACATCACCGCAATACAACACCACAGCCTGACCAGGCGCTGCAGAACGAATAGGTTCATCAAAGTGCACGTGCAATATGTTATCTACTATTTCAGCCGTAGCCTTTTGTGGCTTAGCACGATAGTTCACCTTTGCCTCAACGATAAGCGGCTCATCGATTGAATCAAGCGTGATGAGATTAATGTCATCGGCAATAACTTCTTGCACACCCATCGAAGAAGTAGGTCCCACAATAAGCGCATTGCGTTCAATATCTTTTTCTAGAACGAAGAGCGGTTCACCTGCAGCAACGCCTAAACCCTTTCGTTGCCCTAAGGTATATCGGGCAAGCCCATGATGGGTTCCTAGCTCTTTGCCCTGTTCATCAAGGATAGGACCGGGCTCAAGCTTTTTCCCTGTATAGTCTTCAATGAAAGCAGCGTAATTACCATCGGGCACAAAGCAAATGTCTTGGCTTTCAAGCTTGTCTGCCGTACGCAAACCTGCCTTATGGGCGAGTTCGCGCACTTCTTCTTTTGAGAGTTCTCCGAGCGGAAATAGCATATGGGCGAGCTGTTCCTGTGAAAGATGATACAAAACGTAGCTTTGGTCTTTTTTAGGGTCAAGACCGCGATGCAGCTCATATTTTTCAAGCCGTTCGTTAAAAACGCGACGAGCATAGTGCCCCGTTGCCACATAGTCATACCCTAGTTCTTTGCGACGTTTTTGCAGCGCATCAAACTTGAGGAAACGATTACAATCGATACAGGGATTAGGTGTTTCTCCTTTTAGGTACCCTCCACAAAAACGACTGATTACGCACTCGTCAAACGTTCCTTTGTAGTTAAACACGTGATAGGGAATTCCCAGTCGAAAAGCCACACTGCGCGCATCTTCAACATCTTCGAGCGAACAGCAGGTTCTACTTCCCTCTTCTAAAATAACGCCATCGCTGTCAAAGAGTTTCATGGTTGCTCCCATGACGTCATAGCCCGCATCAACCAAAAGCTGAGCAGCCACGGAACTATCCACTCCACCGCTCATCGCACACAAAACACGCTCTTGGTCTTGAGTAAGTGGTTCAGTTGGGGTTTTGGTTCGTTGAGTTATAGAATCTTTCATGCTAACCCTTTTTACTGGAGCGATTTACGCCTGGCTCGTGTCAATAGTCGCATTCATGCTACCACTAGAATATCCCGCCAAATCAAGCGCAACATATACAAACCCAAGCGCCTTTAATTCCTTAACAATTACTTCACGCACTGGATTTTGGACTACCCTGTTAAATTGATCAGTTGAAACTTCGATGCGGGCAACATCACCATGAACACGAACGCGAAGTTGCGAAAACCCCAAATTCGTCAGAATGGTTTCCGCCCTATCAACCAGCGTGAGCTTTTCTTCGGTAAGCTCTGTTCCATACGGAAAGCGCGTTGCCAAGCAGGCATTGGATTGCTTATTCCAAGTGGGTAGACCCAATTGCTGCGAAAGGGTTCGAATGTCTGCCTTGGTGAAACCCGCCTCTTGAAGAGGGCTTTTTACTCCCAGCTCTTTAAGAGCCTTTCTTCCAGGACGATAGTCGCCCAAATCATCAAGATTAGAGCCGTCTGCAATAAGATTGATGCCGTGATTGCGCGCAAGGGAAAACAGTTCGGCAAAGATTCCCTTTTTGCACACATAACAACGATCAGGCGCGTTATGGCGCACTTCTTCAAGTTCCATGACCTCAGGCTTACAAAAAACTTGGTGAATGCCATAGTGCTTGCAGAAATTTCGCGCATCATCAAGCTCTTGATCAGGCACCATGGGAGCAATAGCAGTAACCGCAAGAGCCTTCTCGCCTAACACTTCATGCGCAACATATACCAAAAGGCTCGAGTCGACCCCGCCCGAATATGCAACAGCCACAGCTTTATACGAAGCAAGAATGTTCCGTAATGCTTGATATTTTTCTTCAACAGAATTCATAAAAGAATCTTTCTCAAAGGCTCTTCAAAGAAGGATTGGAACGTTTTTGTTGAAACTAAAAGTTTAGTGGTTTTAATCACACAAAATACCTTGAACGGTTTGCTCTCCTTAACACAATACGACGCATCGTTTCGCACAATCCATCACACTAAATACAATCCGCAAAGGTGATATTAGGCCAATGCGCCGAAGCATCAGGATTCTCTGAGCGAGAAATTACCACCCCGCCGCGCTTCGGCTGTTCAGACTGTTGCGCCGCCGCAATAAGAGCTTCAAACACACGCTCCATGCGATGCTCTTCAGGGCCAAAAAACTCAGGATGCCACTGAACGCCCATCATAAAGCTCCTATCGCGCACCTCAATAGCCTCAACAAGACCATCAGGGCCATATGCAACCGAATCTACCATGGAAGACAGATCACATATTCCCTGATGATGCATGGAGTTTACATTGATGCGCTCAACGCCAAGCAAGCGCCCCAAACGCGAATCTGCCTTAATCTCTACCGCGTGGGTCGGTCGATCATAAGGAAGCTCTTGCCAGTGAACAATCTTTGGCAAAACGTCACAATCACTCGAATACCCTTTGCGTCTGATACCCGGAAATTGATCCGTTAAATCGCGATAAAGTGTCCCACCAAAACACACATTGATCATCTGCATACCGCGACATATCCCCAATAAGGGCAAATCGAAACGGTGGGCATAACTCAAAATGAGATACTCAAGCTCCTCACGCTCGGGAGAATGTTCGGAAATTTTTCCACTATCACGAATGGCACCATAACGAGCGGGGTCAATATCGTTTCCGCCCGTGAGAACGAAGCCGTCAATAAGAGGAAAAAGCGTTTCGTACACGCGCGGGTCTCCTGAAAGCGGAAGTAAAAGGGGGGCTCCACCCGCACGAACAATCGCCTGAGCATATCGCTCGGGAAAGCTCACCATTTTTTCCGTTGAGTTTTGTGAAGGCACAATTCCAATAACCGGAAGCTTATTTCCCTGTTGTTGTGATTGAGTAGCAGTACTTGCCACGATGCGCCTTCCTTTAATTGCGTTCCTTAAATTGAGTAGCTATCGATTTCTAGCTGCGAAGATCGATCGATAATATCTTGAAGTGAAACACTGCCTAAATAGTTTTTGATAAGATCATGAAGTTCACGCCAAACAAACACTTCAAAACATGCTTCACCAGGAGAAGGTTCTTCAGGTAACTCATCAAGATAGTCAACAGGAGCAAGAGAACCCTCCGTTGCTGTCAAAATATCAAGCATAGAAATGTTTGCTGCGCTTTTAGTAAGACGATATCCGCCCGAAGACCCACGATTTGAACGGACCAACCGAGCAGCCGTTAAGCTCGAAACTATCTGTTCTAAATATTTGCGTGAAATACCCGTAGCATCGGCAACTTCTTTCAGAGGAACAGGGTCGTTTCCGCCACGACGAGCAAGAAAAATCATAAACCGAACAGCATAAAGTCCTTTTGTTGATATCTTCATCCCTTACATCACCCGTGCCTATTGTACCTGACGGGTATAAAACCAACCGGAAAGTTGCTCAAGGAATGTCTGGTCTTTTTCGCTTAAATGGCTTTTTGCCGTTTCGAATAACATGCTCACCCATTCTGAAATAGCATATCCCGCAAAAACTGCCTGAACGCCCTGCAACCGAATAGCTTCGAGCATGTGATTGACTGTTTCATCGTTGAAGGGCCACTGGTTATTCTTTACACCAAGCTTTTCCTCGAGAAAATCCATAGCTTCATCGGAATAAAAGATACCTTTGACAAGAGCAGCGTATCCTGCAACCTGAGCCGCAGGAAGAGAATCCGCGGGGCGAATTTCAACAAAGCGCTTAAGACGTACATCAGGCCAAAACATGGACAACACATGCTCGATGTCTGATTCGCTCATAGGAGCATCAGCATACGCCTCAGCAGCGGAAGTTTTCCCTACCCAGCGAAGCTTACTGCCCTGGATATCATTTGCCGCAGGACGCGTTACAAAAATTGGAGAGGTTCCCAAGAGCCAATCTGTATACTGCGCAAAACCATACCCCTCGTTAAACAACCCAGGGACTGAACCACAGCGATCATTATCTACATCACGCCACAAGTTAAAACGCTCAAGAGGCTTTGTGGTTGGAGCACCTTCAAACACTGAACTGTTATCAGTAATCAAAGAAAGAATGGGTGCCAATGCCTGCGCAAGGCGCATCTTGCGAATGGCATCGGCTTCATCTTTGAAGTCAACCGAAACCTGCGTGGATGCCGAAGCGCGCATCATGCGCTCGCCATGTGTTCCGATGAGCTGAAAATAATCATTCATAAACTGGTAGCGTTTTTTAGGAATAAGCGGAAGATCGAGGGCCTTTGCACTGGGGTGATAGCCTTTTGCTACGAGCTTGCAACCGTGACGAGCAAGAAACGGATCAACTTGCTCACGAAACGCTTCATACACCGAAAGAATTGTTTCAATGGATTCGTACGGCGCAATACTGATTTCAATTTGAGCGGCAGGTTCAAGGGTGATAGAAGCCTCAGAAGAAGCTAGACCAATAAGGTCACCTTCTAGCCCATAGGTTTTTTTGGGATACAACGCCGAGAGATTCTGCAGTAAATCCGCTACACCAAAGAAGCCCTCTTCGCTTGCTCCCCTATAAGGAACGGGCTTGTTGTTTTCAGCATGCACCACAAAGTGTTCTACTTCTACCCCAAGATTCTGCGAAAGCGCATCTCCGCGAGAGCCTTGCTGAAAATATGAAATGATCGCCTGGCGATTTTCTTCGTAGTAAGCCATCACTACCTCGTTCATTACGTTTTGCTGCAATCGAGGTAATGCTTCTTGCAAGTATTACCTCAGGAAGATTATTTCCCCTCATGATACAAGGCATCTGCTACCTTTGAGATAACATTCATACAAAAAAGGGAGTGAGCTTTGTGACCCACCCCCTTCTAGGGTTACCCCACAATGTAACTACGCCAAAGAACTCCAGCACGGAAAATACCGCTCACTTGCACCACCTTTACTACTGTGCAACTAATACTATCGGTTATTCAAAATTGAACATTGCCGTTGAGAGATAACGCTCGCCGGTATCAGGAAGAATAGCAACGATAGTCTTACCAGCGTTTTCGGGACGCTGAGCGAGTTTTGTTGCAGCGGCAACAGCAGCACCAGAAGAAATACCCACCAAAAGGCCATCTTTTCCTGCAAGCTCGCGACCCGCTTCAAAGGCCTCTTCATCTGCAATAGTAATTACTTCATCATAGATTTCAGTGTTCAGTGTATCGGGGACAAAGCCAGCACCAATACCCTGAATTTTATGGGCGCCAGGATGACCTTCTGAAAGAACAGGTGAACCAGCAGGCTCCACGGCTACAACCTTAACATCAGGGTTCTGCTTTTTGAGGTAAGCGCCCGTACCGGAAACCGTGCCACCCGTTCCAACACCTGCAACCAAAATATCAACGTTGCCATCAGTCGCTTCCCAAATTTCAGGACCGGTAGTTGCTTCATGAATTGCAGGATTTGCAGGATTGGTAAATTGACTAGGAATAAAGGAGTTTGGAATTTCTTTCGAAAGCTCTTCTGCACGAGCAATGGCGCCTTTCATACCCTTTGCTCCATCAGTAAGAACAAGCTCAGCGCCATACGCCTTCATAAGATTACGACGCTCAACGCTCATGGTTTCAGGCATAGTGATGATGATGCGATTGCCGCGCGCAGCTGCAATTGCCGCTAAGCCGATACCCGTATTGCCAGAAGTTGGCTCAATGAATACCGTCTCTGCATCAATTTTGCCATCTTTTTCAGCCTGATCGACCATTGCTTTAGCAATACGATCCTTAATAGAGCCAGCTGGGTTGAAGTATTCAACTTTGCCAATGATGGTTGCGTTAAGATCATGATTCTTTTCGTAGTTAGTAAGTTCAACGAGTGGAGTGTTGCCGATGAGTTCGGAAACGCTTTTGTAGACTGCCATTGTTCCTTCTTTCTGTTGGTTGTTTTAAGGTTTTGTTTTCTCATTTTCGTTTGTTGACTCTAAATCCTACTAATTCCCTAGGTTTTGTCAAGTATGAAAACTATCTTTTTAATACTTGTCAAAATAAACTCATGCTACTCTGAGAAACGAAAACAGAATCAAAGAAAGAAGAAGCGCGGTATGGATACAGAACGCTTAGAAAAAGACTTAGAAGATCAAATTAAAGAGCTACAGATAAAACTAGGTTACGCCTATGAATCTACTCGTTTTTACTACAAGGCTTCATCCCTTGCCTCCCTTGTAAATTCAAACGCGGAAACCGCAGATCACCTTTGTTTAGAGCTTACCCACTCTGAAGCTTTGAAAGGTTCACCTCTTGGTGATGTTACGTTTGCCGCCCATCAAGACCGCGTGGAAATCACTATTCCACCTAAGGGAGCACAGTATGTTCATGAACAGGTGCCCGAACCTCGCTTTTTGGTTGATTTAATTGAGTTGTTCCTCGCAAAGCATGCCCCCACCAAAGAAGAAATTGTTTCTCTCTTTGTCAAATACTCCCCTACATACGTTTTACAGGATATGCCCGAAGGGTCAGACTTCGACTTTGGTGTTCATTTTGAAGACAAAAGCATTGATTCGCATTATTACTGCTTCAAAGAAGAAATGGGTCATATGATTTACCATCGTTTCCTTAAAGAGGACTACGAAAAACTGCTTGATTAGCTTTTGTTATCTTTATACCAACGGCAATCTCTCGTGATTCTTGTCTGCTTTTATACAACACTTTCATCTTTTCTTGCTGGCTCTTTTGATATATAGGCCCCGTCTAACAAATGCCTTCGACCTATAGCCCAAAAACCAGCCCAAAAGCAATTGAGAGCAGATGCGAAGATACACTTACTCAAAATAGGGTTACAGGAAAATAAATGATGGAGCGCTGCGAAAATTAGACAGGCAACAAAAAGCATGGAGCAAAGCAAATACCTTTGCTCCATGCTTTTTGTTCGTTGCGGTTCTATTTGCCGGAAAACTAGCTCTTGAAGCTAGGCTTTCTTTCTCAAGAAAGCGCTCTTTTCTTCAAGGGTATGAATTTCTTCCTTATATTCTTCATCGATATTCCCGTCATAAACATAATGCTGCGTTTCTTTTGCCACCATACCCGTCATGACAAACACCATGATGATATTAGGAATAGCCATAAGGGCATTAGCAATGTCAGTCGCCGTCCAAGCAACATCTCCTACACCAATGCCACCTAAAAACCCCATGCAAATATATAAGCCAATATAGAGAGGAACCCAACGGCGACCAAACAAATAAGTGGTAACGCGCTCACCGTAGTAGCTCCATCCAAGAATAGTTGAATACGCAAAGCAAATAATACCGAGCATCAAAACGGGGGTACCAACAACGGGAATGGTTCCGAAAACAGAATTAGCGAGCGTTGCACCATCGGTAACCCCCGTGTCAGCAATAAGGGTTGGGTTGGCGAGCAACGTACTCACAATTACCAAGCCACTCATTAAACAGATAACAACGGTACACCAAAAGGCCCCCGTCATACCAACCAAAGCCTGACGTGCAGGGTTTTTGGAAGCAGCAGCTGAGGAAATCAAAGGAGCAGTACCCAAACCAGATTCATTGGAAAACAAACCGCGTGCGCAACCAAACTGAAGCGCAACCATAATACCTGAACCCACAGCTCCACCAAACGCAGCCTTAGGAGTAAAGGCACATTCAAAAATAGTAATAACCGCATCGATTAAGAATGCATGATTGCAAGCAAGAATATAAAGACATCCAAGAATATACGCTCCACCCATGAAGGGAACGAGCTTCTCGCAAATCTTGGAAACGTTTTTCAGGCCACCCACAATAACCAACAGAGCAGACCCGCATACAATAGCAGCGGGAATCCAGGGCTCAATGCCGAAGTTTGCCTGAACAACGCTCGTGATGGCACTCGTCTGCACCGCAGAACCAATACCAAAAATAGTAAAGCAGGCCATAACCGCAAACCAAATAGCTGCCAGTTTCGCCCACCAAGGCACCGTTCCATCGGGGCGCTTAAAGCGCTGCTCCCACACGTGCATAGCACCGCCCATCATCTGGCCGCGCCAATCTTTCACACGATATTTCATGGCAGCAAAAACCTCGGTGTATTTGGTGGCCATACCTAAAATTCCCGTAAGCCACATCCATAAAACAGCACCGGGGCCACCTGAAAGAACTGCCGTTGCAACACCGATAATGGAACCTGTTCCAAGCGTGGAGGCAAGCGATGTTGCCATAGCTCCAAAGTTGCTTACGTCTCCTTCTGCCCCATCGTCTTTCGTAACAGAAAGCTTCAAAGCTAAAGGAAGTTTACGTTGGATTCCTTTGGTACGAATCGTCGTGTAAATGTGACAGCCTAGAAGCAGGATAATCATGGGAGGACCCCACACCGCAGCATCGACAGCATTAAGCAGTTCAACAAAATCCATATTTACCATCCAAAGTGATTTTTGTGTAAGGCACGAATCGGTATCTTATACCTTTTGCATGATATTTTCTAAAAAGCAGCTTAGAAACTCTTTTAGCGGAGCGCATGAAACGGCAAAAGCGCCACAAATCTAATTGGAGCGTTACAAGGTGCGCCTATCAAGTATGGCGTAAATGGTCACAATAATGACACCAGAAGCTACTACCATACCCAACAAAATGGAATAAGAAACCAAATATGTGCCGAATAATTCCGTTAAAAAACCTGGTAAGAAGGTAAATATAAACCCGCCCAGTGCATAAGCGATCTGAAAGTTTCTAATGGTTTGCATCTGATTGCCTGCAGGAGAAAGCTCGATGGACCAAATCGAAATTCCCACTGTCCCAAGCGAAAGACCAAGACCGTACAATACAACGGCAATACCCGCCAAGCCTGTTTTTCCCATATCTGTCAAACAAAGCAAGGCGGTTCCTGCAATAAATAACACAAAGAAGATAAGTGAGCCAAGTTTTGTTCCCGCCTTATCAAACACAATGCCGCTAAACAGCTTTGAAAACGTAAGGCATGCTCCCGAAATTGCTACCAACAGCGCTGCAAACTCGGTTGAAAAGCCTTCGGAGGTAAACAAAACTGCCAAATAATTTGAGCCTCCGACAGAAATGCAACCCACAAAAACCATAGCAATAAAAACTATAGGTAACAACGAATGAGGTAAACCTCTATTCATGCGCACCCGATTAGAACGTTTCGCTCTACCTTTTTTGATGCGCTTTTCTGAACCCGAAAAGGGTTCTCTGTCGATATCTTCAGGACGATTTCTCAGCAAGACAAAAACAAGCACACCCATAAAACACGCCAAGCCCGACTCAAAAGCGAACGCTGCAGAAAGCGAAGTGGCGTTAATTATCTGAACAACTAACGAAGGCAGCACCATAGCCGCAACACCCGAACCAACCGCTGCAATACCTGCAGCAGTTGCCATATTCGCAGAAAACCAACGGCTTATAAGCATCGTTGAAGCTACCATGCCACCAAGACCATAACCTAGACCCGTAAAAACAGATGCCACACAAAGCCCTACAAACGATTCGGCAAAAAAAGAATAGAGCGCGAAGCCCGCGCCAACACAAAGCGAGGAAACCAAAACACCGAGCTGACAATCAAGAAGCCGATAGAATTTCGCAACAAAAAACATTGCCAAAAGAGAAATAAACGTTCTGATGGATACAATAATTGAACCACCCGCGTGTCCAACTCCTGGTATCTCAACCAAGTAGGGCTGATAAACCGAGAAAGAAGTTGAAGGAAGTCCGATATTAGTGAACAAAATCAAAAAACAACAAGCACAAATTATTTTCTCGTAGTGAGACTTAATTCCCAAAGGAATTTGCACTCTTATCATCTCCAAAAGGCATCATTCATCTGATGAAGAACATCTTATAGAGCTTATGCAACATTTGTTTGAGGTGCAATACTGATATTTTGAAGTTGTTCTAGCGTGTGAGCATCAACGCCAATTCCTTGTGCGCCATTACGAACCTTTATTACATAGTCTTCACGGAAAGAAGAATCAATGAAAGGGCCGCGAAGGGAAAGATAGATTAACGCTTCAAGGGTATACGCTCCCCTTGCTGCAGGCTCGTATGTGTTAAATCCGAACGCCCCAGAAATAACCTTGCCTTCGGTTCTGTTTCCCGCATACTGAACTTCAACAAATGATTTTTCATAGCACTGAGTAGAGACGCCCTCAAAACCATCCATTTTAGATTCGTTGGCATTGCTCAAATCCCATAACGCACCCTGAACGTGCTTGCCCCAAGAAGGAACAACCGTTGCATACCCTGCAGCGTCCATCTTAAGTTCATGATTAGGTAGAGTGGCAACGCCCAAATATTCCGCGCCTGGGCAGCGAAACTCCATTTGGTCGAAGTCCATGTTTGATCCGTATGCGAAGTAAAGTTTTTGCATGAGATTCATTATCTATGAAACGCAACATAATGAAACCCAAATGGTAAGACGTTATAGCTATAACCAGTTCAAAATTTAGCTGATAGCAATATTCTATGCATTTTAACTGGGGTTTTAATTACTTTCTTTATGCATAAGACACTTTGAATGTGCAAAATCTTTTCCGCAAAAGGTATTGTGTGCGCTCAAAGCACTTGCACCCACATAAGTCACCCATCTTTATACTTTGGCTTAGCTTTTATTGCCTCGTACTCTTAAGCAGGATCTCCACGGTCAACAACTACCTCATATCCAATAGATTTCATGCGCACATGCAAGCACCAACGACATTCTGCAGCTTCTTCACCTGTACATATCTTGTTGTCGTATAGCTCATAATCTTTTCGCACCGCCACGGGGGAAAGATTAGGCATCACCACATTGGCGCCCGCCAATATTCCCTTTTCTCTCCCTTTAGAGTCAAGCGTTCCTAAAGCCGTTGTTGCAGGAAGCAACACACTCGGACGAATAAGGCGAACAAGAGAAAGGAGAAAACACGTTAACTCAACACTTCCTGCAAGCGCATGAGAAAATGGTGTTGCATGATGCGGAACAAACGGCCCAATTCCGCACATTTCAGGCTGAAACTCCTCGATAAACTTCAAATCAAGCGCAAGGTCATGCGTAGTTTGAAAGGGTGTTCCCACCATAAAGCCACAGCCAACGGCGTAACCGATCTCCTTTAAATCTCGCAAACAACGCATGCGATTTTCAAACAACATTCCTTCGGGATGAAGCATTTTATAGAGTTTGGACGAAGCCGTTTCATGCCGCAATAAATACCGATCCGCACCCGCTTCAAAAAGGCGTTGATAACTGTCGCGTGTTCTTTCACCCATCGAAAGCGTAATTGCGCAATCTGGATGAGTGTTTTTTATTGTTGAGACAATTTCACGCAGGCGCTCATCACTAAACCAAGGATCTTCCCCACCTTGCAAGACAAAGGTTCGAAAGCCCAGATCGTAACCCTCAGTAGCACAGGCATAAATATCATCTAAAGACAAACGATAGCGCGAACACTCTTTATTGCTCTTACGAATTCCACAATAGAGACAATCGTTTTTGCAATAGTTTGAAACCTCGATTAAGCCACGCGTAAAAACGGCAGTTCCGTAGTATGCCTGTCGAACCTCAGCCGCTTTTCGGGCCGCTTCTTCAGCAAGATTAGAATGCCGTGCAGTATTTTCGGACAAAGAACACGGTAGAGTATTCTCTTCGATGAGTTCGGAATAAAAACAGGAAAGAAGAGTTTCGTATTCTTCAACCGAAAGAGCATGCGTTCTCGCGAGTTTGTTGAGCAATGATATCCCTGACATTTCCAGCATCCCTGATGCCTCTGATGTCCCAGGTATTCCCGATATTCCTATGTTATCGCGCAAACTACATCCCTTACAACACTAACAATACGCAATACTGCACACTACACGTACTTAAAAACCATTTCCAACTTTAATCTAGGGTATCAACAAGAAATGCGCATGCAACATAGAACCCAAAGACATGATGTCTTTATCGTTCCTATGTGAGGCAATAAAACAAACCAACGAGAGTGCTATAATTTCGAACTTGAAATAATGAACAGAACACAGCATTATGTTGCGTATTTTCCTCAAGGAGCTAATGATTAATGGGTTGCGCGATCATCGGTTGCGGAAAAGCACTTCCTGCCCTCGAAATAGCAAACAACGATTTTATTCAGCTTGTCGATACCAACGATGAATGGATCACTAAACGAACCGGCATCAAAACACGCCGTATCGCAGCAACAGAAACTAATGTCGATTTAGCAGAAACTGCCGCTCGCCAAGCTCTTGGGTGGAGCGAAGGCGGCTATTCCGAAAAAACCTTTGCGCCTGAAGATATCGATCTCATCATCTACTCTTCGGTAACGCCTGACACTATTGTTCCTTCAAGTGCCTCGCTGCTGCGACGCCGCCTTGGGCTCATTAATGCAACAGCATTTGACATTAATGCGGCCTGCACAGGTTTTGTATATGGTATGAGTGTTGTGGAATCAATGCTTGCTGCCTCCGCCCCTGGAACACCCAGAGCAAAAAGCCGCAATACGTACCATCGCGCTTTGGTTGTTGGTTCCGAGCGCCTTACTCGTATCACCAACTGGGAAGATCGTGCCACCTGCGTTCTTCTTGGCGATGGTGCAGGTGCCGCTGTAGTTGAATGGCGTGAAGACCGTCCGGGCATTTTGGCAACCTATCTTGTTAATGATGATGATTTCGACAACGCACTTTCCTGCCCTATGTCCTTTGATTCCAAACCTCCTTTTGACGAAGACGGAGTATCGAAAGAGGTTATAGCGGCCTTAGATCCCAGTCTTTCTTTGATCGACGATGAAATTGGCATAAAAGAAGACGTTGAACAGGGACGTTCTCGTCAGCTTCTCTATATGCACGGACAGAAGGTATTTAAATTTGCGTCCAAAGCAATGGGGCGGGCCATTGATGCGGTATGCGAACGCTCCGGTGTGTCAGTTTCCGAGATTAAATGCATTGTGCCCCATCAGGCAAATGAGCGCATTATTAAGTTTGCGGCTAAACGCTGCGGTTTACCCCTGGATTGTTTTCAGGTTTCTATTGCAAACAGAGGTAACTCTTCTTCGGCATGCGTACCTATGGCTTTAGCAGACGCGTATGAGAGCGGTCGCATTCAACCAGGAGACAAAGTAATTCTGGTTGCTTTTGGCGGCGGTTTTACCAGCGGAGCTGTTTTGTTTGAAGCGTAAAAAAAATAAAAGAGCACCCGCAGGTGCTCTTTTAGCTACACTTACAGCTCACGACCAGAAATGCTAGGCCATATATCCTTAATGGTTGGAGAACCTCCCCCATAACCTAAGGCTCCCGTTTTGACTGCATCATCGTTGTAAACCGCAATATCAAAACTACCATCGTCGTTAGGTGCCGCCATAACCAAAAAACGTGTCAGAGATTCGTCATAGACCACAGCACAAAAAGCACCATTTCCTTGTTCGTAGTCTTCAACCGACAAGCCGCCATTGCCCTTAATCGCCAAAAGAGGATCGTCGTAGCCAACAACGGTATCCATGTAGGCAACAGGAGAGCCTGTTCCCCCTTTATATAACTCTCCTATTTCATCTTCAGAAAGCCAGTTAACATCACCATTGCGATTAACCTTCGCAATCCCCAACGAACGCGAATCGCTCCCAAGGTATTGGTTTACTGACGAATCCCAAACATACCCTTTTTGAGAAAGAAGAGTCTGGAGCTGCCAGCCGCGTAACCCCAAAATTGCCGCAACTGTCACATTGCCATACTGATCAACACAAGCTTCGCCCCATGTATCAAAAGAAGAATTGCTTCCTGTGTTCTTTGGAGCAGTGATTGTTGATGAACCATTTTGCGTGGAGGTAGTTGTGGTGTCTGTCTCATCAACAACACTCAAATTACCGATTGCATCGGAAAATGCTGCTGTATTACTTGCAAGATAATACTTGTTATCTTTTACATATGAACCATTTTCAAAAAAATAGCTTTCACTATCGCCATTTTTCAGATTGAATATCACCGTCAATGATCCATCTGAAGCAGTAACGTCCTTATTTTTCTTAAGTTTGATTTCCCTCATACCGTCTATTACTGCAGCAATTTCATCTTCGTCTTCCGAGGCTGCACAAACGCGGGACTCGCCGTCAAGGACTACTTCAAGCTTACTAACTTCCTTGGCGTCAAATCCAACATAAATATCTGAATCTGTGTAAGGAGCAGCGGTGACCTTGAGAAAAATCACCAACGCAATAAAAAATATCAACGTTGGTATAGCTCCCGCTAAAAAATACTTTCGATATTTTTTCCAGCTTGTTTTTATGGCTTCGCCTGTGAGGATCCCGTTCGCCATTTTGGCCACACCCTTTTCTTTCACCCGCACTTCTCAACGAAAAGTACTCCCCTTACCGGGTAGTATGCGTTTCGTTTTGTTTAAGTGATTTGTAAAGTAAATAGAATTCAGAAAGAATAAAAGAAACCCAGGTTAAAAGCCAGTTTACATTTGTTCCAATTTAGGTATTTGAATTATTTTTACCCTGTTTGAGCTCACTTTTAAGCTCACTTGGTTCCCATGAGTAAAAAAATTGAACAATACCCATACGAGAATTAGTTTCTGTTTTTTCGTTAATCGAGGCAATATGACGATAGAGTGCCGTACGTGAGAGATACAGTTGTTTAGCAATATCTTGAACAGCAGCATCAGAGGAAACAAGGATTTGCAAAACTTCGCATTCGCGTTCGGTTAATTTCCATGCCCTAGAAAACAAATCAATACGCTCTTCCAAACGCAAAAAAGATTGTTCGCTGCTACAAACATCAGAGAGGGAACATTTGATAGAGGCCTCTTCCTGCTCCTCATATATAGGCGGTTTTTGATAGTCTTCCCTCAGTAATAAAACAATGCCGACCAAAATTGCCAATGAAAAGGCAACGACAAACAACGCGTTGTTATAAGAAACAAATGACAACACAATAGGGGCAAGGACTAGCCCTGCTCCATTATTTACGACTCGACCCATCCCTGCCCATAAAGCCTGAGTTTTCATTTCGCAAGAAAGCTCTATAAAGCGCACGGAAAAGAACACCACAAACGACCCTGAACCAAGATAGAACACTATCGCTATAAGCCATAAAGGTGCCTCAAAAACGGTAGCGAAAAGGGCAAACCCTGAAAGAATCGCAATGCAAACCATATAAAGATTCATATTGCTTCTTGCTTTGGAATCAAATAAAAATCCGGCAGCTACAGCCCCTCCAATTAAAAACAATCTTCCCCCTGCTCCAAGATCAAAGTCTCCTGCAGCATGATGAGCAGTTAGCAAAACATTTAATGTTGCGTAAACAGCAGTGAGAAGCACCGTTGCAAAAATAAGTTTGAGTGCTTTTTTCCGTAAGACAGAATCAGAATCAGAAATTACTCTTGAAACTTCTTTTGCATACGCATTCTCGATAATCTTGTCGTTCTCGCCTGTTGAAGAGCTATTAGAAATACGAAAATAAAGGCATCCATTAGGCTGATTAGCTTTAAAGAGCATGCATGAGAGCACCAATACAATCACGCAGAATATGCCTGTTTGTAGTAACGCTGACAAGGTGAATGCGTGAAGCAAAAATTGCAGCCCAACACCAAGGGCATAAAATAAACCCACCACCCGCGCAAGATTAGAACTCAGAGCAAACAAACGTGCAAGTAAATAATGAGCCGCGCCTCCTAGAACACCCAAAAAAAGAAAGGTAGCTACTCCAAATAAGAGTACACCTATCAAAGATTGTCCAAAAGCGGCACTGAATGTTACTCCAACAAGTGAGACAACCGCACATATTCCCACGCAAAGCAACACGCGTGAAGAAAAAGGGTATTTTGAAAATAAAGCGTAGAGCAAGAACCCCACAACACTTACCGCTACAACAACAGATTCAAAAAGAGCAACTTCATCTGCGCTGACATACAAAGCAGTACACTCATCAAAGTAGTATTCAATACTTAAATAGGAAAGAAAAAACAGCGAAAAGGCTATACAAGAAACTAGTTTAAGTTTGCTCTGTATTTGTATGGCGCTATTCACCCTGTATATTGCCTCCAGCCTCTTTACTGTTTGCTTCAGAGGCTCTAATCCAATAACCATTAGCGAGATAATCGCTAATTCCATCAACACTGCTAATACTACTCAACCAAATCTGCAAATCAAAACCCTTTTTGCTTAATTCGATCAATTCTTGAAAACGCTTGTGACCAAGATATGGACAATCTTCGTAAAAACTTATGGACAAATAAAAATGGCCCGAGCAAAAGCCCAGGTCATAAGGTTGTAAAATGGTGGGCCCGCCCGGATTCGAACCGAGAACCAAAGGATTATGAGTCCCCTGCTCCACCGTTGAGCTACGGGCCCGCAAGAAAAGTTGCTCTGCTTTACCGGTTTAAGCAACAATCGCGCAAAAAAAGAAGCTAAAGAAAAGCCTTCTCTTATCAACGCCGTGCTATTTTACCGTATTGTTTTCGAATCGCGTATCAAAAACATAAAAGTCATACCACGAAAAAAGCACCAGTTCAAACATACCCCGCTGATGCAGTTAATTTACAGTTCGGAGAAAGCTCTTATTCAACAGCCCTACCACAAACAAATCTTGCGTTAGTACACCATACCCATTGCTTCACGAACTTCATTGAGCGTTGCATCTGCGATCTCATTAGCCTTGCGATTGCCCTCATGAAGAACTTCCTTGATATAGTCCATCTTGCCTTCAAGTTCACGACGACGCTCTCGAATGGGAGCAAGATAGGTATTGACGCTTTCTGTTACGTACTTTTTCAGGGTTCCAGAACCGCCGTTGCCAATTTCTTCAGCAATCTCAACCTCTGAACGACCCGTACAAAGGGCAGCCGTGGTGAGCAAAGCGGAAACGCCCGGACGCTCTTCCTTATCAAAAGTGATAAAACGCTCGGAATCGGTCTTTGATTTCTTAATGAGTTTAGCCGTTTCCTCGTCAGTGAACGAAAGACTAATTGCATTTCCGTAACTCTTAGACATCTTGCGTCCATCCAAGCCTGGAATTTCTGGAGCGTCATTCAGGATGCCTTCTGGTTCAGGAAAAACATGAGCATAACGCTCGTTAAAACGACGTGCAATCTGGCGAGTTTGCTCGATATGAGGGAGCTGGTCTTTTCCAACGGGAACAACATTGCCCTTGCAGAACAAAATGTCACATGCCTGATGAACGGGATACGTCAACAACAAACCTGAAAGGACATGACCCGATGCTTCCATCTCGGACTTAACAGTAGGGTTACGCAACAATTCTGCCTCTGAAACAAGTGAAAGGAACGGCAGCATAAGCTGGTTTAATGCTGGAACAGCCGAATGAGTGAAAATGAGCGTTTTTTCAGGGTCAAGACCACAAGCTAAATAGTCAATAACCATGTTGTAAACATTATCTTGAATATGCTCAGTAGTATCGCGGTCGGTAATAACCTGATAATCAGCAATTACTACACATGTTGTAATACCAAGTTCCTGCAAGACAACACGCTCTTTGATGGTGCCAAAATAGTGACCCAGATGAAGCCTGCCCGTTGGGCGATCACCTGTAAGCATAGTGTATTTTTCGGGATTGACCTTTAAATCTGCAGAGATATCATCGCTTCGTTTGCGACTGGCTTCAAAACTATCACTACTCATACATTCACCCTTTTTCCCTTGGCACGTTTTAGCCAAAACACGTAAAACAGCGCGTTCAAGTATACCATTTGAAGCTTATTACGCTTATGCAAGATGTCCAATACCGTCTTTACAACTCCTAAGCGCAAACAATCGTGATCATGATTGAAGGAGCAAGAGAGGCGGTATCAAATCTTACCGAGAAGAAGAGTATTGTCATTCATAACAAACTTAACCACGTACCCACCACGCATGCTAATAGCTTTTGTGTCCTGACCACCAACATCAATAACCGTGCCATCGCCAAAAAAAGAAATCAGCACCACGTACAGGTTGAAGCGCCTTTTTTGGCAGAGTTTATCACCTGCGACGAAAAGATAACCTTCGTCCCCCACGCCCTTTAGGTCGCATTCCCTTCTTCGTTGGGCGCTTCGGATCAGGAATAAGACGTCCGCTCGCATATTCAAACCCCTCCAAATCAAAGGTTGAAAGCAAGCTTTCCGTGAAATATTCAATCTCACGCAATTCAAGCAGTTGCTCGGGAGCAAGCATTGTGTACGCCTCCCCTGAAACGCCCGCACGGCCCGTTCGGCCAATGCGATGCACATAATCTTCAGGGTTATCGGGAACCGAAAGATTAACAACCATCTCAACATCAGAAACATCAATACCGCGCGCAAGGACATCCGTTGTAACAAGCACTTCAAGATTTCCGTTTTTAAAATATTTAAGTGCTCTGTCGCGTTTGGCCTGAGTTTTATCAGAATGGATACTGTCTGCCTTCAAGCCGGTTTTCTGGAGAAGATGGGCGCAGGTGTCTGCTTCCTGCTTGGTATGCGTGAACACAATAGCGCGCGACGGCTTCTTCTCCTCAAGTAACGCAACCAAAAGGCTTTGCTTTTGCGCAGTCATCACTGGCATAACATACTCTTCAACGGTATCTGCCGTGTCACCACAATGAGAAATTTCTATTCGCTGCGGATTCTTCTGAAGCAAGCGTGCTTTCTCTAAAACAACAGGAGTAAGCGTTGCACTGAAGAAAAACGTCTGACGCTTAACAGGCGTTTTCTTAACGATAGAATAAACGGGAGGCCAAAAACCCATATCGAGCATACGGTCAACTTCATCAAGAACGAGGTAATGAACAGCATTGAGTGTTAACGCATGCTGATCAAGAAGATCAATTAGCCTTCCAAGAGTAGCAATTAAGATATCGCAGCCCTGCTTGAGTTTATTTATTTGACTCGAATACTTTTTTCCACCAATAACCGTTGCCACGCGAAAGTTAGTTACCTTGGCAATAGTTTGTGCGCATTGGGCAATTTGTTGAGCAAGCTCACGCGTTGGAGAAAGAATGAGGGCATAAGGCCCTCTATTTTTCTTAGGGCGCTTTGAGCCCCAAAAGCTCACCATCTGATCAAAAATAGGGAGCAGATATGCAAGTGTTTTTCCCGTGCCCGTTTGAGCAGCGGCCAAAATGTCTTCGTTTTTTAAACCAGAAGGAATTGCTTGTTCCTGAATGGGTGTTGGCTCACTAAAACCTAAGTCAGCAACAGCTTCTAAACATGGTTTTGTGAGGTTAAGCATTTTAAATGTAGTTGTCATGGCATTTAGTATAAAGCTCCCTGCTCTCATCGCTTCAAAAAAATCGTTTTCAAAAATACGAAAAACATCTTGCATAGATTTCATAAACGGGTATACTACTTACTCGCGTTGAAAAACACGACCGTATTCCTCGGTAGCTCAATGGCAGAGCATCCGGCTGTTAACCGGAGGGTTGTAGGTTCGAGTCCTACCCGGGGAGCCATAGAAATTCAAACCCGCCTTTGAGCGGGTTTTTTGTTGCTTAAGGACATCCCATGCTTTCCGTTCTCTTCGTGTGCCATGGCAACATCTGACAGTAAGGACAAACGGCCTCGTAAATGAGCAGAACACCTACCGCGATATAGCGGTTTACGACTTTTTTACGACTTTTTTACGACTTTGAGCCTCGATGCGATAATTTGTTTCGGAGAACCTAGGCCGGGCCTTATCAGGAAGAAAAAATGCTTAGCAATATCGAACAGGGATGCTTTCTAACTCTGTTTAATCGTGGCGGATACGTTTTAAACTTTTCTACTGCTGATTTTGATATTTTCACAATGCAAAGTGTCGGCGTCCCGCTTTGCGCTCATTATGGCCTATCCAAAGGGAAGTCTCTGACCGCCTACATCAACGATGCCAATAATGCAGATGCTCAAAAACTCCTGTTTGATTTGCTTGAGTATTACGAGACTTACTATGGACCTGAATATGACCCCGATCAGAAGGACGACTTCCAGTCCTATGCTCATAAAAAAGGCATGCGCTCGAACTACTTAAAATGCCGTGCCATCGCCGATAGGGAGCAATCATCAAATGCTCCGATTGCCGCCTCGGCCGCTTATTTAAAGGCCTCGTTTGACAGCGATTATATGACTGAGCAGATCGATCTGCTCATGCGCATGAGAACCGAGAATCCAACTGATGCAATCGGCAAATCTAAGGACCTGATTGAGAGTTGCTGCAAGACTATTCTTGAGTCACAGGGTGTTGCATACAACAAGAGCTGGACGGTTGCTCAACTTGTAAAAGAGACATCTAAAGTCCTTGATGTTGACGGGAATAGCATAGACCCAAACGGGGTAGGGAAAATCGTCAAGCAGATTCTTGGCGGATTGCAAGGCGTTGCTTCGGGCATTGCGGAATTCAGAAATCGTTATGGGACCGGCCATGGAAAGAGTGCATCCTTTGAGGGCCTTCCTGTGCGGCATGCAAAGCTGGCGGTCGGTAGCGCCGTGACTCTCGTTGAATACTTATGGGAGACTTACGAATGGAGGAAACAACAGGGAAAAGCGCGATAACTTCTTTCGAATTTTTCTAGCGCTACCATGGAAATATCCGACAGCAAGGACAAATTGCCCCGTAAACAAGCTGAATGCTTGCCGCAATTTAGTAAAGCACGATGCTTTACGAATTTAGGCCCCGATGTGATCATTCTTGTATGACAAACCAGTTCTAATTGATTTCGTGGTTGAGTGCAAGAAGGATAAGGTCAAAGAAGGCTATGCACAGCTTGTTTCCTACATTTTCAATACAAGCGCTAACAGTGGCATTTGGACCAACGGAGACAGCGCGGTTTTTTATCGCAGAAAGACCCAGGGGGGTTCTCAAAGACTTGACGAAATTCCTGAACTGCCTCGACATGGACAAGATTGGGATGAAGACAGGCAGCCCACTCTCAGTGAACTAGAAAAACCGCGTAATGTTCGTTGCATTTTTGCGCTCTGTCACAATCGTCTTTATGGTAGGGGCATGGAGAATGCCGACTCTGATCTGACTATGGATATGGTTCGCATCCTCCTTGCGAAAATTCAGGACGAGTCCAATACCTCCCCTGACAAGTATCCAAAGTTTTGGATTACGGCAAAACAATATGCATCTGAAGATGGAAGAAAACAGGTTGCGAAAGAGATCCGTGCTCTTTTTCGCGAATATGCTGATTCCTATCCGAATGTGTTTGACGCTCATAAAGATATATCCGTAGGTGACTCAACTCTGATCGAGGCTGCCTCGGTTTTGCAACGCTATACGTTCATCAGCCGCGGTGATGATGCTGATGAGTGGGATCTTATGGGTGCCGCTTATGAGCAGTTCACACATTCTACGCTTAAAAGGCAACAAGGCCAGTTCTTCACGAACCGTTTAGTCGTAAGAACAATGGTTCATATGCTTAATCCGAGTATCACGGACGCCGTTCTTGATCCGGCGGGCGGTAGTGGTGGTTTTGCTACCGAAGTATTTCGCCACAAACGCCGTAAAGTCATCGAGAACACGATTGAGGGCACTGCGCAGAGGGAAAGGCAACTTGAACGTTCCAAAAACACGGTCTTTTTAGTCGAGATTTCTCAGCGTCTTGTCAAAATCGCCAAAACGGCCATGTTGCTCAGCGGTGACGGCAATAGCGGAATGACGCAAGGCAATTCGCTCGATGAATATTCCAATCTTGATGGGTGGATTACAAGTCACTGTCCTAGGCACACCCCTGACGTTATGGTCACTAATCCACCTTTCTCGGGTCAGAAAACCGAGTCTATGATGATGGACCCGGAAATACTTAAGCTATTCAGCTTCGGCCACAAGCCCACTTCGGACGGAATCTTCCCCGAAATCGGCGGAAAGGATGACTGGGAGGCCAACAGGGGCACAATACTCTCTCGGCAGGCGCCAGAGCTGCTATTCCTGGAGCGCTGCATTGACTGGCTCAAACCTGGTGGGCGTATCGGCATCGTCTTGCCAAAGGGCATCCTAGATAATCAAACCTATGTCAACTACCGAAAATGGGTGCTCTCCAATTGCAAGGTTGATGCCGTTGTGACGCTTCATAAAAATACCTTCGAGCCAGACACCGGGGTGCGTACGTGTATTCTGTTCCTCTCCAAACCCTCGGAAGGTGAAGAGGTTCCCAGCGACTACACCATCTTCATGGCTCAGTCTAGGCGAGTTGGTAGAGACTCAAAGGGTGAACCAGTCTTCTCCCTTGATGAAAAGGGGCACGCTACAGACGTATTGGATGAAGATCTGACCCAAATCTCGGATAGTTATGAAACGTTCAAGGCTAACGGTACATTTATCGAGTCCGAAACGTGCTTCAGTGCAAAACGTAGCGAATTGGACGACAATCTTAATCTGAATCCCCAGCATTATTTACCAGAATTGAACGCTACCTTAGAGCGCGTAAACAAGTTTGACGAAAAAGAAGGATGGTCGGTTACCACAATTGGTCAGCTCGATAAAGACATTCACATCTATATGGGACCAAGGTGGAACTCTCGCAGCCTTGTTGTGGAGAATCCTGATGACACAACGGGTCTAACCCCATACTTAACAGCAAACGGAGCTTTGGAACAACGCCGAATGACTGTCAAATGGTTCGATATGTCGCGCGCTACCGCCAAACAGCGTGATTGCATTGAGAAGCTGCGTGTAAGGCATGGGAACATCTGCCGCTCATCGCAATCGCAAACAACGCGGGAAGCCTGCCGCTGCTTATCTGCGCCATCCTGATCACGCTGCTTGCCATCTGCACGTACCTCACCATGACGGTGGCCATCGTGGCTGACATCACGCCGCATCCGCTGCGCACCAAGGCCGACTCCGTGCAGAAGATCGTGGGCTACGCCGGCACGGGCGTCATGCTGGTTGCCATCTCGGTCATGGTCCCCAACGTGGAGCGCCCCGACTACCTGCCGCTCTTCCTGCTGCAAGCCGCCTTTGTGCTGGTGTCTGCCGTGGTGTACGGCCTTCTGGTCAAGGAGCTGGCGCTGCTTGTGGCCTCCGTTGGTGTTATCGAGCTCTCGCTCGTGTGGCATCCCGGTGGGGTTCTCGAGGCGTTGAAGTCCACCGCCATGAACGCGGCCTGCCTGGTGGTGGTTGTCGTCGCGATCGCCGACGGGTTCACGCGCCGTGCGCTCTCTGCGGCCCCCATGGTCTTTTTGGGAAAGGTGTCGTACAGCCTCTACCTCACCCACGCCATGGTCATCGGTGCGCTCGTTGCCCTGCTGCCCAGGCTCGGGATTGTCGACCCGCTCACGATTGCCGCGGTCTCGCTGCCCGCAAGCATGCTCGTCTCCGTTGTGTTCTGGCGCATAATCGAGGTTCCCAGCATGAACCTGTCGCGCTCGCTGGCATCGTCAGGGCCTAGGGACGCCGTTCGATAATGCGTCGTACTTGGCTTCGTTTGGAGAGAGAGTTGGTCATGAATAGCTCAAAGCCCGTCCACCGCGTTCTCTTTGTCTGCCACGGCAATATCTGCCGCTCCCCTATGGCTGAGTTTGTTATGAACAATAAACTTCGCTCTGCGGGATTAGAGGATTGCGTTCACATAGAATCCGCTGCTCTACATACCGACGAGATTGGTTCAGACACGCATTACGGAACAAAAGAAGTCTTGGACCGCTATGGCATTTCCTACACACCCCGTAAAGCCCGCTTAGCTAAGAGGAACGACTACTCCCGTTTTGATTACATCATTGGAATGGATAAATACAACATGCGTGACATGCGTACACTCTTCAGAAATGATCCAGCAGGAAAACTGAGTTTGCTTATGGATTGGGTAGGACTATCACGAGATGTTGCTGACCCCTGGTATACGGGAGACTTTGAAACAACCTACCAAGATGTTGATGCGGGTTGTACCGCACTGCTCGAACACCTGAAGCGTTCAAGTCTTTGGCGATAAGCTGGTTGCATTTAACTGCCTTAAAACTCTTAGAGCTTAAGCCTTAAGGGTCTTAAGCTCTTTCTTAAAAGCCATCCCTAGACACTCCTTTTGAATCGTACTCTATTTTGCACAGCCCTTCCGCCTTGCTTAAAGTCACCTAAAGGTCCCTTGTTCATAAACGGAAGCCTATTGCGCTTTAAGCACATAACAGAAGTGTATTTTAGGGTTGCGTGAAAAATCTTCTGGAATAGTTTGCGCGGTAATGTTCTCTATGCTTAATCCCAAGCTCTCAATTCGTTCGTTATCCAGCTTAAACGAACGTAAGTTCCCAGAAAAAATGATCGTTGCTCCAGGGTTTAAAAGCCGCGCGACCTTTTCAATTAAACTCGCATGATCACGTTGAATATCCCATGTACGCTCGCCCATGGTTTTGGAGTTAGAGAATGTTGGGGGATCCAAAAACACTAAATCGTACGTTTTATTTTCTGTCACCGCTTGCTCAACCCAGCTCAAAACATCAGCACGAACAAAGCTATGATTACTTCCTGTAAAACCCGCACGCTCCATGTTTCTTTTTGCCCAGTCCAAATACGTTTGGCTCATATCCACCGTTGTGGTGGTTTGCGCCCCACCACTTGCAGCATACACACTTGCCGTTCCCGTATAGGCAAACAAATTCAAGAAGCTCGTATCACAAGCGAGTTTTCCTACCAGCGCTCGAGTAATTCGATGATCTAAGAACAACCCCGTATCCAAATAGCCTGATAAATCCAATTCAAACGGATATCCCGCCTCACGCACCACAATTCGATGCGAATGGTGTTCTTTCCTGCGGTACTGCGAACCACCCTTGTCCTGTCTTCTAACCCGTGTAAAAAGATGGTCTGATGGTATTTCGAGAAGCGCAGAAGCCACTGCACATGCATCATTGAATCTGCGCGCAGCTTTTTGAGTATCGATTTCTTTGGGAGCCTGATACTCCGTTACTAAAAGAAATATATCTTCAGTTTCATCTTCTTCAAAAACATCTACCGCAACGGCATAGTCAGGCAAATCGGCATCGTAGATTCGGTAAGCATGAATGTCGTTTTTACGTGCCCATTTACGACGAGCCTTTGCCATCTTACGCAAACGACCCGCAAACTGCATGGCATGATCAGAAGAAACCTCTACCAGCTGTTCTTTTCCTTCAAGCGTAACAAGAGGAGCCTCCACCAAAAACGTGTCACCCATCTGGTATTTTCGCAGTGTTGCCTCAATAGCCCCGTTATAAACCCCTTGCGTTTCTTTAGCGTCATAACCAATAGAAGAATCAAAGGTAGAATCAGGGGTAATTACAATCATGTTCCAAGCATCGCTCAGGCAGCGCAATCCAGTTGAGAGCTTTTTATAAAACGATTCCAATTCATCCGAAAGCAAACGAATACCATAGGGCGGATTCATCGCAACAAACCCTGACTGACGCGTGTCAATTCCCACATGAGCTAAGGTTTCCTCAAGATTGATACAATCCGCCAGCACAAACGTAAGTTTATTTGCAAGCCCTAAGCGCTTTGCGTTTTCCTGGGCAAGTTCAACTGCTTTTCCGTCTATGTCAGCACCAACCATTACGGGGATATTTTCCAATCCCTTCTCAAAGCGCTCATCAGCATCAGTGAGCAGATCGTCAAATTGCTCGAGTTCGAAATCGGCACAACCTTCAAAGCCCCAATAGTCCCTTGATAACCCTGGAGCTCGATCTGTTGCCATCATAGCAGCCTCAAGCACTAAGGTTCCACTTCCGCATACGGGATCAATGAACACGGGCGCGTCCGCCATTCCACTTTTTCCCTTGCGTTTCTGCGCAGCACGACGCAAGGCTGGAGAAGCAGCCTTATCCCAGCCACCCCACACCAACATGCCCGCTGCTAACGCTTCCTTCAAAGGAGCTTCCACCGTTTCACCCTGAACACGATAGCCGCGACGATGAAGCGACTCCCCTGCATAATCAAGCGCGATTGTGGCCCTTTCCCCATGGATGGAAACCCAGATAGGAACGTTTGGTCTATGAGAAGAAACGTCGGGACGCTCACCATTCATCACACGCAACCTATCGCAAACAGCATCCTTGACTTTCAAGGCAACAAACTGCGTGTTGCGAAGCGCTTCGTTTCCCCCACGAGCCGAAACCGCAATGGTAGAACCCTTCGCCACATAAGTTTCCCAATGAATAGCCTTAACACCCGCATAAAGAGCATCCGAATCATGTGCATCAACACGCGCAAGAACACGAGTGACGCGTGAAGCAATTCGAGACCATAAACACACCCGATAGCCTTCCGCTTTCCCACCAAAAAAAGCGACGCCTCCTTTAAGAGGACGAACACGATGAGCTTTTAAACGCTTGATCTCATCAGCCAGTAGGCGCTCAAACCCTTTGGGACATGTTGCGAAAAATTCATACTGCTCTTCCATGAAAAATCCTTTACGGGTTTCAAAGTTTACCCTGATACACGTTGATGAAATAAAAAACGCCAGTCAAATGCCTTAGACAAACGCAAGAGAAATAAACGTGTTTTTGCATATTCATACTCGCGCAGAGCCTCAATAAGGCACTCGGCTGGCACACAATGTCATGTCAGGCATTTAATCAGGACAACGCAGTCAAGCTACGTTGTCCTGATTAAATAAAAGTGCGCCGACTCCTAGAAGCCGGCGCCACATCTTTAATCTTCTAAGTAATCCTTAAGTTTCTGAGACCTTGAAGGATGGCGCAATTTAGCCAAAGTTTTTGACTCAATTTGACGAATACGCTCACGCGTAACACCAAATTCGCGACCAACTTCTTCAAGGGTACGAGGATGACCATCTTCCAAACCAAAACGAAGCGAAATAACCTTGCGCTCACGTTCTGCGAGACCCTCAAGCGTTTTGGCAAGCTGTTCTTGAAGCATTGAAAAACTTGCAGCATCGGGAGGAACAACTGCGGCGTCATCTTCGATGAAGTCACCAAGCTGAGAATCTTCCTCTTCGCCAATAGGTGTTTCGAGGCTCACGGGTTCCTGCGAAATCTTCTGAATCTCACGAACGCGCTCAGGCGTAAGACCCATTTCCTCTGCAATTTCTTCGGGGGTAGGTTCGCGACCGAGCGTTTGTAAGAGCTGGCGCTGAATGCGAACAAGCTTATTGATGGTTTCAACCATATGGACAGGAATACGAATCGTACGAGCCTGGTCAGCAATGGCGCGCGTAATAGCCTGGCGAATCCACCATGTTGCATACGTGGAGAACTTAAAGCCCTTGGTATAGTCGAACTTTTCAACCGCACGAATGAGACCAAGATTTCCTTCCTGGATTAAGTCCAAGAAAAGCATTCCTCGACCAACGTAGCGCTTTGCGATAGAAACAACCAAACGAAGGTTTGCTTCAATGAGTTGTTGCTTAGCATCAAGGCCAACCTGCTCAATGCGTGAGAGGCGACGGCGCTCACGGCGCTCAAGCTCTACACCCTCTTCTTCGGCTTTGTCGAGCGTTTCAGTTGCTTCAACACCAGCCTCAATTTTCATGGCAAGGTCAATTTCTTCGGCTGCGGTCAAAAGAGAAACGCGGCCAATTTCTTTAAGATACATACGAACAGGATCGCCCGTAAGCATGGTTACTGAGGTATCGGCTGCATGCTTGCGAGTACGTGCTGTTCGAGAAGACTTTGCCTTGTTTGAAACCTTTGGAACGGAAATTTCAACAGAAGCTTTTAGCTCTTCCTCAGGGATTCCCTCCAAAAGAGCATCATCGGTAAGCGAAGCAGCATCGTGAGTTTCTTCGTCATCTGAATTATCAGTTAAATCAGGAGATACGTCCTCGGTTTCAAGAATATCTTCCTGTTCACTAAATTCATCTTCTTCTAACGAAAGATCTTTTTCTTTTTTTGCAGTGGTTTTTTTAGTAGAAGTACCGCTCTTCTTTGCAGTGCTTTTCTTGGTTGTTGCACCTTTATCGGCGGTTTTCGATGCAGTTTTTGCAGAAGCTTTTTTTGCACTGGTTGCTTTTTTAGTTTTCTTTTCTTCTGCTTCGATCGATTGTGCGTCGGAGGTGGACGATGTAGAGGAGGCTTTTGCCACGTTTTTTCCTTTCCATTCGTCTTTACGAGTTACTCTAAACGTAAATAGAGACATCGAACAATTATATACCAGAACAAGCTATTATAAACGAATTAGCTAAAGTATTTTAAATCTTTTCTTTTTTTCGCTCTTTTTTTGATGACTACTTAAAAGATCGCATTTCATCAGGCGTTTTACCGTAGCGTTCTTTCAAACCCCTACAAAAGAGAAATAGGGTCAATATCCAAAGAAACCTGAACGCCCTCAATGCTCTTTCGTGCGCGAAAGAGAGGAGCAAGTACAGAAGAAATATCATCCCCCACCGGCGCTTTGATTAAAAGATGATAGCGCCAAACACCCTTCAGCCTTGAAAGCACGCAAGCCGTAAGAGGAAAGATCGTCCAACCCTTACATCCCCCTTTCTCAACCTCTTTTTTAATGTCGGAAAAGAATTCATTACCAAGCGACTTAATTGCCCGTTCATCCCTACCCCATATAAGCACGTTCGCCAAACGAACAAAGGGAGGATATTCCATTTCTTGACGCAACTTGAGTTCTTCTTTTAAGAAGCGTTCTCGATCATAATGAGCGGCACTTTGAATCGCGGTATCGGAGGCACTATAAGTTTGCACGATAACCTTACCTGCCAAATGCGCACGACCCGAGCGGCCTGCAACCTGCTCAATAAGATCGAATGTACGTTCTGAACTACGGAAATCGGGCAAGTGGAGCATGGTATCAGCATTTATAACTCCCACCAGCGTTACTTCATCAAAGTCCAAGCCCTTTGCAATCATTTGCGTTCCCAGTAATACCGCAGCATCGGCACGAGCGAACTGTTCGAGCAAGTGCTGATGCGCGCCTTTTTTTGAAGTGGTGTCAGCATCCATTCGAATGATTTCACAGGGTTTTTCTGATAAAAGAACACGCAATTCCGCTTCCACCCGCTGCGTTCCTGCCCCAAAACGCTTGAGGTAAGGACTTCCGCATTTAGGACATACCGCAGGAACTGGCCGCTCGTTTCCGCAATGGTGACACTTCAAGCACGCTTCTGCCTCATGATAGGTAAGAGAAGTTGAGCAATCTTCACATTCAGGCACAAAACCGCAATCGCGACACAAGAGGAACTGCGCGAACCCTCGTTGATTAAGCAAAAGAACCGCCTTTTGCCCCTTATCCAACACGCCAAACAATGCCTCTTGCAAAGCGCGGGAAAACATCTTTCTATTTCCTCCGCCAAACTCCCTGCCCATATCAACCACCTGAATTTCAGGCAAGGGCTTTCCATTTGCGCGCGTAGGCATCTCTACCCGCTGCCACAGCGAATTTGTTTTGCACTGATAGAGCGACTCTATTGAAGGGGTTGCAGAACCCAACACCAACACGGCGCCCAACTCACAAGCAAGCCAAGCGGCAACATCGCGCGTTACATAGCGAGGAGCTTGATCCTGCTTATAACTAAACTCGTGCTCCTCATCAATAATCACGATTCCTAAGCTTTGCACGGGAGCGAAAAGCGCGCTTCGTGCACCAACCACCACGCAAGCTTGCCCACTTCTGATGCGGTCCCACTGGTCAAAGCGCTCTCCGTTACTCATACGAGAATGCAAAACTGCAACGGTATCACCGAACCGACCTCTAAAGCGTGCCACCGTTTGAGGCGTAAGTGAAATCTCAGGCACCAAAACAATGGCGCTCTGCCCACACCGCAATACCTCTTCAATGGCACACAAATACACTTCGGTTTTTCCTGAACCCGTAACACCATCAACCAGAACAACCCTACCCTCTTTTGAAGCGTATGATGTTCGAATTATCTCAACAGCTTTTTCCTGGTCAGACGTAAGATCAAGATTGTTTTGAACGCGTGCAGCAAAAACCTCACTTATCTCTTCACCCTTGCGAATGCGGCGGCGTTTTTCGACCTTGATTACTCCACGTGATGCAAGCGCGGAAAGCACCGAGTCGATTGAGCCATATTCGGCTCGTAAATCACTCACACGCAAATCACCTTGAGAAAGCGCTTTTAGAACAGCAATCTGTTTTACCGCACCTTTGCGCGGCTTATAGTTTTCAGCAGCAGGTTGGCGCACCACCCATCGTTCGTCTATCCGATGTGTAAGCGGATTAGTAAGTTGCCAGCGTCCGGCAACACGCTCAACACGAGGCGCTCCTCCAGGAGGAACAAACAGACGCACACACGAAGAAAGAGGTGCCACATATCTATCCGCCAAAAACTGTGCGCATTTTGCGCCTACTTGGGTAAAAAAGGACTCCGTCAAAACACGTTTTATAGGCTTTACCCTGAAAGAAAACTCTTGTTCGTCTCGTTCCTCAAGCGCCGTCACAAAACCAACCGCATCACGACGACCAAATGTCACCAAAACGGCGCACCCTACGGAAATACCCTCCAAATCGGAAGGTACTTCGTAGGAAAACCCCTGCTCGAAAGCTTGGGTTGGTATGTCTAAAACAACGGTTGCAACGCGCATTAAGAAGCAAGCCTCTCAACGACCTTTTTAAGCTCATCAACCTTGGTGGTATGCTCCCACGTAAACTCAGGAAGCTCACGACCGAAGTGACCATAGGCAGCAGTTTTGCGATAGATAGGACGACGAAGGTCAAGCTCTTTAATAATGGCAGCTGGACGAAGGTCAAAAACTTCTTCAATCGCCTTTTCAATCAAAGCCTGATCAACCTTATTCGTTCCAAATGTTTCCACCATCAGCGACACAGGATGCGCTACACCAATAGCGTAAGCAATCTGAACCTCACAGCGATCTGCCAAACCAGCGGCAACCACATTCTTTGCAACCCAGCGAGCGGCATACGCACCCGAACGATCGACCTTGGTGCAGTCTTTACCCGAAAAGGCACCACCACCGTGACGACCCATTCCTCCATAGGTATCAACAATAATTTTACGACCGGTTAAGCCAGCATCACCCATAGGGCCACCCAGCACAAAACGTCCGGTTGGATTGATGTAGATTTCTGCATTAGAAAAATCAACAGATAAAGCGTTCAAGACCGGATTTATAACCTCATCAATAATGTCTTTTTCGAGCTGATCGTGGGTAATGCTTTCTGCGTGCTGCGTTGAAAGAACAATCTTTTCAATAGCCGTTGGCTTATCGTCGATATAACGAACACTCACCTGAGTTTTTCCATCAGGACGAAGATAAGGCAACGTACCATCTTTACGCACCTTGGAAAGACGCTCGGATAAACGATGTGCAGCATAGATTGGCAAAGGCATGAGCGTATCAGTTTCGTTGCAGGCATAGCCAAACATCATGCCCTGGTCACCCGCACCAGTCTCTGAAAGCTCATCACTTGCAACACCTTGTTGTACTTCCCAAGAAGCATCAACGCCCTGGGCAATATCAGGAGACTGTTCATGAATAGCATTCAAAACACCACACGTATCTGCGTCAAAACCGTACTTTGCACGGTCATAACCAATGTCACGCAAAACATCACGAACAATTGCAGGAACGTCAACGTATGCCTGCGTACGAATTTCACCCGTAACAATAACCATACCCGTTGTTGCCATGGTTTCGCAGGCACAGCGCAATCCAGAGGGGTCTGCAGGCTCTCCGTTAGGAGCAATGTAGCCCTGTTTTTGCAGTTTGATTTCCTTTTCTAAAATTGCATCAAGAACTGCATCTGAGATTTGGTCACAAACTTTGTCAGGATGACCTTCGGTTACCGACTCAGATGTAAACAAGTAAGAACGAGAAGACATAGAGTGACTCCTATACGGTGCGCCCAAACTGCCTCTTCCTGCGCGCACTCCCTTTGTGTTGCAAACTAATTGATTATCTCTTCTGGATAAAATCCTCAGTCACCAATGTATCACAACACGCCTGCGATACCGTGCCTCTGTATCGCTATAAAAGAAAGAAACCCGTAAACGATTCATGATCTTTGTTTCAAAAAAGCACTTTGCAACAAATAGTTTGAGATACTAAACGCATTACCTCAAACAGCAAGGAGCGCAAATGAAAAGCAATACAGCCCTCACTGAAGAGTATTTTGAGTTACTAACTTCATTCGATGGTGATATTGAAGGAAGAAAAAAAGCCTTCTCGTACATGAAAAACTCAACAGCCATTGTTCATGAGCGCGTGGTTGCCTGCTCCTTTATCCCCCGCTTGTTTAATAACGAAAGCTGGGAAACTTTTAAAACCATTTCTGAAACAACCCACGCAATTCTTTGTAAGGTAATTACTCGCTATCTTGAAAACGAAGACTATCGTTCGGTGTTTTCTTTTGATAAACGCCTAGAAGAGCTTATCTTGATTCCCCGTCGATATGAGGCAGTTTTACCGTTTGCACGCATTGATGTCTTCCTTGATGAAGACACCCTTGAATGTGGGTTCTGTGAGTTTAACGGCGACGGATCTGCGGGGATGAACGAAAACCGTGAAATTACCCACAGTATTGAACAATCCGAAACATTCAAACGCTTTTCAGCCACACACCGCATTGAAACCTGCGAACTGTTCGAATCATGGGTGAATGAGTTTATTTCCATCTATCAAACATTCGAAAACAAGGTTGAAACCCCCCATTTTGCTATCTGCGACTATCTTGAATGCGGTGTGGTCGACGAATTCTATGTATATTGCGATTACTTTGCTCAAAAAGGATACTCCTGCTGCGTTTGCGATGTTCGCAACCTTCACTTTGACGGAACTACCCTTACCAATGATAAAGGCGAGAGAATCGATGCCATTTGGCGGCGCAGCGTTACTAACGATGTTTTGGAATACTGGGATGAATCACAAGATTTAATCGAAGCGGTTAAGGCAGGAGCGGTAGCTCTTATCGGCAGCTTTGCAGGACACCTTGTTCACGATAAACAGATCTTCGAAGCGCTGCGTCATCCGCTCACCAAAGCCTTTTTAACCAATGAAGAAAACGCCTTCGTCGAAAGACATGTACCTCAAACCCTGTTCTTAGACGATTCTGAAATAGACCTTAACGAAGTTCGCAACAATAAAGATACATGGATCATCAAGCCAACCGATAATTACGGAGCCAAAGATGTTTATTCTGGCATGGCCTGTACGCAAGAAAAGTGGAATGAGCTTATCGATACCTTTGCCAATGGCGCCTCTGGAGCGCCCTTTATTGTGCAAACCTATATCAAGCCCTTCAAAACTCGCACGCTTCCACCCGACGTTTCCCTTGAAGATAAAAACGCTCCCGTTTCATCAGAAGGTTCAATGTATAACAATCTAAGCGGTCTTTATCTTTACAATGGAACCTATCAGGGCATTTTCTCGCGTCTCGGACCCCATCCCACTATCAGTAAAGATAACGAGGGTATCACTGCAGCAACCATTCACGTTTGCGACTAAAAGGGCTCGGTTTACCATGCGTCACTCGTTTCTCAATAACCTTCTGGTGAGTATACTCAGCGTGCTCACCTGCCTTTGTCTTGCCTACAGCATTTTCGGAGCAGGTCTGTATATTTGCACCACACCCGAAGCTACCAAAACGATCGGATCATCGTTTTCAAATTGGGATAGAGCGGTTTTTCCTGAAGAAGATATGGCAGCTATCGCTGAAAGTGTTCGAGAATTTTCCGTCGAAGGCACCTCGAGCGAAGAGCTGTATTCAGAAATCGAGAACATCATTCAAAAGAACTACCCAGCAGTTTTTGAGGCCTTCAAAACAGGGAGCCTTTCCGATGAGGCACAAAAATCAGAGTATGCTTCACTCTTCGGAACGAGCAGTTTAAGCACACTCTCTGAGCGCTACTCTCTTCCTCAAGATGCACTCTCCCATTTAAGCGATTGCACCCCTATTTTCACCACAGGAAAAATATCTATCGGAGTACTTTGCGCAGTTGGCATTGCAGGGTTGGTTGCTCTTGGTTTGCTGCGAGGAAGAAAACGCATAGGGAGCGTACTTATGCTTTCTGCCACCTTGGTGTTCCTCTGTATTGTGGGACTTATTGTGTGGGCGGTTGTTGATTTCGATAGCCTTTTCACCGCCATGCATTCTGTTCTTTTTGCAAAGGGAACGTGGCTTTTTGATTCGAGGTCACTCCTTATCCAACTGTTCCCTGAAGCATTTTGGATTGCCATGGCAAGCCTTTGGGCACTCACGAGCATCGGACTTTCAATCGTCGTACTCATAGCTGGCAAAATAATCAAGCATTAAAAAGTCGCACCGAAACGCAACGTAGAGGAATCCAAACATTCCTTCGCTGTCACGCTCGGTGCGACAAACAAACTAAGCGAGGCGCTTTCCTACCTCGGCTGCCGCAGCTGCCTTATCAAAGTTTCCGCCTGTACGCTTAGTAAGTTCGCCCATAACTCGACCCATTTCTTTTTTGGAAGCCGCACCTGTTTCCGCTAAAACAGTATCAATAAGAGCGAAGAGTTCTTCTCCTGAAACCTGTTTAGGTAAATAGCCTTCGAGAATTTCGACCTGATTTGCTAAGCGATCGGTACGTTCTTGGTCGTTAGCTACCTTGATAGACCCTTCGAGCGTTTCCTTGGTTTGTTTAATGACACGCTTTAACATGGCATCAACATCAGCCTCAGTGATTTCTCTCCGCTCATTTACCTCGATATTTTTAATTTCACCATGAACCTGGCGAAGAATACTCAAGCGATCCTTATCCTTGGCCTTCATAGCATTTTTGATTTCCTGCTGCAGTTCAAGATATTGCATAGGTTCATTCCTCCGTTCTTTCCTACCCATAATACCCCCAATTGCCACGCTCTTATCACAACTTTGTCGTATCATGAAAAGCTACGGTAAAAGGAAGGACTAATCTATGACGCAAACACCACAAAACCCCTCTATTCGCGTTCGCTTTGCTCCCTCTCCAACAGGTGAGCTCCACATCGGCGGCGCGCGTACCGCGCTCTACAATTGGGCATTCGCCCGTGCCATGGGCGGTACCTTTGTGTTGCGCATTGAAGATACTGATCCCGAGCGTTCAACCGAAGAAAACAAACAGGTTATCCTTCGCGCCATGAAGTGGCTTGGCCTTGACTGGGACGAAGGACCTGAAGTTGGTGGAGATTTTGGCCCCTATCTTCAAACAGAGCGCTTTGACACCTACAGGGCAGCTCTCGAGCGCCTTAAAGAACGTGGCGCGGTGTATCCCTGCTTCTGCACCAAAGAAGAACTTGACGAAAAACGTGCTCTCGCGGAAAAAACACAAGGTGGCTATTCAGGCTACGATCGCACTTGTCGCGATATTAGCCCCGAAGAAGCCCAAAAGCGCATTGATGCGGGCGAACCTCATGTTTGGCGTCTCAAAGTTCCCGATAATCACGGTGCCATTGAATTCGAAGATGCTGTTTATGGCCCTATGAGCTTTCCTTCAGATGTTATGGATGACATGATTCTCGTACGCACTGATGGCACACCAACCTATAACTTTGCGGTTGTGTGCGACGATGTCAACATGCAAATTAGTCACGTAATACGAGGAGACGATCATCTCTCCAACACCCCTCGCCAGATTTTAATCTATGAGGCATTAGGCTACGACGTTCCCACCTTCGCACATCTTTCCATGATCTTAGGCTCGGATGGCAAGAAGCTTTCCAAGCGACGCAACGCAACTTCTGTTGAACAGTATCGCGATATGGGCTACCTGCCTGACACGCTCGTCAACTTCTTGGCATTATTAGGCTGGTCTTTAGATGGCGAAACAACGCTCATCGATCGCGAAACCCTCAAAACGGCATTTTCGCTTGACCGTATTACCAAAAAGGATGCCATCTTTGATGAAGCTAAACTCGATTGGATGAATGGCATGTATATCCAGAACATGTCTGCCTCTGACTGGGTTGACGCAACTGCTCCCTTCCTTATTAAGGCTGGCCTTTGCACTGAAACGGATATCAAAGAAAAGCACGCGTGGTTCGAAAAGCTCTATCCCCTTTTGTCAGAACGCTTAAAGCGTTTAGATGAAGCACCCGAAAAACTCTCCTTTATGTTTGATGGACCAAACGTTACCTTAGACGAAAAGTCAGTAGCCAAGGTGCTCACCAAAGAAGGTGCGCGTGCAGACGAGGTACTTGTTGCTGTACGTGCAATTCTTGCCAATGAATCCAATCCATGGGAATGCGATCCACTCCAAGATGCCTGCCGCGCTCTTACAGAAACGCTTGATTTAAAGGCTAAGTTTATCTTCCAGCCCATTCGCGTTGCTGTAACGGGTTCGCAGGTTTCCCCTCCGCTCTTTGAGAGCATTGAGTTGATGGATCGCAACGATGTTGTTGCGCGCATAGACTACACACTGAAAACAGTTTTTAACAAATAAACCTATGGCAACCGAAGAGACATATCAGCAAAACGAAGCTCCTCTATATGAATCGTCAGGGCATCTAGAGGAGCGCTCTTCTTTGCTTAAAAATGTCTCAGATAGCGCTGATGCCACGAACACTGCAGGCGTTGCAGGTACCACAAACACTGAAAACCCTGCAACACAAAACGATACGCCTTTATCTTCCGAGATCGTTCTTGATGGCATTTCAGACGAAACAACTGCAGAAGAAACACCAAAGAGCAGCAATGAACGGGAAGAAGTGCTTTTCTTAAAAAAGTACTGCACCCATCTTGCGGGAGGAGACTGCAATCGCTGCACTCTTGCGTGTCCTCAAGGTGCGATAGCTCTCACTGAAACCACCGTTGAAATAAATAAGGATGCCTGCACGCGCTGTGGAATATGTGTTGGCATATGTGACGCATATGCTTCGAAGCGTGTAACTTTAAGTGATCTTATTGAGCGCATCGAAAGCATTATTGGCATGAATGATCCTGTGTATTTCACCTGCAATGATCATCTTTTTCCCGGATTTGAACCTCACACTAATGTTGTTGTTCTGCCTTGCCTTGCAGCAGTGCCTCCCGAATTTTGGACCTGCGTCTTAACCGCCACAAAAAAAGCCTATTTGTATTGCGATCCCATGTATTGCAACAACTGCCCCACAGCAGGACCTCTCGCTCAAAACCTCTATACTCACGCCCTTGACACTGCACAAACCTGGACAGGCGAAGCGTTTACTTTCTCGGATTTTATTCCGGAAAAAGAATCACTCATCAACAAATATGCTGCACTTGGGCAAGAAGACGACTACGACCGTCGCAAAATGATCAGCTCTTTCGCCCACGAAGTAACCGACATTGCAAGCGGCAAGCATCGAAAGAAGAACTCTCGCGCCGTTCAAGAATTCCTTGAGCGAAAAGAGCGCATGAGAGCAGAAGGAAACATCCGAAGGGAAAACGAAGCCTCTCTTGAAAGTATTGCTTTCCCTGATTTAAAAGAACAGCGCCTTTGGCCTCGCAGAAAACTCCTGCTCAAAGCGCTCAGCAATAAACCAAGCATTGCAAATTCTCTTATTCAATACTGCTCGTTCACTGAACATGAGCGTTGTACACTCTGCAAAACTTGCATCGCACAATGTCCTACTGGCGCTCGCTCATATAATAAAGAAAAACAAATCATTGAAACCGACCCAAAACTATGCGTTATCTGTGGAATCTGCATTGCAGAATGCCCCGAGGATGCCTGTGATTATCAACAAATAAACGCTGAAGAATTAATAACGACCGAAGGAAATGAGGAGTAATGGTTACTGAAAACGATTCACTTGAAACAATTCGCGAACACTTCACACACGACCGATATGCCACCCGTGCTCAGTGCAGCATCATTGAAGGACGTGCAGGCTATGCCGTATGTGAAATGCCAATAACACCTGATCATCTTAATGCAAATGGCACCGTAATGGGTGGGGCAATGTTTACCCTCGCCGATTTCGCTATGGCAGTAGCTGCCAACCTAGACGAAAAACCAACCGTTGCCATTAACTGCAATATTCGTTTCTTTAGCCCCGCAAAAGGAACAAAGCTTATTGCAACGTGCGAAGCAGACAAAGCGGGACATCGCATTGGTTTTTATACCGTTGATATCAAAGATGATCTAGGAACCTACGTTGCGCAGTTCAATGCAACCGCTCATCGTTCATAAAAGATCCTTCTTTAAGCGTATTTCCCTGTATGTTTGTTCTACAGATTCGTAACTAATGCTTCTTCTCCCATACTGCAATCTATCCCTGTCGTAGTATGGGAGAAACCAAGCGTTACAGGATGAAGCTATGACAGATTCTTTCTCTCAAAATAACGAATCGCAAACACAGGGCACTCCCGCATCAGCGCCCAACACCGCGCCACAGGATGGCTACTGGGGAAACCCTCCCCAAACACCGCTTCCTAACAGAATGCCTGGGCAACCTGGCTCATACCCCCCATACCAGGCTCCCCGTCCTGTTCACCTTTCCGCTGCTGCACCCGCGCCTAATCCACAACAACCCAATCAAGGAGCAAATCCTTACGTACAGCCCGCCCAAACGACAGCACCCTACACTCAACCAAATCAGCAGCCGAGCGAACCACCAGTATGGCAACCTACCCAACAGCAAGAACAGCCGTCTTTTCGACAGCCTGCAGAGCAAGTAGCAGAACAATCTATTCCGCAGTCTACCTACACCCAAACACCTCCCCCAGCAGCACCCGTTACCCCACAAAAAAAACGAGGGCTTTCAACAGGAGTTCTTGTTACGGTTATCGTGCTTGCGGTTTTGCTTGCAAGCATAGGAGGATGCGCGGCTCTTTGGGGTTTAGTCAACAACGCATCAACCACTCTTCCTTTATCAAACATCGAACAACATCCTTCTTATAGCAACTCGCCCCATACAGACGATGAAACCATGAACAGCGGTCTTCGTTATCGCTATTTGCTTGAAGACAACAATTACGATGCGCTCACTACCGACGAGCTATCAAAGATTGACACTCTTCTTAAGGGAGATGACCTCTATTCAACAGACGAAGAACATCAACCTGGCGTTTATTACGTTGGCAAGGATATACCCGCAGGATTATATTGGGTTGACGGAGATGAAACCGAATTAACCTATTACTTCAAACTTAAGCCCACGCAAGATGGCTCAGCTCAAACCACCTATACTGTTTCTCATGGAAATAGCTACTACGGCCATAACATTGTAGACGTAGCAGAAGGTGATGTCCTTATCATTGAAGAGGAAGCGCTCCCCCTTGATCAAATGAACGAGAAATTCGCCTCTCCTTACAAAAGTGGTGTCTATCGCGTGGGAGCCGATATACCCGCTGGGACCTATACATTGTCTGCAGGAAAAGCAGATGACTACTATGGCTACTACGTTATGAAAGATCTTTCCTATAACAAAGACAGCTATCTTGATCAGGGCTACTTCATGAATGTAAATGAGCATCCAACCGTCACCCTTGAAGAGGACACCTATATTGAGCTCTACAATTTAACGATGAAGCCAGCAAACGTCACCGCCTAAGACATCTCGCACCAAGTTACAGCCCGTTAGCAGCTATAGGCAGCGCTCTCTTTTCGCTTCCCCTGGAAGTTTCAAAGAGTCTCACTTTTGAGCCTGTGCGTGCGAGCGAATTTTGCGCTGCTTTTTTTCGGCGGCGGCTTCTTTTTCCTCGAAAAGCGACTTGAGATAGACAAATATACTTGCAAGGTTACTTGCGTCTTCTTCAGATGCCTCCGTGGCATTTTTTCCCCAAATAACTCTCATAGGAACCGTCATCTTCTTTTTGTCTGACAGATAACGACCTGCTTTTCTACGCAAAGCACTTGCCTGATCACGGGTGAGTGCGATGGGTTCGACCACCAACTTGCCCGCCGTCATGGAAATCATTTTGATATTGTTCTCGTAAGCAAATGCTTTTAGACGTGCCTTGTCAAACTGGTTATGCGTTGCCTTTGGCATTTCTGGTCGTTTCCTAAGCAACTCTTCATATATCTCATCTACCGCATCAAGGGAATCTGCACTCGCTATCTTCCGATAATACAATACCCGCTCGTCGGCATCGGGAATATATTCCTCGGGAATATAGGTATGATCGGGCGTATTGACCACGATATCTGAAAGAGCAGGAGGCAAATACTCAGCGCTCGAGGGAGCGCCTTCACGTGTATTTACTACCGCCTGAGAAAGCATTTGAGCAAATAAATCAAAACCCACCGCTGACATATTGCCGCTTTGTTCCGCACCTAAAATGCTTCCTGCACCACGAATTTCCAAATCTCGCATAGCAACTCGCATACCACTTCCGAGTTCGGTATTCTCATTGAGCGCCGTTAGTCGGGCTTGAGCTTCTTCGGTAAGCGCAATATGATCAGGGAATAAGAAATATGCATACGCTTGAGTAGATGAACGCCCTACGCGACCCTTAAGCTGATATAACTGAGCGAGTCCCAAACGCTGAGAATCCTCAATGATCAGCGTGTTCGTATGAGGATTATCAATACCGCTCTCAATAATAGTTGTAGCCACTAGCACATCGAGCTCACCTGCAGAAAAATCTTCCATAACATGCTCGAGCTGATCTTTGGTCATCTTTCCATGCGCAACTCCAATGCGAGCCTCTCCTGCGGCAGCCTGAACGCGGCGCACTGCTTCCTCAATCGAACGGACTCGATTACTTACGTAATACACTTGACCTTTTCGTGCTAGCTCGTGACGAATTGCATCGGAAACCACATCGGGATCCCACTCGCCCACATGCACCTTAACAGGCCGACGATCATCAGGAGGCGTCATAATCAGGCTCATATCACGCACACCCGAAAGGCCCATCTGCATGGTTCGTGGAATTGGCGTTGCAGAAAGCGTTAGGACATCAATGGATTCACGCATATTTTTGAGCTGCTCTTTATGAGCAACACCGAAACGCTGCTCTTCATCAATAATAACAAGACCAAGATCATGCGGATTCACATCACGCGACAACAAACGATGAGTTCCAACAAGTACTGCAACCTCTCCGTTTGCAAACCCTGCAAGTGCTTCTTTTTGCTGGGCGGGAGTTCTAAAGCGCGAAAGAACCTCAACTCTTATGTTGTAAGGAGAAAACCGCTCATAAAACGTACTGTAGTGCTGTTGAGCCAAAATGGTGGTTGGACATAAAACCATAACCTGTTTATTATCCTGCGTTGCCTTAAAAGCAGCGCGCAACGCTACCTCGGTCTTTCCAAAACCAACATCGCCACAAACGAGCCTATCCATAGGATGCGCCGATTGCATATCAGCCTTAATATCGGCAATTGCTGCAAGCTGATCGGGTGTTTCCTGGTAAGGAAACTCACTTTCCATCTGCGTTTGCCATACGGTATCTTTACCGTACTGATACCCCTTTGTTGCCGCGCGACGCGTATACACATCAACCAAATCAAACGCAAGCTTTTTCGTTGCTTTGCGCGCCTTACCAATCGCACGCGACCAGTCTGAAGTATTAAGACGGGTTAAACGTGGGCTTGCTCCCTCGGGGCCAACATAGCGCGTAATACGATCAAGCTGTTCAACAGGAACATAGAGTTTGTCCCCTTCGGCATATTCAAGCAACAAGTAGTCGCGCTCAACCCCGCCTACTTCCTGCCGAACAATTTCCCTAAAAAAGGCCACACCGTGAGCTGCATGAACAACGTAATCTCCTGGCTTGTAAGGAAATGTAATCTCGGTAATATCTACACGACGACGTTTGCGAACCGTCATTGACCCTTGGGTATCAGCAAGCGAAATGAGCGCCAGCTTAGCTGCCGGGAAAATCATACCCAAAGGTATTTCAACATCGACAATATTCACCACGCCACGCTTAAGCGCTTTAGATAAACCAAAGCTTGGCCGCATATTCCCTGCCGGAGTGAGAGTGGTATGGGCTACGTTTCCTTTTTCAAGAGAAGCGTGGCCTTCCTCTTTTGTTGGAGTTTCCCCTTCCTGCTCTTCTAAGGCATCATCTGTTGAAGATCCGAGCACATCGAGTACTTCTTTAATGGGAATACCTAAATCAACAAGCGAAAGTTTCATTTCGTTGCGTGCCCTAAAGTGAGGAACCGAAAAAACAACGGTAAAACCAGCATCAACCAGGGAACGCAAGCGTCCAAAAAGCTTTTCAGGATCACCTGCAACATCAACTCGCTTAACCACCAACTCCCCATCAAGTTCAACACCAATACGCATGATAGAAACATAGGTAGCACGCGTATTTGTTCCAAAATTCAATCCATTAGCAGAAAGATACAGGCTCTCAACTGTAACCGAGGTACCCTCGGCTTTTTTCGCAAGTTCATTTAAAGAATGAATAGCATCATCGACCAAAGAACGAGGTTCAACAAGAACCGTCAAGGCCTTAGGCGAAAGATAGTCTCCTACACTTTCAGTTTTTTCGTATATGAAGGGCATAAGAGCATCGGGGCATTCAATAGAGTCATCTTCAAGACTCACCAGTAATTCACGGAGTACCTGGTTCGTTTCCGCAGGACGTGCAAGTTTTTTGCGCGCATGAGCTTTGCCTTTTGGGGTTACTTCAAATTCCCGAACAGGATATACTTCCACTGCTTTGAGCGAAGAAATGGTTTGTCCTGTTGAAGGCAAAAATCGACGAATTTCCTCTAACTCATCTCCGAAGAAATCGAGACGAACCGGATAAGGCAAGTTTCCAGGAAACACATCAATTGTTCCACCCTGCGCGCTAAAACTACCGGGACCTTCAAGCTTTCCCGTGTTTTCATAGCCTCGTTTTACTAACTGCTCTATAACATCCTCATACCCCGAAACGTCACTCGTAGGACTACTGTCGTAATCGCGCTCAGCTTCAAGCATCAAGGGTTTAGCTAAAAGTTCACGTGCGGGAGCTAGACGCTTTAACAAGGCACGAGCCGAAGATACAACAACACATTCCCTTCCCTCTTGAAGCGCCCACAGCGCCTCAAGACGTTGTGCAATCTCTATTGCAGACGCATGATATTCAAGCAAAAACAAATTATCGCTGCGTTCGGGAAAACGGAGTACTTTTTCCTCACCAATATAGGCTCCCACATTTCGAGCAAAGACATCCGCTGCCTCTTCGCCCGCCGTAACCACAAGAGTGGTTTGAGGATTACGAGCAAACCGCGCAGCAACCAAAAAGGGGCGCGCAGAAGAAGCAACTCCCAGCGTAGCATCGCTTCCCTCATCAAGCTTTCCCCAAAAAGCCTCGAGAGCTTCAGTTTTGTTGAGCGTTGATACTAAAGAATCAATAAGCATAGAACGCGCTTCTTTCTTGAACTTTTTCAAACACAAACACGACAAGCCGCATTTGCGGCTACCTAAGGATTCAGTTAGTCTACTAAAAAACCCTCGAGGAGAGAAGTACGCAATGCCTCGCGAAAAGAAAGCCGACAAACAAATCCGCGCTATAGCTGTAGCGCAGCGCATGAACGAACACTATCCAGAAGCGGAATGTGCACTTCACTATACCACGCCATTTACGCTCACCATTGCCGTTTTACTTTCGGCACAAACCACTGACGCGGGGGTAAACAAGGTTACTCCTCTTCTTTTTGAGCGTTATGGAACCCCTGAAGCTATGGCGCAAGCTAACCCCACTGACGTGGCTAACATTATTCATTCTATCGGGTTCTACCGAAACAAAGCCAAAAACTGCGTTGCCTGTGCGCAGATGATCATGAGCGAGTTTGGCGGGGAGGTACCTCGTACTATGGAAGAGATGCAAAAACTCCCTGGCGTTGGCCGAAAAACTGCCAACGTTGTGCTCAATGAAGCCTTTGGTATTGTTGAGGGGATTGCAGTAGACACCCATGTCTTCCGTATCGCACATCGATTGAAGTTTTCATCCGCTTCGTCTGATACTCCCAGCAAAACAGAAGCAGATCTTTTAAAACTCTACCCCAAGGAGTATTGGGGGCCAATTAATCATCAGTGGGTGCTGTTCGGAAGAGAAACCTGCATTGCGCGAAAACCAAAATGTGCCGACTGTTTTATCGCCGATCTTTGCCCTTCGGCTCCAAAACTATGACAATACTACGTTGCCTATAACACTGGTTATTTTTTGGTTATAGCATGCCCCGCACGAGCAAGTTCAGCAACAACCGACTCTACCAACAAGGGTAACTTGCTATGAACCTTTGGAGTTAGTCCTACAACAAACTCTGCAGGACTCATGTTTTCAACCTGCATTCCATAGCATATTCCTTCGGCGGAATATCCCATCAAACTCGCAGCATCAAATAAATCTGCGAGTTTAAGATCATGCAGTGAAGTCATCGCACTTTGATGACGTGCGATGTCGTAGGGTTTATAGCGAAAAACCGTTCCTGGTTCTACCTCTGTTCCATCAACCGCATCAACCGTGATAATGAAATCGTAAGAATCAACAAACGAAATCATATCCATACTCATACAGCCCACATCAAAAAGAGCAACCTCTTCGGGAAACTCGTATTGATTGACAAGCTCTTCATAAACGGCAGGACCAATGCCATCATCAAGCATAAGCTTGTTACCCACACAAAATACTGCCGTTTTCATTTATGCACCGACCAGAGCACGAAAAAACACGTTGTAATACGTTGCAGCCGCAAGAAACACAATAGCAATAAGAGCAGAAACAACCGCCCAAATGCGCTGCTCCTTAAGATATGTTTCTTTGGTTTTCCCTCGCTTAAGAGCACGTTGACACGCATATCCCTGAGAGGCTCTCGCAAAAATGATTGTTACTGCAGCAAGAATTACCACCATAAGAACAGCGAGCGTTATGGAAAGAGGCTCAGGATTTGAATAGGCTGCGTACAAGAGATTGTCAGCAAAAAGCCATATAGGATAAAACAGAATGGTAACCCAAATCCCATGAGCGGGACCCCAAATCGGCGGCATAAAAAGTGCACCTAAATTAATAGGAGGCAACCCTTCCACCAAGGCATTTTTATAGGCGCGCACTTCGTTTTTGTTCTCTTCCTGAACCTGCTTGTTTTGCTTGCTCATACTCTCTAATCCTTATTAAATATTCTTTTAAGCAGATGCTATCTTGTATTGCCGAAAAACGAAATGTTACCCTGCTAAGCGCACCGCCTAATCGGTAAATGCACAACCACCCTTAGACACAAAACGGACCCAGGATAATCCCGGGTCCGTAAATATCAAGCTCTTTGCAAGCTATGATTTAGTGCTGATCAACTGAGTGATCTTCACCAACGATAACATGACGCTCTGGGTCATAAACCAAACCACCATGCTCTTTGCGGAACAACATAAGCTTGGTAGGTGCTGCACCCTCGATATTAGAGAGGTAAATGTGAAGCATTGCAAAGCAGATGAATACGAACATCATGAAGTAGTGGATGATGCGCATAGACATTGCTCCGCCCACCAAAGCGGTGCCAGCTGCGAAGAAGGTCCACTCAGAGGTAGGAATCCAGAGGCAGAAGCCAGTGTAAGCCATTACCAAAATGAGCACTGGGATAAGTACGTAGGTAATCTTCTGAGGAACACCAAGCTTAGCTCCCAAAGGATGGGTCTTCTTAAAGAAGAGGTAGTACTTAATCCAAGGACCGAGCTGGTGACGACTGTCTTCCTGAGGAAGCCAGGTTTTAACGTCACGAACCGTGTTGCGCGTACCGCCCGTTGGTGCAGAATACACCAAGAAGGCCATAACAACGCGAACAATACAGTTAAGAACCCAGATCATCCCAACAGCAACATGCAAACCACGAGCTACGCCCGTAAGTGCTGCCCAAAATGGGAAATGAATCAAGAAACCAGAAAAGATCAAAAAAATCATGCAAACAAGGTTAACCCAGTGCGTGATTACAAATGGCAATGGATGTGCCTCGCGATAGTGAGCCAAATGTGCCATTTACTTCACCCCCCAAGGGCTGGTTACCGTCTCAAAGTGCTTTCCAGTTGCAGGCTCTGAAACATGAACAGCACAGGCAGTACATGGGTCGAAGCTATGAACCGTACGCAAAGCATTGATAGGCATTTCAACATTAGAAACAGGAGTACCAATAAGAGCCTGTTCCATTGGACCACGGACACCTTCCTTGTTACGAGGAGCAATGTTCCACGTAGTAGGAATGATGATCTGATAACCGGTAATTTTACCGTTATCAACGTGCTCGGTGTGGTAGAGAGCACCACGAGGAGCCTCCCAGAAGCCCGTGCCTGAACCAGTAATAGTCTCAGGAGCACGGAAATACTCGCTGTCGCCACCCTTGATAGCTTCAATGAGTTCATCAACCCATTCAACCATCAATTCAGCAACATAGAGGCTTTCAACCTGACGAGCAGCAACACGACCAAGGGTTGACTGCAACTGTCCAAGAGAAAGGCCAAGGTCTGCCATAAGGCCATCGAGCGTAGTCTTAACAAACTTGTTACCGCGCAAATAAGCAGCGAGAACACGAGAGAATGGACCAGCTTCCATTGGCTTATCGTCATAACTTGGAGCCTTCGACCAAGTATAGCGATCGTTGATTACATCAGTGTCGCCCTTGTAGTATTCGGTGTACTCTGGCTCAGTAACGCCTTCGCGTGGGTTGAGATCAGAATCACCAACATACCAAGAGTGACCAACGTATTCCTTAATGAGATCTTCGTTAACCTCAGAAAGTTTAAGGTTCTCGTCAATAACACCAGAAGGAAGATAACGCTTGCTCATTTCGAAAGAAGGATCCTCGAAAACACCCCAAGCAATATAACGGCCGCAACCTTTACCAAAGTCAAGAGCTGCTTTGTAAGCAGGTGCAATGGCCTTGGTGTCAGGAATCATGGTTGCTTTTACCCAGTCGCGAACTTCGCGAACCAAAGACCAAAGATCGTCAAGCTTTTCCTCGGTTGGAACAAAGGAAGTACCACCAGGAACAAGCGTCATAATGTGTGGCATCTTGCCACCTAAGAGAGCACAGATCTCTGATGCCTTTGACTGCATGGTCAAAGCCTCAATATAGTGAGCAGTGCAGATAAGGTCAAGTTCAGCACCAAGAGTAAACTCTTTAGCTACTTCTGGATCCAGGAACCAACCACCACTGAAGATGGAAAGCTGACCGTTATTTGCAAACGTCTGAAGCTTTTCTTTCAGTGCCTTGAGGTCAGACTGACAAGAAGTTCCTGCTGCCTCAACCAAGTCAAGTGCATCGCCAACATTAGCGTTGAGAGCATTGATTGGATTTACATAGTCAAGTGCTGCCAGAGTGTAGAACCACAAAATGTGGCTATGCAAGAACTGACCGCCCTCAATGAGGTTACGAATGATACGCGCATTATTAGGAATAGTAATGCCGTATGCCTTTTCAGCTGCGATAGCAGATGCGTGAGCGTGAGAAACAGGGCAAACACCGCAGATACGCTGAACAATATGAGCAGCATCTTCTGGTGTGCGGTTTTCAACTACAAGTTCCATACCGCGGAAACAACCGCCAGAAACCCAAGCATCAGTTACAACGCCGCCCTCGACTTCCATTTCTACACGAAGATGACCTTCGATACGAGTAACGGGATCGATAATAGAACGAGTCATAATTTACTTGCCTCCCTTCAGAACGCCTTCGTCATACTTGCCGATTGCTTCATCAGGATGCTTTGCGTCCCATTCACGAACGGTCTCGAAGTCTGCGCCGCCATCACAACGACCAGTCTTCTTCATGCCGAAACCGTGAACAACGAGTGCTGCTGCAATGATACCGGTAACGGTCCAAGCAATAGCCTCAGGCTGAATGGTCGCCCCACCGATGCGCAAATCGCGGAAACGAGCGCGGAATGGAGTGTTAGTTTCAACCCAGTTATGTCCTGGATCATCAGGATTTGCCGTACAGCAGCCAATGCATGGACCGCCAGATGCTACGCACCATGAACGACGGTGATTCCAACGAACAACACCGCAGTTTGCTTTGGTCTGAGGACCACGGCATCCCATTGGATACAAGCAATATCCCATTGCTTCTTCTTTGGTGCCAAATGCGTAAACAAACTCACCATTCTCGAAGTGACCACGACGCTCGCAGTTGTCATGAATGGTTTGGTTGAAGATAACCTTTGGCTTGTTCTCTGAAGTTAATTCAGGAAGCTGGCCAATGAGGATAGCATCAACGAGAACTGCCTCTACCCACTCTGGGTTTGCGGGACAACCCGGCACGTTAACTACAGGAGTTTTGATGCCTTCTTTTTTGAGGAATGCCTGAACACCCAAAGCACCTGAAGAGTTTGGATTAGCACCCATCCAACCGCCATTAACAGCACAAGAACCAAGCGCAACAACTGCGAAAGCGTTTTCAGCCGCTTCTGCCAAATGGTGCGTTCCGGGAGCGTCAGCTACGCGAAGTGCTTGACCTCCCCATCCTTCCAATACTGCACCTTCGTAAATGAGGATGTATTTACCTTTGCTTGCCTCGATCGTCTGTGCCTTGGCTTCTTCCATAGACCAACCTGCTGCTGCAGAAAGCGTCTCGCAGTAGTTCAAAGAAATCATGTCGAGAACAACAGTTGCAGGATCAGGAGAATCTACCTGAGCAAACGACTCTGTACAACCAGTGCAGGATGCGCCTTCGATCCAAATCACAGGTGCAAGAGCGCCAGACTCTTTACCAATCACGGAATTCTCGATTGCCTTAGCAACACGAGGAGCAGCTAGTTCAGAGAGACCTGCTGCAACCGCAAGAGAGCCACAGAGTTTCATAAAAGAACGACGAGAAACGCCACGCGCTTCAAGACTCTCGAGAAACCCTGATTTGGTAGCCTCTGTTACCATGTGCACACCTCCTTAAGGTGTCCTTGTCCAGTAAAACTTCTGAACCTATTTTCGCGGAATCTCCATAATAATTTCGCGAGGAATTTAAATTTGCTCGGGGTATTTTCCGTCAGTGGCATGAAAATGTTACCCGCGTTTTGCTTAGTAACACAAAGCATGAATTGTCTGCTAGTTTTGGATCAAATTGGGGAGTAATAATCAAAAAAAGAGCCTTTTTCTTGACTAACATCAAAAAGAAGGCTCTTAAAAATTACTCAAAAGTTTCCATATGAGTAAAAAACGAATGTCAATACAACTAGCTTTAAACTCCAATACCTTTTGAATATCAATGAAAAAGAGTGTCTGAGTGTATTAGTAGTTTTCAGAGCGAATTTCGAAATACGAGCGGGGATGTGCACAAACAGGACATACCATAGGTGCTTCTTTGCCAATGTGTATATGGCCACAGTTATTACATTTCCATGCATATACGTCGCCGCGCTTAAACACTTCACCATTATTGATGCGCTCAATAAGCTTACGATAGCGAGCCTCATGCTCTTTTTCTACTCCAGCAACTCCATCGAAGAGCTCAGCTAAATCAGCGAAACCTTCCTCGCGGGCTGTTTTAGCAAATTCCGCATACATGTCTGTCCACTCGTAATTTTCACCTTCTGCAGCATCTGCCAAATTATCGAGCGTAGTAGGAATTGCACCACCATGAAGCGCCTTAAACCAAAGCTTTGCATGTTCTTTCTCGTTTTTAGATGTTTCTTCAAAGATGTTCTGAATTTGGACATAGCCATCTTTTTTTGCTTGGCTTGCGTAGTAGGCATACTTAGTGTGCGCCTGAGATTCACCCGCAAAAGCCGTCCATAAGTTTTTCTCAGTCTGAGATCCTTTAAGGTCCATTTTCAACCCCTTTTCTTGTGTGTCCCTCGTGTCTTTAATTATACGTTTTCGAAAGCTCTAAAAAAGAAAAAACGAGAAATTACCAGGCTTATAGCTATTAAAATAAACTCTCCTATAATGAGTTTATTCAGTTACGAGAAAGGAAAACCATGCCAGATTCAACAACATTCGCCTTTTTAGCACCCGTAGGCACGTACTCTGATGAGGCTGCTCGAGTTTTTGCGAAAAAGATGGGTTGCGCGAATCCCGAGTTCGTTGAATGCCCTTCATTTAACGAAATATATGAAGCGGTCGAACGAGGCAAGTGTGAATATGGTGTTCTTCCTATCGAAAACTCCCTTGAAGGTGCGGTAACAGGAACCCTTGATATCTTTGCGTTTCGTGGCGGAATTTCCATCGTTGGCTCAACGGTTATTGATATCCACCATTGTTTACTCTTAAACCCCGAAGCTTCTCTTGATGATGTAACCACTATTTCAAGCCACCCCCAAGCATTGGCACAGTGCCGTCGTTATCTCAATGAACACTTTCCTTCCAAAGACAGAGTTACCGCCGCTTCAAGCGCTACTGCCGCAAAAATGGCAGCAAAAAACAAAAATATTGCTGCCATTGCAAGCACATTTGCAGGAGAGCTCTTCGGATGCAAGTTTGCCGAAGTAGGTATTGAGGATCATTTCGGAAACCAAACACAGTTTGTTCTGATTACACGACAAGGTCATCCTGACGCCATCAAAGGTGACAAATATAAAACTTCATTAGCACTGTTCCTTGGCGCTGACCGCCCTGGATCTTTGCTTATGATTCTCTCCGAATTTGCCTATGCAGACATCAACTTAACTAGAATTCAATCACGCCCCACCAAACAGGGCCTGGGAAGCTATATGTTCTTCGTTGATATCGATGGAAGCCAAAATGACCCAAAAGTCAAAACTGCCCTTGATTGCTTACGTTTAAAGCTTCAGGAAGTTAAGGTACTCGGCACCTATCCTATAGACTAGGTTGCAGTTCCCTAAAACAGCGGGTCGGTTTACTTGTGGAGTACCGCACAAAACTATCCGTGATTTATCGATAGCGTAGTCAAACGGCAAAAAGGGTTACCTACAGAAAAAACCATCTTCGGAATCTTCAGAAAAGAATCCTTCGCGTAAAAGATCAGCCATGATACTCTCGAATTCATCGAGTAAAACCGCTTCACGTCCATTCCTTCGCTCAAAATCGTTGAGTTCTACCAATAAGGCGGCACGCTTGATATGAGGAGCAGCAAGAACAATCCTTACCAATTCTGCGCGCTTTTGTCTTCTCGAGCCTTCAAAGGTAGATTGTTTGCTGTGATGTTTTGAACGACGCGAAGGATTCGGAAGTGTCTTTTTGAGATAGTTCCCGTAATCTAGAAGCGCATAATACCAATCTCGCGGATTATCCTTTGAGCAAGTCCTGAGAACATACGGTTCAAGCACTTTATCGGGCACCTGATCTTCCTCAGGGAAAAACTCATGCAGGAAAACTGTTCGGACATTAGTTTCCAAATAGAGTCCGGCCTCATTGTAGGCAAAGGCCATCACGCCACCCGCTGTTGCGCTCCCAATTCCTGGCAAGCTCATAAGCTCTTCTCTTGTGTTCGGAAGCTGCCCACTGAATTGCACTGAGCATTGCTCCGCACAGCGCTTAAGCGCAAGGGCACGACGGTTGTACCCCAAACCTTGCCAAGCCTCCAAAACAAGAGAGGTTTCTGCACTCGCAAGCGCATCAAGGGTAGGAAACAATTTTAGAAATGCTGGCCAAAAACGCTCAACACGCACCACCTGCGTTTGCTGAAGCATTACTTCGGACACCAATACCGCATACGGATCATTGATACCCCGCCAAGGCAGATCACGATACAGGCGCCCTCCCGCTTGCCACACTTTGTCAATGAAGGCTTTTTCGTCTACTAAACCCATGCGTGAAATACCTAAAACAGAATTCTTACAATAGTTTTTTCTTGTACAAGGCCTCACAAATTACGGGATGATTTTCCTTGAGTTCAAATAGATCAAACAATGTAATGGATGAAAGATACGAATCGATTAGCGCATCTAAACCACACCAAGCCACATTAAAACTGCAGCTGTTTGAACGAAGACAGTATTCGGGATCGAGAGAACAGAGGGCAATATTAACGGGCCCCTGCACCGCTTCGACAACTTCTTTAAGGGTTGTTTGAGTGGGATCACAATTAAGCATCAAGCCGCCACGAACACCACGACTCGTTTTAAGAATTCCTGCTTTCACAAGTTCGTGCTGAATGCTCCGAGCAAAAGAATACGGAATATCCTCTTCTTGTGCTACTTGGGCAATAGAGCAAAAAGAATCCTTCTGTTGATACGCTGCACGAATAATTCGACAGGCATAATCGCAACGGCGTGTAATCTCCATGATTAGTCCCTCAGCAAATCATCAATAGAGTCGATTGTTTTTCGAAAATCTCGAACAACCAAATCTTCCATTTCCTGATATTCAGGAGAATCAAGAGGCTGAAAATTAGAAAGACGAGCAACAATGTCATCGGTATGAACAGCAACAAAACGCTCTTCCTCTAAGCTCTTACGATAGGCATGCTCAACCGATTCCGCACACACAGCAAAAATTTCAAAGCGAGACATCGAATCAGAAAACTCAACCATCTGCGTCACATCTAAACCGCGAAGCGAAGGATGGGCAGACTGAGCAGAACGCCACACCGCCTTACGCTCTTGTTCGTTCGGAAGATCGATATCGACAATGCGGTGATGCTCTATTCCTTCAAGGAAGAAATCTTCAATCTCTTCAGGATCTGAAGCCGAAATAAATACCGTAACTTCAGGACTCTCAACAGCAGAACGAATAAGAGAGACTGCTTCACGTGCTCCGCGCGACATTTGTGCCTGGAAAATATCTTTCGGATCTTCGAAAGAATATTCGTTAAAGGGCAGGTTCCAGAGATCCAAATCTTCAAGAATCAAAACCGTTGGAGACGTAAATCCAGTACGTGAAAGATTCGTAATGCGTGTTTTAAAGTCAGCCGAAGCCATTACGCAGAGTACGGGTTGACCCTGAGCATTCTGATCAAGGCGCATGCGAATAGCGGGGATTTTCATCTCCCCTACCGTTGCAACCATAAAATAGTTTGCATCTTCACGAGAAGGCGAACGGAAAATCAGCGTGCCAACGCCAGGCGCCTGACTCAAGCCGTGGCGCGTATTGAGCATAGCAACAAACTTGCGGAATTCGGGATCGCGGTCTTTACCTATACCGAGCTTGCCCATCTGCTCAATCACAGAATCAAAGCCAGCAATGGAATCATAGTTAAAACGAACAGAGCCGTGTGCTTCCTTTTCCTTCTTCTTAGATTTTTCTTTGCGAGAAGGAACAATAATTTGAGGGAGTTCTATCGCATGAGGAGCAGGAACGTTAAACGATGCAATCTTTGGTGCTTCGTTTTTTGAAGTAGCATCCACAGAAGCGTTGAGGGCATCCGAGGGAGCAGCGCTTACTTCCTCAACCTGTTCGGATTCGTTCGAAAAATCATCAGTTTCCTCAAAGCGACATAAAACATCAGGGGTAATACCTAAGATGTCCTGGTTGACCATTTCAGCCATATCCTCAAGGGCCTCACGAGACAAACCGAACTCTTCAAGCTTATCAAGCGCAAGTTTTTGAAGTTGATCTGCATGACGAGCCATTTCTTCAGCCGACCAAAAGGGTTCAAGCTTTTCAAAGATATACTCCGCCAAAGAACGCTGGCCCGTATCAACGGCCAACATCCAAGCCTTCTCCATACCTTCAAGCGCTTTATCGCTTGGAACAAGATTTTCGTTTTTAGCACGCTCGAACGCTGCCATATAAAGATGGATTCCGAGCGTTTTATCTCCCGCATCAACAGCAGAAGAAGCACGCATCAGGTAGTCTTCAGAAGAGTTTGAGCGATTATCTCGAGAGGGAACATTACGATTGTTGATATTATTTTCCATTCGTAAAACACCTCCAAAACATTCACAATAGTAAACATGACATTTTTTAATTATTACTATAAAGCTAGCATATAAAAGAGGTAGCTTTTTCGTTAAAAAGTCACAGGGTCGTTACTTCCAGTCCAAAATATTCCAACCATGTTCCTTTGCCGTACGACGCAGGGGGTTATCTGGAGTAACAGCACAGGGGTTTTCAGCCGCCGCAAGCAAATCCCTATCAGAATGGTGGTCACCATAGGCATAAAGCAAAACCCAATTGCCCTCACCATACATTTGATTTGCCTTTTCGGTTACGATACGCAACTTCTCTTTTCCCTCTACAGGAGCTCCGTCAACCGTACGGGTATAACAACCTTGATCATCAACCTTCATGCGTGTAGAGAACTGCCGCGTATAACCATGAGTTTTCATGGCTTGACGAATGATAGGTTCAAATGTTGCCGACACTGCCCACACCTCACGTCCACGCGAGAGATGATAGTTAATTTCTTTATCGGCAGCTTCACGAAAACGATAGTTAATCTTCTTGTCATAAAAATCAGCTAAAAACTGATCGGCTCGCTCTTTAGGGATTCCTTCGAAGGCGGAAAATACCAACCCTCTTACCCAGCTTTCGTTTTGGGGAAGGCGAAACTTATAGGCGATACCCCAAGCAGCAATTCGTGTAAGAATGCGTTTTTGCAGCATGCCACACTGCCACAAATGGCGCACTAACAAAACGGGAGAATTACCCGAAATGGAAGTTCCATCAAAGTCGAACACCACAAGTTCAACTGGGTGATCTTTAGAGACTTTCGTCATTAATACTCTTTCATTCATACAATCAGCAAATAAGCACCATAGATGCTTGTGCTGACTAAATACATCTGAATAGCACCTTGGATATTCCGCACTTCACTATAGCACCACCCCGCAGTACAGGAATATGGTCAGTTACCTAACATCTGTTTAACAACAATTCCGAAACAAACTAGGCTATAAAAAACCCACGAAAGAAAAAAGCGAGAAGAAAAACTTCTCGCTTTTGCATTCAGAATGGCGGGATGTACGGGACTCGAACCCGCGACCTCCGACGTGACAGGCCGGCGCTCTAACCAACTGAGCTAACACCCCGTGCTTCAGCAGCTCGATTATTATACCCATAAAACAAAGTGCTGCAAGCGACAATTTCAAAAAATTTCAACTATTTTTTGAAATTTGCAAAATCAAAGCTTTGACTACTTTTTCTTCTTCTTGAGAAGCGTTCCCGATTTAAAAGAAGAAATAACGGTTTTTGCAGCGCTTTCGACTACAGGAGCTGTCTGTTTTAATGAAGTGTCAGCAAATTGGTACGCCTTGTTTGAAACCATCTCAGCAGCATTTTTCAAAGAAGGCTTCTTTTTCAACGCAAGTACAGCACCAAAAACAGAATCGCGAGCCTTACCTACCACCGAAGCAAGACCTGCCATATTGCCACCATTCTCAAAATAGTCAATGGCGGTGTTCCCAATAGCCACCGTACCTGCATAGCCCACAGTCGCTTTAATTGCCCAACCAAGTGCTGGAACAAGACCAACCGCCTGACGTGCTACTGTTCTAAACACGAAAGCGCTTCCTAAAGTTGCTGCAAGCTCCTTGATGCGATCAGCCCCCAAAGGCTGCCCATACGCAGCTGCAATCTGCAAAACCATCTTTGCTTGATTGATTGTCATGATGGGCATATCGGCACCAGGAACGAACACTACAAGACCTACACCGGCATTCTGCGCCGCCGTAGCAAACACAGCCTCTTCTGAAAGAGGGCGACGCACAAAAGGATATGCGATAGAAAACGCAAGACGTTTGTCTGGAGAAACCCTTACAATCCACTTGCCAATTGCACGAGCGAGCTCCTCTTTACCCTCTTCGCTAAAACCATGCTCCTCTTTTGGCGCAATAACATTTTCAGAATCGAGCGAATACCCCATATCTTCCGCACGCTGCATAAGCTCTGTGCGCTGTTCGGTCACAACAAGAGTTGGCACCTCAATCGATTTAAGGCTCGCCGCCAAAGCGACCGACTCAACGCTGTTTCCAGCAACGATTATGGCAATATCACAGGGAGCTTCAACATCAGGCGTTTGAGTTGGAAAATAACTGATCATGACACGGGAATTAGGCGATTCAGAATTGAAGCCCGAACGCACAAAAACCTGAAAATCAGAAGATGAACACTCATCGATAAAAAGATTAACAGCAACAACAGTTTTTTTTGCCTTCTCGATATCGAGTGCCGCACTAAACAATTCTCCAATATTGCTTGGCAATTTCATGACGCATCCCCAATCACTAACGTCCGTTATGAGCCCAAACTGAATTAATAAGTCCCAGCATTACAAAGTTTACCAGCATAAACGACGATCCGTAACTCATAAAAGGCAATGGAATGCCAGTAATAGGCATAAGCCCGCACGTCATACCAATATTCTCAAGAACTTGGAATAACCACATTCCAACAATACAACAAACGATGATACTACCGAAAAGATCATTAGAGTTTCGTGCTATACGCAAACTCACAACAATCAACGCTATATAAAGAGCCATCAAGACCAAAGCCCCAACAAAACCGAACTCTTCTGCGAAAACGCAGAAAACAAAGTCTGTCGGAGCCTCAGGCAAAAAGCCCAAGGAAGATTGGGTTGCCTGCATAAAGCCTTTTCCGAACAGCCCACCTGAGCCAATGGCAATTTTTGCCTGCTGAAGGTTATAACCCTCACCCGAAAGGTCGTAACTTGAGTCCATAAATACCAACAAACGCGAACGCTGGTATTCCTTTAGGAGAACATCGCTACCCACTAAACTATCGATCACAGGGTCAATCAAGAACAGTCCCACAACCAAAGCAGCTACAATACCAACGGTTCCCGCAATGAACTTCCAGTTAGCGCCACCTGCGATAAGAGCAAAAAGAGAAATGGCTAAATACACCATGCCCGTACCCGTATCGGGCTGCGTCATAACACAGATAAAGGGAATGGCTAAGATACCCAAAGCCTTGAGATATTCACGTAAATCGTCAAGACGCCCCCCGTAGCGAGCCATAATACTTGCCGCCAGAAGAACAACCGTGATTTTAGCGAATTCACCTGGCTGAATTTGGATACCGATATTGACCCACGACTGAGCACCTTTTACTTCCACGCCAACGACAGGCAAGTGAGGCGAAAGAAGCAGCACCACGTTGATAACAAGGAAGAGCGTGGTAAGACCACCTAGAACATGATAATCAATCCTTGAAACCACAATAAAAAGCACAATGCCAACAGCTACGCCCATAGCCTGACGACTAAAGCTATACTCCGAATTGGCAGAGGTGGCAGAAAGCTGAACAAGCAATCCAACAAGCACGAGCGCACAGGCTACTGCTAAAAAGGAAGGGTTAAGATACTTAAAACGTTTTGGCTTATACGCCTTGGCCAAATCTGGATCTTGCGGTTTAACCGAGCTGATCTCATTCATTCGAGGCATCGCTTGTTTCCTCCTCCCCAGTAGTTATTTTGCTCAATTCCTCATCGAGGGCTTTGTTGTCAAATTTTATTGCGGCATCCATAACCTTAGCGGCAACAGGAGATGCAACAGAACCACCACTGCCACCTTCTTCAACACACATTGCAATAGCAAAACGAGGCTTTTCATAGGGAGCATAACAGGCAAACCATGCCAAATCTTGTTTGCCTGCAACCTCAGCAGTACCCGTTTTGGCTGCTGCGGTAAAATCAAGCCCACCAAAATCTTCGGCAACATCGGCACTTTCAAGCGTCACACCGTTAAGTGCATCTCGCATGATCTTATAGTTCGCTTCATCAACATCAGGTCTTGAATCTTCAACGGTTTGGGCGGTAATGGCAATATCTCCCTGAGAATTTCTTACCTCACGCAACAAATGGGGCTTCAAAAGCCTTCCCGTTGCAACAGCCGCATAAGCACGTACAACCTGAATAGGGGTTACCAAAACGTACCCCTGACCAATTGACATGTTTGACATATCACCTGGAAGCCACTGAGCTTCGGCGGGAACATCGCGGAAATAGTTTGCCTTCCATTCGGGTGTGGGAATACGGCCCTCTGCCTCGCCTGATAAATCAATTCCCGTTACCTTTGCATAACCAAACTCTTTAATAAAGTCCTGCATGGCATCGTTTCCGATACTTTGACGAGCATTATAGAAATCGCGTGCAATTTCATAAAACACAACGTCACACGAAACAACAATGCCCTGACGAATGCCTAAGTACCCATGACCATTAAGCTCCCAGCAGTTTTGAGGATATTCTTCACCAAAACCCGTCCAAGTGCCTGAGCAAAGCCAGGTTTTCTCCGAGTCTGCAAACCCGTAGGTCAAGCCAGCCAAACCCGTAAACGCCTTAAAACACGACGCAGCAGGATACGTGCCAGCAATTGCACGATTCATAAGAGGATAATGCGATTCCTCTGTTTGATATTCATCCCATACTTCCTGAGAAATACCGCCGATGAAGTGTTCTGGTTCATAGGTGGGATAATTCGAAAGCGCAACAATCCCCCCCGTTTCAACATCCATACAAACAAGCGAAGCAGCAGTTCCTTTTTTGTTATCAATTAAATCTTTGAGCGCGAGATCAGCTATATGCTGAACCTTAGCACTCACCGTAAGATAAACATCGCTTCCTTTACTTGGAGCAGTTTCACTTACCACCTGCTGTACCGTACCCGAAGCATCAGTAATGAGTACTCGCTGACCATGATCGCCCGACAAAACAGAGTTATAGGTTTGTTCTACGCCACTTTTACCAACCGCATCTCCGCTTTCAATATCCTGTCCTTCTGAAGCGTTGGAAAGATCTTCTTCTGAAGCTGTTCCGGTGTAACCCAAAAGATGAGCAGCAAGGGCACCATACGGATAGGAGCGCGTAGTACGCATTTGTGTAGTAACACCCGGAAAGGCATCAATGTGCTCAGCAATAAATGCTGTTTCGCGCAAGGAAACATCACTTGCCACCACGCGTTGTGACTGAGCTCCCGAAGAAGAGTCGAGCACACGATTACGAACAACATCATATGGAAGACCTAACAAAGCAGAAAGACGAAGTAATACGTCGTGATTATTTGCCACCTCAGCATCTGCTAAAACTGTTTGAACCTGCCTGTTAGTAACAAGAGCAATTCCATCGGCATCGTAAATTACACCTCGCGGCGCAGGGGTTTTAACGGTGGTATACAGATTTTCAGTTGCTTCTTCTCTGTATTGCGCGCTCGAAACAATCTGCAAGCTAAAAAGCTTGGCAGTAAGTGCTGCAAAAACACCTGCAACCAAAACACCGATTGCAAGAAAACGCGAACGATCTCCAGCCCCCGCAGAACTCGATCCAGCATAGGGAGAATGAGAAACCACCGTGGGGGAACCTGAAGTAACCTTAGGCATGTGAGAAGAAACACCCACCGAACTTATGGAATTCACTCTCATTTTCTTACTCGATCCCACCTTGCTCGACTGCGATCGCACTCTAAAAATAATGAGAGCAACAACTGCAAGAACAACAATGGTTGCAAGAATTACGATAATCGCCAGCAGCATAAAAAGCTCCTACCGAAAACGATCGCTTCGAGATACAGACCAAACATCGGCGGTATCGTCGCCAAAGGAAAACTTGCGCGACAAAACAAAGAAGAGCGCACAGAAAACAAGGTTGTAAAGCGCCCCTGGAAAAACTCGATACAAAAGCAAATCAAAAAACCCTGCCTGATAACCAAGCAGCAAAAGAACAATTGCAATAAGCAATTCATACAACAAAACGCTGACTAAACAGGCAATAAGCGGCATAGAATACGACGTTTTATCCATAACTTCAAAGGCTCGAGAAAGCGCAAAGGAGGCAATCAGAAGCAGCAACGGAGTTAATCCAATAGGTGTTTGAGAGAGAAGGTCAGAGAGTAGACCCAACACAAATGCATAAACATAGGTAGTATCAGCCCTTCTGACAATCGAAAGAACCAACACCAGTGCCACCAAAAAATTAGGCACCACCGATGAAAAAGAAATCAGTGGAGCAACTACAATTTGTAAAACAATAGCAATAGCTGCCGAAATAAGAGGAACCAAACGTGGAGCCATTATTGCTCTCCTCCCGAAGAAGAATCGTTTGACTGTGAAGTATCCGTCTGAGCGTCAGATGAATTGCCATTTGATTGATTTGAAGACGATTTTGCGTTGTTGAGTTTGTCAGGATTTACCGCATTCAAAACAGCGCTCGCAGAAGCCGAATCAGAAGAAGCAGCTCCTTCGTTACTCATTCCCAAAACAACAAGTACTTCACTTAGATTATTAAAAGAAGCGTTAGGTGTAACGATAATAGTGCGCGTAGCATCTCCAGGATACTGTTCAACGTGCGATACTAAGCCAACAACTAAGCCACGATAATACCCGCCGCCTAAACCGGAAGTAATAATCGCATCACCCTGTTTAACCTCAACCGAAGAATCAATTCCTTCAAGATAAAGAACACCTTCAACTGAACCGGTAAGAATTCCTTCTGCGCGAGAAGATTGGATAAGTACCGATACTCCACTTTGTGCATCTGTTAGCAAGCGTACTTGACACGTTAGTGGCGTAACGGAAATTACCTGACCGATCACCCCTGTTGACCCCATAACAGGTAACCCAGAAACAACACCCGCATTAGAGCCAACATCGAGAGTAATTACCTTGTTATACGAGTCTGCCGAATATCCAACGACGCGTGCAGAAACCGATGAAAATGCATAGGCATCTGAAAGATTAACAAGCGCTTCAAGACGCTGCGCTTCAAGACGGTATTCCTCAAGCTCAACAACCATCTGCGCCAACCGTTCATTGTTCTCTCTAAGCTGATTGAGAGAGGCATCACTTGCCGTTAAATCTTCAACCGACATTGAAGCAGAAGCTGCTAAGGAACCTACCGTTGCACCCGCTCCACTCAAAGGAGAAGTAACGGCCGATGTGGTATTTTGCAAAGAATGCAGCGGCCCATCCTCGCCTTCGCGAGAATACGCAATCACTAAAACCAGCGAAACAACTAGGAAGACAATAAGAAGAGTTTTTCCTCCAAGCTGGCCACCGAACTGCATCGTTTTATTTTTTATCTTCAGGGCCATTACTTAGGTGATCTCCTATTTTGATCTCATAAGAATCTGTTTAAGAGCGGTTGGAGTTTCCAGAACCTTCAAACAACCATTCACAACATTGGTAAGTGCTGTTTCGCTCGTCCAAACAGGTATTTCAAGCTTGTTAGTAAGATAACGGTCAAGACCCGAAAGCAGCCCGCCACCTCCCGTAAGCAAAATGCCGTTAGAGATAATATCAGAAGCAAGGTCTGGATTTGTTTTCTTGAACGTTTCCTTAATATGAACAACCATTTCATCAATTGGAGCTTGAAGAGCATCACGCACATCTTCAGACTGGATGGTTACCTCTTTGGGCTGTTCAGTAAGAACGTCCTGGCCAGAAATAATCATGTCGCGTTCGCGTCCGTCTTCAAAAGGAAGAATGGAGCCAATTTTGATCTTGATAACCTCTGCCGTGCGTTCACCAATCTTGATACCTAAAAGGTCACGCAAATGGATAGCAATCGCTTCATCCATACGGTTTCCCGCAAGACGCAACGAAGAAGAAGTGACGATACCACCGAGAGAGATAACAGCAACTTCCGTTGTGCCACCACCGATATCTACAACCATCGAGCCAGTTGGTTCAGTTACTGGAAGATCAGCACCCATAGCAGCAGCCATAGGCTCTTCAATTAAATAAGCTTGACGCGCACCAGCTTGAATGGTGGCCTCAAAAACCGCACGTTTCTCAACCGAAGTTGCGCCACAGGGGATGCAAACAACAATACGAGGCTTTGGCTGCCAAGGATAACGACGAGGAGCCGCTTTATTGATGAAAGCAGATATCATTGCCTCGGTTACATCATAGTCAGCAATAACACCATCATGAAGAGGGTGCTCTGCCGAAAACGTATCGGGTGTGTGGTTGATCATATTTTTAGCTTCATGACCAACTGCCAAAACACGATGCGTACTGCGTTCTATAGCTACAACTGAAGGTTCGTTAATCACAATGCCCTGACCCGTGATACCTACCAGGGTATTAGCAGTACCCAAGTCAATCGCCATGTCGTAAGACGATGACGAAGTAGCATTCTGTATAAAATCTAAAATCGACATGCAAATTCCTTACAGTCTGAAAGTGCGAGTAACGATTCTACCATACGCTTTATCAGCAAACAGGAAATCCATAGTGGCATCAAAAATGGAAGAATCCAATTTTTTATTGTATCGCACTTCCTCTTAATGAACACTGCAAGATAAACAAGGATTGTAAGAGCGCATATGTTTCTCAATTTCTAAAAACAAACATATATCGTCCCTAATTTGGTTGTAGATGATTTTGTGCCTACACTTCAGCGTGAACACGATGTGATACTTGTGCATCCACTTCGTGTTCGACAGGCTATAGGCCTTCTTAACCATAGCCACCACCACCTTTCCGACTCGGATTTTGACGGCCTGAACAATCGTCAATATCCATCGGAAGGGTGGTTTTGCAAAGCAGATTGCCGTCCACCCGCATAGCGGGTGGGTTATCGCCTCTCACGCCAAGGGCGCAGAGAGCAGGTAGCCATACCAAAAACATAGCTCCGGCCTTTTTGGACCGGAGCTATAAGTTCATAATCATTTACGAATCCACAGAGTAAAGAAAACTCGCATTTATCGATCACTCGATATGTCATATTTTCCTCTTATGTATTGGATAACAATTCCTCGTCTTAAAACACAGACAAACGAAAATCATTAAGCAAAAAAGATACCGATTTCACGTTCTGCGGACTCAACTGAGTCAGAACCATGAATTACATTCTCATCCATGATCAGACCAAAATCACCACGAATGGTACCAGGAGCAGCTTCTGCTGGATTAGTAGCACCCATAAGAGAGCGGCACTTTAATACTGCACCTTCGCCTGAAACAACCATTTTTACTACAGGGCCGGAAGTGATGTACTCAATAAGACCATTGTAGAAAGGCTTACCCTCGTGTTCTTTGTAGTTAGCAGCAGCCTGCTCAGGGGTAACCATACCCATTTCCATGCGCTCGATCTTGAGGCCAGCACGCTCAAAACGGTTTACGATCTCACCGATATGACCATTTGCAACACCGTCAGGTTTGATCATGCTGTAGGTCTTTTCCATTGCCATACGTTTTATCCTTTCAAAAATCACACCGTAAAAGCATTTTAGATTTTACGGCTCTTAACCTAAGTATCAACTAATGATTTTGTGTAATTGTCTTAGTTTTGCTGACTAGTAAAGTAGAGCGAAACACCACTAATCTTCCAGCCAATGCCGTCCCGAACAAGAGTGATGTCATAGGGAACCTCGCCGCCACCTTCGGCAGTTGCTGTTACATACATATGAGCAGTAGTGAGATCGTTCGTTTCACCTTTAACCTCAACACTTGAATCAGCAACAAGCATATCAGCGATGCGTGCCTTCTTAGTATCATCAACACTCGCAGCAAACACATCCGCATTTTCAGGATCGGCAAACAACTGAGAAACAACGTCGTTTTTAGAAGGGAAACCATACCCTTGCGTATAGCCAAACAAACCTGCACCCAGCACAATGATAATAAGGAGTACGAGCACAAGAGCAACCTTTAGGCCACGGTTGCGATGCTTTTTCTTCGCTGCCGTTTTGCCCCAGTCCTCAAAACCAGAATCCTGAACAGCGAAAAAATCAGTCTGCTGTAAGTCGTTCGGACCAATTTCACGCATGACATTGGTTTCAGAAAGTTGCATGGCACTGGAAGGCTGAACATCAGAAGCATCGTTATAGGCAACGGGAACACCATCACCTGATACATCCAAACCCGAAAGATCATTAAGCGAATCTAGGGTTTGCTCGACCTCATCAGTTGCACCAGCAGCAACTGCAGAAACTGCCCGCTGATAGTCAACATTTGCCGCATCGTTAAACACATATGTTTTGTCAGCAAGAGCAGATTCGAAAGCACGAACCGCCTTGTTCATTTTTCCTGCAGCAACATACGCCTGACCCATATTGGCAAACATTTTGTTGCGAATAGCAGGAGCCATGTCAAACTGGAGAGCACTTTCATAGGAAGCGATTGCATCCATCGGACGATCAAGCGACATAAAGCAAACACCAAGATTTAACAACGCTTTTGTTGGATCGGGGTTGGTTTCGTCGAGGGCAGCAGAACGAAATGCCGCGCCCGCCTCTGCAGATTTGCCAATTTTCAGCAACGAATTACCAAGCCCCATATAGGCCTTATGGGGAGTCTGATACTTAGGATCATCAATGGCCATCTGGAAATAGGTAACCGCATCGTCATAATCATGCTGCGATGCATAGACCATACCGAGGTTGTAATTAACTGAACCTTGAGCATCATATGACGTATCTATCTTCGCCTGCGAATAGGCATGGATTGCTTCATTGGGATCATGAAGTTTCACCAAGCAGTTGCCAATCTGGTGATAAAGCATACCAAGTTCACCAGGAGCGAGGGCAGCCGAAGTATCCTGCAGACAATTTGTGAATTGCGCAAGAGCTGTTTCGTAATCCTTTGAAACGTACGCGCTTCGTGCCTGCTGAAATAAATCGTTATTCATCGACGCATGGTCCTCTCTTATAAAAATGGGAATGAATCTATTTTACCCGACAAGAACAACTTCACCATCAGCGCAAAAAGACTTCACGGAACTAATGGTTTAGACTAATCGCTTCCTGATTAAGCTATTCGTTTGCTCCTTCAATAATAATCGTTTCGATTACATCACCAACACGCAAGTTGCCGACAACGTCTAACCCTTCAACGGTTTGGCCAAATACTGTGTAGCCATCATCCAAGAAAGGCTGCGCCCCTAAGCAAATGTAAAACTGCGAACCAGCAGAATTTGGGTCTTGAGAACGAGCCATAGCGACTGTGCCATCAAGGTGTTTGTTGTTGGGATTAGTAGAGAACTCTTCTTTGATGGTGTAGCCAGGACCGCCCGTGCCCAAACCGGCAAAAGGATTACCCTCAGCCGCTTTAACCTGTTCAGAATCAAGAGGACGCGTATTAGGGCAGCCGCCCTGAATTACAAATCCTGGAACATAGCGATGGAATTTAAGGTTGTCATAAAAACCCTTTTGGGCAAGCTCAACAAAATTGCCAACATGAATAGGTGCATCGTTTCCGTGCAGTTCAACGCGAATGTCACCTTTGGATGTTTTGATAATAGCTATTTCATTGCCATTAGGCTGATATGAAGGTACATATAAGGCCACGGTATCCCCTATCTGTTTTGTTTTTGTAAATGGTGCCCTCTACAGGATTCGAACCTGCGGCTTTCTGCTCCGGAGGCAGACGCTCTATCCCCTGAGCTAAGAGGGCTTGAAAGAATATATTATACGCTATCATGTGAAACGTTCATTTCTCCTCATGAAAACCTAAAGGAATCCATTATGACCGAACGCATCACGCTCACCAGCTTATCCTACGGAGCCAAAGCAATTGGACGAGCTTCATCGGGAAAAATCGTTTTTGTAAGCAATGGCTGCCCAGGAGATGTTGTCGAAGTTGAAATAACTAAGGAAACCTCATCGTTTTGTGAGGGAGTTATTACTTCTCTTATTGAGCCAAGTGCTCAAAGAATGCCTCCGATCTGCCCCTTTGCTCAAAGCTGTGGAGGATGCTCATGGATGCATATCAACTATCAAACCCAGCTTGAGGCCAAACGAAACCACGTAGTTTCACAGCTGAATCGCATTGGCGGATTCCCTAAAGATAAAGCTGAGGAACTAGTTGATGTCTGTCAAGCCTCGAAGCGCCAAGTGGGATATCGAAACAAACTTGAACTCAGTGCACGCTACACCAACAACGGCTTTTCCCTTGGTTTCCATAGCGCGCAAAGCGGAGATGTTGTAACGCCAAAAACCTGCCCGCTTGCAGCAAAAGGAATTATCAAAGCACCTGTTGCGCTCCAAGGCGCTCTTCGCTATCTCCAAGGAACACGCGACCTCGGGCTTTTTCGTGTAGGCGTTCGTCATAGTCTGCGTACTAAAGACACCGAAATTGCTCTTTGGGCCAAACCGGGGCCCTTCCCGCGCAAAGCAGTTGCCGATACTCTCTCAAGCGCTCTTGGATGCACGAGCATTGTTCGCGTTATGGCTGACCCTGGAAAAGCACGCAAAATTAAAGGCGTTGAATCTCTTTATGGGAAAGGTTTTTGGAGTGAAACGCTTGTTGAAACCACATTCAAAGTAAGCGCCCCGAGCTTTTTTCAGGTAAACACTGCTCAAGCCGAAAAGATGATTCAAACCGTTATCGAAGGGCTCAACATAACCAAAGAAAGCCGAGTAGCTGATCTCTATTGCGGAGTGGGTAGCTTTACGCTCCCCTTAGCAAAAAGAAGCAAGCATGTTTTTGCGGTTGAATCTGCAGCCTCATCGGTTAGAGACCTGCGAAGAAATGCTCAAGAAAACAACGTTTCAATAGACGTAATCGGCGGAGATAGTGCGCGGGAACTTCCCCGTTTAGGCAACCTTGATGCCCTCATTGTTGACCCCCCACGCGCAGGACTTTCCAAAGGTGTTACGCAAGACATCGCAAAAGCTGCACCTGAACAAGTTGCCTACGTAAGCTGCGACCCTGCAACTTGGGCTCGCGATATTGCGCGCTTTAAGGCAGTGGGATATGAGCTTAAACGCGCAATTCCGTATGACCTCTTCCCTCAAACCTATCACATCGAAACGGTGAGCTTCCTTTCACGTTGTTAGTCTTTTAACACGTGAGTTTGTCTCTCGAGTTACTACAAGCAATACATACCCGCTAACCACCAAACAAAACGTTCAGCTGCCTAAAGACTGTCCTTTTACAGCTGAACGCATCTGTTCTAAACCTCGTAAGCGGTAATTAGTTATGCACGCGCCTCTTCAACACGACCAACAAGTTTAGCAATGCGCTCTGAATATTCAGGATATTCAATGCCTGCCTCGGCTAAATCAATCAGAGGAGCATCGCTCCAAAGCGTTTCTAAGCGATAGTATTCGCGAGCCTCTGGCTGAAAAACATTAACAACAAAGTTGCCATAGTCAAGCAGCTCCCAAGAACGGTCGCGCGTTTCCTCACGTGAAATGGGTTTAACATGAGCTTCTATACGAACCTTTTCCTCAATAGAATCCAAGACAGCTTCAACGTGAGGGGTATTAGCTGCCGTGACAATAACAAAATAATCAGTTACATCTACCACGTCTCCAACCTTTACCACAACGATATCGGTTGCTTTTCGTTCATCAGCCGCACGCGCAGCAATCAGAGCACATTCGCGAGACGTTTTTGAAGGGGTTTCCACCTGTCATTCTCCTTTGTAGTTTCTTTTACGCGCACTGTAAAAATTCCAGGCCACGATAGTTTCATTCGAAAGCGGACGATTAGTAGCAATAAGATACGATAAACCTGCTTTCTGCACCTCGAAAAACAAATCTTCTAAAGAAATTTTTCCAACCTGTTTCGCAAGACGTTTATAAGCATCAACCTCATGAGTAGGCTCAATTTTATCCGCAACAAATACAATCATATCAAGGACTGTCATCTGAGGAGTAGCTACCGTGTGATGCTTAATTGCCGCGAACACTTCCTCGCCAAACTCGGGGAACTGATCCGCCAAAACAGCCGCAGCAGTTGGACCATGCAATACCCAAGGCATGGTATCAACTACCTCTTCAGAAATGGAAAGATCATAGTCAGAAACACGCTGTTTGAGTTGCGCGGGCAAAAGACCTTTATCCCAATCGTGCAAAAGCCCTGCCATTCTTGCAACTCTTTCGTCATACCCATACGCTTTTGCAAGCGAACGAGCAGTTTTTGCCACCGAAAGCGAATGAACGTAGCGCGAAGGTGAAACCCTTTTCATCAACAAATGCTTCATGCGTTTGTAATTTCGATTACCAAAAGGTTTTTCAGGAATATCGTTTTCATCAAACGCGGTTTTCTTATAGGCGAACTCCGAAAGTGCTTTCTTGTCTATTTCTTGAGGCTTATTTTTTGAATGAGCCATTCTTTCCTCCGTCGTCATAGCGATACAGCTTTTCCGCATGAATGTAATCCCCCACCTCACGCGAAACTAAATAGCGAATCGATTTCCCCTCACCAATACGCTGACGTAAATCACTCGACGAAATTGCCAAAGCAGTAACTTCTACCTGTTCAACCGAAATCCCCGCCTCTTTGAGCGCACGCTGCTCATCTTCATTAGGCTTTATTGAGAATCCTGGACGTGTTACGCCGATAAACTTCGCCATACCACCAAGAAGGGAACTATCCTTCCACTTAGTAATGGTTGCAATTGCGTCTGCGCCTGCAATAAAGTACAACTCAACATTGCTAGGATAATAATCACGCAACTGGCGCAAAGTATCAACCGTATACGTATCTCCCCCACGAGTGATTTCAAGTGCACTTACGTCAAAATGAGGATTACTTCGAGTTGCCAGATAGCACATTTTAAAGCGATCAGTTGCCGGAGCAATTTGCCGATCGCGCTTAAAAACAGGCTGCGCCGTAGGGATAAACACTACCGCATCTAAACTAAACAATTCTCTTACCTGTTCGGCGCAAGCAAGATGTCCAAAATGTATAGGATCGAACGTTCCCCCCATTATTCCTAAACGGTAGGTAGTTGTTCGATCCTGAAATCCTAAACTGTCAAATCGGTCACATACTATTGCCATTATCCTCGCACCTGGCCAGAACCTTTAATGAGGTATTTATAGGTTGTTAATGCCTCAAGCGCAAAGGGCCCACGAACATGCAGTTTTTGGGTTGAAATGCCAATTTCTGCACCTAGACCAAACTCTCCACCATCGGTAAAGCGAGTGGAAGCGTTTGCGTAAACTGCCGCGGCATCAACGCCTTGACAGAACACATCGATTACCTCTTCATCACAAGCCACGATAGCCTCAGAATGGCTTGTTCCGTAATGGTTAATATGAGCGATTGCTTCCTCTGCTCCTTCAACAACTTTAATGCTAATTTCAAGATCGAGGTATTCTTTTCCCCAATCGTTTTCGGTTGCCACAACGCAATCATCGCCCCAGACTTCTTCTTCGCGCAAAATATCGACGAGTTCACCGTCGATATGGAAGGTTACTCCGCGTGAGCGAAGAGCAGAAACTAGTGGAGCAACAAAACTTGGGGCAATTGATCGATCAACCAGCACCGATTCACACGCATTACAAACACCAGGGCGTTGCGTTTTAGCATTAACGATAATGCTCAGCGCCATAGGAAAATCTGCACTTTCATGCACGTATACGTGACAATTCCCAACTCCCGTTTCAATTACAGGAACCGTTGCTTCTTCAACACAATGCTGAATGAGGCCTGCTCCACCACGCGGAATAAGAACATCGATCAACCCATGAAGTTTCAAAAGTTCATCGGTAACCACGCGGTCTGTTGATTCGATAGCAACGATACCATCAGCAGGAAAACCAACCGACTCTAAAGCTCCACGCAAGGTTTGAGCGATAGCAATATTGGAATGAACAGCTAGGGAACCCCCGCGTAAAATACACGCATTCCCCGATTTAATACAAATACCAGCAGCGTCGGCCGTAACATTAGGACGCGCTTCGTACACCATCGCCACAACACCTAAAGGAACCGATACGCGCTTCAAAAACAAACCATTATAGAGTTCTCGCTCTTCCTGAACGCGCCCAATAGGATCCTGCAGTGAAGCCAAATCTTCAAGGGCATCTGCCATAGCATTAATTCTTGATTCATCAAGAAACAAACGATCCAGAAGAGGTTCATCGGTTCCCTTTTCGCGTGCAGTACTCATGTCAAGCGCATTCTGCTCACAGATATGTGCGCTCTTTTCACGCAATCCTTCTGCCATAGCAAACAGAGCCTTATTGCGTTCTTCCTCGGTCTTTTGAGAAAGCACGCGAGAAACTTCTCGTGCACGAAGGGCTGCTTGTTTTGCCTCACTCATTCAAACACCACCAATTCATCACGATGGACCACTGGACGAACTGCTAAATTAACAAGCAGTTCATTATTTTTAATCTCTTGCTGCGAACGACCACATGCAAGCATTATTTCAGAAGAAGACGCTCCTGCCTTGCCACGAGCAAAGAGATGGTCGTTTTTATCTTTAATATCAACAATATCACCAGGAACAAAAGACCCTTCAAGGTCGCAGACACCCACCGCAAGAAGAGAAGAACCTTTTGATATGAGAGCCTGCTTTGCCCCATTATCAACCACCAATGATCCCTTGGCTGTATCGCCTAAGGCGATCCAAAGTTTTCGTGGGGTAATATCGTGAGTACTCAAAGGGGTAAAAACGGTACCAACAGGTTGTCCAGAGATTATCTTTATAAGGTTGTTTTCTAAACGACCATGGCAAATAATCATTTCAATTCCTGCAACCATGAGAACACGAGCTGCACGGATTTTTGTAATCATTCCTCCACTACCAACTTTAGAAGTAACACCCCCTGCAATCGCCATGATTTCAGGAGTTATCTTTTCAACCTCAGAAATAAGATGTGCCGAAGGATCAATGAAAGGATTGGCTGTATAGAGACCCTCAATATCTGAAAAAATTACGCACAAATCTGCCTTAATGAGACACGAAACCAAAGCAGCAAGCGTATCGTTATCACCGAAACGAATCTGTTCAACAGAAATGGTGTCGTTTTCGTTGATAATAGGCACAACATCAAGCTCAAGAAGACGCTCAAGAGTGTCACGCGCGTGAAGATATGATTCTCTATCAGCGGTAGTTTGACGCGTCATCAAGATAATGGACGTACGTATACCATAGCGAGCAAACTCTGCAGCATAGGCGGAAATCAAAGTATTTTGGCCAACCGAAGCTGCCGCCTGAAGTGATGGCATGTCTTGCGGTCGCTCTTTGATTCCCAATTCTTCAAGCCCGCAGGCAATGGCCGCACTTGAAACAATAACTGGCTTCCAGCCACATTGTTTAACTTCGTTGATTTGCTTGGCTAACCCAGCAAGGTACGATCTATCAAGGTGTCCTTCGGCATCAACAAGCGTCGAGGACCCAATTTTTATCACCATTACCTTGTCTTTTGATTGAGCCATTTAGATATCCAATCCCCCAAACATATCCTCATGCATTCGCGCAGATTCAAACTCAAACGTTCTGCCTAGGATGTGAACCTCGTCTCCATCATATGCCCCTGCAGCCTCAAGTGCCGCATCGAGACCAAGACGCTTAAAACGATGCTGAAGAAATGCGATAGCTTCATCATTTTCCCAGTCGGTCTGAATAACCATGCGCTCAATTTGCTTACCGGAAACTCTGAACTCACCTTCGCCGATTTTAGTAACTTTAAATTTCTTGTCACGCTCATCGCGTAAGTGTTGCCAAACCTGCTCATACTGCTCTTGAGAGTCAAGTGCCGCACGGGCCTCTTCACGCAGCTGACGAACTTTTTGACCCGTTGCAGCCATTAAAGCATCAAGACCCTGCCCAGTAACAGCACTCGTCAAAAACAACCGCGGATTAAGAGGGCTTTCTACAAACTCGTTTCCATCCACTAAGGCCAAAGAGTCAGCCTTGACGACCTCAGCCAAACGCTGAGCTGCCTGTTCGGCACCTGGTGCATCAATTTTGTTGCCAACTACAATGCAAGGACGATCGGCGAGTTCACTCGCGTACAACTTCAGTTCGTTTTTAATTATTTGGTAGTCCTCAACAGGATCACGGCCTTCAAAGCCACCCGATAAATCAACAACGTGAAGGATAAGAGCCGTGCGCTCGATATGGCGCAAAAACTCATGACCTAAGCCTTTACCTTCATGTGCACCTTCAATAAGACCAGGAACATCGGCAATAACATAGTTATAATCAGCTGTTTTAACGACACCTAAATTAGGAACGAGAGTGGTAAACGGATAATCGGCAATCTTAGGTTTAGCGGCGGACATGCGTGCAATGAGAGAGGACTTACCCGCAGAAGGGACACCTACCAGCGCAGCATCTGCCATAAGCTTCATCTCAAGCTCAATCCAGCATTCTTCAGCAGGAACGCCAAGCTCCGCAAAAGCGGGGGCTCTACGGGTAGGGGTAACGAAGTGCGTATTCCCTCTTCCACCAACGCCACCACGCGCAACGATAATAGATTCACCATCATGAATAAGATCAGCAATTATCTCGCCCGTTTCTTTAGTTTCTTCAGAATATTCGCGCACCACAGTACCGACAGGAACCTTCAAAATTAAGTCTTCCCCATTGGCACCATGCATCTTCGAACCCTTACCATGAGTACCACGCGTTGCTTTAAAATGGTGCTTGAAACGATAGTCAATCAAAGAAGAACAGCCGCGATCTGCCTGGACGATTACATCTCCGCCCTTGCCGCCATCGCCGCCATCGGGGCCGCCTTTAGGCACGTGCGCTTCTCGGCGAAACGACATGCATCCCGCACCACCATCGCCAGCCTTGACGAATATACGAACTTTATCGATAAACATAATACGCTCAATTCTAAACGAAAAGCCCCCTGCGGCGCAGAGGGCTTTCAGATTACGATGTGTAAGGTTTAGTTAAGCCTGTGGGCGAACATGAACCTTGCGACGTGCACCACGGGTGTACTCGACAACGCCGTCACACATAGCAAACAACGTGTCATCCTTGCCACGACCAACGTTCTCACCGGGATGAATACGAGTACCACGCTGACGTACAAGAATGTTGCCAGCTCCTACCGTTTCGCCTGCAAAGCGCTTACAACCAAGACGCTTTGACTGAGAATCGCGACCGTTACGGATGGAACCTTGACCTTTTTTGTGTGCCATTCTATTCCCTCCTTACGATTACTGAGCAGCTTTTTCAGAACCAACAGCGGTGATCTGGATACGTGTCAAATTCTGACGATGACCACGAGTACGCTTGTAGTTCTTGCGTTTCTTAAATTTAAAGATAAGCTGCTTCTCGCCCTTGAACTGTTCAACAACGACAGCTTCAACCTTAGTTTTAGAAGCTTTAGCAGGATCTGCTTCGATCTTGTCACCATCAACAACAGCGATTACATCAAGAGCAACCGTGTCTCCAGCTTCTGCATTAAGCTTTTCTACATTCAAAAAATCCCCAGCGGATACTTTGTACTGCTTTCCGCCTGTTTTAACAATTGCGTACATGAATAACTCCTATAAATGTGTCAAAACGCAAGCCGATATATTATCAGCGTGCGAAGAGGAAGTCAACAAATACCTTATAAATCTTTTTATAAAGCATCTTTCTGACTTCTCGAAGGTAACTACCAAAATTTGAGCCTAAAGATAGTATCATTACTCTGCGCCATTATGAACGAAAGTTTTCCTTCGGCACATAAAATGCACTACTTGCTAAAAGCTTGCTCTTTGCTAGCAGTACACTCTTTACTAGTGAGCCTGCGCCCAGTTGCTCCCCGCCGAAACATCAACCACAAGAGGAACCTTAAGTTCGACAACGTTTTCCATTATTTCTTTTACGAGTCTCGTTATTTCTTCCACTTCGTTTTCGGGAACGGAAAAATCCAATTCGTCGTGAACCTGCAACATAAGCTTTGATTGGTACCCTCGATTAAGAAGCTCTTCTTGAACGCGCCGCATAGCAATCTTGATGATATCGGCCGCAGTGCCTTGCATAGGATGATTCATTGCAGTTCGTTCGCCAAAGCCACGCTGGTTTGCATTTGATGAATGCAGCTCAGGAATATAGCGTCTTCGACCATACAGTGTGGATACATATCCATTTTCTTTCGCAGAAACAACAACATCATCAAGATAAGTTCTAACGCCCGAATATACCTCAAAATAGCGATCAATCATTTGTTTTGCTTCATAAAACGGAATATCGAGCGACTGAGATAAACCAAACGCTTGTTGGCCATACACAATTCCAAAGTTAACTGCCTTAGCTCGACTACGCAACAGAGGCGTAACCTCTTCCACCGGAACATCGAACACCCTTGAAGCAGTTTGCGCATGGAAATCTGCACCTGAGATAAATGCTCTAATTAAGTGTTCATCTCCCGACAAATGAGCGAGCAAACGCAATTCAATCTGCGAATAATCAGCAGAAAGAAACACTTCGCCTTCCTTGAGGGGGATAAAACACTCTCTAATATGACGACCAAACTCTGTTCGCACGGGAATATTTTGTAAATTAGGATCTGAGGAAGAAAGACGTCCTGTGGTCGTAACCATTTCATTAAATGAAGTATGAATTCGATCATCATCTTTTTTCATACGAGGAAGAGCATCAATATATGTTGACTTAATCTTAGCGTATTCCCGATACTTCAAAATGAGCTGAGGCAACTCATGGACTTTTGAAAGCTCTTTCAAAACGCGAGCATCAGTTGAATATCCTCGCTGAGTCTTTTTTATAGGCTTCAAGCCAAGGACGTCAAACAGAATATGTGAAAGCTGCTTCGGAGAATCAATGTTAAATTCCTCTCCTGCAAGATCAATAATTTCTTTGCGAAGACCATCAAGTTCATCCTGTGTCGTTTCCGAAATTCGCTTAAGCGTATCAGAGTCGAGCGCAGCACCCGTTCGTTCCATGCCTGCCAGAACAGAAATAAGAGGGTAATCAATTTCCTCGTAGACCGTTTTTGCTTCAGATTCCGCTAATTCTTTTTTAAATAGAGAAGCTAAGGAAGCAATAGCAGCAGCAACACAAGCCAGACCAGCCTTTTCCTCTTCCTTACATTCTGGTATGAGAGCACCTACATACTGCTCATACATTTCAGCAACACTATAATGACCCTGCGATGAGTGCAAAACGTAATTAGCAAGAGCGACATCAAACGCACGTATTTCCAAAAGCTCCTTAGCGCTTATAAATGCCTCTTGAGAAGTGTCGGAGGGATAGATGTTCTCCACCAGTGTTTTTACATCGTATGCCGCACACCTATCAAGCATTACAAGCCGAGAAAGTACCTCTTTTGCGTCATCGTCAGTAAAAAAGGCGGTTCCTTCTCCAGTAAAAACCGCCAAGGTTAGCCCCGAGGAAAACAGGGAAGCCTGGGGATCTCTCTCCCACGAAAGCGCCAGTTGAGTTTCGCTCTTTTTGAGTACGTTATCTAACAGATCGTGGGCTTTTTCACCCTCACAAAAAGGTTCCATACCTTCAAAGTTCGCTTCTGTTGCCTGCTTTGCACCAGAACCAAGAAAGCCTAGGACCTTAGAAAGATGAGAAGCAAAGCGCACCTTTTGAAAAGCCTCGGTAACAGTCTGAGAATCAAAGCATGGAAAGGATATGTTTTCAAGATCTACATCAATATCGATATCGCGCATGATGGTTGCCACCTTACGCGAGAGAAAGGCCTCGTCTCGGTTGTTTACAAGGTTTTCTAGCTGTTTGCCCTTGAACTTATCGAGGTTTTCGTAGATTCCTTCAAGCGTTCCATACTCCTTGAGCATCGAAGCGGCTTTCTTTTCACCAATACCAGGAACTCCCGGAATGTTATCCGATTTATCGCCTTTAAGACCAAGAAAATCAGGTACTTGCGCGGGGGTAACCCCGTAGCGCTCAACCACTTCATCAGGACCATAGATTGCCACGTCAGAAATGCCTTTTTTTGTCGTGACAATATGCGTAAGCTCGCTCGCAAGTTGATACGCATCTTTATCACCCGTCACCAAAAGTGTTCTAAATCCAAGCTTTTCATCGCGCGCTGCAATGGTTCCTAGAATGTCATCGCCTTCCCAACCAGCAAGCGTAACAACGGGAATATTCATAGAACGAAGCAGGTCTTCGATAATAGGAAATTGAGCCTTCAAGCTAGGGTCCATCGGCGGACGCTGTGCCTTGTACTGCTCGAGCGCTTCCATTCGAAACGCAGGTCTCCCTCGATCAAAAGCGCAAATAACAGCATCAGGATGCGCCTCTTCGATAAACTTGATGAGCATAGATAAAAAACCGAACGCGGCATTAGTGGGAGTTCCATCAGGGGCTGTCATTGCAGGAGGAACCGCATGAAAGGCACGATGCATTAACGAATTTCCGTCTATTACTGCAATTGTTTTCGTTTCAGACTGAGTCACGTATTCCTCGATTCTTTTTATTTTTCGAACCCATTCTACTCGAAGCGCGCATTCAATTCGGAACATTTCTTTTTGGGCAAAATGACTCAGACAAAAACCTGCATCCTCACAGCCAAAGTTAATATTCTTTCCTGCCCCTTTCGCTGAGACAATTTGCCCAGCAAGAATGCCTCAAATGCACCGCAACAAGAAACAAAAGCCGCCTTTATTCAAAAGACGGCTTTACGTACTAAAAAAGGGTAGTATCTTACATTCTGCTAGTTGCTCCAAAGATAGCCAACGCCACGCACGGTTTCTAGACGCTGTGCGAGTTCAGGACCAAGCTTTGCACGAACGCGACGAACATGAACATCAACTGTTCGAGAACCGCCAAAATAATCAAAGCCCCACACACGACGTAAAAGAGCATCACGTGAATAGGTGCGACCTGGATGCGTTACCAAAAAAGCAAGAAGAGCATACTCTAAATAGGTGAAGTCAACTGGCTCCCCACTAACCGTAACCTGATAGGTTGCCAAGTTGATGGTCATGCCATCGATAGAAATAAAATCATTTGTCGAACTTTCATTTCCTGGCCACAAAAGCTGACGAATACGCAGTGAACATTCATCGGCTGATGCCCCATCGACAACAAAGTCACTATTGAGCTGAACGGGCAATCTGAAACCAGAGAGCATATCTTCACGAACGATAACCAGAACCGCCGTTCCGGCACCATCATCAACAAGAAGCTGTTCTATCGCAGCAATACTTTGCTGCGAATCATTCGTAGCCTCGTAAACTACCAAATCACATGTCTCGTGTTCGCTCAACAGTTTTCTGAATTGCAAAGAAGAGCCCGCTGAGACACCAACATCAAGACCACTCAAAACAGCTTGAAACTTATGAGCATTATCAAGACTATCCGCAATAAAAATTACTTGCTTGCGTTGCATATTTGCCTCCGTTTACAGCACCGAAAGATAGCGTTCGAGTTCCCAATCGGTTACATGGCGCTGAAACTCATTCCATTCTTCGCGCTTCTTCTCAACCAAGAACGAATGAATGTGCTCACCCAGCGTCTCTTTCATCAACTCAGACTGAGCAAACAATTCAACCGCTTCTCCAAGCGTGTCGGGAAGCGTCTGGATTCCCTTCTCTTTTAGCTGCTGACGCGTTGCAAGATGCAAGTTGCCGTCTTCAATAGGATCGGGCAAAGAAAGCTCCTCTTCCATGCCCTTAAGACCAGCAGCCAAAGTTACCGCAAATACCAAGTAGGGATTCGCTGACGGATCAGGATTGCGCAACTCAACTCTGCAAGCTTCTTCCTTGTTGGGTTTATATCCCGGAATGCGAACCAAAGCTGAACGATTCCTGCGTGCCCAAGTAACATGAACAGGTGCTTCCCCACCAGGGACTAAGCGCTTATAAGAGTTAACGGAAGGATTTGTCACCAAGCAATATTCTGGGGCATACTTAAGTAAGCCAGCAATGTAGTGCTTTGCCGTTTTTGATAAGTTGAATCCGTCGGGATCATTTTTGTCAAAGAACGCATTATTACCCTTTTCATCAAACAAGCTCTGATGAACATGCATGCCAGAGCCGGGAGCATCAGAGAGCGGCTTTGGCATAAACGAAGCGTATACCCCATACTTCATAGCAATCTCTTTAACAACCTGCTTATAGGTCATAACGTTGTCAGCCATGGTGAGAGCATCAGCAAAACGAAGATCGATCTCTTGCTGAGAAGGACCACTTTCGTGATGCGAATACTCAACGGGTATACCCATTTTTTCAAGAGTTAAAACCGTATCACGACGAAGGTCGCTTGCAGAATCGAGTGAAGTTAAATCAAAATATCCGCCTCGATCAAGAACTTCTGTATGCTCAGCATCTTTGAAGTAAAAGTACTCGAGTTCGGGACCAACATTCATAACGTAACCCATCTGCTCAACACGAGCTGTAATACGCTTAAGCACATCACGAGAATCGCCTTCAAACGGTTCTCCCTCGGGTGTACGAATTGAGCAAAACATGCGTGCAACTGCGTTACGCTCAGGGCGCCACGGTAAAATCTGGAAGGTTGATGCTTCGGGGTAGGCAAGCATGTCGGACTCACTCTCCATCGAAAAGCCCTGAACACAACTTCCATCAAAACCCATTCCTTCTTCAAATGCATTTTCGAGTTCGCTCGGTATAACAGCAAATGACTTCATGCGGCCCAATACATCGCAAAACCAAAAACGAACAAAATGGACATCACGGCTTTTGATAGTCTTCAAAACGAAATCTTGGTCTGGACTCCCCGTCATGATTAACCCTTTCTATCTAGAACGTATCTATTATACCGAGCTATGTTTCAGCGTTATTACGCAATAGAAAATTCAAAAACGACCTTGGCGACAAACTGCCAAAGAAACAATCTTTGTTAGCTACCATTACCGCCTTCTTTTGCTCGAATGAGTTTTCTTAATCCAAGTAGACTCTAACTCCCTGCAAAAGAAGAGGTTCCCCATACTCAAGTGCGCTTAGGGGCGCTCATACAAGGAAAACTAAAAAACGTGAGCATTGATAGAGAAAAACAAAAAAGCTCCCGAGGTAGCCTCGAGAGCTTTTAGCAACCTTATTTGAAAAGCGACTATTTGCGTTTATCAATCTTGCGAACTGCAAAGTTGCAACTGCTTTGAACAACCTGCACCAAAATAACCGTAATGATAAGCGTTGCAACCATAACGTCATCTTGATAGCGCTGATATCCATAACGAATAGCAATATCGCCCAAGCCACCAGCACCTACCACGCCAGCCATTGCGGTGTAACCGAAGAGCGTAATGAAGGTGATAGCGAAACCCCTAATAAGGGATGGGAGACTTTCCGTTAAAAAAACCTTGCAAACAATCTGCCAAGTTGAAGCACCAAAACTTTGAGCCGCTTCAATTAAACCAGCATCAACTTCAGCAATACTTTGTTCAACCATACGAGCTACAAAAGGTGCTGCAGCAACAATCAAAGGAAATACCGCACCGGGAACACCCAATGACGTACCCATCACCAAACGGGTAACGGGAATAAGAACAACCAATAAGATAATAAAAGGAATAGAACGACCCATATTAACAATCCAGCCCAACACCGTGTTGAGAACACGATGAGGCTTAAGGCCATCAAGATTCGTTAGAACCAACGCCACGCCTAAAGGGATACCCAAAACATAGGCGCCAAGTGTTGAAACAACACTCATAACGATGGTTTCCCACGTACCCATTGCTAAAAGGGCACCATATTGATCAAAGAAGGCTTGAAAATCCACCTAGAGCCTCTTTTCTAATAATTTTTTAGTAATAGCGCTTTGAGGGTTAGCAAAAACCTCTTCGGTTTTGCCCGACTCAACAATAACACCCTGGTCAACTACTACAATGTTATCGCAGATCATCTCTGCAACCGTCAACGAATGAGTAATCAAAACAATGGTTACCCCAAGCTCTTCATTGATTGACTTCAATAGTCCCAGAATGGAATGCGTAGTCATAGAATCAAGAGCGCTTGTGGCTTCATCGCAAAGCATGATCGAAGGGCTGTTAACCAAGGCTCGGGCAATAGCCACACGCTGCTGCTGGCCACCCGAAAGCTGCGAAGGATATTTGTCACATTTATCAATAAGCCCTACCAATTCAAGCAACTCACGCGCGCGCTTTTCTGCTTCTTTCTTGTTTTCCTTTCGAAGCTCAAGAGGAAACATGACATTACGAAGAACGCTGCGCTGCTGAAACAAACTAAAGTTTTGGAAAATCATTCCAACAGAGCTGCGGAATTCAAGAAGTTCTTTGCCAGACAAATTTGTAACATCACGGCCATCAATGATGATATTTCCCGAAGTGGGACGCTCAAGCAGATTGATACAACGAACAAGCGTCGATTTACCTGCACCCGATTGACCGATGATGCCAAAAATACTGCCATCCTCAATGGTGAGATTGATATCTTTAAGCGCTACATGGGCTTCACCATGAATGCTTTCATATGTTTTATTAAGGTGTTCTATCTGAATCATGTATACAGTTCCTCGAATCTAGCAGCTTTCAACTATAAGCCAACCCATCAACGTGTCAAGATTCCAAACCTTAGCCGACGATTAAATTGATACAACCTCCAAAGATAAAACTAAAATGCCAGTTGGCCGTAGAGGGAGTCACTGTCAAAAAACGAACTGAGATACGGGTCTCCTTCAATAAAGTAATGCGGCCACAAATAATGAAGATAGGCACGCTCCCTTTCAAGACGCACCCTATCTTTGTGAGTGATAGAGTGCCCACGCGTCGCACGTTCATGGTGGTAGAGTTCAACATCGGCATCAAACACTACCCTGTATCCCGCTTTTTTAAGCTTCAAACAAAGGTCGGCATCGTAATAGGCAAGCTTAAACTTTTCGTTATATCCACCAACAACCTCAAACGCCGAACGCTTGATGAGCTGACAGGCGCTCGACACAGCAGACACGTTACTCGGGCACATCAATCGTTTCATATAGCCTTGGGCAGAACGGGGAAGATTCCATCCTAAATTCCCCGTAGCCCCACGAGGACCCACGGCAAGTCCCGCATGTTGAACGGTATCATCCGAAAACAACAGCTTCGCGCCCACAATACCCACATCAGCTCTTGTGGCATATGCTAAAAGATCGTTCATGCCGTCCTTGCCAATAAATTCGGTATCGTTATGAAGAAGCAAAAGATACTCCGAAGTGGTGTTTTCAAACGCATAATTAGCCATTGAAGAAATGCTGAATTCACCCTCATATGAAATAATGCGAACATTGGGCTGGCAAGAAACGAGACCCTGATAATAAGCGTTCGTCTCAGGCAAAACGCTCATGTTGTCAACAATAACTATTTCATACGAAACATCTATTTCGTTCTGCAAGATTGAAGCAATACACGAATCCAAAAGAGCCATTTGGTCTTTATTTGGAATAACCACCGAAAGTGTTGGATGTTTTTCGGGAAGCTGATACTTAACACGGTAGCGCTGCTGCTCAGCTTCCGACAGAACAACCGCCGAAACGCCCTGACGTCGCAGATGCTGCGCAAGGGCCTTTCTTCCCTCCCTGAAGGCAAACTCTTCCTGCTCTGCATATGTCATAGAATTGGCTTCAACAGGCGCTGTAAGGTCGGCAACATGATAAAGCACACCTTCGATGCGCTTAAATTTCCCTTGGCACTCAACTGCTTTCAGCGCCATGTCGTAAGAGAATGACTCCGTTGAATAGCCCGGACCTTTAGCGATCTTATCGATAATTTCCCTTGAATACACAACGAGAGGACCAAGGTAATTATATGAATAAAGCAAATCAAGAGAGAACTCAGGTTTTATGCATGCTTTAGAATACATTGCCTGTTCAGAAACATGATCATGATGACTGTAAATCGCTGTAATAGTTTGAGTGGTTTCTTTTTTGTTCTCCGTTTCTTTTTCAGCTTCATTTATTGCACGAACGAATTCATACAAAGCCTCGGGAGCGAGCATGACGCGCGGTTCGAGAATCGCACACCACTCACCCTTTGACTGCATGATTCCCGTCAAAGAAGCAACGGGGCTTTCGGTTTTTTCCTCAAGTATCACATGAACAAGACGAGTGTCCGTTTCCCATTCTTTGAAGAAGCTTGCAAACATATTCTCGTTTCCACACGCATCCATTACCACAAGCTCAAATGAACGATAGGTCTGCCGAGAAAGAGCTTCCAAACACGATGATATATAAGGATAGTCCCGCGGAAAAAACGGCATAACAAGAGAAATGGTTGGCTCAAAGGGAAAACGGGCAATTCTCTGATGTGCTAATTCGGCGAGCGTTGCGCAATGATAATGATACCAATCGTCATAGCGCTCATCACGACCTGCATCAATCGTTGCCGCTACATAGTTTTCGTGAAGTGGCTCATATGTTTCATCCGAAAAAACACCAAAACTTCCTGGCAAAACATCGTTTTCGTCATACACGCTTACGCAAAAATCTTTATGAGTACGGTTAACTCTCACTGAAAACCCGATATGAAGGCGATCTTCATCACCTAAACGCTGAGCAGGTACAACCTCATCAATTAACGGATAAACAGGCAAATCAAGCTCTTGGCCCGTCTCATCCATAAAACGCACCATAACATCAACGCCTTCAATATGAGGCATATCGATAAGGGCTTTTACCACGATTTCTTCCCCGTCATCAACAGCGTCGGTAAAGAAAACATTCATACGATCAATGGAATACTCACGCTCTATGGAAAACATCTGAAGAGTAAGTTCATTTCTTACCAGAGCATTAAAACGCGTTTTCCAACGAAGCGCACTCGTTTCAACCGTAAGCCTACTTTGACCAAGCGGCTCATTTGTTCCATTAAATTCAGTGAAATTGAGATCTATTTCTCTTACCTCAAAATGAGGCAGCACCACCACAAAATTAGCTTTCGATTCACTGCTTTGTGGCACAAAAGGAAACAGATGAGCAGGAACAGCGGAGCCATCCTTTAAGCGGGCATCAAGCAACAACAAAGAGCCCGCAGACATACGTTCAATAGCCATTTGGAGATAGATTTTTCCATCGCCATGGCACATGCTTTCCAAACGAACATTCATGTAAATACCTTCTTGTACGCTTATTCGGGCAAACGTTTAAGCGCAGAATATGAACTATCAGGATCAAGATTAGGATTGTAGAAGGCGTCGCCTTCTACAAAATAATGAGGCCAGTAATACTGCAACAGTGCCGCCTCGCGACGTTTCCTGATACGAAGCGCCTTTGAATAATTCCTGATACGAGAAACACTTCTAAAATGACTCAGATCAACATGAGGGGTATATACCGTGTAATAACCCTTCTCTTGAGCTTTAAGGCAGAAATCAACGTCGGAGTAATACATGGTAAAACTCTCAGTAAAACCATTCACCTGATCAAACACCGAACGGCGGACCATCATACAATCTCCCGTTACCGCAGAAACATTCTGGGCAACATCAGAACGATCAGGATAAGTTTTTGCCCGAACAGGCAAATAACGGGAAAGAGGCGTTATTACCCTTGAACCACCCACTACAATGCCCGCATGCTCGATGGTGCCATCAACAAAAAGTTGACGAGGGCCCACTACACCAACATTGCTTGACTGGAAATACCCCAGCAGTATCTGCAGCGCATCTTGCGTGATTACTCTCGTGTCATCGCGCAAGAACAACAGGAATTCTCCTTCTGTTTGCTCTGCCGCAAAGTTTGCGATTCGCGCGTGGTTGAATTCTTCATTCCAGTTCAAAATCGAGAAGTTTTCATAACGCGACGAAAGTTCATCATAGGCCTTCTGTGTTTGCCTTTCAGCTTCTCCGACCGAAACAACTACTACTTCGAAATTGCAGTACTGAATTTTTGAATAAATCGAACGTATGCAAGCGATTAGCACCTCAGGATTGTTCTCGGTTGGAATAACGATAACAACATGAGGATCTTCCACCAGCACATGACGAATCTGATAACAATTGTTTTTATCGAGGGCCATTATTTCGGCCTTGATGCCAACTCGCTTGCAGTGCTCAACCAACGCACGTCTTCCCAACTCCCTCACAGAATCAGTTAATACAGTACTTTTTCCAATTGAATACGAATAGCGCACGTGATATAGCACCCGAGGAACACGACATACCCTTCGAGCTGCTTCGGTACACCGAAGTGCCAAGTCGTATCCAAGTGCTCCATTAAACCTCTTATCAAGCAACCCAACATGCAAAAGGAGTACTGAACGAATGAGATAAAACCCCTCAAGATAGTAGCAAGAGCGTAAAAGCTCCGGCGAAAAAGAGGGTCTAAAGACTGGCGCCGAGTGAACACCTTCTGCATCAAACGTATCAGAATCACTGTAGATAAAATCACAATCAGGATATTCGTTGATAGTGCGAACAAACTCAAAGAGCGCATTGGGCGCCATTTTGTTGCACGAACGAACGACCCCAACAAATTCTCCTTCTGCAGCAAGCAACCCTGCATTTATTTGCTCTGCCAGAGAGAGGCTACTGTCAACATCGAGCATATACACACGCTCGTCATCAAATGATGAGATCAAATCAGAAATAAGACTACTATCAGGAGAAGCGTTCACTAAAATGAGCTCCCACTTCCCATAGCTTTGTGTAAGCATTGAACTCATCACATCATAAAGATGATGGGTTGGTGTATTAATTAGCGGGCAAACAATACTGATAAGCGGCGCATGGTCAAAACGTATAGACACTTGCTCTAACAACGTAGGAAAATCTGGTTCGCAAAAACACTTAAACCACTCGTCGTAGCGCTTATCGTCATAAGCGCTCGTGGTTACTTCCTTAAACCCCTCCAAAAGCTCTTCAAGACTGCTTTGTCCTAACATGGCAAAACCAGGAGCAACACTACCTGCCGTATCAGTCGCACAAAGACATACCTCAGGATGGTCTTCGTCAACCAAAAACGAAACCATCATGTAACGACGCTCCAAAAAGCCATAATCAACAACATGAGCAACGCTATCTTCGATCAAATATGAATCGAGGAGAAGTGCTTGACCCTTATCGCCAAGATAATCTAGCTCAATGATGCTCTCTTCGTGATAGGGCATTTCCAACAGAGCGGAAACCATATATTTGTCCTCAAGCTCAAAAGCACGAACAAACGAAATGTGAATTCGATCATGAATAAATCTACCGTCAAGCTGTTCAATCAAGCTGCTCTGCGTTTGATTAATACGAGAATCAAGACGCGAAAACCATTTTACTGATTCCAAATCAAGCTTCTTAGTGCAACGCTCAACAACAGTACCCGACGAATCGATTGCTTTAAATTCAAGAATCCATCGACGAATTTTCATCCAAGGCAATACAACGACAAAAAAGCGTACCCCTGCCGTATTTTTAGTATGAGGAGCAGAGGAGCCATCTCCGTAACACGCCAGAGCAGCATCGGCTAAAACCGACTCAACCGCAATAGGATCTTGATCGTTGCAATAGGGAAAAGCGTCCGAAGGGATGCGAACTCCCGATTCAGTTGATGTTGCGAGGACTACTGGCAAACGTTCATCATAGCCCGTTATCTCAGAAAGAATATAGGCTTTATCACCCGATCTGCGCATAACTTTAAACTGAACGTTCACGCAAAGTCCTCCTTCAAATTCGCAATGTCTTTATTATCGTTGCAATTGAGGTTCTATCGAAGAAGAAATGGATGTCTACCCGAAAAAATTATGAAGCTAATAGCGGCAAAAAGTCTGAAAAAAAGCACGTAGCTTTGAGACTAAGCCCTCGTTTTAGCTTACGCATTCTCAGTGTTGCTATGGTCTTCCAGAAAGATTTTCCTAGAAACAAAGTTCCAAATAGCAACTAAGACCGTAGTAATAATTTTTGAAATTCGATAATCAATAAAAAAGAAGTCAACGAGAAGCCACATAAATACATCATTTAGAACAAGACCGATGACAGAGAGTAACACAAAGATAATAAACTCACGTCGGCGACTCATGTCATCTTTACGCACAAAAACGTAACGCATTGAGGCAACGTAATTGAAAATAACCGAAACAGTAAAAGCAATAGTAGTACTAATGAGATACGGAACAGCAAACACTTCCGTCAAAAATACCATTACACCAAAATCGATAATGAAAGCTATAACACCAACAACACCAAACTTCATAAATTGCGCAATGAGTTTTTTCACAGAGTCTCCTTCTGCTGATACAAAAAAACCCGAACCTCATAGAGGTTCGGGTAAACAATCAAATGGTGCCCCCAACGGGACTCGAACCCGTGTTTCCGCCTTGAAAGGGCGGCGTCCTAACCGCTAGACGATGGGGACGGCACCTGCTAAATGCAGCTTGCCTATTATCACAAAGCTTTTCTTTTTTTGCAAGAGTGAAATTCAAATTTTTTTTATTACCAGTCCAACCATTAAATTATTCCGTTAGGCGATATGAGAACTTTGCATACTCAAGAAGGCTTTATCGTGATAGTGGAGTGTTTACGTAAGAAACGAGAATGATGAGGATTGCGGTAGCAAGTGAGGGATTAGACGTAAGCAACCACTTCGGTTGTTGCACTAATTTCAATTATTACAAAGTCATAGATAATCAGCTGGTTGATTCCCGAAATCTCCCCAGTCATGGACACCTATGTGGATCACAGGCTAACTTCTTGCGCCAGATTGAAGTTCGCGTTCTTCTTTGCGGAACTATTTCGCAAAATGACATTGAATCTATGAATAAGGCTGGAATTACCGTTGTTTCGGGGGCCTCAGGAAATGCTCTTCAGGCAGTTGAGGAATATCTCCAGGGAAATGCCGAACAACTCGTTGTTCATAATTAGCACACATCTAAAGAGTGGTTTGCCTGAGCCTTCGGGCTTATTTTTTTGCCGTAAGCAGTACAAGACTCAAGCCTTAACCCTGAGCTCAATGAAAAACCAGATTAAGGATATAACTCAACGCCCGCCCCTTCCTCATTTCTACGACGTGCGAAACACTTTCTTGAATGTATCCTCGGTTGCCACCCGTATTCCCGCTTCTTTAAAAAGACGAACAGCGACACCGTCCCCAGGAACGAGAGTTCGAGTAAATGTTCCATCATATATTTCATCAACACCGCAAGAGGGAGATTTGGCCTTAAAAATGGCATGTGTTACCCCTTTTTCAAGTGCTTTTTTCAGTGCCACCTGAGCACCCTTTTCAAAAAAAGCAGTGGTGTCTTTACCGTTAACATCCTTAACCAAAAGATCTGAAGATAAGGTTTGAATTTCACTCGGAGGATGAGGAATAGAAAGTCCTCCCATAATTTCTGGGCATACTGGAATACTTTCATGGTGCTGCAAAAACGAAATCACCTCACTACAGGGTTTCGATTTTCCATCATAGCGACAAGCCGCACCCAACAAACAAGCGCTTACAGCAATTTTCATCACATACCCCCTACAAAACAAAACAGGCCAAGCAAACGCCTGGCCTGATAAAGTATGGTGGAGCATAGGGGGATCGAACCCCTGACCTCATGGCTGCCAGCCATGCGCTCTCCCAGCTGAGCTAATGCCCCGAAGTGCGTTGACTAGTATAAAGCTCTCTTCCTCATACGGTCAAGATTTTTTCCTAGATAATCGGAACAGGGGTTCCTTGTCCTTCGATTTTGATTGATGGATAGAACGTTGATGAATCAAAAACATCTTTGATAGATTGTCCCTCAAGAAAAGGAAGCTCAACAAATTCTCTGAGAATTGGGATGAGCTCACTGCAATCAACAAAATGACCCTTTTCGTTAAGCCGATTGGTGTCTTGAGCCCTCCAATAAATATCATTTGCATCGGTAATGTAATACGTTTGCGCTCCATGCTGCATATAAACCGAATGCTCCTTGGACAGATACCCCATAAGCTCTTCAACTGATACAACCTTTAGAGCTTCCTCAGACTGTCTCCCCATACATACTCCTCTCAACGAGTTAAGCGTTGAGTTGATAATAGCAATGAAACACTTTCTTCAAGAAAAAAGAACGCCCAATACGGTCAATATAGATCTATTGCCCATATTGAAATACCGCTAGTTTTTTTGCGAGGGATCTTTTCGCATGACGCGCAAAATATCATGAGGATGAAGTTCAGTATCGGAGATAATCGAATAAACACCCATTGCCTTATTGGCAATTTCGCAGGGAACATGAACATCATCTGCAAAGACCTCACAAAGACCTTCGACTGTAAGAGAAAAAAGCGAAGCGTAGGGACTCAAAACTTCGAGGGTATCACCAAGATAAAACCTGTTTCGACAATACACTTCAACATCAAAACGACCATCGTTGCGTGGCGCGGAAGTTTTAACCTCCCCTACCCAATCATAGAGTTGTGTGTAAATGTCAGCAGAACATGATTGCTCTGCTTCGCCAAAAAAGAATCCAGTCGAATAGGGGCGATGTGAAATGGTTTCGAGTTCGCTCACCCATAATTCAGGATTCTCTCCGTCAAGAACATGACGGTACGCATTAACAACTGTTGCTACATAGAACGCCTTTTTAACGCGACCCTCTATTTTTATCGAATCAATCCCCGCCTCAATAAGCTTATCGAGATGCTCAAGCATATTGAGGTCTTTTGAATTCATAAGATACGTACCTGATTCGTCTTCCTCAATAGGAAAATACTGCCCAGGACGCGAAGTTTCTTCCAGAACATACTCCCAGCGACACGGCTGAACGCAGTGCCCCTGATTGGCTGACCTTCCCGTAAGATAGTCGCTTATCAAGCAACGTCCCGAAATAGCCATACACATAGCACCATGAACAAAAACTTCAACTTCCATGTCTTCAGGAATACTACGTTTAAGTTGAGCTATTTCTTCTAAAGACATCTCACGAGCACACACGATACGACGCGCACCAAGACCATATAAAACTTTAGCGGCTTCAACATTAGAAACGGAAGCCTGTGTTGAAATATGAAGAGCTACCGAAGGGGCGTACTGCTTAATAATGCTCAAAACCCCTAAATCACTCACGATAACTGCATCTACTCCCGCCTCTTCTAAAGCACGCGCATAGGCGGGAAGTTCTTCCAGATCTTTATCATGAGCGTAGGCGTTGCAGGTAACGAACACACGAGCATTCCACTCATGGGCAAGCTTTACCGCCCCTGGAAGTTCTTCCAAAGAGAAATTCTGAGCGCGTTGGCGCAAGCCAAACTTATCGCAGGCAAGATATATCGCATCCGCACCGAAATAGAGTGCGTATGCCAACTGTTCCATCCCGCCGGCAGGCGCCAAAAGCTCAGGTTTTTTCACTGGATACCTCTTTTGCAAAATTCTTTAGAGAACAGGTTTCTTGCGCTTAATGCGACGTGCAAAAGCAAGAGCTTCTCGTACTTGCTCTAACGGAATGCTTTTCTTTTCGCCCTTTGTGCGATATTTGATCTCAACGTTGCCTTCGGACAAACCACGCTTTCCAACAACAATCTGAACGGGCCATCCAATTAAATCCGCGTCAGCAAACTTAACACCAGGTCGCTCTTTTCTGTCGTCAAGCGCGACCTCAAAACCATCATTTGAAAGCTCTCGTGCGATTTGTTCAGCGACGGGATATACCTCATTGTCGCCAACGGTCAAAGGAATAATGCATACATGGGCAGGAGCAATGGAGAATGGCCAGATAATACCCTGCTCGTCGTTGTGCTGTTCAACTACAGCAGCAAGCGTTCTGGTTACGCCAACGCCATAGCACCCCATGATGAATGGTTGATCGGTGCCATCTTCTGCAGAATAAACAGCTCCCATAGCTTTTGAATACTTGTCTCCAAGCTGGAAGACCTGCGAAACCTCTATGCCGCGTGCACCTTCCAATACCTCACCGCAATGAGGACAAAGATCCCCTGCCGTTACCGTGGAGAGATCTGCCCATACGTTAACAGTAAAATCTTCCCCTTGTTTTGCGCCAACAAAATGGAATCCGTCTTCGTTAGCTCCAACAACCCAACGCTCTATTGATTTCAAGGATTCATCAGCATATACCTTAATGCCTTCTGGAAGATTAACAGGGCCAATAGATCCTTTAGGAAGCTTTGCCTGCTTTATTTCTTCGTCATCAAGAAGCTCAAAACCTTCAATAACACGCTGCGCTTTAAGTTCGTTAAGTTCGTGATCGCCCGGAATAAACAAAGCAACCACTTCGCCCTGAACGTTTTTGCCGACCATAGCCTTAACCGTTGCGCGCTCGCTGATATGAAGGAATTCTGCCAACGAAGCAATTGTGGTTACCCCAGGAGTTGCAATTTTTTCGCAGGCATCAACCTTGTGTTCTTCGGGACGAGTAACACAAGCGCCCGCTTCGGTGTTAGCTGCAAAGTCGCAGGAAGGGCAATATACCAGCTCGGCCTCACCCGCTTCTGCTAAAGCCATAAACTCACACGTTACACTACCACCAATCTGCCCAGAGTCAGCTTCAACGGGACGATAGTCAAGACCAACGCGCTCACAAATTCTTCCATAGGCACTGCTCATCTCGTCATAGGTTTTCTGCAGGGACTCCTGGCTATCATGGAAGCTATAAGCGTCTTTCATGATGAATTCGCGACTTCTTAGCAAACCAAAACGAGGGCGAATTTCGTCACGGAATTTGGACTGAATCTGATACAGCGTTGTGGGGAGTTGACGATACGAGCGAAGTTCATTGCGCACCAAAGCGGTGATGAGTTCTTCGTGTGTTGGCCCAAGACAAAAACCATGATCATGGCGGTCGTTCAAACGCATGAGTTCAGGACCATAATCATCCCAGCGGCCACTCTCATGCCACAACTCTGAAGGTTGAAGAGCGGGCATTAGAATTTCTCTTGCGCCAATCGCGTTCATTTCTTCGCGAACAATCTGCTCAATTTTTGAAAGAACTTTCATACCTAAAGGCAAAAAAGCATATACCCCTGAAGCAACCTTGCGAATCATGCCTGCGCGAACCAACAAACGATGACTGGCGATTTCAGCATCAGCAGGATCTTCTTTCAACGTAGGAACATATTGCTCACTCAAACGCATAATATCTGTCATAGTTTTCCTATCTCTTCCATAAGCACATCAACAATAGCCGCCTCTTCAACGCGGCGCAAGGTTTTACCTTGAGAGAAAATAACTCCAGAGCCATCCCCGCACGCTACGCCAATGTCAGCGCTTGCCGCTTCACCTGGCCCATTAACCACACAACCCATCACAGCAACTTGAAGGGGGCGATTAACTTCAGAAAGCCGCCTTTCAACTTGCTTAGCAAGACCAATCAAATCAACCTTACAGCGACCGCAGGTTGGACAGCTAATTAGTTCCGGATTTCTACGACGCAAACCAAGAGCCGCCAAAAGCGTCCAACAGGCACGAATCTCTTCTATCGGATCATCGGTAAGCGAGATTCTCATCGTATCGCCAATTCCCTCTTCAAGCAAAATACCTAAGCCACTCGCGGACTTTATTAACCCCTGAAACAGCGTGCCCGCTTCGGTGACTCCAATATGAAGAGGAACTTCAGGGATTTCTTCTGAAAGCAGTCGATAGGTTGCAACTGTTGTAGGAACATCATGGGCTTTTGCTGAAACAATAACATCATAAAAACCCTGTTCAAAGCAGAAGCCAACATATCCTTTTGCCGAAAGGGTAAGCTTTTCCGCTAGAGAAAGATCTTCCCTTTGAGCAATCGATGAATCAAGAGAGCCTGCATTAACTCCAATCCTGATTGGAGTTCCCGCCGCCTTTGCCGCCTCGATTACGAGCTTCGTTTTTTCAAGACCACCAATATTGCCAGGATTGATACGCAGCTTTGCCGCACCCCGACGAGCCGCTTCTATGGCAATTTCTGCACTAAAATGAATATCTGCCACGACAGGAAGGGGCGATTGCTCGCAAATAGATTCGAAAAAATCAAGATCTTTTTTCGACGGAATAGCAATGCGGATGATTTCGCATCCTGCTTCACGTAAGCGTTTAATTTGCTCAACATTAGCCGCAACATCATTAAGCGGATAATTAAGCATAGACTGAACGGCGCAGGGGGCGCCCCCACCCACAGGAACTTCCCCCACGAAAACTTGTCGTGTTTTCTGATTGGGCTTTTCTGCTTTTCCACACATATCTATCCCCAATTTCCAAAAATAAATCTCTGGATATCTTGGTTAACCATAACAATAAAAAAGACCATAAACAGCACAAATCCTGCCGTACTGAGATAGTTCTGAACGCGCACAGGCACAGGTCTTCTTGCTATCTTCTGGATTATCTCAATAAGCAAGCGGCCTCCATCAAGTGGAGGGATGGGAAGCAGGTTCATCAAGCCGAGCGAAACAGAAATGATAGCCGAAAACGAAAGGATATTTACCAAACCAGCTTCAAAAGCATCGCGAGAAAGCACTGCGATTCCGATAATTGACGTTGAATTAGATACCGTCTCAGCGGCAGTAGCAGGATTAAATAAACCCAAGATGGCTACCACAACCGTGCCGATATAACGAAACCCCGCAACAATAGAATCAATAGGATTAAGAACAATATGCTTTACTTCACCTGTTGCGGTGTTTTGTAGATCTATGCCCAATATCGAATAAATAATCACGAACATCAGCATGGCATAGAGCAAATTCATGATTGGACCAGCTGCTAAAATGCAAGCCCGCTTCCAAAAAGAAATCGAACAATACTGCTGCGATTCTTCTTCTTTGTAAAATGCTTCAAGATCATTCACTTCATAAGCTGTTCCAGCAGGAAGCCCTTTCCGTGCAGGAGTGCGATACGTGTTATCTGTTCGTTTTTGTGTGGGATGCTCCAGAGAGCCCCAATCAACCAATACCTCCAGTAAGTCAAAAGCTTCTTTTATTTCAAGAGAAAAAACCTTAGCGACTTCCTCATAAGTAACTTCTCCGCGATCATATACAAACCCTAAAATATCTTTGAAAATTGGGTTATTTGGCGCAGGGAGCATGCCGCAAACTTTTGCATACCCTCCCAAGGGAATCGCGGTAATGCCAAATTTGGTTCCCTTTCGAGTAAACCCGATATGAGGACCTGGGAAGCCAATCATAAATTCGGTAACACGAACCTTAAAAGCACGTGCCACTAAAAAGTGTCCTCCTTCATGGATAAAAACCAGAAAACCAAGAAGAAGCGTAGCAATAAGTAATGTTTCAAGAACCTGCATAGAACCTAGAAACCAATCCTTACCAAAGTACGAGCATAGTCACGCGCTTGCGCATCAACCTCTAGAAGTTGCTCGATGCTCTCAACCACAACAGAAGCGGTGTGCTCCATTGTTTTCTCGACCACCTCAGCAATGCCTAGATAGGAGCACTCGCGATTAAGAAAGGCTGCAACCGCGATTTCGTTTGCAGCATTCATTGCACAAGGAAGCGTTCCGCCTGTTGATCCAGCATGTTTCGCAAGAGCAAGACACTTGAATGTTTCGGTGTCTGGTGCCTCAAATTCCAATGATCCCAAAGTCCTGAAATCGAGCGGCTTGACAGGAGCCGACCAGCGCTCTGGATAACTGAGGGCAAACTGAATCGGAATACGCATATCGGTTGTACCCAAATGTGCTTTTACGGAACCGTCAGAGAACTCAACCATAGAATGAATAGCACTCTGAGGCTGAACAACCACCTCAATACGATCGTAATCCATAGAAAACAGATGATGAGCCTCAATAACTTCAAGACCCTTGTTCATAAGCGTCGAGGAATCAATCGAGATTTTTTTTCCCATATTCCATGTAGGATGAGCAAGAGCTTGCTCAGGAGTAATCGATAAAAGATCCTCTCGTTTTTTACCGCGGAATGGTCCACCAGAGGCGGTAACCCAAAGCTTTGACACTTCTCTGGGATCTTCCCCTAAAAGACACTGATAAATTGCACCATGTTCAGAATCGATAGGGAGGAGTGTTTCATGAGTAGACATAGGCATAATAATATCCCCGCCCACCACAAGCGATTCTTTATTGGCGAGTGCAAGCTTTTTTCCCGCTTTCAGCGTCTCATAACTTGCACGAAGGCCTGCGGCACCAACCAGCGCATTTACCACCATGTCCACTTCAGGCAAACGACACAAATCAACAACGGCCTCAGCGCCAAAAGTTGCCGAAAACCCCCATTCTTTTGCATGCGAAGAAGCGGAAGTAAGCGCATTGAGCTCATCCGCTACTATTTCATGAGAAAAGTCTTCATTTCCCACTGCTACATGAGCAACATCAAATTCGGTAAGTTGTTTTTTTAGCTCATCAACACGGCTATACACCGCAAGAGCAACAATGGTTATTCCTTCAGGATGCTGACGCGCGACATCAAGCGTTTGAGCACCTATTGAACCTGTCGAACCAAGAACCGCAATACGTTTTGGTTTTGTTTCCTGTGAAGTCACGAAAAGAACTCCTATCCATTAGCCCTGTTAATAGAATAGGCTCTATTTTTAGAATACGTACGGAATACAATGAAATAACGCTAAAAGAAGCGCCGCAAGCATAGTGACCAAGAATTGCGAATCACAACGATCTAATAAACCACCATGGCCTGGCATAATAGTTCCCGAATCCTTCACGCCAGAATTACGCTTGATTCTACTCTCGACCAAATCTCCCAAAACACCTGCCAAGCCACAGGCAAACCCAAAAATGAGCGCCTGAGCAATTGACATATCAACACCAGGAATAAGCGTAAGCAAACACCAGAAACCCATGCAAGTAATGAGACCAGCAATAAAGCCTTCCCAGCTTTTCTTAGGAGACACGCTCGGTGCAAGCTTATGCTTTCCGATAGCTGAACCAACCAGATACGCAAAGGCGTCATTCGCCCAAACACTTAGGAAGATACCTAAAATTAATACGCCACCCCAAAACTCAGGCAAAACCATTCGAAGCAACATAGCAGCAGACATGGTAAGACCCGTATAGAGTGCGCCGAACAAGCTAACTGCGACATCGCCTACGCGAGCCGGCAGCCAAAACACATACCACACCAGCAGCACGATAATGAATACCACTAAGGTAACCGCAACACCCGGTATTCCAAAAAGCCACATAGCAATAGGAAAAAGCGCTGCAGCAATTATTCCTAAAAGCTCGTTTGGCAACTTGGCATCTGAGCGAAGCATGAGATAAAACTCCCCCGCACAGATCGCAGAAAGTAAAGCTAAATAAAGCGCAGTGGTGACATCGGAAGCAAGTACGCACACCACCGTAATAAAAATATAGATAACCCCCGTACGAATACGAACCTGAAGCTCAGAGGGATTCTTGAGTTTTTTTGGAGTCTTATCGAGGGCTTTTTGTTTTAATGCCGTTGTTCTTTTTTGCGACTTCGTTGTTTTAAGAGGAATCTCATCAAGAACTTCCGTTGATCCACCCGCTTCATGGGCCTGACCCTTTAAAGCGGCTTCTTTGTCCTGAATAGACGACTCTTCTTCGAGTCCATCTGAAGATCTTCTGAAAGCTTTTCGCACGCGAACTTCAGTCATATCACAGAGCCCCATACCGACGCTCACGCTTTTGATATGCCAATACTGCACGAAGGAAATCATATCGCGTAAAATCAGGCCAAAGCACATCGGTGCAATACAGCTCAGTGTACGCAATTTGCCATAGCAAGAAATTCGAAATTCTCATTTCTCCACTCGTACGAATAAGCAAATCGGGGTCAGGAATACCTACGGTATACAAATTGCCCTTGAAAAGCTCTTCGGTAAGAGCAGCGCTACCCTGATCTCTTTTTTCAGCAAGCTGGCCAGCTGTTTTCTCTACTGCTTGAATAATTTCTTGGCGCGATCCATAATTCACCGCCACAACGAGTGTCATACCGGAATTGTTTTTCGTTTTTTCCCAAGCGCGATCAAAGGCCTGTCTTGTTTCTTCTGGGAGCATTGAAAGGTCACCAATGGTTCTAACACGAACCTGCTCTTCATGAAGACCATCAACTTCTGCCAACATAGTCTTAGCAAAAAGCTCCATAAGCCCCGAGACTTCTTCTTGAGGACGCTTCCAGTTTTCGGTAGAGAATGAATAGATGGTAAGATAGTCAACACCAATATCGTTCGCGCAGCGAATTGCCTCGCGGACCGCTTCAATGCCAGCCTTATGCCCTTTAAGACGATTGAGTGCTCGTTTCTTCGCCCAGCGACCATTGCCATCCATAATAATAGCAACATGACAAGGCACGGAAGCCTCGTCAAAAGTCGCTAGATCGATATCGTTAGGAACACGAGGAAAAATAGTAGTCAGAGGTTTTCTCATAACAACATCACCGCAAGGCTAGATAGCCATTACCTCAGCTTCTTTAGCCTTGAAGGCTTCATCAATTGAAGCAACGTACCCATCGGTGATTTTCTGAATTTCATCTTCGGCTCGACGTTTCTCGTCTTCAGGAAGATTTTCATTTTTAACCAGCTTATCAATTTCTGAATTCGCGTCACGACGAGCGTTACGAACAGCAATACGAGCTTCTTCAGCATATGTTTTGCACTGCTTTACCAACTCACGACGACGCTCTTCAGTCAAAGGAGGGAAAGGAAGACGAATAACCGAGCCATCATTATTGGGTGTTACACCAAGATCGGACTTCATGATCGCCTGTTCAATTGCACCGAGAGCAGATTTATCCCAAGGTTCAATGACCAAGGTATGGGCATCGGGAGTCTTAATAGCTGCCATCTGATTAACAGGCGTAAGCGTTCCGTAGTATTCTGCCTTAACACGATCAAGGATCATCGCGTTAGCACGGCCAGTGCGAACAGAAGCAAAATTATCAGAAAGCTGACCTAGAACGCCTTCCATGCGCCCTTTGGTTTTATCCATTGTATCTTTAATCATTGATATCCCTTTCGTTGGCTAACAGGATTCATCTATCACCTGAGATGAACTGGACTAACAAATCACTCTAGCGATCGGAAACAACTGTTGTTCCGATGTTTTCTCCCTTAAGAATACGAGAAATGTTTCCTGGAACCGTGAGATCGAAAACAAGAATTGGAAGATTGTTATCCATGCACAGAGAGGTAGCCGTTGAATCCATAACGTGAAGTTCCTTGGAAAGAACATCGAGATAACTAATGGTTTCAAACCTCTTTGCCTCTGGATTTTTCATTGGATCATCATCATAGATGCCGTCAACCTTTGTTGCTTTCATGAGGCATTCGGCGTTAATTTCGCAAGCGCGCAAAGCTGCCGTGGTGTCGGTAGTGAAGTAAGGATTACCCGTACCTGCCGCAAAAATAACTACGTACCCTTTTTCAAGATGATGAATAGCACGACGACGGATGTAAGGCTCAGAAACCTGACGCATTTCAATAGCGCTCATAACACGTGTAAGAATTCCATGACGCTCAAACGCATCCTGAAGAGCAAGAGCGTTCATGCATGTTGCCAGCATTCCAATATAATCCGCCTGTGCACGATCCATGCCTTCAGCCGAACCCGCAAGACCTCTAAAAATATTGCCACCACCTACGGTAATAGCAAGCTCGATGCCGTCATCAACAATTTCTTTAATCTGAATAGCGAGCTCTTCAACAACCTTTGGGTCAATACCATAGCCTGTTTCACCCATTAAAGCTTCGCCTGACAGTTTGAGGAGTACTCGTCTATATTTATAGTCTGAGCCCATTCGTATCCTTCCGTTGTTCGATACCGCTCTTCATCTTACCGTAAAAAGAGAAATCCTCTGCCCAAGACAGAGGATTTCTTCGCAAAGCCAAGGCTTCTACATTTAGTCTATGAATCTGTTCCCAAAACGACATCAACCGTCTGTTCAGAGCCAGAGCGATTAAAGGTTACGCTCACCGTATCACCTGGATTATGAGAACGAACAGCAATGATTAGATCACTTGCGGAAGTTACTTTACTGTCCCCAACCTTCGTGATGATATCCCCTTCAGCTATTCCAGCCTTGCTAGCTCCAGAGCTTGAAGTAACACGTGTTACATACGCACCTTCACTAACAGGCAAATTGTAACGAGCAGCTACCGAAGAGTTAACCGTAGTAAGCGAAACGCCAAGCTGGGCATGAGAAGGAGTTTGACCCGCTATGATTTGTTCTGCAATCTTCATGGCGTAATCAACAGGAATCGCAAAACCCACTCCAGAACTTGAACCAGACGTAGAAGCAATAAGCGTATTAATACCAATCAACTTGCCATTCTTGTCAACAAGCGCGCCACCAGAATTACCAGGATTGATTGCTGCGTCCGTCTGAATCATGTTGGTATAAATTGCTTCAGATTCAGAACTATACAAAGATGAAGAAGAGCGGCTTACTGCCGAAACGATACCCGTTGAAACCGACTGCTCAAGACCAAACGGGCTGCCTACGGCCATAACCCATTCACCGGTAACAAGATCAGACGAACTTCCGATTTCTACAGCAGGTAAACCAGAAGCTTCAATCTTTATTACTGCTAAGTCGCTCGAAGGATCGGTGCCTACAACCTTTGCTTCATACTCGCCGCCCGAAGCAACAACCTGCAGTTTATCGGCACCTTCAATTACATGGTAGTTAGTAAGAATGTATCCATCATCAGAAAGAATAACGCCCGAACCAAGAGATGATTGTGTGTATTCCTGAGTAGAGCTTGACCTCATAAACCCTTGAGCTTGCGACTGTGAGGCAGTATAAACGTTGATATTAACCACCGAAGGAAGCGCTTTTTGCGCCACCGCTTCTGCCAACGTAGCATCATCACCCGTAACCGTTATATTGGTGCCAGACCCATCACTCCCAAGCGTTACCGAAGAAGAGTTTTTCCCGAGAGCGGAATAGACTCCAAAAGCAAGTGCGCACGCAACTACCGCCCCTAAAAACCCAAGGAGAAATATTTTAACTCCTGTTTTGCGAGGGATTTTCTCGTTCATTACACAACTCCAATCAAACCAACAAACCTAAGAAATCAGTCTAAGTGCTTTCTTTTTAACTCCATAATAAAAAAGAAGAGTGAACGCGAGATTCACTCTTCTTCCATTTGTAACCTTAACGAAAACATTTCTCTTTAATGACGTCATATATCTTAGCGAAACCGCAGAACAAGCAGGTTTTTTGCAATATATGTATTTATTTACGCAGCCCTTGTATTATTCGTTTCCGTATTGCCACCTGTTAAATCTTCTTCTTTTGCCTCGTCAGTGGTAGTGCTTTCCGGTTTCTTCACGGTTGGCAAAGAGGAAATGTCTACCGATTCACCGAGCCATTTATTCATAACCACTGTCACAATTCCGTTTTTATTGATAGTAGAAAGAGCTTGCTTAACCGCCGATTGCAGTTCGGTATTTGATGATTTAACCGCAATACCATACGTAATAGTGTCTTGAAGCAAAGCAACAGGATAAACAGAAGCTCCTGAAGAATGAGCAACATAGGCACCAATAGTGCTATCGGCGGCGACAAAATTCACTGACTTATTCTGTAAAGAAGTGAAAGCAGTTTGAAGGTCTGGAGATGAGCTTAAAACACTCTCGCCGTAGGTATCGGTTACCTCCCAAGCGCTCATAGAAGAAGATTGAGCAGCAATTTTAAATGAACCCGCCTCTGTCGGAACCTTGGCGTTTTTATCAGTGGAAAACAACGCAACTGCAGACGTCATATAAGCATCGCTTAACCAATAAGCGGAGTTTTGCGATTCAACGCCCATAACAATATCTACATTTTCATTGGTAAATGCCTTTGCGGAATTCGTTCCAACATCAACAAGTTCGAGCTTGAGACCAAGTTCATCAGCGAGCGCGGCAGCAACATCAACTTCAATGCCCACGATTTGGCCTGATGACTCAGCAGCATAAGGAGCACTTGAAGCATCAACTCCAACACGTAAGGTTCCTGAAGAATTTAGGGCGGAATCCTTAACCGTTTGCTGCTTCTTTTCGGGAGTGTACTCAGTTGAGGAACACCCGGAAAGCACCATACAAACACACAACGCCGTAATTAACGTCAGAACTACTGTTATCGTTCGCTTCATATAAAGAATCCCTTCTGGAAAATCGTTGCTTCTTTCAGCTGACCTGGTTTTTGACCCCACACTCGCGCACTGGGACTAAGCTTTAATACATCGCCCTCTCGCCCGTGCAGCCCCATGCTGCAATTTCGAGCGGTACGTCTTACCTCTAGGATGCGCCATGCTCGTTTCGAAAAATCGATAACTTACGTGGATCCTTTTGACCGCATCTGCCTTGGACTTGGATAAACCGCAACCACAGACCTAAAAGAAGCCCTCCTAGTGTAGCAGATACTAACAAGCACACTCCTGCCATAAAAGCAAATCCGCATACGTTTCATTAGTTTTTACGTTTGCGTTGAATCGATTTCGAATTATTAATTAGACTCGTCTTTTACCCTCAAAGGATGAATACCTACCTCTCAATACTGAATCTTATTCTTGGCGAAACGCTCTGGCCAACACGCTGCGCACTCTGCGATGCTCTAGACACGCTTCTCTGCCCCAACTGTTGGCAAAACCTCCCTTTTATTGACCAATACCGCACCTGCCCCACCTGCGGAGCAGCTTTTGGGAAAACAATCTGCTGCGAATGTAATTCGGTATCACTTGAGTTAAAAGGTCTTAAGAGCATTCCCCTTGATGCCTGTGCTTCAGTTTTTCAAGCCACCCCCGAAACGCTTAAGCTAATTACTACTTACAAGGATAGAGGTGAACAACAACTCGCCCCTATCCTTGCGCTTCTGATGAAACCTCTCATAAATCCCGCGTGGCCCAAAGACCTCATACTCACCACAATTCCCGCCCGAAACAAAGCGCTCAAAGAACGTGGATTTGATCACATGATGTGCATAGGTAAAGAGCTTTCTGCTTTAACTGCTATTCCTCTAGTCTCGCTCCTTGGACAAAAAGAAAGCCGCGATCAAAGAAAACTAAAGGCAAAACAACGCGTAGAAAACAAGAAGAATACCTTTTTCGTGAAAGAAGAACGAATTGCTCCTTCGGTTCTTCTTATTGATGATGTTTTTACTACGGGATCAACCCTCTACTCTGCAGCCGCTACCCTAAAAGAGTCTGGAAGCACATGGGTTGGAGGACTTACACTTGCACGCGTCTAAGCCACTTATGTAACCGAAGCAAAAACGCAAACTAACTCTAAAAAAGCAGAGCCCGTTCTTGAGAATCTTTTCAGGACAACAACTTCTTCGAAAGGCGAGAGAGTTAAATCCTTTCAGAAGACTCAGAATTTGCCTGAGCAAACTCCTGAACATCAACCGAAATACTGTGTTGAATGGGCTTCCACGAAGCCTTCTTAACCAGAGCAACCAAAGCGATAGGAATGTAGGTAAGCATAAAGAAAGGAAAGGTGAACATGTAACGGATTTTCTTACCCGTAGTTGAATGAATGTTATCCCATTCAGTGAACGTTGTAAGAGCGCCAAACATAAACATGAACACGGTATAGTTGAACAGACAGAAGAAAATCGAAGAAAGCGATGAAGTAACCATTGCTCCTGTAGACATTACCCCCGTAACACCGAGCGTAATAATAACCGCATTGAAAATGATAGTAATAATAGTAAGTAGCATTGCAGGAGCAATGGTCATCAGCATGTCATAACACGCAAAACGATATCCTTTTTTGTTCTTAAAGATGCCTTTTACCAGGCCGGCCCCATAATGGAAGAAAACCTGATAAAAGCCTTTAGCCCAACGGAATCGCTGATTCCAAGAATCTTTAAACGTTAAAGGTTGTTCATCATAGAGCATTGCCGTTGGACAGTAGCTAATACGACGACCGTTAAGTATTGAATACGTAGAAAACTCAATATCTTCAGTAAGAAGATGGAATTTCCATCCCCCCATTTCCTCGATAATCTTCGCACTAACAAAAAAACCTGTTCCCGAAACAGCACAACTTGTTCCTAATGTGAGACGAGCTTGACTGAGATATTTCGCCTCACGCATAAACCAAACTGCATAACCTGCCGTAATCCAGTTAGAACCATAGTTTTTGGAATTGCGATAACTCGTAGAAGCAATAGCGCCACCATCAAATACTTTATTCATTTCACGGAAATAGTTCACATCTAAAACATTGTCCGCATCAAACACAAAATACGCTTCATATTTATTCTGGGAGTAATGTTCGCGGATGCAGGTAATACCGTAATCAAGAGCATATCCCTTGCCAATTTCTTCCGTATTAAAGCGAGGGAAAACGATTGCACCCGCCTCTTGGGCAACGGCGGCAGTATTGTCGGTACAGTTATCCGCGATAACAAAGATATCAATCAACTCCTGCGGATAGTTCTGTACACGAATGCTATGGATTAAGTCTCCGATAACCGCATTTTCGTTTCGCGCCGAAATAACCACCGCATAACGATGGTTTTTTTTCGCCTCACGAACAGGAGGCTTACGCGTAAGCGTTACGAACACATAGAACAGCTGATAGGCATAGCAGCAGGTAAACGCAATAAAAACGCAGAAATTGAAAATATCAACAAAAGAAAGTGAAACTGATTCAAGTACTTGATCAATCACAGAATATGCTCCTTAACGGTAAGTGCTCACTATATTATGTCCCCTTGCGTAGCACTTCTTTCCTACCTATACATAACGGTAAGAAAATCGAACATGATTATAGTCATTTTTAATGAGATGAAACAACTAGGTAAGATATCTGCGCAGTTTGTATACAATTCGTAAGCTATTTAGTTACCTACCAGCTTAAATTAGCTTGATAGAACCACTTTATAAACCTCACTCGCTACGGTGCGTGGTATTCTCATGTATTAGATAAAGGAGGTTCTTATGAACTATGACGTAAAAGATTTATCGCTCGCCGATGAAGGCCTTGATCGTATTTTATGGGCAGACCGCGATATGCCCGTCCTTGCTTCTATTCGTGAGCGATTTGAAAAAGAGAAGCCTCTTCAGGGCATCAGAATTGGTGCATGTCTACATGTAACAACCGAAACTGCAAACCTTATGCGTACCCTCAAAGCAGGTGGGGCGGAAATTGTCCTTTGCGCTTCAAACCCTCTTTCTACCCAAGATGACACCGCTGCCGCTTTAGTAAAACACTTCGAAATACCTGTCTATGCCATTAAAGGAGAAGACACCCCAACCTATTACCGACATATTGATGCCGTAATTGATTCGCTCCCTCAAATCACCATGGACGATGGAGCAGACGTTGTCGGACGCATTCATGACACACGAACCGACGCCCTTGAAACTATCGTTGGCGGCACCGAAGAAACCACTACGGGCGTTGTTCGCTTGGCTGCAATGGCACACCAAAATGAGTTGAAATATCCCATCATTGCAGTTAACGAAGCTAAAACGAAGCATTTCTTTGATAATCGCTACGGAACGGGTCAGTCAACCCTAGACGGAATCATCCGCGCAACCAACCGCCTTCTTTCCGGACGTACGCTTGTCGTCTCGGGTTATGGATGGTGCGGCCGCGGCGTCGCTATGAGAGCACGTGGTATGGGTGCTCAAGTTATCGTTTGTGAAGTCAACCCTCTTAAAGCGCTTGAAGCTATCATGGATGGCTATCGAGTTATGCCTGCTGTAGAAGCAGCTGCTCTGTGCGACGTATGGATTACCGTTACGGGCGACCTTAACGTTATCGATGGTCCTATGTTTGAAAACATGAAAGATGGAGCCATCGTGTGCAACTCGGGTCATTTCAATTCCGAAATCAACATCCCCTGGCTTGAAGAGCACGCCGTAAGCCATGTAACCCGTCGTCCATTGGTTGAAGAGTACACCCTCGAGGATGGCAGAACTGTTGTTTTGCTCGCCGATGGCCGCTTAGTAAATCTGAGTTGCGCTGAAGGTCACCCCGCCTCCGTTATGGATATGAGCTTTGCAAACCAGGCCCTTTGCGCGGAGTATATGATCAAGCACGCACAGGAACTTAAACCAGATTGCTACGACGTTCCTGAAGACATTGATAACGCTATTGCTCGCGTAAAGCTTGAAACGCTTGGTGTAACCATCGACACCCTCACCCCCGAGCAAATTCAATACCTAAACTCTTGGCAAATGGGAACAGTTTAAGCTTTTTCTCTCACCCTTAATAAAGTGGTCAAAACACGGTATCACTCTTGTGGTACCGTGTTTTTATAGCAACTCATCCGAAGGGGGACACCATGAGTGTTGTTCAAAATCGCGAAGCGGTAAAAGCAGAAAACGTCCACGGAGGAAATGGATACATTTTGCGTGATGTGCTTCTTCAAGACAATCAGCTAAACGGGATTTGCACCTTTGCAGCATGCATAACACTTGAACCAGGATGCGAAATTGGTCCGCATGTTCACGCGGAAGACACTGAAATGTATTTTCTTATCGAAGGCAATGCTCTCTACAACGACAATGGAGAAGAAACAGAAGTGCATGTAGGAGATGTGATGCTCTGCGAAAAAGGAGACTCACACGCAATCAAAAATCACACTGATTCTCCTGCAAAATTTGTTGCCCTCATCCAAAAGTAGAAAAGCGTAGGTAACGCTCGCGGGGCTAAGGCTGAAAAGCTGAGCTACTTCATTCAAACAGGAACAGCTATTCCCTCAGCCCATCAAATTAAGCTAAGTAAAGTAACCACCCTTTATGCAAAAAAACGCCGTTCGTAACGAACGGCGTATTATCGACTGGAGCCAGTGACAGGAATCGAACCTGCAACCCACTGATTACAAATCAGTTGCGCTACCGTTGCGCCACACTGGCAGAAAAGCGACGCCGACTATTATGCCATAACTCCCGTTCCATCGAAAGCAGGAATAAAACTCTCTTCACAAGATCCCCCTTCTTGCCAAAAATAATCTTCCACTCCGAGGAAATCGGCATATTCTAAAACCCGCTCATACTGCTCGGGGGTTACCACTTCGTTAAGATGATACTGCTCAAGTTCGCCATTTGTAGTAAGCGGCGTATACTGCCCCATAATGCTCAAAACTACATCGTTTCCAAAATGTTCCCATAAACATTTTACAGCCTCAAACGATTCTTCAATGCGCCCCGGAAGCACCAGATGACGCACGATTACCCCCTTGCGCATAAGACCTGTTTCTTCATCAAATACAGGAGCACCTGTTTGTCGCAGCATTTCAGAAACTGCCAACAAAGCCGCCTCGGGATAGGCTTTTGCCCGTGATAATTTTTGAGCAGTATCCACTGAACTGTATTTAAAATCAGTGAGGTACACATCCACAAGACCATCTACCAACGAGAGCGCTTGGACTCTTTCAAACCCAGAGGTGTTATATACCACGGGAATAGTTAAACAACCATCGTTCGAACAATCCCCTGCTTCCGTGCGCAATTGTGTAAGAACTTGTGCAATATGAGGGAGATAATGAGTGGGAGTAACCAGATTAATGTTAGCTGCATGCTGTTCATTTTGTAATTCAAGAAAAATATCACGAAGTCTGTCGCTTGTTATTTCGACACCCGCGCCATGGGCCAAATCATAGTTTTGACAATACACACACTTCATCGGACAGTACGAAAAGAAAACAGCTCCGCTTCCCTGTTCGCCTACCAAGCAGGGTTCCTCCCACCAGTGAAGAGCTGCCCTTCCAAGAACTAATTTATCCGTAGCTCCACATATACCCACCTCACCGTTCGCTCGATTCACGCCACAGACGCGGGGGCATAAATCGCAAGCTTGATAGTGTTCTAGGGCAACATCAGATACGATCATTCTTTTTTCTCACCCTCAACAAAAAAAACGTGCACACCATCCGGTGCGCACGCCAACAGCTCCTTAACTCTAGTTAGAAGAAAAACCCATAAAATCATTTGGGTAATCATCGTTTAAATACTCATCTTCCTCGTGATGATGGTGGTCATGACGACCACAGCATTCATGGTCGGGGTCATCGTGGCCACCACAGCATTCATCATCATGATGATGTTCATACACCTCTTCAGCACGAGACCAATCAAGACCAAACTCTCGTGCCTTTTCTTCGCTTCCAAACACAAGTGTCAAAGCAGCCGGAGAAAGCGAACTTCCACCCACAACAGCCAAAAGCTCTAATAAGTGAAACCCTGCTTCCGCCTGAGGAAAAATCATATCTTTGTCATCAGCAGCACTTAACGCAGCAGCCAATTCACCCATCATCATCTCAACAGTATAGGTTCCTTTGTAGCTGCGATTTCTCAATGCGTCCAAAAATGCCGCATGAACAGGAGCAATGTAGTTTGCTGAAAGTGCTTCTTCGAGAAGGTCTTCTGCATCAAATAACTTTCCTGAAAGCCCATGGAAAGAATCTGCTTCAATAAGACCAATGACCGCTGCTGCGTTATAGAGAGTAAGAGCAACTTTAGAAGCCTGACCTGAACCCGATTTACCCATAAATAAAACACGGTCTGCTATGGCGCGGAGCATGGGATAAACAGCATCGTAACTATCAGACGCTCCACCAGCGACAATCATCAAATTACTCGAAAGAGCGAAAGCATCTTGTGCCACCATATCACGAACAACCAAAGGTGCATCAAGTGCTTGACGATCGTTCACCAAAGCAAGAGCGTTGAGTTCTTGCGCGAAAACGGGAGTTGTAGGACTTAAGTCAACAAGAATTACTCCCTCTTTGGTATCTGACAAAAGACCCGGAGATCCAAAGTAAATATCTTCAAGCTTTGATTGGTTTTCGTGATAAGTTAATACCACATCAGCGTCATTCAAATCTGATGCAGGAAGAAAACCACCCTGTATCAAAAGAGTGCTCAACCTTTGCCCAACTTCAGTATCACCAGCAAAAATAAATGTTTGCTTTTCTTCAGCCATTTTACTTACCCTTCACTTTATGAGCGATTCGATCTGCAACAGACATAGTAGAGCGAGAATCTTTTCCCCAGAAAGCAACAGCAAGCATACCTGGACCAACATGGCTACCGATAACTGGTCCAATACGAGATTCTAAAATGATGGCTGACTCATCCGCTTTATGCAAAAGCTCCACAAGACGTTCTGCATCTTTTGGACAATCACTATGCCCAATAGTGATGTTATGGCCAAACGCATCTTCAGCCTTGCGTTTTTCATAATAATCAACTAGCGCTTTAATGCCCTTTTTCCTGCCGCGCGCAACACCTGTCAACGCAAGCTTTCCTTCGTCATCAATAGTGAGAAGAGGCTTAACGTCAAGCTTTGAGCCAGCATAGGCAACCGAAGAAGGAATGCGACCCCCGCGACGAAGAGCTTCAAGGTCATCAACCATGAATTCCTCGTCGATGAAAAAATGTGCCTCTTCTGCCCAATCAGCAAGTTCTTTTGCACTCAATCCCCGTTCGCGCTGACGAAGCGCTTCGTAGACGAGGAGTGCTTCTGCAATCGAAGCAAGTTTGGTATCAACCGCATATATTTCTAAGTCAGGATGGGCCGCCCTTGCCTGTTCGAGAATAATTTGAGCCGTATCGAATGTGCCTGTAAGACCGCTTGAAAAACTCAAATAAACCGTCGGCTTACCCTGTTCGTAAGCCCAATCAAAAGCTTCATTGAAAGCAACGATGGGTACCTGTGCGGTTTGAGGCTTTTCGCCTTTACGCATGCCTTCATAAAAATCATGATCACTGACCGACTGATACAAATCATCAAGATGTTCGCCCGAGCTATCGGTGTAGGGATATTTGAGAAGATAAACACCCTCCCTATCAATAACCTCATGGGGCAAGTCGCAACACGAATCAATAATAAGGTTGCATTTGGAATCCATAAAGACCTCTCTTTGTTAACTCACTATTTAGAAAGACCAAGCAGTTCAGAAACGAGCTTGCGTCGACGATGGAACAAACCATACTCAAGACCAACTGGATAGGAATGTGGGTTCAAGATACGTTTTTGACTTTCATCAAGAGTTGTAAGTTGCTCTTTACAATATGCCTGCGCAATCATAGCATCGCGATATTCTTCTTTGAGAACAACTTTGCCACCACGCGCCAAGGGCTCCAGCAGCGTAACAAACCTCTTACCTTTAAGGTCTTTTTGGCGCAATTCGTCTGCAGGATCGACAATATACTCCAGAGCAACACCCTTGTTGATATCAAACACCATATCACCCGCAAGCAAACCCGATTCATGGTAGTAACGACGAACATCAAGAACACCAGGCACGGTGAGTTTAGCGGCCTGACCAGAAACCTTAACGCAGTCCTCCCAAGGGCCATCCCCTTTGCGCTTCGCTGCGAGTTTATACACGCCACCCAATGCAGGCTGATCATAGGCAGTTGCGAGCTTGGTTCCCACACCCCATGACGTTACCTTAGCCCCTGAATCTTTAATTGACTTAATAGTGTACTCATCCAAATCATTCGAAAGCACGATACCCGTATCGAAAAGGCCTGCCTCATCGAGCATTTTTCGCGCTTCAATTGCACGCCACGATAGGTCACCTGAATCGATGCGAATAGCAGCAAGATGTTCGCCGCGTTCCTTCATCTCTAGGCCAACAGTAATGGCATTCTTAATTCCCTGCGTAATATCGTAAGTATCGACAAGTAAAACGCAGTTTTTAGGCATGATTTCAGCATAGGCTCTAAACGCTTCTATCTCAGAATCAAAAGACATAACCCATGAATGAGCATGTGTGCCCGAAACAGGAATATTAAAAAGCTGGCCCGCCAACACATTTGACGTTGAAGCACATCCACCCACAATTGCAGCACGAGAAGCGCGAACGCCGCCCGACTCACCCTGAGCACGACGCAGACCAAATTCCGCAACGGGCGTCTCTGCAGCCAAACAAACACGAGCTGCCTTAGTGGCAATCAGCGTTTCAAAGTTAATGCAGTTAAGAAGTGCTGTTTCAATAAGCTGGCATTGAAGAATTGGGCCTGTTACCCGCACCAAAGGATCATTAGGGAAAACAACCGTTCCCTCACGCACTGCCTCAATATCAATTTCAAGCTTAAGGTTTTTGAGATATGCCAAAAAATCAGGGTTGAAAAGCTTGCCACCACCAGGAGCATTGAGCGAAGCAAGATATACAATATCCTCACCGCTGAACGAAAACTCTTCAATCATTTCGGCAATATGAGACATTCCGCAGGCAATTGCGAAGCCACCATTGAAGGGATTATCTCTAAAAAAAGCATGGAAACACGCTTGTTCATCGAGCTTATTGCACTCCCAATACCCTTGAGCCATCGTTAACTGATATAGGTCAGTTAACAGCGCATAGTTATCCGTTTTCATGTTGTTCCCCTCCTGCAGTATGGCGGCGGCGACGCGATTTTCTATGTGGCATAGCCTCAGATCCGAGCTTTTCTTTTGATGTCAAATTTTGAGACTGCTGTTTCTTTACCGGTCCCCCACTTCTGAGACCAGACGACTTTTGCCCAGGACGCTTAGCGGCATTGTTAGATTTCTTTCCGCTCTTGCGAGAAGAATCGCCTGACTGCTTATTGCGTTCTGCCTTGTTGCGATTATTTGTCTTAGACCCATTCTTTTTATTTACAGCTTGTCGCTGTTTGTCTGTTCCCGCTTTTCTATTAGACGAAGCGGTTTTTTCCTCTTTTGAGCCTCGATCTTGTGTAGTGTCTGTACCAGCTTTGTTGCGCTGCCTGCGACGCGGACGACGAGAAGGGCGCGATTGCTCTTTCTCTTCATTTCGCATTTTGCAATTTGCGCAACTCGCAGCATCAGCCAACTTATCTTCTGCCGTAAAGGTAGTAACTTCCAAAGTAGTTGAAGACTCAAGAATTGAATACTTGTTTACGTTGGAATATGCTTCGATTACATCAGCACTTACTCGGTTAGGACGCTTTCCCTCGCCAGTAATTTCCATTTCACTCAAGGGAATTTTGACCGTTTTTCCGTCTTCTAAAAGCAAGGTAACACGCTCACAAGGAACATTAATTTCTGTCACCTTAGCGTCTCCCATGCCTTCAACCTCAACCTTGCTGTTAAGTTTTGGCGCACGAGAATTAACCTCTTTGTATGTCTCATACTCGTAACGCAAACAGCACATCAAGCGTCCACAAACACCCGAAATCTTTTGAGGATTGAGGGATAAATTTTGCTCCTTTGCCATACGAATGGAAACGGGAGAGAACTCTCCGCCCAAACGCTTGCAGCACAGCTCTTGTCCACAATGTCCAAGACCGCCAATAATACGCGCTCCATCACGAACACCAATTTGGCGCATATCAACACGCACATGAAAATGAGCGGCGAGCCTTCTTACGAGCTCGCGAAAATCTACTCTATCTTCCGCCTCAAAATAGAAAACGGCCTTATCGCCATCAAAAAGAAACTCCACTAAAACTGGATGCATATCCTCGTTTGTTTGTGCAGCAAATTCCTTGAAAACACTGAGGGCTTCTTCACTTTGGGCGGAAAGCTCCTCTGCGCGGGCAATGTCTTCCTCTGTTGCCAAGCGCAAAACAGGCTTAAGAGGGCTTTTTAATTGTTCAACCAGTTCATCGCTTACCTCCATGATATCGGCAGTTGCAGTTGCAAACTCTGTACCGCGCTCTGTCGAAACAATTACTTTATCATCAGCGTGAACTTCTATATCAGCGGGATCAAACCAAAGAACCTTTGGTCCGACTTGCATTTTAATTGGTGCTACCCGAACCATGTAAAACCTTTCTTATCTCAAAGAGAAGTACATCGAGGCACGTCTCTGGAGAAACATTATAAGCGATTGCCTCATCACAGCGATACGCTTCACGCAATACTCCCACGAGTGAAGAAGCGTCTATCCGAGGGGCAATCTGCAACAAATACTCCCGACAATCAACATTAACAATGAGTTCAGGAGTTTGCGCCGAAATAATCATGAGATCTCGCAGCCAAGAACGGATAATGGCTGTGAGCTGCTTGAGACAGCGCATAGTTGCCGCACTAAGTGCCCTTTTTTGGCGCGCCTCTATCTGCTTAATAGCCGAACGAGCTAAAAAGTCCGCCGACTCATTTAATTCTGCCTCATGCTCCGAACGAACATTATCAAGGGGGGCCTTCGAACGCTCCAGTATTTCAGCCGCATATTCCAATACATCGCGATTGTCGGCGTGCTCTAAGCTTTCAAGAATCTCTATGACTCTTCGGCGAAACTCTTTTCGCTCAGCACTGCGAGCGAAAGAAAAAGCATTGGTAATAGAGCCGTCACAAGCTTCAATAGCAATGCGCGCATATTCAGGAGAAACCCCCGTATTCTGCGACACAATACCCGCAGCCTGCGTTGCGGGAATATGCCTAAAAGGAACAACCTGACAACGCGAAACAATTGTCGGCAAAACCGCTTCACGCGTTCTGCCCAAAAGAATAAACACAACACCTTGAGGTGGTTCTTCAAGAGTTTTCAAGAAAGCATTTGCTGCTTGCACCCCTAAAAGATCAACCCTATCAAGTATATATACTTTACGCTTTGCGCGAATTGGAGCGAGCATGGAATCTGCAACGATGTCGCGCACCTGATCAACAAGATAGCCATGAACGCCCTCTGGCGCATAATAGCGAACGTCGGGATGCTTTTTTCTTTCTACGCGACGACAGTCGTCACACGTGCGGCAGCCTTTTTTCTCGCAAATAATTGCTTGGGCAAAAGCATAAGCTGCTGCGGTTTTATTAGAACCCGCAGGGCCAGTAAAAAGATAGGCGTGAGTTACACGCCCTGAAGAAATGATCGCTCTAAAAAACTCGCGAACCTTAGATTGGCCAAAAATACTCTCGAAAACATCTCCCAAGCCGATCAATCTCCATCAGAAATTTGGGCTTTATGATCGGTATTACGGTTGTTAATTGCTTCAAAAAACTCTGGTTTTAAGATTTCCGATGATTCACTCCAGCCAAAAACATCCTTTAGCTCAAAGAAAATTTTCCGAGCCGTTTGAGCTTTAGGACCAGAAGAAGAAACCACTCTTACCCGCTCTGGGTTTTCGGCAGCAATACGGAAGAATCCCTGATTAACACGCGTATGGAAATCGGCGCCTTCGAGCTCTAGCCTATCAGCATTCCCATGGTGCGTAGCACGCCGCAGCCCTTCTTCGGCAGAAGCGTCGGTGGTAAGCAAAATAGTGCGACAAGGATGGACTCCTTGGCAAGCAAATCCATTTGCCTGACGCACGAAGCTCTCAGGCAAGCCACGGCCATAAACCTGATAGGCAATAGTCGAATCATAGAAACGATCAAGCAGAACAACCGCGCCACGCGCAAGGGCGGGAATGAGCACTTCTCGAACAATCTGCGCACGAGCAGCTTCATAGAGAAGGAGTTCAGTTTGATCAGACATATTGGCGTTATTAGGATCAAGCACAAGAGAACGAACCGCTTCACCAATAGACGTTCCGCCAGGTTCTCTCAAACATAAAACCTCTCGGCCCATCACCCGAAGACAAGAAGCCAAAAAAGTAATATGCGTTGTTTTGCCTGCACCTTCACCACCCTCGAAGGTGATCAAGACGCCAGGACCCTTAGTTTCCTCTTGACTATTGCTCACTGGTTTCCTCGTTATCAAGCGAATAAATAGAATTTCCCTTTGTGTCAATCCCAACAAAGACAGGAAAATCATGCACGGTGATTTCACGAAGCGCTTCCGTGCCTAAATCATCATACGCCAAGGTTTCACACGAATCTATGTGCTTGGCGAGAAAAGCAGCAGCACCGCCGGTAGCAACGAAGTACACCGATGAGTACTCTATGCATGCTTGACGCACTTCTTCAGAACGGGTGCCTTTACCAATAGTTGCCGTCAGCCCTCGTTTATACAGTTCGGGGGCAGCAAAATCCATACGAGAAGCCGTAGTTGGTCCAATAGCCCCAAAAGGTCTACCCGCAGCAGATGGCGTAGGACCCGCATAAAAAATGACCTGGCCACTTAAGCCGTAGGGCAACATACCCGATTTATCGAGTTCGCCTAAAAGTCGTATATGCCCCGCATCGCGCAACGTGTACATGGCTCCATTCAGCAAACAGGCTTCTCCAGCTTCAAGAGAGCGCGCATCAACTTTAGAGAGTGGAAGATTGATAGTTTTATAGTTCAACGGTAACCCTCCTCATTGCCGAGCAGCCCATATTAATTGCCACAGGCAAAGCAGCAATATGACAAGGTGCTGTCATCACCCTTACTCCTAATGCTGTCGTGTCTCCACCGAGAGCACCCGCACCAATTCCCGTTGCGTTAACAGCAGCAAGAAGTTCTTCTTCAAACTCTTGAGTTTCCGCATCGGACGCAAGCTCATCGAGTGGGCGCATAAGGGCACGTTTAGCTAAATTGGGAACCTTGTCAAACGTTGAGCCAACACCCACGCCAATAACTAAGGGAGGACAAGCATTAGCTGCCTTTTCTCGAACGCATTCGACAACAGCGTCAATTACCCCCTGACGACCCGCCGAAGGGGTAAGCATAACAACACGGCTCGCATTGTCGGAGCCGCCGCCCTTAAGCATGATTCTTAGGCGAGCAACACCTGGTTCAGGGATGAAACGCCACTCACAAAAAGCAGGGGTATTAGTTCCGGTATTTGTTCGATCAAACAAGGCATTTTTCACTACCGACATGCGCAATCGTGAGTTGGTAAAGGCAGAAGCAACTGCCTTATCGACATTGGCAAAAACATTTCCATCCATTTGAATGCCTGGGCCAATTTCTAAGCACACCCAAACAGTACCCGTGTCTTGACAAAGAGGAACGCGGTCAGTTTCAGCAATTTCTGAGTTCTCAACCAATTGTTCAAGCACAATGCGCGCACGTTCATGCGTTTCTTTATTTCGTGCAGCAATGAGTGCTTCCTTAATATCGGAAGGAAGCACTGTTGCTAAACGAGGAATATGAACCAGAAGCGCATCTGCTACGGTGTTAGACGAAATAGTTTTCATAACCATATACCCAACTCGCTTCAAACTTTCTTACTCGGGTAAATTCTCCAAGCCCTTTGCCACACTTGCTGCAGACTCATGCAAAGCAGCCATTTCGTCGTCAGTTAAATCAAACTCAACGATTTCTTCTACGCCCTCTTTACCAAGACGAACAGGAATATTCATATAGAGATCATGTAAGCCATAAGGACCATCAATATAAGCGCAAACGCTCATTACCTCTTTAGAGTCAGTCAAAATAGCCTCGACCATCTTTGCAATAGAAGCACCGGGAGCATAGTAAGCGGAACCCGTCTTCAAATGAGCAACAACTTCTGCACCACCTTTAACGCAGCGCTTCACCACTTCCTCAACTTCTTCAGCGGAAAGAAGCTCGGTGATTGGAGTTCCTTTTACTGTGGTATAGCGAGGCCAGCAAACCATACCTTCTCCATGAGCGCCTAAAGCCCAAGCCACGACATCAGCAGGTTCACAGCCCAATTTTTCACATACCGCAAATGAAAGACGTGAAGAATCAAGCACGCCACCCATACCCATCAAACGATTTGAAGGAAGACCCGACTTCTTAAAGGCAAGATAGGTCATAACATCAAGAGGATTGGTGACACAGATATAGATTGCATTAGGAGAAGCCTCCATAGCCGCATCGATAACCGATGACATGATTCCGGAATTAACACCGAGTAAATCTTCACGCGTCATACCAGGTTTACGAGCAATGCCAGCGGTAATAACAACAATGTCAGAATCTTTTGTTGCTTCATAATCGTTGGTGCCCGTTACTGAAACAGTAAACTTCTCAACTGAACGCATGTGCATCATATCGAGCGCTTTCCCCTGAGGAAGACCCTCTGCAACATCAACAAGAACAACATCCGCCAAATTTTTGGACGCGATAATATGCGCTGTCGTTGCGCCAACGTTGCCTGCACCTACGATAGTGACTTTACTCATTATTCCTCCTGAATAGTACGTTTCTGATGCATGCTAAAACTTAGCAATCACATAGACTATCTTACCCTTTCGGCATAAAAAAAGCACTCGTCAACGGGTGCTAGATCGTTCCTAAAAGTAGGAAGGGTATAATCAGCCCTTTTTATTTTTCTTTTCCCTGATAAACTTCAGACCCTTTTCAGTCAATTGACCTCCTGTCTTTACTGCTTTTGTCGCCGTATTAACAGCAATGGGTTTTGCTGTTTCAAAAATCGCACCTGCAACTTCAGGAACCTCATGAATAACTTTTTTTGCAACTTTCGGAGCCGATTCGGCGGTTTTGTAAGCGGTTTTCTTTGCTGAATTTTTAACCGCAACCGCTGCTTTTTCCGCAACATCATCAAGCTTCTCTTCTAAAGGAGTGGCAACGCGTCCCGTATAGTTTCTCTGCCCTTTACTTATCAAAGCTGCGCCACCTGCAATTGCCGCAGCTCCAGGACCAGGCAAAACAAGCATAGGAACGCCTGCAGTAGTTAAAGCTGCACCTGCCGCCATTTGTGCTGCTCCCTTAATTTTATGTTTAGGAGCGGAACAGCCATCTACGGGCAAAACTTCAGGAATAACAACTACGGGCTCTTCCGATGAATTCTTACTTGAGGAATTGTTGTCGTTTTTCATTGCGCCTCCTTATCTTCTTTTCCGAAGTGTACAAGAAACCCAAGTGCCGTTATCTCATTCGCAACTAAATCGTAACCCTAGGTCAAAAGCCCTCACTTCTTTGATACCAGGAGAATAGAGCAAGGAACGAACACAAAAGCTCAAGAAAACGTATCCTCATACATACCCTCGCAAACGCTGCATTAAAAACATTGCAACAAAAAAATCCCTGCAACTTTACTCAACTGAGTCACAGGGATTTTTATCATAGGCATCCTTCAGGCAGATCTTATGAGGCACTCTTTTTTGATGTTGTTTTTTTCTTGGTAGGAGTTTTTTTACCTGATTTCTTCGCGGCGGCTTTTGCTTCCTTTTTCTTTGCCTCTTCAGCTTTTCCCGGACAGCTAAAGTTAGGACAAAGCTTCCATGGCCCACGATTAGTTGTAACAATAACCATCGGAGCTCCGCAGTGCTCGCATACCTCTTCCGTTGCGGTCAAGGCACCGTATTGAGGAAGCGGATATCCCGTTTTGCACTCATCGTAGTTTTCACAACGAATGAAGCGCTTAAGCGTGCGGGGATTTTTGCGCGCAATTAACTGCGCTTTCTTTCCCTGCTCAGCACATGTCGGGCACATCCCCACCACCAAATCAGGTTCCTTGTTGGTTTCACATTCAGGGTCAATACACAGCACACGAGGCTTAGAGCGAAACGCGGTCACCTTTATCTGAGGCATTCCGCACGTTGAACATTTTTCCTGTAAGGCTTCGATTTTTCCCTTAGGAAGTGGATACGTTACATCACAATCGGGCCACCCAGCGCATCCAATAAACATTGATCGTGTTTTTTGCGAAGTGCGCAGCTGAAGATCTTTGCCGCACTTAGGGCAAGGTCCAACATACGCATCCGCTGCAACCGCATCCGCCAAAGCCTCCTTCACCTCTTCGGAGTGTGGAATAAGATTTGCAAGCTCTTTAGCAAGCAGATCACGCGAGTGCGTTACCACTTCCTCCTTTGCCGAAGAGCCTGCGGCAATTGAAGTCATTTCTTCTTCTAAGTTAGCCGTCATATCAGGACTTGTAACATGCGGGGCAAATTTACCCAGCGCATCGATAACTGCAATACCAAGCTGCGAAGGTTCAATAGGGTCGTTCTGAACGTATTTTACGGTATACAGACGCTCAATAATGGAATGTCTTGTTGACTTAGTTCCCAAACCAAGCTTTTCCATTTCTTGAATGAGTTTGCCTTGAGAATAACGAGCGGGAGGCTCGGTTTGTTTCTTAGTTTTTATCGCACCCTTGAAAGTGACCGTCTCGCCTTCAGAAAGGGCAGGAAGCTGCTCGTCTTTCTTAAGACCGTAGGGATAAATTGCTCTAAATCCTGGAACAGCAAGAACATCTCCCTTAACTACAAAAGGCTCCTGGTTAACTTCAAGGGTAACCTTAGTTCCCTCAACAACGGCCGCATCTGAAAGGGTTGCCATAAAACGACGAGCGATAAGGTTATACAGCTTATATTCGGCAGGAGCGAGCTGCTCAGGCGTTGCCATGTTTGTAGGATGAATAGGCGGATGATCGGTGGTTTCCGTCTTACCGCGCGTTGCCGTAAGCTTGCCTTTTTTCAGTAGCTCTTCTGCATAAGGACGGTAAGCGGGATTACCCGAAATCCTTTTTAGGATATCCACCAAATCAAGCGAGGATGGATACACCGTGTTATCAACACGGGGATAAGAAATATAACCATCCATATAAAGACTTTCGGCCAGACGCATGGTGCGTGCAGGACTCAACCCTTCCGCACTGGCCGCCGCCATCAAAGAGGTGGTGTTAAAAGGAACAGGAGGCTGAACCTTGCGCTTCTTCTTCTCAACAGAAGCAACAGTGGCTTCCTGAGCGCCAGCAACGTGTTCCATAACAACATCAGCGAGCTCTTCTTTTTTGAAACGCGCCGTTGCATGAGGGGCAGAAAAATCCATCTCACCATGATTAAAGTCGCCCTTAATTACCCAATAGTCTTCAGGAACAAAAGCCATTCGCTCGCGTTCGCGCGCAACAATCAGGGCAAGGGTTGGTGTTTGAACACGGCCCGATGAGCGCACATTACCGTATCCTGCAAACTTAACAATTGTCAAAAAACGCGTTAAAACAGCGCCCCAAATTAAGTCGATATCCTGACGCGATTCTCCCGCTTGAGCAAGATTGGTGTCGAGATCTACCAAATTAGTAAATGCACGCGTGATTTCCTCTTTAGTAATAGCCGAATAACGAGCACGAGCAATAGGAGCCGTATCGTTCGCCTCTTTCACGCAAGTTAACACATCAGAACCAATAAGCTCACCTTCGCGGTCGAAGTCGGTGGCGACAATAATCGAATCAGCCTTCTTGGCGAGATTTTTAAGCGAGCGAATAATATCCTTCTCTTTAGGAAGTTTCTCGATAGGCGCATACACCAAATATGGGAGCGCATCCATTTTCCAAGCACCGAGCTCTACGCCTTCAGGAATAAAAGGCTTCTTTTTCTTGAAAGGAGGTTTTGGTAAATCGTCAGGAATTGATGCGGGAATTGCAACGCCATCAGCATCAACACCAACCCATCCCCCTCTTTTTTTATATATAAGCTGCGGAACAAAATTGGGTTCCAAGATGTGGCCTCTCATGCCAATCGTCACCCATTCTTCTCCGTCGCGCTCAAAACGATAAACAGGCGTGGAATATACCTTGTCTGCTTTCGCTTTTGTCACTCCAAGCAGCTCCGCGATTTTCTGGGCTGCAATATTCTTCTCTGTAACAACCAGTTTCACACGATACCCCTCTCATGATTTTACGTGCGTGGGGATAATTCCCTTTTTGCAGGTACTCGGGTCGTAAGAATACACGAACTCAAGAAGAAGAGGAAATAAAAGATTGGGACAAACAAAAGTTTTTTTAGAATATTTCTAATTTATTCGACCTGTTTTTCTTTCTCGAGAACACTCTTCATTGCCACAATAGCGCACTCAAGCTGATCATTGTCAGGCTCGTTGGTAGTAAGGCGCTGCATCTGCATACCAGGCCATAGAATTACTTTTACAAGAGCATTATCAGGATGAGAACCTGCCCATTTTACCGTTATTTCATACGACAAGCCCGCAATGAAAGGCAGAAGGATTACTCTTGCGAGAAGAACAAGAAGAAACTTTGCAGCACTATCAGCTATTCCAAAACCAACAATCACTTTATCGAGCGGAATGATGGTATAAACCAAAATAGCAATGATCATCACCATAATAAGAAAGGCAGTGCCACAGCGAATATGTAGCCGCGGAAATGAACGAGCGTTTTCAGGCGTCAGCGCTAAACCATGTTCATAGCAATGGATGGTTTTATGTTCGGCCCCATGATAGGCAAACATTCGCTTTATGTCTTTCATACGACCAATGAGCCAAACATAAAAAACGAAAATCGCTACACGCGCCAAACCGTCAATGATGTTCCACGCAAGCGTATTCGTGTCGTAGTCTCCTACCAGCACATTCGAGACTAAAGCAGGTAAGAAAATGAAGAGAGCCAGCCCGAGCGCAATACCTAAAATCATCGACAAGGCCATAGCCCCCTTGCCAAATGAATCGCTCTCGACATCACTAGAAGAGCGCTCTATGCTTGTTGGATGAATGGTTTTATCGGAAAAAATACCCTCTCTGGCTTCTTCCTTATCACTATCTTCGCATTCATCAGCGATAGCATGATTAGCAGCAATTTCTAAGGCTTTAAACCCGATGGTAAGTGAATCGATCAACGCAACACATCCCCGGATAAGAGGCCAAGAAAGCCACCCCTTACCGCGACTCTTTCGCAAATCGTGCTCTTCGGTGTAAACTACACCGCTGGGTTCTCGCACGGCAACAGCCCAGCACGATTTTCCGCGCATCATAACACCCTCAATTAAAGCTTGACCGCCAATGTGAGTTTTGATGTTCCCGTCTTCCTTAAAGGCTCTTTTTACATCAGATTTCGTCATAGAAATGTATATATTCACCGAACCAGATTACTCACGCACAATGTGGGGATAGGGATTTCCACAGGTCATCTTTCCTTCAGGGCAGGTGCCTCGCACGCACGGAGCACCTGCATCCATAAAAATATAGGGAGCGGTTGGTTTTACCAATGCAAGCATACGATGAGCCATCTCACGAATTTCCCACTGAGCGCGATTGCAGCAACGAAGACTGAAGAAATGAAGCAGCTCGCGGATATTCATCGTGATAACAATCTTAGTCTCCGCAGCATTGGGTAAAAGATAACGAGCATCTTCTGCGGGAATACCTGCATCAAGAAGCTTTTGATATCCCTCCAAAACTGCATTGATGGCCTCATCAAAAATACGATTCGCTTCCTCATCGCGAGAAACAGTATCTGGCTTAACCGTTTCAACGCCCTCAGTAAACTTTACATACCGCTGAGATTGCTGGTTAAAACTTGCCAATCTATGACGTACCAGTTGATGAGTTAGAGCACGCGAGACGCCGTCGACTGCAAAGGTGTAACTTACATGTTCGAGAGTTGAAAAATGCCCCGACTTCATAATGGTAGACAAAACGCTCTGAACTCTTTCAGGCGGCATAGTTTCCATGAGTTCTTTTGCACCCACCGGAGCATAACAAAGGCGGGCAGCCGTTGCGACAGCTCTTTCAGGGTTATCGGGGTATTGCAAAAGCTCAACGTTCATAGTGTGCCTTTCAAAAGTTCAGTACTTCTTTAGTAGCGATATCTTACTCTAAAGAGCGATACGTTCAAATTGGTCTTTGCCTACCCCACAAACCGGACATACGAAATCTTCAGGGAGCTCATCAACATACTCAATATGCCCACACACTTTACAACGCCAGGCGTATTTAACCTCAGAGACACCCTTTTCTTCGACACCCTCCGCGATGTCTTCCCCATTGTAGCTTGAGGCTTTAGGAGGCGTTTTTCCGCCTTTTACCTGATGGTAGTAAGAATATGTCATACTCGGAACATCCGAAAGAACTTCGGCGTTTACAACTTCGCCAATAAACAAAACATGGGTTCCCAAATCAAGCTGCTTGGTTACCTTAACCGAAAAATGCGCGCTTGCGTTTTGTTTGACATAAGTAAGCCCCAACGATGAGGAATCTGTTTCAAATTCGGCGAACTTGTCTACCTCCGCGCTTGAGTGAAAACCAAAGGTACCAATGAGTTCCATGGGAGCACTTTCATCAAGCACGGCAACCTCATATTTGCCCGTTTCAGTAATTGCGGATGAAGTGACATTCTCTTTATTCACAGCAACGCTTACTTGAGCAGGCGAAGAAGTAACCTGGGCAAATGTATTCACTACGCACCCTACCGCTTTCCCCTCTTTTTCCGAAGAAATAATATAGAGTCCATACGATAGGCTTCTAAATGCTTTGCGATCAATCATTATTCCCCTCCTAATGTCAAAACCTAGAATAAGTATATCGCAGAGCAACAAGACAAAAGAAAACCCGAGACGAATATACGCCCCGGGTTCATTCTTTTTTATTGAGATAGAAACTATTCAGCAGCAGTTTCTTCAGCTGGAGCCTCTACGGCCTCAGCCTCGGCAGTCACAGCTTCAGCCTCTTCTGCAGCAGGAGCTTCTGCTTCCGCCTTAGCAGCAGCCTCTGCGGCCTTTTTTGCATACTGAGCAGCACGCTCTGCCTTTGCAGCAGCCTTTGCCTCACGCTCTTCACGCTTCTTAGCTTCCGCAGCCTCTACAGCAGCTGCGCGTTCTGCCTTCTTTGCAGCTTCGCGAGCAGCAACGGTTTCTTTAGCAGCACCAAACTTGTCAGCAAAGCGCTGTACGCGTCCGCCAGAGTCAATAAGCTTCTGAGTGCCCGTAAAGAATGGATGGCATGCGCTGCAGATATCAACACGAATTTCAGGCTTAGTAGAACGAGTCTGGAATGAGTTGCCACAGGTGCAAGTAACAGTGCAATCTACGTAATTTGGATGGATGTCTTTTTTCATTGATTCTCCTCACTAATACCTTGGTTTCCGACCAAGATGAAGACAAGCTTTTTGAGTTTACCATAGTTATACACATATACAAGATCTCTACACAAAAGAGATCTGAGTGCAAGCTCTCAGTCCTTAGACGGGACTATCTTTAAGTTTAATCTAAGCGTTACCTTACTTACTTTTTCTTTTCTTTTATCTGTGACGGATGAAATTTAAAAAAGTCAGTACGTGGGGGCAAATCGCGCACACGATGACGCTTTTCATCAAGCTCGATTGCGTTGCAGAGTTCTTCCATGCTGTCAAAATCATAGTTCCAACTGAAGAAATCCTCGAACTCAAAATTAAGGTAGTCACATATCTTTTCAGTTCCTCGTGGAACAATCGGATGCATCAAAAGCGTAGCCACACGCAGCAGGAAGAATGAATCAATCAGAACTTGCCTGCGTAATTCGTCATCTTCTTTTTGCTGAGCAACTTTAATATTGCTTGACCAATATTTGTTAGCGTAGCGAATAAACTCATCCATCAATGACATGATGGTATGCAAATCAACCTTATACATGGTTTCATCGTAGGTACTCATTACCTTATATACCTCAGCAAGCACCTCTGAGGAAACCTTACCTAAAGGCATATAACCCTCAAAGTTATTATTCGCCTCATACAAACAACTTCTCGCCAAGCGATTAAACACCTTGGTAAGAAGAGCTCCTTCTTTAAGGGCAGGATCTGCCACACGAGGGTCATTTCGCTTTTCGGGATCTGTCTCAAACATCTTAGGCTTAAAGCCAACCGACTTCTGATCAAGCGCCAACGCAAGAAAATGAGCACGAAGTTGTTCGGCTGTATAATGATCAAGCAATTCATCTGCCGTAGGAGGCTTAACCTCGCTTGATGAAGATGCCTTTTTGTCACCAAATAAAATATGATGATTGGCTATTAGTTTTGTTTGCTGAAGCTCCCCTTCCGCTGGGTCGGAGGCAATATGCCCGCCAATTTGCTGAGCAGCAAAAAGAGCAGGTTGAGCAACGCCGTAGAAATAAAGATTATCTTGCCCAATAAACTGATACACCTGAGCGTTTTTATTACACCAGAATTTACGCCACAGCGAACGCGAAAGACCACACTTGTCGTTCCTTGCAATAGTAAACGAAAGAGGAGCCCAAAGACTTTCAGGCCACACCCAAACCGTAAGACCATCGACGCCTTCCATTTCTGGAGCACAAACGCCCCAGCCCGCATTACCTGAAATGCGAAAAGGAACAAGCGTTTTTCCTGTTCTAAAACGAATCCCCTCTTTTGTAAGCACGTCACGCGCCGCATCACGTGCTTCAATAGATTCAAACTCAATTTCAAAACTCTGCTTACCCTTTTCGGCACCACGGTATACGTGGACGCCTAGACTATCAGCAATCTTAAGATAGTCTTCGTAAAGCTCATTTTTGATATAGACAATAGGGGGAGCAAGAAACTCCTTAATAGTCTTTGTGACTACAGGGCGAATTTGAGGATCATTCTCTAAACGCTCAGCATATTCTTTTACCACATATGAAAGCTTAGGCAAATCGAAATACCAGTTTTTCACCTCGCGCATTTCGGGAACCGTACCCGAAACCGTAGATATAGGATTGATAAGATCTGCTGGGTCATACTGGTGACCTAAATCGCATTCATCAGCATAGGCTTTCTGGCTCTTACAACCCTGAACAGGACAATGACCTTCAACCTGACGACCATTCAGAAACATCTGCTCTTGGGTGTCAAAAAACTGCAGAGTTGACTCCAAATGCAGCAAACCATTTTCGTACAGACGCTCGATAAAGCCCGCAGAAACCGCCTGATGAACTTCGCCACAGTGACCAATCCCGCTACCTTCATATATATCTAAGCTAATATCATAGCTATCGAGTGTAGCTTTTTGACGATCGTGGTTGCGCTGAACGTATTCTTCAATAGTTCCTGAAAACGTTCCCGCTTCTACCTCTTTACGATAGCCTTCTTCGATTGGAGAGCCGAAGCAATCAGTACCTGATACAAAACAGACATTTTCCGCTCCAATCCTGTCTCGCAAAAAGCGAGCAAAACAATCTGCCGGAACAAAAACGCCCCCCACATGCCCAAAATGCAAAGACTTATTACCGTAGGGCATCCCCGCAGTAACAATCGCTCGCTTTGGCCACACAACCTGTTTTTTTGGAAAACCATGCATTGCAATCGTTCTTTCTTATTAGTGAAAAGTGATCAAACTGTTTCTAATTATCCAAAAGGCTTAATAACTCATCATAAGACGACGAGCTATCAAGGCTCACAATACCATAATGCGAAAGACCAGCAAGGGAAGCAGCCTTATCGCATGCATCGGAAAGCGTTCCAATTTCGTCAATAAGCCCATTCTGGACTCCATCAGAGCCCGTAAAGGTTAGCCCTGTGGCAAGTTTCTTAACGTCATCGACGCTCATGTTTCTTCCTTCACTTACCGCATTAATGAAAACCTGATTGATTTGATTTACCTGATTTTGATAATGAGCAATTTCTTCATCAGTTAAAGGACGAGTTCCGTAAGAAGAATCCTTATTGGGGCTTGATTCGATAGAAACGGCATCAATGCCGAGCATGTCGAGCAATTCGGAATAATCCATAAGTTGAATAATCGTTCCAATCGAGCCAACAGAACTTGAAGCATTCGCATAGATGTAGTCTGCCTGGGAAGAAATGAAGTATGCTGCCGAAGCGTTCGTAGAACCCGATGAAACCACAAGAGGCTTAGAGAAATCTTTGACGTATTTTGCCATTTCCTCTCCTTCGGCAGAATAACCACCGCCCGAGTCAACGCGCAAAACAACCGCAGCAACGGAGCTATCTTGTTCCGCCTCATTCAGAAGAGAGAGCAAGCCTTCAGAATTACAGGCGCCCGAATCTTCTCCAATAGTTCCCTCTAGGTGAATGAGGGCAATATTTTTAGGACCAAGGGGGGTTTGAGAAACAATCCAGCTAATTCCGCCAAACAACAACAAAACGGCAAGAATAATCAAGATAACCCAGGGGGCTTTTGATTTCTTTTGCTGCGGCAAAGGATATCCATAGGGGTTTGGGGTAAACCTCGGGTCTGCTCCAACAGGCGGCACGGGAGCTCCTCCTGAAGGAGTATTTCCATATTCCGTCATATCAGCAACCTCTTCCTAAATAGTGCGCGCCCGTTTAGACGGGCGCGATCATGCAAACGTGTTTATGTTGCCCACTAAAGGTCGATATTATCCTCTAATTGACGACCCTGGGCCTTTTTTGCCGCACGCAACAAAAACTCCTGATTATTTCTTGTTTGTTGCAACGATTTAATAAGCGAATCCATCGAACGTTCGGTGTTGTTACGGTTTGCCAAAATACGACGAACCGCCCAAATCAAAGGAGCTTCCTGGGGGTCAAGAAGTAAATCTTCACGACGGGTACCGGAAGCAACGGGGTCGATAGCGGGGAAAATTCGACGATCTGCCAAAGAACGATCGAGCTTCACTTCCATGTTGCCCGTTCCCTTAAACTCTTCAAAAATAACCTCATCCATCTTTGAGCCCGTCTCAATAAGGGCTGAAGCAAGAATAGTTAAGCTTCCCCCGCCCTCAATGTTGCGAGCAGCACCTAAGAACTTCTTGGGAGGATACAGCGCGGTTGAATCAACACCACCAGATAAAATGCGACCCGACGCAGGCTGGGCCAAATTATAGGCGCGTGCCAAACGTGTAAGAGAGTCGAGAAGGATTACAACGTCTTTTCCTGTTTCCACCAAACGCTTTGCGCGTTCAATGACCATCTCGGAAACGGCTACATGGTTTTCACAAGGCATATCGAATGTGGAAGAAATGACCTCGCCACGAATCGAACGCTCCATATCAGTTACTTCTTCAGGACGCTCATCAACAAGTAAGCACATCAAGTGAACTTCAGGATTATTAGCAGTAATAGCGGCAGCAATATCTTTTAAGATGGTCGTTTTTCCTGCCTTTGGAGGTGAGACAATCAAACCACGCTGGCCTTTACCAATAGGAGCGCATAAATCTATAACGCGCGCAGTAATGGTATTTTTGCCGTGTTCCAAGACAAGACGCTCATCAGGGAAAACAGGGGTAAGATCAGCAAACCGAACTCGTTTTCCGAGCTCCTCAAGCGCAATACCGTTAACCGTATCAATTCTTTGTAAAGCTGCATACTTTTCGTTGTCGCGAGGAGGACGAACCTGACCCGTGATGGAGTCTCCCTTACGCAAACCATTGCGACGGATAGTCGAAAGACCAACATATACGTCACCTTCACTCGGAAGATAGCCTTTAGTGCGTAAGAAACCGTATCCATCGGAAAGAATATCAAGAATTCCTTCCGTCTCAACGAAGCCTTCAGCCTTTACCGCTGCACCTAAAACAACCTCTACAAGTTCAGCTTTTTTGAGTCCCTTAGATTCAACACCTAATTCAGCAGCTTTTGCGCGAAGCTCAACCACTTTGAGTTTTTCAAGATCTTCGCGATTCGTCTGAGGAACAACGGGCTCTCTTCTTGAAGATCCTCCGTGCTGCCTACGAGAACGGCGATGACTATTCTTTTGAGGTGAACTATTTTTTTGGGAAGTTCCACTTTTTTTGGATGAACGCTGTTTACGTTGCTGATTCTTCTGGGAAGAATCAGTTTCAGACTCTTCAGACTTCGTACCCTCCGCAGAAGCATCTTTAGATGCACTTTCTGCCTTTTCTCCTGTTTTAAAAGTGGATTTCTTGGCTTCTTCAGAAGGAGTTTCTTCGGTAGTCTTTGCGGAAGATCTTACTCTGCGCTGCCTTTTTGGCTTTTCTTCCGCCACGGCTCCCTCCTCTTTAGAAGAAGCTTTTTTTCGCGCAGTGGTACGTGTCTTTTTTTCCGAGGAATCTTCAGCTGGAGAACTCCCAGCTGAAGCAGCATCAGACGAAGTAGTATCAGTTACATTAACCGGCTTTTCTTCAGTCTCAGTTACACTCATGCGTTCTGAACCTTCTCCCAATCCTTAAGAAATGCCTCGAGACCACGATCAGTAAGAGGATGCTCAACGCATTTCTTGAGGACAGCAAAGGGAACCGTTGCAATATCGGCACCCATAAGCGCTGCCTGAGTTACATGATTTGCGCTGCGAATGGAAGCGGCAATGATTTCAACATCATGGCCGAAATCGTAGTTATTTACTGCAGCTACAACATTTTCAAGCTGAGTAAGACCATCTTCGGAAATATCGTCAAAGCGTCCAACAAAAGGTGAAATATAGCGAGCTCCTGAACGCGCAGCAAGAATTGCTTGAGGAACACTGAAACAAAGCGTCATATTGACAGCAATGCCCTCAGAAGCAAGAACCTTAGTTGCCGCAAGGCCTTCAACCATGGTAGGAATCTTAACAACAACATTATCAGCAATAGATGCCAACTTGCGACCATCGGCAATAATCTCATCGCGTGTCATGGCAACTGATTCAGCAGAAACAGGACCATCAACAAGTTCGCAAATACGCTTGATATGATCATGAAAATCATCAAGCTTGCCGCCAATACGAGAATATAACGTTGGGTTAGTGGTTACGCCGGCAAGAGCTCCCCAGCTCGCCGCTTCTTCGATTTCTGCAAGATCAGCAGTATCAAGAAAGAATTTCACCTAAGTCCTCCTTAGACTAATAAGCACACGAGCAGCCCAAAACGACAAAATAAAACAGTGCTGCCACGCCTATGCTGTTGAGGGGAAATTAATAAGATGTGTTTATACTATCCAAACTTTTTTCCTTGCGCAATAAAAATCCTGAGCGCAAAAAGAAAAGTATCTCTTTTGTTTTAGCTGTTAGTATTTCGCCCAAGAAGCTCTTCGGCATGAGCGAGAGAAGTCTGCGTCACCTCGCCCGAAAGCATACGAGCAATTTCTTTTATCCGATCTGCCTCTGATAGCTTTTTCACTTCGGTTTGAAGAGTTTCATCCTCAAGCTTTCTGACACAAAAATGCTTATCTGCACAAGCTGCCACCTGAGCCAAATGAGTGACTACAATTATTTGATGCGTCTTCGAAAGGTCTTTTAAAACTGAAGCCAAAGCAAGAGCCGTTTGGCCACCAACTCCAGAATCAATTTCATCAAAAACAAGCGTGTCTACCTCATCTCGTTCACCAAGAACAACCTTGATAGCAAGCATTACGCGGCTTAGCTCGCCACCCGAGGCAACATGGTTCAGCTTTTGAGGTTTAAGTTCTTGCCCAGGAACAAAGAGGAGTTCAAAAGATTGGGAACCATCCTTGGTCCATTTTTCTTGCTCCAAATCAATGAACTCTCCCTCTATGCGAGCAGAACCCATCTCGAGCCGTTCAAGCTGAGCGTTCACTGCCCCGAGAAACTCAGGCAGAATCTCTCGTCGTACCCGCGCAAGATCATGTGCCGCACGAGAAAGATTGCGCCATGCTTCATCGAGGCGTATCTGCGCCTGTGACAATAGTTCATCACGTGATTCAAAGCGAGCAAGAAAAGCCTTGCTTTGGCCAAGACACTCAAATACGTCATCCATACGAGGACCATAAGAGCGCATCAATCCCTGAAACTGCGCGACACGCTCCTGTTTGCTTTCCAGTTCTTCTTGAGAAAAATCAATTGACGCGGCATAGGAGGATACTTCTTGCAAAACATCTTCCAAAGAATAATAAGCATCACGCGCCATTTGCAGCGAAGATGACAACGAAGGATCTATGCGGGTTATGGTTTCAAGCGAAGCTATAACCTCATCTGTCTTTTCCAAAACAGAGCTATCCCCCGAAAGGCGCTCACGAATAGAAGCAGCAGACATCAATAACGACTCCGCGTGCTCAAACCGTGGCAAATCTGCGAGAAGACTCTCATATTCTCCTGGCTGCGGGTTTATTTCCTCAATACGTCTTACCACAAAGCTTGCATCTTCAAAACTGTGCGCATCAGAATTCATTTCCTCTTGGCAACGATCAAGATTCCTTTTCGCTTCGTGCACCTCAGCAAAGGCAATTCGATAAGCCTCCAAGGCAGAAGCAATCACTTCTCCTCCCCAAGAATCCAACAACTCTCGCTGATGATTAGCATCCATAAGGCGCTGATGTTCATGCTGGCCGCACAAGTCTACCGAAGCGCCGATTCCTGAGGCGAGCTCTTTGACCGAAGACATAGACCCATTAATTGAAACACGGGAACGTCCCTGTGAGCTAATCCTGCGAACCACCAGATCCTCTTCGTCTGAACCCCGAGAAAAAAACCTTCCCTCAACAGTGAGCTCATCTTCTCCTTCGCGCACTATACCTGATTCCGCTCGTGCGCCAACAAGGAGCTTAAAGGCATTAAGAAGGGCCGTTTTGCCAGAACCCGTTTCGCCCGTTATAACTGTAAACGATTCCGCTGGTGCAAACCATGCGTCACGGATAAGAGCAACATTGGAAATGTGAAGTTCATCCAGCATAAGGACCTCTCACTAACAGCCGGCGTTCGAATAATCTGGAATTGTAGCCTAAGGATCTATAAAAAATTCGAAACTGATTAAAAACTGAGCAATCATGGCGGAAACCATACATTGATTAAAGAAATGCTACAAGGCATCTCCTCTTAATCTAGCTCCCTAAAGACTATACTCTCTTCAGGGGTTAATTCATAAAGAGGGGGTTTTATGGACTACGAAACCATTATCACTGATGAACGTGATTCTATTTTCATCATCACGTTCAACAGGCTCGAGGCAAAAAATGCCATCAACAATCAGATGCAAGAAGATCTTAGCAATGCACTTGACTATTGGGATAAAAACGACGCCTTGCGCGTTTGTATTCTCACCAACAAAGGAGATGTTTTTTGCGCTGGATCTGACTTAAAAGAAATAGCCAACGGAACACATCGCATGCCTGAAGGAAAAGAAAAATGGGGGTTTTCAGGCATGACGAAACGCTACTTCGATAAGCCAATCATTTCCGCCGTTCACGGCAAGGCCTTAGGTGGCGGGGTAGAAATTGTTGTTTCAAGCGATCTTTGTGTCGCGGCGACTGATTCTATTTTCGGTCTTCCTGAACCACGCGTTGGCCTTACGGCAGCTGGCGGAGGAACGCTGCTGCGCCTTGCACAACAAATCCCAACAAAGCTCGCCAACGAGCTCTTGCTCGTTGCTGAACCAATATCGGCCGAAAAAGCTCTAGAATGGGGTCTTATCAATTATGCAGTTCCTGATGACGAAGTTCTTGATAAGGCGATAGAATTAGCGCAGAAGATTTCTTTAGGAGCACCACTCTCTATCAAATATTCAAAGAGAACTGCTTACGAAACCATGAGCGAAAGCTGTCTCTATCCTTCCCACGGCTGGGATGTTGTAGAGAAGTACGAAAAAATAACTCGCGGAAGCGAAGATGCTCACGAAGGATCTTCTGCTTTCGCTGAAAAAAGAAAACCCATTTGGAAAGGCCGTTAACTACGGAGGGAAAGATTCATGACCGAAGAACGCACTTGTTTTCAAAAATCCCACAAAACCTTGGGAACAAGTGCGTCTTTTGTTTGTCAGGGATCAACTTTTACCGTACCTGAAGAAGTACTCATCACGCTGAAGATACTCGAAGAGGCTGGATATGAAGCGTGGCTTGTAGGCGGATTCGTTCGTGATACCCTTTTGGGAAAACCTTCTCATGACTTTGATATTGCAACAAATGCCCTGCCAAAACAAAGTAAGAACATCCTTGCACAAAAGGGATTTGCCGTCCATGAAACAGGTATCAAACACGGAACTATTACCGCAATTCTTAATGGAATACCTTTTGAAATTACAACATATCGAAACGATGGCTCATATTCCGACAAGCGTCATCCCGACCAAGTAACCTTTGTTTCCACCATCGAAGAGGATCTTGCCCGGAGAGATTTCACCATCAATGCAATTGCTGTTCATCCTGAGCGAGGTCTTATCGACCCCTTTGGCGGACAAAAAGATTTGAGCAATAAAACCATCCGTTGTGTTGGCAAGGCAAGCCAGCGTTTTTCCGAAGATGCTCTTCGTATCGTACGGGCGCTTCGTTTTGCCTCCGAGCTCAACTTCTCCCTTGAACCCGAAACCGAAAAAGCTCTTTTCACTTACGCGTACCTTTTAAAGTCGATTGCAGGAGAACGTCTTTTTGTTGAAACGGAAAAACTACTCTGCGGAACATCGTGTAGAAACATTCTTGTTACCTACGTTGACGTTTTGGGTGTTTATTTACCTGAGCTTCTTCCCATGAAGGGCCTTGATCAAAAAACTAAGTACCACATTTATGACGTCTTAGAGCACACAGCCCATGTCGTTCAAAACATGCCGCCTTATCCTCTCGGTAGATGGGCTGGTCTTTTTCATGACATGGGAAAGCCCGATACCTTCTTTACTGATGCTAACGGAATTGGACACATGTACGGACATCCCCGAGTCAGCGTTGAGCACATGTGGATCATTGCTAAGCGTCTCAGGTTTCCTAAAAAACTTGCTCACGATTTGGCTCTTCTCGTTCGTTACCACGATACACGACCAGCACCCACCAAAAAGAGTGTGAGAAAGCTGTTTTTGCGCATGGAAGAAAAAGAATATCTCTTTCATGCTATGTGCGACCTCATGAGAGCAGATGCCCTTTCACAGGCACCCTTTTGTCATGAAAGAGTAGCGCTAACCAATGAGATTGAAGAATTATTCAATGACCTACTTGCTGAAAGTGCCTGTTTTAGCGTTAAAGATTTACCAATTTCCGGAAAAGACCTCCTTGAAATAGGCTTTGCGCAAGGACCACAGATTGGTAGAACGCTCACCATTTTACTGAACGCTGTACTCGCAGGTGACATTCCTGCAGAAAAAGAGGCGCTCCAAAAAAAAGCACGGAGCCTTTTTGAAAAGAAAAGAGCAAATCAATACCGTCAGCCGTTGTAGCCGCGTTCGTTCATCCACATATGATTCAACGGACCTGACCCTTTTCCAAGGTGCGGATCGTTTTTTAACGCTTGCGTAAGATACTCTTTTGCACGAGCAATCGACTGCTCAACATCAAAACCCAAAGCAAGGAAGGACGCTATCGCCGAAGAAAGAGTGCATCCTGTTCCGTGCGTATTGTTGGTGTTGACCCGTTCTTGCTTAAACCAGACGTGACGACCGTCCTCCTTAAGGAGAAAATCGTTCGCCCCGTTGATAGAATGACCCCCTTTAATCAAAACCGCCGAAGCTCCTTTTTTAAAAATAATTTGAGCGGCTTCATTCATATCGTCAGCAGAAGAAATGCTAAGACTCGCAAGTACTTCAGCTTCTGGAACATTAGGAGTAACAACTTCTGCCAAAGGAAACAACCGATCGACCATCGCTTGAACTGCCTCATTCGAGGAAAGAGAAGCTCCACTCGTTGCCACCATAACAGGATCTAGAACAATATGGCAAGCCTTATGAGCCAAAAGCCCCTCAGCAATACCTTCAACCAGCTCAGCAGAAGGAATCATGCCTATCTTTACCGCATCGGGACGAATATCTTCAAAAACCCTGTCGATTTGTTCGCGAACAAAAGACGCAGAAACAACTTCAACTCCACTTACGCCCAAAGTATTTTGAGCCGTAAGAGCCGTGATTGCCGATTGAGCAAAAACACCTAGTGCTGTCATGGTTTTAATGTCAGCTTGAATTCCCGCTCCCCCGCTCGAGTCGGAGCCAGCAATAGTGAGCGCGCTTTTCATACCATTCCCCTTATACGAATCTCCCCGCAGAAGCGGGGAGATTATGCTGCTTACTCGTGGCGCATTTCGTCGCCAAGATCAATGGTTAAGCCATCCATAATGGTATTAACGGTTCGGACTGCACACATTTTTCCGCACATCGTACAGGTCCCCTCTGTTGAAGGTGGCGCGCTTTCGAAATATTTGCGAGGTTTAACGGGATCAATGGCAAGAGAAAACATTTCTTCCCAATCAACCCTTCTGCGCGCATCGCTCATTTTATTATCAACATCTCGTGCATGAGGAATTCCCTTAGCAATATCAGCAGCATGAGCGGCAATCTTTGTTGCAACGAGTCCTTCACGCACATCATTCACATCAGGCAAACGCAAGTGTTCTGCAGGCGTTACATAACATAAAAAGTCTGCACCACTCGAAGCAGCAACCGCTCCACCAATAGCTGCCGTGATGTGATCATAGCCCGGAGCAATATCGGTAACCAACGGTCCCAAAACATAAAATGGAGCATTGTGACACAATCGTTTTTGTATTTTCATGTTTGCCGCAATTTCATCAAGAGCCATATGACCTGGCCCCTCAACCATAACCTGAACTCCAGCATCCCATGCTCGTTTAGTGAGTTTACCGATCTCAATAAGCTCGGAAATTTGACCAGCATCGGTTGCGTCATACGTGCAACCTGGACGCATGGCGTCACCAATGCTGATAGTGACATCATATTCATGAAGAATCTCAAGAACTTCGTCATAGTGTTCATAGAAGGGGTTTTCGTTTCCTGTTGCTTCCATCCATGCAAAGATAAGCGAACCTCCTCTGCTCACAATATTGGTCAAACGTCCTGTTTCTTTAAACGATTCAATTGTGCGACGATTCATTCCCGCATGAATAGTTACAAAGTCAACACCATCTTCAGCATGAGCACGAACAACATCTAAGAAATCCTGTGCCGTAATACCAATCAGGGGCTTTTCCAAGTACCCGATAGCATCATACATAGGGACAGTGCCAATCATTGCAGGTGACATCTCAATAAGCTTCTTTCGAAACTCCTTGGTCTTACCATGATTGGAAAGATCCATTATTCCTTCTGCTCCTAGTTCAAGAGCTACTCGAACTTTTTCGAACTCAACTTCAGGATCAATCAAGTCGCCTGAAATGCCCAAATTAACATTAACTTTGGTTCTTAATCCTTCGCCCACCCCTTCAGGAGCAAGATTTTTGTGGTTGATATTAGCAGGAATAGCGATACATCCCCTTGCTACCCCTGCGCGAATTTCTTCGGGGGTTTTGTGCTCCTTAGCGGCAACAACCTCCATCTGTGGGGTAATTATGCCAGCGCGTGCTGCATCAATCTGCGTCATAGAACTCCCTTCGTTGGCATTATCCATACAGGTTCAATGGGTCGAAGCGCATGCTTCCTCTCAGCCTTTCGGACCCCAATACCTTTAATCGCGGCCTTAAAGCTCCCCTGATATGTAGTTAACAGGCTAATAATAGCAAGAGGTTCCAAAGAAGATACTAACAATAGGCAAAACGCATTACTTCTTTAAGGGGGAAAAGCACCCAAAGCGAACCCTCGGTTAAAGAAACACGAGCAGGCTTACCAATAAGCTCATTAGATACGCCCCATAGAATATGATTGAAACAAAGCGCATCTTCTATTCCGTATTCAAGGCCAGTTTCGGTAACTCCATAAGCTTGATTGCTGTGAGAAATAACCGAAAGCGTTCCATATGCCCCCTCAGTAAAAGAAAGGGCAGAAAATACTCCAGGAGCAACAAGCGGAACGACCACTTCTTCTTCGGTGGTACCCCAAATACATTGTCCTTTGTTGGCATATTTGATAAGCAGCTGAAGATTACCAAGGGTATGATCAAGTCTTCCCACGAGCGCATCACACACCACCATCTCATCAAAACCTTCATCAAAGGCGTACTGAAGCGCTAAATCAAGATCGGTGAAATCTTTATGCGTGTCAAACTGAGTGATGTGCGGATGGCTTGGAACATAACCAAGCGAGTCAAAGTCTCCAAACACAGCAGAGGGATCAATACCTCGCTCCACCAAAGCGGCATAGCCTCCATCCGCTGCAATAATCGCATCGAAAGAAAATGTCTTCAAGACATAATCGAGCGCCTTATGAGAAGAAGGGGCAGCTCCTACAATCAAGCACTTTGACATTGCTTTACTTCCTCTCTCAAAAGACCATTATCGATTATTGACGATGTTTGCTAGAATAGCACACCAGTGGGTCGGGCAACCGCGCGTTTAACGTGAGGAAAGTCCGGGCTTCGAAAGGCAGGATGCCAGTTAACGGCTGGGCGAGGCGACTCGACGGATTAGTGCCACAGAAAAGAAAACTCCCTCGCTTAGCGAGAGAAAAGCTGAAACGGTGCGGTAAGAGCGCACCAGCGTATTGGTAACAATGCGGCTTGGTAAACCCCATCCGAAGCAAGCGCAAATAGGAACGCTATACGGCCGCCTTTCCGTGCGTTCGGGTTGCGTGCTAGAGTTGCATGGCGACATGCAATCGAGATAAATGGTTGCTTATTACAGAACCCGGCTTATAGACCCACTGATATTTATCTTTTCAAGCACTCAATACCTAGGTGCTTTTTTCTTGCAACTCAAAATTTTCCTTGCAGCTCAAAGCAAAAAAGAGTTATGGGAAAGAGTGGAAGCAAAAAAAACGACCAGCATAGGGCTGGTCGTTTGATGTTGTCTATACAAGCAAACTTTTAGTCGATTTCATCGAATGCGAAAGAATCATCCGCATCACCATAGCCAGAAAGATCTTTAGAAGCAGCAGAAGGCTTTGGGGTCGCAGGAGCAGACACTGCGGACGAAACAGTTGGCGTAGTATATGTTGCCGTACTTGGACTCGGTTCCCATTTGACAGAAGGTGACGACGAAACACTTTCAGGTAAAACAAAGCCCTCGGTAATATCTCCACCAATTTCAGAAAGACGCTTAGTTGCAGAACCGATAAACTCCTTCAACAGATCTTGATACTGTTCACGAATCTGCTCACGGCTTGCATTGAGCTCATTAATATGCTCGATTATGCGCTCTTTTTCGGCATTTGCCTTATCCAGAATACGACGAGCTTCCTCTTCACCATTTTGACGAGTTTGCTCCGCTTCAGCCTTAGCCTTAGAAACTATTTCGTCTCCTGTACGCTGAGCGACAATGAGAGCTTGCGCAATAGCTGAATCTTCATTCTTTCGCTCGCGAACCTTAGCTTCAAGTTCTGCGATACGAGCATCCTTGCGAGCAAGCGCAGCAGAATCAGAACCCTTTGAAGAAGGAACCTGACGCGAAGCAGGCTGCTGAGCGGAACTTCTTGCTTCTTTCAGCTGTGAACGCAACTGGGCAACTTCATTGTTGAGAGCATCAATTTCAGTTGAAACACGCTCAAGAAAAACATCGACTTCGTCAACATCATAGCCGCGACGTTCAATCTTAAAGCTCTGATTTTGAATATCAGTAGAAGTAATTGCCATTTGTAAATCCCCTCTATAACATGGGCTAATGAGCTAAAACAACGATACTATTAATCGCACACCAAACTGTAACACAAAGAAGGCAATAATAGGGCTAATGTCAACCATTCCTCCAATAGGCGGAATAAAGCGCTTAAAAAGATCCAAGTAAGGATCACACAATTTCCCTAAAGTGCGATACACATCCGCAAGAATGCCCTCCCCAATAGGAAACCAAGACATCATCACGTAAACGAAAATCAAAAAACAATACGTATCGGCAAGCGCAATAATAAGGGAAACAATGCTCACTTTAAATTATCCTTTCGCGTTCTATTCACGCTAGTTAATACCCTGCTTTCTCAATTCGTGCTTTTCTTCAAGCGTAAGCTCAGTGCCACGCATTACCACAAAAACTTTATCTGTAATACATTCAACACGAGCATCGAGCGCCGAAGCAACTCCGAAAGAAAAATCAAGAACTCGCTTAGAAAGAGAGTCGTTGGTAATTCGTAATACTAAGGCAACAATTTCGCCTGCACGAACCGCACTTGCTATCCCTTCAACATCTTCATAAGTTACAGGTTTTATCACCACAACACTACGCGTAGGAACATGTGCGTAAGGAGTATTGTTTTCATATGCTTGATAAGGATCTATCGAACCATGCTGAACCTGCGAAGAAAGTGTCTTAGCGACCTCAGAAGTTGTTGGAGAAAACAGTTTGTCAAGTCCTGTCTGCTTTTCGCCAGTGGCTCGAGAAGCCGAAGCAGCAAAAGAATTTTGGAAAGTTGATTGGGACGGCTCTTTGTAAGGAGAAACGAAATCTCCATACGAAGTAGCAGGCACATCGTAACCCGAAATACCTCCATTGACTTGCTCTTCCTTCTTGATAGGCGCAAAACGCTCAGTAGTTCCCGCTTGAGAAGCAGAAAAAGCCAAAACGGAAGAATTATCTGTTAAGCGAGCACTTCCCAAACCTAACGTTGAGGCTGAAGCTCGAGCAACCTCAGAAGAAACAAGGTTTGCAGAAGAAGAATGATAACGGCCCCTTGAAGAAGCACTGCGTGTAGTGTATTCGTAATCGTTATAGGGGGCATCGTAGCCATAAGGACCATAACCACCCATACCGTCAACCATTACTTCGCCATAGTTTCCTTGTGGCTCGTCGTAAAACTCATCTTCATAATATTCATCACGCTCGTTATTACGTCCCTGAAAGGAAATCTTTTCTTTGAGACTATTGAAAAGTTCTCCTGCAGACTTTGAGGGGCGTGAAAAATCCATCTGTTAATCCCTTCAGTTATTCAAACGTGTCGTCAAAAATGGCACGACCAACACGTACTATAGTAGTGCCCAACGGGACAGCAGCTTCCCAGTCTTCGGTCATTCCCATAGAAAGTTCAGATAATAAAATCTGAAAACCCTGAGCTGCAAGACGGTTTTGCAGCTCGTCGCGTAAATCTCTCAAACCTGTAAAGGTCGAAAGAACCGCCTCCTCATCGGCACGGGGGGCCATAGTCATAAGACCACAAACCTTAATGTTTTCAAAAGAAGTAGAAGTAACAAGCGCATCATACACTTCTTGTGGAGTAAACCCACTTTTACTCTCTTCGCCCGAAACATTCACTTCAAGCAAAATGCGCTGTACTTTATCGCAATCAGCTGCGGCAGAATCAATGCGCTTTAAATGCTCAACCTTCGTCACTGAATGAATAAGATCGGCAGCAGAAACAATGTCATGAATACGACGAGATTGGATATTCCCAATGAAATGCCAGCTCTCCTCTGGAAATGCTTGCTTTTTCCTCAGTAATTCATCGGGTCGATTTTCCCCAAAACTGTGAGCTCCAGCACTGATAGCCACTTCAGCCTGATCAAGATCAACCGTCTTAGAAACAGCAAGCAATAAAACATCTTCAGGTTTTCGACCAGCTGCCTTACAGGCATCATCGAGTCGAGAACGCAACCGTTTATAACGCGTAGCCGTTGTCATTTTTCACTCCTAAACCTATGCAATTAAAGTAATTAAAGGCGAATAGCAAATGCCCCGTGTCTTCCCGCAATGCCAAGCTGTGCGCGGAAAGAGAAGAACTTGTCGTTATTACATACCGTGCAATAATCCACGTCAGCAATGCGTTCAGAAGAAATACCAATTCTTTCAAATTGAACACGAAGAGCCTTGCCTAGATTAATATGCGTTTGGTCAAAAGCGCATTCCTCGCCATATTTTTCAACAAAAAGCCGATGAACCTCTTCGCCTGTCTCAAAGCACTCAGCATGAATATAAGGCCCGAGGTAGACATTGGTATGAGCAAGTACTTCCTCTTCAGAAAATCCCGACAGAAAAGCAACGCGTTCAGCCATCTGTTTAATAGCTTTTTGAGCAATGCCGTTTTCAACACCACGCCAACCTGCATGAATGACAGAAAATACACCCATTGGTGCAACCGCAATCACAGGAACGCAATCTGCAAAACAAAGAAGTGCTGCAACGCGTTTTTCTTCCACGGTTATAGCATCTGCCCCCAAAGAGGCAAGACGAGAAACCTCTGCAACCTCATCTACGGAAGCAATTGTTAATACATCGTCACCATGAACCTGCTTTGGTACGATTAAATCACACGATGAATCAGCAAACGCCTTCATGAGAAGCGATCTATTCTGTTTAACCGAAGACGGATCATCTTCCACATGTGACCCAAAATTTAGCGAATCATAAGGACCTTTACTCACTCCACCATTACGTTCTGTAAAAGCAACTCGAACCCCGCATGTCTTATAGAGCGCTTCGTCAGTAAAGGCAGTTATAGATGCAAAACAACCCTCGACTAACGTTGGAAGTGGTAAGTCGAGGGTTGCCATTGTTTGATCTTTCAAGAGCTACTGACGCTTCAGAAAATCCGGGATGTAGTCTTCATCCGCAAAACGGGGTTCAGTAGCGGTTGAATACAGCGGAACGGACTGCTGTGGTGCATTATGCTGGCTTGCAGTATAGGAATTAGTGGTTGGCGCAAACATATTATCTTTGCGCGAGAAATCCATCGCTGCTTGGTTATTGTTTGCCTTAAAGCCGGTTGCGATAACCGTGATGCGAATGGTATCACCCATCTCAGGGTCAACGATCTGACCGTAGATAATGTTTGCGTTTTCGTCCGCGCAAGCTTCAACAACCCGAGCAGCCTCGTCAACTTCAGAAAGAGCCAACTCGGGGCCACCAGCAATAGAGAACAAAATACGTGATGCACCTGCAATTGAAGCCTCAAGAAGATTCGAGTTAATAGCCTGCTGTGCGGCATCTAATGCACGAGAATCACCCGTCGCAATACCAATACCCATCATTGCGGTACCAGCATCTTTCATTACGGTGCGAATGTCTGCAAAGTCGAGATTGATTAAGCCAGGGATGGTGATAAGATCGGTAACCCCTTGGATACCCTGACGAAGCGTGTCATCTGCGATGCGGAATGCATCAAGCATGCTGGTTTTCTTATCAACAATCTCAAGCAGTCGGTCGTTAGGAATAACAATGAGCGTATCAACTTTCTGAGAAAGAAAATCGATACCCTGCTCAGCTTGATTACGACGGAGACGTCCTTCAAAACTGAAAGGTTTTGTGACGATGCCTACAGTAAGCGCACCGATTTCTTCACGAGCAATTTCTGCAACGATAGGAGCAGCTCCAGTGCCTGTGCCGCCACCTTCGCCTGCCGTAACAAAAACCATATCTGCATCTGCAAGAGCTTCACGAATTTCGTCACGGGATTCTTCAGCTGCCTGACAGCCTACCTCTGGATTTGCGCCTGCGCCCAAACCGCGGGTAATTTCTTCGCCAATATGAATGGTTTTATCAGCATCGGAAAGAAGGAGTGCCTGACGGTCGGTGTTTACTGCGATAAATTCAACACCTTTAACGCCTGCCTCAACCATTCGGTTAACGGCATTTGTTCCGCCGCCGCCGACACCGACAACCTTGATTACTGCGAGATTATCTGAGCCGAGAATCTGTTGCATATTAACTCGCTTTCAATTCTGTTATTCGTTTTGTTCTGCGGGAAAACCCTTTTGTGAACATCGTTCTCATTTTACACAATGGAAAATTGTTTGCAAAACCAAGGCATATGATTTACGACTTAAACCATACGCCATACCGGTTTGTTCACAACTCTTACATTTATATAAGAAATTTGATTCGGGTATTCTTCCATCAATTGCAAGCAAACGCGCTCTTTATCACGAATATCCGACGAATCACCAAAGGCAATTTCAACCCCATTATCCAAAATTAACGTGGTTGATTCACTGCTTGAAGCGCTCACCTGTTTCACTTGACCAGCAAGATCAGTTGTCATGCCATCGATAATTGAAAGAGCATTGGAAATATTTGCATTCTTACAAATTGTTCCCGCTTCAGGCGTAGAACCATACGGAACCTGAGAGATTTTCAGCGTGCTATCGACGTCTTCGTAAATCTTGCTTGCAAGCTTCTTGCCTTCACCACTTGAGCGATCAGGGATCTGCATCAACCACATTCCATCTGAAGCCAAAGCCCAGGTTTGCGTTGTCTTCGAATCATCGATAAGCACCTCGACTATGGCAGTAATTTTTCGCTCATTTATTTTCAGATTGATCGTATCAGGGAATATACGTTCCGCTGTTGCGTCCTTAACCCAAGGATTAGACTCTAGACGTGATTCAATTCCTGCGGTATCTACCCGAATTAGCGTTGTGTCTTGTGGCACCGCTGCTAAGTCAGTCATTTCTTCGGCCGTCAAATGCTCAACGCCAGAGACCGTGACTTTTTTTACAGGAAATAAGTTCAAGTTGTAAACAACTATTCCAGCAACACCTAAGATCGCCGCTAAAACTAGCAGCACAATTACGATACCCTTAGCGCGTGAAGGAGACTTTTTTTTCACTCTTCGCGAAGAATCACGAACCTGAGAAACACTCACAGAGCGAATAGGTTCGTTATAACCACGACTTGCTCCCGCTCTACGATAAGCATCGTGAGCAACCCTGTTAGTCTGAGAATAAGAGCTAGAACGTACCCGCGAATATGAAGAGCCCTGCGGCATCCTCACCGAACGAGTCTGACTCGGGCGCCCCTTAATAGAAGAGGGTCGAGCCGAAGCGTTTTTGTTTCGCGACGATCGTTTCCTAGAATCCGAGGAAACGGACCTCTGTCTGGAGTTCGACGCCATAGCGTTCCTTTACTTTATCTTGAGCAAGCTTAATAAGAGCGAGTACATCTTCTGCGCTTGCTTTGTCTTTATTCACAATGAAGTTGGCATGCTTTTCAGAAATCTGCGCTCCCCCGTGCACTATTCCTTTTAAACCTGCACCATCAATGAGTGCACCAGCAGAATGTCCTTCAGGGTTACGAAATACGCTTCCGCATGAAGGAAAATTAAGAGGCTGGCTTTCTTTACGGCGTACAAGCAGAGTATTCATCTTCTCATGCACGGCCCCAGAAAGTGAAGGCTGAAGTTGGAGTTCAACCTCTACAATAATCTCATCTGGATCAAATGAGGTGGAACGGTAATTCCAGGCAATATCCCCTGCCACATAACGCACTAGCCCCTGATTTGCACGCAGAGTTGTTACCGAAACAACACGAGATCCAATCCAGTCATCCTTGGTCCCCGCGTTCATACGCAAGGCTCCACCAACGGTTCCAGGAGTTCCAACCGCAAACTCCATGCCAGAATATCCGCGATGAAAAACCTCTTGAACTAAACGCGACAAGATAGTGCCCGCGCCCACAACAACTCGGCAAGACTCTTCGTCAAACTGCCACTTTCTGAAATCTCCTGAAAGTGCAATAGCGACTCCATCATAGCCTTCATCGGAAACGAGCAGGTTCGATCCTTTTCCCACCGCACACCACTGAAGTCCTTCCGAATTACAGATATCAAGGATGGTCCTCAGCGCCGCCACAGAATAAACTTCCGCAAACGCACGAGCAGGGCCACCAATACGATAGGTAGTATGACGAGCCATGGGCTCGTCAAGACGCACATCACCTTCAAAAGTGTCGTCGAATTGGAGCAACTCCAAATCAGATGCATGACGAGCAGACATTATCTGGTTCCATTCTGGTCATTGAGAAAAGCAAGGAGCTCCGGGCCAATTGCGGTAACATCGCCTGCGCCCATCGTGATAACAAGATCGTTATCTTCAATCTGACTTGCTACGCGCTCCACAACTTCCATACGACGAGCAACATATTCTGTTTGCGCTGGATGTTCAGGGTTATCGAGCACTGTCTGTAAAAAGGTAGCGCCCGAAACACCGGGTACGGGCATTTCTCCAGCAGGATAGACATCCATAAACGTGACGCGATCAGCATCATTAAAGGCACAAGAAAACTCATCTTTCAGCACTTCGGTAAAAAGCTTTACGCGAGAATACCGATGAGGCTGAAAAATAACATGAACATGATTAAAATCAAGCGCTTTTGCGGCCTTTATAGTTGCAGCAATTTCAGTTGGGTGGTGAGCATAATCATCAACAATGGTGATTCCTCCCGCTTTTCCAACCAAGTCAAACCTTCTGCGTACACCCAAAAACTCGCCAAGCTTCTGGGCCGCAAGCAAAATGTCAAAGCCTTGAGACCACAGAAGGGTTAGAACACCCGTTGCATTAAGGGCATTATGAAATCCAGGATTTTGCTTAATGCGACACTCGCAAGAAACACCATCTGGAAGTGTTACTACAAACTTAGTGGAAACGCCTTCCGTTTCATACTGGGAAACTATCGCATCGCAACCTTCATGAGCGCCGTAGGTATACACTTTCTTTCCTGTTTTGCGTGCAACTTCAACAAGGGCTTCATCTTCCCCGCATACAACACAGCATCCGTCTTCAGGTACGGAAGACATAAAATCAGAAAACAGAGAATAGATCTCTTCGAGGTTTTTATAATGATCAAGATGGTCAGCTTCAATATTGGTTACCAAAACCGAAGCTGGATCAAGATAGGTGAATGATTTATCACTTTCGTCCGCTTCCACGACGTAGTATTCGCCCGTTCCTGAATGCGCATTTGAGTTATAAGCGCGCACGATTCCGCCAATCAAAAAAGTCGGATCAAAACCCATCTCATCAATGACAGAAGCAAGCATAGATGAAGTGGTGGTTTTACCGTGAGTTCCCGCAACGGCGAGGGTTTTTTTGCCCTTGCCAAGAGCAGCAAGCATTTTTGCTCTATGCCAAATAACAATACCGCTCTCCTTCGCCTGGATGAGCTCTGGGTTGTTTTCCAAGATGGCCGTTGAAACCACTACAACATCAGGTGAAACCTCAAGAATATTGTTAGCGCTCTGCCCGATAAAAATCTTAATTCCCACTTCACGGAGCTGCTTAGTGTAGCGACTTTCTTTAAGATCAGAACCAGAAACTTCCATTCCCTGTTCAAAGGCAACGCGAGCAATTCCGCTCATTCCAACGCCACCAATGCCGATAAAATGTATTTTTTTAATCTGATCTTGAACCACGATAAGTCCTCCTAAGGCCGCATCACATTGTAGACATCCACACGTTACCGTGCAGCATTTAACACAACATCTGCCAATTTAGATGCAGCATTTCCCGTTTCAAAACCTCGAGCCGCTTCGCTCATTTTCAAACGAGCTTTTTCATCATCAACAAACGTTAGAACCAGTTCTTTAAACTCAGGCGTCTCAACCATATCATCTGCCATCATCCACGCTGCACCCGCCTGAACATAAGAACGCGCGTTTGTTGTTTGGTGATCCGCCGTTGCGAAGGGGAAAGGAACCAGAATTGCCGGAATACAACGAGCTGAAATTTCTGCTAAAGATGTTGCCCCCGCACGAGAAACTACCATGTCACACGCTGCCATAGTTTCGCCCATTCGGTTTTGATAACCCATTACCAAATAGCGCTTTTTCTCTTCTTCAGTCAAAGCAAGGACGGCTTCAACAGCTTCCAATTCCTTTGGACCCGTAATATGAACAACGTAGAGATTATCAATTGCGAGCAAATCTTTCTTCATTGAAGAAATAGCGGCATTTAAATGCCTTGCCCCCAAACTTCCACCAAAGACAAGCAGCATAGATGCCTCTTCCGGAATACCGAGCATGCTTCGACCTTCTTCGCGTGTCGAAGTTAAAACGGAAGAGCGCACGGGATTTCCCGTAACAACAAGTTTTTCTTTATCGGCGACAGGTGCTCCTGCAACCTCATAGGTCAAAGCAACAGCACGTGCGGTTTTTGCAAGGTACTTATTCGCCATACCCATCACCGAGTTTTGTTCATGGACAACCAAGGGAACGCCCATCTTTTTTGCTGCTCTACCTACAGGAATGCAAACATATCCTCCAAACGCAACCACTACGTCCGGTTTGATTTCTTCAAACCATGCACAAGCCAGTTTTGTACTTTTGATGATAATGCGCACTGCAGAAAAAATCGTTTTTGGGTGATTGCGATTGAACCCCTTAGCCTCAAAAGGCGTAAAGGGCAGATTCGCCTCTTTAACTAGGCGAGCTTCTACACCTTGAGGTGTACCTGCATAAAAAACTTCGTGTCCTTGTTCAATGAGACTTTCTGCTAAGGCAAGAGCTGGATTGATATGGCCCGCTGTTCCACCGCCTGATAACACGATGCGCATAATCTATCTCCTTCTTGAGTAGTTATTTCTCGTTTGGTTCGGAATATAGACCGACCTAAAATCTTGAGATCGTAATGGAATCACTCTTTTTGCAGCTTGGCTCGAATCTGAACCAACAGAATAGAAGCGTCCAGATAATGAGTCACCCTGTCTTCCCCTTCTTGTGTTCGCTGGTTTTGAATAAGAAGACACCACACGAAGATTATCGCGCCTCTCTTTAAATTCCCTCTTGCTGTTTGAATTAAGCGAGACCGACAAAATAATACCAACAATCAAGAGAGAAGAAATCAAAGAAGATCCACCAGAAGAAATAAACGGTAAGGGCTTTCCTGTTGTTGGAGCCATTCCGATGACACACAAAATATTTAAGAAAGCCTGAAATACCAACATGGTCGTAAGTGACCCCGCCAAAATAAGACCAAAATCACTCGAGGCTTGACGAGCAATAGAAAGACCTCCTCGCATGAAAACCAAGAAAAGAACGACCACCAAGGTAGCACCGAGCAAGCCCAACTCTTCACCAACAATGGAAAAAATGAAGTCCGTTTCTGCTTCAGGTAAATAAAGAAGCTTTTCGTAAGAGTTACCGATTCCTAAACCAAATAACCCACCTGCAGCGAACGCTTTAAACGAATGAATGAGCTGATATCCCGTATCATCAGGATCTGCCCATGGATCAAGAAAACTCATACGATCTGAGCGATATCCTTGAGCAAGCGTCATTATTATCGCAAGAACAACAATCGCCCCAAAAATACCACCAACAAGACGCACGTTAGCCCCGCCAAGCCAAAGTGCCGTAAGAAACGCAATAAAGCAAATAACGGTGGTTCCTAAATCGCTTTGCGCAAAAAGGATAAAAACGATGGGCAAAACCACAACGCCTAAGATTCGATAGAGAAAGGAACGATCTGAGATCAATCCCTCATTGCGCGAACAGATAACACGAGCTGCCATAATCACAATAGCGATTTTTGCAAACTCAGAAGGCTGAATACCAATCGGCCCGATGAACAACCAGCGCTTAGCTCCTAAACCTACCGTACCCATAGCTGCAGTAAGCAAAATAAGAAATGCGCATACGCCGCAAAAGATAAGTCCAAGATTTCCCCTAAGAGCATTCTCATTGCCAAAAATGATTGCGACAAAGCAAAAAACAAGTCCTATTGCGGCATAGAGAACCTGTTTGATAGTTTCACTAACAGAGCTTCCCTCTTCCACATAACCCGTGATAGAGGAAGCGGAATAAACCATAACGAGCCCGAGCACCAAAAGCGCTGCGGCAGAAAGTATGACCATCAAGCGCGGCTTCATAACAGAAGCAGGGGCGCTTTGGAAAAATGATCGTGAGGGCGTTTTGGTTCGTTTTTGTTGTGCGTTATTCGCCCTATTCATATCTTGACTATGCTCCCCTTTCGCTTGCTCGTTTGACTACTAGATTTTTGAAAACATCTCCCCGTTCTTCAAAGCAGCTAAACTCATCAAACGAAGCACAAGCGGGAGAAAGAATAACAATATCTCCCGGTTTTACCTGTTCAAGCGCCGTATCAAAAGCGTCCTCAAGATGTTCGGCCGAAAATACAGATATCTCCGCCTCAGAAAATGCTTCAAAGAAGCGAGGACCTGCCGCGCCAAAACAAACCACACCTAAGGTATGTTTATTTGCCGCCCGAACCAACTCGGTAAGATCAGTTCCCTTATCGTCTCCACCAAGAAGAACAAAGGGTTTTTCTTTGCCGAACGCCGCCAGAGCTTTAAGTGTAGCATCCACATTGGTAGCTTTAGAGTCGTTATAACAGCGAACACCCTTCACTGTTCCACAGGGTTCAATACGGTGCTCAAGAGGCTGAAAAGAAGCGAGAGCTTTTCGTAAATCACCATAGCAACTTACATCAACTAAAGAAAGAGTAGCAGCGGCAGCTGCCAATGCGTTGAGTACATTATGTTCACCCTTAATGTTGAGTTCCGCCTGATTGATAAGCTCGACGCGCTTGCCGCTACGCTCAACTACAAGAGTACCCTTATTGCTATAAGCTGCATTTGATGCACCGCAACGCTCAATCATGCTGCTTGCGATACCCTCTTTGGTTCCCAAGGGAACTACAACACTCGAATCAAGTACATCGAATTGTTTGCGCAGTTCTTTTACGTATTCACGAACGATATCATTCGTTGCATCTAATATGATGGTTGAACCAGCAGCGCAATTGGCAAACACTTTACGTTTTGCCTCGCAGTATGCCTCAAACGACTTGTGCCACTTAATATGATCAGGGGTAATGTTGAGTAAAACCGCCACATCAGGGGCGAAGCGAGAAGTAGAAGCAAGCTGATAAGAAGAGACTTCCGCTACATAGCAATCAACAGCACCTGAAGCCACCGCCTCTAAGCATGTATCCCCAATGTTTCCAACAGCCTGCGCACGCTTTCCGCACGATGAAAGCAAGTGAGCCGCCAAAGCCGTAGTCGTTGTTTTACCATTAGTTCCCGTAATGGCAACCCATTCAGAGTCAGCGCTACTCTCTCTCCACGCAAACTCAACTTCACTGATAAGTTCAGTACAGTGCGCAAGAGCCGCCTGATAAAACTCAGAAAACTGAGAAATACCAGGACTTGCAATGCATACATCGTAAGACTCTTCAAAAGAATAGGTGTCAAAAAGTGTTGTTATGCCTTCATGGGGAAGTTCGTCAACAAAAGATTGAGCCGGTTCGGAAAAAGCTCCCGCCGCAATAGTCAACGACTCAATACGGCTACCAACCAATTCTGCGCAGTACTTACTTACCGCCTGTCCCGTTTTTCCGAGGCCTAAAATCAGCACCCGCCCAAGATTAATTGGCGCATACTTTTTTGATGTATCAAGAGCTACTTCAATCATGTTAACCCGCCATCGACAACGCAAAATAGATGCAGAATCCTACGGCAGCAAACGCAGCAGAAATAATCCAAAAACGCACTACTACCTTTACTTCACTCCAGCCCTTCTTTTCAAAATGATGATGGAGCGGAGCCATAAGAAAGATTCTCTTTTTTGTTCTTTTGTAATAGAACACCTGAATCATTACCGACAAAGCCTCAATAACGAACAAGCCTCCAATAACAAGGGAGCAAACTTCAGTTTTTGTCACAACTGCAATACAACCAAGCGCGGTGCCTAATGCCAAAGACCCCGTGTCTCCCATAAAAATATCAGCAGGATAAGAATTAAACCAAAGAAAGCCAATACAACAGCCAGCCAAAGCAGCAGCAATAATTGACGAATCCAAAAGATTACTGCGATACGCAATTGCTGCCATAACGAGCATGACGATCATTACCGTACCAGCAGCTAAACCATCTAACCCATCAGTAAGGTTCGTTGCATTGCTCATGCCCATGAGCAAAATATCAACAAACAAGACATACAACCAAGGAATAGAAAAGTCGCCCATTGGGGTTTCAAACGGGAGCGTTGTAGTCCAAACACCTAAATCAAAGGTATAGATAAACGGAATTTCTACCGTGGGAGGAATTCCAATCCAGTTAACAGCCGCTAAAACAAAAAACGTTGAAATAAGAAACTGGCCAATAAGTTTTGCTTTTGGAGTAAGGCCAAGAGAACGCTCTTTGACAACTTTCGAAACATCATCAAATAAACCAAGACCGCCCGT